>ERZ824522.3-NODE-3-length-501887-cov-8.004703_pt1 | contig 501887 bp, 509 predicted proteins | sample MGYA00519935_ERZ824522 | MGnify/ENA primary metagenome ERZ824522 (study PRJEB31778, sample SAMEA3449160) | human gut metagenome | biome: human gut; feature: human-associated habitat; material: faeces | place: United Kingdom | collected 2010/2012 ...
ATCAAGAAAAATGACTAGAAAACAATTAACTCAAAAAATTAAAAATATTGTTTTACAAGAAAAACTAAAAAAATATACAAATTATCAAATTAAAATGATTTTACAACACTATTATAAAATCAAACTTAGTGTAAAATCAATTGAACGATATGTACATACTCTTATTTTAGAAGGGTTATATAGTCCACATTAAAATAAAACTAAAAAACAAGAAAAAATAAAATATTTTTAGATATAAAATTTTTTGACATGGCAAATTTGTGATGTCTTATTTTGCTGTTTAAAATTAAAAAACAAAATATTTACTGATATAATTTTAGAAAAAATGTAGAAATAACTCTATATTTTTCTTTTTTTATGTCCTTTTCATCCCTCACTTTTTCAAACTTAAATGTAAAGGGTTAAAAGAAAACTTGGTCAATTAGCTTTATGAAAACCTGTGTTTATAAGAGTTTTCACATTCTCTCTTTTCATTTGTCTTCAGTTATTTAGTTATACACTTAATACACAAATAAAAATCTGGCTAAAATTTGAATGTTTTTTCTTTTTTTGTGGTAAATAATAATGGAATGAATGTAAAAATAAATAAGATAGGAATGATTTTACATAAATCAATATATAATAAAATATATCATTTTGTAGGCTAGAAACATTGTTCAGTTTCTATCTGAGAGAGGTGGTATAAAAATTTGATATAATAATGACACTATGATGAAAAGAGGCCGCGTTGCCTGAGTCCTCTTCTGAGGTACTCATCACTAATATGTTTTGGAATCCCAAAATGTATTAGGGTCTAATCTTTTACTTTTGAACAAAAGTAAGTAAAGGATTAGCATAGACAGATGGCTTCTGTTCTAAAATATTATTCCTTTTAGTGATAATAGCCCCCCTATTATTATTAAGACAGCCAAGGAATAATTTTTAGTTGTCATTATTATACGATTTTGAAATGCTTATATTTACTCTGATAAATATAAGCTTTTTTTTATTTATAAAGATGCACTTTTACTGTATAATTATACATTTTATTGCATAAAAATAAGGACTTTTATAGTCCTTATAATTGAGAAAAAATATCTCCTAAATTAGCAACAATCATTAAATCTGAAGAAGGATTTAGAATCTGTTTATTTTCTAATGGTTCTCGATTAATCACTACTAAATGTTCTCCATGAAAATCATAAATTAAATTAGCTGCTGGATATACACTTAAAGAAGTTCCTCCAATAATCAACATATCAGCTTGATTTAAAGCATTGATTGCATTTTCCAATGCTTGATTTGGTAAATTTTCACCATATAGTGTTACATCAGGTCTAATAGGTCTTCCACAATGAGGACATTTTGGGATTTTATCAGTAGATTTAAAAATAAAATCACTTGAAACTTCCTGTTTGCATTTTACACAATAATTTCTTTGTGTTGTTCCATGAATTTCATAAACAGTTTTACTACCTGCTTTTTGATGTAAACCATCAATATTTTGTGTAATAACACACAATAATTTTCCCTGTTGTTCCAATTCAGCTAATTTATAATGAGTAATATTTGGTTTTACATTTCGTGTATCCATTTTTTGTCTGTAAAATTCATAAAATACAGTTGGATTATTATATAAACATTCTCTACTTAACAAATATTCTGGTTCATATTTTGCAAAATTTACATCTTTATTATTATATAATCCATCTTTACTTCGAAAATCAGGAATTCCACTTTCAGTAGATACTCCAGCCCCACCAAAAAAAACAATCTTTTTACTTTCTTCCATAAATTGTTTTAATTTTTCAATTTCTAAATTCATCTTAAATTCTCCTTTCTTTTTTCTTTTATTTTTTGATATTTTATTATATCATATTTTGTAAAAAATTAAAAGTAAAAAGCATTGACGATATTTTTATTTTGTATTATAATACATTTGTTACTAGAAAACTTGTTAAAAAATAAGAAAGGTAAAATTTATGACACGAGAATTTATTAAAATTAATCAACAGAATTATTTAGCAATTAATAAAGGTTTTGAAAAATTTACATCTTTTGTATTAGACAACCATATTTATAAAATTATGTCTGTGACTGGAAAACAAAAGAAAGCAATAGATTTGATTTTTGCAATTAAGCAACAAAATTTTGAAGGAATTGAGTTAAAAGTAAGAAATGAACAAAATGAAGAAATTTCTTTAGAATTAACAAAAAATATTTCAGAATCTGTTTATGAAATTCTTTTATATGTTTGGTATTTAAAACATGGAAAAAAAGAAAGTATTTGGTTCGGTAATGAGAAAATCAAAAGTGAAAATGTAGATAATCGAATGTTTATAAAAGAAAATATATATTTTTATTTTCACAAAATTGAGGGAACAAAAGATAAATTTACAACTGTTTTAAATATTTGTAAAGAAAATTATCCAAAAGTTGCTGGGATTTCTATTAATCATAAAAAGGGAAGAGCTAAATTTACAATTTTAAGTTCTAGAGATTATTTATATAAATGTATTGGAGCGTATCTTTTAGATTGCTTACATATTTCTCCATCATTTATTTACGATAAGGAAGAATTATTAAATATGTCAGAAGAAAAATTGAAGGCAATTAGTGAATACTCAAATTACAATACAAGTTTAAAATTTTCTAATAAAGAACAGCCTTCTTTAAAAAATATATAAAAAACTCCCATAATGGGAGTTTTTTTAATGTTAAAAATTTGAAAATTCTGAACTTTTCGTATTATGATTTAAAATATAGTTTTTTCCATCTTGAAATGCATAAAGGAATTTTGAACCATGTAAATTATGATATAATCCTGTTGAAAACAAAACAGGATGAATTTCAATAATTGCTGTTCCTTTTGGTGTTATCATTACATCCATATCATAGCTCTTTGGATAATCTTTTTGAGTCATATATAATGAATTTGCCTTTTTTATTAGATTAATATCAGGAAAAATCGTTGGGTCTCCATTATAATGAGTAATGGAATATATTTGTTCATCTACAATGAATATACGATATTCAGATAAAACATTTACAATTTCTGATACTTGATACAAATGATTTGGATTTAAGTGTAAAGAAGTGTCAAATCTTTTTTTAGACTCCTCAAAAATCCCATCATATAACAAATAAGACAATTCTCCAGTATAAGAAAACGATTTTAATTGAGTTGCATCTTTTATAAAATATTCTCCTTTTTTTGGAATATTATAAGCTTTTACAATTGAATATTTTCTTTTTAGAAACTCATCTGTTTTCAATATATTTGGAATTTCTAAAGCATTCATTTGAGTGTTGTGAAAAATTTTAAAATAAGAGTTTACAAAGTCAATTGTTCCCATTGGAATATAATTAAAAAAATCTTTTGAAAAATCATTAGCTGATTTTAATTGTTTTTTATTTTCTTTTATTTCATAAAAATCATCTAATTTCATTTCAATATATGAATGAATATATTTATTATCTTCTATTAATTTTTTAATAATTAATATATCTAAGTCAAATTCTTTTTCTTTTTGTAATATGAAAATCATAACTTATGAACCTCCTTCATTTTTTTATTCACTTACTAATTTTCTTAATTCTGGTCTAATTTTTATATAAATTTTTTTTCCATCTTCCTTAAATTGAAGAGTTAATGCATTATGAATTTTTGATAAATTTTTTTCATCTTTTACCAAGTTAACAACTTCTATAATTTTTCCAATATTTTTTTCTTGTTCTGTATTTTTAAGTAAGTTTTTAATATTTTCATATGTTTGAGAGTTTATATTTGTTGTTTTTGTTTTTATATTTACAGAATTATTATTTTTTGTTAATTTTTTATTTTGAACTATTTTCTTTGTTTCTTCTTTTTTTCTTTTTAAATTTTCTATTTTTTCTATATGTATTTTTATATTTTTTTGTTTTAGTTGTTCTTGTAACAATTTTGGTATTCCATTTATAACTGAATCATATCCTTTATCTTTGCTTACAATGAAAAGATTTAATTTTGTTCCCCTAAAACCACCAATAATATATCCCAGTAAAGTACATAATTGGAAATCTAAAGAGTTTTTTCCTAAATGTTCAATTTCTACAAAAGATATTTGACAAGAAGATGTAAAAATATCTTTTACTAATTCAATTTCTAATTTATTTGCATTTTTACTATACAAAACTAATACTTTATCTTGTTTATGTAATGATTTTATACCTGTTAATCCTTCACTTTTTACATTTTCAAAATCTATGAAATAATAATTCATACACTTATCCTCCTTAAAAGAGTCTAAAATTTTTTCTTTACATTCAATATTTAATTCTTTTTTGTTAATCAATATTATATCATTAAATATTTTTATTGTCAATTAATATAAAGAGTACAAAATATTGTTCATTTATCATCTTTTAATATTTTTTAAATAAAATAACACTCTGTTCACAAACAGAGTGTTATAATTTTAATGATAAAGTGGTAATTGAAAATGTTTCATTAATTTTAAATTAGCAATTGTTTTGGAACTTAAACTAGGAATTTCGTGAGGGAAAGAAGTAATTCCGAATAATTCTAATAAATGTGTAATCATCCATTGTCTAGGATTAGGATTACTTAATTCTTCTATTAAAACTTCTTCAATTTTTTTTCTTAAAAAAATTTCAAATTCATGTAATTCATCTTTCCAATTTTCTGAAAATTCAATGTTATCATGTCCAATTACTTTTTTAGGAAAACTTTCTCCTAAAGAATAAGAAAATTGAAAATAAAACACATGAGAACATTTTTGTAAAAATTCAGAATCATTACTTAAAGTAAGTACATTCTGTAAGTTTTTTAAATAATCAGAAAATTTCAAACTTCCATTAGAATAAGAAATAAAGATTTTTTTGTCAAAAAAAAGTTGTCTTTCTGTAGGTTTTTCGTAAACAAAAGTGACATCATCTAATAACTTATATCTGTAAATAGAATTAAAAAAATACAAGTTTTCACTTAGAGTCAAATAATTTGAACCATATGTAAACTTTTCAGTTTTTTTACCATTTTTTACAGACTCTCTAGTTTTCATGTCTTCAATTGCTGTTTTATATTCAAGCATATTTTTTGTTAAAACTGCTAATTTATTATTATTTTTAGCAAAAAAAACTTTTTCTTGACAAATTCCATTTTCCCATTTACAGCTTTTTAAAATTAAAAATAATTCATCAGTCGAAATTTCAACAATATAATTTTTTTCTGGATTTGTATCTGGAATAGTAATTAAACACTTCCACGAAGAATGACGACCTGAACTGGAATGTCCAGGTGGATGATATAATACAATAGTAAACCCTTCATTTTTTATTGAAAATTTTTCATCAAAAAGGGGACTGATATTTTCTAAAGCTGTTTTTTCTTGTTTTTTATTTCCAGTGTCAAAAACAAAAGCTTTCGGAATATATTCATTATATTCATTTGGTTTTTCAGTAACGAATGTTACTTCATCAAATAATCTAAACATAATTTTTCTCCCTTTTTAAATAAAATTTTTAAATTCTCCAGAATTATAATGTTCTCGACAAAGTGGAATGTAAGTTTCATTTCCACCAAGACAAATAACTTCTTCATCTTTTACTAATTTACCATCTCGAATTCTACCATTCATTGTTGCTGCTTTGCCACACCAACAAACAGTCTTTAATTGTTCTAAAACATCTGCAATTTCAAATAATCGTTTTGAACCTTCAAACAAATGACCATTAGAATCAGTTCGAAGACCATAACAAAGAATTGGAATATTAAATTCATCAACAATCCTTCCTAAAATATCAATTTGTTTTGTTGTTGCAAATTGACATTCATCTACAAGAATTGCATGATATTTTGATAAATTTTCTTTTGTTATTCGATTTCCATTTTCATCTTCTGCAAAACCATTTATAAATGTTTCAAGAGAAATACAAGGAGATGACAATCCAATTCTTGAAGAAACAATATTTTCTCCATCTCGATTATCAATTTCTGGTTTTAATAATAAACACTTCATTCCTCTTTCTTCATAATTATGTTTTACAATTAAAATTTGAGCACTTTTAGAACTATTCATTGTTCCGAATCTAAAATATAATTTAGCCATCTTTTTTCCTCCTAATAAAATAATTTTTATTGTCTTTATATTATATTACAAAAATGAAAAAAAAGAAGGTAAACCCCTCTTTTTTTTAACTCTAAATATAATTATGAAGTTCTAAATAATTAAATAATAATTTACCACAATTTGAAATTCCATGCTTGCTTGTGTCTAATAAAATTTGATAAGTATCTACTTCTCCCCAAATTTGATTTGTATATTTGAAATGATATTCTTCTCTTTCTTTATCTTTTTTATTAATTTCTAAAAACGCTTCTTGTCTAGAAAGATTATATTTTTCCATAATTCTTTCAATTCTATCTTCTTTTGCAGCATAACAATAAATATGTAAAGCATTAGGATAATCTTTTAAAGCAAATGCAGATGCTCTACCAATAAAAATTAAAACCTCATTATCATTCTTATTACTTTCTTGTACAATCTTTTTTATTTCGTTTTGTTCATCATCAAAATTTTTAACATTATCTTTTCCTTCAAAATAAGATTTATCATAGACTGAACATTTCAAATTTGTGTTTTCTCTAATTTCTTTTACTAAGTTCTGAACAATTACACTTGTTCCAGAACCATATCTTCTACTAAATGTAATTACTAAGTTCATAAAAAAACCTCCTTTTTATATTCTATTTTTATTATATTACAAAAATTTTATAGTTGCAATTACTTTTCACAAATATATTGAGAAAAAAGTAAATATGTGTTAAAATAAACAAGAATGAACTATAATAAAAGGTACAAAAAAACAGAATTCTTAGGAGGAAAAAAAAGATGTATGAAAGAAATTATATTAACCCAATGATAACTGAGGAAGAAAGAGGAACAAGATATTCTTCAGATATTTTTACTAGAATGCTTAAAGACAGACAAATTTTTGTTGTAGGAGAAGTAAATCAGGACATGGCAATCTCTGTAGTATCACAGATGCTTTATCTTGATTCTATTTCTAATGAAGATATTACTTTGGTACTTTCTTCTCAAGGAGGAAGTTGTCTGGATGGTATGAGTATTATTGATACCATGTATAATATCAAGTCAAAGACTAACATTGTTTGTTTTGGTCTTGCAGCAAGTATGGGTTCATTAATTCTTACTGCTGGTACAGGAGTAAGAAGTTTATTGCCTCATGCAGAAGTGATGATACATAATCCTTCAACAGGAATGCAAGGACAGTATCTGGACTTGAGGAACAATATGGAACACTTGGAACGAACAAGAGAAAATCTTTTTAATATTTACGAGAAAAAAACAAATATTTCTCGTACAATGTTAGAAGAAAAATTAAATCAGGACTGGTGGTTAACAGCAGAAGATGCTGTTAAATATGGAGTTGCTGATGAAATTATCGCTCCAAAACATATTATGTAATAAAAAAAGACCTTGAAATTATTCAGGGTCTTTTTTTGTTATACAAGAAATAAAACCTTTAACAAAGAGTTTAAAATTTGTATAACAATCTTCAATCTTATAAAAATGACTATTCATATTTTGAGAATAAGAAAATACATCTGGTAAAAATGGAGGTTCATCAATTTTATAATGATTGTCAATCATCCATTTTGTAAATTGCTTTAAAATTCCTTCTAAGTAGTTTATTTTCTCTTGATTTGTATCGAATGTAAAAGCTGTTTCAATAGAAAAACTATAAGTTTGACTTTCTTTCCAATAAAGTAATTCACAATCATTCATAGTATATAAATTAGCCTTGGAAAAACTTGATAAATCATCATAACTTAATAATCCCCAAATAAATTTTAAAGATTCATCTTCGAATTCATCTGTGATTTCTTCTAAATCATCAAAATCAGATTCACATTCACAATTGCATTCTCCTGAAAGATTAAAAACACAAGAATCACAAGTTAATGTATTTTCATCTTTTTCATTTATTTTCGTTTCATAATTTAGAAAAGTAATTCCCATAAAAATATCTCCTTTATTTAATTAATCCTAAAAATTTAGAACGAACAGAGACTGTTTGTAAAGAAACTCCATACCTTTCAGAAATACTTACAGTATCTATTGCACAATCTTCTCTACATAATTCCCACATTCTTAAAAAATTTGTTTTTGGCATCATAAAAGAATAAGCAAAATAAGTTAAAAGAGGTTTGTTTTTTATAAATTGAAAATTTGAAAATTTAGATTTTTTCCAAATATCTTCATCTATTGAATATCCCATTACTATAAATAAATAACCAACTAATTCATAAACTTTAATCTTTTTTTCTTCTGTAGTGTATTCTCCTTTTAACTCAATAATGAATCCATTTTCAGTTTTTTTAATTCCAGTTTTGTTTCCTTCAATTAATACTCCACCTAATTCTTGAACTACTTTTTGAAGATTTGAATTTAAAGGTTCTTTTATATTAAAGTTTTTATATATATCTTCTACTAAATTATCAATTGTATGTAAATTTGGAACCATAATATATTCATTCTCCTTTCTAAAAAAAATTATAACATAAAACAATATGAAATTCAATGAAAAATAAGAGAAAAAATAAAAGACCCCAGAAGATTAAGGGGTCTTAAAATTTCATGTAATTCAGTAGAATCAAAATTATTAGGAAGATTTTCTAAATTATAATAAATTTTTTCAGAATTTGGAATCGTTAAAATTCCATCTTTTAAAACAATATTATAATCTAAAGAAAAGGTTTCAGTTTCAATGTGAAATTCATTGTATTCTTCGAGGTAAGAATACTCATATTTTGTTAAGAAAAGTTCTAATTCATAGAAGCTTTTTAATTCTTTATACCATGAAGGCAGAATTAAATCATAACCCTCTGAAAATAAAGAATAAAATTTGTCTATTACAAGAAGAAAATTATAAGATAAATAACGATATTTATTACAGAATAATAATTCTTTTTCTGTAATATCAAGAAAATCAATAACTTCTCCATATATTGTTTCTGCTTTTACAATAGATATCTTATTGTTCTGATGATTGTAAGAAATACTTTTAATCTTATCTTTGTTATTACGAGGGTCAAAATTTAAAGTTAAATAAAACTGATTTTTATCAAAAATGTAACCATTTATCAAATAAGCAATATTTGTTTTTCTGCTATACCAAGATACATTTTCATCATAATAAAAATTATAAGTATTATCTTTTACATCATTGAATCCTGTTTTTACAAATTCATTCCATTCATAATGAGCCTTTTTTAATTTTTCATAATAAGATTTTTCTTTTAAAAAAGAACCAGTTTTATAAAAATGTTCAAATTCTTTTAAAATAAGATTTTGATATTTTTCATAATATTCAGGATAATAGTCCAAACGATTATATTTATAATTATCGCTTTCATAATATAATTCTATTTCTTTTATTGCATTTGGAAAGGCAATATGATTCCAAAATTCTTGAGAAATATATGGTTCAATACATGAAAAAATAGATTCAATATCATATAATCTAAAAAATTTATCATTTGCATATGGTACTAAATCTTCAAATTCTTCTGGTTTTAAAACAGTTAATTTTTTAATTTTTGTACTATCTACAATTGCCTCAGTATAAATATCAAAATCTTCAAAAGAATAATTCTTTTTTTCTTTGACTTTTGCAAAAAGTTCATAACTTAATTTTGCATCGTCAAATCTTTCTTTTGCTGTTATATAAGTAAAACTTTTATTCTTTCTATTTCCAAAAGAATAAGTTGCATAAATCTTTTCATCTGGTTCAATATAACCAATATTCAAATTTTCTTTCCAATGACCTCCTGTTACATAATTACCTTGAACTCCACCTAATAAAACAAAACAACCTTTTTCTGGTTTTTTTCCTGTAATTTCTCTACTATTGCAATATCCTTTCTGTTTATAATTTTGAAATCCTTTATTTGCAAAACGAATAACTGGAATTTTTCCATGTCTCAAAATTGTAATCAGTGGATTTTCTTTTTTTACATCAATCGTAAATAAATTACTTTTTCTTGCCATTCTTACATTTTCCTTTCTTATGTGTGTTATATTTATCTTTTTATATTTTAGAAAAAATTTTCTTTATTTATAATATTTATTATATTGTAAAAATAATTTTTTTTCAATAAAAATACATAAGATATAGTATCTTTAATACAGGTTTTTCTTAATAAAGGAAAAGAAAGAGAGGTGATTTGTATGAAAGATAAGAGTTATTCATGGGAATATATTTGTTCTCATGGATTTTCAAAAGTCTTCAATGATGTAGCTTATCTGAAGATAATTAATGAGAAATTAATTGTTTTATTTAAGAAATATCATATGAAATCATACAAGTTATCATTTGATGACCTAAAAACAGGAAATTTACACAACCTTCATTATAAAAACAATAAAAAACTTTTTGCAGAGTTTATAAATTGTTTATCCTTGAAGGAGTGCTGTTTTCTGTTTGGTTTCAAGAAGACAAGAGAGAAAGTGTTCACATTGTTAAGACAACATGGTGGATTTCATGAACAATGTCCAGTTTCTAGATTCCTAAAATTTAAAGAATGGGGATTAAAAGTTGAAGATATTTGGGAATCTGCGGTTCCAACACAAGAAGTGTATTTCCTTGATGGAACTTGTTTTTCTAAACATGGAGAAGGATGTTCAGCAAGAATGCATCAAGAAATATTTTCAATGATAGATACTTCAGAGAATTTTATTGAATTTAAAAAGAAGTATAAATCTTGGAGTAATTTACACTTTAGACACATTTCTCTAGTTGAGGTTTCTTAATTGAAACCTCTTTTTTGTTGTTATTTACTGAAATAAAATTTTATATAATATAAAGATGAAAAAACACAGATATATAGGAGGAGAAAAGGATGAATAGATATAAATTAATTCTTCCAGAGAGATATCCATTTGATATAACAGAAGGAACTGAATTTCGTATTCGTAAATCTGAATACAATAAAGAAGTTTATGCAGGAATTATTGGAGGAGTAGAAATTGGAATTATAGATAGTTTCAAAGGAAATAAAGAAATAATTCCAGAAACTTATGGAAGAATTTTGAATCGAATTTCAAAAACAGAATATGAAATAGAGATAGTAAAATAAGGAGGAAAAACGAATGAGAACTTACAGTGAAGAAAAAGCTTTTACATTGAATGCAATAGCTGATAATTTAGATTTATTAGTTGCACAATCAATGAAAAGAAATCAGCATTATGCTGAAAAACATTTGTTATCTATTAAAGAAATGAAAGCTAGATTTACAAATGAATCAGTAAAAGCAAGTTCTACATTTGAAGATTTAGAATCTGCTAGATTAATTACATATCAAACACTGATGAATAACTTAATTCAATTAGAAAATTGGTTAAATGTAGCTTATTCGAAAGAAAGAGTTTGTTTTTACAGTGTATTTCAAGATTTAGTAGGATATGGAATGTTTGTAAATGATGAACTTGTATATGGAACAAATTGTTGTAAGGTTGTTTTAGAAAAAGTTTCAGATGCTAGAGAATTTGAAATTATTTCGGCTATGCCTTACATGAACAAAAAACATGCAATTGAAATATGAAAAAACCAAGGAAATATTTCCTTGGTCTTTTTTTTTATTTTACTCTGACATCGTGCATCTTTGTTTGTAAAATAGTTCTAAATTCCATCATTTCTTCAATAGAATAATTCGTTAAATATTCTCCATGAATTAAATGACCAGAATCTTGAAAAGTTTGTAGATAATATTTATTACAATCGCCTATCCAATTGGCAATGTTTCTAAAATCATCTTTTGTGTGTAATGGATTTACAACAGTAGTTCTAAATTCATAATCAATATTTGAATTTTTGATTAATTCAATAGACTTTTCAATTTTATCAAGTTCTAATTGAGTTAATCCGATTGTCTTCAAATAATTTTCTTTTGAATTTTTTATATCCATTGCAATGTAATCAATGAAAGAATCTTTTAATAATTTTTGTAAAAGTTCTGGATTTGTTCCATTTGTATCTAATTTAACAAGAAAATCCATTTCTTTTATTTTTCGAATGAAAGTAATTAATTCTTCTTGATATATTGTTGGTTCTCCACCAGAAATACAAACACCATCTAATAATCCTTTTCTTTTAGATAAAAATTGAAAAAACGCTTCTTCTGTAATGAAAGTATTTTCTTTTTCAATTACTAGATTTGCATTATGACAAAAAGGACAACGAAAATTACAACCATGTAAAAATACAATACAAGCAACTTTAGTTGGGAAATCAAGTAATGTTGTTTTTTGTAATCCAGCTATTTTCATTTTTATACCTCCCTTTCCCAGAAAAATTCATAAATATCAGAATGATTTGTTTCTATTCCATCAGAATAACTTGACCAATTTCTAGTGATTGTTTTGGAAAATTTATCAGGAACAATTATTGTTCCTAATTTTTCAATTACAGTTTTATAATTCTTCAAAAGAAAATCTGGATTTGAATAATAATAAGTACATTCAAATTCAATTTCTTTATCAATGTTGATTATATCAACAGATTTTTTTAAATCATTCATTCTATTACGAATATAAACATAAAAATGTCTAGTATACTGTGCCTCTAGTTTTTTGTTTTTGTAAACAGTAAATGTTCCATAACCAAGATAAACATAAACATGTTCACTCCTTGGATTACAAACATAAACTCCTCCAACTTCAGAAGAGTCTACTTTTTTTCTTTTCTTTTTAGAAGATTTCTGTAATTCAATTAAATTTAGAATTGTCTCTTTAATTTTTAATTCTTCTTCAGATGGATTTACTACAAGAAATTTATCTTGAGGATTTCTACTACAAGTTAGAGTTCTGACTGATTTTCCTCGAACAATTCCAACTTCCATACCTTTCTGTTTTGTATCCGAAAAATTAGAACCATTTCCTTTTACAACTACAATGTCATTCTCTTTTAGTTCTCTTCCTAAAATGTCTTTCATTTTGTTTCTCCTTTCATTTCTTCAAACATTTTTCTTGCTTCTACTTCAGATTTAAAACAAGTTTTTCCTAAGATATAATCTTTATTAAATTCTGAATTTCTAGGTTTAACATGTATACTTCTTGAAGTGAAACCGATTTGAGCAATTTTTAATTTTTTAATTGCAATTGGAACTCCATTATATTTCTGAATACAATAAATATCATCTCCAATTGAAATTCCAAATTCAGATTTAATGCTTGCTAAAAATTTTTTCATAATATTCCTCCTTTTATTTCTTTATTGATATTCAGTATATTATAGTTGTTTTTAAGATATATTATTGAAAGAAATGCTTTTTTTTGTTAAGATAAAAAAAAGGAGTTGATTTATTTGTGGGTAAAAATTTTGAATAAAATAAAAAAAATATTAGTTATAATAATTGTTTTTTTTAGTCTTTTTGTTTTTATTGATTTTATTCTATTTCAAATTTCAGATTGGACTATTTTAGATATATCTAAAAAAGAAATTTCAGATTTTTGTAAAAAGAAGTATTCATTGAATATTGAAGACCAAATTAATTTGAAAATATTTTACAATAATCGAAATTTGATTGACTTTGACCATAAACAAATTTGTATGAATCAAGTTCCACAAGGAATTACAATTTACAGAAACTCTTTTGTTTTCACAACTTATTGTAGTACAGGAAAACATAATTCTGCAATTTACATTGTGAATGCTATGGAATCTAAAAGAATAGAATTAGAAGATAAATCACATTTAGGAGGAATTACTTATGATTCTAAAAATAAATGTTTTTGGATATGTTTAGATGATGCAAATATTGCTAAAATTTCAGAATCATTATTAAATACAAATTATGATTCTAACATTACTACTTGTATATTAAAATATGATGAAATGGAAATTTACCATATTGATGAATTAGAATCAGCTTCATATATTACTTATTATAATGATAGATTATATGTTGGTGAATTTTCGATGTTTTCTGGAAAACTTTGTAGTTTTGCATTTATTGCAGATGGAAAATTATTGACAAAGACAAGTGATTCCATCTTTCAATCAAAATATCCAAATTTAAAGCCTATTTCAACTGTAATAACACCTGCAAAAATTCAAGGAATTACATTTGATAATAGTTATATATATATGAGTCAATCATTTGGAAGACAAAAAGATTCTAAAATATTAAAATTTCGACATTTAGATGATTTTAGTGATTATACTTCAGAAGAATTATTAGAAACAAAGGTATTACCACCATTATTAGAAGAAATTTCATACTATAATGGAAATATTTATTGCTTGTTTGAATCTGCTGCAAATAAATATAAAAATACAACAAAAAAACCAATAGATAAAATTATAAAAATTAACTCTCAATAATTTGAGAGTTATTTTTCAAACATACTTTTATTATTCAAACTTGTATCAAAAAAATTTTCTTTTATTTTTACTTGAAGTTCTTGAATATATTCATTCATTTTTTGAAAATATTCTTCCTCAGATATTTCATCTAAAGAATGTAATACTTTTGTATATTTTCGATTTAAAATACTATTACAAAATAAAGGATAATCTTCTACATGAATTCCTTCAAACTCTATTTCTGAAAAGGCATTATCAGGTTGAAAAATTTTTGTGAATCTATGGTCTTCTTTAAACTTAATTGGAAAAGAAAAAATCATACATTCCACACGAAATTCATTAGAACTTTTTGCACTTAACACTCGAATATAAGTATCAGATTCTTTTTCTTTATAACATTTTCCAATATATTCCCTATGATTATTAATAGACTCTATATTTTTTTCATATCTTTCTCTTTTTTTTCGATTATTTAAATAATTCTGTAATTTATCCAATTCTTCTTCTGATAAATTATCTATATCAATAAAATTTTTTACATCATCTTTTGAACTCATTTATTTTCTCCTTTTTTCTTTTATTATATCATATTATTTTTTCTATTGCAAACTTCATTTAACATTTTTCTATATATTGCAAAGGTTTGTTTTTTATAGTATAATAAATAAAAAGGAGGTAACAAACATGTATCAATTATTTGATGAAGTTACATTTATAGTAAAGAAACCAAGTGATTATGCAGATGGATATCAACAAGCATTTGTATTTGATAGTTCAAATAAATCTCAAAAAGAAACAGCAATGAAATGGGCTGAAAATGAATTTGACAAAGAAATTACAATACCAAATCATGGCTTTATAATAGAATTATATAATGCAGCAATGACTTCTTCTCAAGGAGGAAAAGTATCATTTTGGGATTGTTTAATTACTTTACCAGATAAATCAGAAACTTATTTAATTGGAATTAACACAGATATGTTATTTGATTTATTAAAACAAGAAGATTGGAAACAAGGAATTTGTCAGAAAAAAGTCTTTTTTGCAAAAGATTCAGGTAAATTAGGTCTTTTAACCGAAACTATGGAATCTTATAAAATAGCAGTTGAAGATATGAAAAGAAGAGAGTTTATAAAAAAAGGTAAAAAGACAAATAAATATGAAATCGGAAAAAATTATTTATCTTTAAACGAAGATTTCTTTTATATTGGAGAAGTTTATTCTTTTGCAAGTATGGATTATAAATATGGCTTAATAATGAAATCGGAAAAAGAAATTAAAAGAAAGATGATTGATAGAAATATTTTCTTTAAATTTTCTGGAGGAAGTTCTAACTTCACAGATTTTTTAAATGGTTGGAAGTCTTTTTTAGAATATAGTGATATAGAAGATAGTAGATATTATTCAGATTTAAGAAAATTTTATTATTTTTCATATCAAGGAACTTTTTCTGAATATGAAAAATTTCCAAAAAGAACAATTGGAACTGAACAAATTAAATTTTTAGAAAATTGGAAAGATGAATTACATGAATTTGAAGTTTTTTTGAGAAAAAAAATTGAAGAAAAAATTTTACATTTATTAAAATCAGATAAAAATAATTATTTAGTTAGAAATTTACTAGAAATGTATTTTATCAGTTCATTTGATTATGTACCTAAGTTAAGTATTAGATTACAAGATGCTTTAAAAAATGCAGGTTATCAACTGTAAATAGATGAAAGAATAGAGAGGATAAATAAATGAGTAAACAAAAAGATGAATTAGGAATAAGAATGAAAGAATATGAAAGTGTATCAAAAAATTTTCTTACACTTAGACTTCCAAAAGTAATTCGATTGGATATGAGAGCTGGACATACTTTTACTAAAGAATTCAATAGACCATATGATGAAATTTTTTCTGAATGTATGAAATATGCAACAAAAGTATGTTGTGAAGAAATACCAGATGTTGTTATGGGATATACTCAAAGTGATGAAATAAGTTTGGTTATTAATGATGTATCAAAAAGAGATAAAACCTCTTGTTTTTTTAATGGTAATGTAGAAAAAATTGTTTCATTAAGTGCTTCAAAATGTACAATTGCTTTTAATCGAAAGTTCTTTGAATTGGTAGAAGAAAATAAAAATAAACCTGATTTTATAAAATATAAAAAGAAATTATGGAAAGCAGAATTTGACAGTAGAGTATTTTGTTTACCAAATGTAACTGAAGTACATAATTATATTTTATGGAGACAAAATGATGCAACTAAAAATTCTATTAGTTCTTTAGCACATACTAAATTTACAAACTCTGAACTAAAAGGTAAAAATAGTAATGAAATGCAAGATATGTTATTCAAAGAATTTGGAATCAATTGGAATGATTATCCTGTTGAATATAAAAGAGGAACTTGTTTTGTAAAGTCCTTATACATTAAAAATGTAACATTAAAAACAGGAGAAATTATTGAAAATGTTAAAAGAAAAAGATGGGAAAAGATAGAAATCCCAATTTTAACAAAAGATAAAGAATTTATTGTAAATATTTTCACCAGAAAATTATATTTTAATGGAACATTTATTGAAGAAGAGACTGGAAATTAAACCAGTCTCTTTAATATTTCTTCTTTCGAATAACCTTCACATTGTAAATAATTTGCCTTTTCTAATAATTTTCCAAATTCTGGAGAAGGTTGTAAACCTAAAGAAATTAAATTTCTACCTCGAATTAAAGGAATTTTTGCAACTTTTTCAAAATCTTCTTTAATATCCATTAATAATTCTTTATTCATACCTAATAATTCAGCATATAACATCAATTCATTTAAATATTTTATTTTTTGACAAAATAATCTAATATCAGTTTTATTTAACTTATCAATTTTTAACATTGTTAAAATATTTTCATTTAATTCTGTTACTAATTGTAATGTATTTACTTGATTTGTAAGTTTTGATAAATTTTTATAAATTATTTTTGGATTAACATTAAAAAATAAAACAGCTAAAAGAAATTCTTTTTTATATTTTGTTCTGTTTGTAAAAAAAGTAGATTTATCTAATAACTCAAGATTTTTTTCCATTTGACTATTGAACATAAAAAATTCATCTAAATGATTCATTTCTTTTAAATATTTAAAAAATATTGAAGGTTTATTAGATTTTTTCAAGGCTTTTGCAAATTCAGACTCAACTCTTTCATTTGCAATATCTTTAACATTCATTAATTTTGACAATTCAATTGTATCTTTATCAATCTCAAAATTAAATCTTGCAGCAAATTGAGCTGCTCGAAAAATTCTTAAAGCATCTTCTTGAAAAGTCTCATCATTAATATGTTTAATTTTATGATTTTTTATATCTTCAATTCCATTATATTTATCAATAATTTCATCTGTAATAACATCTTTCATTAATTGATTAATTGTGAAATCTCGTCTTTTTGTAGCGATTTCTAAAGGTAAATATGGATTTACTGATACTTCAAAATCAGTATGTTTTTCTCCTACTTTTTTTTCAGTTCTTGGCATTGCAAAATCAACATCTAAATGTTTAATCTTGAAAACTCCAAAAGATTCTCCAACAAAATCTACTTCTCCAAAAGAAGATAGAATTCTTTTAAAATTTTCTACAGAAATCCCAAAAGTTTCAGTATCAATATCTTTGTTTGTATATTTGGTATTTAAAAGAGTGTTCATTACTTCATCTCTAACCATACCTCCTACAAAATACATTTTTCCACCAGATTCATTTACTTTTAAAGCAATTTTTTTTACAATTTCCATTGTTTCTTCATATTTTTCTTCCTTCATTCATTTCCCTCCATTCTAAATTCATTTTATTTATTTATATATTATACAAATTATTTAGCAAAAAAACAAGAGAATAAATTCTGTATATTGTAAGAAAAAATCTTATATGATATAATAAAAGAAAAAAGGTGAGAATTATGAATTCATTAGAAAAACAAATTATAAAAATTGAAGAAATTTTTAAAAAAAATAAAGAATTAATTAAATTAACATTAATTCATAAAAATTGTTACATTCCAGAAGAAACATTAGAATTTTTAGCAGAAAAATATAAATATAAATTAATTGAAGAAAAGATAAAACCAAAAGAAACAATATATATCTGGAGGAAAGAAAAATGACAATTTCGAAGAAAATATTTTTACAAATTATTCATGATATAAAAAAAGAAGATGAAAGATTAGACCAAATTGCTACTTTTTTAGAATCTAATATTATTACAGGATATGCAAATTTAAATCCATCTGTTTTTAGAAATACAATAGAATTAATTTTAGAAGAAATATTTACAGAAGAAGGTTTTGATTTAATATTTTGGTGGTTATATGAAGATGTTGAAAAAGTGATTTATGAAGGAGAATCGGAAATTCAATTAAAAACAGAAGAGGATTTATATGAATATTTAATCAAAAACTATGTAAAGGAGAAAAATAATGAAAAGGATTAATTCAAGGTTTTATACAACTGAAAAAATAAAATATATGAATGATGGATTAAAAATTATTGATAATGATGGATATTTATTTTCTCAAGGAATTTATCCAACAAAGTTAAAAGAAGAAGATTTACCTGAATATTTTATAGAAGGACAATATTTTAGAAAACATGGATTTCTTTCAGCTTTAGGAGTAAAAGATTTAAAATATGTTCCAAATATGAATGTAAATCATATGTTTAAAGATGATTTTCTTTATATTTCTTATGAAAAACCAATTATTGAATCTAAAAAAAGTAATTTATTAGATAGATTTGAAAATTATGATACATATATATGGGGATGGAATATTATAGAATTTTTAAAAGGAGTAGAAAAATATTCTGATTATGATATTTCAAAAATCAAAGAAGAAATTGAAAGAAAAAGAAAACACTTTAAGGAAAATTATCCAAATGATTATAAACTAGAAGTTCTAAATGATAATTTATGGGAATAATAAAATATTAAAGGAGTAAATAATATGAAGAACATTCAAGTATCTGAAAATGATAATTTAGAAGAAATTCTAGAAAACGAAACTTTACCTATATCAGTTAATCATGAATTGGTTATTATGTCTTATGAAGAATATATGAAATGTTTAGAAATCATTCATCCAAAAAAAGCAAAAGAAATAAAAGAAAAGATAGATTCTTATAAAAGAAAAGAAGAGGACTAAAACCTCTTCTTTAATTTAAAAAAGAAAAATTATATAATTCTTTTTTTGATAACAAGAGAAATAGTTATATAGTTTCTCCAAAAATTTTTAGAAATATTCTTTTATAAAATTTTTTTTAAAAATATATTGCAATTTAAAAGAACATATGCTATAATACATATTGTAAAGGGCAGTGAAGCTATGTCAATTCAGGCATGTATGGGCAGAGATAAGCTTTCCTTTATAAAACTTTTTTGCTGATGACAACAGAGTTGTCAAACTTTTTCTTTTGTGTTGTTTTTATAAAAAAGAAACCACTATTGCTAAGTGGTTTCTTTTATTTTTGTCTTTTTTATTTTTTTATAAAATACTTGGTTTTCATTAATATCTAAATATAAAGTTTGATAATCTTTCTTATTCGATAATTCTTCAAAAATAATATTTTTCATCCATTTATTCAATTCATATCGAATATATCTACAACCCAATTTATTTTCTATAAATTTTTCTTTTAATAATTTATCAGATAATTTAATGTGAATACCCAATAAATCTTCATATTCTTTTAATATTTTTCTTGTTAAAATTTCTAATTCTTGTTTTGTTAATTTATGTAATTGAACTAAACCTTGAAATCTTCCAGCTAATTCAGTTCTTAATCCATATTTTAATAAATCTTCTATTGTAATTGATTTTTCGTTATCATTTTGAGATAAAGAATAAATAGAAGAATTAAAACCTACAGTTTGTTTGCATTTTTTATTTTGAAGGTCTTCGAAAGCTCCTCCAGCAATAAATAAAAGATTAGAAGTATCAATAATAACATCTTCAAATTCAGATTCTATTAGTATTTCAGAACCTTCAATCATACTTAATAATTGTCCTTGAACTGAATAATTAAAGTTCTTTTCTGATTCAGTCATACATATTTTATCAAATTCATCTAAAAAAACAATTCCTATATCTTCTTCTAATTCTAAAAATTGTTTTAAAATATTTTCTTTATTATCTCCTTTATATCCAGCACTTGTTAAGGAACTTACATCATAAATAATTAATTTAATTGGTAAAAAATTTTTTAAACATCTCATAATTTCTGTTTTTCCACAACCTGAAGGACCAATCATGATAAAGTTATGTTTTTGTAGATTTAATTCAGGATAAGCAATTTTAATTAAATACATATAAATAAATGTTGAAACATCTCTTTTTGCCTCATCCTGTCCAACAATGTGTTTATTTAAATATTCATAAATTGTTTTGGGCGTGTTTTTCTTTAAAAAACTTTTAATTTCTGAAATTTGATTTTTCGTTTCTTTTTCTGAGAAATTTTCACAAATATCCCTTTCAAAATTCAAATCTTGATAATTATATTCATCATCAAAAGATAATTCAGATGTTAAGAATTCATTCATTTGTTCTTCTAATAATTTAGATAAAGTAAATTTTTTCTTTGTCTTAGAATTTAAATTTGTAAGATAAACAAAATAAAATAAGAAATACATATTTCTAGAAGAATATAATTTTAAAAATCTACTTCTATAAAATTCTAAAGTTAATTTATCATTTATTTTTTCCATTTGTAAATTGACTTTATTTAAGAATACAGAATGATTATGATAAAAAGGAATATTGATAATTTCTTTAATAAATTTTTCATAAGTTACTTTTTCTTCTAAATTTACAAAATATTCAGATATTAATTCTAGACTATAAACAGCAAATAATTTCATTTGTACAATTCTTGTTGGAGAATAATTACTTAATAAATAATAATTGAGATATTTTTGGTTTAAAAATTCATCTAATTTATTTTGAATATATTTTAATCTATTATCATTATTTTCATTAGAATTTAAAAATTCTATATATTTTTCCATAAAAACAATATCCTTTCTTTAATGTTAACAAAATTTTAACAAAAAAATAAAAAGAATAAAAGTATTTTTCAGAATGATGTTCAGATTTACTTTACAATTTAGGAAAAATATAATATAATAAAATAAAAGAAAAGAAAGGAAGATATGTAAGTATGGGTTATTTAGCAAACACGAAAATATTAACACCAAAGGGTTATAAAAATATACAAGATTTAAACATTGGAGATTTTATTATAAATCCAGAAGGAAAAGCAGTAAAAATTGAAGATATAGAGGTTAAAAAGACAAAACTTGCAAAATTGGTTATTGCAACTGAAATTATAGAATTCAGAAATAAAAGAAGAAAATGTGTAGCAGTTCATTATAATTATTTATATTGTCATAGAAATCAGAGATGGAATATTACAGGAATGTCAAAAATTAAAGATGATTTTGAAAAAATGGAAGAATTGAGATTAGCTGAATGTAATAAAAAACAAGAACCTGAAAAATATAATGAATTATTAAGTCAAATTCCAGAAACAGAAGATATGGCTGTTCATTTATTAAAACCTTATCATAAGTTAATAAATATAAATCAGAACAATTCTTCTTATTTATCAAATCATTTAAAAACTGCTTTAAGAAAACCAGTTTATAAATTAATTTTAGAAAATGAAGAAAAATATTGTATATTAGAAGATGGTGTTTGTGCTTATCTTTAAATATTCACTAAAAGGTACAAAAAATACAAATATAGAGTCTGAATTGGATTCATTTAGATTCTGAATATTCTGTGAATACATTGACAAAATTCATATTTCCTAATATAATAAAGATAAGAAAGGAGTCAACATGAAAGATAAAAATAAAAAACTTTATATTGGAATAGGAATTGTTCTTGTTGTTGCAATAATTGCAATTGTTTCAGTCTTTATTTATTCAAAGAAACAAAATGAAACAAATACATTTGGAGAAACTTTATCTCAAAAAGAACTTGAGAAAAGAGAAAAACAACAAATAGAACAAATGCAAAAAATAAAAGAAAATACATCATCTAAAGAAAAGGTAATGAAAGTATATGAAAAAGGAGAATCTCTTTTTGGAAATACTGATGAATGTAAACATATGTGGATGATGGATGATAAAGAAGATAATACAGATGATAACAATCTTCATTTTAAGTGTAATAATTGTAATAAAAAAGTAAAATCAGACCTTCTTACTTATGATGTTTGGCAGGATATTACATTTATGGGAGAAGAAAAATCCAATTATTTAAATCAATTTGAAAAAGAAACAGATGCGAATGTTACTTTCGAAACTGAAAGTAAAGAATAAAGGAGGACATTAATATGAAGATTAATATGAATGGTAAGAATGTAGAAATTACAGATGGTATGAGAAATTATTTAGAAAAAAAATTAAATTATTTTTCTAAATTTTTAAAAGAAGATGATGTAATTACAGTTTCTGTATCTACTAGAAAAAATGTTCAAAAGCTTGAAATTTTCTTTAAGTATGATAATCAAGAAGTGAAAGTAAAAATGGAAAATGCTGATTTCTACATAAATGTAAATAAAGCAATGGATGTGTTAAAGAATAAAGTTGGAAAACTTCATTCTATGAAGACAAAAAAATCCAGAGAAAGTATTAAAGAAGAATTTATGGAAGAAGAGTTTATTGAAGAAAATTCTGAAATTGTAAAAAGAAAACAATTTGAATTAAAACCAATGACAGAGGAAGAAGCTCTTTTACAAATTTATTTATTAGGACATCATTCTTATATTTTTAAAAATGCAGATAGAGAAGATAAGATTTGTCTCTTATATAAGAGAGATGATGATGAATATGGAATTATTGAAACTGAATAATAAAAGGCTCTCTTTATGAGAGCTTTTTTTATACAAAAAAATAACAGATTCGATTAAGAATCTGTTATAAATTATTGAAAATAATAATGATTGTTTATTTTTCCCAAATATTTACATTTTTCACATGAAAAATCATATAAGCTTACAATTGTTAATTTGTAATTAAATTGATATAATAAGATTGGAAAATAAATAAAACTTATAATTAGAAACTTCTTAGAAATTATTTTCTTAAAAATAAAATAAAAAAGGAGAATAAATATGAGACAAGTACAAATTTGTTTAAATACAATTGAAAGAGTAAAGAATTTTGTAAATTTAGTATCAAAATATGAATCTAATTTTGATATTATTTCTGGAAGATATATGATAGATGCGAAATCAATTATGGGTATTTTTTCTATGGATTTATCTAAACCAGTTACATTGCAAATTCATGATGATAAAGTTGATGTAAATGATTTTAAAGATTATTTAATTAAATAAGAGAGGAATATTATTCCTCTCTTATTTTAATAGTTGAAATCTTTTAATATATGGTTTTGCTTTTTTTCTTGACAAAATTCCTAAAGAAATAGCAGTTAAGGAGTTTGGTTCTACTTCAGTAAATCCACAATCTCTTACACAATAAAATTTATTTTCTTGTTCTAATTTTAACATATCTTTTTCATGAGCTTGTAACAAAATCTTTTTGAAAAAATATTTCTTTTTCCAAATTTGATAATTCATATTATTTTGTTCTTCTTCAGTACAAAGTTGAGATGCATGAGCTGCACTTACTGCTGTTTTACCAATACTTAAATTCAAATCTTTATTAATAATTATATATTCAATTAATTCAAACTCTTTTTTTTCTTCTTCAGTAAATTCCTTATTTAAAATAACAAATTCTTCTGGAATTTTATCTGTTTTTTGAATTGTTGTTAATGTTCCTTGTCCTGAAATACATTCAATTTTATAAAATTGAGATTTTTTATATTGAAAATAAATAGTTTCTGACATATCTTCATATTGAGAAAATACAGATTGTTCAATCCCTAATTCACAAATATATTCAAAAAAATAAGATAATAACTCTTTATTAATATCATCAATTTCATCATCACAAACGATTTCGTGATTTTCTAAATAAATTGCTAACCAATCCCAATAATCTTTTTTTGAAGTAATTTCTTTTTTTTCTTGATGTTGTTTAATATATTCATCAACAAAATCAAAGTTTATATCATTTTTATTAAAACTCGCCATAATGTTTCCTTTCGATATTTTTCATTTTTTATAAAAATTCATATTGATAAAATCCTTCTTTTAAAGCTTTTTTTTCTTCTTTAGAAATGGAAGGAATTTTATTAGAAAATGCAGAGTGTAAATAATTATCAATTGGAATTCCCCAATTAGCAGTAGAAAATTTATGAAAATAAAAATCATGTCTAGCATTTAATAATAATTGCAAATCTTTTTCATCAATATCATTAATTAGTTTTATATCCCCTTTTGTTTGAGGTCTTGTATTTTCTTGTATTTCAATGAAATATCTCTTTTGAATTGAAGTTTCTAATTCATTATCAACATCTTTATAAACCTCAATTGCATTATAAATAAAATCTGATAATTTATTAGAACCATTTAATAAATATAAAACATCTTTTGTATTTGCAACTAATTTTACTTTTTTAGGATTTTCTAATGGTTGTAAAATAAATTTTTTACTAGAAGTTGTATCTGGAATTTTTTCATACCATAAATAAATATCTCCCAAATAAATAACATCTGAATATAAAGATAAATAATTTTGACCAATCTCCCATTTTTTTGTTTTTTTCTTTGTTTTTTGTCTTAATTCAGTATCTTTTTTAGCTATTCTATATTCAGGACTGTTTTCATGTATAATGTAAATTTTTCCTTTATATTTTGCAAAAAATACTTTTTCTTTTAATATTCCTTTATCTATGTGAGAAGAATGTAATAATTGAAATAAATTTTCTAATGTGATTTCTACTTGAAATTGCAAAGTTTTTTTTGTAATTAAACATGTTGCTTTGTTTTTTACACTTCCTGAATAATTTTTAGTTATGGAATCTGAAATTGAGCATTCAAATCCTGAATTTTCAATAGTTTCTATTTCATAAGGATATCCTTCTAATATTTCTTCCATTTTCTCATTGTTTTTTTTATTTGAACTATCTGCAATTTTTGCATTTAAAAAAGGCTCTTTTTTCTTGTATAAATAAATGTTTATATTTTCTAATAATGTCCAACCTTGATACATAATTTGTCCCCTTTCTATATTTTCATTATAACATTTAATAATTTTTTCGTCAATTATTCTTATTGTAGTATTCCCCATAAAAAACAAAAATAAACCAGTTTTCATTTATAATCTTACAAAAAAAAGAGGGTTTCAACCCTCTTTAAATAAAGTCTAAAATAGAAAAAAAAGTAATTTGTATTTTTTGTAAAACAGGAATATTATTGTGAAATGCAGATTGATAAGAATTTACATTTCCACTTGGAAAATATTCTTTAATTTTTTCATTTATTTTGTTAATATTTTCTGGAGTAGATTTTGCAAATAAATTATAATCTGAAATACAATTTCCTGTTGTATCATAAAGAGATTTTACATCATCATCTGTTAATTCAAAATCATTAAATTGACAGCTTACATTAACAGAAATAATTCCTGTATGAAAGATTTCAAAATTTAAAATAGAAAAACCTAATTTTTGAGAACAAAATTCTTCTAATTTATCTTCAATTTTAGAATAAGACAATAGAAAATTTACCTCAGATGTATATTGTCTTAATTCTTCTTTCAAATTTTGAATTTCTTTTGATAAGTTAAGAATCTCTTCATTTGCTTTATTATGTTTTTTAACAATAGAAGTTGAAATGTTTAAGCAATTACAGATATAAACAAAAACACTTTCTAAAATTGGTAAAATATAAGATTGTAACTCTAAAGAGTTATCATTAATTAAATCTTGATAATACACAAGAAAATGTTTACCTTCAGAAATGATTTTATCATATTCTTTTTCAGTACAAATATTTGAAATTTTTACTGTCTTATATTCTTCTTTTTGTTTTAGAGCTAACAATTTTTCTGGTTTTACAAAAAACTTTATCTCATCAAAAACAAAAAATGATTCATTCTTTATTTTTATTTCTTTTTCATGAAATTGAATAGAAAAAATTTCTAAATCTTTAAAATAATTTAATAAATTTTCTTTATTTTTTTCATTTGCTAAAAAATAATAATTAAGTTTTTTTACATAATCAAATCCATAAATATCAAACAAATCTTTTATCTCTTTATCAGAAGTTTTCTTTGATATAAGTCCAAAAAGGATTAAAGACACTGAAAGTTTTCCTCCAGATATTAAAGAACAATCTTTAACAGAACCAAAACCACAAATAAAATTTCGTAAATTTTCAAAACATAGTTGTAAAGATTCTTGTACAACTACAGAATTATTGGTTTTTACTTTTTGTAATTTTTCTTTCAACATTACTAAAGTATCTTTTTGTGAAATTTTTAAAATTTTATCAGGATTATTTTCTGTTATTTTATAAGAATAGTTTGTGAACAATTCAGATAATTCCTTATCACACTCTTCTATTAATGTTGTAAAACATTTTTTTTCTTTTATTTTTCCATTTTTTGAAAAATCATTTAAAAAATTAACGAATGATTTCATCTTTTTTCCTCCTTTAAATCATTTCTTATTTTTACTTTATATTATATAAAAAAAATAAAAAAATAAAAGTTCCAAATCTAGGAACTTTTGTTTTTATTAAAACCAAAATAAGTTAAAACATCTTTAATTGTACTCATTTTTATTAATTGGATGTGTTTAAATGAGGTTGAAATATTTGTTTTATCAGAAATGAATACTTTTTCATATTTCATTCTATCTAATTCTTTTAATCTTCCTTCTATATTTGGAATTTTCTTTAATTCTCCAGTTAATCCAACATCAGCTAAAAATACAGTATTTAAAGGAATTTCTTTTCCATAATAAGAAGAAACAATACTCATAATTGTAGCTAGATTGCTATCTGAAGTTTTTAATTTTAAATTATTTTGTGTTTTAATTACTACATTTTTATTAAAGAAAGACATTTTACAATGTTGTTCTAAAATAGAAATTAAAACATTTAATTGTTCTCTATTCATACATTCACTAATACGAGAAGGATATGGAGTAAATGATGGAGTAACTAAACTTTCTATTTCCATAATAATAGAACGACTACCTTCTTTTAATACAGTTAACGAAGTTCCGACTACAGCATTTTTTCTTTCTGTTAAAAAGAACTCAGAAGGGTTTTCTACTGATAATAGTCCAGTTTCTGTCATTTGAAAAAAACCAGTTTCTCCAGTATCACCAAAACGATTTTTAGTTGATAATAAAATTCTAAAACTATCATCTGAATTTCCATCTAAAATTAAAACAGTATCAACTAAATGTTCTAGAGTTCGAGTTCCAACTAATTCATCTTCTTTATTCATTTGACCAATAACAAGAATCATTCTGTGTTTATTACTTCTTTTTGCTAAATTTTGTAAAGCTCCTGCACATTCAGTTACTTGAGTTGGATTTCCTGCTCTAGAGGGAAGATATTCATTTAATGTAAATGTTTGAATACTATCCACAATTACTAAATCAGCATCAACAGACAATACTAATTGAATAACATCATCCATAGAAGTATTATCTAGTACATACATATCTTCAATATGATTTAAATTTAATCTATCTGCTCTATTTTTTAATTGAGATGCAGATTCTTCTCCTGAAGCATAAACAACTGTTTTATTTTGTTCAAGAATTTTATCAGCTATCATCATACAAAGTGTTGATTTTCCTGTACCTGGAGGAGCAGATAAAATTGTAATAGAATCATCAATCAATCCTCCCCCAACAACTCTATCAAATTCATCTATTCCAGTTAAAATTCTTGTATTTTTATTTTCTTTTACATCTTTCATTTTTACAGGTACAATAATTCCTGTAGTTGTTTTTTGATTACTATTTGAAATATATTCTTCTAAAGAATTCCATTCTTTACATTTTGGACATTGCCCAGTCCATTTATTAAATATTTCATTACAATTAGAACATTTATATTGATTTTTATTTTTTGCCATATTTTAAACCTCCTGATAATATTATAACATAAAAATAAATGAAAAAAAAGAAGTTTTAATGTAAAACTTCTTTAATGAACATGGAGAGAATAACAAATCGGTTTTCTTATTTCTCCTTTTATGTATTGAATAATCAAACCAGCTTCTTTTCTGGTTATGTTTGTATTTGTTAATTCTAAATGTTTATGTTCAAGTAAAAAATTAATTAATAATAGTTGATTTAAAGATGCTAATTTTTCCAAAAATAAAATCACTTTCCCTTCTTTATTTTTCCTCAATATATCATTTTTTTTATTCTTTTACAAGTCATTTTTTTTACTATTTTTACTAAAAAAGTTCCAATGTTTTTTCTATTATTTTGTGCAATTTTCACAAAGTTAAAAAATATTAGAAATTAGTACGAAATTTGGAATATTTTTTTTAGAATATCATAAGATATTAGTGTAATTAAGAAGTCGCCATTGTGACATCTTATATTACTTGTTTTTCCTCTTTTCAAGAAAAACATACAAATTTTTTCATCTTACATTTTCCTCTGTGGGGTGTGACCTCAAACTTTCGAGTTTGACCAAGGTTGCATCCTCTTTTTTTATGCAAAAAAATAATCCCAGTTAATGGATTATTAACAAGGTTATATTTCATATTAATTATCAATATAACTTTCCAATTTTTTTCAATTATGTTATAATGAAAAAAATAAGGAGGTTTAAAATGAGTAATGATAAAACTTTTATAAGAAATGTTTCAGTTTTATCTTTTGTGGGAATTTTGGTAAGAATAATTGGATTATTTTATCGAATTCCACTAACAAACATTATAGGTAATGAAGGTAATGGCTATTATGGTTCTGCTTATAACATATATACAATGATATTATTAATTTCTTCCACTAGTATTCCAATGGCTGTTTCTAAAATTTTATCAAGTAATCAATGGAAAAAAGAAGAAAAAACCGAAGTATTTCGATGTATGATAATTTATGCTTTTATATCTGGATTTATAGGAAGTGAAATTTGTTATTCATTTGCTCACATTTTAACGATTGGAAATACGAAGGCAATTCCTGTTTTAAAAATGTTAGCTCCAACAATTTTTTTCTCTTCTTTAATGGGAACTTTTCGAGGATATTTTCAAAGTAAAAAAAATATGGTTCCTACAGCTATTTCTCAGTTAATAGAACAACTGATTAATGCAATAGTAAGTATTTCTATGTCTTACTTTTTAATTCGCTCTATGGGGCAAAATAAGGCTATTTGGGGAGCTGTTGGAGGAGCTACAGGTACATTAGCTGGAGCTATTGCAGGATTTATTTTTTTACTAATTTTATATTTTTCTTTTAAAAAGAAAGAAGAAAAAGAAAAGAAGATAAAGAGTAATAAAAAAGAAATTTATAAAGTATTAATACTTACAATGATTCCGATGATTTTAAGTACATTTGTACACAATATTGGAGCTACAATAGACATGACTTTATTTTATAATATATTACAATGGAAAGAAATGGATTATCAAAATTTAAGTAATTTATATGGTGTTTATTCTGGACAATTTTTAGTTTTATATCATGTACCAACAGCATTAGTTGCAACTATTTCTATTTCTATTATGCCACTTATTTCTTCTGCAAAAACAAAAAAAGAAATAAAAAAGAATAGTTATAAGGCAATGCAAACAACTTGTATGATTATATTTCCTTGTGTAGCTGGTTTAATATTGTTAGCTGAACCTATTTTACAAGTATTATTTCATCAATCTGGAGAATATTTTGATTTATCAGTAAAATTCCTTCAATTAGGTATTATTGGAACAATTGGTTCTTCTTTTACAACTGTAATGATTACAATTTTACAAGGATTAAATCATATGAAAACACCAATTAAAAACATTACAATTTCCATTATAATTCAAACAATATTAAATACAATTTTGTTATTGTTTACAAATTTAAACATTTATGTGTTAATTGTAAGTACAATTACTTATTCTATATTAACTTGTTATCTTAATATGAAATCATTATCAAAAGATATTCCAATTGTTAAATTATGGAAAAAATCAATAAAAACACCTTTAATAGCAACAATAATAATGTTAATAGTATTGATATTTTTAATATATTTACAAACAATTTGTCAATTATCTGTTTATTTGTTTTTAGCGATTAGTATTTGTGTTTCCATCTTTATATATTTTGGTTCTTATTACTTGTTATATAAAAAAAATATAAGATAAGATTCATTGATTTAATCAAGAGTTTGTGTTATAATTATAAATAAGAATGGGAGGAAGAAAACATGATAATTGGAAATTCTTATGGATTAGTGAAAAAGGATTTTATTCGTGATGTTCAAGAAATATTGGAATTAATCTTAAAACATTCAAACAATTGGAATATGAAAAATTTATATCCAAAATTTTTTCAAAAAGGAAAACAATTAATCCATATATTAAAAACAAATACACAATTTGAAAAAGAAACTTTTCGAGACTTAAATAATTTTATTGTAGATTATTGTAATGGATTTTCAGAGAATGAATTACATATTACAGATATAAAATTATATCAAATGTTAATGAATTACACAACAAATACATTATGGATTTTAGGATATGATAGTGATGATATAATTGCTTATTCTTTAGAAAATTAATTGTATAAATTTATTGACATTTTTTAGAAAAAATTGTATAATAATAAAAAAAGAAAGGAAACAAAAAATTATGGGAATTAATTTAGGTAATTTAGAACCAGCACCACCAATTCAGCAAACAGCACCAGTTGTTGATGTAACAAAACAGGAAGGTGTACAAGCAGTAGATAAAGGAAATGGACAGATTACATTAAATCTGGCAAAATCAGTAAAATTAGATTTATCTAAAGCAGCACCATCTCTAACAAGAGCAATTGTAGGATTAGGTTGGGACCCAATTTGTGCAGGAAAGATTGATTTAGATGTTTTTGCATTGCTTTTACATAATGGAAAAATTTTAGACACATCTGATATTATCTTTTTCAATCAAAAAGATACAGGAAAGTCTGTTACATTAAATAAAGACAATAGAGATGGACAAGGTGAAGGTGATGATGAACAAATTAGAGTAGATTTGTCAAAAGTACCTGCTGATATTACTTCTATTGCTTTCTTTGTAAACATTTATGAAGCAGAAAAAAATTCTCAAAATTTTGGAATGGTAAAAAATTCTTATATTCGTCTTGTAAATGAAGATACAAATAAGGAAGAAGCGATTTACATTCTAAATGAAGAAGGTGGACTTTATACAGCTTTCCACTTTGCGAACCTTGTAAGAGAAAATGGTAATTGGCATTTTGAGACAGTTGGTAAAGGAATGCATGGAGATGTGCAAGTAATTGCAAACATGTTTTCATAACATATAATACCCTCTAGTCTGGAGGGTATTATTTTTTTTAAACAAATATCAAAAAAGGTAGGGTAGGGACTATCCGAACCAATAAGCCTGAAGAGAGAGTATGAGCCTTAATATGATATATATTAAGCTATTCTTAATGAAACAGGAAACTCCGACTTCTTTAAGTCGGGGTAGTTCACTAAAATTATAAATAAAATAAGGAGAATAAAACATATGTCTGGTTTAGATTTAAATTTTGGAAATAATACACCTCAGCAAGGAAAAACATCTTTAAATTTATCAAAAGGAATGAGTCTTGATTTAGCAAAACATTCTAATTTAAAAAATGTAAGATTAGGTTTAGGATGGCAAGCTGGACAAGGAAACACTTATGATTTAGATGCTAGTGCGTTACTTTTAAATGGTAGAGGACTTGTAAATGATAATAGAGATGTTATTTTTTACAATCAGCCTGATACAGGTAGAGGTGTTCGTAGTTTAGGAGATAATAGAGTTGGTTCTACAGGAAATATAGGAGGACAAACAGATGATGAAACAATTATTGTATCTCTTGATAAAGTCCCAATGAATGTAGATTCTATTAAATTTATTGTAACAATTGATAAAGCATTTGAAAGAAATCAAAATTTTGGTGCAGTAAGAAATGCTTATATTAGAGTAATTGATGATGATACTGATGAAGAATTAGGTATTTATAAGCTTGCAGAAGAGTTTAATCTTCAGACTGCTTGTGAAATTGCAGAACTTCGAAGAAGACCAACTGGTTGGGAGTTTACTCCTATTGGTAGAGGAACAGTTGAAAATCTTGAAACTGTATTAATTCGTCATGGAGTTCAATAATACGAAAGAATAGAGGAATTAACACTCCTCTATTTTTTATTGTATCTTTTTTTCTTATAATTTTACAATTTTTTTAATATAAAGAGAAATGAAAAAGTTTCTTTAAAATTAGAAAGGAGTAAAAAATGAAAAAAAGACTTATATATTTATTATGTTTTTCTATATTATGTATACCAACAAAAGTATCAGCAATAGAAACACTGAATGAACTCCCCACAAATTTACAACAAAATTTATCAACAGAAGGATTATTTCATCAAATAAATCGAAGTTATTATGGAAATGAGACATTAAAAGAATTAAATCCAAAAGAGAAAGTAAATTATTTACTTCATTCTGAACCTCAAAAAAAGAAAGATAAAAAAATAGAAAAAGAAATAGTAGAAGAAAAAGAAGAAGTAAGGGTAGTAATACCAGAAGATTCTATAGATTCAGATTATGAAATGGAAAAAAGATATAGTAATGAATATTTATTAGAGATAGAAAATCCAGATTTAAGTTATCAAGGAGAATCATGGGAAGTAAATAATAGAGATTTATTAGAAGCGATAGTATATGGAGAATATGGAATGGATTATACAGGTTCTGTTCTAGTAGCACAAACAATTCGAGATACAATGGTAAGGGAAAACACACATGATATAGGATATATCATTAATAAATATGGATATTCTGGAGCTACAAATAAAGGAACGAATGAAATTGCAAAAAGAGCTGTAAGTTATATATTTGATGAAGGAAAATCTGGAGTACAGCATCGGTTAATGTGTTTTTATGCAAGTAATATTTGTAATTCATCATGGCATGAAGCACAAAATTTTGTAGTACAACATCAATATGTAAGATTTTTTGATTTTTAATAAAAGAAAAAGCACTACCATAAAGGTAATGCTTTTTTTGTGGCAAGACAATTTTTAAAATTGTCATTTTCTTTCATTCTAACATATGAAATAGGTCTTTGTTTTGCAATATTTTTAACAATTTCTATTTCATATTCTGGTATTTTCCCCCTTTCACAAACAATTAAACAACATTTTGTTTCACTTTTAACAAGAAAATCATTTCTATTAAGAGACAAATTATATTGAACCTCATAATTTTCTTTAGTTCCATCTTTAAACTGAATCTTTTCATAAGGATTATTAACAAAAGTTGCTCTTTTTACAATTTTTTCTAATAAATCATCAGAATCAAGCCAATTAAAATTACCATGATAATATTCATAAGTTAAATTAATTGCTATTGTAAAGTCATTAAAATAAATAATTTCATTTTTTCTTTTTTCCGATAATTTATGAGTCACAACTACTTCAATAAATACAGGTTTGTCAAAACCTTTAACATCTAATCTGAGGTCAGGAATTTTGTGTCCATGTTTATATTCTAAATAAACATTTTCTATTTCAAAAGAAATATTGTTTAAACAAAATTTTTTTCCTGTTTTAAAAGTATTTTGTATTATTGTATGAAAATAACCAGGCATAATATTTACACCTACTTTCTAAACAAGACTGGCTTCTGATAGTTTCTTTTTTACACTTTTTGAAGTAACAGTTGTTGAAGAATTAATAATAAAGAATCTTTCAAAAAGTTTAGCCATTGAATTAATCTTACTCATTGTAGATGTACCACCTTTTAATGATAGCGTTTTGTAAACTTCATTTTTTGGATTTTCTCCTGCTTTTTTTAATCCATCATAAAGATGATTTAAATTGTCCATAATAATAGTAGAATTTTTTGTTGAACAAATTTCGTCAAATAAAATTGGATTGGTTTGATAAGTGTGTAATAATGCATAGAAAAATGCTCTAAAATCACCAATACAATCTTTTGAGCTACCTCTTAATTTATGAACATTAGAAAAATATTCTTGATAATTTTCTAATACAATGTTTACTGTTTCTTCAGCCTTTAAAACCTCAGAACTATCAGATTCTTTTACAAACATTTCAGCAATATCATTAAAGCTAATATTTGCATTTTTTGAAATTGGATAGTTCATTGTTAAACCTAAAAGACCAGCAAATTTTTGAGCTGTTTCATAACGATTATCATTTTTCAAGTGTTTAGATAAATCTACAAAATTTTCATCAAAAGCCATACTTTTTGCCTTTTTCCAAGCATTGCTTTTTGCAAAGATAGAGTTCCATTTTTCTGGTGTTTTTAATGGATTTTGAATAGCATTCACTCTATTAAACAAAGTACTTGCATTTACATGCTTACTATTTGTTTTTAAGATTACAATATCAATATCCAAAATCATTTCTTGTAATTCTTTTGGTAGTTCATAATATTTAAGATTATTTAAAACAGAATAGTCACCTTCCAAATTAGTAAGAGCATATGAACCACAGTAATATTCGTAAAGACTACAAATTCTCTGTTTACCATCAATAATATCTTCTATAACGACCAAAATCTGTCCAATAGCAACACCTTCTAAACCTGTTATAATAAGACTACTTCCAAAGCTTGGAGTAGCAATAAAATCTCTCTGAATTTCAACATCGTAATTTAATTTTTTATTTTCAATTAATTCAATAACCTCTCTAAATTTTAACTTTATAAGTTCAAATGTTGACTTTTTTTTGCTCGATTTTATTTTTTTTATTAAACTTTTAATTGCTTTTGACTCTACTACTTTTGATTCTTTTTTTACTTCTTTAATTGTTTTTTCCATCTTTTTTTCCTCCATAAGTATATATATAAATATATACTTTTCTTTTGTTTTTTTGTTTTTCATCTATTTTATTTATGTAAAGAGAGTTTTTACTCTCAGAATTAAGTTGCAAGAAAATACATACTTTTCTATATATCTTCCTCTATCTATCTTAAAAGACTTTATTATAAAATCTTATATATTATATTATTCTTAATTTTATTTTATAAAAATTAATATTAATTTTTCTTAATTTTAATAAATTGACAATAAATAAGATAAATGATATAATAAAAAGAGAAATAAGAAAAGAAAGGATTTTAAAGATTATGAGTAAAAATTTTTATATAGCAGACCAACATTTGTTTCATGAAAATATAATTCGATTAAGTAATAGACCTTATCATTCAATAGAAGAAATGCATAAAGATATGATTGAAAAATGGAATCGAAAAGTTTCTGATGATGATACTGTTTATATTCTTGGAGATGTTTCTCTGGGTCATTCAGAACAAGTCATTTCTATTTTTAAAAAATTAAAAGGTAAAAAAGTTTTAGTTTTAGGAAATCATGACCATAAATGTTTAAGAAATCCTAAATTTAAACAATTGTTTGAGGAAATTACTCTTTATAAAGAAATCGTTGATGATAATTATAGAGTTATTCTTTTCCATTATCCAATTGAAGAATGGAATGGATATTTTAGAAATAGTATTCATTTATATGGTCATGTTCATATTAATGATGGAAATCTAAAAGAAATTAAAAATAGATATAATGTTGGTGCTGATAAATTAAATATGGAACCTTGTACTTTAAAAGAAATTTTTGAAATTTATTCTAAATAATTTTCTACAATATAAAGAATAAATTTTAGAAATTTAAAAGGAAGGAAAATAAAGATGAATAAAATAATTGATGGAAAACTTGTGTCTCAAAAAATAAAAGATACATTAAAAACAGAAGTAACAATATTGAAAGTAAATAAGAAACGAATCCCTAAATTAGTTGTCTTGTTAATTGGAGATAATCCAGCAAGTATGACTTATGTAAAAAATAAGGAAAAAGCTTGTTCTTATATTGGTATTGAATCTGAAATTATTAAGAAAAAAAATTCTACAACAGAAGAAATTCTTGAAATTATTTCGAATCTAAATGAAGATAAGGCTGTAGATGGAATCTTAGTACAATTACCTTTACCAAAAAATATTGATGAAAATAAAGTACTAAATTCTATTTCTCCAGAAAAAGATGTTGATGGTTTTCATCCAATTAATATCGCTAAATTGTTTCTTGGGGAAACAGGCTTTTTACCTTGTACTCCATCTGGTATTATTGAATTGTTAAACTCTATTTCTTATGATTTAACAGGAAAAGAAGTTGTTGTTATTGGTAGAAGTAATATTGTTGGAAAACCTATGAGTTTACTTTGTTTACAAAAAAATGCAACTGTTACAATCGCTCATAGTAAATCAAAAAATTTGAAAGAAATTTGTAAAAGAGCTGATGTTTTAATTAGTGCAATTGGAAAAGCAAATTTCATCACAGATGAATTTGTAAAAGAAAATGCTGTTGTAATTGATGTAGGAATTAATAGAAATTCGGAATATAAACTTTGTGGAGATGTTGATTTTACTAAAGTTTATGATAAAGTATCTGCAATTACACCTGTTCCTGGTGGAGTAGGTCCTATGACAATTGCAATGTTAATGAAAAATACATTAACTTCTTATAAAAGAAGAGAAAAGGAGAATTTATAATGAAAGAATATTTTAAATTTCCAAATAGAGATTTAGTCAATAGTAATTCTTGGGAAAAATTAATGACATTATTACAATGTGATGATTATCATTGTATTTTTACAAATCAAAGATATAATCCAAAAACAAATTCTTTTGAATTAAATCCAAATGCTTTACCTTTTGAATATACTGAAGATGGTGGAATTGTTATTAAAAATAATAAAGAACAAGTAGAATTTGAAATTCATCCTTTTTACTGGGGTAATTGTACTTGTGGAGTTGATGAAGAATCAGAACATAAAGAAACTTGTTTACTGTTAAGACATAACTTTAGATATCATCCAAATCAAGAAGATGAATTTTGGATTGATTGGTACAAATATCCTTTCAGAAGTGCAAACATAAGTACAGAAAAAACTGAAAGTGAAATATTAGAAATTTTTGATAAATGTTGTGAAATTGTAGAGAAATTATTAAAAGAGAGGTGTTAATTCCTCTCTTTTTTAAAACATTTTTCTACATTTTGAGCTGTCTCTCCATTTACAAAATAAAGATTGTTAAATGATAAATCTAATGGTAATACATTTCCTTTATTTGTTTTTATAAAATAATTTGTTTGGTCTAAATGTGTAATAGCTAGGGATGTAGTATACGAAATTCCTTTTGAAATCTTTTTTAAATCATATTCAATATTTTCTTTTACTTCTTCTAAATCTAAATATCCAAATCTGAAATTTCCTTGATAAGTATTAAATACATTTGTTTTTTCTATTACTTCACTACCTAATTCTTCTTTTTTACATTCATGATTTAAAAGTCCATTTCCATGTCTTGTAGCATAACTTCTCATTACATAACAAATTTCTAAATCATAATCAAAAGAAACATTAGATAATATGTTTGAAACATTTTTCATTCCTGTTTGAGAAGGAGTTAAATGAGGAAAATATTTTAAATTATCTTCACATAAACTTAATCCTTGACCACCTTCAAAAACAATATTTTCATAATTTTCTAAAATTTTATCGTCTACAATTTGACAATAACTTAACATCCATAAATAATCTTTTATAAAATGTTGTTTAATTTCTTTTAAATTTAAAGAATCATCAACTGTTTGTTGTTTAAAAAAAACTTTATTTGAATTTTCAATGATTTTATCTAAGATATTTTCAAAATTAAAATCATTTAATTTCCAATAATATCCTGATTTATATCTTTTTATTGTTTCAAATAATCCACAACCACAACTACCATGTTTTACTTTACGATTTAATTCTATTTGTTGATTTAATATCATATCATAAGGAGTTACAATTTTACAATCTTTATGAATATAAATGTTAGGTTTTATTTGATATTCTTTAATAAATTCACAAACTTCTTCTTTTAAAATGATTGGATTTATTACAAATTCTTTTGATAAATAAGTGTCTACATTTTCTTGAAAAGAACCAGCTCCAATTGTTTTAAATATATGACTTTTATTATTTCTATGAACAGTATGAGATGCTTGTGCTGTTCCATTAAATCGAACATTTAAAGTTCTTCCTTGTTGACAAAAATAATCAGTCATTAAACCTTTTCCTTCATCTCCAAATAAAGCTCCAATTACAACTTTAATATTTTTCATTTTAATTATCCTCCTAATGAATAATCTATTACTTAAACTGAAAAAGCTGAGAGTTTAACTCTCAGCTAAAATAATTCAATATCATCCTTTGAATTTTCTAAATGAGATAATGCTTTTATCACTGAGTTCGCACAATCTTCTTCCATATAACTTGTAATATCAGATAATGTTTTACCAGAATAAAGTTCAAGAATACTTGTAATGATTTCTGGTAAATATTCATAGTTTTCGACTTTAATTGCATGAGAACCTAATAATTTTTGAAATTCAATATAATCTATTTCTCGATAACTACCACCTTCAGTTAAACAAAAATGGAATAATTCATATTTTTCAAAAACATCTTCTACTAATTGTTCTGTAGTAATACCTTCATCTACACAATCCCCAAAAACTTCCTTCAATTCCATATAATCCATACTTTTAGGAAAACCATCATCTCCCATTGTAAAAAGAAAACCTTTCTTTCCATGATTTTCACAATCTAACTTTGTATGTTTTGCACAGAAATACCAAAATAAAGGATAACTTTCAAATCCATTTCCTCCACCATGAGAAATAAATTTTAAATCTGTTAACTGTTCTGCAATTCGAATGTCAGATTCAAACTGAGTTACCTGCAAAGGTGTTTCAGTTGCAAAATAATCATCAATTGCTGCAAACATTAATTGAGGGTCTGTTACAGGATTTTTTTCATAAATACTTGAAATTAAAGTGTCAAGTTTTTTTGCAACCATATGAACAATTCTTCCCATACTGCCTGTTACATCTAAACCAATTGCAATTGGTGTACTATTTGGATGTTCTACTGAGTCACAAGATTCTCTTGTTACATTATAAGGTAAATATTTCTCCTTTACAGAAGATGTATTATAAACTTCATCAACTGTTCTTGAATTATCAATTCCTCTTGTTGAAGCATAGCTTTTCCATTTTGAACTATCCCAATTTCCACTACCCATAAAAATCACCTATTTAACCTTTCTTTCATATTTAACATTTGATTTTCTTTTTTTTAATATAAATATTCATTTTCTAATTCCCAATAAGAAAATTCTTTTTTATAAATAGAACCAACTAAATTTTCCCATTCACTATAAATATCAATTCGATGTTTATAGTGGAAATTATAAAAGAAATCATGAAATTCTTTATGTTCACATTCTTGAAATAATTTTTTTCCAATTTCTATAACACTTAAAGTATCTATTTTAGGTGTTGCAGTTTTTATTTTTTGATAAAATTCGGGTAATAAACTCCAGATTTCTTTTGTGCAAAATTGAATTTTTTCATCCATTTTTGTTTGAAAGTGCCAACCACCGATTAAACAACAATCATGTGTTTTAAAAGAAACATAACAGTTTGTTGTTCTAATATCATTGTGAGAAATATGTTTAATTCCTAAAAAACAAATAATATTAAATAATCTATTGATTATCCATATTTTTTGTCTTTCTGGAATTTCTTCTACTTCCATTCCATAAATTAAGACATCTTCTAAATTTAAAAAATCAGATTTTTTTTGAATTTCTATTATAAAATCTCCTAAATCATTTTCATAATAAGAATAATCAACAGGAAAGTTTTTTGAAAATTCATTTAATTTATAAGAACTAAATTGTTCTAAATTATTACAAAATTGATTAAATAAATGTTTGAATTTTGATTGAAATTCATAAAGAACATATTCTTCACAAATGTAAGTTTTTCCAAATTCTGTCTTTTTTTCTGTTAATACATCTTTATAATGATGAAGATTTTTTTCTTTATCATAAATTCTTAATTCCATAAAAATCCTCTTTTCTAAAGATTATTTCTTTTTTGATGTAATTGAATTTTTTTTATGCCCACAATGAGGACATTTTTTTATCATTAAGAAATTTCTAGGAAGATATTTTTCACTTGTATTACAAGAATTACATTTAATTGTTACTTTTGTTTTTGCATTTTTATATTCATCTAAAACTGTAAAATCATCTCCAGCTAAATCATAAACTTCTTGTTTGAATTCTTCTGTTGTTTTTGTATAATTTCGATTACAAGGAATACATCGAACCTTGTTATTTAAAAATCGAACAGGTTCAATTTCAAAAGTTCGACCACAAACATTATGTCTCATTAATGTTTTTACATTTGCACCTTTATATTCTCCTAAAACTGTATATTCATCTCCAACTAAATCATAAACCTCTTGTTTAAATTCTTCTGTTGTTCTTTTTAATTTCGGTTTATTTTTTTTCTTTGGAACACAACTGCATTGATAATGATGTAAAAATGGATATGGTAATATCTCTTTTTCTTTTTGACAATTTTTACATCTTATTTTAATTTTTGTTCTTGAATTAATATATGGTGTAATAATTTCATATCTATCACCATATTTATCATAAACTTCTTTTCTGAACTGAGCATCTGTTTTTTCCTTATTATATCTTGGAATATAACAATAAGGACAGACACCTTTCTTTAAAAAAATTTCTGGATTTGTTACAAATTCTTTTCCACAATCTTCATGTTTCAATTTTATTTCAAAAATAATTCCATTCTCTTCTTTTGTTATTTCTATAAATGAAAATTTTGTTCCAAAATTTTTAGAAAGTTGTGATTGAATATCTTTTAGAGACAAGATTTTTCCTTTTGTTTTTGCTTTTTTTACCAAAATAATCTCACCTTTCTTTTTATTTTAAATTTATTATATCATGAAAAACAAAGAATGTCAACATAACCAATAAAAAAAGAAAACTTTCATACATTTTTTTGATTGTTTTTTTTAGCATTTGATGTTATCATAAGAAGAAATAAAGGAGGGATATAATTCAAGTGAATAAAGAATTAAGAGATAATTTTGAAACATACGAAAATGAAAAATTAAAACCAGTGAAAGAAAAATATGAAAAATATAAAAAACAAACAGTTATAAGATTAAAAAAACGAAAAAGAAAAAGAAGGATACTTACTTTTTTAACTATTTGTTTATTTTTCTTAATTCTCATTTGTTCTATTGGTTTTTATATTTATGGAAAGATGAAAGATGATATAAATGATGCAATTAAATTAGGATATGAAAAAATTGAAACTTTAGATGTAGATACCTTTCATACTCGTTATAATTCTCAAATTTTAGATGACCAAGGAAATATATTAAAAGAATTTCAAGGAAAAGAATATATTTATAAAAAATATGATGAAATCAATCCAATGGTATTAAAAGCAACAGTAGCGATTGAAGATGAGAGATTTTTTGAACATAAAGGAATAGATGTAAAATCATTAGTGAGAGCTGGTTATTCTACTATTTTTAAAGGAAATACTCAAGGGGGTTCAACCATTACTGTTCAATTGGCAAAAAATATTTTTATGTCTGAAGTAATGACACAACGAAGTATTTATCGAAAAATTACAGAATGGGTAATTGCTCAAGAACTAGAAAAAAAATATACAAAAGAAGAAATTTTAGAATTTTATGTGAACAACATTAATTATGGAAGTGGTTATTATAGTGTTGCTAGTGCATCTAATTATTATTTTCAAAAAGATACCAAAGATTTAACAATTGCAGAATGTGCTTTATTAGTTGGAATTCCAAATAATCCAAGTTTATATAATCCAATCAATAATCCAGAAAATGCAATCAAAAGAAGAAACATTATTTTAGATAAAATGTATCAATTAAATATAATTTCTGAAAAAGAATATAAGACAGCAAAGAAAGAAGAATTAAAGTTAAATGTAAAAGAGGGTTATATTGATAATACTGTAACTGGATGGGCTGAAACTTATGCAATGCATAAAGCAACTCAGGAATTAATGAAAACTCAAGGATTTTTATTTAAATATAGTTTTGCTAATGATGAAGAAGAAACTTGGTATAATGAACAATATAATACAATGTATCAAGAATGTTATCAACAATTAGTAAATGGAGGTTATAAAATTATAACTTCTATAAATAAAGAAAAACAGAATTATTTACAAAGCATTGTAGATTCAAAAATGGCAAGATATACAGAAACTAAAGAAGATGGTCTTTATGCAAAACAAGCATCAGCCACTTTAATAGATAATCAAACAGGAATGGTTGTCGCTATTGTAGGTGGAAGAACGCAAGATGGAAATAATTATAATAGAGCTGCTTTTTCTGCTAGACAACCAGGTTCAGCAATTAAACCTTTAGTTGCTTATGCTCCTGCTTATGAAAAAGGATATTATCCAGAAATGTCTTATGAAGATAAAGCAATTCATAATGGACCAAAAAATTACTATTCAGGTTATATTGGTTCTACAACTTTGAGAACTGCAACTGAAATGTCTATTAATACAATTCCTTATCGTTTAACAAATGAAATTGGTGTTGATGTTTGTTTAAATTATTTAAGAAATATGCATTTCTCAAATTTAGCAAAAGAAGATTCATTATCTCCAATTATTGCAATTGGTGGTTTTACTTATGGAATTACAAATGTAGAATTAACCAGTGGTTTTGCAACATTAGCAAATAATGGTAAATTTATTGAACCAACAAATATAAAAGAAATTAGAAAAATATCAAATGATACTGTTATTTATGAAAATAAAATGACAAAAACAACAGTTTATAAAGCTGGAGCTGCTTATTTAACTACAAATACTTTAGAAGGTGTTTTAAAATCTGAAAAAGGTACAGCTAAAGATATTCAAATTTCTTATCCATATCAAGCTGGTAAAACAGGTACAACTGATGGGGCAAAAGATTTATGGATGGCAGGATATACTCCTTATTACTCTATGTCTGTCTGGGTTGGTAATGATAATCCTGCAAGACAAGGAGCAGTAAATGAACATAAAACAATTTGGCATGATAGTATGGAATGGTTACATCAGGGATTAGAAGAAAAAGGTTGGAAAAGACCAAAAAGTGTCTATGAAGATAATGGAGTTCTAAAAGTAAAAATAGATACGAGATTAGAAGATTTAAAAAAGAAAAGAAATAATTTAGAACTTGCAAGAAAAAATGCAGAAATTCAAGAACAAAAAGATAGATTAGCTGATTTAGAATATCGAATTGTTTATGGATTAAGTGAAGAAGAAGAATTAGCAAGAGAAGATTTGGCAACAACATTGATTGAATCTTTAGAATCTTTTGATTATAAAAATTTAAATCAAAAAGAAAATTTACATAAATTGTATGATAAAATTGATAAAGCTTTAGAAAATGTAAAAAGAAAAAGTGTTTATAATGAACTTTATACAAGATATGAAAATAGAAAAAATACTTTAGAAAATATTGAATATCAATTAGAAGTAAAAGCGAAAAAAGAAAGAGATTTGAAAGAAGCGAAAGAAAATTTAAATGATTATATTTACGCTATTTCAAATTATGTAACAATTTCTGATTATCCTGAATCTGATAGAGAAAAAATGAAAGCAATTATTTCTGAAGCTATTGAAACAATGAATCAAGCAGTTTCTCTTTCAGAACTAGAAAGTATTTTACAAAATGCAAAATATAGTCTTAATAATTTTAAAACAATTGCTCAAATAGAAGAAGAAAAACAACAAGAATTAAACTCAACAAAAGAAAATGCTATTATGCAAATAAAAAATTATGTTTTTAAATCAAATTATAGACCTGAAGAATGGCGTACAATTGAATCTTTAATGAATCATGCAATTGATGAAGTAAATAAAGTAAATAGTTATGATGAATTATCTTCTATTGCTCAAATAGTAGAAACAGTTAAAACAAAAATTAACAGTATTCCTACAAAAGATAATTTTGAAACAACAACCCCTCCAGCTAGTTCTGAATCAGAAACTGAATCAACTTCAGAATTAGAAACTACTACTTAGAAGAGGAATCATCCTCTTCTTTTTTTATTTTTCTTGAATTGACAACTTTTGTTTTTTGTATTATAATTAATATAATAAAATTAAAGGAGGATTCGCCTTGGAATATCATGAATTAGAGACAAAAATTTTTAATTTTTTTATAGAAGATAAATCTTTATTAAAGATTATAGGTTTTAATGATGAAGTACATTATAATTATTTATTAAAACAAATTCAGAAAAAGGTACAAACAACAAATAATATTCGATTATATTATCAAGGATTTCCAATGCCTTCTGATATTCGAGCTATTCAAGTTGTTCAAGGTTCAGTTGAGGGAATGAATTTAAATCAATTAAATCAAGAGAATATTTCATTAGTATCAAATCCTGCAATTAATAAAAAAGTAAAAGATGCAATTTTAACAATTTTACAACCTAGATTATTACAACCTTTTAAAAGTCAAAATATTAAAATGAACTTTTTTACAAAACAAATTGTTTGGTTATATGAATTTTTAAACAAAAATTATAAAGAATCAGAAAACAAAATTTTAATTTATTATGGAACAGTAACTGAAGATGATTTATATCAATTACAAATGTTATATATGTTGGGATTTAGAATTCTTTATATTAATTCTTTTCAAGATGTAAATATTGGGGTAGGTGAAACAATTCAATTAGAAAATATTGCACCAATGAAATCATTTATTGAAAGAATTAATCAAGCAGTAAGTATTTTGCCAGAAGAAAGTATTACAAATAAAGAAAATACAGAAAATAAAATTACAACATGGGCTGGTGAAGCAAAAGAAGAATTATATAACAACTTATATGATGAAAATTCAATTATTCGACCTTGGCAATTTAAAAAATATACTACATTATCCATTAATTTTAATGCAGTATTAGAAGATATACAAACCTATTGGAAAGAAGATGCAAAATTAAGACCAGAATTTAAAGTACAAGATAATAAAGTTATTATTCCAAATTTTATGACAAAAATTAATGGTTGTTATTCTGATTTAGGAAAATATTATGAATTAATTGAAGATTTAAGAAATACTGATTTAAATTTGTTTTTAAATTCTACAACTTTTTTATCAACAAATTATCTTTCTGAAGAAATGTATTCTTTAGGTTTTATCTTTCGTTCACAAGATAAATTTATTGATATTGAAAAGTTAAAAAAACATGAATTATATCGGTTGAAAAACATAAATCAAGATGTTCAAAATTTTATCATAAAAAAACTTAATGAGTTTATTGAAAAAAATCCAGAAATAGAATTAAAATATATTGTTGAATTAATAGCAACTGTAATTACAATGGATGAAAAATTCTTACAGTTAATTGAAAATTTTGATTATCCTTTTAAAGTTCCAAAAATTATTTTCTATTTATATAATCGAGATACTTTTGATATGCGAACTGGTAATTTTATTCAATATTTAAATCTTATTGGTTTTGATATTTTATTCTTTAGTCCAATTGGAAGTGAATCTATTGAAGAATATATGTATCATGAAACTTTAAATACAATTTATTTAGAGGAAATGAAATTTGATTTAACTTATGAAGAATTAGAAAAACATAAAAAAAGAACAACTACAAAGAAAAAGAATTTTTTTAGTAATTTATTTGGAGGAGAATAAATATGGGAATGTATGACATTTTAGGCAAAGAACAAGTAAAATGTTTTCCAACAGTTTATCTTTTTAAAGAAGAAATTGGAATTAGTTATGGTAATTTAACAAGTTACCAAAAAGGTGATAGATTACCTTTATCATCTTTCATATATGAATATCCTCAAGATTTTTTCATTATAGATGTTCTTGATAAAATTTGTATTCATGTAATAAAAAATGGGAAATATGAAAATACTATTTATGAAAAACAAATGCTAAAAAATTTAGAATACAAAAATTGTTTTTCTTATTATGGAGAAAAATTAAATATTCACTCATTTCATCAATTAATAGAATATGCTGAAACAATTCAGTTATTTTATGAAAAGAGAATTGAATTTTTTAAAGAAAAACGATATTCAGAAATTCCAGAATTAAAAGAAAGATTATTAGGTAAATTTATTAATCAAGAATATCAATTATTATTCAATATGGGTATGCATATTTCTTTATTTATGCAAGAAAAGAATCTTTCTATTAATTTAATTAAAGAATTTCAATTATTTTATCAAGAAAATAAAGATTTATATCCAAAATACAAAGAACGATTTTCTAAAAACATTCAAGAACAAATAGATAAAAAAATATTGGAAATTATATAAAACTAAAAACGATAATTTATTGACATTCTTTTAAAAATATACTATAATAAAAATATAAGAAAAAGATAGCATGAAAGGAGATATTATGTCGAATTTAGTAATGAATGGATTAAATATAGATATGACAAAAACAGAAGAAACGAGTTTACAACCTGTTACATTAAATGAAGTAACAGAATTTACAGAAAACTACAAAAAGGAATTAAGAACAAAAACAGAAGTACAAGATTTAATGAAAAAGATTGAGGTAACACAACCAAATAGTATTCTAGAATTTGGAGCATCATCTGCTGATAATGTTACGAAAATTAGTGATTCTCTGTTAAATTCTATTAAAGCTGTTAATCAAGAAGAAGCAGGAGAAGTTCTTGTTCAATTAACAAAAATTATGGATAAGTTTGATATTGCAGACTTTGAAAAAACAAAAGAACCTGGTTTTATTGAAAAAATGTTCAAAAAAGTAAAAAACAGTGTTGATGCAATGCTTCAAAGATATGATTCTTTAGGTAAAGAAGTAGACCAAGTATATATGATTTTAAAAAAATATGAAAATCAATTACAAAAAGATACACAAAATTTACAACAACTTTATGAAGCGAATATTGAATATTATAAACAATTAGAACAATATATTGTTGCTGGAGAAATGGCAATTGAAGAATTAGATAATGAACATATTCCTGCCTTTGAAAAACAAGCTATGGAAAGTAATGATGGAATGGCTCAGAATAATCTTCAATTATTAAAACAATGTAGAGATATGTTAGATAGTAGAGTTTATGATTTAAGATTAGCTGAAAATGTTGCTTTACAATCTATGCCAATGATTCAATCTATGCAAAGAGGTAATTTTGATTTAGCAAGAACAATTAAATCTTCCTTTATTATTACTCTTCCTATTTTTCGTCAATGTTTAATTCAAGCTGTTCAATTAAAACGACAAGAATTAATGGCAAAAAATATAGATGCTTTAAGAGAAACAACGAATGAACTATTAGTTAGAAATGCTCAAAATACAGCAAAACAAGGTGTTATGATGGCTAATATGGCTGGTAGAGGAGCTGTTGATATTGATAAGTTGGAAGAATCATTTACAACAATTGTAAATGGTATTAAAGAAGCTAAATTGGAGCAAGAAAGAAATGCTACACAAAGAAAACAAAATACCGAAAGATTAGAAGAGTTTAAGTATAAAGCATTAACTCATAAAAATTTATAACACTGGATTTGCCAGTGTTATTTTTTCTTGTAATTTTTTTAAAATTATGATATAATAAAAACAGAAAAAGGAGGTATTTGATTTTGGAATTTTTTAAAAGAATGTCAGCAATTGTAAATGATAAAGAAAAAATGGAAAAAATTATAGAAATGAGTTTTTCTTCTACTTTTTACATTATTCATCCAATTTCTATTAGAGAATTAACTCAAGAAGATTTAAAAATAGCTTATGAAATAGATTGTTTAAAACATAATAAAACATTAAATTATGATAAATGGTTACAATTACAAAAAGATTTCAATTGTGATAAATATAAAATTGGATATTATGATTTGGGTTATTTTCTACAAAAAGAACAAGCTTTATATGCTGTAGAACATAATTTAGCTGGAATGGATGAAGGTGGATGTTACCCATTTGCAATAATTGAAGAATTAAGATTTAATGTTGGTTATCCAAGCTGTTCTGATTATACAAATTATGAATTGTTTGAGATAAATGATGATTATGATGGATATCATTCAATATCATGGGATAAAAATGAAAAAACAAAAGCAATTAAAAAAGAATTCATTTTACTATCAGAGGAGGAAAAGAATGAATGAGATTGATAAAAATATAAATTGTTTATATAAAAAAGATGGGATTTGTTGTTTAACCTTAAAAAAATGTAGAAAAGAAAAAACAATAAATAATTGTAAATTAAAAGATAAAGTTAAAGAAAATCAACCTTTTAAAGATGTTTATGAGATAGCAGAAAATATTACTTGTAAAAATTGTGGTTCTAATGTGGCATATCAATTAGTTGGAAGACTTTATCCTAATGGATTACCAAAATCAATTATTTTAAAACATCCACAAATTTATGGAAAATATTATAATCGAACTTATTTATCTCCTGCTATTGGATTTGGTGGTACAATTCCTTATAAATGTTCTGGATGTGGAAAAGAAGGTTTAATAGAAATTAGCTTAGAAGGATATAATAATTTATTTATAAAAAAAAGTGAGGAATAAAACCTCACTTTTTTTCTTAAAATCCAGTTTGTCTTGTATAGAATTCAATGTTACCAGTTCCAATTACTGAAAGTTCATTGTTATTCATTTCATCTATTGTAAACTTAACAATTCCATCAAAATCTTTAATAATAGTGCCTGCATGAGAATGATTATTTAACCATTCATCAAACTCTGGATTGATGTTTAATACCTCTTCATATAAACATACACAAACCATACCTGAATCTGCACAAAATTGACCTAAAACCTTTCCATCAGGAGTAAAAGTATGACAACTCCAATCTCCATAAAGCGTATCTCTTGAAATAAAAGTAGATAATCCAATACTTGTTAAATCATAAGAATTATAATCATCTGGAGTATTTGATAAAAGATAACAAGGGTCTGTAATAAGAATTGTTCCTTTCATTTCTACTGGTGTCATAATTTTTTTCTCAAATGTCATCTGTTCTTTTTCAAGATATTCTAAAGCCTTTTCATAAATATCATCTTTAAATGAAAAAATATAAATTAATTCATCAAAATACTTTTTTGCATTCTTGAATTCTTCTTTATTATTTGCGATTTGAAAAAGTGGAAGAATATCATCGTCTTCATCTTCAAATAGACTCTCAAAAATTTTGTTTCCACATACAAAAATAGGATATTCAAATTCAACTTCATGAATTAAATTATCTTCAGCATTAAAAGCTAATTTCTTTTTATCATTTATAATTTTTGATAAATAAGTTAAATCTTCTCTGAAAACTTTTAATCCCCAAGGAGAATCAAAAACATTCCAACTATCATAAGTTTCTGTCGTTTTATCATATTCATATAAAGGGTCTAATTTTGAACTTGTTAAAAGAACAAAAGTTTCAATTTCTTGTATTTTTTTCATTTTTATTTCCTCCTATTTTAAAATTACATTGAAATTTTTTGTTTTAAAGAAATTTGCTAAAATTTTTCTGTGACAAAAATTAACATTATCACAATAACAATAACAAATAATTTTCTTATTTTCTTTTAAATCTTCACAAATTTCATTTAAAGCTTTTTTCATGTCAATACGAGATTCCATTTCTTCCAAGAATTTTTCTTCATATAAATCAAACCATGTATGAGTTTTTCCATTTTTTAAAATCATCCATTCTTCAGATGTAAATTTCATTTTTTTCCATCTTTTGAAAGTTTTATTGTATAATTCTAAAGATGGTGCTAAATCTTTTCTTTGTATAAATTCAGGATATAATCCTTTGTTAGTAAAAAGTGTAATGCAATATTTTTTGTCAAAAGATTCTTTTTTTAATTCATTTAAAACATCCTCTTTACTACAAAAAATAATCATTCCATTTGTTTCCTTCATAAATAACTCCTTCCATATTATTTTTTAGAAGTTTAAAGTAGGACATTTTTTGTCCTACTTTATTTCATATTTATAATACTATTATAACAAAATTTAAAAAATACAACAAGTTCTAGTTAATTAAAACTCATGTATTTCAGAATCATTTTCAGAAAAAGAATAAGCAACTCCATGTGGATGTTCCCCATTATGAGCATTAAATTCTTCCTCAGTTACTGATTCAATTTCCTGAACATCCAAAGAAAATCTTTCTCTATAATATTTTCTTATTGAGTGTTCAAACACATCAAATACTTCCTGATTAATTTCATTTGAAAAATCCATATGAGCTGAATTGTAAAGAATCTCTCCATTTGAAAGAGTAACTTTAAAATAAACTGTTAAATATCCAAAAATTTTCATATATTTTTCCTCCTTGTTATACAAATTTTTTAGAACTTATATTTATTACAGGTGAACTACCCCGACTTAAAGAAGTCGAAGCTTCCTGTTTCATTGAGAATCGCTTAATATATATCATATTAAGGCTTATACTCTCTCTTCAGGCGTATTGGTTCGGGTAGTCCCTACCCTACCTTTGATATTTGTTTTAAATTAACGCTAGTCGATATCCTTCATCTCTTATGTTAAGTGCTGCATTGATATCTCTTTCTAGCAATTTATTACAATGTGGACATGTCCATTCTCGTTCTTTTAAGGTTAAGCTTTTGTTTACATACCCACATTCATAACAAGTCTTACTAGATGGATACCATTTATCAACCTTGATGAAGAGTTTGCCTCGTTCTTTACATTTTTGTTCTACTATGGTGCGAAAATTTCCGAAGCCATTATCACTCGTTGATTTGCCTAAATGTAAAGTTCGTTTTAGGTTAGCTAAATCTAAATCTTCAAACACGATAATATCATAAAGGGTTGTTAACCTATTGGCTTCTTTAAAAGCAAAGTCTTTCCTTTGATTGGCTATCTTTAGATGGAGTTTTTGCACTCTAAGTTGTTGCTTTTTATAATTAGTCGAACCCTTTATCTTTTTTGATAATTTGTGTTGAGCTTTCGCTAACTTTTTCTCGCTTGCCTTATAATATTTAATATTTTCTGGACTATGACCTGTACTATCTACATAGAACAGAGGTGAGGAATAGTCAATTCCTAGTACTTTATCAGTTAAGTATGGATTAACTACACTTACAACAGGTTCAGCATATTCAACCAAGATAGATATATAAAACTTATTCGCCTTTTTTGAAATCGTACAACTTTTTATTGTTTCTCCTGCTCCTATGAGTCGGTGTTGCTTGACTTTCACTACACCTACTTTTGGCAGTTTTATCCCTTTTCCTATCAGTTCTATATTGCTATGATTCTTTTTATATACAACTCTGTTTGTTGTATATGTATCATGTTTGCCTTTCTTATGAAATTTTGGATAATTGGCTTTTAATTTTTTATTGAAAAAGTTTGAAAAAGCCCTTTCTAAATTCTTTTTTGCATTAGCTAAGGCTAAACTATCTACCTCTTTTAAGAAAGGATAGTCCATTTTATATTCACTGACTTCTTTTTTAAGGGTTTTTCCAGTTGCTTTATAATATGCATTTCTGTCAGCTAAAAGGATGTTATAAATAAAGCGACTACATCCAATAGTTTTACAAATCATTTCTCTTTGGCTTTTATTTGGATACAGTCTATATACATAAGCTTTATTTGCCATTTTATTTATTACTCCTTTCTTAATATTTATAATATATATTATACCAGCCTTTCATTTATTTGTAAACAAATTATAATAGAAAAAAAGCAATACATCCCACCACCTACATTACATTTAGAGGTGGGGGATTTCTTGTTTTATCTTGTTAAAATTATTCCTTGTAAAATACTTGGAAATATAATTGATAACTCCAAAACTTTCGAATTCTATCTTGTAAATCTTCATCAGTTTTTGCTTTTTCTTTTAATTCATTAAATTTTAATCCATTATAAGAAATTTTATTGGTTAAATAATTATGAATGGCAAGCAAATACTCTTTGTTTATATTTACTTCATAAGATATTAATTCATTTTGTTTATAACCTTTTACTACTGTCATATGAATAAATTCTAAAGGTCCATTTTCAAAAATTATTTCTATAATTTTTTCATAATAGGAAGTCCATGATTCATCTAAATAATTTTTGTTGATTGAATAACAAATATAATCATCTCTTAGACTTTCTCCATAAAAAAAATCAGAAACAGTTAATATTTTTACATTTCGTTTCATCTTTTTCCTCCTTTGTTTTTTATATTTTTTATTTTCTCTATATTATATATCTGTGTATCAAATTGAATAATAAATAGTATGAAAAAAATAAAGATTTTGTAATTTTTGATTTTACATAGATTATCTTGTTAGTTAGAAAATTTTATGATATAATAAAGAAAAACTGAAGGAGTGAAATAAATTGAATCCAAAATTATTTGAAATTGAAAATGAAGGATTTAAAAAAGAATTAAAGCAATTTTTCAAAACAAAAACAACAGTTGATTTTTTTAAAGCTCAAAAAAAATTATTAAGTGGATTATTTTTACTTCCTTGTAAAATAGAAAATGAAAAGGAAAAAGCTTATCCACTTATTACAAATGAAAAAAATGAAGAAGCCATTCCATTGTACTTAGATTTAAATACACTGTCTAAAAATTTACCAATTAATGAATTTAATAAAGTTGAAATATTAAATTTTGCAGAATTAATTTCAATGTTAAAATTTTTTCCTAATATATCTGGAATTATTATTGATTTTGGTTCTTTAGATTTTTATTTAAAAAAAGACATTGTTTTTGATTTAGGTCTTTTTTTACCAGAAATAAAATTACCATCAAAAAAAGACTTTAAATCAATGGAAAGTATTTATGAAGAAACAACAGAAACAATAAATGAAGTATTTTTAGATAATTTAATTTCTTTTGCAGAAAGTCATTCTTATATTAAAGCATTATGGTTTTATAAAAATGGTATTTTTTGGACAATTACAATAAAACATAATTTAAAAGAAGAAACTTTTTTTGAAGAAATTCAAAAAATAATTCCGAAAGTATATGGAAATGTAAAGATACAAAATACTCGTTCTGCTTTAATTTTAAATGAAATTAAAAATATTCCTCCATTATATAAAAAAGACTCTTAACGAAGAAGTTAAGAGTTTTTTTGGTAAGAAAACTATTCAATTAATCTTACTGATTCTTTTTTTATCTGAGGATTTTCACTGTTTGTCATATAAGAATAAGTAAATTCAACTTTTGCTCCAATAGAGAGTTTTATATCAGCAGGTACAGAATAAGTTTCCTCCCCTTCACAAGCTAAATATTCTCCTGTTGCAATATCGAATTTTTCAGTATAAGTTCCAGTAAAAATTGTATCATCATTAAATGATTTAACAGTAACAACTTCAGTATATGTTTTCTTTTCTGGTTTTAACTTCTTCATTGTTTCTACTGTTGTTTCCTCTTTTTTTTCTTGTTTATTTGAACATGCTGTAAAGATGGATAGGGATAAAATACAACACATTAAAACATAAAACAATTTTCTTTTTTTCATAATTTTACTTCCTTTCATTGTTATTTTTTTTACATTCAGAAAATAATATTTTTATTCTTTTTTATTTTATCATTTTTTTTCTTATTTGTATATACAAACAAAGAAGAATATGAAAACTTAAAACAATAATACTTATAATGATTCCTAAATGAAAACCTTGTGGAATATATTTCATTTCAATTGTATGAGTTCCTTTTTCTAATTTAACTCCAATAAAAGTATTGAATAATTCAATTGTTTGAACTTCTTTTCCATCTACAAAAACAGACCATCCTTTATCATAAGGTATAGAAAAACATAAATAATCATTTTGTAACATATTAATTTGACCAGAAATAAAGGTATCTGTTTTTTTAGTTATGTTTAATCCATTTATATGTTCATAAATTTCTTGTAGTCTAGTATTATCAAAATAATATAAAATACAATTCATATGTTCTACTTTATTTTTATCCATAAATTCAACATTATCTTTAGTAGTTAAATAACCTAAATCTAAAAAATAACCTCTATTGACATTTTCAAAATAACTAATATTTTCATTCTTATTAAATTCTACTTCTTCAATATCTTGATTTGAAACATATAGATAATATCTTCCATCTTTTTCAATTTTAGGACTATAGCTTTTTTCTTGAAAACTATCTGAAACAGGAATTAGAATATCTTTACCTATAAAAACATTACTTAGTTTGTTTTGATTGTCAGCAGGATAAGATGTAAAAAATTCAATATCTTGAGAGACTTCAAAACCTAATGGAAATGTATATAAATTTTCATATAAATACATATTCTTTTCTTTTTCTTTTAATTTTGCAACTGTATTATCATTTTCTTTAGAACTAGACAATTCATATTTTATATTTAATAAAGATGACATAAAAGGAGTAGCTCCTCGAAAATTTGAAGCATTCCATGAAGATTCTAATCCCATTAATTTATAAAAATCAGATGGTTTTTTATTTGAGGAAGAAGAAAAAGTAGATATAGAAGGATAATCATACCAACTTCCATCATTTTTTGTTCTATAATCACTCATTCGTTTTTCTATTCGATAATTATCATTTGTATCTTCTAATAAACTTTCAATTATTTTATCATCTTTTAAATAATCAGTTCTATTCCATGTATTTAAAGATGTAACTAATAAATTGGTACATAATTCTCCACAACAAACAATTGTTAATAATATGCTAATATAAGTTCTTTGTTTTTTAAATTGAATAAATGCTAAAAACAATAAAAAATAAACAAAGATAAAAGCAAGACAAGTCCAAATCACTTTAAAATCATAAACTTCTTCATTTATAAATTTTTCAAAATAAAGAAAAATACCTACTACAATAAGAAATATTTTAAATAAATTTTCTTTTGTTAAATAAATTAAAGAAGATAAACTTCTAGATGAAAATAGTAGTAAAATAGCAATATATATAAAAGATTGCCGACAAGGTAAACTATTAGGAAAGTGAAAACCATGCCAAATAAAATCTAAAATATTAAATGAAAATCCAATATATAAAAAGATTAATAAAAATAAACTACATATTTTCTCTTTTAATGAAATCTCTTTACTTAAGAAATAAATTGGAATTAAAAAGAAAATTAATAATCCACTATATAAATTAGGAAAATCACCAGTCATTGATAGATTTAAATTCATAAAATGTCTTGGTATTAAATCTAATAAAGGAAAATAACTATGAAACATTTCTGGAAATGTAATATTCTCAGAAGCACTCATTGTTAATCCATATAACTCAGGAATAATTAAAAAAGAACATAATCCACCTGCAATGATAGAAGCGTATGTAAATAACCCTATTTTTTTCAATATTTCTTTCCATTGAAAACTTTTTGTTTGTAAAATTAATTCATAAATAAAATAAATACAAGAAAATAAACAAATCATAATTGCAATATAGTAATTAGATAAGATACAGAAAAATAAAGAAAATAGATATAATTTTATTTTCTTTTCTGTAATTAATTTATAAATACCTAATAATACAAGAGGTAGAAAAACAATGCAATCTAACCACATAATATTCCAATTATAAGCAGCCCAATATCCTGACATCGCATAACAAAAACTCAATATTAAATAAAATACATTTGTACTTTTTGTTCTTGTTTTATTTTTTTTTCGAATATAAGTGTAAAAAGTAAGAGAACTTAATCCAACTTTAAATATCATTAAATATCCTGCAAATTCTGTAATATATTTAATTGGAACAAAAATACAAAACCAATTAAATGGACTTGCTAAATAATAAGCATATAAGGTTAAAAAGTTTGTTCCTAAATTTAAATTAAAAGAATAAAATAAACTTTCTCCTGTTTGAATTCTTCTTGCAAATTCTTTTAAAAATGGAATATATTGATGAAATCCATCAGATTTTACAAAAAATTCATCTCCAAATGGATAAATTTCTTTAATAAAAAATAATAAAATCATCAAAACAATTGGAATAAAAAAAGCAAAAAAATAAAAAATTGTTATTTTCGTTTTTTGAAACACTAAATATTTACTAATAATATAATTTAAAATTAATACGAGAATACTAATTAACAATTTTGATAAGTATTCATTATAATGAAAAATTGACACTAATAAATAAATTCCACTAATTTGTAAGATACCAGTTCCAATTCTCCCTGTAAAAAATTTTGAAAATTCCAAACAAATTGTTTTTAATTCTTTGGTATAATGTTCTTTTTCTTGAAAAACATATAATTTATTAGAAACATAAGCAAATATAACTGCAAATGTCCAAGCAATTAAATTAGCTACCATATAATTTACTTTAAATTGTCTTAAAATAAAATAAATTATCCAGTCTATTCCTGTTGTAAATAATCCACAAATCATATAATTTGTTATTTTTTTCATCTTTCCTTTTTCCATATTGAATCTCCTATATTTGTTTTTTGTATTAAATAACTTGGTCTATTTTTAGATTCTTGATATATTCTTTTTATGTATAAACTACAAATACCTAAAGAAGTTTCCAAAATACTACTTAATAATAAAATTAAAAAAATAATAGATGAAAAATGATGTAAAATTAAAGAGCTGATTGTATATATTCCTGTTATTGTAAAGAGAACAAATCCAATAACTATAATACTATCTAATAAAACATTGGAAAAACTAAAAATTCCACTTAAAGCATAATGAAAAAGACTGAAAAAATTCCAATGACTTTTTCTATTTTGTAATTTTATATCTTTATAATAGACATATTTTCTTGAAAAACCAACCCAATCAAAAATACCTCTAGAATATCTTTCTTTTTCTTTTAATAATAAAACACTATCTATTATTTTTCTATTAATAATTCGATAATCTACCATTCCTTTTTTTAAATGAATATTTTTAGAAAATAGATTAATTACCTTAACAAATAAATCAGAGAAAAATCCATCTTTACGATTCTTTCGACAAGCAATAATCGTATCATAATCTTCCATATTATTAATGAATTTATGAATTAATTTTGGTGGATGTTCTAAATCAGCATCCATTAAAATAATATAATCAGCATCTGAATGTTCTAAACCAGCTAAAATAGCAGCTTCTTTTCCAAAATTTCTAGAAAAAGAAATGTATTTTACTTGACTATCTATATTTGATAATTTGATTAATTCTAATAAAGTATTATCTTTACTTCCATCGTCTATAAATAAAAATTCAAATGAAATATTATTTATTTCATTTAGAACTTGTTTTGTTTCATTATAAAATCTTTCAATTATAAACTCCTCGTTATAACAAGGAATGACTAAAGTAATCTTTGTTTTTTTTCTTGAAATAAATTTAATTTCGTTTATAATACTCACTCCTTTCATTCTTTTATTTTAATATTTTTTCTAAAAAAATACAAGATAAACTCAGTTGTATTTCATGAAAATTTTGTGTTGTGCAAAAAAAAACTGATATTTTTTTTTAAATATGTTAGACTGTAATATGAGCAAAATAAATAACAAAAGGAGACTATATTTTGAAATTAAAAAACAAAATTTTAAGTGCAGGATTTTGTTGTAGTCTACTTGGAATTATTGGAGCTGTTCCAGTACAAGCAACAGAAGAAGAGACAGATATTACTCAAAACGATATGTTGCAAAATACTGTAGAGGATGAAACAAAAGTTCATTCTGAAAAGGAAAAAGAAACTGTTACAGAACAATTGATTAAGATTAAATTTTATATGCAAGATTCAAACATGAATCCAATAAAAATGGAAAATAATTTTAAAATTTATTCTATCAATGATATGATAAATGGAGAAATAAGAGAAGGAGCAAAAGAATTAGATGTTGAATATTATGATGATTATGCAATCATAGAAATTCCAATTATGAAAAATAAAACAGAAAATTCTTTTGTAAAATCTCTAATTCAAGTGCAATCAAATCCAAAAACAAATAAATTAACAGGAAATCAATTTACATTTCCAATTACAAATTATCAAAAAGATATTCATTGTTTAGAGACAAAACTAAATAAAAATTTAGAAATAATTGAAACAGAAAAAATAGTTGAATTATCAAATTATGTTTTAATATCTGAAGAAAATTTAGATGATAAATTTATAAAATGGGATATCATTTGTGAAAACAAGCAAGAATCTCAAGATTTAGAAAATGGAAATGTAGAAAGTGTACAATATGAATCTTCAACAAAAGAAATGATAGATATTTCTAAATTGTTAATAAGATATACTCAAACTTCAAGTGAAACAAATTTGGATTATACTATTGCTATAAAACCGATTGAAGACGAAACAAAGTTAGTCTGGAGCAACAATCATTTTACAGCTCAATTAAACAGTCTAGACAAAATCTATAACATGTTTCAAGGAGAAGTGTTAGAAGTTGATTATGAAAATAATTTTGTAGTGGTTAAAAGTCATGATAGAGTTATTATTTATTATAATATTGTACCAACCTGTAATAAAGGTATACTTGAAAGTGGAATGCCTTTAGGATTTGGATATACAGGAAAAGATTTAGAAATTTACAGTATTGATTCTGGAAATTTAGATATTTCCTTTGAAAATATTTTAAAAAATTGGGAAAAAAATGATAAATATGAATATTCTGAAGATAAATGGAAAATGCCATTATATTTACAAGGTTCAGAAGAGTGGGGTTCTGAACCTTATGGAACATCAACTATTGGAACTGCTGGTTGTGGACCATCAGCAATGTCAATGGTATTATCCTCAATTGAAGAAAAAAATATTACACCTCCAGAATTAATTAATGATATGACTGAAATGCAAGATGGAATGTGGTATTATTGTCCAGGAGCAGGTTCTTATCATTCTATTTTTCCTGTAATTGCTGAAAATTATGAAGTAAATTGTAATCAAATTTCTGCAAGTTATGAAAGTATAAAATCAGAATTAGAACAAGATAGAAATGTAATTATTAGTATTGGGGCTGGTCCTTATTATCATGGAGATGGCCACTTCATTGTATTAAGAGACATTTCTGATACTGGTAATTTTTATATTAATGATTCTGCTGGAATTTTTGATTTAAACACAACTTATACATGGTCTGATTTAGGACCAGTGGAAACTGCTCGTTCTATTTATAAAGATAATACAGAAGAAGTAGAAACACCTGTAACAGTAGAAACTGTTATTGAAGAAGCTCAACCAATGACAGAAATTATTGTAAACGATAACACAGAAGAAGATATTATTGTTAAAATTGCTCCAGAAAAAACAACGACAAAAGAAGTAAAAGCTTTAGAAACAACACAAAAAATCAAACATGAAATTGAACAAAGTGAAAAACAATATATTTTAGAAAAAGAACAAACAACAACACCAAAAGAAATTATTGTAAAGAAAAAAGAAACAAAAATTATACCAACTTATGTTTCACCAATGAATATAGAATTAACTAAAGATGACATAGAAGAAAAAGAAAAAATAGAAACAATGGAAGAGAAAAAAGAAAGAAATGAAGAGAAAAAAGAAAGAAATCATTTAAATTATAATACAGAAGAAACAAAAGAGATTAATAACAACACAGAAAAATATATAAAAAACAAAAAAACGAACAATTCTCAAAAACTTATATCTCAAAAATTAACACATGATTATGTTATTAAAAAAGCTTTAGGGGGATAACAAAGCTTCATGTAAAAATAGCTCAATATAAAAAATGTTTGCAAACAAAAAAGAGAACCTTGAAAGGTTCTTTTTTTTATCTCTGAATATATACTTCAGTATAATACATTCCTTTTTGAAGAGCTTCTGAATGACTATTCACATAAATATCAATGCAATTACTTCCAATTCCTCCACCACAATCTTCAGCAGTATAAACATGTCCATTAATTACAACTTTTGAACCATAAGGAATTTGAGATGGATTTACAGCAATTGTTCTACCTGCTTCAGCAGTTGTTCCTGTTGCTGTAATACCATTTGCCCATTTCCCACAACAACGACTACAAGAACAATAATGTGTAATACGAAATTTCCCCAATGATTCCAATTTAGAAGGATTAATTTGTTCTCCTTCATATTCATAATGAGATTCTTCTAAACTTCCTTCAGAAATTACAATTCTTGTTTGTTCTTCTACAACTTTTTCTTCTACCATTTCTTCTGTTTTTACTTCTTTTTCTTCTTTGATTTTTTCAATTAATTTATCAGATTGACTTAATTTTTGAATTTTTCCTTTGGCATTTAATTTTGCTAATTCTTCATTTCTATAATAAGATTGTTTCATTGTATTTAATGTGTCTGGAGTTTCTAAATCTGTATCTAAAGATTGTTTTAATTCTATTGGTAGTTGTTTTAACAATTCAGTTTCATCTTTTGCAGAAACATTTATTGGTAATAAAAATAAGAAACAAAAACAACCCATTAAAATTTTTTTGTTTTTTAACATTTTTAAAAATATCCTTTCTTTTATTCTTTTACATGCTAGTAAAAAAGAACATAAAAAAAACCATTTTTTCGAATGGTTTCACAAAATTTTCAATAAAAACAGTTTCAGCTCCAACCCCGAAGGATTAGAGCTACTTCACAGACACCATTTTTTAATTTCGCAAGAGAGCGAAAGTATTGGAGTAATAAAATTACACGAAGCTTTGGGTTACTTTTTTAGTTTGATGTATTTCAAATTTCAAGATAAGAAAAATATGGCTCTCTCCAACATTCTTTCTTATTTTTTTAATTGTGAAACATTGAATACTATAAACTTTGCACACCGCTCGTTCTAACCTGACCACATCTCGTTCTATAAAGCTTCGCTCATAGGGCGAAGTTAAAGAGCTTGTGTAAAAATCATACATCAATCACTTTTCTTTGAACAATCATGCTGTATCAGATTTTAAAAATCCTCTACCTTTTGCTAATCATATAGCACCTGTGAAATTATTTCTAATATATTATAAATAAATACAAAAAAAATATAACATAAAACTTAAAAATTACAACAAAATTGTAGTCATTATCAGACAAATATGATATAATTAAGAAAAAACAATATAGTAAATTTTGGAGGAAAAAGTGATGAAATATAAGATTCTAGGTACTATTTGTTTGTTTTGTGCATTATACATTGAATTTTTACAATATGGTTTTATAACTGCACTTTTATGTTTTTTTAGTGCATGTTTTGCTATTTACATTGGACCATATGTATGGAATGTTTATAAGAAAATAAAACAAAAAAAAAGAGGGAATTAATTTCCCTCTTTTATTTTTTCAATACTATCTAAAACAAAATCTAAAAATAAATAATTATTTTCTTTAAATGTATCTTTATTAAATTGATAAGTTGCAGGACTATCTGTTAATCCAATACTTTTATCTGAAATTTTTAACATTGGCCAATCCGCTTCAGAATCTCCTGCTGTAATCATAGAGTCTTTTCCATATTTCTTTTGAAAACGAATTAAATTCTTTCCTTTATTTAATTCTTTATGTGTTGCAAAAATTCCTCTGTTACCAGCTTTAAAAACATCAAATTTTTCTCCAATTAGAGCATTTAATTCTTCAAAAGCAATTGCCTGTTTTTCTTCATTTATTACTTCTAGTCGATAATCTATTACAAAAGGACTATCTGTTTTAGAACGAAACCCTTGACTTTCTAAATAATTTTTACCTACTTGAAATAATTCTCTTTCAGATTTAAAGATGTTTTCGCTTTCTTTCAACCATGTTTTATCAACTTCCCCATTAATCAATAAAATAGCACCACTATCTAATAAAGCATGAGAAAAAGGAACACCTAAATCAATTGTGTTATAAGAAACAATTCCTCTTGTTGTTACAGGAATGATTTGAAGTTCTTTTGATAACTCTTGAAATTTTTTTAAATTTGTTTCTTTAATATAAGAAGTTCCTCTTTGAGTGTGTGAAACAGGAACAATATTTTCTTCATTTCCTTGTGTTGTAATAATTGTTGAATCTAAATCTGTAAATAATTGCATAACACAAATCCTTTCTAATGAAAAAAGCCATCAAAAGATGGCTCTTACTCTTTTGCTACACTGATTGCTTTATAATATTTTAATGGATATTCCTCAACAGGAACATTTTTTAATTCTGCAAGTTTCATAATACACTGAACATCAAAATCATTTTTATCTACCACTAAAAGTTTTTCTAGATTTCTCCTCAGAATTGCTCTTGCAGCTTCATTAATTCCTGGATTCAAAAGTTTTAAGGAAACCTCTAAATCATCTGCTACTTTTTGAACTTCATTGACTGTTTCGTAATCAGAAAAATCAGCATTACAATGGAAGTCAAAATAACTTGTAATCAAGTCAAGAAATTCTTTAGATTTATCAATTGATTCTAAATCTTTTAAATACATAGCTCCATGAAAATCAGTATCAGAAACTAAATCATTGTTAAAAATTGTAATACTTACAAGACCAGTAACACTTGCATTTAATGGAGCACTTGGAACTGCAAAATCTTTTCGAATACCACAATACTTAGAAACTCCAATAGCATCAGACAAAACTGCTAAACTTGCATCCACACCTTTATATTCCTTTGCAGACTCTACCAATTCTTTCGTAACAGTTCCTTTTCCTGTCCATCCATCAATAAACTGAATTCCTTCTGCATCATGTCTTTCCAAAATATATTTCATAGCATTTTTATCTAATCCTTTTACTAAAGAAATTGCATAGTGAGGAACAACAATATTGTATTTTTGTTCTAAATATCTTTTAATTAGAATTCCAATTGGGATTCCAGCCCGAATAATACTAACAAGAACCAGTTTATCTCCCTTATCTTTATAAATTTGTTCTGCAACATTTCCTACTGCAATTGCAGTCATTGGAGCATAAGGTTTCATAGATTCCCAAACAATATCAGAATATTCTTTAGAAATTGGATATTCTTCAATCATAATACTTCTTTCAAATTCTCCATTTGCAACTCTCCGATTTTTTTCTTCTAAAGTAACTGGAGTTACTTTTCCTGTTAAATCTTTAATTAATAAAGTAACTTCTTGATTATTATAACTAGATTTCATTTTTTTTCTCCTTATCCAAATAAATAAAAACATTTTACATCTTTACATCCATTTTCATATAATGCTCGAATCGTACTTTTAGAAAGTCTGTGACCATCAGAAACAATATAAACTTTATCATATTTCTGTAAGTTATAAACATATACATCTCTATCATCATAAAAACTTGTGATTTGATATCTTGTATGTAGTGGATATTCTGAATTCTTATTTGTACAAGTAGGAACTCTTGTAGTTGATTGAACAACTGCTGAAAAATTATCCTTTTCTAATTCATCTGCAATTACAATAGATGGATACATACATTCTTCAGTTCCTAAAATTAAAATAGATTCATTATTTGAACACTCATTTTTAATACTATTTGCTATTGCTATACAATTTTTATGATATTTTAAAATATCAACTCCCAATCTTGGATTTGGAAAACCAAATACAGTTTTCTTTTTAATATTTACTTCACAGTTTTCATAAGGAAGATTTATACTTTCATTTTCTCCAATATCATCAAAACCTTCTTTATCAGTTTTAATAAGATAATAAGGGGAAATGTCATAAGAAGTAAATCGTTCTATTTCTTCATCAGACATACAATTTAATAAAGATGCAACAACATATTTACATTTTAAATTCAAATTTTTTACACAATTACAAATTGTATTTCCTGTAGTTACTTCATCTTCAGCAAAAATAATATAATCTGCTTCTTGAAATACTTTTTCATTTCCATATAGAATCTGTTCTACTGCATGAGAATGTTCTTCTTGAAATTCTACAATTGGTTTACAATCACATTTTTCTCTTGTAGTAGTTAAAAAGGTTACTTTATTTTTAGGATTTAAAGCTAATTGATAAGCAACTCTTGCTCCAATTGCTGTTGCTGTTTCTGCAAAACCAATTACAATTAGTTTTCCTTCATAATGTTTTACTTCATTTGCTAATTTATCAAACATAGACAATGCTGTTTTTCCTTTTACAGGTAAATATTTTGCTTGTAATTTATTTAATAATAAATATCTTCTTTTTGTATTTCCATCTCTTTCTGCAATTGATATCACATCTTCAATTTTTTCTTCCATTTTATTTTCTAATATATTCATACAAATTTTCTCTCCTTTCATATGTCTAATTATAACATAAATAATTTTAATTGTCAATATAAAAAGATTAGTCAAAAAAAGACTAATCTTCTTTATAAGGATGAACACCATAAATATCTCCAAGAATTTTAATTCTTTCAGCCCAAGATTGATTTGTTGCGATTTCATTCATTCTTCCAGAGTGAGGAGATTTTTTAACACCTTCTGGAATATCCCAATTTACAAGTTCTAAAGCATCTTCATATTCTTCATAAGAAATTTTCATACACTCATTTACAACTTCTACTTGTTTAGGATGAATACAAGCTTTTCCAATAAATCCATTAATTTTATCAAGTTCAATTTCTTTTCTTAAACCAGTTTCCCAATGAGGTCCATCAAAAAATTCCCAAACAGGACCATTTATTACATAATCTTTTCCAAAGATACTAATAATATCAACTAAAACATCTCTTACAACACCAATATCATAAACTGTTTGTTTTGCATTTCTACGATAACCAAAGTAACTACACATATCATTACTTCCAACTAAAATTCCTAGTATAGAGTTTTCTTTTGCTAAAGAATTTTTAATATCATTTAAAACTTGTCTTCTACAATTACAATCCATTAAAATAGAGCTTTCTAAAATAGGTAGATAATAAAATTTATGATAATTATTAATGTTTCGAACAATTCTTAAATATTCATTTGCAACTGTCATATCATATTTCGGAAGAACAAATCCAGTAATAATATCATAAAAGCTATAAAATCTTTTAAAAACTTCTTCTAAATGTTTAGGATTTCTTACTCTAATAAAAATTAATGGTAAATCATTTATATGATTCTTTCTTTTTTCTGTTTGTAATTGAATTAAAGTTTCTTCTAAAATATTTGTAGCTTCATCTAAAAATTGAGGAAGAATTGCATCTTCCAAGCATAATACAATTGTAGATAAATTTTTAAATTTTTTGTTTAAAATATTTTCTGCAACTTTCTTATTGTTTGCTGGACAATACATTAAAGCTCCTAACGCATATTTTAATTTTTCTTTTTCTAATTTTTGTATTTCATTATTTTTAATCATATAACTTTTCTCCTTTATTTAAGATTTTTCATTTCACACTGTTCTATTAATAAAAATTGTTCTAATAAATCTTCACTGTCTAAATCAAAAACTTTTCTAAGACAATTTTCTCTACAATCAAAATAATTAAAATTTTTCTTATCTAAATTTTTAAAAGACTTAAACATAACAAGAATTATATTTTCTAAAGTTCTAAAATATAAGAACAATTCCATTTCATCATTTAATTTATTATCTATAGATTGTTCTTTTGATTTTTTATCTAAAAGAAAATCTTTTAAAACATGAAACATGAGTTTTCTATCTTTTTTATTAAAAAGTGGAGAAATTGTATCTAAAGTTTGATATTTGGCTTTACCTTCTAACAATTTTAAATCTCTATTAAAATAACGAGTTCTATTTTTTGGACAATAATTATTTTGTATATGTAATCTTAAAAATAATTTAATATAATAAATATTTACACTTTTATATTGTTTTAATAAAAATATTTTTTCTTGTTCTGTTAATGTTTCTTTTTGAATCACTTCACATAGTTTCATTATTAATTCCTCCATTGTTTTAATAGATATCTTTATTTGAAATTAATTATAACACATAATTTATTTTTTTTCAATAAAAAAGAAGAGTAAAATTACTCTTCTTCATTTTCTAATTCCCATAAAAGTTCAATCCAATTCTCATTTAATACAGAACCTTTTTTATAAAGTTCTTGTTTTTCATAGGAAATATCACAACAAGATAAAATCTCTCCTTTTGCATTTACATAAATTTCTCCTAAAAAATCTGAAGTTTCAAAGCAATTTGCGTTAAGTTCATATTCTGGGATTTCTCTTTTTTCTGCATATTTTAGATTTTCGGCTCTTCCCATATTAATAAGAACAAACTTTCTGCCTGCAAATTTATCAAATTTAAAAAAAGAAAACTGATTTAACTTCAAAACATTTTCTAAAGGAATTTCTTCATGATAAATATCAGAAGATAAAGCTAATCCTGTATACGCTTCTTCATCTAATATACTTTGAAACTCTTTTAAATCTTCATGACATAAAGATTCTGGTAAGTAATAATTAGAAATGTCGCAATAAACTTTCCAATCTGAAATTACTTTCAAAAATCTATCAGTTACTAGTTTTCCATTTGTAACCAAATAGAATCCATGAACAGGAATTTCTTTTTCTTTACAAACTTGTAAAGTATATTCCATAGCTTCAACATTTAATGCTGGTTCTCCTCCTGTAAATGTTAAATAAGAAATATCTGAAATTCTATCCAATGTTTTATCTATAATTTCATGAGAAATTTTTATATTTTGAGAGTCACCTCTCAAACAATGATTACAATTCATATTGCACTGTCTTGTGATTTCTAAAATCACTTGATAAGCTCCTACTTTTTTCATCTTAATTTTCCTCCTTAGCAAGATTTATAAAAGATTTTTTCTTTTTACTTGTTTTTTATTATTTTCTTTATATTATATAGTTTTGTTTTAAGTTTATTTCTTTGTTATTAAAAATAGAGTAGGATATATCCTACTCTATAATATTACCATCCTCCAGAAAATCCACCTCCAGAAGAATAGCCACCACCAAAGCCACCACCAAAATTATTTGAATTATTTTCTTCTTCAGCTTTTTTTCGAGCTTCTTCTTTTCTTTTTTCTTCAGCTTTTACCTGTTTTTCATTATATAAAAGATGACTGGTCAATAATGCTGTCATCCAAATATAATTATTATTACTATGATAATGATAATCAGTAAATTCAGAACTTTTTTTCAATTCTTTTTTAAATTTATTAGCATCAAAATACTTCTCATTAATTTTGTCTTTATTTGCTTTTATAAATTCTTTATATTCTTCTTCAAAATTTAAGTCTTTTAAATCTTGAACAAATATTTTTTCAAGTTCATTTTCAGAAAGTTCTTTTGAATCTAATACATGATTTTTCATTGCTTTTTCTAAAGTTAATGGAGCAATATTTGGATTATTAATTCGATGTTTGTTTTTGGAAATAAAAATATTAATTTTTTCATAATTTTTTATTGTTATTTTTTCTTTTTCTTCAAATTTTTTATCTACTGTAAAAATAATATCCTCTAAAGATACTAAATTTTTATTTTTAAAATTTTTTTCAGAATTTGTTTTTTCTAATTCTTCAAAATAATACTTTTTATTATGTTTTAAAGACTTTTGTTCTAAAAAGATTTTTGAATTTTCTATATAAAATTCATAAATCATTGTGATAAAACTGTTTCTCAAATCATAAATAGAATTTGAACAACAAAAATCCCAAAAAGAAGCTTTTATATCTTCAATATTTACAGACATCAAATGAAAATAACTTTCATTTTCTTTCAATAGTTTATTAAATAAACTTTTTTTCTTAAAATAATAAATTATGATAAAAATAAAAATAAAAACAGTTAAACATCCAAAACCTTTAAAAAAAATAATTATATTTTTTTTCATGTTTTTTTCAAATTGTTCATTTTCAATCATCTTCTGTTCTTCTTTTTGTTGATAGATTCCATTTTCTTCATCGAACATGATATTTTCTAAATGTTTTGTTACTTCAAAAATAACTGCATCATAATTTTCTAATTGAAGTAAATCTTTCATATCACTTGTAATAAAATCAGTTTCTAAATCAGCTCTCAATAAACTTCCTTTTTCAAATCCATTTCCAATTTCTAAACCATATTTTCTATCATTAATGGATAAAATAAATAAAAGTCCACAATTTTCTTGTTTTGTTCCAACTCCATAATGATTAAACATTTCAAGTTTATATTCATCCATTGTATAATTCTCTGGCATTTCAGATATAACAATAATACCTAATTGAGGTTTATTCTTATAATTAGGAAACACATTTTCATTTAGATTTTGAATATAATCTTTTGTGTCATCAGATATTACATTCAATTCATCTAATACCCATTTATTATTTTCTGCTTTTACAGTCAAAGATAATATACTAATTCCAAAAAATAAAATAATAATACCCAAAATAATTTGTTTTAAAAATTTTTTAATCTTCATAATCTTTTCCTCCTGTTTTTTCATCTTAATAAGTATTGCTTTTGTATTTTTTAGTGACTATTTTCTTGAGTTTCTTTCATCCATATTACTTTTTTAACATCTTTTTTCCTCCCTATTCAAAAATATTAATTTCTTTATATTATAGAAACTAAAATGAAAATTTTTATCAAAATCTCTTTATTTTTTTAAAAAGTTATGCTATAATAATTAACAATAAGATAAATTTTGAATTATGTCAAGTTATTTTATAAAAAATAAGAAAGGAGACCATATTTATGGCAAAGAAAAGGACTGAAAATATTTATATTGAATATGGAGCAAGTCAAATTACTGAAAAAGAAGTTATTCAGAGAGTAAAAGATATTTGGGTAGAAAATGGAAGAAAAATTAATGAAATGACATCTTTAGAAGTGTACATAAAGCCAGAAGAAAACAAAGCCTATTATGTCATTAATGAAGATATTACAGGTGATGTTGACCTTTGGTAAAATAAAAAAGAAATAAGAAAAGTAGTTATATTTTTTTATATTATTTTTTATAATATATTAGATTTATTAAAGGAGCAATTTTATTATTGCAAACAACTATTTCTATAGATAAGAAATAGATAAATCATAAAGCACCTATGATGGCATAGGTAAACCATTGAACGAAAGACCCTGACAACACATCATCGAAAGGAGGTGAATTGAATGTTGCAGGAGGTACTTTCAGAAAGCAACCAAGAAAATACAAAATTCATGCAGAATTATGTTACTAGTTGTTTTATTTTACCCCTCGACAAACAATAACTCTTTTTCGATGATGTGGTTTAGGAAATCCCCCCGAAAGGGGGGAGTAGCTGTTCGGGACTTTCTCCGAACAACTAGTCCTGTTGTTCACGAAGAAGAAACAAGGAAACTTGTTTCTTTTTTTTAAAAAAATATATTGTAATTTTTTCAAATTTGTGTTATTATAAAAATATAAGAAAGAAGAGTCTATTTCTGATGGTTTCAGCACATGGAATCATGAGATATGGGCTCTTCTTTTTAAGAAAAAAAAGACAAGAAACCACTAATAGGTAACTTGTCTTTTTTTTTATAAAATACTATCCAGATAAAAATTTAAATTATTCAAAAAAGATTCGAATTTCATCATATTTTTTTCTGTTAATTGTTCTAATGGAATTAAAAATTCTAAATCATAACTAATCCATCCACTTTTCTTTTCTATTGCTTTATCTCTTAAGATAATAAATTGATAATCCTCATTAGTTTCTAACAAATTTTTTAGAAAATTATTTACATGATTTCTAACATATGTATCTACATATGTTTCAATAAAACCTGCTTTATCTAATTCTGCTGATTTTACTGGAGAAATTAAAAATAATTCACTAAATGTCTTTTTTGTATATCCAATAAATTTTCTTAAGATAAGATGATTCTTTTTCTTTGATTTGGATTGTTGATAATTTAAACTTTCAGGACAAAAACTTAATACATATTGATAAGCTTCATCTAGTAATTCAGTGGAACTTTGCATATATTTTGATTTATCTCTTAAATATAATTCTACATCTGTAATATCATTCTCTTCATCTTCAAATAATGCTAATAATTCATTATCTCTATAAGTTTTTAATTGAGATAAAAGTGCATTTTTTAATACAACATCTGATTTATATTTAAAAATTCTTTCAGATATATCTAAAATTTCATCTGCTTTTGTTCCTAATTTTTTTGAAACTTCAAAATCCTTACTTCCCACTTCATTTTCCTCCTTTATTTTTTTTATTTTTATTCTTTTTATTATATGTAAATCATTTCTATATAATCTTTATTATAATCTAAATTTAAAAAAATGTCAACAACTTATAAATAATCTTTATTTTTTATAGAATATAAAGTAATTTGTAAAAAAGAAAAATTAGGAGGAAAGAAAATGAAAAAATTAATGAAAAAAATTAATTCTTTTTTTAAGAAAAACAAAAAAGAAACAATAACAGAAGAAGAAAAAGAGGCTGTAATAAAAGAAACAAAAAAAACACTTGAAAAAATACAAACAGAAACTTTGAATACATTTCCTATATGGATGAAAACAAATGTATTAATGAATTGGATAAATGAAGGAAAGCTTACAAATGAGCAAATAGATTGGAATTATATAAATCAAGTATTACATACTTCAACACAAGAAATTAAGATTGATTATAATATTTTTGATGAGATTTCTTCTATTGAAGAATTAAGTGAGTTACGAGATAATTCAAATGAAGCTGCTTATATTGAAACAGTTCCTTTTTATCAAGAAACTTGTAAAAAATGTGGTAAAACATTTACATTAACAAGGAATGAAATTAATTTTTTCCTAAATCATGATTTACAAATTCCAAAAAGATGTTATGCTTGTAGAAAAGGTATTATTCCAGAAAAGATAAAACCAGAAAGAAACAAAGAAGAAGATGAAAAAGTAAAAACAGAAATGTTTTTAGCTTTAGAAAAAGCTGGATTTAAAATAATAGAGGAATAATATAAAAAAGAGTAGTATTTAATACTACTCTTTTTTTTAATAACTTAAATCAGTATCAATATCTTGATAATCAGGACTTTCTTCAAGCATTTCAAATAATTCATCAAACATTTCTAAATGTTCATCTTGTCCTTCACAAGATATGGTTTTAAAAATAATTCTAGAACCATTTTCAATTGCTGTTTTACACTTTATATATTTTTCATTTAAATATGGTTCATCTTCTAATAATTGTTCTAATGTTATATTATTTCGAAAATAAGCATATCGTTTCATAAAATAAGTATTTAACTGTTCTATACTGTTTATTTGCTCTGCATTTTCTATTAATTGTTTTTTAGCCCATTCTAATAATATACTATCAATTTCTTTAGAAGAATTTTTTAAAGCAATAATAAAAGATGAAGAGGAACTATTTGTTACAAAATCTGTTCTATATTTCATATATTTTACCTCCTGTGAAAATTTTAATTATTTTATTTTACAAAAAAAAAAGTGGTTTATAATACCACTTTTTAATCAAATACTTATTTCATTGAATTTAATTATTTTTTATCTTTTTTATTGTCAGTTAAATATTTTAAATTTTTATTTGGGTCAGTTATTGGATATTTATTTTTTTCTTCTTTTAACCATTCATCAAAATCTTTTGTTTGAATTGTTTTTCGAGCATTTTTTTTCCATTCCGCTTCTTGTTTATCTGTAATATAAATAAAAATCTCTCCATTTTTAGTTGAAATATTACCATAGTCTCCAATTTTTCTAGATTGACTATATAACCAATCATTAATCTCAGAAATCATACTTCCATAAGATTTTTTTTCATATAATCCATTATTTTTTATAGAAGAAGTATCTTGACTATATTTCTTAACATAATCTATAAATGTTTCTTCAGTTTTATCTGAATTTTCCCATTTTTCTTTTAATTTATTCATAGAAATAGAACTGTTTTCTTTTAATAGAATTTGTCTAAAAGAATATACATCATAATCATCTAAATATCTTTTAATGAAATAAATAATATCATAAGTATTTTCTGTTGCATTGTAAACTACAGTTGTATCTCCTTCTTCTCTACTAGAAAATAAAAAAGAACGATATTCATCAGATAATTGATTTTTGGTGATATTAATAGCTTTTGAATATTTTTCATCTTTAAATTTTTCTTTATCTTCTTCTTTTGCATATTTTATACATAAATCAGTAAATGAACTTTCATTTGTTATTTCTAATTCAAATTTGTCAGCTAATTGTTTTGCATCTTGATATTCGTCTGCTGAAATAGAAAAGTAACGATAATCAACAGAATCATAATCTGCTGAATTTTCATAATAATAATCATTTAATTCTTGTTCATTTAATTTGTCTTCTTTTTTTTCTTCTTCATAAAATGCAAAAGCCAAATATTGTTCTTTTATAATTTTTTCTAATTCATTGATTGTTGCTTTTTCACCAAATCTATCTTTAATATAAGTCGTTAAATTCATATTCATTAATTTAGCTGCTTCATTTAATTGATTTTTAAATTCTTTATATTTTTTTTCAGTATTAAATTTAAATTGTTTTTCTTTTGCTCCATTTATAAATATTTTTGTTTGTTGAATTAAATTTGCTGTTTGATACTCAAAATATTCTTCCCATGTCCAATAATCATTATATTGTTGTTTATTAAAATCTTTATTTATATCTAATCCTATTTCTTTTATTTTTTCTTCATTATTATCTATCCAACTATTAACAATATAATTTCGATAATAATTATATTCTGTTTCTGATATCTGAATATTTCCAACTTTAAAGAATATATTTTTATAATTTATTCCTTGATTAATAATTGGAATAATTAATACTAAAAATAAAATAAAAGATAATAATAAAGGATAGTATATCATTTTTTTATATTCATGAGCCTTTATTAAATTCTCAACTTTTTCTTTTTTCTTTTCATAATTTGTTTTACGAATTTTTAATCTAGACAAAGCTTACACTCCTTTCTTAATCTATTTTAATGAAAAAAGAAATAAAATACAATTGTTTTTTTGTTCTTATTCTTGTAAAAAAGTTTATATTTTATGAAAAATTTTTTATAATAAAAGAAGAACTTATAGTTCTTGTCAAAATTCTAGAAAAGAAAGGATGTTGGAATTATGACAGATTTAAATCAAAAAATTATAGAGCAATACTATAAAGTGTTTGATGAAAAATGTGAAATCACACCCTGTGGAAGAAATGAATGTATGAAATTAATGAACTTATTAAGATTAAGATTTCCAGAGGTGAATTTTGGAGATGAAAGAACAGGATTCATGAACACTGAAAATATTCACGAATACATAAAAAAAATATAAGAATTATAATTAGTCCAATACATTTCAGAAACAAGTGTATTTGGACTTTTTTTCATTCTTCATAAAATAACTTGTATTTCACAATATTTTCAATATAATAAAGTTGAATTTTACAAAAATATGAAAAATAAATAAGAAAGGATTTATGCAATGAGAAGTTATTTAATTGATGGGGGAAAACCATTAAAAGGAACAATTGAAATAAATGGAGCGAAAAATTCAGCATTAGGATTATTTGCAGGAGCAATTATGAGTGATGAATTATCAACAATTGAAAATATACCTAATGTTTCAGATATAAATTATTTATTAGATTCAATAACAATGATTGGAGGAACAGTAAAAAGAAAAGATAAACATACTGTTCAGATTTCAGGAAAAAATATAAATCCAGAAGAAATCATTGATTATGATTGTGTAAAAAAAATGAGAGCTTCTTATTATTTATTAGGAGCTTTAATTGGAAAATATAAAAAAGCAAGAGTTGCTTTACCAGGAGGTTGTGAAATAGGGTCTAGACCATTAGACCAACATTTAAAAGGATTTTCTTTATTAGGCGTAAAAACAAATTTAAAAAATGGAATTATTTATGCTGAGGCAAAGGAACTAAAAGGTGCAAATATTTATTTAGATGTTCCATCTGTAGGAGCAACAATTAACATTATGTTAGCAGCAATATTTGCAAAAGGAACAACCTGTATTACAAATGTAGCAAAAGAACCTCATGTTGTTGATATAGCAAATATGTTGTGTGCAATGGGAGCAAAAATTAAAGGAGCTGGAACAGATACAATTGAAATTACTGGAGTACAAAGATTACATAAAGTCAATTATACTGTTATTCCAGACCAAATTGAAGCTGGAACTTTTATGATAGGAGCTCTTGTAACAAATGGAGATATTACGATAAAAAATGTAATTCCAAAACATTTAGAGATTATTAAATATAAATTAGAAGAATTAGGAGCTACTGTTATTTTTGATAATGATACTGTTAGAGTTATAGGAACAAATAAAAAACAATCTATTCGATTGGTGACTGCTCCTTATCCTGGATTTCCAACAGACTTACAACCACAAATGGCAATAGCTTGTGGTCTAGCAAAAGGAACAAGTATTATTAGAGAAACTATTTTTGAAAAAAGATATGCTTATGTTGATGAACTTTCTCGTATGAGTGGAAAAATGAAAGTTTCTTCAGATTCTTTAATTATTGAAGGAATTCCACAATATCAAAATGCAATTGTTTCTTCTCCAGATTTAAGAGCTGGAGCTGCTTTAGTATTAGCTGGATTAAATGCTGAAGGTTTTACTATTGTTGAAAATATTCAATATATTGAACGAGGATATGAAGTGTTTGATGAAAAATTAAGAAAATTAGGAGCAAATATTAAAATTATAGAAGGTCAAACTTCAGAAGATATTCGTAGACAAATTCAAAAAGAAAGATTTAAAATTATAAAATAATATTATAAAAAGTTCAGGTTATATAACCTGAACTTTATGTATTTAAAAAATTCCTTCAGCTTTTAATTCTTTTTGAATTGATGCATTTTTTGCAACAGCTTTTCTATGCTGTTTTACTTCAATTTCAATGTCTATCTGTTTTTCTTCTTCTTTTTGTCTTTTTAGCTCCTTTTCAAAAAACTCCTCTTTTAAAATCTCTAGTTTTTCTTCTTCTGTAATTTTTTCTCTTTGACTCATTCTATACGCCTCCTCTTTTTCTTTTATTATAATATATTTTTTTTATTTTGTCAATAAACAAAAAAGTCATCACAAAAATTTCAAAAATATTAGTTTAATTATGTGATTATTTTTTAAACAAAAAAATATAATAATTTATATTGATGATAAAAAGGGGTCTTTTTTTGAGAGACAAAAGTTTTTTAAATAAAACAGCATTCTTAATCGAGTGAAATATATTTTTTACCAAATATATTTTTTTTGTTTTATTTAAATTACTGTCACACACACTCAAAAAAAGACCCTCTTTAACAAGAGAGTCTTTTTTTTATAAAATTATCCCATATGATTACAAGCAAACTTAGAATTTTCTATTAATCGTTCTACTACATATTCTGGAATATATCCACATTCACTTAAAATAGCAAATCTACCTAATAAAATAGCAGGTTCTAAATTCTTTATTTCTTCTAAGTTTTCATCTTCATATAATTCATCTAAATACCATTGTACTTCATTATTCTCTATAGATTTATCAATTTTTTCTTTTGAATCTTTTCTTAAGATATATTTTTTATCTATATAATCACTTGGTCGATAATGTAAAATATCCATTGTATCTTCTGTATAATCACAGATAGAAAAAGGAGCATGAATATGATAATCATAATCTTGTATATACATTAAATTTTTCCAATATTTTAAATAATCTTTATAAGTTGGACATTTATCAATCCAATCTAATAGAGAAATATTTGTTACAGTATTTTCAAATAAAGAAACTTCAGTTAGTTTTTCTAAATTTCTAGCTTCTTCATAATTATTTTTTGACCATAAACTTTCTCCATTTCTTGCTACAATTTTCTTATCTTTGATTGTAAAAGCATAATCTTCAATTTCACATAATTGATATAAATATTTAATTTTTTCTCGATATTCTTTAAATAAATTTAATACAAACTGATAAACATCTTCCATGCTTTCGCCAAAACTTAAAATGAAAGAAGAAGATGAGCTGTTAGTTACAAAATCTGTTCTATATTTCATTGTTTTTCCTCCTTAAATTAATTGAAATATATTAAAAGAACTATAAATAAATAATATTCCAAAAAAGATACATTGTATTAATGTACTTAATGATACTTGTTTTTTTAATAAAAGTGTTTTTTTACCATAAAAAAAAGATGAAATAAAATAATAAAAGCTAAAACAAAATAAAATTCCATAAAATAATTGAAAAGCCAATCTCATATACGCAAAAAGAGATGTAAATATTATAAAAATTAAAATTGTTGTATCTTTGTTTATGTTACATTTAATTTTTACTAATTTCTCCAGTAAGGATTCTTTTGACTGAATTTGAAAAGAAAGTCTTTGATTTAACAATTCTAAAATTTGTTCTTTATCTTCTATTTGATTTTGAATTAATAATTTGGTTTCATCATTGCATTCGCTTAATTGTTTTTTTAATTCGATTAATTCTTTTTCATAGGTTTCTCTTGTTTTTTCCATTATAACCTCCTATAATTAATATATATTATATCAGAATGAGAAGGCATTTTCAATATAATAAAGTTAATTGTACACGAAAACGAAAGTTTTTTTTAGAAATATTGTGTATAATAGAAATTAAGAAAGGAGAATTATATATATGTGGAAAAAAAGTATTTTTCTTTTTGTTTGTAGTTTTTGTTTTTTAACTGGTTGTAATAAACAAGAAAATGTTCCAGTAGAAACATATGAAATTGAAGAAACAAAAGAAAATTTAACAATAGAGATTGAAACTGGAAAAAATGAAACAAAAAAGAAAGAAAAAGAGACAAAAAATTATTTTAAAAACTTTCATGAAATTACTGAATCAACATCAAAAAAAGAGACCACAACAGAGACAAAAAATACAGAAACAGAAACAACTGAAAAAGTATATACTGTTGTACCAAGTATAAATAGTAATTATAGATACGAGAAAGGAAATGAATATTCAAAATATATTTTTATTGGAGATTCAAGAACTGAAGGAATGAAACAAGCTGTAAATTCAGAAGATGTGTGGTCTTGTAAAATTTCACAAGGTTTTCAATGGATGAAAGACACTGGTGTTCCAATGATAGAATCTGAAATTACAGAAAATACAGCAGTTGTAATTTTAATGGGTGTAAATGACACTTATAATGTTCATAAATATATTTCTTATATTAATGAAAAAGCTGAAGAATGGAATCAAATCGGAGCAACCACTTATTTTGTCTCTGTAAATCCAATAGAATCAGACCCATATATTACTAATACAGAAATTGAAGAATTTAATCAATTATTAAAATCTGGATTAACATCTGCTCATTATATTGATACTTATAATGATTTAATGATAAATGGTTTTAAAACTACAGATGGAATTCATTATACAAAAGAAACATATCGTCAAATTTATAAATTAATTAAAGATAAATTATAAAAAGTTAAAGGAGAAAAAAATGGATAAGAAGAAAAAATTAGTAATAACAATTTGTTCTATCTTTATTATTTTTATTGTCGGATTAATTGGAGCTTCTATTTTCTCTAATCAAAATAAAAAAGATAAAGAAATTACATATAATGAATTTACAAAAATGGTAAAGAATGACAAAGTAGAAGAAATTACTTTAAATTATAGTAGTTCAACCTTTTCATTTAAAGATAAAAAAGAAAAAGAATATTATGCTCCCAATCCTAGATATGAAGATTTTAAAAAAGATATGTTAAATAAAGGAATTAAAGTAAAGGAAGTTTCTATTCCTGATTTTTCAGGAATAATTTTACTTGTGTTTTATGGATTCTTTATTTTTATGATGTTTAAAATGTTAAAGTCTCAAGGATTGAAAGATGATGTAGAAATTAAGAAGAGTGAAGTTGGAGAAAATGCAATTACTTTTGATAAAGTAGCAGGATTATCTGAAGTTAAAAAAGATATGATAACCTTTGTAGATTTCTTAAAAAATAAAAAAGATTATACAAATATGGGAGCAAAATTACCAAAAGGAGTAATTCTTTATGGACCACCAGGAACAGGTAAAACATTACTTGCTAGAGCAGTAGCTGAAGAAGCAGATGTTCCTTTCTTTTACATGAGTGGTTCTGATTTTGTAGAATTATTTGTAGGTATGGGAGCTAAAAGAGTAAGACAATTATTTGAAAAGGCAAAAAAATCAGCTCCTTGTATTATTTTTATAGATGAAATTGATGCTGTAGGTGGAACAAGAAATTCAATGGGAAGTTCTTCTGAAGATAGAAAAACAATTAATGCATTGTTAACTGAAATGGATGGTTTTAAAGAAAGTGAAAATATTTTAGTAATTGGAGCCACTAATCGAATTGAAGATTTAGACAGTGCATTATTAAGACCAGGTAGATTTTCTGAAAAATTTTATGTTTCATTACCAGAAACTTGTGATGAAAGATTAGAAAGTATTAAATTATATGCTGAAGACAAGAAATTTGCTGAAGATGTAGATTTTAATAGTTTTGCAAAAGAAACCATTGGTTGTAGTCCTGCTGATATTGAAAATATTTTAAATGAAGCTGCTATTATGGCTGTTCAAAAACATGAAAAATTTATTAATAAAAATATTTTAGATGAAGCTTTGTTTAAAAAAATGATACAAGGTCATGCAAAAAAACATTCTTTAGAAGAAAAAGAACTTAATTTAATTGCATGGCATGAAGCTGGTCATGCTTTAGTTGGAAAATTATTAGGACTAGATGTAAATAAAGTAACAATTATTGGTTCTACAACTGGAGCTGGTGGAGTGACAATTACAACCCCAAAGAAAACAGGTTTATATACAAAAAAAGAATTACAGCATCAAATTATGCAATTATATGCTGGAAGATGTGGAGAATATTTATTAGTAAATGATTGGGATGAAATTACAACTGGAGCATATAATGATATTGATGTTGCTTCAGAATTAATTCAACAATTAATTAAAACTTATGGTATGACCAATAAATTCGATATGTTAAGTTTAAATTATTTTGGAAACGAAAAAGAAGTATTAGAAGAAGCAAAAATAATTTCAAAACAATTAAAAGCTGATACCATAGCACTAATGTTAGAAAATTATAAAAAATTGGAAACAATTGCAAATCAATTATTAGAGAAAGAAACTTTACATTCTAATGATTTAAATGAAATATTAAAAGCATAGGTTTTATTCCTATCTATGCTTTTTTAGGAGGTTTTTTTATGAAAAAGAAATTTGTTCTATTTTTATTTTTTTCTTGTTTATTTACTGGTTGTTCTTATAATGAAAAAACAGAATTAAAAACTGAAAATTTACTTCCCAATGAATTGTCTCCTTCATCAGGAACATGGTATATAAAACAAGATTCAATATTATACAAAGACAAAGAACTACAAGTAGAAACAAATATATTTCTATCTATTGGAGAAAAAATAGAAATTATAGGTATAAATGATAGTATCATTTGTGTAAAATATAAAGATAATCCTTATTATTTATCAAGAAAAAATGTCAGTCAATCTTTAAAAGATTTTATTTCTGATTTTCAATTTGAAGGAGAAATATCTAATGAAAGCATTGAAATAGCTCAAAAATATTATTTTAAAATTCCTGAAAATTTTCGAAATAGATTCAAAGAAAATGGATGGAGAATAATTATTAGTGATGAAGATTTAAATGAAAAATATTATGAATCAATCAGTCCTATTCCCATTGCTGGTTTAACAGTTTACAATGATAAAACAATTTATTTAGGAAATTATGGAATTAATTTAAGTGAGGCTGTAATTCATGAATTTGGTCATTATTTTGATTTTATTAATGGTCGTATTTCAAATACTGAAGAATTTCTTAAATTATTTCATAAAGAAAAAAATAATTTATATTTTTTAAGCAATACTCTAAAAAATAATGCAAAAGAACAATCTTCAGAATTTTTTGCAGAATGTTTTCAACAATATTTTAATCGACCAGAACTTTTTAAAGATACTTGTCCTGAAACTTATCAATTTTTACTGAATCTTTTAGAAGTAAATTGACAAAAATATAATAAAATGATATAATTAATAAAAAAGAAAGGAGTCTTTTAAATGAAAAATAAAATAATTGCATGTTTAACATCTATACTTGTTGTTGGTTTTGTAATTGCAGGAATTAATGTATTTGCAACAAATGAAGAAACAGAAGAACAAACAACTGATACTGTTGCAATAGAAGAAAGTAATATGACAAATTTAAATAATACAGAAGAACAAATGGAAGACATTAGTGATTATCTTCAAACTGAAACTAGTGCATTTTCTGTAATGAGTAATCATTCTCCATTATATTTTGATAATTTACAAGATGTATTTAATTATTTAAGCAGACATGATGGAGAAAGAGGAGATAATACAATTTCCATTATTTCAGATATTATTTTTGATAAAGATTATACAATTCCAACATTAAGCATTCCAATTAATTTTACATCTGATACAAGTAGGATGATTGATATGAATGGATATTCTTTATATGATGAATTTGGAAACAAAGTTGATTTAAATATTTCTGGAAATATTCTTGTAGTTGATAATGTAGTTGATAATCAACCTGTAGATGAAATTGAAACAGTTCCAGAAGAAACAATACTTGAACCAGAAGTTACTGAAGAAGAACCAATTGTAAATGTAGTAGAAAAGAAAATTTACAGATATTTAGATGCAAATGGTGAAATTATAGATGAACAAACTGTTGAAGATGAAAAGGATTTAGTTCCTCCAGAAATACCAGAAATTAAAGGATTGTCCTGTTTAGGATGGGGAGACCCAGTAGATGAAGGATATGGAATTTATACATTAACACCAAAATATTTTAAATTAGGTTAGGGAGTATTTTTTATATAAGAAAAAAAGAAGGGTTTACCCTTCTTTTTTTTCTGTTTTTGCGGAAAAGACTGTCTTACCTGTACCATCAAATTCAAAAGTACCAACAAGAACATCTTCACTTTTTTTTGTCTTTTTATGTGGAAAAAAGCTGTAAATTTTATTAAACAGTTTTGTTATAAAAACAATTCTTTTTACTGTTTTATAATCAGCCTCAGTTAAAAGATTTGCTCCACATTTCGGACAAGGTTTTCCTAACCAATTTTTGTAATCTTCATAAGGAACACTCATGTCCTTAAAATCACAATAGTCACATTTAATTCCTCCAAGATTTAAAGTGATAGCTTCTTCTTTTTTCATCTTTATTATCCTCCTTTTAAAATAGTATTTTTAATACTATATATTATAGTTTTCTTTTGTTTTTTTATAAAACTGAGATAAATTCATGTAAGTACAAGGATAATGTCCAGCTAGTGAATTTAAAACATTATTTAGTAAAATCCTTGTTTTATCTTTTTCTTCTGTTTCAATAACATAACAAACCTTGTAAAGAACATTTCGTAAAGAATCTTCAGCGATTCTTAACGAATCTAAATTAACTTGAAAACAATATCCACACATGAAATGTGGATGTTTTGAATCTGTTTGAATTAAATAAAGGCTATTTAATCTTATTTTTGATTTCCACTTTTTAAATTCAATGTCATCAATTCGAAAAGAATATAATAATGTTTCAATATTTCTTACAATGTTTTCAACCTCATGAACTAATACTGTAAAATGATTTGCATCATGACAACACATACATTTTGTTAATTCAAAATTATTCATCTTATTTCCTCCTTCATTATTCGTGAATATACTTCTTATATTATAAGCGTTCTTGGTGAAAAAATAAGCAACCTTCAGTTAAGAAAGTTACTTATAATAATACACATAAATTGAAGTGAAACAGAGTTAGTAAGATGTTTTTATAAATCTTTTTAATGATGGTCTATTACCAAATAACAACAATTACATTTATCCAATGAATATTCAATATCATCATCACAAGTATCAGAGCCATAACGAAGTTCAATAAATACTGTTTTATCTTTTGTTTCTTCATCAAATTTATCAATTACTGCTTGAATTCTTTTATCTAATTCTCTTTCAAAATTTTCATCATTTCTATCCATTTCATGTTCTAAATCCCATTTTGTATGGTAATAAATAGAATGTTCAATTAAAGCTATGGTATCTTCTTTTGTTAATCGAATTGCTTTTTGTAAATCTTTTTTAACCTCTTCAGGTCTTGCAAAATTATAAGTCATTTCATCAAACATTGTTTTTTCATCACAAAAAGCCATAATAAAAGAAGAAGAAGAACTATTAGTCACAAAATCTGTTCTATATTTCATATATTCTGACTCCTTTCTTATAATATATTATTATAACATAACTTGATAAAAAAAACAATCACAGGAGGAATATAAGATGAAAATCAATACAAATCTACAATTTTACAAAACAATTCCTATTCAATGTATTGATAGAAAATATGGAAATAGAAATGCAAAAAGATTTGTTATTAACAAAACAAACCAAAATGTATGGATTCCTAATAAACATTTATTAGATGATGGAACAATTAAGTCAAATGAAAATTTAGATTATATTTTCAGAAAAGCAAAAAGACAATTAGAATTAGCAGGTATTAATCAAGCAATACCTAATATAAAAAGAAGGACTATTTATTAGTCCTTCTTTTTATTAATCTTCTAATTGAATCACTTTATTTTTATTAATGAATTCTTTTAATTCATATTTATCATAAATGTAATCCCAATCTAAACAAGCATAGAATAATTTTTTATTCTCTTTTAACAGTTCCCTTAATTTCAAAAATTCTTCTAATCTATCTTTGTTTATTGCTTGAATAATTTCCATTTGTTCTTCTGTAAAATTTCCAACATTTTTGATTTTTTCAATTGTTTCTTCATCTATATTATCATAATCATCAAAAATATTTAAAATATCTTTTGTTGTTTTTAATTCTTGAAAAAAACTTGTAAATTCAGATGGAAAATTATCTTTTAAGCTAATAACAAAAGAAGAGGAAGAACTATTTGTGACAAAATCTGTTCTATATTTCATTGTTTACCTCCTTACAAAGTTTTTAATAATGAGTGAAATTCATATTGCTTACAAATACGCTTCAATTCTTCAATATTAATTTTACATACAAAATCAGATAAAGAATAAGAAATATTAATATCAGTTTTTATAGTTGCTAATTGTTTTGATAATAATGCCATTTTTTTTGCATCATAATTTTCTTCACTTTTTGTTAATGCAGTAAAAGGACTTCTTTTAATTTCATTCTTTTTCCAAAATTCTACCACTTCTTTTTTATTTGTATTTTCAATAAAAGAATACATTTCTTCTATTGAATTATGTAAAGAAAGTAGAATTGGAGCAACTGAAGAAATATTTTTTACTCCAGGAATATTATCTGCAATATCTCCCTGTAAACCTTTTAAATCAGGAATTTGACATGGATAAACTCCTGTTTCTGCTTTTACTCTATTTATATCAAATGGAACACTTTTTTCTGGAAAATATCCTGAAATATGATATTTAGCTAACAATTCTTCTTGTTTTTCTAACTTTGATTGCATTAACCAAAGAGTTGTATTAGAACTTACTAATTGATAATAATCTCTATCTTTTGTCAAAATAACAACTGGAATTTCTCTTTCAAACTTCCTTGTAATTGAACCAACTAAATCATCAGCCTCAAAATTTTTATCATATAAAGTTTTAACTCCAATTTTTTCAAAAATTTGTTCAGCTAATATAAATTGTTCTTTCAATGGTGAAGGTGTTTCTTTTCGATTAGATTTATATTCTGTGTACAATTCCTTTCTAAAAGTATTTCTTGATACATCAAAACAAATTGCAATATGAGAAGGTTGAATTATGTCAATCATTTTCAAAAAACTTCTTAACATACTAAACACTCCATTTGTATAAATTCCATCTTTTGTTTTTAATATTTTACAATATTCTTTTTCTTTTTCTTCTAATGTTTTTGCCATTAAAACTTCTTTTGGTAAAGTTCCATAATAATGAGTTGATAAAATAGAACTTCCATCAAAAATTAATAATGTATTCATCTATTTTCCTCCTATCTTCTTTATATATTTTCTTTTTATTATATCATAAAGCTAAATAGTTTACAATTTACCTTTGTTAAATTAATGATTTTTTTGTTAAAATAAAAACTCATAGAAGATTGTAAAGATTGTTAATTTATGTTATAATAATATTATAAAAAAATAAAAAGGAGGAATAAATTATGGGAGTTGATATTGAAACAATTTTTGACCTATAAGAAAAAACCACAGAAAATTCTGTGGTTTTTATTTTGTTAGCAATATTTATTTTCATATTTACACTTAACATGATTTGGTGTTAATAATGGAGACAAATTTAAAGGATTATAATTCATTCCCTGTTTGGAATGAAATAAATATAAGTGACTTTTTGCTCTTGTAACTGCAACATACAAAAGTCGTTTATCTTCTTCTATATTCTCATAACCATCTTTTCTTTTTGTTGGAATAACTCCATCAGTACAATCTAAAAGATATACATTTTCAAATTCTAATCCTTTTGCAGAATGAATCGTTGATAATGTAATTTTGTCACCACTGGTATCTTCTTCTGCTCCATTCAAAATAATATCATCTAAAAATTCTTCACAATTTTTATATTTTCCTGTAAAATCTTGAAATAAAGCTAATTCTTCAAGCCTTTTTTTATAATTATCTTTATATTCTTTTTTATCTTTATAAAAAGGCTCTAAATAGAGAATAATTGAAACAATCTGTTGTTCGAAGGTTTCTGTACTAAGCTTTAAAAATAAGCTATATAAATTACTTAAACCTTTTCCAAATTTTTTCTTTTCATATTTTTTATCTAATAATCCTTCAAATCCATCTTTTTGTATAGATGTAAAAATTTTCATTGCTGTTTTTTGTCCTAAATTCGGAAGAAAACTTAAAACTCTTATCCAAGAAAGTTCATCTTCTTGATTTACTAATACTTTTAAAAGACAAATGAAATCTCGAACATGAGCTTTTTCCAAAAATTTTAATCCTCCAAATTTACGATAAGGAATTCCTTCCTTTTTTAACGCTAATTCTAAAAAATTTAAACTTGTAGATGTTCTTCCTAATACGCAAATATCTTTTAAATCAGTTCCATTTAAAATTTTGTTTTTTATAGAAGTTAAACATAATTCATTTTCGTCATATTTATTTTGAACTGTATAAAGAATTGGTTTATTTCCTGTTTTTCCATAAGCTTTCAATTCTTTTTCAAATTTTTCTTCCATATCATAAACAAGTTCATTTGCAAGGTCTAAAATTTCTTGTGTACTTCGATAATTTGTATCTAAAATTACTTTTTTACACCCTGGAAATTGTTTTGGAAATCTTAAAATATTTCGAAAATCTGCTCCCCTCCATGAATAAATAGACTGACAATCATCACCCACAACACATAAGTTATCATGTGTTATACAAAGTTTACATAAAATATTAAACTGTAAACGATTACTATCTTGATATTCATCTACAAGAATATATTGATATCTTTCTGATAATTCCTTGCAAACAACTTTATCAGTACATAATAAATCTAATAATTTTGTTAATAAATCATCATAATCTAAAATATTCCTGTCTTTTTTATATTTTATATATTCTTTTTGCATATCTTCAAACATCCAAGTGTCTTCAACTAACTTTCTACCCTTATCAATTAATACCTCTGAAATTTCTTCATCTAAGTTTGCTGCTAAACTTAAAATACTTAAGAAGAAAGAAGATGAATATTCTTCTAATTTATGTTCTTCTTTAATTAATTTAATCATATCCTTGCTGGCTGACATATCTGCAATTGAAAAATTTCTTGATAATCCAATAGAACTACCATATTCTTTCAATGTTTTTAATGCAAAACTATGATAAGTAGATGCCATCAATTCAGAAATATTAAAATCATCTCCTAACATTTTTTGTGCTCGATATAGCATTTCATCCGCAGCTTTATTGGTAAATGTTAATAAGAGAATGTTTTTAGGGTCAACTCCATTTTCTAATAAATGAGCTAAACGATAAGTTAATGTTGCTGTTTTTCCTGTTCCTGCTCCAGCTAAAATCAATAAAGGACCATTCATATGCATAGCCGCTTCATATTGAGCTGGATTTAATTTCGAATAATTAATTTTACTCATATAATACCTCCTCAATCTCAGACATTAAATTTTCATAAGAAAATCCATGTTTGTATTTCCATGAAATTTTAATTTTATTTTTTTCTTGAACAACTTTTACATTTTCATAATTATTATCAGATAAATTATCATATAAGATACTTGCTAACTCTTCTTTTAAATGTGAATTTAAACGCTTTTTATAAGGAATTGTTAATTTATTTTTATAACAAATATCATAACATTCAGTATAAAAAATATTTTTTACATGAGTTGCTGTATTAAAGTGCAATTTATTAAATATATTTTTTAATAATTCTTCATTTTCACACAATAAAAGTTCTTCTAATTCAAAATCATTAATTAAAATTTCATATGTATTTCTAGGTGATAAATTTTGATTAATTACCCAGTGTTCCTCAGTGACTAATGCATCAGGAACTAAATTTTGAGAAAATAAATCATATGGTAAGATTAAATTTCCTTCTAAAATATCATTTGTATCAAACTCATATACTCGAAAAATTTCTGATTTACCTTTTGTTGGTAAATTATGACCACCCCAAGGAGTGGCACTTAAACATCCTTCTAATGAAGATGATAAGCAAATCCTTGGAGTTGTTGCATTTTCTCCAGACATTCTATTCTCTGGAATTCTTGGTTTAAATACACTTAATGGTTCTTCTGAATGAGTTTGTTCAATGTAATATAGTTTCATTTGTTTTTCCTCCTTAGTAATTCGCAATAATATAACGATTTACCTTTTTTATAATTTCTTCAATTGTTTTCATATCTGCTTGTTCTGGAAGTTTTGTTACCTTTTCTAATTCTTTTACTTTTGTATCTAATTCTCTTTTTAATTCAAAAAATTCAGAACTGTAAGTTCCATCAGAATTCATAAAATATCCATTTCGAATATCTAATAATAAATCTTTCTCTTCTACTCTTTTTGTTCGAATTTCGCCATCTTTTAAAATATCAATCAATGTAAAATATAATCGAATAAGATGCATTGCATGTTTGTTTAAATGCTCCTCATCTTTTTTTCTATTTCTATGATTAACTTTTTCATATTGTCTAGGAATAGATACAAATTCATTCCAAATTCCATTCAAATCTCTTAATGGATAATGCTTTAAATCAATATCAATAAAAATTTCAGTATCATATTTTTCTTTATCACTTTTATCAATATATAATTTCATAGAACTTCCATCAAAACTTCTATATCTATCATTAATTGTTAACATTGCAGACTTTACAGAATTTAAAATGTGTTCTTCTTTCTTTTTTTGACTTAAAGAATCTCTCGCTAAAGCATTCTCTAAGCGATTTAATTGTTGATTACTATAACCTGCAAAAGATAATAAAGCTCTTTTGGATAAGAAAGCCTTTTTATTATCTAATAACAATTGTCCTAATGGATGAATATAACAATAGTCTTCTGGTTCATTCCCTAATAATTCAATTGTATTTGGATTGCATTCTATAAATAATCTAACAATCTTATTAAAAGTATAAATGACTGAATCAGTTTTTGCATCATTTAATTGAAAAGGTTCTTTTTTTAGTAAAATATCATCACTAGAATCAAACATAATTCCTCGTAAATCAATATCACTAACATGTTCTGGAGTATTCACATTTGTTCCATATGCATGACTTCCTCCAATTGTTAAAAGCATGATTCTATCTTTTACATCTTTCAAGAAATCATAATCTTTTTCTTTTAAAAAACTAAAATCCATCTTTTTCCCTCCTGTATTTTTTTGTTTTTTTCTTACTTTATATTATATTATATTTTAAAATTTTCTAATCGTGAACTAATTCTATTAACATCTGCATTTATATTATTCTAACATAAAGTAAGTGTAAATTAAATGTGTTTTTTTTATTTTTTTACAAAGATTTTGAAAAAAAGAAAATATTAAAAATTTTGTAAAAAAAATGTAAAAATTGTTATACTTATCTTCTTTATATTTTTTTGTATATTTGACTTAACATGAAAAAGAAAGGAGAAAACAATGACAAAAATTTATTTAATACCTTTATTAATATCTTCTTTATTTACTCCTACTTTACAAACAAGTGAATTTACAAAAGAAGAGTTAATAGAAATAAAAGAAAATATTGAATTAAAAAAAGAAGAAACAATAGAAGAAGAAAAAGAAACTGAAAAATTAATAACTTTTCATTTTGATGATTTAGAAAATGATTATCATCCAACTTATACTCATTCTTCAGATATATTAAATAAAGCTCAAGAAATTACTGATTATGTTTATAGAAATCACTTTAGTTATGGAAATGCACCTATAAATCCTGGAAAAAATCATGATGCAAAATTAATTAGTTGTGATAGATTAATTGCTTGGTTATTATATGATTTTGGTTATACAGACCAACCAATAGAAGGTTTAACTTGTAATAATTTAGATGATTATTGTGAAGAAAAGGGATTTATTAAAATTACTGATAGAAACGAATTACAAGCAGGAGATTTTATTTTTTATTCTAGAACTGGAAATCCTCAAAATATTTCTCATGTATTCATTTTAGGTGATAAAGGTTCTAATGGATTATGGTATCGTTATGATTGTGGTTCTAATGAAAGAATTAATTTAACAGGTCAATATTCTGCTTATACTTCACAACCATTTTTAGAAGATATTAGTTCTCAATTCATGTTTGCTTATCGGATGACAATATGATAAAATAAAAAGAAAATAAAGGAGTTTTTCATGAAAAAACAACTATCATTTCTTTTCTTATTTTGTTTGTTATTAACAGGATGTACTCCATCTATTTCACTACCAAAATCAATAATGTTTCAAACTCAAAAAGAACAATTAGAAAGAGAATATATTAAAAATAAAAAAATCATTTATCGTTTCTTTCCTAAAGAAAAAAATTATTGTTTGAACAAAACAAAAGAATATTCTTATCAAACAGAGACAAATAAGGAATTATTTACAGAACAATCAGAGGGTATCTATAATTATTGTCCATCAGTCATGATAGATAACAATGAAATTCATACTTACTATTGTTCTAATATAAATTCTTATGAAATTTCAGACCATATTTTTTACAGAAAAAGCTATAAATCTTTTGATGAAACTTATTTATATACTGAAAAAATTCCAATATTAACTCCTTCTGAAACTGGATGGGATTCAGTTCATGTTTGTGACCCCAGTATAATTTCTGGGAATTTTGAATATCAAGAAGAAAATTATAAATATCTAATGAGTTACTTAGGATGTAATACTTTAAATAATCAACAAAATCAAATTGGAATTGCGGTTTCAAAATATCCAGATAAAAACTGGATAAAAGTACAAGAGATAAACCCGATTATTAAATGTAATTACAATTCCAATTTTAAACATCAATTTCAATGGGGAGTTGGTCAACCTTCTATTGTGAATTTAGAAGATAACAAAATTTTATTTTTTTACACTGAAGGAACTTATAACAGAACAGACACAAAGGTAGAATTATGGGATTTATCAAATTTAAATAATCCCCAACAAATTTTCAAAACAAATTTAAGTAATAATGGAATGAATGATTTTATTAGCAATGCTGATTTTGCAATAAAGAATTCTACTCTATACATGATATGTGATACTCATCCTTTTACAAGAAAACTATTAAACAATATTTCAGATGTTTCAACTATTTACACAACAGAAATATCTGATTTTACAAATTCTAATAATTATTCTTCTTGTATATGGTCTAAATTAGATAAAATTTCTAGTTTTCAAAAGAATCATAATGCTGGATTTTTTAGAGATGAATTTGGAAATTTAGAAGAACAAAAAATCTTATATACTTCAGCATTTGAACAATGGGATTTCACTTCCAGTCTGTGGACTTATCGTTTAAAAATTCACGAATTTTAGAGCAAATAATTTTGCTCTTTTTTTATTAGAAAAGCATATTTTATTGACAATTGTTAAAAATAATGTTATAATTAATTTAACAAAATAAAAGAAAGGAGAAGGGCTAATAAATTCAAAAAAAGAAAAAATATAATAAAATTTAAGGAGGAACTTATTAGCTCGCATATGTAAGATGAGCAAAATTTATGTAGAAAATACCCTGAAATTAATTTTAACAAAGGAAGAATTAAATAGAATTACAATTCTTTCAAAAGATGGAAAAATTCAAGTAATCGTAGATATGCATCAATTAGGAGCAGGACAAGCAAAGAAGTTATTAAACAATTTAATTGTAATGTTAAGAGGTGAATTTGAATTAAAAGTGATTCATGGATATAATCATGGAACAGTAATAAAAGAAATTATTTGGAATGAATATCAGAATCATAAAATAAAAACGAGAAAAGCAGATGAGAAAAATCAAGGAGTAACATATTTAGGAATCGCTTAGAAAGGAAATATATGAAACAATATGTAATAGGATATACATCAATAGATAAATTGACAAATAAAAAAAATGAAGGGATTTACATTAATGGTTCATGGAGATTAGCCCTCATATTAAATGAAGAAGTTTTAAAAAATAAAACGAAAAAAGATATTTCAAGGTTGTCAATTGCTATTTTTGATAATATTGAAACATGCGAAAAATATTGTAGAGCTTTATCACGATTATATCGAACTGATGATGTTGCTTTTAAAAATCCAAAAGAAAAAAGCAAAAAAATTAGAAGATTTTATCCTTTAAAGTTGAACAGTCCTAATTTAAAATGGTTAAAAGATTCTATTTGTCTAGAAAAGATTGACAGAGAAGGTTTAATGAAGTATAATGAATTTGCTGAAAAGATAGAAAAACCTTATCCTATACAATACTATAATTTTAAATAATATGGGTGGTAAACTACAAAAAATAGTAGGGATAAGGACTGAGACTACAGTAAAAAAATATATAGTTATTATAATATAATGATTTCTTGAATATAAGTGAGGATATAAGTTAAAAATCAAATATTATATTATAATGGAGTTTTGAGTGAATACTGAGTTTTATTTAAATTCTTAATTACCTCAGATTTTGAAATTTAAATAAAATAAGCAATAACAAAAAAGCTCTAACATGAACTGAGATTCAAGGTGAAAAATCTTGACCACCCACCGAAAATAAGTTTCGAAAGAACTTTATATAAAAAAGAGAGGGTTCTTCCCTCTCTTTAATTATATTTATTTAAATAATTTAAATCTGCAATAGTAATTAAATTATTTCTTTTAAATTCATCATCTGTATCTGCTGTATTAATAGCATGTTGTTTTAAAATTTTATCAACTGTGGTACGAACAAAACGACCATTACCAAAACCAACATCTCTTCGTTTTGCTTCTGTATAAATTTCTTCTAATTTTTCAATAACAGCAGAACTTTGAATTTGTAAATTATATTTATGAAATAATTGTTGAGTTAATTTAATTAATTCTGGAATTGTATAATCAATAAATTCAAAAGTATAAGGTACACGAGATTTAAACCCAGAGTTAATTTCAAGAAATCGTTGCATTTCAATTTTATAACCAGCTAAAATCACAACCAAATCATTTCTATAATCTTCCATAGCTTTAATTAAAGTTGCTATACATTCAGCTCCATAAACATTTTCACCTATCGCATAAGCTTCATCTATAAATAAAATTCCACCCATTGCTTCTTGAATTTTTTCTGATGTTTTAATTGCAGTTTGTCCAGCAACATCAGAAATTAAATCTTTACTTTCACATTCAATACATTTATTATATCGAATAAATCCAAGATTAAATAAAATTCCTCCCATAAAACGAGCTACTGTTGTTTTTCCTGTTCCAGGATTTCCTAAATAAACCATATGTAATTCTACATCTGGAACTTTATCTCCTCTCGCTTTCTTTGACCTTTGTAAATCTAAATATTCATATAAATCTTTTACTTCTCTTTTTATATTATCTAATCCAACTAATTGATTAAAAGATTCAAAATCTAATTCATCATCTACTCTAAAAAGAGGAAATTCTTGAATTGTTAATAAATTTGGATGGTCAGTTACTAGCATTTGTTTTAATATTTCTTTATATACATAGTCTACAAACTCTAAATTCTGATAAGCAGAAAACATATATTCATTATGTAAATATTCTTTTAACTTTTCAGAAAAATTTTCTTCTAATTCAATTTCTGTATTATTTAAAATTTTAGCCATTAAAATTTCTTGAATTTGTTCTTCCTTTAAATCTGGTATTTGTATATTTTCAAATAATAATTTTAATTGAGGAAATTTTTGATAAAAAGTTCTAATATTAGCACTTTTATCACAAATGATAAATATTTTATCATTTGAATGATTTAATATAAATGATGGTAAATTATTTTTTGTATATTTAATATATTTTTCATCATTTGTAGCAATATCAGTTAATGAATAAATGTTTGTAAATACAATAATGTCTTCTTTATAATTTTCTTCTGATAATTCATCTTCTTTTTTTAATTCTTTTAAATTTACAAATTTATAAGTTTCATTATTAATAAATTTAAAATATTTCATAATTTCAATCAAATGTTGAATACATTTTTCTTGACCCAAACAAATTCTTCCTACTGTATCAGTATTTTCCATAAATGAATAATTTACATATGGTCTTAAGATTCCAACAGTCTCTTTTATGCTTTGAAAATTTGCTAAAGTTTTAATTAATTTTGCAAATTCAATTTTTATTGGAATTGGCAATTCAATTTCACTTAATAATTTATCTATGATTTCTTGATGTTCTTCTCTTATTTTTTCATTTAAAAATTTATCTATTGTTTCTTTTTGTTTTTTTCGAATATGTTCTTCTTTTTGTTCTTCTAATTCTTTTTTATTTAATAATGCTAATTCTTCCATTCTTTGTACTTGATATAAATATCCAGCAACAATTAATGGACAAGCTGCATAATTACAATTTAATTCTTTTGTTTTATTACAATTTAATTTCATGTTCGCTTTTAATGTATAAGGAATTGTAAATTTTTTATTCTTACTTAGTTTTTGAATGTCATCATAATATCCTTCTTTTACCTTTCTTAATGAAGTTGTACATTCAAAATTTGTTTCAACAACTACAAAATCTTGGTCATTTTTATGTATTAAATACACATCTTGAATAACTCCTAAACTATTCATCTTTTTTGCAATTTGTATTGTTTTTTTATCCATTCCATTAAAATAGGCGGTATCCCAATGAAAATTTCGATTTTTATCAGACAAATTTATCACATCCTTTCTCTTTTTATTATATAAAAATATTATTTTATTACAAGAAAAAATAGAATGATGAATTCACTAACTTTCATACTACAAAATACCCCAGAAACCTCAAATTTAGCTTATATAAGCGTTTTATAGCGTTATATGAGAATATCTTAAGGTAATAAATAAAAACCCTTAAATAGGTGTATATAGAGCTAATAAGACCTATTTATATTTAGTTTGTTTTTCACAATAAATGTTCTATTTTTATAAAAAAAGAAATATAATAGAAAGAAACAAAAAAATAATTTATAGGAGGAATTTATGAAAGTTGCAGGAAAATTTGAAAAAGTTAGTTTTGAAGAATTCAAAAAATCATTTGAAGAAAAGTTTGGAACTGATAAAAACATAAAAGAAATTTATGATAAAATAAAATTACCCAAAAGAGCTACAGTAGGTAGTGCTGGTTATGATTTTTTCAGTCCAATTTCATTTACCTTAAAACCAAATGAATCAATTGATATTCCAACTGGAATTCGTTGTTATATGACTCCAGGATGGGTGTTAAAATGTTATCCTAGAAGTAGTTTAGGATATAAATATAGAATTCAAATGGATGATAGTGTTCCAATTATTGACCAAGATTATTATTATTCTGATAATGAAGGTCATATTTTCCTTAAAATTACCAATGATACAAAAGACAATAAAGATTGTGAAGTATTAGAAGGAACAGGTTTTGCTCAGGGAATTTTTGTAGAATTTGGAATTACATTAGATGATATGGTAAGTGATATTCGAAATGGAGGATTTGGAAGTACAACAAAACACATGAAGGAGGAAAAATAAAAAGTGGATGATGTAGTTATTTACACTTATGATAATATGCTTCAAAAATTTATAGAAAATGTGAAAAATGGAACAAATTTAGAAGATTTTAAATACATTAAAGATTTTCAAAAATTTAGATTAGACGCTTATAATCAGGAATTAAAAACAGAATTTGAAAGTGAATCTGAATTATTAAATTATTTATCTGAAAAACTAAACAAAGCAATTAAAGAATATGAAGATATTCAAATTGCATTTGATGAACTCAATAAAGAGTTAAATAATATCTTAAATATTTGTTTGTGGTCAATTGGTGATTGGTCAATTGATATTCTAATTCCTGACTCTTTAGAAGAAGAATATTTATCTAAAATTCAAGAAACTTTATCATTAGAAACATGGGATGATTTAGATTGTTATTTACAAGAACAAATCAGAAATGATGAATGCAATATTGGAATAGATTGTTTTCATGCTTTGGAGTTAGAATTAGATATGTTACTCTCAGAAGTAAACATTGATTTTTCACCATACATTTCTATTAAAGATACTAATGAAGCGAATATTATTTTTTTCAATTTATAAAAGAGAGACTCTATGAGTCTCCCTTTTTTTTACCAATTTCATAAGCTCTATAACATCTTTCCCAATATTTACACAATTCATTAGGAAATCCTAATTTACAATCTTTACATAAATATTGTCTAGATTCAATTTCTTTTTTATATAAATTAACATCAATAAAAAAGAATTTATCATAAGTTCCATCTTCATCTTTAATGTGTCCAACACAACCACCATAAGACATATCATACATAGAATTATCTATATAAGGGAATAAATAATCAAAAATATATTCTCCTAAATTTTGATAACCTTTCATACAAAAAGATACATCAAAAACATAACTAACAATTTCTTTTTTATTTCTTTTATTACATTCATATATATCATCATTTTTTTCTTTTAATCTTTCAAAATATTCCGAAATATTCGGAAGAAATGACAAAACTTCTTTTTCTACTTCTTTTAAAGAATAATCATCGTTTTCTTTTACACAAATATTAAAAGTGTAATTTGGATAATCACATCTTTCATGTTTTAACCAATCTGTTTCTAAAAATTTCTTTGAAATATTCATCATAGAGAGTTTGTTTCTATCATTTAAAAAACTAATCTTAATTAAATCTTTTAAAATATCTTCAGGTGTATCTTTTTTTAATACAAATCTTAAATCTCCTTCATAATAATTTCCCACTTCTATTTTCCTCCTATTTATTTTATATATTAATTATAACATATAATGATATTATTTTCAATAGTAAATAAATGTATTAAATGAAAGAAAAATGGAAATACTAATAAATAAAATTGATATATACAGAATTCATTTATAGATAGAAATAAGAAACATTAAGATAAATACAAAGGAGCGATTTTATGAAATTAATTTATGATAACATAAATTCAGAATATTATGTAAATAAAGAATCTTTTATTTTTAAAGATATAAATTATCCTTCAGGGATTGTTTTTAAAAAACATGAATTTTATTTTTCTCCGATTTATTTATTTTCTAAAGGAAAAATAAATAATTGTAAATTACCTGATGTAAAAAAAATAGAAGGTTTTCCAATCTCTTTTCATTTATCATTTGAAGAAAATGAAAAAATAATTGAATTAAATATACCAATTCCAGAAATGAATTATGAATATATGTTAAAACATGAAAATCGTTATAAAGAAAAATTATTATCTTTATGGTTTGAAATCGTTTATCCCTTATATCAATTACAAGAAAATTCTTATTATTTATTTGAAAATCACTTTTGTTTTATTTGTTGTCAATTATTAATGAAATTTACTGAATATAACCCATATATAAAACAAATGTTTACAAAATATTTTTTAAATATATTTCAATTTATTTCTTTGTTTGAAAAAGAAGAAATAACAAAAAATCCATTTTTATATATAAATGAAAATGAAGAACTATTAGAAAATAAATTGTTAGAATTAGAAGAAGAATTAAAAATAAGAAACGAATTATTAATAAAGTTAAAAGAAGAATAAAAAAATAAGGTAATTAATTACCTTATTTTTTATTACTTTATGAATGTTCGTCAGTTTCCGAAACTTCAGGACATTCAACATATGCATCATCTAATAATTTTGTAATTTGACAACAAGAACAATTGTCTGATTGACAAAATTCACAAAGCGTTTTTCCTGCTTTACTTAATTCTTCATAATATTCTTTTGTAATACTCATTTTTTTCCCTCTTTATTCAGAAAAATATCTGTTTGCTACCTCATCAAAAAATTGTTGTTCAGTATATTTCCAAGATTCTCCAAATGTTAATGGCAATTCTTTTTGAATCTTTGATATATAAGAATCAAAACTTCTAGGTCTTAATCCTTCATTTTTTGCATGAACAAAATCTTCGTAAAGAATCTTTAATTCTTCTTTGCTTGTTTCATGAAAAATATTTAACATCTTCTATTCCTCCTGATTCTTTCTATTTTTTTCTTACTATATATTATAGCATAAAGCAAAAAAAATTAAAAAAGAAAAAAAGCAATAGTTAAAAACTATTACTTAAATGTATTTAAATTTATAAACTAAATTTTTATGTTTTATTTCATGAATTTTATTTTTTTCACTGTTCGCTAAATTACTTTTTTTAATAAAAAAGTCAAAACCCGATAAAGGTTTTTTATTTCGTATTAAATTACTTTGGAATATTTCTGGATATAATCCAGGTAACTTTTTCAAATAATAATTCCATCGAAAAATATGTATCCAATAAATAAGTAAAAGAACACTAACTATTAAACTAATAGTTAGATTAAATGATAAAAGTAAAACAAATAATCCAATAATAGTTTGAATAATTCCTGAAATATAAAAATGAAAATTGATGTTAATCATACAAATAAAATACAAAAAAACAAATAATAAAGCAATCCATATATTGAATTGTTTATATACAGCATAAAAAACTTCAGGTAATAAAGTAATTCCATAAAAATTTAGTTCCATAAATATATCCCCTTTCTATTAATAAAAAAATAAGAGGAATAAAAAATCCTCTTATTATCTCAATAAAAATTACATATAATATCTTGTAATTTTTGTAGTGCATTAAGCACAATTGAAAAAGTTGTGCAGCACATATTGAGGAAAATACCACTTCCTTATATTATAGTGATTGGATTCTATCTGTACAACAATTTTTGTGTTTAATAAAAATTGCCAATCCAAAATACATAAGGAAGGGAGAGACTTGCACTCGTTAAACAAGTAGATGAAAATCGAAATTTTGTTCTTTGATATTGTATTTTTCATACAAAAATGCAGTAAAAAATTTCATAAAGAACTTGATATTATAAGTTCTTGGAAATTTTGTTTAAAAGGACTATTTATAATGATGAGTATTTGCTTTGTAGGAAATTATGTTCTGAAAATGTTTTGTACAATGATAAGTATTATTGTCTTAGATTATACATTTTTTAACCATATTTCTTTAACAAAATTAATTGTCAATTATTTCATCAAAATTGTTGTAGGCATGGCTTATATTAATGGGGTTAACTTTATCTTTGTTTTACTTATTGAATTTATTTTTAAGTTAATATTTAACACTAAAAATTTATAAGTCATGCCAAGAGAGAGGTAAAAAGGTGTGGTCTTAACCGACTACATCTTTTTTATTCTATTATTTTCTTTTGAATTATATTTCAATTTCAATCTTGTTATCTAAATCTTATCTTTTTCATATAATATACAGATACAAAAAACACAAAAAACATAGGAGGAAAAGATGATGAATATTTGTATTTCTACAAATTGTAAATATCCAGTATCCAGATTAATTGAAAATTCTGGATTTACAATATTAAAATGTGTCACAACAAGAACCCCAAATATGAATTGGAGTTGTGAACATTTTTTTGTATCAGATAATGAATTTATTTCATTACAAAAAGAACAAAAACTAGGAGAAATTATGATTGGAAAATATAAAACAAGCTATTTCCCAAAAGATTTTCTTTCTAATTCAATTTTAATGGAAAATTCAAATATGATACAGAAATTATCATCAAATTTAAAAAAAATAGGATTTGTATCAGATATCAAAAATGTAACAACTTTTGATGTAATTATTGATGATACATTATCTTATGAAGAAGTATTAAAGAAATTTAAGGAGGAATTACAATCATGAAAAAAGAGGAATACATTGTGCTTGCTCTTGCTTTACAGGCACAGTTTGAAACAGCAATTAAAAATGCAATGACTTTAGAAACAATTGAACCTGAAAAGAGAGAATTACAAAATATGTTAAATCAATCTTTTCAAAATTCTCAAATTTTAACAACAAAGTTAAAGTCTTCTGAATTATCAGAAGAGGATAAAATTGAAAATGCTAAAGCTATGGCAAAAGCAATTGCTGGTAAAAGAGCTGAATCATTAGAAGAGGAAAATCCTTTTCTGTCTCCTGCTTCATCATCAACAGACGATGACGATTATGAAGATGAAGACGAGGATGAGGATGAAACAGATGATGATAGTTATTGGTAAAAAAAAGTAGGGGATATCCCCTACTTTTTTGTAATTGTTATAGAATGATTTAATTTGTTATAATCAAATTGATATCCAGTCATAATCTTTAAAGATTCTAATCCTAAATGATTATTTTTAAAATCTGGTAACAATTCTTCTATTTCTCCATTTTTTATCCAATATTCATCATCTATACTAATAAATTCACCTAATTGTTTTCGATAATATTTACTATAAGACAAATCAAAGGTATAGTTCATATTATCTTTTTTCCATTCAATAAATGGCTTTTTATATAAAGAACAATCTTTATTATATTCTATTTGCAAAATATCAAATAACTTTGGTAATTCTGTAATATAAATATAAGGTTCTTCATCTAATCCAAATATAAGTTTATTTTCAGATTCATTAATATTTTTATCATTTATATAAACATTTGAAATTGTTCCATAGTTTCTAATTGTTAAATTTCCAGTTGCTTTACTTAAAATTTCTTCACTTATCATATTTTCTTGATTGGACAAAGTGTAATGGTCTCCATTATAAATATAGTAAGTATGTGGACCTTCAATAAAAGAAGTACTAAATTCATAAACATCGTTATGATTATAAATACTGAAATTATTTTCTTCTCCATATACTTTCAATCCCATATCTTTTGAAACTTGAAAAGCTTGTGCAAAAGTAAAATATCCATTATAATTTTCTACTTTTGCAACTCCTTGACCATTAGAAACTAATTTAATATTTGCGTATTTATCAGAAGGAATTGTTTCATCTTGATATGAATATTGATTAGAAACTGAAATATAATGATTTTGTATTTTTTCTAATACAGTTTCTTGATTATACATTCTATCTTTATAAAATTCTACTTGATTATTTGTTAATGTTCCATAACAAAATTCTACAGAGGTTTCATCTGTTATTGCATTTTCAAAAACAACTCTTACAAACCCAATGTGACCTTTTTCTTTAAAATATTCTTGTTTCTCTAAATATTCAATAATATGACTAACTGATAATGCAGCTTCTTCTGTATCAGAATAATCTTTAAATGTTAATACAAAACATCCATTATCAAATGATAAGTTTTTATGTTCTTTTTTTAAAGTATCAAAATAAGTGTTTTTAATTGCTGAATCAACATTACAATCTATTTCAAATTCTTTTTTTAAAAAAGATGAATTTAAAATTGTTAATTTACAAGGAAACTTCATTTTTTCATTTTCTAAATTTAAAGTATATTCAATTTCATTCCCATTTTTTTTCTTTTCTTGAATTTCAACTGAAACTCCATATTGTTTTTTTAATTCTTTTTTCAATAATCCATTATAACTAAAATTTAAATAAGATAAATAACTTAATATGAAAATTGCAAAAACAATAAAAATTCCAATTATTATCTTTTTCTTATCTTTCAAAGAACCATCTCCTTTTCTAACTTTCTTCCAATATTTTTTTTATTTCCATTTTTAGTTTTAATATTTCTGAAATTGATGTATTTTTATCTACTTTTTCAAATCTTTCCCAAATATCAAAAAATAAATTAGATAATTCAGTTTCAACAGGAATAGAAAAAACTCCTTCTATATCTAATTTTAAATATAAGTAATGAATTAGTACAAAATAACTTTTTGTTAGTATTTCATACATAAGTTCTAAAATTTCATAATAATCAATTTCTTCATCTATTCCAAAAATTTCTGTGTTTTCAAAATTTAAATTTATAATTTTTTGTAAAAATTCTTTTTGACTTTTTACCAAAATAAATTTAAAATGATAATTTATATCTTTTTTAATACCACTCCAATAAAATTCTTGAATTGAATTTGTTTCATTTTCAGTTTTTATTAGTTTTGCATAATTTTCCCTAATAACTTCCTTATCTGTAAATAAATCTTTTGGAAATAACAAACAATTTTTTGAAATATCAAAATAATTTCCATATCTAGGTATATAAAGTGATAAACAATTTCCTTGTGTTAAATAAAGAATAACATAACAATCATATCCTTTTTGAGGTCTTAAAAAAAATCCAAAAAAAGAAAAGCCATTCAAATTTTGATATCCACAATAAGGATTCGTTTCATCTACTACAATTTCTGGATTACCTTCAATATAAAAAGCATCATTATCCATTTTTATATATGAAAATAATGTACTATAAAAATTTGGAAAATTTCCTGAAAAAGTATCTTGTATTTTATCTTTTAAAACTTTCAAAGGATAATAAAAAATACTTTCTTTTTTTCTTTTCAATAATCTTTCATCCATATTTAACTTCATTTTTTATCCTCCTTATTTCTTTTATTATAACATAAAAAAAGGTAAAATACAAGAAAGACTCTCAAAATGAGAGTCCTTCTTTTTTAAATAAATTCAGAAACAATAATGTCAACATCATAAGGAGTTACATTCTGAATTTTTTCAACTGGAAGAGGGTTTTCCAATCTTTCTTTTTCAACTCTTTCTGTAATTGTAGCAACAATTTCTTCTAAAGTTGTTTCATCTGATTCTTCTTTATTTTCAAACAAATTCATTGCTTCTTCCATAATGAGAGCTTTTGTTTCTGCTTCTCGAATTTCAGCTCTTTGTTTTAATAAAGCTTCAGTATCAACTTTTTCTGAAGAAAAAATAGTATCTGCTTCATATTGTTCAGAAACAATATCAATACCTCTTGCTTCAGCATTCAAGATAGCCATATCATATACTGTTGGTTTATGCATATTTAAGATGTATTCTATTGTTCTTTTAATATTTCCTGCATGACTTGCTACATTATTAATTCTATTTAAAGAATGTAGACTAGAACTTGAAGTCAATTCAATATCAGCCCAAGTCATTGTTCTGTCTTCAACATTAATTAAACAGGTTAAAGAAGTTTCTGCCTTTGTCACTAAATCTGACTTATGTTGTACTGTTTTTGGGTCAAATGCTTTTCCAGAAAATTCGTGTGGTTTTTCCATCATTCCCACATAACATTCTGGCAAATCCACAAATGGTGTATTTGTAAAAGAGTTTATTACAACTGCTGCATAAACAGCTCCATTTACTTTCATCTGTTCTACATCTAAAGAAACACATTCAATTGCACCATTTGGAGCAGATTGTTCATCTCCAGAATGCACACAATTAAATCTTCTTTCTTTTAAATGATAATAAGTAATTTCACTCAAAGAGTTAAAATCCTTATCATAAAGAACAACACTTAAATCAAGGTCTACTCTTTCCCCTTTTGGTTGTTTCCAGTAAATAAATGGAACTGCAAATTTTGTATCCTCTTTCATTTTAAACTTTGTACCTCTTGCTACAAAATTTAATTGTTTAGATGCTGTTCGATTCTTCATTGGAATTACAAATTGTTTCAAACTATCATCAATCCATACTTTTCCTAATGATTCTTTTTCCTTCATATTCTCCACAAAAGCCTTATGACAAATTTTAGTAATAGATTCTGCTACTGATTTATCAATTGGAGTTAATGAATTTTCAATTGTATATGCTTTTGATAGTTTTCCTTTTGGGAAGAATACACGATAATCACTTTCATTTGAAGAAACTGTTTCAAAGTGACTTGCAACTTCTAATAACATTGGAGTAGCAACATCTGAAGCTACTTTCTCAAATGCATTGACAATTTTCTGACTTTGTTTTTCATCTAAACGAATTAAAGTTGCTAATCGTCTAGCAAATTCTCCAGGTCTTTTTGAAAGTAATGCAATAAGTTTATCTACATCTTTTTCTTCATAAGCCTTTTGAACTTTTGAATTAAAAGTTATAATTCCCTTTCCATTATTTCTAATTTTTGAAAAAGCTGTGTTTACTTTTTTAAATTGTTTATATTCTCCTGGATGAAGTTTTTCTCCAAGACGAATCCACTTATTTTTGTATTTCAACATATCTTCTTCAATCATTCCACAATTTTCAAGTAACTGAAGTAAAAATCTTCTTTCAGCTCTTTTAAATGATTTATATTTACAGTTTTCTGCTAAAGAAACTGAATTTAAATCTCCTGTAGAAAGTCCTGTTGCTAAACGAAGAACATCTGTAGCTGTTTTATAATAAGTAGATAAACTCTTTGTTACTTCATTTTCATAACCAAAGTTATTAATAAACAACATTGTAACTCCACTTAAATTTTCTTTAATTGGAATTGTTTCTGGCATATAATTTACAATTTCTGGTTCAGTATTTACAAAGAAAGTAATATCTTCTTTGTCTGTATCACTTAAAATTCCTTTTCCTCCAATCAAATTGGTAAAGATTTTTAAATAATCTTCTTTTGTTCCTAAATCAATGACTGTTAATTTGTTTGAATTTACAAACAAAGGAATTTCACAAGTTTCTTCTTCTAATTCTGGAATAACTTTTCCAAAAGAAGCCCAATAATGAATAGCATTATAATATAAAGTAGCTTCATCAGTATCCATTACTTGTTTTGGGAAGTTTGGATATAATGGAGTCATATATTCGCCTTCTCCAACAAATGTTTTAAAAATTTCAATCATTTCTTCAGAAATTTCTAAAAATCTTTTATCTTCTAAAGATGCTAAATATTGTAGTGCAGTTGGTGAAAATGTAAAATTATAACACTCAGCATTACGAACAAAAGTAGAAACTAAAGAATAATCTTTTTCAGGACTAACTTCTTTTACTTCTACTTCTGGCATTAAACACATTCTTCTTCTTAAATATAATTCCATACTTTTATTCATTCTTTTTTTCTCCTTTTCTTTTAAAAGGCTTCGGATATTCTCTCCTTTATAAAAGATTTTTCCTTGCCGAATTTTTATATATTAATTATACTATTTATCTTTATTAAAGTCAATAACTTTTTAACAAAAAAGCACTAGAAAATATTCCAGTGCAATTATTTTTATTCTTCTATTTTTTCTCCAAGTTCAACAGTTACAGTTTTTTCTTTATAATTATTTGCTTGTTCAAGAATTGTAATTTGAACTTTTTCTCCTTTTTTGTGATATTGTAATTCATTTTGTAAATCTTCCATTAATATTAATTTTGTATCAGCAAATTGAGTAATAATATCACCAGATTTAATTCCTGCTTTATCAGCAGCACCATTTTTTGTTATATCTTGAACAAAAATTCCTTGTGGAATTTTATATAAAGTATGAGCTTCTTTTGAAACTTGAGAAGTTGTTATTTGCAAATAACCTCTTTCTTCTTCTTTTACTTTATATTTTGTTTCTTTTGTCATTAAATCTTGAATAATATCATTTGAAGATGAAATTGGAATTGCAAAACCCATACCTTCTATCATTGTATCAGATAATTTTGCAACATTAACTCCAATCAATTCTCCTTTTGAATTTAATAAAGCTCCACCACTATTACCTTGATTAATTGCTGCATCTGTTTGAATTAAACCATCAGATGTATTAGAACCTTCTATCTTTTTATTTAAAGCACTCACAACACCTGTTGTAACAGACTGTCCAAGACCTAAAGCATTTCCAATTGCAATTACATCATCACCAACTTTTAATTCATTAGAATTTCCAATGGTAATTACTTTAATTACTTCTTTTGTTTTATTTTCAATTGTATCTAAAGGAATTGATATGATTGCTAAATCGGATTCTGAATTTGTTCCTTTTACATAACCTTCTACTGATGTACCATTAATAAATCCGATAGAAAGAGAATCTGCATCAGCAACAACATGATTATTTGTTAAAATCATTAATTCTGTATCTGAATTTCCAATTATAATACCAGAACCAGCACCTTCAGTTTCATATTCTCCATTAAATCCAAAATATTGATAAGAATTTACTTTTTGTTTTGTTGTAACAGACACAATACTTGGCATAACTTTATCAACAATTGTTGACACTGTTGAATTTTCTGTTTTACTTGTTGTTGTATATGTTTCAACATTTTTAATTGAATTTTCTGAATGATTATTGGATATCTTTTTTTCATCAATTAATTCACTTCCAACATATTCAACTCCTAACATTGTACTTCCTGCTATCATTCCAAATAATAAAGCACTTGTCCATAATTTTAATGATGATGTTTTTTTCGGTTTACAAACATTATCATTTTTATATGGAATATTCTGAGGATATGAAATATCCTCATTTATTTCTTCTTCTGAACTTTCAAAAATATTTTTAGGTTGTTCTATATTTAAATTTTCATTCAATTCTTCAGAATTTAATTCCTCTGAATTTTCAAAATTACTTTCTTCTAAATTTTCATTTGAATTATTATCATCCTTATTTTCTTCTAACATAATTCATCTATCCTTTCTATTCTTTTATATATTAATATTATACCACAAAATTATGTAAAAAATGTGATTAAATTTTGAAAAGTATTTCACAAAAAAAGTAGCATAATTGCTACTTTTTAGATATTGTAATTTGAATATTTGGTATTTCAGAGATTACAACATCTGTAATTTCAGTAAATTGTAAATTTAAATTATATTCACCTTCAGTTAAATTTGTTAAGTCTAAATAAGGTTGAAAATCTGTCACATCTAAATCATCTAAAGTATCTTCAATAGCTGAAACTTGTACATTCCATTTTTCATTAGATACAGTACATGATAAATTTTCTCCTAAATTTTTTAAAGAAATATCTTTCAAATTAATTTCAAAAGTTTTTGTTTTAAATCCTTCTAATTCTAATTCTACATTTACAGATAAGTCTTCATCTACAAGTTCTGTTCCTTGAGGCAAGAATTCTTTTAAATTCAAAATTTTTGTTGTATTTTTAGATAAACCTGTAATATCAACAATCGCATCAATAGAAGATATTTTTTCTAATATTTCATCTTCTCCTGCAATTGCTATTTCTGTTACATTTGTTTTTAAACTTTTTAATTTATAATAATTATTTGGACTTCCTGTTGTAGAAATTTTTAAAGGAATTGTTTTTGTTTTATATAAAGTAACTTCTACATTTGTTTCATTTTGACTTAAAGTACAATCAGAAATAGAAACTTTATCTCCATTTTTATCATAAATTTTAAAAGTAGAAGAAATAATTGTATCTTTTGAAATTCCAGTTATATCTACAGTTGCGACAGCTTCTTTAATTTTACTTACCTTTGATTTTGGTCCTTTAATTGTAATAGAATTCGTTTCTGGAATTAAAGTTTTTATTTTATAATTTTTAGATATTGAACCTTTACTTTTTGCCACAACATCTATATTAGCTTCAATAATTTCATCTAATTTCACTTTCATTGTATCGTTTTTAATAATTGTAATATCTAAATTTTCATCTACATCTGGTACAATTGTAATTGGAACTGCATAAACATAAGATAGTTTTGATAAATCTGCAATTGCTTTAAAATTTTCTTCATTTAAATCTTTTAATACACTATTTTTACCTGATACTTTAAAAGTTACAGTATCACCTTCTAAAATTTCATAACTTTGATTTACAGAAGAAATTGCATTTTCATTTATAATTGTAACTGGTAATGTAAAATCTTTTGAAATAATTGGGTCTTGATAATTAAATACAGAAATCCATAAAATTAATCCAAAAACAAAAGATAATAAAATTGATTTTAAATTTCCTTTTTTTATTTTTTTCTCTTTTTTATTCTCTTCAGGTTTTAATAAACAAATTTTTAACTCATTTTCTAAATCATCAGCATCTACTTTTTTTATTTTTCCATTTTGACAAATTGAAATACCTCCAGTTTCTTCTGAAACAACCAAAACTATACAATCTGTTACTTCTGATACTCCAATTGCTGCTCTATGTCGAGTTCCTAATTTTTTATTAATATCATTATTATCAGACAAAGGTAAATAACAAGTTGCAGATAAAATTCTATTATCTTTAATAATCATTGCTCCATCATGTAATGGAGTATTATGTTCAAAAATATTTAAAATTAATTGACTAGTAATTTTTGCATCTATTGGAATTCCTGTTGTATTATATTCGCTTAAAGAGGAATTTCTTTCAAATAAAATCAACGCTCCTGTTTTTGCTTTTGACATAACTTTTGAAGCTTTTGTAATCTCTTGAATTACTTCTAAAGTTTCTTTTTCTTGTTGCGTATAATTTTTTTTCTTTTCTTTTAATAATTCTTTCAATTTAAATGGTTTATTCCATATATTCTTTTTTCCTACTTTTTCAAGCAACTTTTTAATATCAGAACTAAAAATAATAATAATACTAAATGATGCTATATAAAAACAGGATTGAAAAATGGATTTTATTACATAAAAATCAAAAATAGAAGATAAAATATAAACCACAAATAATACCAACAATCCTTTTATAATTGTCCAAGTTCGTGAATCTTTAATATTTGATAGAATTTTATATAAAACAAACACAATTAATACAATTTCAACAAGACTAGAAATTGTAAGTTGTGGAATTGATATCCATTTTAAATATTTGTCAAAAAATAAATTTAAATATTCAATAAGTCATTCCTCCTTATAATTCTTATAATTCATTCTATCATTTATTTATCAAATATCATACAAAAAACATGAAGAACACAAAAATTTCATATGATTATGTCTGTTTTTCACTAGAACTATTTTTTTTTGTAATTTCATTGGAATTACTTATAATAAAAGAGTAAAAGAACAATACTATTAAAATAAAGGAAGTGAAAATGATGCCTGATAGAAAGAAAAATAATCGAATTATTATTGCAATTATTTTTTTATTCATTGCAGTTACAATCAGTGGTTTATTTATTATTGATGCTGTTTTAAATAATGATGTTGAAAAAAGAAATCAAGAAACAGAAACAACTGAATCTACTGAAAAAGTAATAGATGATAAAGATATAAAAAATGAAATTCAAACAAAAAATGAAACTACTGAAGAAAATAATGGAGGATGGGAAAAACCTACTGAAGTAGAAACACAAGAAACAATACAACAGTCTCCAATAGAAACAACCCCAATTCCAACACAAATTGAGAACAGTGAAATGATTTCAATTGGAAATGACATATTACAAAATATAAAACCTGTAGATTCTACTTTAATAAAAAAAATGGGAGAAGAAAAATATTATTTTAAAACATATATTGAAAATAATACAAAATATACAATCACAAGCATTACCTTAAGTTATCAAGTATCTCCAAATGATTTTACTTATATTATGTATCAAGGAAATTTAGCTCCAGGACAAAAAACCGAAGAATTAAGTTGTTCTGCTGCTTCAGGAACTGAAACTTATCCTTTATTTTCGGAAGAAATTTCATTTTTAGATGAAAATGGAAATGAACATGTAATGTCTTATAATGCAATTACAAAAGAAATGCAATGTTATTAGCTCCAACTTTTTTAGTTGGAGTTTTTTCAGGAATTTAATTGTTCCTAGTGAACTACCCCCACTTGCCTGCTGGCAGTCTGAAGTGGGTGCTTCCTACTTTTCTTCATGGAGTTACTTATAATCCAGACGCTTATTAAGTAACTCTAGTCGCTCAATCTTAATAACAATCTTATCTTACCAGCCCAAAGGGCTGTAAGCGATTGAAGCCAGAGGATTGAACTAAGATAGGCAGTTAGCCCTGTTCCATGGCCCCGATATATAGAAAAGTATCTATTAAGCAAGAAGGATTCTTAATCCTTCTTGTTTTAAGTTAATAGCGGCATTAACATCTCTATTATGATGAGTATTACAATTAGAACAAGTCCATTCTCTTGTGGATAAAGTTAATTCTGTATTTTTATATCCACAAGAATGGCAAAGCTTTGAACTTGGATAAAATTTATCTACATAAATGATATGTTTACCTAAAAATTCAGCCTTTTGATTAAGAATTGTTCTAAAAATACCAAAGCCATTATCTAAAGTAGATTTACCTAGATTTAAGCTTTTGGCTATAGCCCTTAAGTCTAAATCTTCTAGAACAATAACATCATAAAGAGAAAGAAGTTCATTAGCTTTTTTGAAAGCAAAATCTTTTCTTCTATTTTGAATTTTCTCATAATGTTTAGATAACTTATTAAGAGCTTTCATATAATTTTTAGAACCTTTCTTCTTACGACTTAAGCTTTTATGGAGTCTTTTAGTCTTTTCTTCTTCCTCTCTATAAGGATGAATGCAATTAGCATCATTTCCATTGCTATCAATATAAAAAATAGGAGAAGAATAATCTAGTCCTTTCTTGATATTATATATTAGATTATACTACAAAACATAATAAATATCAATAATTCAGCAGGAATTTAGTTTGCTTATTAAATAAGTTGAAATTTACAAGAAATTTTGATATAATGAATTTAGAATGATTCTAAAAGAAAGGAGTTTTTTCTTTGATATTATGGACTATTCAACCAATAGAAGTTTATGAGCTGATTCAAAAACAGGGATATTATATATGTGATGAAAAGAAATCAGAATTAATTAGCAATTTTGATTTTGATAAACCTTATGATTGGTTAGTAAAAGAAATGAAGAAAAAAATAGGAAATCCACCTTTAAATGTCAAATATCCTGTTTGGGCTTGGCATACATGGAATAAAAAAAGACATAAACCTGATTTAAGAGTTTCTCATGCAACTAGAGGTACTAAATTAGTTTGTTTAGAAATTGAAATTCCAGATGAAGATGTTGTTTTGTCTGATTTTGATAATTGGCACTGTGTTTTAAATGATTGGTATTTACCACAAGTAACAAGTGAAGAAGAATTTGATAAAGCTTTTGAAATTTTTGAAAAATTATCAAAAGAAGAACAAGAAACTATAAAGAAAAAAAGTTGGGAATTAATTTTTGATATTGAATATAGTGATAAACCTTGGCAAGAAAATGGTTCTTACATTCAAGCAACTTTTTGGAAATTATCTATTACTCAAATTAAAAAAGTACAATTTTTTACAAGTAAATAAAACAGAAAGGATTGAATTTATGGAAGAAAATAATGAAGAAGTAATTGTAAAAGAAAATACAAAAAAGAAAGAAAAAAAGAAAAAAACTCCAGTTGAATGGTTTTTATATACAATTGTTACAATTATTACTGTTGTTATTACATGGTGTGCTTGTGATATTTTTATTAATAGCAATACATGGTATATGGCAAATGTAGAAATGAATGATATTTCTTCAATTACTGTCAATTATAGTGATGGAGAACAATTTTATGATAATACATTTTATTTAAGTGACCCTGCTTATAGAGATAAAGCTATTGATATGATTTATTTTATTAATAATAGAACCCCACACAATCGAATTGCTCAATGTATTCTTAGAAATAAATTAAAAATACAAAATTTGACAACATTTTTTGATACAAACTCCGAAAATTATTCTAATGAATTTCAAGTTATTTTTACAACCACTGATGATATAGAAAAAAATGTTGTTTTTTCCAAAGAAAATAAAAAAGCATTTATAGATTATATTTTAAATGAAGAAAACTCTTCTGCTGAAGAAGTTTATCAGATTGAATAAAGAAGGCTCAATGAAGAGTCTTCTTTTTTATAAAAAATTTTTCAGTTAATACCAAATTTTGTTGACAATTTTTATTATTTATAGTATTATATAAATGTACCGAGATGGTTGACTCGTAAAAGAACTCGACAAGGAATTTTACCTTAATAATTAATATAACAAATAGTGTAAAAAGGGATATAAATTCAAAAAAATATTAAAATTATAACTAGATAAAAATTAATTAGAAAATATATAAAAGAAATAATATTAATTAAATTAGATAATATATAAGACAAATAATAGAGATAAATATTAAATAACAATATAATAGTTATAAACTAATGCTAATAAGGTGAGCGAGCACCATAAAAATCAACCTTTAAAGATAATTGACCTTACTTTAAATAGACTAATAAATTAATGAGAGATTTTATCTTTATAAAATTTTTTCTTTTTAAGTTTTGCAAAACAAAAAAAAGAACTCTGCTACAACAGAGTTTTTTTTATTTTAATTCTCCACTTTCAATCACTTCATTATAAAATTCTAATACAATATCTCCTCCATAAAAAGCAAAAGTACTATTCCAACTTTCAATGTGTAATTTCAAGAACTTTATTAAATATTTTTTAAATATTTCAGTATCATATTTGAACAAATATTCTCTTTCTTTATCATCAATTCTCTGTTTTACAATCATTTCAGATGTTGTTAAACCAAAATAATTAAAAATTACATCTAAAATTCCTAAATTTTCAGTTTTAAATCTTGTTTTTAATTGATAATCCATCCAATCATAATCATTTAATGATAAAAATGTATTTGTTCTGTCATCTTCAATTTCATTTGTAAAAATTAAATCTTTTTCTTCAATTTTTGTTAACATAACACATTCTCCTTTGTATTTTACTATTCTCTATGTGAAAAGTTATTCTTAATATAACATAAAGTAAATATTTTTACAACATGTTACTTCTTGTTTATATGAAAAAAAGACCTTAGATATCTCTAAGGTCTAAATTTTAATGAAAATTATTTTTCATCTTTTTTTCTTTTTTTAATAATTATGTATCCAGTTCCACCAATAAGAGCTACAACACCGATTGCAACTAAAATTACAATTGGGTTTACATCTCCAGTATTAGGTGTTACTTCAGCAACATTCTTAAGTTCACATCTGATAATTTCTCCATCTTTTGTTACAGAGAATGGATATGGTGTTGTATCAATGATATAACCTTCAGGAGCTTCAAACTCTTGATATGTATAATTACCTGCTGGTAACTCTTCAATGACAATCTTACCATTCTTATCAGTATATCCTTCAAGAACTAATTTACCTGTATCTTTGTTAACAATTCTAATTCCTGCATTTGGAAGAGCTTCAGAAGATACATAATCAGTTTTTGTTAATTCGAATTTAGATTTAATTAATTCATTCTTCATAACAGCTTTTACGATTTCACCATTTTCTTTGATTTCAAATGGATATTCATTTTCATCAATGATATAACCTTTTGGTGCATCAAATTCTTGGTATGTATATTTACCATATTCTAAGTCTTCGATTACGATTTTACCATCTTTGTCAGTTCTACCTTCAAAGACAATATCACCTTTTTCATTCTTAATACGAATTCCTGTATCTGGTAAACCTGCATCAGTTACAAGGTCTTGTTTTGTAAAGTCGAATGAACCAGTAACTTTTTTGTTTTCTAATTGACATTTTACGATTTCACCATCTTCAGTAATTTCGAATGGATATTCGTTTTCATCAATGATATAACCTTCTGGTGCATCAAATTCTTGATATGTATATTTACCATATTCTAATCCTTCAAATTTAAATTCACCATTTTCATCAGTTCTACCTTCAACAACAATATCACCTTTTTCATTCTTAATACGAATTCCTGTATCTGGTAATGGTTCACTTGTTACAATATCTGTTTTTTCAATTAAAACAGTTCCAACAATCTTTTTATTTGTCATAACACCTTTGACAATTTGACCATCTTCAGTAATTTCAAATTCAAAGTGTTCTTCTGGTAATACATAACCTTCTGGTGCATCAAATTCGTAGAATTCATATTTACCAGCTTTTAATGTAATACCATCTTCAGCAGTTAAACCTTCAATAGTTAAATCACCATTTTCATCTGTATAGCCTTCAAAGACGATTTCACCAGTTGACTTATCAATGATTCGAATTCCTGTATTTGGAAGAGATTCAGATGTTGAAATATCTTGTTTATGTAATTGAAGTTTACCTTCAATTGGTTTATCATAGAATTTTAATTCTACAATTGCATTAGGTTCAGAAACTTCAAATGAAATAATTCTATCATCTAATACATAACCTTCTGGTGCTTCAAATTCATAAGCTGTATATTTTCCATATGGTAAAGATTTAATATTAATTTCACCATTTTTATCTGTATAACCTCTAAAGATTTCTTCTCCTTTTTCATTCTTAATTACAATACCACAGTTTTCAAGTACTGAATCAGAATCCATTTCATATTTAATAATTTTTACATCATTTGTAATTGCTTTATTATCCATTTGTGCTTTTGTAATCACTGGATGTCCATCAATTGTTTTTTCTAATGTAAATTCATATTTATTTGTATCAATAATATATCCTTCTGGAGCATCAAACTCTTGATATAAATAAGTACCTACTGGTAATTCAGGAATTGAAATTTTACCATTCTTATCTGTATAACCTTCAAAGAATACATTTCCATTCATATCTGTAATACGAATACCAGCATTTGGTAATGGTTCACTTGTTACTAAATCAGTTTTAGTTAATTCAAATGGACCATGTTCGATATGGTTATCTAATGTACTTACTTCAGTTTCATTTTTATTAATTTCAATTGAAATTTTATCTAATTTAGAATTTTCTACTGTCCATTGGAACTCTGCTGGATAAGCAGTTGTATCTAAAACATATTTAATGTTTGTTTTTAATTCTTTTACATAATAGTAACCATCAACAGCAAAGTCTCCTACTTTTTGATAGAATGGAAGGTCTACATCAAAAGTAATCTTACCATCATCATTTACTGATTTTACATCAAGTAAAGAATCTCGTTTGATAATTACATTACCTTTATTATCAGTCATGTCTTGAGATGCAAATACTCCAAACCAAACATCTTTTAATTCATTATTCATACCAACATTGAAATCTTCATTTACTTCCATGTGTTTTACAAATGGTGTAATTTCTAATTTCTGTCTAGCATCAAATGCACTAACTGAACCATCAATTGCTACTAATTCTTCTTGTCCTGCATATAAAATATCTACATTATGTGGTGTTTCATCTAATACATAACCAACTGGAGCTTTTAATTCTTTTACATAATAACTTGCAATTGGTAATTCTTCAGATGTTGCAATACCTTTTTCATTTGTTGTTACTTTTTCAATTAATTCGTCTTTTTCATAATGTACAAGTTGAAGTCCTTCTTCATTTACTTGGCAATCATAAGTGTTGATTTCTTCTTTTGCATAAATACCAAATACAGCACCTTCAAGATTAATGTTTGTATAAACAGGTGTATGAACTTCAACTGTTTCTTCATCTTGATTTAATTTAGAACCAATTGTTTCTGTACTTACTGTTTCAGCAGTAAATCCTTCTCCTGTTTTTGTAATCTGAATTTTACCATATTGAGGCATATCAAAGAATGTTACAACAATTCCACTTGTAGAATCTACATTTGGATTTGAAATACCAACAAATGGACCTTCTTCTACTTTTACATGTCCACCACTAAATTCATCTGTTAATAATCCAGTATTTCCTACGAGTCCATCTCCATTAATTTCAAATGGAATTGGGTCTTTATAAATAATGTAATTATCTGGAGCTTTTATTTCTTCTAATTGATATTTACCTGCTTTTAATGTTTCTGGAAGAATTACAAATCCTTTTGCATTAACAGGGAATGTATCAGTTGTTGTATATTCTCCTTGATAATAAATCTTTTGAGAAATATATTCGTCTTTTACTACATCCTTAATTTTGAACATAGCTCCTTCTGGCATTAATACATTTAATTTAGTTTCATCATCCTTTTTCACAATTTGAATCCATTCTTGATTAATTTGGTTTCCTAATGGGAAGTGTAATGGAGTATTATATCCATCAATACCATCTGCATTAGAATTATCTGTTCTTACACTTACTGGAATTGGGTCCATTAATTTATAACCTTCATTACCTGTAAGTACTGTCTTAAAGATTTTTCCATCCTTTGGACATTTTAAATAAACATCTCCAAATTTATCAACTGTATCAACTTTGTTATCTTCTTTCCATTGTTTTATTTCCTTTTCAGATGCATAATTTTCAGATGTTAAAGCTGCTTTACATTCTGGACATGTATATGCGGCAGGTGTTCTTCTTTCATGTAATGTATATTCTCCATAAAGAACATCTTTAAAAGTTGCTTCTCCATCTTGATTTGTTGTTACTGAATAAGTTTTGTCTCCTGTTACTGAAATTAATTCAAATAGGATTCCTGCTCCTGCTGCATGTTTTCCTGCATCTGCTCCATCTTTATCTGCTTCTAAATGTTTTGTTATATGAACATCATGTTTCATTGGAGCATTTTTAAAGAATGTTATATCAATTGTAGAACTAATATCCTCAAATAAATTAGAACTTCCATCTATTGTATATTCAATAGGTACTGCTTCTTTTCTATCATGAGCAAATGTTCCAATAATTGGTTGAGGTTGATTAGATGCGTCTTTATCAGTAATTTCATTACCATAAATATCTAAATCATAAAGAATGTTTCCATTTTTATCTAATGGTCTACCATTTTCATCTCTTACAACTGCTCTTAAATAACCTTCAGGAGCTTTTTTCTCTTCAATATGATATTTACCTGCTGGTAAACCTGCTGTTCCTGATTTGATACCTGTATAAGATTGATAATAAGTATATCCATTGTTTGCAACATTATTTTCTGTATCATTAATATCTGTTGTAGCATAACCATTTTCATTTGTTGTTAATGTCCATACTAAATCACCAGCTTCCCAATATTCACAATTTGGACAAGCTTTTTTTGTTTCAGGTGTTGCATGTTCATGCTCTTCACAAATATATCCAGTAATTGTTTCATCTGCATAAATTTCAAAAACAGCACCTTCAAAACTTAATTGATTTGAAGATTGAGTATTATATTCTGGATGATAAGAAGTTCCTTTGGAAGGTGTTTGACTTTGAATAGATTCAAATAAATCTTCATCTACCTTCTGAATTGGAATATGAATTCTCTTTATTAAGTTTGTAAATCCATAATCTTCTTTTTCATTATCTGCTAAAATTTTATCTAATTTTACTTTTGTTACTACTGTTTGTACTGATGTACCATCCTTATAGTTTAATGTAAAATGTTTTGGAACAACTTCTACATATCTATTTGGAGCTGCTTCAGTAATTGTATAATCACCTGGTAATAAACCTGTTAATTTTGTTTCATGATTTTCATCTAAAGCTGGGAAATTTTTATCAACTTTCATAGATGGTACAAAAAATGCTTTATCATCTGTATAGAAAGCTTTAGTTGTTCCTGTTAATTTAAATCGAATATCGTCATATTTCGCATCTTCTGCATATTTTTTTACAATTAAATCAATGAATCTCATTTCATTATTAATTGTTTTTTCAGTTTTTACACCAGCAGTTACTGTTATATCTTGTCCTACTGCTGTACTTGATAATGGTAAGGAATATTCATTTTTAGATGTTTCTACTAATGTATATTTTCCTGGTAATACTGCATTAAATTTTACCATTCCATCTACATTTGTTGTTCCTGTATAACGAACATTTCCTTGTGTATCTTTTAATGCTACTTGATATCCATCTAAACCTTGTTTTTCGACTCCTTCAGCTAAATCTGGTTGTAAATTAGAAGTATCTAATTCTTTTTGTACCCAAACAAAACCAACTTTTAATTCACTTTCACCACTTACTGGAGCTGGAGAATAAATTTCTGGCTCTCTAATAGCTGATTCAACCAACATTCCTAATCTTTGTCTGAATCCTCCAAGGTGAATAGAACGATAAGATACTGAAATTTTGCTTGGTCCATTTGCACCATTAGATTGAGATGTTCCTTCAACTATAATAGAAAATACAGATTTATTATCATTATCATCCTCTGGATTTCCTATCATATAATCTTGTACATTTTTTGCTGGTACAACCATGTAAAATTCTTGACCTTGAACTAAATTTCTTAAATTTTTTAATAATTTCCAAGAACCATTTTCTTTTACAAATACCTTAAATCCAGAACTATTTTTTCCTTCTTGATATTTTACATCATTCATTATTCCACCTGGGAAATAATCAGATTTAAATACTGTTTGAAATCCATTTACTTTATTTCCTCCAAAGAAATATGGAGATGCAGATGTTGTGAAATATTCTTCTCCTTGTTCTCCACCTGTAATAGATGCGTCTGTAGTATATTTCCATTCTACTTTTGTATCATTTGACCATACACCATTTTTCTTTGCTTGTAATGTAATTTTATCTAGTTTTGTTACAGGATTATTATTTTTGTCTACTAAAACAGTATTTTCTGATGTTCCATATCCTGTATTTGGATTATTTCTATAAGCAATCGCATCATGATAAAGTGCTTTTGCTTGGTCAGCTCCTGAACCACTTAAACTATTCACCCAATTAGCAGAATAGTTCATTAAACCTCTAATTGCCATTTGTGTTAAATAATGGTCATAATTAGTATCTCCTGTTCTATAAGTAGCATTATAACTTGCTCCTTGATATGGTGCAGATTGACCCATTAATCCCCAAACTTGATTTGTTCTAGCACCATTTGCCATAATATAATACAATGCTTTGTCAGCAAAATACGCTTCAACTCCTGCGGCTGTTGGACTCCAAGGAGCACTCGCCATTGTAGAATCTAAACAATATCCATAGTTTGTAACTGCTGTACCTCTTAAATTCGTTGGTAAATCTGTACTATTAGGAAATTGAATTGTTGCATATTGTGTTGCTGTTACTACACAACCCCAACCAGCACTCATATAAGAAACATGTCCAGTTTCTCTTTTTAATACCATTTGACTTGTAATTTGTCGTGGAGTTAATACATTTGCAGCTTCAACATTTACAGATAATGCTGAAAAATTTGTGAATGCTAAAACAAAAGCTAACATAAATGTTATAAATCTTTTTAATTTATTTGTTTTATTCATTTTTATCTCCTTTACCTTTTATTTTCTGAATGTGTAAAGAAAATAAGATTTATTTCTTCTTTATCTCTCCCCTATCCCTAAAAAAAAGATAAAAAAAATAAATCTGGAAAACTTCCTTTTATATCTTATATTTACTTCACTAAGATAACACATTTTTTTGCATGAACATAAAAAAAAAGACTTACTAAAAAAGTAAGTCTTTTAATCTTTTATTGAATAAAAATAACATTATCAATATCCAATGGTGTAGCAATTGTCATAAAAGCACAATATCCATATGGTGTAGAATATACTGCAACTCCCATATCAGTGTAAGAAGGAGTTGTTAATGCTCTATTATGTCCATAAGAATTTTTCCATGCTGTTAAGAAATCTCTTACATCTACTTTATTATAGAAATAATAACAACTTAATTGATAAACATTGTGAAGTGCATAGTCATAGTTTGGATTTACTTCTGCCATTCTATGTCCACTAATTACCTGTCCTTTTGCTGCATCTTGTGCTTTTTGATTAAATTTACAAGGATTTAATCCTTTTTCTCTTCTATAATCATTGATTAAGTCAAAAAGCTTATTACTTGCTTGTGCATCATATGATAATCCATAAGTTCCTGTTGTATCTGTACTTGATAATACATTTACTTTCACTGTATATCCATATCCAGAACTATTGAATACTGTTACATAAGTGCTACCTACTTTTTGAGCTTGAATATCAATAGAACGATTATAAAAACCAACATCAGAACGATTACTATATACATTATAATTCGTTTGTGAAATATCAGCTATATCTGCTTTTGTTCCTGCAACTTCAATCCAAACTTTTGCTCCAGCATTTACATTTACTTCTTTATATCCTAATCTGAATAAACTTTGATAATTTCCTACTGTAAATGTAATTTCATCTTTTGCACTTCCATTTGTTGCTGTAATTGTAACTGTTCCTGCATTTTTACATGTAATAATACCTTGATTATCAACTGTTGCTACTGAATTGTTAGAACTATTATAACTTAATGTTCCAGATGTTGTATCAACATCTAATTTCACAACTACATTTTTATCTAAATATTTAAAAGTATCATTAATTGTAACTTTACCTGAACTTGCACTTTTTACTGTAATTGTTTTTGTTGCAGTTTTATTTCCAACTTTTGCAGTAATCGTTACATCTCCAGCCTTCACACCTTTTACAAGTCCTCCAGAAGTTACTGTTGCAATTCCTTTATCTGAACTACTCCATTCTACATAATCTTGCATACTTGATGGTGTTACTGTTGCTGTTAATTGTACTGTGTTTCCAACTGTTACTGAAGAATTTCCTGAAATTTCAATGTTTGAAACTGATTCGGTTACAACTACTGTAATAGATGAATATGCAGAACTTCCATCTGTTGCATCACAATAAATTCTTGTAGAACCTGCACTAACACCTGTAATTTCTCCATTTTCATTAACTCTTGCAATTTCTTCATTCATAGATTTCCATTTAATTGCTTTCGTATTTGCTGTACTTGGTAAAACAGTAGCTGTTACACTAATATTTTTACCTTTTTCTACTGAAACTGTACTCTTATTAATAGAAATAGATGTAATTCTGTCTTTTACTGTAATCTCTTTCTCTGCTTTTACTCCACTTCCATCTGTTGCTTCACAAACAATAGTAACAGTTCCTGCTCTTCTTGGAGAAACTAATCCTGTATTTGTAACTGTTGCAATGTCTGTATTTAAAGAAGTAAATTTATAAGCAGTTGCACTACTTGGTGTTATTGTTGCTTTTAAATAATTTGTTTGTCCTACAGTCATTGTGTCTAATCCACTTAAATTAATGGATGTAATCATATTTCCATTTGCTGTTACATTTATTTCTTTTGTTGCTGTTTTTCCACTTGTAAGTCCTTTACAACTAATTGTTGTTGAACCTACTGTTTTTCCTGTAAGATTTCCATTTGTATCAATACTTGCAACTGTTGGATTAGAACTCTTCCATTCTAATTTTTCATTGTAATTTGTTGGGAATATGGTTGTTGTATAAGTATAACTTTCATTTTTTGCAATTCTGTCTTTACCATTTATCGTAATACTTGTAATTGGTTGAATTACTTTTACTATTAAACTATCACTGATTCCATATCCATCAGTTGATGTCGCTCTAATAGTCGCTGTTCCTGGTCCTACAGCTTCAATTGTACCATTTTGGTCTACAGTTACAACACCATTATTACTAGATGTCCATTTTAATGTCTTATTTGTTGCATTACTTGGTGTAATTTGAGCTTTTAATTTTGTGCTTTCTCCTACTGTTAATCCTTCATCAATACTATTCATAATTTCAATTTTTGAAATATAAACTGGTTTTGTTGAAGTACCTTCTTTTACAGTAATTAATTTACTTTTTGCTATTGCAGAACCATCAGTAGTTTTACATGAAATTACTGTTGTTCCTGTTTTCTTCGCTGTAACAACTCCACTATTATTTACTGTTGCAACACCTAAATTAGAACTCTTCCATTTTAAAACATCTTCTCCCTCTAAACTTTCTGGTGTTACATTTGCAATAAATTGCTCTGAAGAACCTTTTGTCATACTTGTTGGACCAGTTAATGTTAAACTAGAAACTAATTCTTTTACATTAATATATTTAGATGCAATTCTTACTTTATCAGATGTTTCACAAGTAATTAATGTAGTTCCTGGACTAATTCCTTTAACAACTCCATTATCATTAACTGTTGCTACTGCATTGTTACTAGATTTCCAAATAAAATCACATTCATAATCTGGTGGATAAATCTGTACATCTAATGTTGTTGTTCCTCCCACAGAAATACTACTTGTTGAACCTTCTAGATAAAAACAAGTAATAATTGGTTTTACTGTTACAACACAAGTATCTTGACATCCACTTCCATCAGCAGCTCTACAATAAATAGTTGCTGTTCCTGCTTCTTTTCCTACCACTAATCCTGTAGATGTTACATCCACAACATTTGGATTACTACTACTCCAAGTTACTTTTCTATTTGATGCTGTAATTGGAGATACATTTGCTGACAAGAAAAATGTATCATGAACGCTAATATTTGCTGTGTTTTGATTTAATTTTACGCTTGTTGTTAATTCTTTGACTGTTACAACACACATGTATGGTCTTCCATTATATGTTGCTGTAATAACTGTTACACCTTTTTTTAAGGCTTTTATTAAGCCATTGTCTACTGTCGCAACTTGAGAATTACTTGATTTCCAACGAATGTCTCCAGTTGCTCCATTTAATGTGAGTTTATGTGTTTCTCCTACATTTAAATCTAAACTTGTTTCACTTAAACTTGCTATTGTCGTTGCATTTGTTTCAATAATAAAACTATCATTTAGATTTAATAAGAAAGGACTACCTATTAGAGATAATAATAATAATAGTAAACACACACTCTTTTTTAAATATTTTCTCATAACATAATGCTCCTTTCATCTTGAAATATTAAATTGTTAAAAATATTGTAAACACACAATATTTTATATTACTATTTTATGTTCAAAATTTTTTATTATAATTCTTTCTAGTCATTCATTAGAAAATCTGTTGGAATTTCTATTGAATTTTCAATTTTTAACTCTTTTTCTTCTTTTTTTTCTGATTTCTCTTCAATTTTTTCTTCTTTTTTTTCTTTTGTGTGATTCATGGGTTTTTCTTTTGAAACTTCTTCTGTAAATAATGTAGATAATTTATTCATATCTATCTTTATCATTTCACTAAAAATAGATTCTAACATTGCTTCATCGGAAATCCCTTTCATTTTTAAAATCTTTTCTACTAAATCATATGCACTTAATACTTGTAATAAAGTTGCATTACTCTCTATTTTATCCTTCATTAAAATTGATTTACAAACTTCTGGAGAAATGTTTAATCCATCTTCTTTCCATTTTTCTACAATTTTATTTATAGAAGGTCCATATTTTTTTGATTGTAATGAAACATTTAATGTTTTTAACATGTTTCTAACTTCCTTTTTTCTTTATTTTACGACTATTATTCTGAGGAGTTATATAGAACTCCTCAATAGTCATTTTTTATTTTAAAGAAGATGTTTCTTTGAATATAATTTGAGCAAATACTTGAGCATCTTCCTTTAATCCTTCTTTTTTACATCTATCTCCAATATCTTTCATAATATAACTAATGCAATTATCCCATCTTGCTGTATCTGAAAAATAAAGATTTCCTTTATTATTTACCAGAGTTTCATCTAAATATGGTTTTAAAAGTACACTTCCTCCACCTACAAAAATAATCAAATGTCCTCTCTGATATAAATTAATTCCTCGACTTAATAATTGTCCAAGAATAGAATCTTCAATGAAATTAGCAATCGTATCTTCCATAAATTCTTTTGAATTAGAATAATTACTTAATAAAGAATCATCTAATTCTTCAATTTTACCAGCCTTAATTGCATCCATAATATCAAGAGCATCTATAGAAATCACATCCGCATTTACAAATTTTCTTAATCTTGTTTTGATAAAGTTTTCTAAATGGTTTACTCCTGCATCATCTAAAGATAAACTCTGTAATGTATTTCCTTTTACATCATATTCTCTATAATTTACATTCTGTCCACCAATATCTACAATGTGTACTGGTCTTTTTGCATTTAAAACTCTTGGTCTCATAGCAATTCCTTCTGGATATACTGAAACATCTACAATTTCAAATGTTTTCTCTTCTTCATCTACTGTAAAATTTACTACTTTTTTAGAAGAAAGTAAGTTCATATATGCTGTTCTTTGTTCAATATTTACAAAATCACTGGAAGGATATCCTACTACAAGATGTACTCTTTCATTTGGTTTCTCAACTGCAATTGCAATTGCTGTGTAAACACAAATTTTATGATGTAAATTATTTTTTGTTGTTTCAAAATTATAAGATTTTCGAATTCCTTCTCCTACTAAATAATTCTGTCCTTCATAAACTGTTTTATATTGATTATCTCCTGAACTATCAATATCATAAAAGTTTCTCTTCTTTTCTGTCTTTGATGGAAAACTAAAATAATTCTTTAATGTAAAATCTCTATCAAATACCATTGTCTTTACTTCATTTTTCCCTGGGTCTACTACAATGATTTTATCATAATTACTATTGAGTTGATTTGCTTTATTACTCATTTCTTTCCTCTTTCCTTTCTTTCTTTTCTAAAAATTATTATATCATTTTTTCAGTTTTTTTGCAAGGGATTATAAAATATTATTTTATTTTTTAATGAAAAAATGCTTGTAATTTTAAAAAGCATTCGATATAATAAATATAATGAAAGAATAAGGAGGATTTTTATTGTGTCTAAATCAATTGAATTGTTAGAAAAAGAATTTAAAGAAAGTGAACGAATTTCTATTCAATTAGAAGAAAAATTAAAACATGCAAGAAAAGAATATGAAACAGTAATAAAAGAATTAAAAGAATTAGGTATTAATTCTGAAGATGATTTAAAAAAAATGGAAGAGGAATTAGAACAAATGAAAAAAGAAATTGAAGATTTATTACCAACAGATGCTATTGCTGAATATAAAAAATTAGAAGAAAATCTATAAAAATAAGAAAGAATGAAACAATATTTGTTTTATTCTTTTTTTTTAATGTAGTTATGTTTTTTTTATTTTAAAAATATAATATTACAGGATAATTAAAGGTAAATCAAACTTTTTTTAGTTTTTACATTTCAATTAGATGAAAAAATTATTAGAACAAGAGGAAAAGTGGTATAAATCTTTATGATTTATGCTTTGGGGGGACTTGGACTTAAGTGAAAATAATTTTAGATTTTAGCTGTTATTGTAAAAACTATTTGATTTTTGAGGAGCTTGGTGATTATTCGTAGGAAAAATTTAAAAAAAACAAAAAAAATAAAATAGTACTGATGTTGGGACATACCCCCCAACCCCCCAGTTCTAATATCAGTACTATCAATGGAGGAAAAAAAAGATGATGAATAAGATGAAAAACAATATAAAAAAAGCTACATTATATGTTGCATTTTATGTATTTGGTGTTGGAACAGCGTTTGCTGCAACAAGAAACACTAATGCTATTGACAACGAAGCTATCGTTGCCGAAGTAGAAGATAAAGAAAAAGATGTAGTGAAGACTACATCTAAAGAAGTAGTTGATGATGTTGTGCAAGAAACAGCAGAAGAAACTACTGAAAATAATAATGTTGCTACAGTTGAGCCGAGACAGGTAGATAATGTAGCAGCACCAGCACCTGTTTATACAGGAAATGCTGGAAACAATAATTCTGGATATAATCCAGAAAACTTTAATCCTGTAGAACCTGTAATTCCACAGGAAGAGGAAGACGATTTTATCGTGCCTCCAACTGATGAGGAAGAGCAGGATAATCAGGAGAATAATCAGGATACAGAAACACCATCTGTTCCTGAAATCCCTTCTGAAGATGAGATTCCAATGACTCCAATTGAGCCATCAGAACCATCTGAAGAAGAAAATCAGGACAATCAGGTAGAAAAACCTGAAACTCCTGATACTGGAGATACAGAAACAGAAGAACCTTCTGAATCTGTTAAACCAGAAGAACCTGAAAATCCGACTACACCTGAAGAAGGTGAAGGACAGGATAATCAGGAAGAGCCAACAATTGTAGAAACATGGGTAACTGAAGATGTTATCAGAGATGGTGACATGGTTCATGTAACTACAATTAAGTGGGCAAGATTTAGTGATGGTTCTGTAAAGATGCTGTATAAAGCATCCTCTACATTCCCTTGGGAAGAGTGGGAACAGGGTCATCCAGAAAATGAGGAAACAGAAATTCCTGAAACTCCTGTTAAACCAGAAGTTGAAGAAAAGGAAGAAGTTTCCGAACCTACTGAGGAAATCCCAGTAGAAGAACCTGAAGTTGAAGAAGAAACAACTCCAGAGACAGAAGAAGTAGTGAATGACACAACTACTGATGTCGAGGCAGAAGTTGTAATAGAAGAAACTACAGAAACTCCTGTTGAGGAAGTTGTTGTAGAAACAACAGAAGGTTAAAAAAAATAAACAAAAATAAAAAAGACCCTTAACTGGGTCTTTTTTTTTATTTAAAAATTTGATTAAGATATTCTTCTTTTGCTGTTTCGGGAATTGTTGAACCAGCCGCTCGAATATGTCCACCACCACCAAAATGTCCAGCAAAAGCATTTAAATCAATCTCTTTTGCAGTTCTATAACTTACTCCATTAAATCCAATGATAACAGCAATATCAATAGATTCATCTTTCTTTAATTCTTCAGCTATTTCATTAATATATTGTTCTGCAAAAATAATACCACAGGAATAACCAAGAATTTCTTTTTTAGTAACATTTTTCATTTTTTTTGTTACATAATAATTAATTTTATCGTATTCCATTTCTAATACTGCTTTTTCAAATTCAGAAAATTCATATTTATTTTTTCTAAATTTTGTAGAAAAAGAAATTAAATACTTTTTACTGGAAATCAAATGACTTAATGTGTTTAAATCATTTGCTCTTAAATTTCCTGTTGATTTCCATTCCCATGTATCATATTGTCGAACATCTTCTATATAAGATTCTATTGTTTCATTTGTAACAGTAGAACCTAATTCTAAACAAAACTCATGAACAAGTTCTGTTCCACAAGTCAGTTTATTTTCTTTATTATGAATTAAAATTCTTGCAAAATCAAAATCATTTAAACCTAATTGTAAAGCTTTTTCATGATGGTCTAAAATATAGAATTCTATATTTTTTTCTTTACAAATTTTTGAATATTCTTTTGCAAATTCAACTGAAACCGATAAATCAGTTAATAAAACCATATCAAAAGAATCTAATAGTTCCATGTTTTCTTTCATTCTTGTTTCAATATTTCCATAATCACACAAGAAAAACCGAACAAAATTAAAGTGTTGCTTTGCAATAACAAAACAAGATACTCCATCTAAATCAGTATGTGTAAATAATAGAACTTTTTTTTCTCTTAATTTATTCTGTTTTTGACAAATTTTTATCATTTTTTATCTCCTTTATTTTTCCTCTATTTTCAGTATAACATTATTTTTAACATTTTACAATAAATTTGCTTTTCTTTCTAACAAAAAATTTTTTCTAATCTGAATTAACTGTTTTAATAAAGTTGTTTTATCTTGTAAACTTTTTATTTTCTCTTCTTTATTTTTATCGTTTTGGTTGCATTTTTTTTCAATTTTTTGCACAGTAATGATATATTCTTCTAATAACTGTAAATAATAAGAAATCTGAAATCTTTTCATTTTCGTAATGTGAGTTTTTGCTTTTTCTAATTCTGAATAACTATTTTTAAACAATAATTTCTCATTATTCTGATTGCAAGATTTTTGAAAAATAAAATCATGCAATGATTCATATACTTCAAGCATAATATCATAGCATTGACTTTCATGATGAAAATTGTAAAAAGAAAACATCATTGATTGTAAATCACAAAATAATTTTTTCATCTTTATTCCTCCTGATTAATATTTTTATTGTGTCTTTTTATTATATCATTAATGTTATAATATAATAAAAAGAAGAAGAAACATAATTTAAATTTAGGAGGAAAATATATGAAGAACAAATTTATAGAAAAATATGTGGAAGAAAATTATGAAACTTATTATAAAAAAGATTATGAAACATTTAAAAAGGAATACATTGAAACATTTAAATTAAATCATATTTCTTTTGAAAAAACTTATTCTATAGAAGAAATAAAAGAACTGTTAAATACTTGTTTAAAGAAATATAATGGATTGTTTGGATTATGTTATTTTAAAGTAGATAGGGAAAAAACAGGTGAAGAAATTCTTAATACATTATTAAAAATGAAAATGCATGTACACATGTCTTTTTTAAAAAGCTTTGGTCCAGATGATGTAATTATTTGTCCTGAATGTGGAAAAGTTACTAAAAAAGACACAGTTCCATTTTTGTTTCATGATAATCGTTCCATTTGTAATGAATGCAGAAGAAAACAATTCATACAAATAGATGAATCAATATTATATCGTTTATACGAAACAGATAAAGAATTATTTCGTAACTTCTTAAAAAAGGAAAAAGAAGTTGGTATTGATTATTCTGATTTATTACAATTTGATGATGGAGAAGACGAATATTTTTCTATTATAAGAAAGGAGATGTAAAAACATTGATTATTGAAGAACATGGTGACTTATTAAAAAAAGATGTGCAAATTAAAGTACATCAAGTAAACTGTCAAGGTGTAATGGGTTCTGGTTTAGCAAAAAAAATTAGAGACTTATATCCCATTGTTTACAACAAATATAAAGAATGTTGTTCAAAACGAACACCTAATGAATTATTAGGTGGTATACAAATAATTGCTGTAGATGATACTCATTATTATTGTAATTTATTTGGACAGTTAAATTATGGAAGGGGAAAACTACAGACTGATTATAAAAAGTTTGAACAAGCTTTATATTTGCTGAATAACTATGTTATTAATCATAACATAGTTAGCATTGCTTTCCCTAAATATATAGGTTGTTGTTTAGCAGGTGGTGATTGGTCTATCGTTTATAATTTAATTCAAAAATATTTTGGAGAAAATTGTAAAGATATAACCTGTTATATTATTGAATATTAAATTTTTTGAGGTTGTTTTTTGAAAGAACAGCCTCTTTTTTTATATATTTTGTTCTTACATTTTTTGCATTTCTCTTATATACTTCTTATATACATTATTGTTCTAGGGACACAAAATTAGAATTTTTGACACAGAATAAGAAAAAAAATAATAAGAATCTCATAAATTTTTTAACAATTTAATAGTAAATGAAAGAAGGTAGCCATTTTTTATATGAAATGAAAAATTCTTTTAAGTTTTAAAAATTTTTAGACACGACAAATAGAACATGAACAAAAAGTCCATATTTACTAAGAAAAATGATTTTTTAATAAAAATTTAAAAATTTAAAATATGTAAACAATCATATTTTTTATGTTCAAAATAATATTTATTTTCTAACATTAAAACATAATATTCCATACATTCTCCTCTGCTTAATGGTGTTTCTAATAATTCATTACTAGAACAAATAGAATTCCAAAAATATTCTTCTAAACGAATTCTAGAAGGAATTCTGAAACTTGTTAACCAAAGGATTGTTGAATATCCATACATAAAATGATTTACATTCTTTGTTTTTCCATTTCCTTTTTCTAAAATACATTCAAATTTTTTCTTCATCTTTGTAAAATCAGAAAAATTATCTTTTATATATCGAACAACCTCTTTTTCATAATTTGTTTCTGAACATTTTTCATAAATTTCTTCAATAAAATTTACTTTTGTTTTTTCATTACTTACAGAAATTTCTTCTAAATTTTTTTCTCTTCTATAAAAAGTACTTCTTGATTTTCCTAATACTTTTTCTCTATATTTTTTTTCTACTTTTAATCCTCTTAATTTTTGAAGAGCTATTTTTTCTTGTTGAATTTGTTCTTGTTTTGGTGATTTTTTTATTGTGTTATAAACAGTTGCTACACAACATCCATGAATACTGGCAACTTCTTGTACTGATTTTGTTTTTAATAATGTTTCCATATGTTTTGCTTTTCTGATTTTTAAAGCAGCTTTTCGATTTCTTTCTACAGTTCTTCTTGCATTTTTTGCATAATTTCCTCCTAGAATATGTTTTGGATTCCAAAAATCTAATTCTTTTAATTCTGTTTTTGTTACTTTAAAGGTTTCAATAAATCGTTCTGAAGTAAAAGGAAAATATACAAGATGAAAATGTCCTTTTTTAACATATTCTTTATTTTTACAAACTTCTTTTGCTAATCGTTCAACCTCTTTTTCCACATATGGGTCTTTAAATGATTTATTTAAGTATTTCATTACTTTTAGTACTTCTGATTCTTTTGGACATGCAAACCAAGCCTGTACACCATAAGCTAGTAACAGGTTGTTTCGATATTCAATATTTCCATTTCTTAATTCTACTAAATGACGAATATCTTTCATTCTTCCATGATTTAATAATTGATAACAATCAATACTTTCATAAAAAGCTTTGGCTTGAACTTCTGGAGGACATTCCAATAATTCTAATAACCAAGTTGTTGTAATTTCTTCATCTAAAATAAAATTTTTCATAAAAGATTCTAAAACATCTTCTAAATAATTGGGATAATAAACTAAATTTTCACATTTTGTAAAAGTAAGCATTTTTTCCATATCTTTTTTAAATGATTCGAAACTATAACGATAAGGATATAAACCTTCTTTTTTTGCTTGTTGAAATAATTTATAAGCATTTAATTGTGCTTGTTCTAATTTATTTAAATGAACTGTTTCTTTTTTCTTTAATATTTTCTTTTTTGTTTTTTTCTTTTTTGTTTCTGATTTTGCTCTTGGTAAACTTTTAATAAATTCATTATAATCAATTCTTTCCTTTGTATCTTCAATAAAATGAGCAATATTTCCTGTTTTTGGATGTAATGTACCAGCTAATTTAAATACACGAGCAAAGTCTTTACATTTTGTATCTGCTCCATATTCAGCAAATTCATCTAAAATTCCTTGTACTCTTTTCTTATGTCTTTCTCTTACTCTTTTTGTTGTGCAAGAAATTGGAACATCAAAAATAAAAGCAACATACAATCCTCTACCACTACTAAAAGCAGCAGAATAATGATACTTTTCTAATTTTGGTCTTAACTCATTTAAAACCTCTTCTGGTGTGCAACCTTTATATTTATCATTTTCATAAAAATCAAAGTCAATTACATATACTTGAAATTCTTTTGCATTTTTTTCTTTACGATTATAAGGGGATTTATATTTTGCAAAAGTTATGTAACAAACAACTTTATTTATTAAAGAAAATTCTACAATTTTAGATAAAATATCAGTTGTTTGAATTTCTTCGCAACTAAATGCAACTGTCATCATATATTTTTCGAATTTGTAACAAAATTGTACATAAGAGTTTTCATCACAATTTTTTCCATGATATAATTCATATTGCTTTTTTGCTTCATCATAATTTTTGGAATGAGCTGGATTTAATTCTGTATTTCTAATTTTTTCAATATTTTCATTTAAATATCCCATGAATTTCTTTTCCTTTCTTTTTATTTTTTTATATATCATTAAGAAAATAACGACTGTTTTACTTTTTATATTTTTTTATAAAAAATAAGGATTTTATATATACAGTTCTTGTTTTCTTATTTTAAGAACTATATATACAAAACCCTTTTTATAGCTAATTCAAAAAAAAGTTTTTTATTAAAACATTTTCTTGACTTTTTTTCAAAGTTTTTATATACTATATATAGTTCTTATAAATTTCAAGTAATAGAACAATTTCTACATCTATAGTCGTTCATATTATGGATGTAGACAGAAGTAAGAAGCTGGTAACTTCTTACTTCTTTTTTTTATTCAATTGTTATTTTTTCATCTTTATATTTTAGATAAATCATTGAAAAATATAAAGAAAAAGCGGTTTAATAATTATATTTTATACAAAAAAAAATAAATTGTCAATAAAAAAAACAAGGAGGTGAGCAAATTCTCCTTGTTTTTATATAGAATGCATTCTAAATTATAAATTAATCATTTTTCTTTCTAAATTTGAAACCAGCAATAGCAGCGATTGTACCAAGAACACCTAAACCAGCGATTGGAGCTACATCACTTGTTTTAACAGAATCAGCAGTACCATCTTCTTTACCTGTTGGGTCTGTATTTCCTTCAGCTTTTAATTGAGCATCAGTTTTAACAGCAGATAATTTAGTAATCGCTTCTTTAACAATAGCATCTAATTCAGCTTTTGTTTTAGCACCATCAATTTTCTTATCATATTCAGATAATAAAGATTCTACTTCTTTTGCTTGAGTTTCTCTATATTCTTTTCCTTCAACAGCTTTACGAATTTCTTTTTTAGCTTCTTCTTTTTGTTTTGCTAATTCTGCTTCTTCTTTTTCTACAGTTTCAGCAGTTTTTACTTCGTCAACCTTTGCTTTGTATTCTTTTACTAATTTTTCAATAGATTCTACATCTTTAGCATCATTGATTTTTGCTGTATAACTAGATACAAGAGTATCAATTGTCTTTTGTTCTTTTTCTTTATATGTTTTGCCTTCTAAATAAGTAGAAAGTTCTTTAATAGCTTTTTCTTTAGCTTCTTTTAAAGCTTTGTTTTCAGCATCTTCTTTCATTTCTTTTACAAGGTCATCAATAAAGACTTTATAATCAGAAACTAACTGAGTAATTTCTTTTTCAGATGTTGCTTTATCAACTTCTGTACAGAATTCATCATATGTATTTTTTAAAGATTCTTTTTCAGATTCTGTTTTGAAATCATCCCAAGGAATATAAGCATTAATTTCTGCTTTTGCTTTTTCTCTAGCAGAAGCCATAAGCTTATCTTCTTCTTCTGTTAATTCCTTATCAGTTTTTACTTCATCAATTGCTTTCATAGCTGTATCAGCAATTCTCTTACATTCTTCAGGTGTTGTAGCTTTTTCAATGTTAGCAAATGCCATTTCAACAATTTCAGAGATTACATCAGCTTCAGCTTCACGATAATCTTCTAAATTGAAACAATTGCTAATTTTATCCATAGCATCCTGTTTAGCTTTTGCTAATTCATTTTTCTCATCTTCACTTAATTCACCATTTTTAAGTACAGATGCTAATTCTTTTTCAGCAGCAGCAATTCTACCATCTAAATCAACTACATTTTGAGATGTTTGAACAGAGAAAGCAGCATCTCTTAAAATAATAGCAATTTGATTCATACCTTCTCTATCATAAACTCCAACACCATTTACTCTCTCATCACGAGGATAAGCACTTGGACTTACATCATAGTTGAAAACAGAATCTCCTGTAAAGCTTGTTACATCAGTTGGTAAATATTTTGCCCATGTAGAACAAAGAGTTCTAAATTTAGCATCAATTGTGTCCTGAGCAACAGTTTCACCATTTGTAATACCATAAGTCTGTTTTGCGACTACAGTAGTTGCACCAGAAACAGGTTCTGTAATTGTAATTTCAGTTACTTGATTTTTACCAGAAACAAGAGTTTCTACAACTTTTTGTCTTCCACTATTATAAGTAACTGTTAATTTCATTTTTTCAACAGCACCTTGAGAATCATAATTTTTTTCTAACATATGTCCAGCAATGGCATCATCTGCAACATAGTTAATTAATTTCTTCATGTAAGACTTATAAGTAATATCTTCTAAAACAGTTTCATCATTGCTACCAAAAGCAACGATAGGAGCAATTTCATACTGTGTATCAACAACAGAACTATTGCTAGAATTTGTAATTTGACGAATTGTTACAACAGTATTTTCTAATTCATCTTTTGCTGTTGTTTGAATTAAAGTATATTCTCCTTTTGTCTTACTTGCCACACTGAATGTATTACCAAATTTATCAGATTTTTTAGATACAGGAGTGAATTTAGAATCTTCCCAAATATCAGCTCCACCATTACTCCAATTGCTAAGGAATTTATGATTTGGATATACATCTTTTTCCATTGTTACAGGATAACTTTTACCATCATAAGAATTTTCCATTTCAACAGATGGTAAGTTTAACAATTTATTAAAATCTAATTTTGTATCTTGTGCAGTTTTTGTTTCTGCTTTTTCTGTAGCAAATACTTGCATTGTATTTGGAACCATGCTACATACTGGAGCCATAACAGCTAAACCTACACTAATTACATTTTTCATTTTCTTCATAATTAAATTAATCAGCTTTAATAAATAAAGCTTCTCTCCTTTCTTGTTTTTTGTCATATTAATATATGCAACTTATTCTCGAACTTATTCTCAAAAGGAAGTATAATACTTCCACATAAAATGAACACAAAAGATTTTTTTTCTTTGTGTTATAAGAATATTATAACTTTCTTTCACAAAAATAACACAAAATGATGTATAACTAAAAAAAATACAGCAGAAAATATTTTCTACTGTATTTTAATTTTTATAAATTATTATTTTTTCTTTTTAAAGAACTTATAAATGATACCAGCTAAAGCAGATATTCCACCAAGAACACCTAAAGCAACAATTGGATTAACATCTCCAGTTTTAACCGCTTCAGGGGAACCATCTTCTTTGCCTGCAAAATCATCTACTGAAGATTCTACTTTATCTTTTTTAGTAGAATTTGATTGTTCTTTTGCAGTAATTTCTTGATGAGTTTCAATCTTATCTAATTCTGTAATCGCATCTTTTTTATATTGATTTACAGTTTCAATATCTTTTGCTTCATTAATTTTTAATGTATAATCATCAATGATAGATTGAATTCTAGCAGCTCCAGTTTCACGATATTCTTTACCAGAAACAGAATCTTTTATTTCTTTAATCGCATCTTCTTTTGCTGTTAATAAAGCTTTTTCTTGAGCTTTCTTTTCTTCTTCTGCTTTTTTCTCTTCTTCTAGATAAATTGCATCAGTTTTTAATTCAGAAATCTCTTTTGTTAAATCAGAAAGAATTGTTTCTAATTCTTCTTTTTTAGTTGCTTTTTCAATAGATGTTTTTGCTTTTTCAAGTAATTTATCTATTTTTTCTTGTTCTTCTTTACGATAAAGTTTCTTATCAACAATTGTTTCTAATTTTGTGATAGCCTCTTCTTTGGCTTTTATTAATTGAGCCTCTTCAGATTCATTATAACTTAATTCTTCATCAGTAGGTATTTTAGAAAGAGCTACAACATAATTATCCATTACCTTTTGAACTCCTTCTTCAGTAGAAACTTCTTTTAATTTTACTTTTGTTTCTTCTACTAATAAGTTTACTTGACCTTTTTCAGTTTCACGATATTTGTTAATATCTACATTGTCTAATGATTGAAGAGCTAAAGCATAAGCTTTGTTATAAGCAAGTACAACAGGGTCAATGATAGTATCAATATTTTCTACATCAGAAGCTACAGATACAGTTCTACTTGCAACAACTTCACCATCTTTTTCAACTTTAATATCAATTAATTTTCTTGATAAAGTTGTATTATAAGTTGTTCTTACAGTTTTCACTAAACCACTCTTGAAATTATAAACAATTTCAGTGATACGAACTTCACCATCAGCATAAGTGTTTGTTGTAGATTCTACAACAGGGTCAAATGGAACATCTTTATTAGACTGATTTAAGTATAAATAAAATTCATTTGTATTATCTACACCAGTATCTCCATCTTTATCAATTGTTACAATATTTTCTGGAATTGGAGCATCAGTTTCTTCTTTTGTATAATCAGCATCAGTTTTGAATGTAGCAACTAATTTATGCCACTCATTTAAAACTTCATCAATTTCAGTAGGTAATGTACAATCTAAGATTTTTCCTTTATATTCTTCTTGTAAAGCTTTTAATTGAACTCTTTCAGCTAATCTATAAGCTTGTAAATCTAAAGTATCAATTTCAATCATTGCATTTTTTCTTAATACTAAGAAATCACTATTTAAGGCTTCTTCTTCTAAATCATATTGAGCATCAGTTTTTAAACTAACTTCTGTATAATGAACATAACGAACAACTTTAGCAACTTCTTCTAATTTGGTTACAGTATCTAATTTTTCTACAGATTCTTCAATTTTATTAGAAAGAATTTTAGCTTCAGCTTCACGATATAAAGTTAAATCAATAGAGTTAATATCTTTTTTTGCTCTTTTAATAGCATTAGCTAACTCATTACGATACCATTCAAGTTCAGCCTCTAAATCTGCTTTTGTTTTAATTTCATCTAAAGCTTCTTTTCCATTTTCAAGAACTCTATTTACTTGTTTTACAGAAGGAGCTTTTGTTAATTTATCTAAATAAAACTCTAAAACAGATTGAACATCAGACCAACCTTCATCAGTATAATCATCAGGATTACAATAAGACTGTAATTCTTTTGCTGCATTTTCTCTAGCAGCTTTTAATTCAGCTTTTACTTCACCTGTTGCAGTTGCAATTTTATTAATTTTTGCTTTTGTATCATCTACAATATCACGAATATCTTCAATGTTCATAGCTTTATTAATTAATATAGTTGCTTCAGCTACAAGTTCTTGGATTTTTTGATAAGATGCAGGACTGTAATTAGATGCAATTGCTTTCATATAAGTATTTAATTCATCAATTGCATTCTTTCTCAATTCTTTTAAAACAGTATCATCAGGTTTTTCTGGTTCTTCATCTTTTGTAGGAACAGAATCAATCGCTTCTTTTGCTTCATTTAATAAATTTGCAACATCATTTTTTGTTGTTGCTGATTTAATTTGAGAAGTATAGTTGGCAATAATTTTATTGATTTTTGCAAGATTTTCACTACTATAATTATCAGTATTTACATAAGATACTAAATCTTGAATTGCTTCTGCAATTGCCTGTTTCAATTCTTCTTGTTCTTGTTCTTGTTGTCCTTGAGAAATAGTAGGTACAGCATCTAAATAACCTTTATATTCTTTTAAAATATCAGCTAATACTTCAGAATCTCTACAAGGTTTTAAAGCTTCAATACCAGCAGTTAATAATTCATCCAATAAAGCTAAATTTTCTGAAGTATAATCAGAATCATCTTTACTTGCACGATATTGAGTTAATTCTTCAATAGCAGCAAGAGCATCTTGAGTTGGTTTTGTTGAATCTGCTGGAAATTGTGTTTCATCTTTAATAGATGCAACTAAAGTTTCATAAATAGATTCAATCATGCTTTTTCTTTCCATATAGATTTCTTCTGGATTTCTATAATGAATTTCAGTACCTTGTCTCATTCTTACAGAATGACCACAAATTGGACATTTTACTTTTAAAATATCTGTATCTGGTTCACTATCAAAATATAAGTGAGGAGAACCATCTTCACCTTTTTCAGTTGGATTTAATACATAACCATCACAAGACCAAAAAGTTTTCATTACAGATTCTTCTGGAGTATAAAGATATTCTTTTGTAGGAAGATTTATTGTTCCAATAAAGTTTTTAGATTCTTGAATAAAAGATTCCATTAACTCTAAAGTTGTTGCAGAATAATCATCCTTTGTATGAGGACTACCTTCTAAAATTGTCTCAAGATTACAATTATCTAAACATTCAGCTTTGAAAATTTCAAATTCAAATTGAGCATTTGTTTTAGATTCTGAGAATGTTGTTTCAAAACTTTCCATAATAGCAATTACTTCATCATTCGTAGTTGCTCCATTTAATTGATTTCTCACAGTAGTAATTAACTCTTTTAGTTGAGAATTATCTGGAAATTGAGTTGGTTCTTCACCAAACATTGTTTCAACTTCTTTTAATCTATTTCTTGCTCCAGTAATAGATAAATTATACAATAATGTTTCTAATCCATTTTTTGTAGGAATTTCATCTAATATTGCTGTATATTTTTCTTTTACTTTGTTTACCTTTGTTTCTGTATATTCATTTTTATTACATAAATCTTGTAATTCTCGTGCAAAAGTTAATAAAGTAGTATTTAATACATCTTTTTCGTTTCCATAATTAGGACTTAAAATAGAACCTTTTTGAATGAAAGAATATACCTTACAAATTTTATCTTTTTCATAATTAGAAAGAGAATATTTGTTTGTAATTTCTTGAATATCTTCATCTACATTTAATTTAGATTCTAAAAATGTACCTTTGCCTGTTTTTGTAATTGTAGGAATTTTTACTTTATAAGACTTTTTATTTTTTGTATAATAGAAAGTCTGATTAATTTCACGATTTGTTCCATCAAAAACAATCTTTAATTCTTTTACAATTGTTCCATCTTCATTATCATAAACAGCTTTCATTCCATGATAAGTAATTTTATCGCCCTTTTTCGTTATCACTTCATTTGTTGGTTCAAAAATGGCATCTTCATAATTATCACCAGAAGAATATAATCCTACAGATGGATACATAGGAGTTGATACTTCTTCATCACCAAGTTCAATTTCATCAGAACTTAAAGTACCATCAAATAAAGAAGGAACAATATCGTCAGAGTCAGGCATTAATTCAAAATCAATAGAATTATAAGATTCTGCAAAATCTTCACTTGCAATAGAACTATCTTTAATGTTTAAAGGGTCATTCGTTGTAATTGCATTTTTTGAATAATAATCCATCTGAAAACCATAATTTTCAGTTTTATTATCCTCTTCATATTTATAAACTACCATATCAGTATAACGAATATACTGAGGTGTTTTAGATTCATTATTACAAGCATCTTTATAAAGAGCAAGTAATTCATCTATTTTTTTATCACACTGTCTAGATAATTTTCTGTAACCACTCATCGTATTAATTTCAGATTTTTTAATATCTTTCATAATATCATTGTAAATTTGTGTAATTTCATTTTTATCTTCAGTATCAGATAATAAATTTAAATTTACAGAATTATAAGTAGAATCCACTACATTTCTAAGATGAGTCAATAATATATCATATCTAGTTTGACTTTCTTGTTCTGCTCTAGTCGCCTTTTCACCTCCAACAACAACTCTAGTTGAAGAAGCTTGCACTACCATTGGAGCATAAGTAACAGCAGGCATTACAATGGCTAAAGAACAACTTAAAGCTTTTTTAAATTGTTTATTTTTATTCATTTTTTATCTCCTTTACCATAATATTAAAAACATTGCTAAAAAGCTTGAATTAAATATAATTCATGTTTTCATCAATAAAATCTTTATTCTTTATTATTTTATTTTGGATAGGGTATAAATCATAAAGTTTTATTATTCGGAAGTTTTTTAATACTACATTCAGGATTTTTTATTTGAATTACTATTTTCGTTTTCTCTTGAAAACTTCAAATAGCTTGAAAACTTTATAGTTTTCTTATTTTCCTATTTTTTATAATTTTTTATCTTTATATTGTTTTGTTTTAGAAAAACAATATAAAATTTATTCTTATTATTTGTATGTAAACTACAATTCTTTTTTATTTTTTAAAAAAGAATTAGTAAAAACGAAGAAAATTTTCAATTTCTTCTATTCTTTTTATATTATGAAGAATTTGTGAAAAATATTATAAATTAAATGATTGAGATAAAAAATTTCACAAAAAAATAAGAATATTGTTTTGTAAAAATATGTTTTGTTTTTTTTAAAAAATATGATATAATAAAAATAAATAAATTAGAGATTGAAAGGAGTTTTTTATGAAAGCATTATTAATTGCTGAAAAACCATCTTTAGCAAGAGAAATAGCAAAGGTTTATCATACAATGTCAACATATCCTGATATTATTGAAATTACGAATTTTGCAGGACATGTTGTTGGATTACAAAATCCAAGAGATTATGGTGTATATAAAGGAAAGGATTGGGCTGATAAGAAATGGTCATGGGATATGTTACCCATTATTCCTGATGATTTTTTATATAAAGTTTCTCCTGATAAAATTAAAATGTATCAAGATTTAAAAAATAAAATTGAATTGGGAAATTATGATTATATCATTAATGCATGTGACCCAGATAGAGAAGGAAATCATATTTTTCAATTATTTTATGATTTATCAGGTTGTACTTTACCAATTAAAAGATTTTGGACTAATGACTTAACAGAAACTTCAATAAAAAATGCTTTAGAAAATTTAAGATATGAAGGAGATGGGAAATTACCTGATTTAAGACATTTAACTGAAGCTGCAATATTAAGAGCTCAGTTTGATTGGTTGTGTGGAATGAATTTTACTGTTGCTGCTAGTTTGCAAATGAAAAAAACTGCAAAAATAGGAAGAGTAAAAACTCCAACACTTGCAATTCTTGCAAAAAGAGAAGAAGAATTAGCAAATTTTAAACCAGTAACAACTTATGAACTAGAAGCTGAATATAAAGAAGGTTTTACTGGAGTTTTATTTGATGAAGATGGAAATGTTCGTTTTCAAAAGAAAGAAGATTCTGAGGATATTTTAAAAAAATTAAATCCAAATCAAGCAATTGTTCAATCAATAGATACAAAACGAGAAAAAACAAATGCCCCTCAATTATATAAATTAGCTGATTTACAAGTAGAAGGAAGTAAATACTTTGGTTATAATGCCGATAAAGTATTAGAAATTGCTCAAAGTTTATATGAAAAAAAGATATTATCTTATCCAAGAACAGATTGTCGATATATAGGAACATCTTTAACAAAAAGTTTTCCTAAATTATTAGATACAATTTCTTCATTAACAGAAATAAAAACAGAAGCTTTATCAATTACAAAAACAGATATGGAGAGAGTTGCAAAAAACAGTAGATATGTTAGTGATAAAGAACTAAAAAAATCTGGTCACTATGCTTTAGTTCCAACAGATAAGAAACCTGATTTTTCTAAATTAACAATTGAAGAAACAAATATTTTAACATTAGTTTATAAACGATTTTTAGCTTTATTTTTACCTCCAATGGAAACAGATAAAACTGTAATTGTAACAGAAAATAATGGTTATACTTTTAAAACAACAGGAAAAGTATTAATTGAAAAAGGTTGGACTGCAATTTATAAAACAACTTCTGTTGATACTTTATTACCTCCTGTAAAAAAAGGACAACTTGTAAATATTTTAAAATTTAATTTAGCTGAAAAAGTTTCAACTCCACCACCAAGATATACAGAAGGTTCTTTAATTCTTGCAATGGAAAATCCATCTAAATTTTTACATGATGAAACATTAAAAGATATTATTAAAGAAAAACAAGGAATTGGTACTCCAGCAACAAGAGCTGGTATTATTGCTCAATTAATTTCAGATGGTTATATTGTTAAGAAAAAAGGAAAAGGAAAAGCAGAATTAATTTATGTAGAACCAGCAGGTATGTTGGTTTATAATAATACAAAAGATAAAGATTTTTCTTCTGTAGATATGACTGGAATTTGGGAAGAAAAATTATCTGAAGTAGAACAGGGAAACTTATCATCTTCAGATTTTGACAAAGAAATGAGAACTTATGTTTTAAAAAGTTTAGATGATATTAAAATTTCTAAAATGAAAACTGGTGGATTAACTTCTGCAACAGTTATTGGAAAGTGTCCAAAATGTGGTGGAAATGTTGTTATTGGGAAAACATATTATTTATGTGAAAATTATAAAGATACTTGTGATTTTATTATTAAAAAAACTTTATTAGGAGCAAATATTACTGAAACTGAATGTAAAAAGTTATTAGCTGGAAAAGAAACAAAAGAACTTACATTAAAAAAAGATGATAAAAAATGGAAGTCAAAATTAGTAATAAAAAATGGAAAAGTTGAATTTGCGAATAAGGTAAATAATAAAGAAATTACATGTCCGAAATGTGGTAAAACAATGACAATTAATCAATATGGAGCTTTTTGTGAATCAGGAGACATTAAATTATCTAGAAATTTAAAAGGTGCAAAATTTAATGATGAACAATTAATGTCTTTATTAAAAGGAGAAACAATAGAAGAAACATTTACTTGGTCTAGTGGTAAAAGTTCAAAAGCAAAAGTTAAATTAGAAGATGGTAAACCTAAATTTGAATTTTAATTTCTATTTCCCACTTTTCTAAAAGTGGGAATTTTCTTATTAATAGAAAATTATATAAGGAGAAATTATGGTTGGTAAACAAATAATAAATAAATTAAAAGATACAACAAACCTTACATTAGTTTCACATAATAATCCAGATGTTGATGCAATTTTAAGTCTTAATTTATTTTCTAAAGTATTAAAATCTTATAAAATAAATTATAAAATTGTTTTACTTACAGAACCTGATTTTACAACAAAAGCAATCATTAAAAGAAATCAGTTGTCAATTTTTCAAGAGTATAAAAAAGAAATAAAAAAAGAAGATAAATTATTTTGTTTAGATTGTTTTACTTTATGTGATTATGAATCTCAAATTATTGGATGTATAGACCATCACCCAACAAAATTAAAAAATAATTACATTATTTATGATAATGGATATTATAGTTCTACAACAAAGAGAATTTTTGATTTGTTTATTGAAAATAATCCACTATTCAAAGAAGATTATAAAGAATTTGCAATTCAAACTTTATATTCTATTTACATAGATACAAATTCTTTAAAAAGTTCGAAATTTAATATATTAGATAATAAATGGATAAGTGAAACAATACAAAAATATTCCTTGGATGAAAAACAATTGATAGAAGAAGGGTTTTGTTTTACTGATTTGTCATTAACAACAAAAGAATTAATTCTAAATGGTTACAAAAATTATTATTTACCAAATAAGAAATCAGCAATTATTTCTTATTTAATATTAAAAGAAACATCTGAAAAATTAATAAATAATTTATTATTAGAAATGAAAAAATACAAAAAAGAAAATAAAATTGATTATTTTTGGATGATTTTATATGAAATTGAAAAAGATTTAACAATATTATTAATTGTAAAAAATTCAAAGATACAAATAAAAAAATATAATTGTATTTTGTCAAGAAGTATTGATGTATATCCATTATTAGAAAAACAAAACATGAAATAAAAAAGAAGAGGAAAAAACCTCTTCTTTTATTTTATATATTTCATTAATAATTCTCTTATTTTTACAAATTTCATTTCATCATCTAATGTTTCTTTATAATGTTCTTTTTGTAATTCATCAAAATCTTTAGAAGAACTTATAGTTAAATTAAATCCTTGTACAGTTTTATTGTTTTCATAAGTAGTAAATTCATAACCTTTTCCATTTAAATATCCATTAAAAATAAATTCTTCCATATTTTTAAAATCTATTTCTTTTAATAATTTTGAAAGTTCTTTTAATTCCTTCTTAGAAAGTTTTCCATAGTTTTTAGAATCTACTTCTTCAGTTCCTTTTTTAAAATAAGTTAAAGAATAAAAACCATTATTATAAATATCCATTCGAAAATCTGGTTCTTTATCTTTTTTTGAATAAGTAATTTTATCATTTTCTGTTTGTTCGAATAAACAAACACCTTCTTGATAATGATATAATGGAGTTAAAGAAGGAATATAAATATGTTGTATATAATAATTTCCAATTAATAATGAAAATAGAATTGAAAATATAGGAATTAATATGTATTTTATTTTCTTTTTCAATTTATCCAATGAATTCACTACTCCTCATAATAATCATTTTTTATATTTGTACAGACATCAGATTCTCCCATAGCTGATTGATATTCATAATTACAATTGTTTTCATCAAAAGTTCCATAACATTCAGTAGATGGAAAATTTTCAACAATAATTTCAATCAATCTTTCAGGATTTGTTTCTAGAAAATCCTTTTTTCTAGAAGAATGGAAGATTAAACAATTAGAATTAGATTCATTTTTTTTGTAACACTTTAATAATAAACCACATTCATCATCACCATCTTCATAAGAATCTTTTAAAAATTCTAAAATTTCTTCTAAATCATCATTTGAAGCTCTGACTTCTAAATGAAATGTACTCATAAACTTACTTCCTTTCTTTCGTTATTTTTTTTCATCATATAAACAAAGAAAAAAAATATTCCGATTTTAGCAAAGAAGGAATATAAGTTAGCAGAAAATTAGATATATTTTTTAAATTGCTTTAAAATTTCAATTTGAAAATCTAAATATTTTTGTTGATAAGATAATAAATTTTCTAAATTTAATAATCTATCATCATTATTTTTAGAACTTTTAAATTTTTTAATTTCATTAAGAAATTTTTCTGTAAAATCTACATAAAAGGAATAATCAATTAATTTATTTTTCTTTTTAATATTTTGAATTTTTTTACTAATTTCCTTTAATTTCGTTTCTTTTGATTCTAACAGTTGTTTTTCTGTTTTTTCTGTCATTGTTTGACGATAACATTCATCATATAATTTATCTAAAACTTCATAATATTTGTCAATATATATCCATGATTTATTAAAATTCTTCTGAAATTTTCTTTTTTGAAAATAATTTAATTTCTTTTTTTCCATGACAAAAATCCTTTCTTTCTTCTGTTATTATATTATAACATGTTTTATTTTAATTTGCAATTAACTATACTATATAAATAAATAAAAATATAAAAATAATGGAGGAAATATGTATGACACAATTAGAAAAAATGAAAGAGTTAAATATTCTTTTAAGAAAGGCCTCAAAAGCTTATTATCAAGAATCTCGTGAAATCATGAGTAATCATGAGTATGATAAACTTTATGATGAATTAGAACAACTCGAAAATGAAACAGGAATTATTTTAAGTGATTCTGTAACACAAACAGTAGGATACGAAATTATATCTGATTTACCAAAGAAAAAACATCCAGTAAAAATGTTATCGCTTGATAAAACAAAAGACAGAGAATCATTAATGAAATGGTTAGGAACACAAAAAGGTTGTTTATCTTATAAATTAGATGGATTAACAATTGTATTACATTATCAGAATGGAGAGCTGGTTGAAGCAGTTACTCGTGGAAATGGAGAAGTTGGAGAAGTTGTTACTCAAAATGCCAAATTTTTTCATGGTATTCCAAAAAAAATTCCTTTTAAAAATGAGTTAATTCTTCGAGGGGAAGCTTTAATGACTTATGAAAATTTCAACAAAGTAAATGAACAAATTTCGGATACAAATGCTAAATATAAAAATCCAAGAAATTTAGCATCTGGAACAATTCGACAGTTAGATACTCGAATTACAGCCGAAAGAGGAATTGATTTTTTTGCTTTTTCATTAGTTAAAGCTGAAGGTTTTTTAGAAGACAATCTTGTTTTTTTAGGTGAAATAGATGGATATTGCATAAATGATTATAGCAATCAATTAGATTGGTTAGAATCATTAGGATTTCAAGTGGTAAAACATAAAGTTGTAACAAAAGATACAATTTTAAATGAAATTGCTAATATTGAAAAAACAATGGATTTGAATCCATTTCCATCAGATGGACTGGTATTATTTTATGAGGATGTTAGTTATGGAAGAACATTAGGAGTTACTTCTAAATTTCCAAAGAATGGAATTGCTTATAAATGGAAAGATGAAACAGCAATGACAACTTTAAGAGAAATTGAATGGTCTCCAAGCAGAACTGGATTGTTAAATCCAGTAGCAATTTTTGATTCAGTAGAATTAGAAGGAACAACAGTTTCTCGTGCTTCAGTTCATAATCTTTCAATTATTAAAGATTTAAAGCTAAATATAGGAGATGAAATTGAAGTATTTAAATCAAATATGATTATTCCTCAAATTGCAGAAAATCATTCTAAATCATTAAAAAACATTCAAGAGATTTTACCAGAACATTGTCCAGTTTGTCATGGAGAATTAGAAATAAAAAAAGAACAAGATGCAGAAGTTTTAATTTGTAAGAATCCAAAATGTTTAGCAAAACATGTTGGAAAATTTGAGCATTTTGTATCAAGAGATGCAATGAATATTATTGGATTATCATCTGCAAATCTTTTAAAATTCATTGAATTAGATATTCTTCATGATTTTAAAGATATTTATCATTTAAAAGAACATAAAGATAAAATTGTTGTTTTGGAAGGAATGGGTGAAAAATCTTATAATAATTTAATACAATCCATTGAAAAATCAAAAAAAGTTGAGATTTATCAATTCTTGTATAGTCTTGGTATTCAAGGAATTGGATTGTCAACATCTAAAACGATTGTAAAACATTTTCATTCTGATATTGATAAAATAATTCAATCATCAAAAGATGATTTTATTCAAATTGATGGAATTGGAGAGATTCTTGCAGAAAATTTAGCTCAATATTTAAGAGTTCATAAAGATGAAATATTAGAATTAAAGGATGAACTTACTTTTATTTATTCAACAGAAACAATAGAGAATAAATATGAAAATTTAACATTTGTTATTACAGGAAATGTATTTCAATTTAAAAATAGAAAAGAATTAAAGAAATACATTGAAGATAGAGGTGGAAAAGTTTCAGATAGTATTTCAAGTAAGACAAATTATTTAATAAATAATAACACTTTATCTACTTCAGGAAAAAATAAAAAAGCGAAATCTTTAAATATTCCAATTATTTCAGAAGATGAATTTTTAAATTTATAATATGTAAGGGAAGTACACTTGGTACTTTCCTTTTTATTTACTTTCTTTTTGTTTTATGTTATAATAACTAAAAAGGAGGAATAAATATGCAAACATTTTCAAAAAAATGTCAAGAAGAATTATCAAAAGAATTAAATATCATTTATCCCTGGACTTGTAAAAATAAAAACTTGAATATTGTTCAATATGATGGATTATTAACAGATATAAAAACTTATTGGAATGAAGAACCTCGTTATAGAGAGGGGTTTGAATTAACAGATAATTCAGTAACAATTCCAATATTCTTTACAAGAATAAATGGAATTTATAATAAAAAGAAGGACCAAGAAAAATTAGAAAAAATATTTACATCATCATCCATTTATTATGAAAGTATTAAATCGTTTGAAAAAACAATTGAGTTAAATATAAAAAGAATTAGTTTAGATAGTTTAAAATTATTAGAATTAAAATTTGGAGAAAATATTTATGAAAATTTAAAATATTTAAATAAAGAAGGGTTATTTGAAAAATTATTTTTTGAATTATCACCTTTTATTCGAGAACAATGTTTAGAAAAAGTAAAATTATTTGAAGAAAAATATGAAAAAACATTTCAAATAAAAATGAAAGATTTTTATTTATTTTTAATTTTTCTTGATAAAAGATATGTAGATGCTTTAAATAATTTTGACTATCCATTTCATAATCCTAAAATTGTAATTAAAGAAAATGAAAATGAACTTTTCACAGAAACAGATATTATGTTTTTAACTTTTTTAGCTTTTATTGGTTTTGATATTTTAATATTAAATCCATATGGAAAGACTGATATCAATACTTATATAAATATAAATGATATTCATTTAGATAAAACAAAACAAGTAAAAGAATCTACAGTAAAGAAGCAAAAAAAGAGAAAAAAACAAATAATTACAAAAGAAAATATTTTATTAGTTTTAAGCTTTTTGTTTTTAATTTTACCTTTTTTGTTTTTAAATGGTTATAATATAGAAAATCATAATTTCATTGAAGCTGTACTGATTGGTATAATATTTTCTGATATTTTCTTATTAGTGAGTTCAATAGATACTGATTTTACAAAATTCAATAAAAAAATTCTTTCCTTTTGTTTAAGTATAATTAGTTTTATATTAGCATTTAGTACTTTAATGTTCATCGTTTCAGATATAGAATCAATATATTTAGAAAAAGAAGGAGAATTAAAAGTTGAAAAAGAAGTATTAGTAAATGAAGAAAATGATTTTTATTTTGAAATTGGCAAGAAAGCTTATTTAGATGAAAACACAGGAGATTTATTTCTGTATTTAGGTAATCCTCCAAAAAATGATAAGAAACTCTTAATAGATATTTTTTATGAAAAACAAGAAATTTTGTTAAATAAAGAAATTTCTAATTTTAGTTACTATATAACATCAAAAACAGACAGTGAGTTTAAAAAAGGAACATATAAATTTACAATTAAAGGATTTACAAATGAAGGTATTTTTGGAAAAAAAACATTACAATTTGAAAAAGAGATTGAAGTTAATTGTATTTCTCATAAAGAATTCCTTAATATTATTGAAAAAGACTTGAAATAAAATGTAAGTCTCTTTTATAAAAAATATGTTATAATAAAATAAAAACAAAAGTGAGGTTAAAAATGGATGGTAACTTAGAGTATTATAAAATGAAAAGTTCTTGGGACTATCAATTATTTGATTATAAATTTTACTCAGATAAAGAATATTTAAAAGTAGGAGAAAATTTATTGATAAACGATGATGATATTATTCGAAAAATAGATATAAATAGTTATTTTACATTATCAAAGAAAGTTTCTCCTATAAAAACTGTTATTTTTATAAGTAAAAATGAAGAATTAAACTTTCACTGTACTGTAAATAAAAAATATTTTGTATATTCTATTTCTGTTTACGATAATTATAAAAAATATCAGATATTAAATGATAATTTTCAATTAGAATATGTATTTGATTCTTGTTTTAGAGATTTTAATAAAAAAGAAAATGAAATGACAGAAGAAAATTCTAAAAAATTATTTCTAAAAGAATGTTTAGTATTAATAAATAATCAAAATAAAAAGAAAAATTTTTTGCAAAGAATTTATATGAAATTTACAAAAAAAACAGAGATTATGGAATATGAGAAAATTAGAAAACAAAACAATCTTCCTTTAGAAATATTAGGAAAAATAAAAAAGATAGAAACTTATATTCAAATTTTAGAATGCCAAAATTATTCAGAAGATATTTTACAATTGTTAAAAACAAATATTGATTTAGCATTATTAATTACATTTGAAGGCAATGATGCTCAATTAGTTGAAAAAATAAATAATTATTTAGATACGACTTTAGAATACATTCAATCTTTAGAAATGAATAAACAATTATTCAATGAAGAAGTTGAATTAAAAGTAACAGAAAATATCATGAATATTTTAGATGATAATGAATCAATAATGAAAGAATTAATAAAAGAGAATGAGAAAAATAAAAATAATAAAATTAAAATATCTTTATAAATAAAAAAAATAAGCACTGTTATTGATTCCAGTGCTTATTTTTTATAAGCTTTAAAAAATCTTTACATTCTTCTAATAAAGAATCTTTTCCATTTTTTATATATTTTCTTAAAATATCTGCTTGACTATCTTGAATAAAGACACCATCAAACATATCAGAATATTCATCATAATCTTTTAAAACTTGAACAAGATGAGGATTTTCATCTAAATATTTTATCCACATTAATTTTAAATAAGAATTTAAATGTTTTTTATCAAAATACATGAAATAAATTACTAAATGATGAGGAATATCTCCAATAACAGATTGTTTATTATCTTTTGTTTTTTGACATTTTAAATATAAATTCTCAATAGTATCATAATCATGAAAAATATGAACTTTTGCATATTGTGGAGAGAATCTAGTATCTCCTTGAATAGAACATTCTAAAATTCTAATTTTCCTCACCTCTTTAATATTCTTTAGTCAATAACTGTAATTCCACTTGAAGTTTCATCTGGTACAACAGTATATACTTTTTCAGTTGTTTCTTCTACTTGACTTTCTTCAGAATTTTCATTTTCAGAAGTTTCATCAGTTGTTTCATCTGGAATATCAAAAGAATAACCTTTTTCTCCTGGTAAGTCAATACCTAAATATTTATTTAAAAATTCAGTAGAAACATAAAAGTCATAATCATATTCTGATTTTGAAGGTAATTTAGAAACAGGGAATTGATAAGATTCTCCAGTAGAATTATCTTTGACTTCTTCTGTTGAAATAGCTACCATTTCACCATTTAAATAATATTGTTGACAATCTTCATAAATATCAAGAACATTATCATCTACAATTATATTTAAACCTGCACCATAATTTTCTTCATCTTTTTTTGAAACAATATAATTCATCTGATTCATTAATTCAGAAACTAAAACACACTGTTCTCCTTCAACATCTTTTACTTCAATAATTTTTTCACTCGCATTTACAACCATAGAAAGAAATGTTGGAATAATCATTGAAATTGCTAAAATAAGACAGATAATTTTCTTCATTCTTAATTTCTTTTTGTTTTTCAAAATAAATTTCTCCTTTCTAATCTTTCATTATTCTATTTTATCATGTTTTTTTTATAAAAACAACAAAAATATAGAATTATTGTTTACATAAAAAATAATTTATAGTATAATAAAAGAAAAGGAGGAAAATAAAATGATAAGTGTAAAATTACTTGATAAATTAGAAAAATTAGATGAAAAAAAGCAAAGTCTTTAAGATTTGTTTTAAAGACAATTCATAAACTTATTTATTTATATTTTGGGTTATGGATTCTTGCACCTTTGACTTTAGAATCAAAAGTACTTGAAAACATTTGCTGTAGTTTTGCTTTTGAATTTATATTTGTACTTTTTTTAATATTTATTTATGAAAATTTTTTTGATAATATTAGTCGTTTTGTATATCCTAATAAATATGATAGTGATTATGATGATGATAATCATATTATTTCTGGATGGTATGAATAAGATTTTTAGAAGCGAATTAAAGAAAGAAGAGTAATGAATACTCTTCTTATTTTGTTTTTTATCTGAAAATTATTGACAATATATGAAATATATTATATAATGAATTATAAGATAAAGAAATTTAAGTAAAATATATAGAGAATAATAAAGAGAAAGAAAGGAGATAATATAATATGTTTAAAAATTTATTTAAGAAAAACAACTCCTTTCCTCCAAAAGAAGAAAATGTAAATGTCAAAGAGCAAGAAAGTTTTGCTGGTAAAATTGAAACTATACATGATAAGAAAAAGGTATATGAAATGGAAGAACTTCTTCCAAACTCTAAGTTTTTAACAGATGAAGAGGAAAGAGAGATTGCTATTGAAGAAGAAAAAGAACATGTTAGAAAAATGACAAATGCAATTCTTGAAAGACAAGCAGCAATTGCCTCTAGTTATGCAGGAGATAGTGAAGAAGAAAGATTAAAAAATCCAATTCCAGACCCAGTTTTAGCTGCAAAATATGGAGATGCGTATCACTTTAAATATGATGATTAAAGTGAGATTACTAAAGATAAAAAAAGTTCCTAATACTAGGAACTTTTTATTTTGTTTACATATACATTTTTAAATCTGCTTCATCTAAAACACAATTTTTTAAAATTAATTCATCCACTGTATCAGTCTCTGAAGCAAATTTATAAATTTTTGCAAGTGTTTCTTCTAATAGTTCTGCAATTTCATCATCCTTGTATTTTGGATTAACATATTCTTTTAAATCATTCGATAATTCAGAAATCATATTATTTTTTAACAAATTATCTTTTGCTAAAGTTGCGGAAAGAATTTGAATTCTTTTTCTATCTGAATCTTTGAATTTAAAAGCTTTCTGATAATAACCCAGTAAATCATTTACCTGTTTAAAAGCTCTTGAAAGATTTGTTCCTAAAATGTCATAACAAACTTGAATTCCCATTTCAGAAATACTATCTTTTACATCTTCAGAAATATCTCCATCTAAAAGACTAATAGATGTAACAACAGGATATGCTTTTAATTCTAATGAAATTCCAAACATATTTTCCAATTCTGATTTTTTTGGAATTTTAGAATAAACTTCTTTAGTAATGTTTTTAATTTTATCATCTTCAACACCAACATCAGTTAACATTCTTTCAAAACCAATCTTAAAAGTTTCAACACTTGTATCATAACAGTTTGTTAAAACTTGAATAGCATCATTAAGTTCTTCCTTTTTTTCTTCAAAGAATGGTCGAAAACTCTCTTTATAAGTTTCAACAGTCATAAGACCATCTCTACCAAAAGAACAGAGATTTCTTTTTCCTCTAACAGAAGAAAAAATAGATGAAATTTTTTTCATTTGCTGATTTGGAAAAATAGAAATTTGAGTTTTATTTTTATATTCTGCAAAAAATTCCATCGTTTCATCAGAAACTCCATTTTGCATTAAAATATCAGAAATGAAAACTTTTTTATCAGCTTGATTTCTCTGATGAACAGAAACAAATAAACACTGTTTGCCAAAATATTCAGAAAGGTTATTCACTGTTACAGATTCACCTTTCAAACCTTCAATAATGTTTTCTACCTCTTTTTCTCTAATATACATACAATTTTCCTCCTTGTGTATGATTATTTTTTTTTACTTTATATTATATTAAATTTTAAAAACTTTAAAACAAAAGAAAAAAAGAAGGGATTAATCCCTTCTTACTTTTTTGTTGTTTCAGTTGTCTTTTCAGTTTCTTTTTTAGTACTTTCTTTTTCAGTTGATTCTTCTTTATTTGTTTCGTTCTCTTTCTTTTCTGTTGTTTCAGTTTCTTCCAAAACCTCAGAAACAACCATATCGTTTACAATTTGAATAGTTGTTACTTTAGATGTTGTTTTATCACTTTCTTTAATAAATCCATAATATTCAATTGCACTTACAGTGTTATCAAAAGAACTTCTCATAATTTCAACTTTTAAAGCATTTGGAACTAATTCTAAGAAATTTTCTTTTGTCATATCAGTACTGTTTTTAATTTTATCAGCAGTTGCATCATCAACTACAGGTAATTGACTATTATCTTCATATACTTCATAAATATCAGTAATAACATCTTCAAAAGTTTCAACCATTAAATAACCAGTTACTTTACCATCTTTTTCAACTTTAATTGTATAATTTTTAGAGGTTAAACCAGCACTATCTTTATCCATTCTTGATTGAATAAATTTACTTTCATAAGACATTGGATATTGTGTTTTATATAAATATAAATCTGCTCCTAATTTTTCTTTTAAACTATCCATACTAATATCAATACTTTCAATATCAGAAATAGAAACAGATGTTGTTTGTAAATTTTTAGATTCATAAATATTATTACTATCTTTATCTTCCACTAAAAATCCTGTAATTTGCATTTCATTTTTTAAATCTAAAGGAACATATGTAGAAACAATTTTATTATCAGCAGTAATCCATCCAATTTTTACAAAAGAATCTTCAGTATAATTTTCATCTTTTAATAAGGTTTCTAATTTTTTATCTATTAAACTTTCATCATATACATAAAAATCTTTTCCATCATAAGTATCTAAAATAAATTGTGGTTTACCCATAATTTTTACTGTAGATTCATAAGAATAATCTCCTTCTTGAGTTAATTTAATTAATTCATCTACTTTTGTTGATTCTACAGGAGCTGCTGTCTCTAAAATTGTTAAAATATCTTTTTCATAATCTTCAGATTTTTTTTCTGGTAAAACACTTTCTACTTTTGGAGGTTCAACTTCTTTAACATCTTTAACTTCTCTGGTCTGTTTTTTTACAGTTGTTTCTGTTTTAGATTCTTTTGTCTGTGTTGTTCCATAATAAACAATACCACCAACACAACCAAGAGCTAAAATAATACCTAATATCATATAAATCTTTTTCTTACTCATTTTTTTTATTTCTCCCTTTTTTTTATTTTATTAAAAGAGTTTTCAATAACTCTTGTATCAACATTAAGATTTTGATATAATAAAAGAAAAACTTTTATTTATAGAATATAATAACAAAATATACTTGATTTAGTCAAGATATTTTTGTTACTTCTTCAAATTTTCACAAAATAGGAGGTTAATTGTCTTGAATTATGAAGAAAAAATAAAAGAAATACAATCTTATTATGATAAAAAAACAGGAGAACTAGAACAAATTAAAAAAGAAAAAGAAAAAACCGAAGAGGAAACTTTAGTTTTAAAAAAACATTTAGAAAATTTATTAATTGAAAAAAAGTTAATAGATAAAAGTTGTGAACAGGCAAGAACTGATGGAAAACAGGCAATTGAAGATTTATCTAATTTTTGTATGAATCAAATATTTGAAGATGATACAAAAATTTATTTAAATATAGGACAAAAAGATGGTATTCCAACAATTGAAGTTGAAATAAAAACTACAAAAGATGGAAAAGAAGTTACTATTTTACCTGAATTGGATGGAGGAGGAATTAATGATATTATTTCTACATCTATTTTTGTAGGATTAGGTATTTTAAATTTAGATGAAAATAAATCAATTTATGTTTTAGATGAACCATCTAAATATATAAGCAAAGGAATTTATGCAGAAAAATTTGCAGAATATTTACAAGAATTATTACATCAACTAGGAAAACAAGTAATTATTTCAACACATGATGAAAGTTTAGCAGAAATAGGAGATAGTTCTTTCTTTTTAGAAAAAGACTCAGTAACAGGAGTTACAGATATTACAAAAATGAAATAAATAATAATAAATTTTTTTGTTTCTAGGTATAATAAAAAGAACATAAAAAAAAATAATAACTAGAAAGGAAAACTTGTAAAATGAAAAAAATTTGGAATAGAATTGTTAAGAATTTCATAGGTGAAAAAATGACAGAAGATGAATTTTATGAGGAATTTCCAGAATTAAGTCCAATTGAAGAAGAAGGATTTGTTCCTTTAGATGAATATGAAGAAGAAATAAAAAAAGAACAATATCAAATAAATCAAGTAAAGATGATGACAATTTTTGATGATTTAGTTGATTGTATTAATGATAAGTCTAAAAAAATGTTAAGTAATGTTAAGATAGGAAGTTATATAATTGATGGAATTCTTTTTACTAAAAAAGGTATTTTTTTAATTTCCTGTTTATCCTTAGATAAAGGATATGTGAGAGGTTCTCAACAAGATACTTATTTAGATTATTTTAAACAATCAGAAATGTATTCTTTTGGTAAAAACAAAAATGTTGTAAAAAAAGCATTTGAAAATAATCCAAATAAAAAAATTCTAAATCCACTTGGAGAGTTAGTGGTTTGGAAACAACAAATAAAAAAGGTAAAACAGTTTGAAAAAATTAATTTTTATACTGTAATATTATCTGAAACAGGATTATATTTTGATGATGAATTTGCTAAAACTCCATATTTATTTAATAATATTGATTTAGCAGAATTCATTAATTATATGAATACTAATATTTATACAAAAGAACAATTGGAAGAATTCTATAATTCTTTTGTTACCTATGATAATTAATTAAGACCCTTATAATGGGTCTTTTTTCTTGCAAAAAAATAAATTTTATGTTAAAATTATATAAGAAATTTTTATTAAGGAGTTTTTATTTTGAAAGAAAAAGGATTTTTAATTGGAACATCTAGTTTTGACAATATGATTATTTGTAACGAAATAGAACCTTATATACAAGCAAGTTATATTGTTATTATTGATAAAAGAACTTCTCAAAAATATATAGGAGAAATTACAGATTGTTATATACAACCATATATGAATGAAAATAATTTACCAGAAGGAATTGATTTTAATTTTTTTAAAAATAAAGAAAAACATGCTTTTTATTTTGCTAAAATAAAAATTTTAAATACAACTTTAAATTCAAATATTGAACCAAATTCCTTAGTGTATGAACCTAACTTTGATGATTTAAAATCTATTTTATTTCAAACAGAAATAGATGAAGGTTTTAATTTAGGAATAATAAAAGGAACAGAATATTTACAATCTTCTTTACCAAAAGAAATTTCAAATATTACTCCTTTATTAAAAAGAGATGATAAAACAAAGGAATATCATTCTATTAAACAAGAAGGAATTCCATATATTTATAATTTTCGTTCTATGGCTCAAAATCCTCATATTGGCTTATTTGGTTCTTCAGGTTCTGGAAAATCTCAAGCTTTAAAAGTATTAGAAGAAGAATGTGCAATTAAACGAATACCTTTTATTTGCTTTGACCCTCATAATGAATTGTCTTTTCAAGACTTTAGAGATGAAGTTGAAAAGATTAATCCTAAACTAAAAAAAGATTTTAAAAATTGTAATGAAATTTTTGAAATTGGAAAAGATATTGGAATTTGTTTTGAACAATTATCTTTTCAATCTTTAGTAAGTTTATTTGGATTTTTTGAGGGAGGATTAAGTGATTCTCAAAAAAATGTTTTACAGTTATTGTTTGAAGAAGGTATGAAATTAAATGTTTTAAAATATAAAACACAAACCTTATTGTCTGCTTTTATGAAAAAAGAAAATGAAAGAAATCATAGAAAAGTCGAATTTACTTCAGATGAACAAATTCTATATGATGAATTTGGTTCAAAAATTGGAGGAATGGAGACTATTCGAGCTTTTTCTTGGAGATTAAATAATCTAGAAAATAAAGGAATTTTTACTTTAAATATTCAAAATGTAATTTCTTGTATTCAAAAAAGAAAAGGTGCTATTATTAGAGGAAATACAGAATTATTGAGAGTTGTCGGATATTATTTAATTAGTGAATTATATCAAAAAAGAATCGCTTATAAAGAATATCATGGAGAACCAATTCCTCCATTTTTAATATTTATAGATGAAGCTCATAATTTTGCACCAGAAAATGGAATATCTTATCCTACTAAAAATTTATTAAGGACATTAGGATTAGAATCTCGAAAATATGGTGTATTTTTATGTTTAGCAACTCAAAGACCATCAAATCTTGATAAAACATTATTAACCCAAATAAACAACAAATTTTTATTTAGAATTATTGATTCTAATGATATTTCTGCATTAGAAACAGAATGTAATTTAACAAAAAGAGAAATTAGTTGTTTACCAAATTTAAAAGCTGGAAATTGTTATTTAGCATTATCTTCTCAAGAAAAGAAATTTTTTATTCGTTTTCGATGTACATTTACTTTAGATGTAAAAGGTGAAAATCCATTTGATGAATTAATAGAAGAACAGTTGTCAAAAAAACAAGAATTAATTTTAAAGTTTTCTTGTATTAATACTATTAAATCAAATGAGGTTTTAGAATTTTTGGAAGATAATAATATAAATCTCACAGTAAGTGATTTGATTAAAGAATGTGATATTTTAGAATCTAAAGGATTTTTAAAAAAAGAAAAAAGTATGATGGGTACAAGATATCTAAAAACTGAAAAAGAAATTTAAGGAAAGGAAGTTAGTAGAAACTTATGTCTAATCCAAAATCAATTACAAATAAATTAAAAAGAAAATATTTAAATAAAATTAATTCTTATGAAAAAATTTATGAAAAATTATCTGATGAAGAATTACAAATGAAATCATCTGAATTTAAAGAACGAATAAAAGAAAGCAAAAATCAAGAAAAAGAATTGGATAAATTATTACCTGAAGCATTTGCTTTAGTCAGAGAGGCTTCTAAAAGGATTTTAGGAAAACGACCTTTTGATGTTCAGATGTTAGCAGGTATTGCTTTACATAATGGATGTATTGCTGAACAAAAAACAGGAGAGGGAAAAACGCTTACAGCAGTTTTACCTACATATTTAAATGCTTTGACAGGAAAAGGTGTTCATGTTGTTACAGTAAACGATTATCTTGCAAAAGTTGGAGAAGAAAATTTAAGACCATTGTATGAATTTTTAGGGTTAACTACTGCTGTTATTCTTGAAAATTCTAATCAAATAGAACGAAAAGAAGCTTATAAAAAAGATGTTTGTTATATTACAAATTCAGAATTAGGTTTTGATTATTTAAGAGATAATATGGTTTTTGATAAAACTGATAAAGTACAAAGACCTTTTAATTTTTGTATTGTAGATGAAGCAGATTCTATTCTAATTGATGAAGCAAGAACTCCTTTAATTATCTCAAGACCTTCAAATAAACCAACTGATATGTATAGAGCTGTTGATATGTTTGTAAAATTGTTAAAACCAGAAGATTATGAAGTAGATAAAAAATTAGGAGTTGTAAATCTTACTGAAACAGGAATTGAAAAAGCAGAAAGAATTTTAAGTTTGAAAAATTATTCAGATATTGAAAACAATGTAATTCGACATCATGTAACTCAAGCATTAAAGGCAAATTATGATATGCAAAAAGATAAAGAATACATTGTAAAAGATGGAGAAATTGTGATTATTGATGAATTTACAGGAAGAATTGCTGAAGGTCGTAGATATTCTAAAGGATTACATCAAGCTATTGAAGCTAAAGAAGGTTTAAAAATTAAAGAAGAATCTGTTACTTTAGCTACAATTACTTATCAAAATTTCTTTAAATTATATCCAAAATTTTCTGGCATGACAGGAACAGCAGTTACTGAAAAAAGAGAGTTTAAAGAAACTTATGAAAAGAATGTTGCTTTAATTCCAACAAATAAACCAGTAATTCGAAAAGATAAAGAAGATATTGTTTTCTTTACAGAAAAAGCAAAAAATAAAGCAATTATTGAAGATATAAAAGAAAATTATAAAGTAGGAAGACCAGTTTTAATAGGAACTCCTTCCATTGAAAAATCAGAACAATTATCAGATTTATTAAAAAAAGAATCTATTCCTCATCAAGTATTAAATGCTAAATATCATGATATTGAAGCTGAAATTGTAGCAAAAGCAGGACAAAAATATGCAGTTACTATTGCAACTAATATGGCTGGTCGTGGAACAGATATTGAATTAGGTGAAGGTGTTAAAGAATTAGGTGGATTAAAAGTAATTGGAACTGAAAGAGCTGAAAATAGAAGAGTTGATAATCAGTTAATGGGTAGAGCTGGTAGACAAGGAGATAATGGAGAATCCCAATTTTATTTATCATTTGAAGATTCTTTAATGAATTATGCATCTGAACATTCTAAAGCAAAATTAAGTAATATTCCAATAGATGATGATTCACCTGTACAAAGTAAATTTTTATCAAGTATTATAAAAAAATCACAAGATAATAGAACGAATCAAAATTTTGATTCAAGACATAATACTCTAAAATATGATGAAATTTTAAATAAACAAAGAATTCTCATGTATGAAAAAAGAGATGAGTTATTAGATAAACAAAATGGTGAAAAAATTGTATTAGATGGATTAGATGCTGTAATTCAATATAATGCATCTAATATTAAAGATTTTGATATTTTAAAGAAAAAATTAAAAAGAGATTTTATGTTAAAACAAGATATTAAAGCCGAAACTGTTTCTGAAATAAAATCTTATTTATTATCTAGATATAAAGAAAATCCTTTTGTTAAAGATAATGAGTTAAAAGAAAAATATTTAAGAAAAGTAATTTTAACAATTATGGATGATTTTTGGATTGATTATTTAACTGAAATTGATGATTTAAGACAAGATGTAAAATTAATTGGATATAGAGGAGAAGACCCTATACATTTATTTACTACAAAAGCTTGTGAATTATTTAATGATATGAGTAATCAAATTAGGATTAATATCCTAATTACAATATTAAATTATGAGAAAGAAGAAGTTTCAGACGAAAAGAGCGATTAATTTTCGCTCTTTTTTTTATAATAAAAGGAAGAAACCCCTTTAGGAAGTGGTTAAATAAAATGGAAATATCTATATAAAAGTCCATTAAAAAAGAACATAAAATTGAAAGGAGATGATTTTTTTGTTTAACAATCGAAAAAAAGATAGAACTTATTTAAAGATGAAAAATGGTAAAATTATAGAGTTTGATGAATCTCAAAAACAAAATTTTTCAGATATTAAAACGAAGAAAGACCAAGAAATAAAACAACAAAAATATTTAAGATTAGAAGAACAAGCAATTGAATCTGAATCAAATAAAGCAAAAAAAACAATTAGAAAAAATCAATCTATTATTTTAAAAATTGCTTTATTTTTAATTCTTGTTCCTATTTTTATTATTTTGGGACTCTTTATTTATCAGAATGTTTCAACTGCAAACAAAGATTTAAAAGCTAAAATAGAAGAAACAACTGTAAATACAACAGTAATAAAAGAAACGAAAGATAATCAAATACAAGAAACTGAAGGAGAAACATTTAAGGAAACAGAAAAAACTGTAACTGTTCAAAAACGAGGAATTTCTGAAAGGAATTTAAATAACATTCTATCTTCTATTGATAATTATAATAATAATATAAATACTGTTTATATAAATACAAAGAGAATTGCTGATGATGTTTTAAATAATTATGGAGATGCTTTATTAGCAGAAACTGAGATGGAAGACATTTATAATTCTTTAATTTCTAGTTATTCAACATTACAACAAGATACAAATTTACAAGAAAATATACCAGCATTATTTAATATTTTGAATGAGAGATATAAAAATACAATTTCTTTAATAAAGACATTAGCCACAAATTTACAACCTTCTGATTTACAAAATCAAATTAATCAATCTATTACTCAAAATAACAAATTATTACAAGACCAAGTAGATGAAGAAATTTTATTTTTAGATAACAATCGAATAAAATATGAAATTAATGGATTAAATATAAAAATTAAAGGAGTTAACTAATTAGTTAGCTCCTTTAGTTTATTCAACAATTCTATTATTTCAGTTTTTCTTTTTTCAATTTCTTCTTTTTCATCAAATTCTATCTCTGGTGTCCATATAATCCAATCTTCAAAATAAGATTCAATATCAAAAATTAATTCTTTTGATAAATCAAAAATATTTTTTTCTGAATTTATTTCTATATTTTTTTCATAAAAAATTATTTGTTTTGAATTCATATGATTTACAATTAAAGAATGTTCCCATCCTTCTGCATCAAACTCAATTTTTACTTCTTGTTTTGTTTCTAAACAATTAATAAATTGATTTAATAAATCCATTGGAACATCAGTTAAATAAGAACATCGAAAAAAATCTTTATCATCACTTAAATTTAAATTTTTTACTTGTTCTATATCAATAATAATATCTGTCCAACCAGCAAATGGTTTTGTTAACATATATTTATCCTTTCTTTTTTTATTTATTCTTATATAGTGAACCACTTATAGTTTTAATATGAAAAATTTTTTATAATATATTGTGAAAAATGTTTTACCAATCCCCTAAAGGGAATGGATTTTCTTTGTTTTTTATATAATAATTTTAATAAAGGAGGTTTTTTATGAAAAAATTAAAAATTAGTTTTTGTTTTTGTCTTTTATCTTCAATCTTTTTTACTGGATGTACACCAACAAATGAAACTCCAGAAGAATATCTTAATAACACTTTAGACCCAGGATTATTAGAAACAACTACAAACCTAGAGTAAATTTATTTACTCTAGATTTTTTATTAATTCAATTTGTTTTTTCTGATAAAAAGGAACACTCATTAATTCAGAACGAATTTCTTCATAAAACTTATGTAATTTAGGATTTACCCAAGACATCCATTCACTTCTTTTTATATCACCATAAACCATTAATTCTCTTAATTTTGTTCCTGAAATTGGAATTTTATTTCTATTAACAATTAATTGTGATGTATTTTCTAAATCTTCATCAGAAAACCAACTAGAACCTTTATTTGTGTCATTTCCAAAAACAAAAATTTCAGGATTTTTATAAATATATCTTCTACAATTTTCTAAAACATATTTTCCCCAATCTTCACTAATATCATTTTCATTTGTTAAATCAACTAATGGCTGAATAATAACCCTTTTATCATCATCGTAAACCTCTCGTAACATTTTAATTCTTGTATTTACATTTAAAGGATTTCTTTCTGTTCCATATTCTTGAGCTGAACCAACAAAAATTAATAATCTATCACATAGTCTTAAAGCTGATTCAATTAAATATTCATGACCAATTGTTAAAGTTTGAAATCTACCTACTACTAAACCACAATCATAAGCTTTACTCATATTTTCACCTCTATACTTTTCTTTTATTATATCATATATATGTAATTTTTTCAATAAAATTATATGATAAAAAGAAAATGAAAGTTATATAATATAAAGACATTTATAATTTTTAAATAACAAGGAGGAAATAGAGATGTATAAAAAAAGAATTGAATTACCAGCTTTTAAATTTGATATTTTTATTGAGAGCAAGGTGATTCCAAGAAATTTAGTTGTTGAATTAAAAGGTATTCATCTGTTAAGAGACTTTGATGGGGAAACAGCTTCAATTGAAAATCCCATTTATGAATATTCCATTGAATCTACAAGAGGAGGAATTATTGTAAGATTTTATATTTTAAATAATTCAGAAGATGAAATGGAAAGATTAGATTATCTTGTGGATGAAGAGTTTGAAATAAGAAATTTAGAATTATTTATTTCAAATGGAAAAACAACTCTGGAAAATTATGAGGTTCAAGAAGACAGTTTTCTTCAAACAACATATAAGTTTGAAGAACAAATGTCACCACTTTCAGAAACTGTTGCTGAATTTTTTGGAGATTATTTAGTTGATGAAAATGATGAACCTGATGAAGAAAGTATTGATAAAATTCTTTCTTTAATTGCCACATCGGAACGAACTGATAATAAATTTGCAGAAACCCTTCTTAATATTTGTACTACATTTATTTAATATTTTTTCTTGTAAAACAAAAGAAAAAATGTTATAATATAGACAAGAAATAGGAGGAAAAGAGATATGGCTGTAATGAAAGAATTTAAAGATTGGAAAGAGTTACCTTCTAATCTGAAAACAAAAACACGATTAAAAACACTAGGATTACAGCCAAGTGGAGACCCTGTTGCTGTAATGATTTCTGAAAAAGGTCAAAGATTTAACTTGTTTGATGAAACAAAAGCAAAAAAGATAAAATATAAAGAATTAGATATGAGTTCTTTTAATTTTTCGGCTTTAAATAAATCAGACATGGATGACTATGCAATTGTTTCTTTTACCACGACAGGAACAAGAACAACTGATGAAATTATTCAAGTAACAATACTTGATACTGAAGGCAATTTTGTATTTAATAAAAAATTCTGTCCAACAACAGATATTCATCCTTTAGCTTATAGTGCTCATAAGATTGCATCTTATGATTTGACAAATGAACCAAAATGGAATGATTGTTGGTATGAATTATCAAAAGTATTAGAAGGGAAAACACTTGTAATGACTGATTATCCATTTTTTGTACGAATGATAAATCAGTCTTGTAAAATGTATGGATGTAAGTTAGATTTTAAATTAAATATTTTTGATTTAAAATCGAATACATTGTTAATTGTTGATTTTGCAAAAGAATATGATTCAAAAAAATCTGTTCAATCAGCAAATCCAGTTCTTGATACCATACAGATTTTACAAAAGTTAAATCCTAGAGCTGATTTATTTGTAAAAAAACCTATAGCCATGAACTATTACAATGAAATGTGTAAAATAAAATGTGCAAATGGTGAACATGGTTTTGAAAAAGGTTCTGAATGGTTGATTAAAAACTTTAATACATCTAATTTTGAAGAATTAGATTTAAAAAGTTGTAAATTAATCGCTAAAGCATTGGAACCAATTGTTAATCATTAAAAAAGAGAGAGTGAAAACTCTCTCTTTTATATTTTAGGAATTAAAAATGTAATTTTATTTTCAACAATCGTTTCAATTTTTCCTTCATCTATTAATTGTTTGATACTAGATTTTACTTTGCTTCTTGTTAATCCAGTCGTTTCAGCAATATTTTTAGCAATATATTCTGTATATCCCTTTGATACTCCTAATAAAGAACTTAATTCAGTCTTTAATTCTTCAGAAGTTTCTTTTTCTATAATTTTTTCTATTCTTTCTGAAAGTTCATCATTTTTTTTACCAAAATTATATAATATATATTCATATAACTCATCCATATTTTAATTCTCCTTTCTCTTATAAGTATAATTTTTATTTTTGTTTTAAAGTTTACTTATTTAATTTTTTTCATTCGCTTAAATACCTAAAGAATTATTTACTTTTCTTCATATCTTATATTATTTTTCTTGTTTTTTCTACTTTTTTTATGTACTATTAATAGCAAATAATTTCATGAAAATGTTATTAATATAATGATTTTTTTCTTTTTTTATGATATAATAAAAATAAAAAAAGGAGTAAAGATATGACTAAAGTGTTAGTTGTTGTAGATATGCAAAATGATTTTGTAGATGAAAATGTATTAGGAAATGAACATTGTAAGGCTATAATTCCAACTATTATTGAAGAATTAGAAACAGGAAATTATGATAAAATATTTTTTACAAAAGATACTCATCATAATAATTATTTAGAAACTCAAGAAGGTAAAAATTTACCAACTAAACACTGTATTTTGGGTACAAAAGGATGGGCTTTAATAAAAGAAATTTTTATGGCAACTACAAAAACAAACATTCCAGTTCATATTATTACAAAAGAAACTTTTGGAAGTAAAATATTAGGAGAAGAATTATTAAAAATAAATGATTTATCAGAAGTTGTTTTTGTTGGTGTTTGTACTGGAATTTGTGTAATTTCAAATGCATTACTAGTAAAAGCTTTTTGTCCTGAAGTAAAAATAACAGTAAAATCAAATGCTTGTGCTTGTATAACAAAAGAAAGTCATGAAAGAGCATTAAAAGCAATGGAATTATGTCAAATTAATATAGAATAGGAGAATATTAAATGAATAAACAAGAACGAATTCAAATATTTGAAGATACTTATCAAAAATGTATGAATCATTCAAAATTAAAACTTTCTATAAATGAAACAAAAAAACAAACAAAGTTGTATAAAGAAAATGAACAAATAAAAATTGAATTTTTAAAACTAAAAGGAAAAGTTTCGGTTATTAATGAAGGTTCTTTTACTTCTTGTAAAAATTATGATAATTTAGTAGTTTTAAATTTTGCATCTGCAACAAATCCAGGTGGTGGAGTAAAAAATGGAAGTTCAGCTCAAGAAGAATCATTATGTCGTTGCAGTACTTTATATCTTTGTTTAAATACAAAACAATTAAAAAAAGAGTTTTATGATTATCATAAATTTCTATTTAAAAACGAAAATTATCGTATTTATAATGATGATATTATTTATACACCAAATATTAAAATATTTAAAAATGATAAAAATCCTAAAATTTTATTAAATGAAAATGATTGGATAACTACAAATGTGATTACTTGTGCAGCTCCTAGAAATATTCCTAAAATAAATGATAAAGAATTATTTGAAATTTTCAAAAAACGAATTCGAAAAATATTTGAAGTTGCAATTATAAATCATAATACAAATATTGTTTTAGGAGCATGGGGTTGTGGAGCTTTTCAAAATCCACCTTATCTTGTTGCAAGAGCTTTTAAAGAGGTTTTAAATGAAGGTTATCGAGAATGTTTTGATAATATTATTTTTTCAATTTTAAAAAGTTCAAATGAAGAAAATTATAAGGTTTTTGAAAGAATGTTTTCATCTTATTAAGAGCGAGTTTTCGCTCTTTTTATTGAAAAAACAATCAAAATATGGTATAATAAATGTAAATAAGGAGGAAATTTATGATATTTGGAATTACAGAAGCTGGAGATGCCAGCATGAATTATGAATGGGAAGAAAAGTTAAATGAAATAGATGGTTGTATTTTAATTACAAAAAACTTAACACAAAAATTTATAAAAAGGTTATTAATGTATAAAAACAAACCAATTATTTTACATGTTTCTTGTACAGGTTATGGAAAGACTGTTTTGGAAAAAAATCTTTCAACTTACAAAGAAACAATTGAAAATTTAAAAATTTTATTAAATAATGGATGGGATATAAATAGAACTGTTTTTAGAATAGACCCAATTATTCCAACAAAAAAAGGAATTCAATTATTTGAAAATGTTTTAAGAACAGTAAAAGAAGAGATTCCAGAGTTAAAAAGATTTCGTATTTCAGTAATGGATAATTATCCTCATATTCAGAAACGATTTAAGAAAATTGGTTTACCAGAATTATATTCAAATTATTTTCAAGCAAGTTTTTCAGAGTTTAAAGAATTAAATGAGAAAATAAAAGAGTTAAAAGAAATTTATTCAGATATATCAATTGAGTCCTGTGCAGAAACAAAATTACCTGAAACAGAAAGATTAGGTTGTGTATCAGAAAGAGATTTTGAAATTTTAGATTTACATTTAGATAATAAAGAGTTAAAAGGTCAAAGAAAAAATTGTCTTTGTGTTTGTGCGAAGAAAGAATTATTAACTTACAAATATAATCAAACAGGATATAATCATTGTTATGGTTGTTTGTATTGTTATTGGAAAACAGAACAAGATTTTGAATAAAACGATAGAACTATAAATATTGACACTTAAGAAAACAATGATAAATGTTCTATTTTTAAAACAAATAGAATATAATAAAAAGTAAACATAAAAAACAATTTAATTTATAGGAGGAAACATAAGATGAATAGTGTTAAAACTTTATGGAATAAAGAAAGCTGTGGATTAAAACACAGATATGGAAATCTTGAAACCACAAAAGGAAAAGCTTTTGCCAATGGAATGGTAATGAAAGACCTTTTTACAATTCATGGTATGGATTTTAAATTAAAGGACATTGAAAACATTATTGACTATAATGTTCCAGATTCTTTATTTCAAACAGAAAGAGAAAAAAATTTGAATTCTCAGCTTTTAACTCAGAAAATTATGAGATTAAAAACTGAGGTTGACAAGTATTCTGGAATTATTGAACCAGGTAAAACTGTAGTTCTTGAGCTTTATGGAGAAGAATTTGAAGCTTCTTGTCATTTTATTAGAGTAAATGACAAAGCTAAAACTGTTGATGTTTGTTTTGTAAAAAACAAAAAAAGAGATTTAACAATAAGTGGTAGAAGTGAACAAAAGCGAATCTCAAAATCAATGGAACTTTATATTTTACAGAAATTAGGAGAAGAATTATATCCAAGTTATCATGTAAATGGTGTCATCTTTTATTTATCCAATTCAAGTGATAGTGGAGCAACTTTAAGTCCTGATTTTGACAATAAAAAACAAGTTGCAAGTTATCATTTTTTTTCAACAGAAAAAACAGAAATGGAAGACAGATTAAACAAGTTAATTGGTCTTGATGAAACACATTTCCCTTGTGAAGGAAAGTGTGAAGATTGTACTTATCATACAATTTGTTCTTATCATGAAAAAGATGACTTGGAATTAGAAACCACAACTGTAGCAAAAGCTCCAGGTTCTGTAACTTTTACTGAAGCTCAACAGGAATTTATTGATATTGAAACTGGAATTTATCGTGTTCTTGCAGGAGCAGGTTCTGGAAAAACAACTTCCATTGCAAATCGAATGATTGAACTGTTAACAAAAGGATATTTTCCTGAAGAAATTCTTTTAATTACCTATACAACAAAAGGTGTTGAAGAAATAAAGGAAAAATTGGATTATTGGCTTCATGTTAATTTTATGGATGAAGATTATCCAATTGAAAGATTTCAAATCTTTACATTTAATGGTTTTGGATTTGAACTTATTAAACAGGAATATGAAAGATTTGGTTTTACAGATGTTCCAAAAGTACTTGATAAATATGAGAACATGAAAATCATTAAACAACTTTTAGATAGTCATGATGAAATTAAAGGATTGAATTATGTAAATCCTTTTATGAGTTACTTTAATTCAAAAGGAGCTGTTTTACAAGTTGATGAATGGTTCAAACAAATTAAAACTGAAGGATTAGTATATCCTGAAGAAGTTGAAGAGTCTTTAAGAATTCCACTTTCTATTGCAGAAGAAATTCTTGTATTATATCAGGAATATGATGAGTATTATAAATCCAACAATTTTGTAGATTTCAATGACCAAGTAGAAATGTTATCTACATTATTTGATGACCCAGATATGTTAGATACTTATGGATTTAAACATATTATGGTTGACGAATATCAAGACTCTGATAATTTACAGACAGAAATTTTGAGAAAACTTTTAAAATATAAAGATTTTAGAAGTTTTGTAGTTGTTGGAGATGATTCTCAAGCAATTTATTCTTGGAGAGGAGCTACATCTGAAAATATTATTAAGTTTGATACTTTGTTTAAAGATGTTATTGATATTCAAATGGTTGAGAACTTTCGTTCAACAAAACCAATCATTCGATTGGCAAATAATTTGAATGATATTAATAAGATGAAAGTTCCAAAAGATTTGGTTGCTTGTAAAGATGGAGATTTGGTTGAGCTTTTAAATGGTGATGATATTCAAAGACTTGCTGAAAGGATTGAAGATGATATTAAATCAAAAGGTTTAAATTATTCTGATATTGCTTTGATTTCAAGAAATAAGAAAGATTTACTAATTGCTCAACAGTACTTTTCATTAAAGAACATTCCGACTGTACTTGCTACTTCTGAACTGTTAATTGATAATAACAAAATCAAAATGTTAACTGATTTTGCAAGTTTCTTAGTAGACCCAAACATGGACCTTGGGTTTGCAGAATATTGTAAGTTAACAGATTACGAAACATTTGTAAAAGAAGAAAAGAAAAATTTAGCAAATTATCTTGCCACAAAGAGGTCAGACTTGTTTAAAGCAATGAAGAAAATGACTCCTTATTACTTTTTCTTAAATACATTATATGAATTAGGAAAAGAAGATAAGGCAATTAATAAATTGGCTGAAGTTTTAAAGGAGAAAAACTTAAAAACAATCAAAGAAGTTGCAACTTTCTTAAATGATATGAAAACTTTTGAAGCTGATTATTATATTGAGAAAGTAGAAGATAAAGTAAATGCAATTACTTTGACAACAGCACATTCTTCAAAAGGAAGAGAGTGGCCAAATGTTTATGTATATCTTAACAAATTTAAATATCCAAAACATTATAACCACTTTGCTCCAGAAAGAAATACCTTCATGGTTGAAGAGGAAAGACGATTACTTTTCGTTGCTGTTACAAGAGCAAAAGAAAATCTCACATTATTGGGAGATAAAAATTCCGAAATTTATTTGGAAGTTGCTCAATGTAAAAGAAAACGATAAAAAAAAGGCTCACCATTTGGTGAGTCTTTTTTATTTACATATCATATTCATGTTCATGTTATTTACATATCATCTAAATCTAATTCAATATCTTCATCTATTGTTGCAATTTCTGGTTCAATCGCACTTTTTGATTCAAATGAATCTATTTCTAATTCAGGGTCAGGAATATCAAATCCTAAATCTTCCATTACAGGTTCTGGTTTAGAAATAATAATATCTGAAGTATTTATATTTGAAGAACTTATATTATTTGTTTGTGTGATATTTCTATTATCTTTCTTTGTTTCAATTTGTTCTTCATTAAATTTTGCAACCATATCATCTAATAAATCATTTAAATCTTTATCAATATATTGAATTTGAGAAACTCCAGGTTCAGCTACAGAATTATTTTTTACAAGACAATAAGTAATTTGTCCAAAAGGTTTATAAATAATATCTGTAGGAGAAAATCTTGCCTCTAATTCTTCATCTTTTTTTACAGTTTCTCTTGCTTCAAAAATAGATGCAAAGAATTTTTGATTAGCAACTGATTTAGATACTTTTAATTTTAAAATTTCACCAAATTCATCAGAATAATATTTAGCATCTTCTGCTGAAACACCTGGATAAATTATTTTATTACGAGCATTTGTAGAAACTAATTTTACAAAAGAATCTCCATCTCTTCCTGAACCCATACCTATCTGAGCTCTTGCTTGTGTTGCTAAGTGACAAGCAACTCTATAAGAACGACCCATTGTTAACATATCAGCAAATCCTGGATTAGAATATACTTGAAATTCGTCAATAAATAACATATTATGTTTTCTTGTATTTTCATTTCCAGGTCTTCTAAATACAGAAGCTTGTAATTGTAGAATAATAAAATAACCTAAATATTTACCTAATTCTCTTAAAGCACCTTGAGCTGTACTCATTGTAACAATAATACCTCTTTCAAAAGCATCATCAAAATTAATTCTTGGTCTATCTTTACAATCATAATATTCAGGAGTTCCTGATTTTGGAGGATTTAATACTTTTCTTAAATATTTATTTGAAATTAGTTTAGATACTTGAGTACGAACTCCAGAACAGTTTTCATATGTTTTTGGAGCACCTTTTCCTCCACCAATACCAGCATAATAATCATTTAAAAACCAATAAATTAATTCATCATTTTCTTTTTGAATTGTTGGATTTGGGTCACTATGATTTTGTTTAAAATCTTTTACAATTGCTGTTCCTTCATTATTTGTATTCCATAATAAGGTATTTAAATCTATTAAAGTAGCATCATCTCCATAACATCTTTTTAATAATTTAACACTTTTACGAATTAATCCATCAGTCATATCTTTAAAGAATTGAGGAGAATCTGGATTTAACATGTTAAATGTTGTTGCCATATTTTCAATAACATCAGTTTCATCACCCTCTAAAGGATTAAAAAAAGGACAATCTTTTAAAATAGGATTAAAATATAACACTTCTCTTCCATAATAATTTGCCATAGCATAAATTTTTTCTGCTAAATCTCCTTTTGGTTCCAAAACAGTAATACCAGCATCAGGATTAGACATATCACGATTAATCATAGGAATAATAGATTGAGATGTTTTACCACAACCTGTAGGCCCTAAAATTAACATATGTAAAAATCTATCTTTTAAAGGTAAAATTACAGGTTCATTTGTTTTTTCTCCTGTTTTTAAATCTACTTTATAACCAATAACAGCATCTCCTGGTTTTATTTGTTCAGTTTCACTTATATCTTTTAATAAATTCATATCATTAATTTTTTCAAAAAATTCAGTTAAACCATTTCCTGCTCCTAAAGCAACAAGAACTAATAACACTCCAAAATTAACAATATAAATAAAAAATGAAAAATCAAAAACACCATTTAAACTTTTAAATAAAGATAACAAAATATCATTTAATAAAATAGAAACTGTAAAAAACAACTCTATTTTAAACAAAGTAAAAGGCACTTTTCTTTTCTTTTCATCTAATAAAGATTTAAAAAATAAAAAGAAAAAAATTGGTAAAATAGCTGCAAAACCACTTAATATTAAGTTACTTTTTCTTACAGTAATTTGAAAAAGATAAACAACAATCATAAAAAAGAACAAACAAATAGAAATTGTCATAAAATTTTCTTTTATAAAATTATATATATTTGCTTTAGAATTTGTTGTTTTTTCATCTTTTTTTAAATTTAAATTCATAAATTTCTCCTTTCTTTTTTAATATTCTTATATTATTTTAGTTTTTAATAAAAAAGAAACAACAAAAAAAAGTCCTATGAAAAGGACTTTTTATATTAACTTTGAATCCAATTACTAATCATTTGAACAATTTGTGGAGCTTGAGCTATTAAACCATATACAACAGCACAGATAAACATAGCTAAACAACCTTTACCTAAAGAACCATTTTTCATTAATAAAGCGACCATAGAATATAAAGCCGCCGCAATAAAACAAATACCAGCAAATGGTTTTCCAAATGTTTGTAATATATGTACAACATCAAATGTTTTTTCATTTACTTTTGCTTGAATTTGTCTAACATCTGCTTTTTGTAATCCTGCATCTGCATCTACAGTTGTATTGCTTGTCATATTATTTAAATTTTGTGTATTTTCCATATTAGAAACAGTTTCGTTTGTAGTTGCTAATACAGGAATTGTCATGAAATTTAAGCAAAGAATAAACATTGCTAATATTGTTATAATTGTAGATTTTTTCTTGTTTAAAATCATAATTATCTTGCCTCCTTTTTTAATTTTTATAGTTTATTATATTAAAAAATATAAATTGATATTCATCAAAAAACAACAAAAAAAGAGGAATTTAAATTCCTCTTTTTATTTTAATTCTATTAATTATCTTTTTTCTGATTATTAGCTGCGGAATTTTCATGTCTAATTTCTCTAATAGAATTCGCTGCATTTCTTAATGATTCAGAATCATTAAATACTCCTCCACCATCAATAACTTTATGTGGATTTCCTGAATCAACACTTACATTAAACATCTTTTGAGCTTGTTCTGGATGTTGTTGAGCAAATTGTTGTACATCATGTGCATTTAAACACATTTCAGCAGCAGAAACATCTTTATCAGAGTAAAGTCCATTTACATTGTTTACAATTTCTCTTGCCTTTTCTAGATTTTGACTAGATTTTTCATTTTTTATAGAATAAGTATTGTAACCATTTTCTTTTGAAATTCCTTCATCTGTAATGAAATCATTTAAAGATTGTACAGATGAAGAATTAGAATCTTTTGTATATGAATTAAATTTACTTACATTCATATTTTCTCGACCACTAACACCAGACCAAAAACCACCTTTTGCATCCATTCCAGCATAAACTTGTTCTCTTCCTGCTTTTCTAGCATATTCTGTTGCAGCTTGTTCATCTCCCCAAACACCAGAAGCCATGTTTGCTAAAGCCATATTTTTTGCAAATTTAGCATAACCTTTTAAACCAGAACCAATACCATAGGCAATCCCTTTTCCTAAAGAACCATTGCTTGAAGAGGCCATTGCACTTAAATTATTTCCTGTATCATCAAGTTTTGATTTTACTCCCTGTAAAGGTGTTCTTAATGCATTTCTGAAACCTTGATTTTCTTTTTTTTCTAATGCATTACCAAGACCAGTAGCAATACCACCTAAAGTTCCTGCACTGTTTTTCATTTTTCCTGCACTACCTCTGAAAGGACTGCCTTCATCGACCTTCTCATTATTAGTCAAACCTCTTTGTTGAGATTGATTAAATGCATTTATTTTACCATTTTTAACTCTACTAACAGATTGCATCGCTCTATTTGCAAGAGCTCCACCTGCTCCACCTGCTCCACCAGGACCGCTTACTCCACCTGTAAGTGCTTTTCCTATTTCATTTTTAGCTTCTTCTTTACCATAACCTTTCTTTCTTGTTAAGTTCTGATGTAAACTCTGTGCCATTGAAGACATAACACCATCACCCATTTGAAGAATATTATTTTTAATAAAATTAGATATAGGTATAAATGAAAAAATAAGAACCCATTTTACTAAATAATGATTAAAACCTAAAGCCCCAGTTGCATTTCCTGCTCCTGCCTTTGTTAAATAAGAGAAAAAGGCAATCATTAAGGCATGGAAAGATTGAATATAAATGTGTCCTATCATTTCCTTTAAGAAAATATTAAAATAAGAAGATGATTTTCCACCTAATGAAATTGTATAAATAAATACTGGGGAAAGAGCATATAAAAATGCAATCGTAATTCCTCTTATAATATAAGATAAATTAAAGAAAATAGTAATACCTAAAACATAAAAAGCAGTAAATAAAGAAATTAAGTTAACTCCTATAATTGACATACTAAATGTATCAGAATATGGACTAATTGTACCTAACATATTTACTATAAAATAATTCATTCTTCCTAACATTGTAAATAATAATGGCCAAATTCCCATTAAAATAGCAGATGTTAAAACATTTTTTAAACCATCCATTAAATTAATTTTTTCACCAATATTCATAGTTGCTAAAGACCTTTTAAATAAAAGTCTTGTAAGAGAAAAGGCTAATAAAGACCAAACAATTAATTGTAAAATAACATTTACAAAGTTTACAACAGGAACCCATGCTTTTGGAAATAATCCCATATAAGTTCTATTACCAATTTTACCTCGATTTAACATAATTTGTTCCATCGAATCTAATCCTAATATATTTAATATTGTGGTATAAACAGATGTTAAAACTTTTGAAATATCATGTAAAGGACTATCTTCATCTCCTAATACTTGAGAATTACTTGCTGATATGTTTTTAGATAATAAATAATCAGCTTGTAATACAATAGATTTCCATCCAAACCATTCAAAATCTCTAGCATCAGTAACACTCCAACTATCACCTTTTGTTCTTTCTCCTATTGAACAAGAAGTTCTGTAATCTTTACTTCTTGCCTGTTGTGGTTTATATTCTCCAATAATACTCACATTATAATTTTCATTTGCTCCTGGTTGACAGTATCCTTTATCTAAAAATGCAACATAATAATCAACATTATCTTCATCATTTATTTGTTTTTCTGTGTAAATTGGCTCTTTTGCTTTTGCATTTATTCCTGATAAAGTAATTTTTAAATAAGCCCAATGTGGAATTTCAGGATTCTTTACTTTTTTAAATTTCTCATCTGTTTTATCTACATGTTCAATTTTTATTGTAGTTGTTCCTTCTCCATCTGAACTTAATTTAGATAAATCATATGTTAAAGTTGCACTTTCTTGTTCTCCAACACTAACTTTCCAAGCTTCATTCGCTAAATGAGTCATGAACATTAAATATTTTCTTCCATCTGGTCTATATCCTTGAGATGCAATGATATTTTCTGATAAAATATTAAAATGTTGTACTACATTATCATTAATACGATAAGCTAAATCCATATCTTTAGAACTTGCATCACCTACATCATCACCAAAATCTTCAGCATCTTCTTTTCCTGCACCAAAGAACCAACTTCCACTAGATAAATGAATAGGAGGAAATGTATAATATAAAGATTTTTCATTTCCTTTTCCAATACCCATAGAATTTTCATCTTTTAAATATGTTTTAATATCATAATTATCTTTTGTAACATTTAAAATTGGAGTTGTCCAAGGAGTTCCACTTTTACCAATATTTTTTTTGATATAATCTAAAAAATCTCCTCCATTATCAGATGATTCAATATGAGGTGTATCAGTTAATCCTTCACTGTCTGTAACAATTTCAGATTGAAAAGTATAAGCTCCTTCATCATATGTAAGTTTTAAATAATAAGCAGAGTGAGCACTAACTTGAATAGCATCAAATAGAAAGTACATAACAAAAAAGAAAACTAAAAAGATTTTTAATTTGTTATAACTTTTTTTATTTAATATATTCATAAATAATTTTTACCTCCTTTTGTTTAAAATAAAAGAGAGGTGAGAGAATTTCTACCTCTCTTCTTTTATTTATTCTTCAAATTTTCTTTTTTCAATTAATTCTCTTTCAATATCAAATGGAATAACTTGAGCAATTGCAGCTTCATTATCCATTCGAATTAGCATTTCGCCTCGTTTTGCTTGTAATAAAAATAATTTTTCTCCATCAGAAAGTTTAAATGTATCTTGTAATGCATCTACATCACTTGCAGCCTGACCTAAAAATATATTTGTTTTGGCATTTGTTAATACCGCTCTACCTTGTGAGCTTTCTGCAAATTCTGTAAAGTTTTGAGATGCAACTAATAATCCACCATTTCTTTTACGAATTCTTCGAGATGTTGTTTCTAGGAATTGTGCTGTATATTCACTACCTGCCATGTTTTTATTTACAAGCATCCATGCTTCATCACATACAATTCTTTTTTTAATTTGTGGATTTTTCTTCCCAAATTTCTCCCATGTCCATGATAAAGCAACATACATTCCAATTGGTCTTAAAATACTTTCTTCAAGTCTTGAAATATCAAAAGTTACAATTGGTGCATTTCTAAAATTACTAATATTATCACTTGTATGACAATCAAACATGTCATAAATACCACCTTTTTTGAACATCTTTAAAGAATCAGAAAGAATTAATAATTCATCATTTTTTTCTTTTCTTGCATATTCTTCTAACATTTTATGAAAATCAGAAAAAGTTGGCATTGGTTTTTTCTTTCCATCATGATAAAAAGTTTTTGTTTCTGGGTCAAAATATGGGTCTGTAACATATAATGATTTAGGGTCTTTTGTAATTCCCTTTGAATAATATAAATTTTGAATAATTGTAGAGACTGTAGATTTTTGCATAGGAGTTAAACCTCCAGCCATAACACCAATTAAATTTAATACATCAGCTACTTTATCATTGATAGAAACTACTTTAACTCCAGTAGGATATCCATCTTCATCTAAAACATCTTCTTCTTCAATATCAAAAGGATTTAGACATTCATTAGAATCTGGAGATAAGTAAATATGTGCTCCACCTAGAGCTACAGTCAATTTATTATATTCTCCCTCTGGGTCGATTATTACAGTACGAATTCCTCTAATAGCACTTCTCATAGTAAGTAAAGATACAAAGAATGTTTTACCAGTACCAGCTTGACCAAGTACAGTTACATTAGAGTTATTTAATAAACTTCTATCATAAAAATCAATTAAAATTGGAGTCCATGTACTTAAATTAATTCCTATAAAAACTCCATTTTCATGATATATTTCAGCATTATAAAATGGGAAACAACCTGTTAAAGCAGCAGAATTAAAGTTTCTATATAAATCTTCTACAAAACTTCTTGCAATTGGAAGAGTAGATTTAAAACCTTCTTCTTGTCTTAAATAAGTAGGCATCATATAAATTTTTCTTCCTCTTAATTGGTTGTCAAATTTTTGTGTTTCTTTATCTAATTCTTCTTTAGAATCTGCAAATAAATTACAACCAATTTGAATTTGAAACATTTTTTCAGTATTTCTCTCTAAAGCTCTTCGTTGTTCATATAATCCATCTATTTTATCTCTTAATCTTGAAATATTTCTAATATTTCCTTTATCAGCTTCAATAGCTAATTGAGCTTCAAATTGTGTAATTTTTGCAGTTAAAGCATCAAGAGATGTTTTATCATCTACAGGGTCAATTTGAATAGATGTATCCATTTCTCCATCATAATTATAAATATAATCTAACCATCCAACATAAGTCTGAAGAGGAAATCCTTGCATTATAAAGTTTTTAGCAAATTTATTACCAATTCTTAAATAATCTATATTCCCTCTATCTATTGAAGATGGAGCTACAAAATCTCGAAAAGAATAAGCTCCATTATCCAAAATTTCATCAGCATGTGTTCCTTCAATTGGTTCACTTACATCTATTGAGGATTTTTGTAAAGATAAGTCAATTGTTTGTTCTTGTTGTTCAACTTCTGTTTTTTCTTTTTTCTTCATGTTTAAAATTGACATATTAATTTACTCCCCTTTCATATTTTTTAATTTTATCTTCTACTTTAATTTCTGTTTTAAAATATCCAGCTAAATCTTTTCTAATTTCATTAATGTTATTAACAATTCTTCCAGTTCTTTCTTTTAATTCTTCATCAGTATTTCTTTTATCTTGAATTTCAGCTATTAAACGATTTTGTGCTTCATATAAAATCCAGTCCAATTTAGCCTCATCATTGTTATCATATATATATAAATCTTCTGAACCAGAAACAATATATGGAGTAAATTCTCCTTCTGTAAGATTTTCAGCTTGAGAAGAACTGTCTTTATGAAATAATTCATATAAAACTGAAATTAATCCTTTAGAAGTTAATCTTTCACTTTTAATTCCTAAACCTTGTAAAGAATCCATGATTACATTACATCTTGTTTGTAATTCTTTTAGTGCATACTCATATCTTTCTGCATCTGTTGCATTTTCTAATTCAACAGCATCATTAAATGGAATTACTATATATTTCTTTTTCTCTTTGTTATTTTGAATTTGTTCATAAATATGACTCATACATTCAGAGTATTCTACTCCATAAGTTTCAAGGATTGGAAATGTTTCAATAGATTTTAAAATATCATTATTTAAACTTTCCATCATTTTTGTATTATCCATTACTCTTGTTTGAACAAAAATTTGAATTGGATGATTTAATCCATTTAAAAATCTTTGAAAAGATAATTCAATCATTTCTTGTTCTCCTTCAGTTTTTAATTCATAATTAATGGATTTACACTCAATAATTGCTCGATATTGAAAATTTCCTAAATCTATTACATTATCCTTTACATCTTTATATGGTAAAAAATCTTGAGTTGTTGTTGAATTTTGTTGTTTTAATACTTCTGAATTTTTTGGGTCTGTTGATTTTAATGTTTTCATTAAAAAGAATCCTAAGCCAGCAAAAATAGAACCCATAATTAAAACAACAATAATTACAATTACTGTAGAATTCATATATTATCTCCTTTCTTTCTTTGAATTGATAGTAACTAATCCATTACTATTTTTTGTATTTATTAATTTGTGAGGTTTATTGTTAAATTTCTTTTTTCTTCTTAAATAAGTGAAAAAAGGCATTTCATATTTTTTATAAAAAGCGAATGGAAGACCAGCTAAAATTCCTGGAATTGCAAATATAATTGTTACAGGAGTACTTTGTGTAATTACATAAGCAATAGCTCCCATTATTAAACCAATAACTGCACCTCCTGCAATCCATCCAGCTTGAAAGAATGTTAAAACACCACCAATTGCTTTCTCTTTTTCATTTGTATCTGGTGGTATTAAATATGCATTTGCCATAAAAAAACTCCTTTCTTTTTATTTTAATTTTATTATAGAAAAAAACTTTTAAATATAATATTTTTTTTAGTATGAAAATTGTTCTTTTGGAAACAATATTTTTATTAAAAAAATATAAAATTACTTTCACTTTAAACATAAATAAAAAGTTGTATAAATCTTAAATAAAACTACAAAACAATTGACTTTATAATGTGAATTATTGATTTTCTTTAATTTTTATGTTATAATAAAATAAGAAAGAAATAAATATATGGAAAGGAGTTTTTTTATGAATTTTCTTACAAAAATAGAATTTCTAAAAAATTGTGAAATAACACAAGATATTAGATTGCATATAGATGAATTATTATTAGAAGATGAAATGAAACAAAAAGTTGTTTTAAAAGAAAAAGACATTACATTTGAACCAATTTTTTATAAAAACGATAAAACTACTTATTGTGAATTATTATTAATAGATTCAAATAAAAAAATAGAAGAATTAATAGGTGAAGAATATCAAATAAAAAATTTAGAAATATATTTCATGAATTCTAAAAAAGAGGAATTACCATTTAGATTTATATCTTCTTTAGAATTTACAGAAATTGAATCTTTAAAAAGTGATATTGTTTTTGATTTTTTAAATGGATTAAATAAAGAAGAAGCAGTATTTATTACAGGAAGTTCTCCTGCAAAATTATTTGGTTATGATTTATCTGTTAGAGATTATCAGATTCTAGCTTCAGAAATTTATTGTTATTTAGAAAAAAAAATCTTACAAGAAAATTTATCAATTTTTGTTACATCAGGAAGATTAGGAATTGAAACAATTACCTTTTTTGTTATTCAAAAATTAAAAGAAAAATATCCTAATATTTACAATATTTTAACAATTCCTTGTTTAAAATTTGATGCAAAATGGGATAAAACGAATAAAGAAAGATATCAAAGAATGTTACAATTAGCAGATTCTGTTATTGAAGTTGATAAATTAATGGAATATAAAAATCCAACCGAAAAACCTGAAGAATATACAAATGAAAAAGTTGTTCAAAAAAATATTTTTATTAATAATACAACAAAAGGCAATATTAATATTACCAGAAATAATTATGGAGAAATTAAATTTGGTAGTTATAGAAACAGTTATTATTTTTGAAAATAAAAACTCACTTAAAGTGAGTTTTTATTGAAAGTGAGCGTAATCCCCCCACTTCAAGGTCAATCCTAAGTGGGGATGTAAGCTCTTTTCTTCTTAGTACATATTTCCGATTTTAATAAAAGTATTCCCGAACTAATAAAATTAGCAGAGGATAAAGGATTTGTGAATAATCCAATTAAGTTAAGGGTTGCCTAATTTTTAGGTGGAAACTTAAATACCAGACACTTATAAAAAATTCTTATTACCTAAAAATAGGCAATAAGAAGCTCCCACTTCTACAAGTGGGAGTATTTCACGCAAATATATGAGAAATTATAGCTAAATATGTAGTTAAACTTCCAAGTAACGCACATGCTACTCCAGAAAGTAACATACCACGAATTGTTTGTTCTCTTAATAAAGGGTGAGATTCACAAGATGCTAATCTAATACAAAGTTTAATAAAAGCTAATAACATTGTTAAAGTTGCCATTCCGACTACTGCTGTAATTGCAACTTTATATGGTTTTAAAATTTTATTCCACCAACCTGCTAAAGTATTACTTTCTGTTTTTGAAGATGTATCTACAGTAACTCTTCCTTTAGAATCTTGATATACTTCCACAGTAGCTCCAAAATCACTGTTATTTGGATTTGCCTGTTCAGGACTTAAACCCATTGTTGCTGAAACAGAAAGTGTATTAAAACTAAATATTAAAAGAAGAACAAAAAAACTTAAATAATATTTTATTTTTTTAAACATTTTTTAACCTCCTATCGTAAAATGTAATAAAATAATGCTACAAATGTTGTAACAGAACCTAAACCAGCAGTTGCTAATCCTGTAATAATTAAACCTGTTAAAACTTGTTGTCTTGCTTGAGGATTTCCTGATGTTACACCTAAATGCATAAAGTTTTTAATAAATAAAAGTAACATTGTTAAAGTTAAAATACCACCAACACCAACAATAAATCCTTTATATTTTTCAAAAAGATGTGTCCATGCATTATCAGTATCTTTTGATTTTTTGGTTGATAAATCTCCATCATATTTAACCCCATCTTCTGTAATTGTTACTCCAAAATCATTAATATCGCCTGAAAAATGATTTGTTGTTTCTTCTTTATTAGCAGAAACAGAAATTGGATTTATACTACATAAGCATAAAGTTAAAAGCAAATATATCATTATCTTTTTTATTTTAAATATTCTCATAACAAACCTCCTTTTTTATTTATTTTAGTTAATAATTGATTATTTCATAATTATAAAACTTAATATTAAAGAGTAAAAAAGACTCCTTTTTCAGGAGTCTTATGTATATTTAGTAAAATTTGCTTTATTATCTTAAAATGTAATAGAATAATGCTACGAATGTTGTAACAGAACCTAAACCAGCAGCCGCTAATCCACTAAATACAAGACCATGAACAACTTTTTGTCTTTCTTGTGGATTTGTAGATGTTGTACCAAGTTTCATGAAATTCATAATAAATACTGCAATCATTGTAATTGTTCCAATACCAGCAACACCAACTATAAATCCTTTATATTTATTCATGATTTGTGTAAACATTCCATCTTGGTCTGCATTTTTTTGATTTAAATCTCCTGCTAATTCAAGTTTACCATCTTTCATAGATGCACCAGCATTATTGATATCTCCATCAGTTTTTCCTGCTTTACCACTTTGACTTTGACCACCTGCTTGACCAGTACCAACAGCATTTGCACTAACTGGATTTACAAACATCATACAGAAAGATAATAAAATCATTGTTAATAGCATTTTTGCCATAGATTTTTTCTTTGTCATATATTTATCTCCTTTCTTTTTATTTATTTAATAATTTTTTCATTATTATAATAACATTATATTTTTATTTTATTAGTTTATAACCTTTTTTTACCTGAATATGTATAAAAATAACCCAGTAAATAATGTTACAGACCCTAACAAGGCAGTTGCAATTCCACAAAGAACTAAACTTTGACTTGCTTTTCTTCTTTCCATTGGATTTGTTGCAGATGTTCCCATTTTTGTAAATAAATATAACCAAATTAACAATAATGTTAATGTTGCAGCTCCTGCACAACCTACAATAAACACTCTATATTTTACCATAATTTCTGTCCATGCAGCTCCTTGTGTTGTTGGCTTTGTTGCATTATTTTGTTTTTTATAATTATCATTATAATCCATAGAAATACCAGGTTTTTCTTTTGTTCCAATTTTAAATTCAAAAGGTAAATAATCTGTTCCTGAACCTTTTTCTTTATTCTGTTCAGCTTCATCTTTAGCCGCATATACAGGAACTGGATTTAATAATTGAATACAAAACAAACTTGTTAATAATATCAAGAATATTTGTTTTATCATTTTTTTTGATTTATTCATAAAAAACCTCCTTTCTGAGTCTCATATCATATTGATATATAGTAAATGAATCACTTTACAATAAATTAAATACTTTTTCTTATTTATTATAAACAAAAAAATTAATATTTATGAAATAACAGTCAAAATATATTTCATTATTGATAAAATAATAAATTGACCAATATATAAGTAATAAAATAAATATTTTTGTTTAAAAGGTTTTCCCAATTGTCCATTATAAAAACATAATAAAAAATTATCAAATATCATAAAAAATTGAATCATATCATTTATATAAACACAATAGCATCCAAAAACTATCATAGAAATTAAAAATTTAATTTTTGTATTTCTTAAAATTGTAAAAATTACAAAATAAAACAATGCAAATTCTTTATATTCACAAATAGTTAATAATAAAGTAATACTTCCCATTAAAGATAAAAAACCTTTAACTTTCCCAACTTTTAATTGTTCATATCCTTCTATAAAAAATAATCCACATAACATTGTAAAAAATATATTCGGAAGAAATAATTGTTCAAAAGATAAATATCCATTTATTATCATTTGAATTAAATTAATAATAGATAAAAAAACTGTTCCCTTTAATAATCTTAATTTATAAGCTGTTAAATTTTTTGTATGATAAAATCCTTCAATTAAAAAAAATGCAAAAATAGGAAAAGCTATTCTACCTATACTTCTCCAAACCTCATAATAAGGTACATTTGGAAAATAATATGCAATATGGTCGATTATCATTGAAATAAAACCAATTATATATAAAGTTCGTCTATTCATAAATTCACATCCTAAAAAAAATATAAAGACAATTTAATGTCTTTATATTCTAAAAAGTTTTTTTATACATATGAAGTTTTTTAGTTTAATGCTCTAAAAACTCTTTTGTAATTGTATATTCTGTAATATCTTCTTTCATTGGAATTTCATACATTAATTCATTTAATTTATCTGAAATAATTCCATTTAATGCTCTTGCCCCAGTACCTTTTTCATAAGCTTTTTTTGCAATATAATCTATTGCATCTTTTGAAAATTTTAATTTTACATTATCAGCTTTTAATAATGCTGTATATTGTTTTACAATCGCATTTTTAGGTTTTGTTAAAATCAATTTTAAATCTTCTTCTGATAATTTTTCTAAACTTAAAATCATTGGTAGTCTTCCCAAAAATTCTCTAACAAAACCATAATTTAATAAATCTTCTTCAGTCACTTTTTTAAACAAATTATTTTTTTCTTCTATATTTAACTCTGTATTTTCAGAACTAAATCCAATTGTTTTTTGTTTATGAATTCTTTTTTCAATTATTTTTTCTAATCCATCAAAAGCTCCTCCACAAATAAATAAAATATTTTTTGTATTAATCACTTCGTCTGTTTTAGAAAATGAGTATTCCATTCCTTCAATAATTTTTAGTAAGGAATTTTGAACTCCAGAACCTCCAACATCTTTTCCTACAATATCTCTATTTTTTGTACAAATTTTATCTATTTCATCTATATAAATAATTCCCTTTTCAGCTAAAGAAATATCTCCATCCGCTTTATCAATTAAATCACTTAATAAAGTTTCAACATCTTTACCTACATATCCAGCTTCAGTAAATTCAGTAGCATCTCCAATTACAAGAGGAACATTTAAAATTTGAGATAATCTTTGAATTAAATAAGTTTTTCCAGAACCAGAAGTTCCAACCATTAAAATATTTGTTTTTGGAAATTCAACTGATTTTGATTTTAAAGAAATTCTTTTATAATGATTATATACTTCAACTGCTATTTTTCTCTTTGCATCTTCTTGTGCTATAACATATTTGTCTAATTCTTTTTTAATTTCATGAGGTTTTAATAATTTCATATTATTTAAATGAATAGCATCTATGGATTCCTTTTCAGTTTCTAAACATTCATAACAAATGTTTCCTGTTAAACCTTCTATAATTTCATTATCTGGTTTTTCTAATCCACAAAAAGAACATTTTTTCATAAAAATTCCTCCTTAACTTCGATTTCTAAATTCTTTTCTTAATATTAGTCTTAATTTATGTAAACAATTTTTTTGAATTTTAGAAACATTAGCCTGAGACATATTAATTGTTTCTGCAATTTCTTTTTGAGTTTTGATAATTCCTTTATCTAATCCAAAACGATATATCAAAATATATTGTTCTTCAGGTTTTAAATATTCTAAAGCATCTAATAAAATTCGTCTATTTTCAGAATTTTCAATAACATGTTCTAATGATTTTTCTTCATCCTCAGCATCTATTGTATCAATTAATTCCAATGTATTTCCATTATTATCAGTGGATAAAATTGTATTCATTGAAATTGTATTTGCTAAATGTTTTTGTTCTTTTCTTAAAAAGAAAAATATTTCATTTCTAATACAGTTAATTGCATATGTAGAAAATTTTACATTTCTTCCTTTATCAAAACTTTCTAAAGCTTTTGCATATCCCATCATTCCTGCATCTACTAATTCTTCATATGGAATATTTTGTGTATGAATAGATTTTAATACAAAATGAATCAATGCAATATTTTCAGCCGCAACAATTTCTTTTTCTTCTTTTGTAAAATGTTGAACTTCTTTTTTTTCTATTTTTTCACAAGAAATAACTGCATCTTCTGTAGAAGAAACAATATATTTCATTTGATTTCTTGTTATTACTTCAATTAAATTATCTTCTAATTCATTAATTTCTATGATATCATCATAATCAATATCTAAACTATCTAAATGTTCAATTGGTCCAAAATTTAATTGATTTAATTCTTCTAATGTATCTTCAATTACATCTTGTTCAGTCTTGTTTTCAGTATCTAATAAGTTTGTTTCAGAATTTTTATTCACGATTAGTCTCCTTTTAATTTTTCTATTTTTTTATTTATTTCCTTTTGGAACTTTTTGTCATCTAATACTAAAAACCTTTTATCATTAGAATCTAAAATAATTTGATAATTATTATTCTTTATAAAAATTGTAAAGGTATTCAGTATTTCAAAACAAACCTTATTATTCATATCTTTCATTTTACAAACACAACATAATATTTTATTTTCATGTCGAAATTCTTTATTTTCAATTGGAATCAATATAATAGAGTTATCTAATAATAATAATTCACTTTTATAATTGGAATTTTTTTCTAATAAAGAAGAATAAATAAGAGGAATTTCAGAAAAATTTAAGGTTAAATGATTTATAATTTTACCAAATTCATTTACTTTTAAACCAATTAAATTAAAACATTTATAAAGATTGTTTGGAATCAAGCCATAATATAAAGAATGAACTTCGTTTACAAATGTTTCTTTTTTAGAATTTGCAAAGAAGTTCTTCTTTATTCTATATAAACTATCTTCATAGTTATTTGTAGTTATTTTCCATTGATTAGGTAACATTAATTCATTAACAATCTCTTGAGGAAGTTCTTCTTTATATATAGGTCTAAGTAAAGTTTCTTGTAAAAAAATCTGAACTGATAATATTACTTTGTTTTTGCTATTATTCGATTTTTCATTTAACAATAATACTGTTGTCTTTTTTATAAAATGAAATTCTTTTCCTTCATATAAAACCCTTTTTTCTTCAAAAATATCTTCTACCATAATTCCAGTCCTTTCCTAAATTTTATAGGATGAGAATATATCATTTTTTTTATTTTGTAAATTATTTTTTTGAATGAGAAAAGAATTTTCTTTTTTTCTTACCATCTTCTTTAATTTCTTGTTTTTGTTCCTCTATTTTTTCTTGTTCTAATTGTAATGGAGGTTTATTTTTGTTTAAATTTCCACCTAATTTTCTTAATTTAAATTGTTCATATTCATTTTGTAACCATTCTAAATTATCTAATGGCCAAATGTTATTTGCAATTTTACTAATTTCTAATCTTGTTTTTAATGTAAATTCAGTATTATCTAATATAATTGGTCTTCCATCATATAAACGATTAAAGAAAATCTCTTTTGGAATTGCAGGAATTTTACCCAATAATTTTAAACCTGTTTTTTCTAATAATTCTGAATCACAAATTAAATCTTCAAAAGTTGGGATTCCTAATAAACTTCGATTTTCTAATTGAATATCTTCATTCAAAATATAAAAAATTTTATCTCTTAAACCAATTTCAGTTAAATATTTTTGATATCTACCATTATTCTTAATGTTATTATAATCTAAATTAATAATAAAAAAGGCATATTTACAAAGATTTAATAATGGCAAAGAAGTTGTATTTGTTAAAGAAGAATTTGTATCTATAATTACAATGTCAAAATTTTGAGAAACAACATCTATTAAATAATTATAGTACACATCTTTTATCTTTAAAATTTCTTGAGGTAAAAAATGAGAACCTGCTAAAGAATATAAATCTTTTACAGACATATATTGTTGAAAAGAATTTAAAATTAAATCATCAACTTGTTTTTTCTTGTTTAAGGTTACATGAATTTTATTATTTTCATCAAATAAAGAACCAATAGCTGTTAAAACTTCTTTTAAATAATTTTTTTGATTTTTTAATGCTAAAATTGTGCCAACTGATAAATTCTGTAAATCAGCTTCAATATATGCAATTTTAGGTCTTTCTTGATTTGGCTTTCTTGTTCCATTTTTAGATAATGCCATTGCTAAATTTGAAGATATAAAAGTTTTTCCTGTTCCTGGTTTAATAGAACTGACAACAATTACATTGTCATACACTTTATTAAAATCTATATCAATATCTATAATTTCATCATCTGGATTATCATCTTCTATTTCAATCTCATCAAATTCTTGATAATCTGGTAATTCTCCTTTGATTTGATTTAAATGAGCAACATCTTCATATTTTTTTGAAAATGCTAACATTTGTTTTATTAGTGGCATACTAATAACTTTTTCTGTATAAATATCATAAATTCCAGATTCAATTAATTTCATTAATTCTTTCTGTTTAATTACATCAAAATCATTTAATTGTCCAGCTAAATAAATGATTCGAATATTTGGTAAATTATTATGTAATCGAATGATATAATCCACAACTGAAAGATTGTTAAATTCAAACCTTTTTGATATTAAAATAATATCAGGAATGTTTTGTTTTAAACATGATTGAAAAACTAGTTCGTTATCTGCAATTCCTATAATTTCAATTCCAAAATTATTTACATTTTTTTTAATCGCTTCATTTAACTTTGGTTCTGAAGTTGCCAATAAAACTCTCTTCACGAAAAAAACTCCTTTCTTTTTTATTCTATCATTAGTATAGTATACTTTTGTTGTAATTGCTATTAAAATAATGTATAATGAGAAAAAGAATATTATATAATATATAGATATTTATAACACTAAAAGATGGAGGAAATTAAATGAGAAAATTAAAAGAATATGAAAAAATAGGAACTTTTACTTCTGTTTGTAATGATAAATCAAGTTCTATTAATTCACCTTGTATTGTAAATACAAAAACTAAACAAATTGTAAAAATTTATAAAAACAGTCAAACTATAAAAATTTATAAAAAAGGTCAAGAACCTAGAACTGATGAGTATGAATTTGTAACAATTGATGATGTAAAATATCCTGTAAAATCAAAAGATGAAAAAAATCTGGAAGAAACATATTATTGGTTTGATTAAAAAAGGAGGAAAAATAAATGGGATATATGACAATAATTAGTATTTTAAATGATGGTTGGGAAACTATTAAAAACCATAAAGATGAATTTATTGAAAAAATTGAAAATGCAATGGTTTCAAAAAATGGTACAAAAATTACTCATTGCTCTATTCATAATTTTTCATCTCCTCTAATTGTACATTCTTCACAACATGCAGATGTTCCACAAGTAGTTCTTGCTCAACATAATACAATGATTGATATTAATGAGAGTTTAAAAGATAATATTACTTTAGAACAATTAAAAGGAAGAAAAAAAGAAATTGAAACTGTAAAATCTTTAATAAAATGTGCTGAAGAAAATGTAGAAAATGTTATTGGAAGAAGAATAAAAAAAGCTATAAAAGAAGATGGAAAAATAATTAAAGAACTTAAAATTGAAGAAATTCTTGATTATTTAAAAAGGGATGAATGGGCAAAAGAAATGAAACTATGTAACAAAAGATTTGCAAAACAAATTAAACAATATTATTATTTGATGTAGACTCAATTGAGTCTACATCTTTTTTACTTGTAAAAATATAAAAAATTTGTTATAATAAAGATAATAAATGAGTTCGTAAACAATTAAATAAGAAAGGAGTAAAGTAAAAAATAAATTATTTTTTACTTATATTTTTGTATGAAAATAATAGGAATTACAGGTGGAGTAGGTTCTGGTAAAAGTAAAATTATAGAATACTTAAGAAATAATTATGATTCATATGTTATTTTAGTTGATTTTGTTGTTGCTAGACTTCAAAATAAGGGAGAAAAAAATTATGAAGAGATTATTAATTTATTTGGAAGAAAAATATTAAATGAAGATAATACAATTTGCAAAGATAAATTAAGAAAAATTTGTTTTGAAAATACTGAATTATTAAAAAAATTACAAGAGATTAGTTCACAAAATGTAATTGAGGAAATTGAAGATGAAATAGAATTTGTTAAAGAATTTGATTGTTATGATTATTTATTTATAGAAAATGCAATATTATTCGAATCAGGATTATCAAAGTTATGTGATGAAATTTGGTATATTTATGCAGAAGAAAGTATAAGAATTGAAAGAATTAAGAATTATCGAGGATATAAAAATCAAATGTGTGAAACACTAATAAAAGCACAATTGTCGGAAAAAGAATTTCGTGAAAAATGTGATATTATTATTAATAATAATGATAAGTTTGATAAAACAAAACAAGAAATAGATAAACATTTACAAGGAGGAAAATAAATGGATGAATTAGATTTTAAAAAATATCCAACAAATGAGTTTACTTTACTTTTAGATAAAAAATTACAAAAATTGATTCGTAAAGAAATCAAATTAATTCGATTAGAAAATATACCTTCAAATACTTTTTGTGAGCTTGTAAATATTGAGCCAATAGAAGTATATGGTTGGGAATGTGATTGGAATGGGATTTTAATATACAAAACTAAAAAAATTTTAGTTTTAGGTCATGCATGGACAGGAACAATTACTTTATCATTAAAATAAAAAAGTGTCTTTAAAGACACTTTTTTAATATAATAAACTTTTAGCTTAATTCAGGTGTATAAAAGTTGATTTAATGTGAGTATTTACATTAATATATGATTTTGTATTAAAACATTCTTTTAAAGAACAATTCATACATTCTGATGTTGTTTTGCAAATTTCAGAATCTCGTATTAACATTAAAATTCTACCTAAACGATTTTCACCAACTCCATTACAAACTCCCCAAATCTTATCTCCCCAAGTATTACCCTCTACTAATTCTTTATTTTTTGTTTCTAATAATAATTTCATTAGTTCTGGATGTTGTTTGAATTTTGCATAGCAAATATCAAACATAACTTGAGTTTTCACTTCTTCCCAATCTGGTCTTAAAGAAACTTTTCTTCCAAGTTTTTTTGCTTCAGATGGATTCAAATTTTTAAAAATTTCTCTTCCATTTAATAATTTTGCAGCTTGAAATGCTGCTTCATTATTTAAATAAGTAATTCCTTCATATTTTACTTTTGCAGAAAAGAAATTACTTAAAAAGTAATATTTACCACGAAAATTATCAATGATGTTCGATTCTTTAATCATAACTTTTAACCTCCTCAATTTCTTTAATATCAAATAAATAATTTAATATTTTTCGAAGTTTTTTTTCTGATATTAAATCAGTATCAATACAAAACTCAATAAAATGAGCCTGATTATCTTTATAACTTATTTGTTGTCCATAACAACCATCTGCTCCAGTATAAATATCATCATATCTATCATCTATTTCAATAACAAAAGATGATGAATCACAAATTAATTCTTTTTGTTGTTCTACAGATGCTGGATAATATTTTTCATTATAAAAACAATCTAATATCTCTTGGTCTGAAGCAATAAGTAATTTAACAACAAAGGTTAAAATTTTAACTTCAGAATATTTTAAAGAAACAACATCTTCTACAAGTTCAAAAATTAATTCTGTTTTTTTATCTTTAGAAATATTTTCTATAATAGCACAAAAATCTATAAAATTTGAATCATTCAAATACATTTCGTCATAAAGACGAATTTCTTTAGGTGTTTTTATCGAATATCTCTCTTTAAAAAAAACAGTTTCTCTTGACTTTCTTTTCATATTCTATACATTTCCTCCTTTATAAATAATAATTTTTTCTTTATATTATAGTATAAAAAAAATATTTTCATTTTATATTTTTAAAAGAAAAACATAATATATAAGGTCTAATTTATTTATTACAGGATACATATATGTAATAAGAGAGGTGATTAGACAGAAAGGAGGTATATTATGTACCAAAGAAAAAACTCATCCCCTTTCAAGGAGATGAGAGAATTTGAAACCGAAGAGGCAGCTTATGAAACTGCCAGAGAGGAAAATGCTAGAATTGTTTCTAGTATTACCACTCAGTCTTCATTTTGGGCTAAAATAGTTCCAAATGAAGAATAGAGTTTCCATAAAAAAGGGAGTAGCTTGACTGTTGCTACTCTCTTTTTTTTAACAAATTCGAATAATTCCTTGTTTATGAGGTAAAATTAGAAATTCTTCAGGATGCATAGTGAAAAGATTATTACTTTCAAAAATATTATATCCAATTAATCTCCAATCTGTGTAAAAATCATTCATATTTTTGTACCATGCACAAATATTTATTTTACTTAATTTATATTTGTTACAATGAAAATAGATACATCTTTTGATTTCATCAGTAATTGTAATAAATTGAGATAAATAATCAAAATTACATTCACTAAGAAAACTATTTGATTTTGTAGTGAAAAAATATTTTATGTCATCAGGTTCTAAACCAATTTCTTCAAATTCTTTTAATCTTTTTAGAAGAATCACAACTTCACCTTCTGTTAAACATCCTACTTCTTTTGAATGTTCAAATTCAATAATTCCTGTATTTAGTTCTGTTATTGCTTGTTCTAAACTAATCATATTTTATCCTCCTTTAAATTTTTATCTGTATAATTATACAATTTAAAATTCCAATTTTTAATTTCAAAATTATCAGCATAAACTGCTTTTTCAACTTTATAATTTTCAATTAATATTTGAGGAATATTTTTATACAAAACATTATTTAAAGGATTGTGAATATAAATTTCTCCTGATTTTATATCTTTTACAAGTTCTAAATCCCAACTTGCATTTATATTTATAAAATCAGTTTCATTCAAATTATGACCACAATGATAACAAAAATTATAATTATGACCAATTTCAAATCTATTTTTTTTAATTAAAGACAAAAGTGTTCCACATTTAGAACAATATCTGTACAATCCTCCTTGTTGAAAAGAAAGTAAATAACTCATACAAAACTCCTTTCATTCTTTATTTTCCATTTTTATTATTCATAAAATTTTACATTTTATTTTATAATTTTCACTATTGACTTATAATTATAGTTTTTAATAATGAAGTTTTTTAATTGAAAATTTTACAAAAATATGGTATAATAAAATTATAAAAATAAGAGGTTAATAAAAAATGAATAAAGAGAAAAAGATAAAAGAAAATATATTAGAAACACATAAAAAAATGATAGAGACATATTGGGATTATGAAAGAAATAATAAAGAAAACTTATTTCCAGAGAATTTTGTGAAAGGAAGTCATCAGAAAGTTTGGTGGAAATGTGAAGAATGTGGTAAGAGTTTTGAAAGAGAAATAAGAGAAGAATCTAAGAAAACTAATTGTTATTGTAAAAGTTGTGCTACATCTATAGGAAAAAAATCACAAAAAAATTACAAAAAAGAACTCTCTTATTATTCAATATCCTGAATTAATTAAAGAGTGGAATTATGAAGGAAATAAAAATGAAAAACTTTATATTGAAAATATGACAATTGGTAGTCATACAAAATGTAATTGGATTTGTTCTAAAGGTCATAAATGGAAAGCTACTGTAAAAGATAGAACTAATGGTCATGGTTGTCCTTATTGTTCAGGAAGAAAAGCTATAACAGGAAAAACTGATTTAAAAACCAAATTTCCAGAAATAGCAAAAGAATGGGATTATGATAAAAATTATCCATATAGACCTGAAGAAATTCCATTTGGCTCAGGAAAAGAATTTTATTGGATATGTTCAAAAGGTCATTCTTTTAAAAGTATAGTTAATAAAAGAACTTCAGGGCAATCTTGTCCTTTTTGTAACACTAAAAATGTCAAAAAATTAAAGAATGTTTGTCCTGAATTGTTTAATGAAATAGATAAAGAACTAAACTCAAACATAGATATTAATAATATTAATATAGGTTCAAAAGAAAAAATATATTGGAAATGTTCTAAATGTGGACATAAATGGAGGTCTACTATTTCAAATAGATTAATTTCAGATAAAAATGGAAATTATATAAAAAAAGAGAACTGTTCAAAATGTCATAATAAAAATAAATCATTTAGGGAAATGACTATATTTTTTTATATAAAACAAATTTTTCCAGATGCTATATCAGGATATAAAGATTTAGGATTTGAATTGGATATTTATATACCTTCTTTAAAAATTGGAATAGAATATGATGGATATATTTGGCATAAAGATAAAATAGATATAGATATAAAAAAAAATCAAAAATGTTTGAAAAATAAAATAAAACTTTATCGTTTTAGAGAAATGTTAGATTCTTTAAAATCAACTTCTATTGATTTTTTGTTAAAAGATGACAGATTAGATACATTAGAAATTACTTTGAAAAACTTTTTTCTTCAAGAATTTAATAAATTAATAAATATAGATATAGAGACTGATAGAATTAAAATTCTAGATACTTATAAAAAAATAGAATTAAAAAATTCAATCAGTATTACTCATCCAACTATTTCAAAAGAGTGGCATCCAACTAAAAATTTAAATCTTCTCCCAACATTCTTTTCTTATGGCAGTAATCAGAAAGTTTGGTGGCTAGGTTCTTGTGGACATGAATGGGAAGATACTATTAAACATAGAACTAGTGGTGTTGGATGTCCATATTGTAATGGAAAAAAAGTTTTAAAAGGATTTAATGATTTTGAAACTAAACATCCTGAACTATTAGCTTTTTGGGATAAAAATAATTCTTATTTACCATCCGAAGTGACTGAAAAATCTAGTAAAGAAATAAATTGTACTTGTAAAAAATGTGGTTATAAATGGAAAACAAGTGTTTCTGTTTTTTCAAATTCAAAAGGTTGTCCTGTATGCAATCAACACAAAATTATAAAAGGTAAAAATGATATCTTAACAAAGTTTCCAGAATTATTTGATGGTAAATTTTTTATTCAATGGGATTATAAAAAAAATCAGGAAAATAATATTTATCCTGAAGGATTGGCTAAATCTTTGATGAAAAAAGTTTGGTGGTTAGAAAATAATATTTCTAAATATCGAAATATAAGAGATATTACAAGAAGATTAGAAAATTTAAAAAAAAAGAGAGCTAATTAATAAGCTCTCTTATTATTTTATCTGAACAATCCACCAATAGCATTTCCAATAGCTCCTTCAATTCCCGAACCACCTTGAACTGATGCTGTTGGTTTATTTTGCATTTGTGGTTTATTTTTATCACCAATACTTATGCCACTTTCATTTTCATATGGTTGTATAATTATCGTTTGTCCAGCTTGAAATTCCATAGAATAAGATTCTTATTTTTTATTTAGTCGCCTAAATAATTCTTTATTTATAATCGCAAGTTATAAATGTAAATACTTTTCATTTAATTCATTGATTGTAGATTTTAATTAAGAGTTTACAACTAAAATAAACAGTTTTTGAAAATAACTATAATTAATTAATTTTGATTTACCTCATATTTTCATATGAGAGGTGACTATTTGATATCCTTTCTTTTTAAACAATTAAAAAGTTAAGGTACACATTTTTCTTTCTCCATTACTATAAAATAGTTGCTTGAGATTTTACTCCTTCGCCAAAGGATAGTCGATGAACCTATCTCTATTCGAGATGTGGCTGCGAAACTACCATTATTACATCCCTTAGCATTCAATAACCTTCTATGATAATTATTGAACTTTTTATTTCAGCATAGGATATCCGAATACTTTTTTCTACTTTCGTTACTGTCACATATAGGCTTATTTCATCCTTCTGTTGTAGCGATTCGGCTTTAGGTTTTCCATCGCAATTAACTGTGTTGGTACTCACAAATTTCTTTATGAGCAGAGAATCATTTCTCCTGAAGCTTGCCCTATAATATTTTTCCAAGAGAGGTCCATATGTAGTTTCGGACTTGGACCAGTCCATGCAATTAAAGCATCACCATCGACTATACATGGTCCTTGTAAAACAAGAGGATTACCATTTGTTAAAATTGCTACTTTAGCATTTGGTCCATTTGCTTTTAATTGAGATGTAAATAATCCCTTTCCTCCCTGAACAGTTCCTAATGGAATCATTGTAACTCCATAATAACAATCTGGTGTAAATCCAAGAATATTTTCAGATTCAACACAAATGTTATTCCATTCTCCTGACATTTCTAAATCAATAATTGTTACATGTTGTGCTCTATCTGCTAAATATAAAATTCCACTACCTTTTGCCTCCATAATCTCAAGATTTTCACCTGTAAATTTTCTTGAAGCTTGATTTAATAATTGACTAACAATATTCCCTTTATTTGTTCCAATTAATCGTTTAGCAAAATCGAAGTTTCCTTTATAAGCGACCATACTACCTTTTTTACAAAAAAAGCTTCCTGAACCTTCAATTTTTCCATATAATTCTCGTTCAGTTTGTACATTCCATTGTCCATTTCCTAAAATACCCATTTGTGGACCATTAGAATAACCTTGTTGTCCATATCCTTGTTGTGGTTGACCATATCCTCCTTGTGGGGGAATTTGTCCATAATTTGGGTCATATCCTTGTCCATAATTAGGATTTTGTCCATATCCATTTTGATTATAATTCTGTTGTGGATTTTGTCCTCCCAAAATTCCACCTAACATATCGCCAATTCCAGCCATATATTATCTCCTTTCTTATTTCTTTTTTTATCTTTTTTAGAAAAAATTTATTTTCTATTTCAGAATAGAAGATTTACTAATGTTTTATAATTAAAAAATACATAACCTTATATGTTTTAATTCTTTTCATGATTGTTTTCGCTATTTTTATTTATTTTAAATTTTTGTGTCATTTTTTCAAAATTTTAAGTCCTATAACAATATTATATATATCATTTCTAGAGCATTTTTTTCGTTTTTTAATGCAATTTTTCTCTAGATGTGTTATAATAAATAAAAAGATTGGAGTGAAAATTTTATGAAAAATTTTATTTCTCGAATATGGAAAAAATTTTTACTTTTTCTTCTAACAATTTCTGATAATTTTGAAAATGATTATGAACAAAACTTTTTGAAAAAAAAGAAAAAAAATTTTAAATATTCTTTAGATTACAAATTCTATAAAGACTTCTAAAATTAGCACTCTCAATAATAGAGTGCTAATTTTTACACAATTTTCATACTTTGTTCATATTTAAGACACAATTAAGTTGTATATTAAAAATAAGAAAGGAGCAGGAATACATTTCCTGAGCATAAGTTAAACAATAATAAAACTTATGTTGTAAAATATATATGTTAAATGAACTTTTAAATAATATGTCAGTTGATAGAGGTTTGTTTGATAATATGTTTGGAGATTTAAAACAACTTCCTGACATGATGAGAATGAAAACAGATATTGTAGAAGAAGAAAAGGAATATCAATTAATTGTTGATTTACCTGGATTTACAAAAGAAAATGTTTCTTTACATGTAGACAATGGTATTTTAACAATTAAAGCAGAAACAAATTCTGAATCAGAAAATTCTGATAAAAAATATCTTAAAAAAGAAAGATATTCTTCTTCAATGATAAGACAATTTAGATTTGAAAATATAAAAGAAGAAGAAATTAAAGCCAGCTTTGAAAATGGAATTTTAAAAGTAATTATTCCAAAGTCTGAACCTGTAGATACAAAAAAAATAATTCAGATTGAATAATAAAAAAGAACCTATCATAGGTTCTTTTTTTATAGAAAAAGGAATAGGAGTGAAGTGGACATACCTTAAATTAATCATTATTTTCTTAAAAACCCATTGTATTTGACAATGAGTAATTCTCAGAATATTGACAATATTATTAATTAATTGTATAATTAAAGAAAATAAAGTTTTAGAAGGAGAATTCATATGCTTTGGAAAATAATGAAAGACAAAGAAAATAATCGAAATATTTTTTATGGTGATTTAGAATCAATTTTAGAAGAAAATTGTGATGAAGAATTAATTGAAGTTCCCTTTGAAGAATGGACAGCACAAGAATGTACAGAAATTGTAAGTAATATTTTAGAAGATATTAATAGACATAATCCTCTAATAACTCCATTTGATTATTTAGAAATGGTCAAAAAAATTTATGGAACAGAAAAAATAGATGAGTTTATGAGACTATATGTAAAAACTCTTTATGAAAAAATAAAAAACTATTAACTTTTAAACTATGGGTTGTTCATGAAAGGATTGGTTATTAATCAATGTTTACAAACACATTTTACAAAACAGAAAATGCTTTCATTTGTATTAATTTTCCATGTCAAATGATAGAAAAAATAAACAAAGAATATTGTAAAAATATTAGAAACATTCATATATTCGTTTTCAATATAAAGAATGTAAAAGTAAATAAAATAAAAAATATAATCTTAGAATGTAAAAGAAGAAATATAAAAATTAGAATCCATTGTTTTTCAAAAAAAGATAAAATAATTTTAAAAGAAAACTTCAAAGAAATTAAAGAAAATCCTTTTTTTAGAATTCAGCTTACAAAATCATTTGAAATAAAAATGTCTGAAGAAAAAGAATTATATATATTAGAAAATAACATAAATATTATTATTAACAATGGAGAGACAAAAGAATGTCAAACAATTTCTTTTGAATATTTATAAAGAACCTATAATAGGTTCTTTTTTTTAAAATTAGGTTATGTTATAATAAAGATACTAAAAGTATAGTTATCTTTAATTCAATTAATATCTATAATAAATGGTAAAATAAAAAAACTTACTTACTTAAAGGAGGAAAAAATAAGATGGCAAAAGTAAGAAAATTAACAAAAACAGATGTAGTAAGAGATTTACCAGAAGTAATTCGATATTTCAATAGTACAAGAGCAGCCAAGAATCTTAAATTCAAGGCTTTGTTACTTGCAAGAACACCAGAAGAAGAAGCTTGCATGAAACAGGTAAAATTTGCAATTAATCAGGGTTCTTATACAGATATGAAAGGAACAATTGTTGTTTCTTTAATGGATAATATGATTGGAAATCCATTAGGTCGAGTTATGGTTATTGTTCTCGGCTTATTATATCATGAAGTTGCTCATATTTTATATACAGACAATAATGACTGGTGTAAATTTGTTGATGAATTTGCTGAAAAATTCAAAACCAAACATGGAATTAATGAGAATGTTGCAAAACATTTTGGACATTTTCTTATTAATTCTGTAGAAGATGGTCGTATTGAATACTGTGTATCAAAAGATTATGCTGTAACAAAAATTCCTTTAACAACTACTAGAAGTTGGTTTTGGAATACAAACGAAATTTCAGAAAAAAAAGATGAGTTAAAGGATAATCTGTTCTGTTTAACTACATTAGCAACTACAGGTTTGATGCCTAAAGGATATGCTACAGCATATGCCTCTGAACCAGAACTGTATGATATGTGGATTTCATTAAAACCATTGATTAATAAGTATGTTACTACTTATGATGATATGGAAGTAGCAATTTCATACTTATGGGATATTGTAGATATTCTTGAAGATTGGTTGGTTGAATTAATGAAAAGATATCCTGACCCAGAGGAGTTGAAAAAAGCATTAGATGAAATTTCATCTCCAACAGGAAGTCATACAAGTGGAATGTCAAAAAGTAGTGGTACTTCTTCAAGTTCTTCATCAACAAAATCTTCTGAAAAAACAATCGTTAATGGAGATGACAGTGATGAAACAGGTGATGATTCTGAAGAAGAATCAAATCCTATTCATGATGAATTTAAATCAAATCCATTAGAAAATAATGATGGTGGATTAATTGATAACCTTAGTACAGGAAAAGAAGTAGATTTTGATGAATCTATGGAATCTATTGTAAACAGAGCCATGAAAGAAGCTGATGATTTTTTCGAAGATGAAGATTTCGAAAATATTGTTCAAGCTGATTTTGATGATAAGAAAAGTTCTTTAAGTGAAGAGAATGATAACTCTGATTTGTCTGAAAGTGAAATCAATGAAATTAATAAATATTATGATGACATTGATGAATCTAAAAGAGATGGAAATTGGGGAGTAAAATTAGTTTATCATCATCAGCAGGATAGAATTGAAAAAACTCCAGAAAAAATCAAAATCAATGCAAGACCACTTTACAACGCATTTAAAAAAATGTTAAATAACAAAAATGCAGAAGTTGTAAGAGATAGAAAATCTGGACATCTTGATACACATAAGTTATATCGAATTGTTAATAATGACACTCGTTTGTTTAACAAAAAAACAATTCCAAATGATACAGATTTTGTATTCTATCTTTTAATTGATGGAAGTGGTTCTATGAGTGGAGACAAATATGTTGAAGCTTATCGTGCTGCTGCTTTATTAGAAGAAGGCTTAAAAGGTCTTGTTCCATTAAAAATTGCACAATTCGATTGTGATTCCAAAGTCCATCACAGAGTAGTAAAAGAGTTTAATGAAAATTCTCCAAATGGAAATTATTCTTGGACTTATTGTAACCATCATGGTTCTGAATGTTGTAATATGGATGGATATAATATTCGTATTGCTATTAAGGAACTTGAAAAAAGAACAGAAAGAAATAAAGTCTTAATTGTTCTTTCTGATGGACAGCCTTCAGGTTATTCATCTTACTATGGACATCATGCAGAATTAGATGTAAAACAAGCAGTTCGGTTAGGTAGAAGAAATGGTATTAAAATTTTTAATATCATGTTCGGTTCTAAATATGAACGAGAACAATTGAAAGGTGATTTTAAATATATGTATGAAAGAGGAATTGTAAGTGTTCCTCCAGAAGAAATCGGTAGTGAACTACTGAAAATCGCCAAAAAAGAACTGTTTTAATAATAAAAGACTGGAGAATAACTCCAGTCTTTTTATTGTTTATAAAAATGTAATGTAAGAAATCATATCTTCAAAAATTTGATTCACATCCAAATCAAATTCATTAATCCAATAACCAGATAAATATACTTCAACAGAAGCTTTATCATTTCCAATAATTGCTAAATAATCTTTTTCTTGTGTTTCTTGAGAAATAAATAAAGTATATTTTTGTCCTGATTTTGTTGTTTTTTCTTCTTCATCTATAATTTTTGACCCCATATATTCTCTATAATTCTTTACATCATCTTGATAAGAATCTTCCATACAGTTAAAGAATAAAAATGGAATATCACTAGCATCTTCTTTACCAACTTCACAATTATATTTATCAGATTCAATAAAATAAGGTTTTTCTACTGCAATTTTTGCCATTGGTATATCATCATAATTTTTAAAGATATATTCATTTTCTTTTATTGCTGTTTCTTGTTTTGTTTCTTCTTGAGTTTCTTTAGGTTTTGTTGTTTCTTCTATTGGACTGTAAGTTTCTGTTTTATCAATTCCTTTTCCTTCTTTAGCTTCTTCAGGAATAGATAAATCAATTCCAGTATTATATTCATCAAAAATACATTCCAATTCAATATCAGCTTTTATTCCATCAACATCCATATCATATGTAATTGTTTGATTTACAATTTCAAAAGTTTTTTTGTCAATATATAAATCATAATTAACATTGTCAACCTTAACATCTTCTAAAAGTTCTTGTATATTTGGAATAGAATCACTAATTTCATCAAATGGAACTTTTCCAGATAATTGATAACATTCTTTTCCATTTTCATTTTTTGTTTTTTCATTTAATTCTAAATATTCAGATAATTTATCTATATTTTGAATAAATAATTCAGTTCCTTGTTCTGGAACTTCACTTTTACTCCAAACTCCATTTATATTTGTATAAGAAGTTTTTTTTGTTGTATAAGTTTCAATTGATATTGTCTTTTCAATATCTTGAGCTTTTAATTGAATATTTCCATCTGTATAGGTAATACCATCTTTTTTAGAATATTCAATTTCACTTTCATAATTAGTTTCAATTTTTTCTCCATCAACATCCATATTCATTAACATATCAATTGTACCTGTATAATCTTCTACTTTAGAAAGTCGTTGATTTGCTTTTGTCAATATTTTTTCAGGAGTTTGTTTTATCATTCCACAACCTGTTAATAAAGAAATACTTAAAACAGCAATACATAATTTTGTAATTTTTTTCATTTAATTCGTTCCTTTCATAAAATTTTTTGTAATTCCTATACATTTTAATGAAAAATCAGTTTCATTAAATGTATCTTCATTTCCTGACGCATCTATATACTTTTCTTGTTTAAATCCTCGAAATAATAAAAATAAAGAAACTGGAGAATAATGTAAAAATAAATACCTTATGTTTCCTTTTTTCATTCTTTCCTTACAAATGTTTCTTATAGTATACCAAAAAAGTATAAAATTGTCAAAGTTCAATTGTTTATTTATTAAATCATCTAATAACTTTTCTGCTTCATCTAAAGAAATTAAAAATTTTACATCTTCTCCTAAATTAATTCGGATTTGTTTTTGTTTCATTGCTATTACAAAAAATAGATAATTTGCTCTATAATGTTCTGAAAAATTTTTATAAAGTTCTAAAGAATAATCTTCAATCGAAGTATCATTTAAATCATATATGACATGAATATATGGAATCAGATGATAATATACTTCAATAAAATTTGTAATAAAATGATATTTGCATTTTTGTTTAAATTTGCGTTTAAATAGATGATTTCTATCTTTAAAATGTATTCTATATTGTTTAAAACCTAAAAATAAAATAATGAAAAATCCAATTAGAAAAATAATTGGAATCATAATTTCCTGATTATTTTTAATAAAATTTAAAATGTTTTCTTCCATAACACCCTCCTTTTTCTTTTATTATATCATAAAAACGAAAAAACAATAAGCATTTTAGAATAATGAAAAAAAGACACCCTTTATAGAGTGTCTTTTTTTGCTACTAAAATACAATTACTTGGAATATCTTTAAAATCAAAATTTTCCAAAGTAACCAAAGGTTCTAAATGTGTCCTATAACCCTCTTCTAAATATTCATCGCTAATTAGAATTTTCAATCCTAAAGAAGTTAAAAATTCATTATAAGCTCTTAAAGTAAAATATCCAAATTGTTCATTTACTTCACAAGAATAAGAATCTAATCCCCATGTATAAGTATATAAAAATTCTCGAAGAAAATTAATATCACCTGTTAATACATTTTTATTTAAACAAGGGATACACAATCTATCATTTAAACCTTTAAAATCTCGAATAAAATTTTTACAAAAATCAATACCTTCTTGTGTTTTTAATACAAGACTTTTTACATCATTATTATTTGTTAAAATTCCATCTCGAATTAAAATACAACCACCTTCATTTAAAGATTCATAAGCATTTTTTAATGCAATTTTTACACTTTCAATATTGAACTTCTCTCCTTTAAATTCTGTATAAGAAAAGACTTCATGTAAAATACTTGAAAAAATAATAGTATCAACTTTAAAATCAAGAGGTTTTTCTACAAAATTGTGATTCATTACAGTATAAGAATGTTTTTCAGTTTTTATTTTTTTATTTAAACTATCAATTACATTCGCTGAAATATCAGTTCCAATAATTCTTTTGTTTGGATATAATTTTTCTAATTTATCCAATAATACTCCTCCACCAGAACCAACATCAACAATAGTATCACCTGTAACATAATTTAAAAGTTCTTCTTTACGACTATGTTTTGTTTCATTCATTGTATCTAAATATTTTTTTTCATTATTTAGTCTATCAAAAACATCTTTTCTAAAACCAAATAAATCAAAAATAATTACAATGTTTTTTTGATAATCCATAATTCCAGACCTTTCAGCATCTATACAGAATTGAATCAAACTTTCACAAGCTTTTGTAAATTTTACATCAAAAAATAAAGTATTACCTTGTTTTTCACAAACAAATTTTACATGTTTTGATGTTTCTAAACCTTCTTGAATTTCTTTTAAAGAAAGTTCAATAATTCTTTTTTTATAAATATTGACTTCTCTTTTTCCTTCATAATCATAAAACAAAGTTTTAGATAATGGATAAAAAGAAATATGTTTAATTTTTCTTCTATCTTCGAGTGAAATTAAATGAAAAATAGTATTTATTTCTGTGCGAGTAAAAGAATCTAATGCAATTTCAGGATACCAAATATCATGATATGATAAAACATTTGTATAAAGTTTTTTTTCTTCTTTTGTTAATTTTTTTACATCCTGAAATGCAGTTGGAAACATTCTTTGTAATCTTCCACATTTTCCTAAATCACAAGAAATACTTCGGTTAAAACAAAGTTTATGAATAAAGACATTAATTTGACTTTTAATCTTATTATATAATGTGTTAGAGGTAGCCGCAACAATAACACAATAATTTAATTCTTGTAATATTTTTGATAAATCTTCAGAAGAAATAACTCCTGTATTTAATAAGGAAATTAATGGTTCATGTTCGGAAAATAAAACTTCGCCACGAATAAATTGACCCAATAAACCATGAGTTTTTATTAAAGCATAAACAACTTTTGTTGTCCATAAATCATCATTGCTTTCATTTAAATAAATTTCAGCAGAAGCTTCATTATGAATATCTAAACAATATCCATTTTTTTCCCATTCTTTTCGAATTTTTTCAGAACCACCTTTTGCAACTTCAGACCATTGTAAGGTCAAGAGTAAAGCTTTCTTATATTTTCCTTTTAAATTTGAGAATTGTGCTAATTCTAGAGTTTTTTCTACATATTTTAAGGTTATATTTTCGGTTACATTTTCTACTGAATCAACTTTTTCTACATTAAATTGATTCTTTTTTGCTAAAAACAAATATTTTAACCAAGGATTTTCATTTAAATCCTTAGCTGTTATTGTTCTATTTAAAAATTTAAATGTCATTTATTTTTCCTCCTGTACAAGTAATTTTTCGTTATTTGGATAAATTCTATCAACTGGAATTTCTTTTTGTTTTGCATAAGTAACACAATTTTTTGTTCCTCCTGATGTTCCATCCCAAACAGCTAATACTCTATCACTATGATTTACCATAAATTGATTTCTAACTTGCATCAAATATGGTTTATAAGTATCTTTTGTTACTAAAAACTTTCTATCTGCTTTTTCTAATATCGTATGATATAAATCTTGAGATGATTGAGGCCACATTTTTTCTTGTTTTAAACATGGAATTGCACAATATAATTTGATTGGAAATCCTTCTTGTTTTAATTCAAGAACAGCTAATGCAAATACAGTATCAACACCCAAAGCCATGCCAGAATAAGCCTCTGAAACAGAATGTTGAATCAAATAATCTTTAAAAACTTGTTTCAATTCTTGCCAATGTTTATTATTTAAATCATATCCCCATAATTTATTCGGTCTATGACCAGTTACACAAACTTTCATCTTTATTCCTCCTTTAACATGAAAACTGCTTTATTATAAAGTTTTTTTGCTCGTTTTTTGTTCAGAACTTGATTTGAATTTTCCTTCATCATAGTTTCTAATAAATAATCCACAAATAATTTTGTTTGAGGATGCATAGCAAGTGGTAATCTTTTTTTATTTAACCACCATTCATATTCTCCTTGATAAGTAAAAGAATCTTTTTTATATGCTTGACCTGCCCCAACATAATCACAAACTAACTCTAATGCATATTTAAAAGGCATTTGAATTGGTTTTCCACCATAATCTAGATTATCAATCCAAAATTCATAATGATGTTTATTTCTTCCTTTATGATGCATCCAAGCTGCACTCCAACCATTTTTCTTTTTACATTCATCAATTGGTGAGTTTTTTCCAGTATAATAATGAATACTTTCTAAAAATTCAGTTGGAGTATATTTTGATAAATCATGTAAAATTCCTTGTAAATATAAACCAGCAACTTTACAATTTTTCCAAACATAATACTTATGAATAGAAATTAATTTAAAATGTTTCCATGCTTTCTCTATTGTTTTCATCTTTTTTTCCTCCTAAAAAATATTAATAATTGTCTTTTTATTATATTAAAAAATAAAAGAGTAAATAACAAGAAGAACTCTTGTTATAGAGTTCTTCTTTATTTTTTAGTAACCAAATGTTCCATTTAAAGAATCATCGTTTTCAATCCAATCACTTACTGGAATTACTCGATATTCTTCTTCATTATCTCTAACAATGACAGTTTCAATGCCAGCATTAATAATCATTCTTTTACACATAGAACAACTATTGGAATTTGCAATATATTCACCTGTCTTTACTTCTCTGCCAGAAAGATATAATGTACTTCCAATCATTTTTTCTCTTTCTGCACTAATAATTGCATTTGCTTCAGCATGAACACTTCTACAAAGTTCATATCGTTCTCCTCTAGGTACATGTAATTCTTCTCGAATACATGTTCCTAAATCACAACAATTTTTTCTACCTCTTGGAGCCCCAACATATCCTGTAGAAATCACTTCATCATTTTTTACAATAACAGCTCCATATTGTCTTCTTAAACAAGTACCTCTTCTAGATACAACATCTGCAATATCTAAATAATAATTTTGTTTATCTCTTCTCATATTATTCCTCCTCTTCAGTTAGAAAATCCATTAAATCATCTAAAGTTTCAAATTTATCTTTAATTTCTTGTGTAATTTCAGACATATTAAAACCTAATTTTTTGCATAAATAATGAAATTTATCATAATTGTCAATATGTTCTAATTTACAAATAGGACAATACATTTCTGGAATGTCATAAGGCCAATCAGTTGTTTTTTTAATAACTTCACAAACAGAAGAAGCGAAATTCGGTTCAACTTCATAAGGTTTTATTGTTTTGTCAAATAAAGTTAATTTCTTTAAAGAAACTAGCTGATTTTCATCAAAATTCTTTTTTACATATTCATATGTTTCTTCTATTGTTGGAATTCGAATATGATGTCCACAAAAAGTATGACCAGATTCACATTCTAACATTTTAGCATCACTTAATGAATAATCATAACCTTCTATATGTGTTCCACAAACATCACAGATAAAAGAAGAAGAAGAACTATTGGTTACAAAATCTGTTCTGTATTTCATTTATTTTTCCTCCTTAATAAACTTCATTCATTTTTAACTCATTTAAAATTTCTTGACGAACAGTAATCATTCGACTTAAAGCCTTGTGTTGTAAAATTAAAGATTCTAAAGTATTTGATAAAACTTCTTTTTTATCAATTAAATCTTCATTCTCTAATTTTGATACAGAACCTGTTTTTCTTTTACTTTCTCTTTGTAAAACTTTTGTATAAGATAACAAATTAGAAATAAAAGAAATTTTGTTTACTGTATTTGCTAAAAGTTTACTAACTAAAGCCATATCATCAGCATTTTCAATAGATTCTGGAATTTCTAATGTATAATTTTCAATTACCCAATCTGCTAATTCCATTGTATTTTTTTTGGTAATAATATCTTTGTAAGTTTGTACACTCATAAATTTTCTCCTTATTTTAAATCTTTTTCTGGTCTATTACATAATACAATATCTCTTGAAATTGGACAAGAACCCATACATAATTCTCTATTTTTACAACCTTTACAAGAATTATGAAAATGACTTCTAAAGTCATCAAAAATGGAACTATTCCATCCTTCTTCAATGGATTGAGTTCTTAAATCAATTGCCCATTTTTGAGCTTGATTATCAAATGAACAAGGTAATAATTTCATATCTGCTGTAATATAAGCAGAAAATCTACCTGCTTCACAAGTATCCATACTTTCTAAATTAATATTGTTTGTAAAATTAATAACACCAGGACAACAACAAGAATCAAATCCAATTTTAAATGGAAGTTTTGAACTTTCTTCATTGATAAAATCAAAAAATTCTTTTACTTCTTCATCTTCTGGTTTTAAAACATTTTCTAATTTTCCTAGACCAATTGGTTTATATAAAAGGAATACAATAGCATTGATTCCTTTTGGAAAATCATTTTCTTTTAATCTTCGAATTGCTTCTTTGATGCTGTTTTTTCCTAATACATAATGAATATTAGTTTTCACACCTGCATCCATTAAAGTTTGAATTGCTTTTGTTGTATAAGTTGAATTTTCATGCCAAGAAACTGCAATTGCTCCACAATATTTTTTACAAAGTTCAGCTCTTTCTTTATTCATCATAATTCCTGAAGTTGTAAAAGTTGGAACAATTCCATACTTTCTTGTTGTTTTTAAAATTTCTTCAAAAGATTCATGAGTGTCTACATCTCCTGCTCCTCCTAAAGCAACTGAAAATACTTTATTTTCACATTGTTTCATAATAGATTCATAATCTTCTACAGACATGTTCTTTCCTGTTCTTTCAATTGCTTTCTGATAACAATCAACTGTACACTTTTTTGCACAAACACAAGTTTCCATAATTCCAATATCTAAAAGATTTGGAAAATCTCTCATAAATGGGTCTTTTCCTTTTTCTCCTAAAATATCAGTTCTTAAATAACTTCCTGTATTTTCATCAAAAAATTCAACAAATTTATGAATTTTATCTTTATAAATTCTCATCTTTTTCCTCCTATAAATTAAATTGTTTTTTATATTTCTTTTTATTATATGAAAAAGAAAGCATTAAATAATACCACTTTCTCCAAATTCTGAAATATTTGTTTTTTTGAATACTCTTGTGCTTCCAAATAGAAAACCTGATACAGTTAATTCTATTGTCTTATTTTTGTTTTTCATTTTTTCTTTTAATTCAGAATAACTTGTTTCTAAATATATCTTTTTCCCATTGTGAACAATATAACTTTCAGTCCAAATACTTAACAAAAAAATCACTCCTTTCTTATAATTATACCATAAAAAAAAGAAGAACTCAAGTTGAGTATTCTTCTTTTTTAACAAAACTTTTTATTTTAAATAAAATTTTCTTTCCATTCCTTCTAAATTTTTCGCTGAAATTTTCTTTTTTAAGTTTATAATATAAAAATCAGATGGATAAGCATAAGAAATATAATAATCTCTTTTAATTGGGCGAATATAATAATTTTTATTATCAAATTTACTTCCTTTTAACATTTGTTTTGCCTCATTCGCATTTCCAAATAAATAAATAACTGTCTTCTTTCCATTTGAAGTTTCTATATTACTCATATAACATTGATTTGTTCTTCTATCATATAAAGCACAAATAATAGAATTATTTAAAAATAAATTATAAAATTTAAAATTTTCTTTTTCTAAATCTATTTTAGATGGAACCCCAACCAGTCTTCCAATTAATCCATTTGTTAATTCAACTTTTAAAGGTTTTTCTGTAGATTGTTTTGAAAGAATTTTTTTTATAATCCCTCTTTTTATTTCTTCTTGAACTCTAATATCAACCAACATTCCAACTTGAATTTGTTTTTTATCTGTAATATCAATATCTACATAATTTATAACTGTCACACCCTTTCTTTTTCTATAAAAATATGTTATAATATATTTATAAAAAAATAATAAAAATTTGAAATAATATAGGAGGAAACACAATGAAATATACATTAAATAATATTATTCAAGATGGAAAAACAAAATATTGGGCATATGGTTTAATTTTTGCAAAATCAAAAGAAAATAGAACAGCTTTAAAATTAAAACCTACTTTAGGTGTTGTATATAAAAAAATGTTTTATCCAATAAAAAAAGATGGAACCATTTCAAACAAAGGAAGAGATGCTTGGAAATTATCTTTTACAGAAACTCAAACAGAAGCAATTAATCAATATAATGCTCTTTTAGACATTAGAATTAATGATTTAAAAAAACAATTAAACGAATTAGAATTACAAAAAATCTGAGGTAAATTATGAATTACGAAAGTGAAATTGAAGAAATTTTATTAAATGAATTAAAGAAAAAATATGGGATAGAAAATAATTGGTATTTATTAGTTTATTTAAAAATAAGATATTTTTTACTTTATCCAAAACAACAAAAAGAATATAAACAAAAACATGAAGTTTCCTATATAGAAAAAAAATCATATATGAATTTTTTATTGAATGAACTTTATATTTCAGAACTTTTATATAAAGATTATCCATTAACTTATACTTATCAAGAAAATAGTTTGCTTTCTATTTTTGAAAATTTAGAATATTTTTTATCTTCTAAAAAAATTCAAAATTCATCTGGTACAAAACAAGAAGTTTATTCCTATATATTTGAAACGATTGAAGATTTAAAACAAAAAACTTTAAAATATTCTAAAAAAGAAGAAACTTTATTCCATCAATTATCTAAACTAAATCAATTATTTCAAACAAAAGAAGATACAAATGTTAATTCTATTGAAGGATTTATTCAAAATCAATTAGATGAACAAATTTCTGAAGAATTAAAGTTAAAAAGATACATTGATTTTTCTAACTTCGAATCTACAAAAGCAAAAGATATTGAGGAAGAGACTTTACAAGAATATATGATTAGGAATTTAAATGAAATTGAAGATGAATTGAAATATATAGGAAAAGAATACCAAATTGAGGATGGAAGAATAGATATTTTAGCAGAAGATAAAAATAAAAACATTGTAATTATTGAATTAAAAGTTAATGATGATGAAAGATTACCTTGGCAATGTTTATATTATCCAAAAGAAATTCAAAAACTTTATCCAAAAAGAAATTTAAGAATGCTAACAATTGCTCCTCATTATAAAAAATCTATTCTTACTGTTTTAAAAGATTTAAATGTAGAAATTTATCAATGTTTTTTTAAAAGTACAAATCACAAAATCACTGAATTATCAATTTCTAAAATTGACAAAAAGAATATCTAAAAGGAGAAAATATATGAAAAGAAAATTAGCAAGTATTCAAAAAATTGAAAAAATTGAACCAATAGAAAATGCAGATAGAATTGAAGTGGCATCTATTTTAGGATGGAAAATTGTTGTAAAAAAGGGAGAATTTAAACAAGGAGATATTTGTGTTTATTTTGAAGTTGATTCTTTTTTGCCAATTTGTCCTGAATTTGAATTTTTAAGAAATAGTTCTTTTAAAAAGAGTGATATTTTAGGTGAAGGTTTTCGAATTAAAACCCAAAAATTAAGAGGAGTTATTTCTCAAGGTCTAATTCTTCCATTATCTATTCTTCCAGAAGGAAACTATAAAATAGATGATGATGTTTCTGAAATTTTGGGAGTAAAGAAATGGATTGTTCCAGAAATTGAAGGAAATTTAGGAGCTATTATTAATGGATTTTGTCCATATACTTCTAAAACAGATGAAATTAGAATTCAAACAATTCCTGATATTATTCAAGAATTAAAAGGAAAACCTTATTATATCAGTACAAAAATGGATGGAACATCAGTTACAATGTGGAGCAAAGATGGAGAATTTCATGTTTGTGGAAGAGATTCTGAATATAAAGATGATGAAAAAGCTGTTTATTGGAATGTTGCAAGAAAGTTAAATATTGTTGATAAAATAAAAGAATCTGGATTAAATATTGCTATTCAAGGTGAAATGTGTGGTCCTAAAATTCAAAAAAATCGTTTAAAATTAACTGAATTACATTGGTATGTATTTACTATTGTTGATTTAAATACAGGAAAACGATATAATTTAGATAAATTAATTGAATTTTGTAACATTTATGGATTAGAACATGTTCCAATTGAAGAACAAAATGAAAGTTTTGAATATACAACAATAGAAGAATTATTGGAAAGGGCAAAAGGTCAATATCCTTCTGGTCTAGCAAAAGAAGGAATTGTTATTCGCTCTTTGACAAATGATTGGTCTAAAATTCTAAATGGACCTTTAAGTTTTAAGGTGTTAAATAATAATTTCTTATTAAAAGAATAAAAAAAGAGTGGGAACTAAATCCCACTCTTTTTTAAAGCTTACCAAAGTTGTCGATAAAAGAATAATCAACAACCCATTTCAGCAATCTATCAACAAGATAAATTGCTGTAAGAGCAAAGCCTATAAAACCAATGAATCCAATGATTCCTGGCATATATCTTTGCTCATTTGCTCTACCAGCTTCAAGCAGAGCTATATTTGCATCCCAAGAATGAAATGCAAATACAATTGATAGTACAGCAAAAACTGTACTAATCACTATGAATAAGGTAAATAAGGTAAACACACCTTTATCCTCCTTATTCATTTTTTTAACTTCTGAAAAAAAATTTTTAATGTTTTTCATGTTCTTCGTTCCTCCTCTTTTGTGTACCACCTCTCTTTTGTATTTAAAAATAAATACTTTTGGTACAATCTACTTTATTATAGAAAAATTTTAAAAAAAATATGATTTTTTTGTATAAACTTCTTTTTAATGGAGATACTTTCAATATAACAACAAAGATTTGAAAGGAAATGAAAAAAATGCAGAATGAAAAATTTATAGAATTATTAGAAAAATCCGAAGAAAAAATTAAAAATAAGAAATTTACAGAAAATGATATGAAAGAGTTTACAAAAGAAGTAAATAAAGTAACAATTGATTCTAATGAGATTTACGAAAGAATTAATAATGTTCGAAGAAGAGCTATGGAAACAACAAGATGGAATCTTTTAATTTCCGATATTGAAAAGCTTGAAAAGTCAAAATATAAAAACAATGAAGAATTTAAAAATATCATGAATTTTATTAATGAAATTGAAAGAGTTCAGATTTCGCTAACAAACAAAGATTTGAACTTGTTAAAGAAAAATTACAAATCTACGCTATCAAAAGCAAAAAAATTTATGGATGAATATTTGTTGAGTAATTTCCAAAATGAAGTAGATAAAAAAATGAGAGTTTTGGAGTCAAAATTGAAAAGAACAAGTTCAAACAATTTTAATACATGGTTAAAGAAAACAATTAAAAACTCTGGATTAAGTTTAAAAGAAATTAGTGAAAAGACTGGAATTAGTGTAAGTTATTTATATCGTTTGGAATCTACAAATGAAACAATTCCATCTAAAAAAATACTTGATAAACTTTCTAAGGTTTTAAAAGTAAAAGTAAATGAATTCCCAGTAAATCAAGAGTCCAAAGAAAAACCTTCAGTTTCATCAAAAAGAAAAAAAGCAAAAAAAGATGAAATTACAAAAACAAATATCAGAGAAAAGAATAGAGATTTATTTGAAATTCTTTCAAATGAAAACATTCAAATTAACAAAAGAACATTAAATGAAGAAGAAAGAGAAGCGTTAAAAGGTTGTTTAATGTTTATGTTTGATAAAACAAAAGACTTAAAAGAAACTCTTCGTTTTTTAAATCAAGTAGCAATTTTAAAGTAAAAAAAGTGTTCAATAAAAAATAAGCCAAAAGATAGACTAATGGCTTATTTTTTATTATTTACTTTTCTTTGTTAATAAAACTCCTGCTAATAAAGTTGTTGCAATTCCTAAAATTGTAATACTTGATTTTGTATTACTTTCAATTGGAGTATTATCAGAAGTTTTTACAGCTCCAGAATTTCCATCTTCTACAGTATTTTCTGTAGTTTCTGTCTCATTTTTAGAAGTTTCTGTTTCTGTATTTTCTTTTGTTGTTTCTCCATTCTCATTCTTTTTACTGGTTTCAGAGTTTTGATTAGAAGTATTCTTTACTGTAGTTCCATCAGCATTTTGTTCAAAAGCACTTCCACCTTCAGTTTTTACACCACCTGTTTTGTTTTGTGTAGTATAATGAGTGTTTGTTTGAGAAACAGAATTTAATTGTGATTTTGCCTGAGAAAGAATAGATTCTATTGCTCCAACAGAACTTGCGTTATCAATATTTGTTCTAGCATTAGAAATAATTTTTTCCATTTGAGACACAACAGCATCACTATAATTATTTAAATTAACCATTTTTGACAATTCTGCTTTTGCAGATGCTTTTTTTGCTTTTAAAATATTAGAATCATTTTGTGCTGATTCTTTACTTTCTTCTGCATTCAATTGACTTGCTGTTTTAATAGCATCTAATTTTTGTTTATAAGTAGAAATTAAACTGTCTACTGAACTAATATTTGTTGCATTATCAATTCTTTCTCCTGCTTGTATTAATAAAGAATTAATTTGTGCTTGTCCTTCAGTTCTATAATTCACTTTATTTTTATAATTTGCCAATTCAGTTTTAGCACTTGCTTTTTTACTTGCTAACTGTCTATTAGCCTCTTCTTTTTCTTCTTTAGAATATTGAGCATCTGTTTTTAATGCTTTTAATTTATATTGAGCATTAGATACAATTGCATTAATAGATTCTGAAGAAGAAGCATTGTTAATTTGAGAAGTAGCAGAACTAATAATAGAATCAATTTGAGATTGTTCGGCACTTCGATAATTACTTCTTACAACTGTATTTTTTAATTTTCGAACAGCTCTTTCTCTTGTTTCTTTTAAGTTATCATCAGCCCAACTTTTTTCATCAGAACTTTTATAAGTTGTTTCTTGAGAATAAGTTTCATATGTAAAAGTAGATGTTTCTCCTGTTGCAGAAACAGGAATTATTCCTGATAAAATAGTTCCGAAGGCTAAAGAACAACTTAATGATTTTTTTAAGTTTTTATTCATAAAATTTTTGTGTTCTGTTAATAGGAACACAAACCTCCCTTCTTACTAAATTTATATTTGTTGACTTGTACAAATGAACAAATGAAAACTTAGTGGTTCCAATACTAAGATTCCTGTTTTATTATACATGAATTGTTTGTCATATATCACAAAATTTCACTTAATAAACTGTTATATCTTTAAAGATATATATTTAAAGTAAGAAGGAGATTAAATATCATTTTTATACAAACTCTTGTTTCTTTAAATTTTTTATATCTTCTTTTTTTATTCCTAAATAATCTAAACAAACTTGAATCGCTTCAGTAAAAGAAAATAAATTATCTTTTCGTTTTACTTCAGCAGAAATAATTGTCATTTTTTCTAATTCTTCTAATTGATTTTGACTTAATTCTTGTAAATTGTTTTGTTTTAATTGTTTTATTTCCTTTTTAGTTGCTGGTCTATGATAACTAAATCCCTCTTCAGTTTTAAAATAAGCTAAATAAAAACCATTTTTATTGTTTAAACATTCTTGAAAATGAATTCCTTGAAATGTTAATTTTTCATCTCTTACTAGTTTTTCCATAACAGCATGTTTTAATTTATATAATTGGTTTTTTCTATTTCTACATCTAGTAACAATACCTACATTTTTTGATTTATTTGCTGTATCTCTTGATTTTTTTGCTGATTTATTTAAAATATATAATGCTTTATATATTTTTTCATAAGAAATTTCATTATTTTTATTCATATTTTCACTCCTTTCTAAACATAATTATACCATAAAAAAAATAAAAAATAAATAAATTTATTTTTACTTATATCTATTTAAGTGAATTGACTTTTATAAAATTTTATCGTATAATAAATATATAAAACTAAAGGAGGGAAACAATGTTAAAAAAGAAAACTTTTACAAAAGAAACCCAAAAAGAATTCGCTAATAAAACAGGTTTTATTTATCCTTGGCAATTTAAGGGATTTAAAACAATTTCTTTAACTTATAATGGATTATTAACAGACCTTGAAACATATTGGAATCAAGAATCAAGATATAGAGAAGGCTTTGAATATACAGATACTACAATTACAATTCCAAATTTTTTCTGTAAAATTACTGGATATAAAAAAGGATATGAGAAATATTTAAAACAGTTTACAAAACAACCCAATACCATTGTTTTTAATAATGTAAAAGATTTTGAAAATACATTAAACACAATTCAACTTTCTGAAGTTGAGTTTCATTTGAAGGATTTAGAAAAAAAATGGATTTGATTCATTTGCTTCTAGAATTAATGATTTATCAGATTTTATTTTAAATGATGAAGAGTATCGTTTTTGTAATATTTCAAAAATGAACAAAGAGAATTTTGAAAATGCTTTAAACTATATTTCAAATATTGTAAAATTAGAATTTTCGGAATTTTCAAATAATCAAAAATTTGAAAATAGATGTATTTCTTTATCTGATATTTATATCAATATGTTAAATAATTTTGATTATTCAAAAGCTGTTCCTAAAATCATTATTAAAGAGCAACCAAATGAAAGATTATCATCTTTGGATTGTTTATGGTTAACATTTTTAAATGAATTATGTTTTGACATTTTAATATTTTCTCCATCAGGGATAAATGACATTGAAACTTTTATTGATATAAATTCTTTTTCTATTGGAAATAATAATACAACTTATAAAGAAAAAGATATCCGAAAAAGTATAAAAAACGAAATATTTAAAATTCCACAACTGATTATAAATCTAATTCCTTGGATTTTAATAATAATTTCTTTAATTTTATCTATTTGTTATTTTATGAATGGTAAAACTTATTGGATTCCTGTTATTATTTTAAATGTTATATTAGCTTCTGCTTTTATTTGGAAAGATGAATTTGATTTAAGTTATTTTTGTGATACTGGATTTTGTGTTGGTATATTTGTTGGTTTTATTTCTTTAATTCTTTGGTTTGGAATTTTTCTTTTTAATGCATTAAGTACACCAACAACAGTCAAAGAAGGCTATTTAAAAATTGAAAATGAAACAGTTATTGAGAAAGAATATCATTTATCATTTGAAGACACATTTTATACAGATGAAGAAGGAAAATATATTTATGGATATGTTGGTAATCCTGGTGAAAACAAAAAAAGTTGTAAAGTGTTTTTAAAATTAGGAAATGAACAAATTTCTGCTTATAATACATTAGAACCATTAGAATATCAAATAGCAAATAATTACCATATTAATTTACCAAAAGGAGAAACAAAAGCAATTATTTCTTATGAATTTTTTAATAGTGATGAAACTTATGATTATTTAGATGAAGATGAAATAGATATTATTGAAAAAGAAGTCACAATTATTAAAACAGAAAAAGAAAATATTCCAAAAGAAGTATTAGAAAGAACTGAAGAAGATTAATTTCTTCGGTTCTTTTTCTTATACGAAAATAAATTGAAAAACAAAAAAAATTTTGTTATAATAAAAAAAGAATTGAGGTGAATCTATGGAAAAAGATTTTTTTAAAGACAGACATCCAAATTGTCGTTCTATGAAAGCAGTACAGGATGCTGTATCAAATCAAACCGAAGTTTATATATGTGAAAAAATCATGCAAACAGTTGCAGAAACATTACATGATTTAACAAGAGTTCTACCAATTGCAATTCTTTCAAACGATGACCATCCTATGGGTTTAAAAGTAAAAGGATTAGATTCTGAAGGTCGAATAAAGATAGGTCGAATTACTTATTTCATTTTTCAAAATAAAAAACAAGAAGATTGTATTTTAACAAAAAAGGGATTAATTCCAATTGAACAGGTTTTATATAAAAATTATTATTATTTTTATTGTTATTTTAAAATTCCAAAAATAAAAAATTATACAATAGAGTTAAAATTGGAAGATGATTTATATTTTTATAAAAAAGAACAAATGGAAGAATATTTAAAGAATTTAAAAATTACAAATATTCAAATGTATCCACAATTAATACAAATATATATTAATAATGAAAAATACAATTATACTTCTTGTAATTTACAAATTTTTCAAGAAGAAAAAAATATATTTACATATAAAAATATAAGAATTGAAACATTATTTAAAAAAATAGAAAAAATATTAGGAGAACAATCTTTTACACTAGAATTATTTCATATAGAAAGGAAACAAGTATTATGACAAAAAAAATAATTTATATTTTATCTTTATTAATGATAACATCTCTTATTGGTTGTGGAAAAGAAACTTCAATTGATGAAACAGAAAAAGGTTTTGAAAAAGTAGTAGATAAAATAGTTTCTGACGAAAATGGCAATACAGGATTATATATTAAACAAGAGATTGAAGATATTACTCCAACAGCTTATCAACCTGAAGAAATTGATGAAGAAGTTGAAGAAACAACTACAACTCCAGAAACTGAAACTGAAACTGAAACAATAAAACAAGAATTAGAAGAAGGTTTTTATGAAACAAATGATAGCGTTACAACAAATCATGATGTAAATATTCGAGATAAAGGAACTTCTGAAGGGTCAAACATATTAGGTTCAGTTCCATCTGGAACAACAATTACTCGTTATGCTACGAATGATTATTGGAGTAAAATTGAATATAATGGATTAGTAGGTTATATCTACAATGATTATATTAATTAAGGAGGATATTTTATGGATAAAGAACCAAATCAAAATAAAATAGAAAAGAAAATTAAATTATTTATTGTATTGTTTGTTCTTGCTATGATTTGTACTTTAGGATTTTCTATTTTTTCGCTTATAAATTCTTTTCAAAATTCAAACAATGAAGAAACAACAAATAAATTTTCAGAAAAAAATAAAAAGAATGAAGTAACTTATGAAGAAGGAAACAATGGAGAATTTCCTAAATCAAAATCTATAGAATTATATAATGCTGAAATTGTAAAAGCTCAAAGAGGTCAATTTGAAGAAATTGTAAATGAAATAGGAAAAGTTCGAGAAAAATATGATTTAACAACTGATTACAACAAAGATTTAATTCATGTTTATCAAGATGCAAATGTTTTATATAATATTCGTAAAACAGAAGAGGTTTCAGCAGAAGATACTTTATATCAAGGGATTAATGATATGAAAATGAAAGTAATCGGATTTCCATTTTTAAGTAATCAAGCAAAATCATATGTAACAATTCGAAATGATTCTATTTGTCCAATTGCCGAAAAATCAATTGAATTTCAAGATTATGAAATGATAAAATTTTCGGATAAAACAAAGGATGAAATGATTCAAAAAATGCAAGAAAGTTTAAAAACTGAAGGATATTATTTAAATAGAGTACAAGATGAAATAGATAAGAACATTTATGTTTGTTATTTAAAAATAGATGATATTCCAGTAAATTTTTATTTAATAAAAAGATTAGATAATACATGGACTGTTTATGCTATTACATATCGAAATAAAGAAACTTTTAATCAAAATTGGCATAATATGAAACATTATTATTCAAAAAGTGATGTAAAAGAAAATGAATTAGTTTTACCAGAATAAACTTTTTTTGCTTATATTTTCAAAAAAAAATATTAAAATATAAACAAAACTATTATATTGGAGGTTGTTTGAATTGAACTCTCAAACAGATGAATACAAAAATCATTTAACCTTTAATTTAGAAGAAGTTGAAGAAACTTTAAATGAAAAATTAGGTGAAGTAAAATATATCATAAAAACTAATATAGAACATGCGATTGCTTTTGGAATATTAGGTGTAATTTTTTTATTTATAAGTACCTTTTATAGTAATTTATTAACTCTTCAATTAACTGCTGTTTTAAGTGGAATATCAGCTTTATTAGCTTATATGATATTTCTTTCAAAAATCATGAAGGATTTTGCATTAAAAAAAGAAATTATAAAATTAAAAAACAGTATTCATACTGAAGAAGAACCATCTATTAAATTAGAGGAAATTTTTATAAATAAAATTATAGAAAAAAATATGAACTTATTTGCAGTTACAAATGATGAAAAAACAATTCAAATTGTTACTCCATATGTTCCTGAATTTGTATTAAAAAAAGAAATTCATGTTTTATTATTTCAAGAAAAAATTATTGATTATTTTTATTTTTAAAGAGCATTTAGTTGCTCTTTTTTTATGTGAAAAATAATTGAATTTTTTCTTTTATACTTTTTTTAGGTTTTCATAATTAAAAAAATATGATACACTAATTACGAATAACAAAAAGAAAGGATAGAAATTTTTATGAAATTAAAAAATTGTATGATTTTAGGATTATCTGTTATGACTTTATTAACTGGATGTCAAAATACAGAAAAATCAGAAAAAATTACTGAACAATCCCTAGAAACAGTATCTGAAAGCGAAACAGATTCTAGATATATAAAAAATATTACAAAAAAAGTAGAAGAAGAAACCACTACAATTTCAGAAACTGAAACTGAAAGTGAATCTAAAAATGAAAATTTAGATAATTTAGATTATAAAGCTTATGCTGAATATCAGATGAAAAAAGAAACAAATGATATTATTGCAACTATTAAGGTAAAAGATAAAGGCGATATTAAAATTAAATTATTTTCTGAAGCTGCTCCAAAGGCAGTAGAAAACTTTATTACTCATGCAAAAGAAGGTTATTATAATGGATTGACTTTTCATAGAGTGATTAATGATTTTATGATTCAAAGTGGAGACCCTAAAGGTAATAGTACAGGAGGAGAAAGCATTTGGGGACAACCTTTTGAAAATGAATGTACATTAGAATTAGTACCATATAAAGGAGCATTATGTATGGCAAATCAAGGTACTGATAATTCAAATACTAGTCAATTTTTTATTGTAACAGCAAATCCAAATGAAGAAATTATAAAAGAATTAATAACAAATAATTATCCTAATTCTTTAATTGAATCTTATAAAACATATGGAGGAGCTCCTTGGTTATATCAATCTTATACAGTATTTGGTCAAGTAATTGAAGGATTAGAGATTGCAGAAGACATTCAAAAAGTAAGAACAGATAATAATGATAAACCAGTAGAAAATGTGATTGTAGAAAAAATAGAAATAACAGAATAGTGGTGATAACATGTCAAATAAATTAAAAAAAGAATCTAAAAAGATTGAGGAAACAAAAGAACTTCCTAAATTCTTAAAAAACATGGAAATGAGAGAAAAAAATCGAAGAGAACATCATATTTTTCTTTGGTTAATTCTTTGTCCTCCTGTTGGAATTTATAAATCTATTAAGTATAAAGGTTTTCATCCTATTTTAAATATTTTATTTAGTTTTATTTTTTTATTTTTAATTGCTACTTTTTTTATTTTGTTTACAAATCCTTATCAAATAAAAAATACACAAGTAGAAAAAACTTTATATTCCTATGAAAAATATGGTGATTTATTAGAATATAAAATGATAGATAATTTAATGATTAATAAAAATGAATATTATGTTTATGAATGCGTTACGAATTTAGGAATTTATAATGTTTATTTAAACAGAAGTAAAAATTTAAAAATAGATTATGTTTCAAGTTTTTTAAATCGTTCTGTTCTGCTAGATAATGAAATCATTGAAGACTATAAAAATCAATTATACAATGAAATTTTCTTATTTTTTCAAAAGGAAGAAATACAAAATAAATTTGGAAAATTAACAGGTTTAATTACAGCAAATGAAAAATATAGCTTTGTTCCAGATTCACAATTAAATTTAAGTTATCAAGGAATACATACAACAAAAGGAACTTATGTTGTTGGTTCTATGTATAATCAAGTAATTCAAATTTATGATTTAAATAAAGACAATCAATTAATTTATCAAAGAAAACCTGAATTAAGATTACCAGCAGAATCAATGTCAAAACTAAAAGAAAATCAAGATATTGTAGGAGAAATTACTTCTGTTTATGGTTTTGAGTGGTCTAGTAATTCTACTTATTATTACATGATAAATAAAGAAGGCAAAATTTTTCAATTAAAACATACAAAAGAAAATAACAAAGATAAGTATATTTTAAATTGGGGAGATAAAGGAGATACAACTGAAGAACAATATAAACAATTATTAGAATTTATTAATCAGTTTGAAAGTATTGGTTAAACACTCTTTTTAAAGGAGTGTTTTTTTTATAAAAAAAACTGCAAGTATTTAACTTGCAGCTCCAGATATTAATGGATTTGATAAATAATACAATATCCACATAGCCATAACAACAGCACCTTGTAATGCTACACAAATACTGGCTATAATAATATTTTGCATACATTCTGATTTTTTTTGTGGATTATTAGAACTTGTTCCTAATTTAGTAATATGATAAGTTAATACTAAAATATTAATTAACATTGTACATCCCATAAAAATATTTAAATAAAGTTTATATTCATCAAAAAAATCATTATATGCCTCCCAAAAACGAGAATCTGTTCTTAATAACATATCATTACCATCTTTTTTATCTGCAAAAACTTCGATTGGATTCCAGAACATTAAGTTTGTAATAAAAATACTAAAGTAAAGAAAATAATAATTAATTTTATCTTTTACTTTCATCCATATATTTTTTAATCTTTCCATAAAAAACCTCCTTTTTCACTTTTTTATATTATACAAAATTATTTCATACAAAATTACCAATTATTCTTCATACTGATTAATTATAAAATCACTATCCTTAAGCTTGCTCTCATAGTTATTTAAATTTATTTCTTTATTTGTATCTTCTCGATTTACTGATTCTTCTTCAGTTTGTTGACTTATAATTTTTATATTTTTACTTGTTAATCTTGAAATAATATTTTTAATTAAACTTTCTTTTTGAATGGTTTGTTCTCTTTTGTTATTTAAATAATCTTGTCTATTATATAATTCTTCTTGAATTTGTGATTTTTTTTCATAGGAAATATTTAATTTTTCTTGAATATCACTTATAATACTCTTTTTGTTAAAAATAGATTTTGCAAACATTTTATTAGAATCTAAAGAATATAAAGTTGGATTTTTTTTATATTCTTCTAACTGTTGAATTTCTTCATTTACTTCTTCTAACATTTCATAACAACTTTCAATTTCATATTTTAATTGTTCATCTTCTTCATTTGCTAATATAAGAGCAACTCTTTCATAAGGAAAAACACGAATGATTTCAATATTTTCAAAAAAAATAGAAAAATTATAAACATCTTCTTTATTCATTTTTATCATAATACTTTCTAAAGGTAATAACTTAAATAATTCTTTTTTATAAATAGAACAATATTCTTCTTGAAACTCTGAAAACAAATTATCTTGATATTCACTTTCCAAAATATAAGCAAATGTAATACAATCAATTTCTGATTGAAATAAAGCTGTTTCTAATATATTTACATTGTCATATTGTATATTTTGTAATTTATTTAAAATGTTTTTATATTTATTTGTAATTCCTTGAACTACATAATTTCCATATTTTATTAATTGATTATCCATAATAAAAATCCTTTCTAAATATTTTTTTCTTCGAAAAATACTAATCTTTTTCTAATTTTTATGTTATAATAATATATAGGAATAGAAATAAAAATATTTTAAATTTTAGAAGAATTAAGGAGGTGCGATTATGAGTGAAAATATAGAATTTATTAAACATTTTCGACATATGACAAGAAATGAAATATTATATTTAACAGTTCGAAAACAAAAACAATTAAGGAAAGAATTAAATTTTAGTAATCATGCTATTCAACGAATGAAAGAAAGACATATTAAGGAAAAAGATATTTTAATTGGACTTAAGAATGGACAAATTGTTGAATACAAAAAAACATCAGATGATGAAGTGTTAGTAATTAGAAGTTGTTTTATTAATCGAAGACATAAACAAACATACATTGTTTATTCTCTTCCCAAAAATTTAGTAATTACTACATACACTAATTATCAAAGTGATGCTTATAAAGCAAAAGAACATAATCTAAAATATTCTCCAGAAAAATTAATTTCTATTCCTGAATATTATTTAAATATCATTAAAGCTTATTAAAAAAGAGAGACAGTTGTTATACAACTGTCTCATTATATTCATAAGTGGCTACTTTTTCTTTTTGCAATTTATATACATTCCCATTTAAAAAAATCTTTTGTCTACAACGAATAGTTCGTTTTACTTTTTCTAAAGCTTTTACTTCATTTTCTGCAAACACAATATATCTTTTTCTTAAATGAGAATTTTTCCCTTCTTTTTCAAAAACTAAAGAAACTTTAAATAACAAACTCCATTTTTATGGTTGTAGCCACACAATCATTTTTGAATTTCATCCCATTTTTCCTCCTATATTAAAAAAATAAAATTTCTATATATTATATAGTTTCAGTGATTCTTCTATAATAAAAAGAAGATGTTTATAGGTAAATAAAAGAGAAAAATGGAAGATATCATCAAGAAGGGTCATTTAGACCGACATATTACAAGTAAGACAAAATTAAGAAGACGACTGTATGGATGTAACATGGATGCAGTAAGTTCTTACTTTACATATGACATAGCACAAAAGACAATTAATAGTACAATACAAAAAAATCAACAAAAAATTAACAAATGGAGAAATCAAAATGAAAAAAAATTAGTGATTTATGATAAAAGTCAAAAAGCACTAGGTTTTGGATATTTTAAAGAAAATGAAAATGTTATTTTTTGTGAAGATTTAAAAAAATTTTGTATTGTATTAGAAAAAGAGTCGGAAAAAAGTCATGATTATAGAATTGTGACAAGCTATCTTCTTAGATGAAATAAAGGAGGAAACATGAAATTAAAAACAGATAAATGGAAACACTATAATTTTTATTATGGTCATTGGAACAATCCACCAAGAGAAGGTACTGATGAAACTGATGAAATGAAACAATTTTTCAGAGATTTTCGAGGTGATTTAAAAAAGATTTTAAAAGATACAAACTTTAAAATTTATCAGATGAAAAAAAATTATTATGATGTCAGTTGTATTATTTCATCTTTAGATGAAACAAAATTCATCTATTTGTCTTTGGGTGACATGAGATTTAATTTCAATCATTGGTTTGAACAAGTTTTAATTCGAACTATGAAAAATCCACAAGATTATAGTGGTGGAATGAATCATTATTGTAGTGTTTTAGAAATTCCAAAAACAATACAGAGCCTTTGTTAACAAAGGCTCTTTTATTGACTTTATTTATAAAAAATGATATAATAAAAGAAAAGCATTTGTGGAAAGAAAGGATTATTATGAATAAATACATACAGGAATACAAAAAATTAACAAAAAATAAAAAAGAATTAGATGATATTTTTAATGTTATTTTTGAAATTAATAAAAAAATCAATAAAGTGTATTTTAAAATGTTTTATAAAAAGAAAACTCCTCCAGAAAATTTTTTTGATATTATTTTTGAAATTACAGAGTTTTCAGATTTATTTCAAGAATTATTTATGTCTGAAGGAGAAGAAGATTTAACCTCTGATTGTGGAAATAAAAAACTTGGATTTTATAATTTTACAAAAGAAGATTTTTTTGAAAAATGTGTAGAAATTTGGAATGGATATCCACCATTTATTGATTTTAGTGAAAATATTAAAGAATCAATGGAAAGTGATTTAGAAAATATAGAAAACATAGAGAATTTAGTAGAAATAAAAGAAGATAATAAAAAACAATTATCAACAAAACAACAAAAAGAAGTAAATGATTTATTAAACAAATGTTATAGTATGAAAGGTAATAAACACTTTGTTTTAATTACTTCTGAGATGTTTGTAGAACTTGATGTACCAAAATTTGTAAAAAAAGAAGATACTGTATTTCTAAAAAATGCATTAGAAGGTTTTTTAGTTGAATTTATGATTTCTGAAAATTCAACATTATTGGGGATTATTCAACATCCAAACACACCAAATGAGCTCTTTGGTATTATTAATGACAATTCTACATGGAATCCTCTTCCAAAGGACCTTTTAGAAAATGTATATCCACTTTATTTAAATTTTGTTGGAGAAGAACAAGAAGAACCAAAATATTTAATGTTAAAAAAATAAGCATTCGTTATACGAATGCTTTTTTTCTAAATATTTTTAATTATTTCTTGCATACCATGAATAAATGTTTTATCTTTTGTACACCACATAATTGGCAGGTTACTACTATTAGCAGTTAAAAAGTCTAAATAAATATCTGGTAAAGTAATTAATTGAAATGCCTGTATATTTAAATTGTTTTCTAATAAAGAATAAACTGTTTTTGCTGTAATTGTATGTTTTTGAAAGCGATTTAAAACAAAAACTGTTTTATTTCTAAAATCAATAGCTTCTCTATCTAAATACCTCATCATATTAATAAAATTTGTTAGAACAGCATAATCTTGTGATATTGTAGCTATTACTTTATGAGAATTTAAAATTGCCAACACAGATAAATCATTATAAATATCACAAACAGCATCTATAACTATCATTTCATAACCCAATTTTGTAATTAAAAATTCAATTAACTGATTAAAATATCTCACATCATAATTTACTAAATTCTTTTTGGTTAAATGTTCTTGTGAAAAAGTTAGAAAATCAAATGTACTTGGAAATTTATTATAAATTTTTGCTAAATTAGAATTATTTGCAACAAAAGACATCAATTTAGAAGTAGTTGCAATTGACCTTTCAATTTCAATTAAATTTCCTATTTCTAAGTTTCTTAAAGCTGTATTTAATCCCATATTCTCAAAACTTAATTGATACAAAGCATCAGAATAACAATATACTGGATTTACATCTATATATAATGTTTTTTTCCCTGACATTGCTATATTTAAAGCTGTATTAAAAGCTAATTGAGTATTTCCAACTCCACGATTACCTCCTAAAAAAGTAATTACTTTTTGAGAAAATTGAGCAGAATATTTTGCACTTTCTTTTAATACTTGAATATTAAAGGTGTCATTTCCTTGTACTGTTTGAATCTGTTTATTTAAAAATTCTTGATTTTCATGTTTATAGTGTTCAAAGGTTGATTTTTCAGTTGCTTTTGGAGCTTCAAAAATTTGTTCTTGTGGCATTGTTGGCATCATACCATCTTGAAAACTTTGAATTGGTCTAATTGGAGATACAGGTATTTCTTCCTTTATTTCTTTAAAATTTAATGAATTTTGAGGAGTAAAAGCAGAAGTTTCTTCTTGTTTTTTAAAAGAAAAATTTGGTTCTTCATTTCTTACTTCTTGAATTGGAGTTTGTATATTTTGTTTTGCTATTTTTTCTTCTTCTCTTTTATTTTGTTCAATTTTTGTTAACTGTTGTTCTGGAGAAGCAAAATCTTGAAACAATTCATTTATTCTATTTTCATGAATTTTCTCAATTTCTGGTTTTTCTTCTATTTCTTTTTCTTCTACTAAACTCTTTAATAAACTTTGAGCTACAGGGTCATTTGCTGATAAATGTACATTAGCAGCATCCAATTCATTTTTTCTTTGATTTTCTTTTAATAAATCCACATCAGGTAACTCAAAATTTGCTTGATTTGTATTTTCATCAATATTTACTTTTTGAATTAAAAAAGATACATCAGCCAATGTACTTGGAGTACAAATTTTACGAAGCATATCTTTAGCATTTACTCTATTTCCCACTAAAATATCATAAATACCATAATTTACTAAAGTACTTAATAATGGGTCTCCAACATTTCTATCTCCAGCAATAAAAATGATACGAATTCTAGGAAATTTTACTCTAATTTGATAAATAATATCAGAAATTTTTACTGTTCCAGATAAACCTTCTCTTAACAATAAAATATCAGGTGGATTATTTTCTATATTTTTAATAATTCCCTCACGATAAAGAGCAGCTCCAGTAAATTGAATCGTATCACCTAATTTTTTTTCTAATAATGGTTTACTACTTTTTATATAATTTTCTAGGTCAACATGACCCAATGCAAAATAAATTTTTACCATTTTTCTTATTCCTTTCTTTTATTAATATCATAATCTCTAGTTGTTAAAGATGAATCTGTAAAACAATATAATCTATCTGAAATGTCAAATTGACATAAAGCTTGATATAATGGATATTGATTTAATCTATCTAATGTTGTAAAAAATATATTTTCATGATATTTTAAATTAAATAATTTTAATTCTTTATTTAAATAATTAATATTATCACAAACAATAATATATGAAATTGGTCTTTTATATTTAAATCGAAAAGAACTAACTGAAGAATTAAATAAAGTAATTTTATCTACAAAAGTTAAACTATCAGGATAATAATAATCTACTAAAAATTCTTGAAAACGATTATTTTCCATTATTAAATTATTATTTTCATCTACCTTTCTAACATAATATTGATAAACTTTATTACTTAAATTCTCTTTTAATAATTCTCCATTATCTACAAGAAATCCTTGTTTTTGTAATAATAATTCTAAATTCTTCCTTCTTTTATTGTTTTCTAATATATTTGGAATAAAAATATGAAATAACATTTTCATTAAAGCTTCTCGTGTTGAAACAACAATATCAAATTTATCACTGATAGAATTAAATAAAGTATCATAAGCTGTTAACTTTATTAAATTTTTTCTATTTTCAATTTGTTTTGTATTATCAATAATAAATAATACAATAATTTTTTGTGATGTTTTTTGATATTCAAAAGATGCTAAAAACGATTTATAATGTTCCCATTTTGTAATCAATTGATTTTTATTTTCTGTATTCATATCTTCTTCTAAGAAAAAATCTGTATCCAAAAATCTTATTAATCCATCTGGTCTTATTTTTGTATACATAGACATATATTTTTCATCAAAATAAGACCATTCTTCAGTTAAACCACAAAGTTCATATAATCTTTTAAAATCAAGAACAAATTGATTTAAATGTACTTGATGAGGAATCGCTTTTGGTAACATTTTTAAATCAGCAGGTCTATAATATCCATCTTTTATTTTTGAATTTGAATCTGTTGCTATATTTTTAGGCAAATCGTATTTTGCAACAACAGTATCTATTCCAAGTTTTGTTAAGAATAATGCTAAATTTTCATCATTAAACGAAACTTCTTCAATCACTCCATAATCTAACCATTCTTTTTCTTTTTTCAAAAAATCTCCAAAATTCATTAAATCTTTTAAAAAATTATTATAAATTTGTTTTAATGTTAAACAACGATGTAAATAAATTTGATGTAAAACATTTAATTCTTCTTCACTTAATAAATTTTGTAAATCATAAGTATTTACTTTAATGATATACACCACCCTTCATCTCTTTTTTTCATATTACAAATTTTTATGAAAAAAAATAAAAAAAATTGGGAGAAGTCCTATTGCTATTCACTTTTCTTTTATTTTTTCACAATGAGAAACATAAATTATAAAAAAAGAAAGGAGAATTACCTTTATGAAATATTTAAAAATCATATTTCCTATTTTATGTCTTTCTTTTATTACTGGATGTTCTTGTAATAATAAAGAAGAAACAGAAACAATACAGGAAACAACAATTAAAGAAGAAACGACAGAAGAAGAAACAATAGAAATTCCAATAGAACTTGAAACAAAAAAAGATGAAAAGGGAAATGATATTTATATTAATTTAGAAACTGTTCCTGAAGATAAAATAGATGAAAATGGGAATATTAAAGTATCTGATGAAGATGGTAAAAAAGCAATAGATGAAGGAATTGTTTCCTTGTATAATACAACAGATAAACAAAAAGCTTTTGATTATAAATTACCAAAAAATTATGAATATGTAGATTTATTTGAAGATTCCTTTGTGATAAAAAATAAAGATACAGAAGTTCCTTTTATGGTTACAATTTTAGATGGAACAAAAGAAGATAATTATGAAAAGCAATTAAAAGAATTTGAAAAGAATACAAATTATTTAACAAGTTATAATTTTGATATAAAAAAAGAAGTTAATTTAGGCGGTTTTAATTGTTTAATTTTAAGAGAACGCTTTCTAGCAAAAACAGGAGATGAATTAGAAGAATTAACTTTATACTGTTATGCAGATTATTTAGGAAACACAATAAAAATTCAAATGGCTGAAAATGAAGAATATATTAATCCAGAATTTGATGAGGATTTTAAATATACAAGAAAACAAGAAGAAGCCTTAATGAATGCAGAAGAAACTGAAAAATATTATAAAGAAATATTAAGTGGTATTTATTATAACAAATAAAAAAAAGCAATTTCTCTCACCACCTTTTTAAGGTGGGAGAATACTTGCTTTCAGTGAACTACTCATTGACTTTAAATAGTTAATGCGTTGTCTTTTTTATAAAAAAATTATATTAAATTTTAAAATATTTATAAAAATATAAATCAATAGCATTTAACATATCTTTAGTTGTAGACATACCCATTCTTTTAGATTGATAATCTAAATTATTGCCTTTATATTTTTTAATCATAATTTCTGCTAATTGTTCACAAATTGCATAACGATTATATTTTTCTCCTTCAGCACAGTTCTCAATCGCTTGTAAAATTAAAGGGATTTTTTTTCTTGAACTAGAACCTTTCTCTGTAGTCTTTAATGTTTCAGTCTCTCTTTTATTTATCATATTAATGATACCTTCCTTTCAAACAAAAATTATTCTTACTTAATTATTTGATTGGAAGAGGGAATTTGTTTTCATTAATTATATTATAAATAAAATATAAAAAATAGTCAAGATAAAAAAAAAATTTTTATAAAAACATTTTTTTGAATATTATTTTTTATAAAATATATATTAATATTAAGATATCTTAACCGATATTTTAAAAACTTTTTTAATCCTTTAACTAGGATTAATTTTTCCTCTGTATGTTTTTACATACATAATCACCTCTCTCTCTGAGACTCATGTGAAAGCATGGGTTTCTTTTTTTTATAAAAAAACCAAAGCTTTTGGCTTTGGTTAAAATAAAGAAATAATTTTTTCTATTGCATATTTAAATCCAACATCTAGAAGAGTAATATATGTTCCTAATAAAAACATTCCAACTAGAACAATTTTCAAATACTTACTCATTTCTTTTTTTGTTGGCCAGTGAATTGTTTTTAATTCATTTGTTAATTTAGACATAATTCAAATTCCTTTCTAAAAGAAAAATCTTGGAGTAGTTGTTTTTTTCATTTCAGTTTCAATTACTTTTTCAGTTTCCATTAATACACTAATAATAATAATGATAGATGTTCCACTTAAAGCTAATGCTCCAATATGGAAAATTCCTGAAATTATCATTGGAATAATCATAATAATAGCTAAACCAATAGCTCCTATAAAAATTAAATATTTCATTTGTCGATTTAAATATTTTTCAGTTGGTTTTCCTGGTCTAATACCATTAATTGTTCCACCTTGATTTTGAATATTTTTTGCAATTTCTTCTGGATTAAATGTAATTGAAATATAAAAATAAGCAAAAAATACAATTAATAAAATATAAATAAGAACACCAATTGTATAAATTGGATTTTCTAAATCAAACCAAGCTGTTGTATTAAAACATTGTACTATTTTCCATGGAATAGAATTTACTTCTAATTTTATAAAATTAGAAATCATAATTACAAATTGAAAAATAGATGAAGTAAAAATAACAGGCATTACATTTGCCATATTTACTTTTAATGGAATATAACTTTCACCCATTCCTTTTTGTTTATTACCAGATATTTTTCCTGAATATTGAACAGGAATTCGTTTGTCTCCTTCATTTAGATAAATAATAGCAATAATAATAGCAATTACTATAAATAAAATAATTCCAACATTTAATATTTGAACAGGTAGTTTTTTTCCATCTAAAAAGGCTTCTTTCAAAATAGAAATATCACTAAATAAACTTGCTAAAATATTTGTCATTAAAATAATAGAAATACCTTTTCCAATTCCCTTTTTATCTAATATTTTTCCAAATAAAATAAGAATTGCACTTCCTAGAGTCAAAGTAATTCCCACAATAATAATATAAAGAGCATTATTCTTTGTTAACAAACCAGTTCTGGCAAATTGCCATGACATTAAAAATCCTTCAAACAAAGATAAAACAGCCGCTAAAATATAATTAATTCTTTGAATTTTATCTTGTCCAGACTTTCCATCTTTTTGTAATTGTTCCAAACTTGGAATTACAACAGCTAATAATTGAATCATAATGGAGGCTGTAATATAAGGGGTAATACCTAATGCAAACAATGACATTCTAGAAAATGAATTACCAGAAATCATATTGAAAAATCCTAAAGATTGTCCTAAATCACTTGCAACAAAAGCCTCTAAATAATCTCGATTAATTCCCCAAATAGGAATTGTTGATAACAATCTTACAATTAATATCATAAACAAAGTAAATAAGATTTTTTTTCTTACTTCTTTATTCTTCAGTGCTTTTATCATACAATAAACCTCTTTCTTTTTATTTTTTTCTTATAATATAATAACAAATATTATAAAAAATTGCAATAGTTTTCCATGTTTAACAAAAAAAAAGAAAGGAGAATTTTATGGAACTTTATTTATTTTTTGAATTTTGTAAAACAATTTTAGAAATCTTACCTTATTGTCTTTTATATATTGTTACAAAACCCATGTTTATTTTTTTAATTTTTTGTATTATTCTTTTAAAATCTTTACAAATATATTTCAAAAGAAAATTAAAAAATATTGACAATGCATAAATGTTATGTTATAGTTTGTAATGGGTAGAAATAATTAACAAAAAGAATAAAATATGACAAAATAGAACATAATAAAAAATAATAGATAATAAGGGAACTTCGAATATAAGAAAAAATGAAGGGAGACATTATTATGTGTCGAAATTTTGTCAATATATCAAGTATAGACCTTCAAACTTCAATTGGAAAAAAAAATCTTATTGAAATTATGCAAGAATCTATACAAAAATTATATAAACAGGAATTATTTCAAATTAAAAATAAATTAGAATATTTAGGATATTTTTATAGTGCAAATACCAATACAAATTATAAAAACAAAGAAGAATTATTTGATGTTATTATGGAAAAATTTTTGGTATATTATGATAGTATGAAAGAAAATAAAGAATGTAACATAACCAGATATATAAAAGAATCATTATTTGAATCAATTTCAGAATGGGAAACATATGAAAAGGAGAGTAAATAACTCTCCTTTTTTAAGTATGATTAGAACCTTTATTAGTAATTGTCATTCCAGTAGACAATTTATGGTAAAGCGGCAATGTTGGAGCCAACCAAACAGTTCCAACTCCTTCAAAGGTATTTAAAAATCCTTCACCACCAATTGCACTAGATAACAATCCCTTATTACTTTTTGTAACTGAAAATTTAATTTTTTCGGTTCTAAGAATAGCAAAATTACCATCAACCTTTAATATTTCATTTCCATTTAATTCTATTTTTTCAATTTCTGATTCAGGAACTTCACTTTCTAAAACAACAATTCCAGTACCTTTCAATTTAATTTGAAACAATCCTTCATTACCCAGAACAGCACTACTAAGGTTTGATTGAATTACTGAAGTAATTTCAATTCCTGAAGTTGCGGCATAAAACATATTTTTATCTACAATTATTGAACTATTATTTAATTGTACTAATAAATAATGTTTAAAAGAAGGTTCTAAATAAATTTCTCCTGTTCCAAAGTATTCAGGTTTTGAAAGAGATTCTTCGGTAACACTTCCTATTACTGCTTTTTTCAAGAAACTGCCAATACCTTTTACATCTGTTCCTGCTTGAATATTTCCTCGATAATAATATAAAGCACCTGCTTCGGTTTTTATACTGGAATTATTTATAGTTGCTTTAATTAAACGAATTCTTAATCCTTGTTGTTTTGCAAAAAATAATTTTTCTGCCATAGAAGGTTCAGTTGCACCTTCTAAATCATCTAATTCTAAAACTTCAAAAGTTGTCCCTTCCATAGATAAAGAATTTATTATTTTATATTTTTTATTTAAATTCATCATAAATGACAATCCTTTCTAATTTATAATAATTTCAATTTGTTGCAATATTTCTGATTCTAAAAGAGACCAATGAAAATTTAAATTACAATCTTGAATAAATTTTCTTAATTTTGAGAATTTTGAAATATTAAAAATATTATCCTCTATTCGAATGATACATTTTTCATCTGTTACTAATACTATAAAATATTGTAATCCTATATTCTCCATATACTTTTTTACATAATTTATGTAATCCTTTGGTCTAACACTGTTTTGAAATTTTATTTCATTCATATTTCAATATAGGCGACCTATGGATGCATATAAATAGTTTCTGAAAAAAATTTTTTTCAGAAATTAGAATTCATACATAGGAGGATGCCCAACTCTTACTTCTGAAGAGTCCTCCTTTCTTATTTTTATAGAACTATTTGTTCCTAATTTTATTTTATTTTTTATTTTTTTTACACATTACAAAAAAAAGCCCAATCACGAAGATTGAGCTTTCTTTTTATTTTAGAATGACATTTCTTTCACCAACAATTCTTTGAATTTCAGAAAATACTGAATAAGAAATATGAATTTTAGAAAATTGAGAAGGATTCCATTTTTTTACTTCTCCATTTTTATTTTCATAAGAACAATAAACAACTGTATCTCCTGTTTCATCTTTTAAAGCTTTTTCAAGTTCAATTCCTTGTTTTTTTGCTTCATCAAAATCATTTGAAACAATAATTTCAATTTCTTTTATATCTGTTGGTAAATTATCAATAGAACCAATTGTTTGAACAATAATTTGGTCACCAAATTCATTATTCGTTAATTTACCATGAATAGTTACTAATTGATTGTCTTTAAAGATTTCTTCCCCATAAGTTGTGAGAATTTTATTAAAAGCAACACAACGAATTTCTGAGGTTCTATCTTTTAATTTAAAAGTAAACATTTTTCCGCTTTTAGAATTTTTTGAAGTTACTTCCGATAAAATTCCAGAAATAAAAACTTCTTTTTCTAAATAAGCAGAAGGAATAGATTCTCCTGTAATTTCATCTTCTTGAGACAATAATTCAGAAAGATTTACTGCACCTAAAATAGATAAAGTTTTTAAATATTTATCCAAAGGATGTCCAGTAATAAACAATCCAGTAACTTCTTCCTCTTTAAAATACATAGTATTTTCATCATATTCTTCAATATTTGGCATTTCTAAATCTTTAAAAACAGATAAAGAATCATCCAATTGAAAAATTGTAGACTGACCATCTACTTGATATTCAATACCAGATTTTAATCTTTCAATAAGAGGTTCAATCATAGCAATTTTTGCTTTTCTAGTTCCATTAAAATCATCTAATGCTCCAGCTAAAACAAGACTTTCAATTGCTGCTTTATTTCCATTTTGATAAGTAATAATTCTTTCAACAAAATCTCGATAAGAACTAAAAAATCCTCGTTCTTTTCTTTCATCTTGAATTGCTAAAGCAAGTTTTTTTACTCTTTTAATTCCACCCAAACCAAAACGAATAGATGTTTTATTTTCAATTGAAAACAAATCTTCTGAATAGTTTACAGATGGAGGTAATAAAGGAATATCTTTTTGAACAATCTCTGAAAGATAAAGTTTTACTTTATCCTGATTAATAATAAATACATTTAACAGAGATTTTCTGAAAATTTCAGGATAATGACAAGCTAACCATGCAGTTCTAATACTATTTACTGCATAAGCCGCAGCATGACTTTTATTGACAAGTATTTTATTCTTTGGCTCTTTATCCAAAGAAACCTTTATTAAGGAAATATTGGACTATATCATTATCTTCCAAATAATGTTACAAGAACATTACTAACTGATTCTATTTTAATATTCAGTTACCTCATTTATATGGTTAAGATACAGGATTTCGTGCGAATTTTTTATTGGGTTTATTTATTCGTAGTCTCTGAACCTTCCTCTTTACTATTATCCCATTCAAGAGGAGTGGCTGCTTATGATTGTTACAGATATTGAGTTGTTACTATAGCTAAGTCGTTATACTTAGTTCTATATATTGTTACCAAATATATAGAAGTATCAATACCTTATGTAAGTTTCCAGCAATTAACCCTGTTTTCTATAACTATTTCTAATTATAGGCCCTCTATATTTTTTGACCAAATTAGAGTTTTTCTTTCACAGTCAAAAAATATAAGTTAAGGCATATTTTGCAAAGTCATACATTTTATCCCAAATTCTCTGGGCTGTTGCTTCTTCAATTCCATTAGCTACACATCCTTTAATGTTTAATGGAAGATGTGTATGTGAATCAAGTGTTGTTCCTGAACCATAAATAAAATATGGTCCATATTCATCGACAATATCTTGCTTTTTCTTCGAACTGTTATTACCCAGTAGCTTTTTATCTACTGCTCTGGAGATTTCCCTCATTTGTAATATATTGTTTTTTATATTACTCATCGGTTAGTCATTTCCAACCCAGTCTGGCATATATTTTCACCCTCGTTTAACGCTAGGAATAATATTTTCATATTATTAATTAGCTATACTAATTGTGCAGGATACTCGTGGTGATATTATATTCTCTATTTCTAGAGGTTCAATCACTATGCTCTACATTACTCATAATTATTACATTATAAGTTAACTCGGTATTAGCATCAATCATTTATAAATTCTAATTTTTTAAATAATTGTACAGCCTCCACCGATTTTACCCTGTGCTCTATATAATGTTTCCATTATATATGGGCCAGAAACTAGACCCATAGCTTTGCGGATACTGTCTGCTTGGCCTGGTGTAAAACCAGCTAATTTCTGAACAGTCTGAATTACCTGTTCTTGATATACTAATTGTCCATAAGTATTACTTAAAATACTTTCTAATTCTGGTGTATCATAATGAATTTCTCCTGTTAACATTCCTGTAATATACGCTGGAATGGAATCCATTGGACCTGGGCGATACAGGGAAATACCTGCTATTAATCGCTCGAAAAATTCATTACCTAATTCTTTTTTCTTTTCTTCTTTCTCTTCTTCTGTAATTTTCATAGATTCAATTGCTTTTACTCTAGAATTTACATCAGAATACATTTGCATCATAGTACTTGTCATTCCTGAAGACTCTAACTGAAATACTCCTACTGTATTTCCTTTTGCAATATACTGATATGTTTCAACATCATTTAATGGAATATCACTAATTGTCATATTCTTTCCATAAATTTCATTGATACTATCAATACTTTGCTGGAGTAATGTCATTGTTTTTAATCCTAAGAAATCCATTTTTAAAAGTCCGATTTCTTCAATTTCTGTCATATTCCATGCTGCTGTTCTCTGCCAAGAATCTGTATCTTTATCATAAATAGATACTGTTGGACAATATTGATTGATGTCTCCATTACAAATTACTTTTCCACAAGCATGAGTGGAAACATTTCTTTTTAATCCTTCTAATTTCTTACTCTCATCTACAATAAATTTTACATTTTCATTTGTTTCATATACAGCTCTAAATTCTGGATTTTCATCCATTGCCTTTTTCAAGGTCATTTTAGGTTCCATTGGAATAAAGCTTTTAATATATTCTGCAAATTTATTTGGTTTTTCAAATTTGTCAGAAATATCGTATACTCTACACATATCTTCGACAATTTTACGAGCAGCCATTGTTCCAAAAGTAATAATACTAGCAACAGATTTGTCACCATATTTCTCTTTACAATAATCAATAACTTCCTCTCTTCTATTCTCCTGAAAATCAATGTCTATATCTGGCATAGAAATTCTATCAGGATTAAGAAACAAATTGTTATTAACGAGTAGCTCTTTATCTACTCCTCTGGAGGTTTCCCTCATTTGTAATATACTGTTTTTTATATTACTCATCGGTTGGTCTTTTCCAACCCAGTTTAGACTATATCATTATTAATGAAAATATCTTTTTTTCTTTTTAAGTATATTTTAGAATTTCGTTTATATATTTTTTTTACAATATAATATTTTCATCAAAAGTGCCCTGCTTTCGTGGATGAATTTATTGACTTAAAAAGTCTCACATCTAGTCGTTTGACGCACATATATATCTCTATATATGCTTTGTACAGGATTAGCATGTGTTAAAAATAACATTTAGCCTTCCCTGATTTAACAGAGTTTAACGAGCGCAATCTTCACGCTCAAAGAGTAAGTTATATGGAATTGGGTCTAATTCTGTAATTCCTAAACAATAACATACTAAACTTCCTGCTGCTGAACCTCTTCCAGGACCAACTGCAATTCCATTTTCTTTTGCATATCGAATAAAATCCCATACAATTAAAAAATAAGATGCATATCCCATTTTTTCAATAACAGAAAGTTCATACTTCATTCGTTCTATTCTTTCTGGGTCTTTGTACATTGATGTTTTTGAATATCTACTTTCATAACCTGCATAAGCTCTGTCTTTTAAATATTCAAATTCACTTTTAAATGGAGCTGGAATATCAAATTTTGGTAACTTATAATTACCAAATTCCATTTCGTAATTACATTTATTTGAAACTTCTAAAGTGTTAATTAATGCTTCTGGAATATCTTTGAATAATTCTTCCATCTCTTCAGATGTATGAATATGATATCCAATACCAGAAAAACTCCAGTGATTAATGTCAGTCATCGTTTTCTTCGTCTGATTACATAACAGAGCTTCATGAGTAGATGCATCTTCTTTGTTTAAATAATGAGCATCATTTGTAGCTACTATTTTAATATCAAAATCTTTAGAATATTTCAATAAAGCATCATTTACTTTATTTTCTTCTTCAATATAAAATAAATCTTGATAAATATACTTGCCATAGGTTTTAATAAACCCTTCTTCATCTCTTTTTGCATCTGCTTTCGCAACAGCAACTGTCATTCCTGTTTTTTTCTGAATTCTTTCTTTTAAAGCATCCTCATTTCCATGTCTTTGAATTTCCAAATAATAATTCTCACCAAAAATGGATTTCATTTTTGTAAGAACTTCTACAACTCCATCTGTATCATTTGCTAATATTTTTCTAGGAACTTCTCCTCCCATACAAGCTGATAAACAAATAACTCCTTCAGAATATTTTTCTAACATATCATACGATACTAATGGTCTTTGTGGAAATTTTCCACCATAATTTTCATGTTCCTGAGCTTCAGATGAAATACGAATAATATTATTTGCTCCAATTTCATTCATCGCTAATAAAATTAAATGGTATTTCCCTTCATCTCCTTTAATACCCTTTGTATATACCTCACAACCCATTAATGGATGTTTATAATTCTTTTTCATTGCTTTATAAAATTCAACCCATCCATAAATAACACCATGGTCTGTTAAAGCTCCACTATAAGGATATTTTTTTGCAATGTCACTAATTTTATTTGCTCCATCTAAAATAGAATATTCACTATGAGTGTGTAACTCAGAAAAAACAGTGAATTCAAAAGATTTATTAGGAATGTTTATAATTCCAATATATTCAGAATATAATTTCTCCCATCCTTTTAATACTGTTGAATCTAAAGTGAATAAAATTTCGTTACCTTCCATTGTATAAAAAGTAACATCACCTTCTTCTACTTTCGCTTTTACAAATAAATTTGGTTCAACATTCTTTGTGTTTACTTTTGATAAAATTTCTTCAACTTCATCAAAATTAACACCTTTATTGATAAAAACTTTCATCCTAGTTCCTCCTTTATTTTTTTTATATGTTTCTATTTATTATATTGAAACAATTTCATTTTCATAATAAAAGAAAGCATTCTTAGAAAAACATCTAATACACAAATTTCTTGTTTTTCATAAGTATCAAACATAGAATAACATAGAAAAAACTTTTTCACATTAAATTTTTTTAGAAAGGAGAGATATATTTGCAAAAATATTTTTTAACTTATGATTTTCGAATGATATACAATACAACTGCTATTTTAAAAGAATTTGACCCTTCTACTGGAAGTTTTAAAACCTTAGATGTTTATTTAGATTTAGATAGAAAAGCTTATGAAATTCCATTTAATTATGTAGAAATAATCATAAATACTTTATATAAAGAACCTATTGCTTTTGAATTGTCTGAAGAAAAAATGAATTGGATTCAAAAATTTGAAGACAAATTAAATCATGATAGTAAAATCTTAAGAAATAGAAGTTTAGTCTTTAATTATTTAATATTAAAATTGTTATTATGTGGTTTACCTGAAAAAATAGCAAAAGAATTTATTATAAATTATTATGCTTCACCTGATGTAGAAGTTCAAATTTTAGAAATGATTCAAAAAATTAATGGATTTATTGATAGAAAAAAATATTGGATAATGAATAATACTTCTAGAGATAGAAATGTATTAAGAAACTTTATTATTAATATTCTGAAAACAAAATTAAGAAATCCCTCTAAATTTTCTTTTGAAGAATTTAGAGCTGAAGATAATGAACTTTGTCCTGTATTAATTCTTCCTAAATTAATTGAATTTAATTCTACAACAAGTTATTTAATTAAAACACCTTTAACATTAACAGAACAAAAATCTTATTTATTAGCTGTCTATGAAATGTTTATTCGTGATATTATAGAAACAGTAATTAAACAAGATTTAAGATATCATTTTGAACCTTATTTTATTGATGCAATTGTTTCTGAAATGGTTTCTGATGCCAATAGTTATTTAAATATTCGAGAAATTTCTCCTGATTATTTTCAAAAGAAACCATTATAAAGCCAAGTCATTCTTGGCTTTTTTACTTGCATTTTTTGTAAAAATCTTGTATTATTAAAAAAAAAGAGAAAGGTATATCTTATGAGAAAAAAAGAACGAATTCAGAAAATTATCAAATGGTTAATTATTGGATTTCTTTTATTAGGAATTCTTTTAATTGGATTAAATTATAAAAAAATTATTAGCTTTACAACAACAAAATTAGAAGAAATTTCTTCAAATTTTTATATTTCTTTTGATAAAATTTTAGGAGATGAACCTGTAATAGAAGAAAAACAAGAAAAACCAATCAAAGGAATTGATTTAATATCAGATGATACAATAACTTATAAAGATGCTATGTCTTACCAAAAAGGATTAGAAACATTTTTTACTAAAGCTGGTGAGAAAAATCATTATTATGATTCTTTTTCAGATGTAAAAAAATATCATCAACCATTAAAAGACCAATTATCAGGAACTTATTATTCTGATATTATTAATGATAAAAAAGAACCTGTTTTAATTAATGTATTTAATAATATTTATAAAAACGAATATGTCTTTTATTATAAAGTTTCTTTGGTTGGTTTTGGTAAAACAACAAAAAATACTTATTTAGATGCTGAAATAGTTGCTGTTGGAGATACTGAACATTTCTTTACTCAAACTGTTCGATTAATTCTTGATAAATATCATAGAATTAATGATATTCAATTAATAAAACCTTATGAAGAAGTAGAAAATACAACAGCTCCAATTACAAAGGAAAGTATTTTATATGACTCTCATAAAGATTTTCTTAATTTATGGGATAATATCGTTTCAAACTTAACAAATAAAGAAGTCTATGAAGAATATAAAAAGGGAGAAACTTCAGAAGTTACTTATAAAATTAATACAATGATTGAAAATGTAAAATTGGAAAATAAAGATGTTGAGGTATTAAAAAAACTATTTCTTGCTGGAAAAGGAACTTTTGAAAACTATGGATTTACAGAATATTATGTAGAAGATAAAGAAATGAATGCTTTAACAACTTATACAGTAAAATTTTCAGAAAATACATTTCAAATTATTTATAATCGTTTAACAAATCAAATACTTAATATTCTAATACCTGTTGATTAACAAAAATAAAAGAGAGCTATTTATTAGCTCTCTTTTGTTTAATAAGAAAAACAATAAATTACTCTTTATCTAATCCAACTGGATTTGTAAAAGAACTTTTGTTAATTGTTGTTCTAGATTTTGTATTTTTTTGTGACTCTAAATTTACTTCAGTTTCAGATTCTTCTATTGTTTCATTAGTATTTAAACTTTCATTTTCAGTAACTTTAGATTTTTCAGTTGATTCTGTAATTTTTGATAAATTATTAGATTCTATTTTTGACATTTCAATAAAACCTTCTTCTTTAAACTTTTCAATATCACAACCTCTTGCTTGTTTTAAATCATCAACTATAACACAATAATAACGAACTGGTTTTGTTTTCTTATAATCTATACTAATATCTTTTCCATCCATATAACATAAATCATTTGTCATTTCAATAAAATAAACTTGAGAAATAGATTCTTTATCTATCATTTCTGTTATTTCAGTTTCAGATATTGTTTCACTTTCAGATTCAGAAATAGAAGACATTTCATCTATACTTCCTTCTGTTGTTTCAGTTTCTTCACCTAAATTAATTTCAATATTATCTTCTGTGATACTTTCTTCAGTTTCTGTTGTATTTTCTTCATTATTAATATTTTTAGAATTATCTTGTGAATTATTTTCTACTAAATAATTCATAAATTCATCAGTAATAAATTCATTACTTGCTTTTAATTCCTTAAGTTTTTCAATTGCTTTTTCTCCTTGATAAACTGTATATTGACCATAATAATAATTATCATCAAAATTATCTTTATCTTTACACCAATAATAACTTCCACTATCTAAAAAATAAAAACAAGATTTGTCATTTATCATTTGCCAATTAGAATTTGTAATATAATCTTTATCTTTTTCAAATTCTTCTTTTTTCTTTGTTTCTGTTTCTACTGGCTTTTCTGGTTCTTTTTTTACTTCTGGTTCTTCTTTTGTTGTTAATTGAGCAAACAGAGATTTATTAGAAATTTCATAAATGTCTGGTTTCACAAAAGGAATAATAATTAATCCAATAGATATAAAACATCCTAAAATAGAAAAAACTAACCAAACAAATCCTTTTTTCTTTAATACAATATGCACAATTGCAAAAATAAGACTTAATAACTCTATTCCTAAACCAATATAAATTCCCATTGGAGCAAAGATAGCAACCAAAATACCAGTTAGAAAAAGAATAAATGATAAAATACCAAATGGACTTTTCTTTGTTTTTTGAATTTCTGTTTTTTGAATTCCTGTATTCATATAATAATCATTACTTTTTCTAACATCATTTTGTGACATAATTTAACTTCATCCTTTCTTCTTTTTTGTTTTATTTTAATGATTTTCTTTATTTTTAACAACTTTTTTTCGTATCACAATATTAAGTTCGATTTTGAGTATTGGAATAAATATTGTAAAGAAACTAAAATTATGATATACTAATGTTAATAAAAGAACTTACTAAGTGTATTACTAGTGAAATTTTGCATATAATAAATAGAATAAAAATTATAAAAAATAAAGGAGAAAATGAAGATGGCTAAAAAATATGATTTTCAAAATTTAAATTCTGAAAAATTTATTGTTTTAGATATTGAAACAACTGGTTTCTCTCCAGATAAAGGAGGTAGAATTATTGAATTAGGAATGGTGAAAATTAATAAAAATGGAGATATTTTAGATTCTTATAAAGAGTATTTTAATCCTCTCATGAAAATTCCCAAAAAAATTACTTCTATTACAGGAATTGATGATGATATGGTAAAAGATGCTCCTTATATTTTCACTGAATTATTAAAAATTTCTGATTTTATTGGTAACTATCCAGTTGTATGTCATAATTTACAATTTGATTGGAATCGTTTTTTACTTACTTATTTTAAAGAAATCGGAATTATTAAAACAAATCCAACAATAGATACTTTAAAATTAGCAAGATATACTTTTCCTAATGAAGATGAATATAAATTAGCAAATTGCTGTTTATATTGTGAAGTTCCTATGAGAGTCGCTCATAGAGCTTATGATGATGCGGTTATGACCTCAGAGTGTTTTGTAAAAATGATTGAATTAAATCAAGAAGAAATTGATAAAACAAAACCTTTGATTATTAAAGAAAAAGAAAACACAAATCCTGAAATTGAAATTAAACGAATCAGTTATTGGGAAGGTCATGGATATCATCGACATTATGTTAATATGTTCTATAATACTTCTTATCTAAAAGTTTTTTATGATATTGATAATGATTATTGGAAAGTAAATGATGAATATGATATCGAAAAAATTGGAAATGAAATTAATTGGCATAGGATTGAAGAATCTATTCTAAAATATACTGGAACAAAAAATAAAGAAGAGTTTAAAAAATGGAGGAGATAAGGATGAAAGCTGAAGGTATAAAAGCAGCAATTACCTATTTTAACAAATTTATAACAACAAAAGAAGATAAAGAAAAATCTTTTGTTAAAGTAGAAACTTGTGAAATAGATAAAACACCTTATTTGTTTTTGTCATGTTTTAAAAATGAAATTGGTCTTCGATATAGAATTGAATTAGAAGAGTCTGAATTTTTTCCTTTTGTAGGAGCAGTTATTAATGCTGAATTACAAAAAATAATGAAAACAATAAAAAAATCAGATGATATTAAATTAAGTATCGAAGATAATTTTCTTGTAATTTCTTTAATTGAAGAATTCGGAAGAATAGAATTAAAAAAAGCTAAACCAATGATTTATAATTGGGAAAAGAAAGGAATTGTTTTGAAAGATTTTTGGGATAATGTTATGCCTATGCATAAAGAAATTTATAGAAAAAGTCTTTATGAAATTTCTAATTATTTGTTTTTTCAGTTAAACGATAATTGTATCCAAACTGTAAATACAAATGAGGCAATTCTTGTATTTAATACAATGCAAGCAGAAATTTTACAGAATATTTCTTTTGGTATTTCTCATTCTTCAATTTCTTGGTTACTTCGTTGGTCTTCACTTTCAAAACAGGATGAATTTATAATTTCAACAAATTCACAAAATGTTTCTTTTTGTGATGAAAAAGCAGAAATTATTTTCAAATTGTTTGAAAATAAAGAGCAAGTCGAAATATTTATAAATGCTTTAAAAAATTTATCAACAATCAATGAAAGAGATGAAGATTATAATTCATCAGATTGGAATGATATAGAAACCATTGATATAAATACTGAAGATACAACAGTAGATATTCAACATGTTAGAGTATATAAGAAATTTTTAGAGAATATACTTGAATTTTCAGGATTAAGTTATCAACTTTCATCATCTGAAAATAAACCAATTATTTTTGAAAAAGATGACGAAGATACTTATCTAAAAGTCTTATTACTTCCTATTGACAAAAACAAACAAAAAAGAGTAGGTTAAAACCTACTCTTTTTTTTAAATATGAAAAATAAAATAGTTTAAAATCACTCAAATAATTCCCAACTATTTATATTATCGACTTCTTTTTATTTTTCTTAAGTTATTTTCTAACTTTTTTGTATTTTTTTTTAAATTTTGTAAATAATAAATTTATTAACAGAAATACTGTTGACATTTATTTTAAAATATATTATAATTCTATTTGAAAAAGAAAAATAATTGTATTGACAATTTATACAATTTCTTATAAATAGAAAAGGCAGGAAGTTTAATATGAATGATGAATTAGAACTAGAAAAACAAACGAAAAAAAAAGAAAAGTTGTTTGATATTGTTTCACTTATTGTAATTTTATTATTGTCTATTACTTTATTACAATTTTTTAGAATTGCAGTTGTAAATGGACATAGTATGGACAATACTTTATCTCATGGTCAACATTTAATTTTAGCATCAAAAGCTTATTGGTTTGAAGACCCAGAAAGAAATGATATTATTGTTGCTGAACCAGCAAATATGAATGGAGAATATATTATAAAAAGAGTTATTGGAACAGAAGGTCAAACAATAACAATTAAAAATAATGTTGTCTATGTAGATGGAGAAGAAATTACAGAATCTTATCTTCCTGAACCAATGATAACTGATGATTTAGAAGTTACAATTCCTGAAGGAAAAATATTTGTTATGGGTGATAATCGAAATCATTCTGGAGATAGTCGTTCTGAAATAATTGGATGTATTGACATGAAAGAAGAATTAAAAGGAAAAATTATTGTAAAGTTTCCATTTTAAAAAGACAGGAGAAAATCTCCTGTCTTTTTTATTTGTTATTAACCCACAATTGCCTCGATGATGTCAATCGTTTTCTGACGATAATCATCATCATCTAAAATCCTATCAGCAACATTTCGAATTAAGGACTCCTTCAAGCCTACAAATTCTACCAAATCTAAAGCATCAATAAATCCTCTAATTGTAATACATGAAGAATCAAGTTCTCCATCGTTATTTTTAATCAAAGAATTCATTTTCTGATAGATTTTATTTGCCTTTTTGATGTCCTCTCTTTTTGCATCAGGACAATTTGCAGCAAGAATTTGTTCAATTGAATCATTGGAGTCAAATCGAATTGGAACAAATCTATCCTTAAATGCTTCATTTAAGTTTCTTGTTCCTTCGTAACCAATATTCATGGTTAACATAATGAAAAAGTTCTTACCTGCATTTACTCTTCCATATCCTGGAACAGTAACAGCTCTACGAGCATCGGCAGAAGAGTTGAGAGAAAGAAGAACATCTGCTGGAATACCATTGGCCTCATCAATCAAAGCACAACCTCCTGCATGTCTCTTACTATCATCTTCTTTGTAACCCATTGCCTGAACAAACTGCTCAGGATTGAATTCAATTTCATGAGCTACATTACCTGTATCAGTAATATGACTATCAATTGTTGGTTCTCCAAAGAACTCAGCTTTTGATGTTTGTCCATTACCAGATAACTCATGTTTTGGTCTCTGGGCTAAATATAACATGTAATCAGCAAAGGTATTTTTACCAGTACCTTTTTCTCCTAAGAGATTCAGGTGTTTTCCTTTTAAAATTGCACCTGCGGCTAATTTTACATGTCCCTGATTATCCACATATTTTGATACATCTTCCCAAACAGGAATTAATGCCTGTTCTTCAGCAGGATATACCTCAAATGTTTCAAACCATGCTTTAATCTGATTTGCAGATAAACCTGCTGCAAGAAGAACATCTTCAATATTACTTAATGTTTCTTCTTCAAAACCTTTATCTACTAAATCAGACTTAATTGTTTCAACAATTCTTTTGGATGTTTTTACTGAAGCATCTTTTAATGTTTCTTTTGAAATTGCAAATTCAACACTATAAAATGATAAATCTGCTCTTCCTGTTACCTGACACTCCATTTCTCCCAACTCACTCAAAGTTGTTTTAACATCCTGAATCATTGTAATATCTGCAAAACCTGTTGTCTTCATGGTTTCATCAACAACACCTGCCAACTTACCATCATAATAAACAACAATATTATTGTCATCATCAAGTTTTGCAGTAAGTAACAGAGTTTCCAATTTATGTTTTCTATTTCCATTAGAAAGCTCTGTTTCATGTTCAGAAATCAATTCATTCTGTTTCTGAATAACTGATTTCTTATTCGGGTATTTTGCAGAACTTCCTTTGATTTTGCATTTTGCATAAATCACATCAATTCCACTTCCTGAAGTACTATCTCCAGAAGCTCCCTCAATTTCAAGACTGGCAACAATGACAGCCTTTTCGGTTCTTCCGACAATACTATCCATTCTTTCTACAGTGATTTCAAATTTATCACCAACAGAATCATAGATACTCTTGTTTGGTACACAACCAGCTACAGTTGTCTTTGCAGAACTACTAATATATCCAATGTCATCTGTTCCATCGGATACTTTTATTGCTTTTGCATCAAATTTATTATCTTTCTCCTTTTCACAATATAATTTTGTTCCTTTTGCGATACTTGCGAGAGATGTTTTTGATACAACTGTTACTTGAATTTTCATCGTAATTTCCTCCATTTATCTATAAATTGTTTTTTTATTTTTTTACTCTATATTTTATAAAGTTTTTTACTTCTTTATAACAAATTCTATTTTTTTAAGGAATAAGCTATCTGTAATTATTTACAGACAGCTCAGTTCCTTTAAAACATGATAAAATTAAACCATTCCTTCCGCTTTTCTTCTGGAATTTTTTCATCTTCATGTTTTTCATAGAATTGATTAATTTTTCTTAAATATTGAACATATTTTGAATAAAACATAGCAATATTCATAAATTTCAATTCTTCTACAGAATGCATTTCTAAAAAATCATCAATTCCTTTTCCTTTATCAGAATCCCAAAGAACATATTTAACTGTCAAACATTTATTCTTTGGTCTTATTTTATGATTCTCCATATATTCCTGATAAAGTATTTCATAAAGTTCTTTCATGATAGATTCCTGTTCAACACCTTTTCTACCTAAATTTTCCAAGGTTTTTTGATGTTTTACAAACTCAGGTAAATTTAACATTGTAATTCCCATCTTAATTGCCTGAAGAAATACTCCATCATTATAAGCCATATCTGCATCATATGCAATACAAATATGAGAATGTGGAATTTCTTTTAATACTGGCAATACACTTTTCCAAGTAGATACTCCTTGGACAGAAATAGCAATCGCACCAAATTTATTTGCTATTTGAATTGCTTTGAAATGTCCTTCTGTAATATAAATAGCAGAAGTCCTTTTATCTTTCGGATAAATCACATTAATTGGAGCTCCACAACTACAACCATATAATTTATCTTTTTTTCCTTGAACCCAAGCTGAAGAAAACCAAATATAACGATTATCTTTTTCTTTTACTGTATCTTTTCTTACTTGAATTGCTACAATTTTCCCATCCTTATTTCTAATAGGAATTCCAATTGCAGACGAATAAGTTGTAAAAGTATATCTTTCAGTAGTTTTGTCATAGAAAAAACCTGGAACTTTCTTTAAAGTGTCAACAGGAATTTCATTTTCTTCTAATGCCTTTAAAATCTTTCTGGTAGCAAATCCTTTTGGAAAAGTAAAATATCCAACCTCTTTTATTTCATCTTCTGTTAAATGTCTATGATTTAATAAGTGAGATTTATGTTCTTCAGATAATCTTTCCTTTCCTAAATATTCATTCCCTTTTGAAAAAATAGAATAAACTTTATCAAGTGTATCTACATCAGCAATTTCTTCCTTATTTTTATATTTGTAGATTTTCTCAATTTCTGAAGAATAAGAGTTTGAAATTTTTCGTCTTGTAAGTGATTCATATTCTTCATTCGTTATAATTGCTTTTTCTTTTGCAATTTTTAAACCAATTTCCACATAGTTAACATCAGAACCATGTAATCTTTCATAATCTCTTACAAAGGAAATTGCATTACCGCCACAACCACAAGAAAAACATTTCCAAACTCCTTTATAATCAGAACCTAAAAAACTTCCAACATGAGAATCATTATGAAATGGACATAATCCTTTCATTTCTGTTCCTGCTTGTTGTAATTCTTTTACTCTACCTGTAAAAGCCTCTGAAACAGAAAATACATCTAATACTCTGTTAAGAATTTCTTTTATTCTGTCTTCACGAGTCATTCTTACACCTCCTCTTATTTTATATCTGTATTTTTCATTACTTTATATTTTATACTTTTTTTTATATTTCATAATTTTCATTATACAAAAAAAAGAAAGATACAACTAATTATTTAATTATATCTTTCCTTAATAATTTCATTTTATATAAGTTGAAACACTATAGAAATGAAATTAGTAAATAGTAACAAATTGTGAGTTATTTTCATATTGTGTAAGTAACTGTGGACTAGAATCACAAGTTTCTATTTTAGTAAAAAAAAGCATTGTAAATGTAAAACAACAAAATAAAAACAATAAAACTACAAATTTTTTCATTCTTAATACCATATTTTTTTCTCCTATTTTTTAAGTTAATTCTGCCCAAAAGAAATTTATTTAGTTATCTTCTTTACAGTCAAAATTCATTCATTGCCCTTTGAATGAGTTTAAATTTCTTCTTTGTTCCTTTATTATAGCATGATAAACTCGAAAACTCAAGAATATAAAATTATTTTTTATGGTAAAATATTACCAAAAAACAAGAAATTAAAAGGTAATATTTTCAGCAAAAAGCCATACATTTTCTTGCTTTACAAGATATTGTGATACCTATATAATAAAAATAATAAATATAGAAGAAGGAGTATTTATGAAAGAAATTTTATTACAAATAGAAAATGAATCTTTTTTTGAAAAAATGTTAGAGTTTGAAAATAAATCAGATTTTTTTAAGAAAATAAAAGAAAATACATATACTTTACAATTTGAAGATAACTATGATAGTAAATTACAAATAAAAAGTGATGAAAATTTAGTTAATTTATCAATGTATTTGTTATCTAATTATATTACAAAAAATTATGAAATTTATCAAGAAAAAATTTTAACAGAAATGATATATAACGCATATTATCGTATTACTATGACATTAGAACTGGATAGATTTTTTCGTAGAAATGAAATTTTTAAAGAATCAGTATTTATGAAATTCAACACACATGGATTAAAGAATGATATTGATTTTATTATTGAAAATGAAAAAAGAAAAAGAAAAACTGAACTTATGTATAATGATATTACAAAACAATTTAAAAATATAGGAATTGATATAAAAGCTTATAAGTCTGTTCATATTGAATATGATAATGAAAATGAAATTCATATTATTTCTAATAAAAACAATAATTATAATTTATCACCTTCTAATATTTCTAAAAAACTACCAATTTCTGTTCAGTTTGATGAATTAAATGATAAATTATTAATTGATGTTAGTTTTTGTTCAGTTTTGATTGTTCTTTTAAAAATTGAAGAAATTGAAATTCCAAAAGAATATACTGGACTTTATGAACTACTAATAGAACAAATTTCTAGAAATCAAATTGATTGTATGATTACTTTAATTTAGGAGCATAATATGAAAAAAGAAATTTTAATCATGGGAATAGACCAAGGATATGCAAATTTAGGAATTGCTATTTTAGGATATCAACCAGAAACAAAAAATATTTCAATTAAAGAAACAAAAACAATTCAAACTTATCCAACTGATGAAATGAGTGTTCGTTTAAAAAAAATCTATAATGAAGTAAAACAAATCACAAAAGAATATAAAATAAAATATGCTGCTTGTGAAAGATTGTTTCACAATAAAACACAATCTAATGGAAGAAATAAATCAGCAAATATTATGTATACAAATATGTCAACAGGGGTTATTTATTTAATTTGTGGTCAAAAAAACATTCAAATGAAAGATTATGCCCCAACATCTGTAAAAAAGACATTAACAAACAATGGAAGAGCTACGAAAGAAGAACTTGAAATTGCTTTAAACGAATTAATGAATAAATTTGGTATTGAAGTACATTCAAATCATGAATCTGATGCAATTGCAATTGCAATTACTTTAATTGAACGAGAATTAAAATAGGAGAGTTTAAACTCTCCTATTTTGTTATTAAAAAGTTGGTAAATCATTTAAGTTTGTAATTTGTTTTCCATTTTCATCTTCAGAATTTCTATTTGTTCGAATAAATTCTTCCATGTTTTTGTTTGTTCCAATATTACAATCTTCAATTTTACCTTTTTTCACCATATTAATACATTTTTCTTTATTCACAACTTTTCCATTGTCTAACTTATATTGAGAAATTGTTCCATTTTCTTTGTGAACACCTACAATTTTCATATTTTCCACCTCCTATCTGTATTTAGTATGTTCCAATTAGAAGAAAAATACTCTATTTTTTTTAGGTAATTTATGTTAAAATTAAAAAAAAAGGGGATAAACCCTATAAAGGAGAAATTTATGATTTTATATGAAGAAAATTTAAAGCAATTTAAAATTAAAAACAAAAAAGACTTATTAAATTTTTTTATTTTTTGTTATGAATATAGTTTTATTCCAAAAGAATTTATTAATGAAATCAAAAAAGATATTGAATCAGTAGATTTACCATTTATTTATCTTTGGTTATATATTGATTTCAAACATTCTTTATATGAATTAAATTATTATCCTTATGAATTTTTAAAAAATAGTATTAATCAATCTATTAAAGAATTATATTCTATGGCTGAAAATAAAAGAGATTTTGATGAAGTCGCAAGTTATTTTATGAATCAAATTGATATTATGGATTTAGCTTTAGAATCTTTAGAAATTCGTACATTAATTGAAAGACCTTCTTTAAAATTAATGTTTGCTGATGAAGAGGATAAAATATATCAAGTGTTTATTAAATATCAAAAACAATTAGGAGATATTTTAGAAAAAAGAAAAAATTATTTTTCAATAACAAAGTTTAATAGAGATAGAACATTAAAAAGAAAAGATTTAGAATTATTTCAAGAACAAATTATTGATTATTTAGAAGTATGGATATTATATCTTTTAATTATATATCGAGAGAATGAAACTTACGAAGATGCAATTTCTCAAATTTATATTAATATTCAATCTTTTTTTGAATTATATTTTAAATCAATGAAAAAAGAAGTGAAAAATCCTTTTCTTGAAGATTTAGAAAAAATAAGTAAATCTATTTTAGAAGAACTATATTTATTAGAAAACTCATAAAAAATTATTGTATTTTTTAGTATTATATGATATAATAAAAGAAAAAAAATGAATTAAAACTAAAAAAGGAGAAACATTATGTCTGAAAAAAAATTTTATAATGGAAAAGTTGCAACAAAAATTACTGCTGAAATGGTTGGTAAAGGACTTTTAAGAGCAAATGGTATTTCTATTATGCCAGAATTTAAAAGAGATTCTGATGGTAAATTAGAAAGAGATGAAAATGGAAAAGCAATTGTTGACCATTCAAAACCAATTGTTCATTTTGATGGAGATAAAGCAACTTTTAGAACTCGCTTAAATCTTCCTAAAAGTCAAATTAATGCAGCTTTTAAAGAAGAAGTTACTGAAACAAAAGATATTTATGTATCTGTAACAGCTAATGGTAAAGTTGCTAATAGATTACAAAAGGCTGTAGATAAAGAAGATATTAAATCTGATGTAGTGTTAAGTGTTCTTTTACTTTGTGAAAAAGATGGAAATACATATAAAGCAGAACTTTTAGACTGGGATTTTGCTCCATACAGAAGGTCAACTTATCATGGAGAATGGGCTAGAATTATTACTGAAACAATTGTAGATAGAAACATTGCTTATTTTAAATCTGTAAAATTAGTTCCAGAGTTTAAAAGAGATTCTGATGGTAAATTAGAAAGAGATAGTGAAGGAAAAGCAATTGTTGATGCAACAAAACCATTAATTAACTTTGATGGAGAGTTACAAAATGCAAAAGCAAAATTTAGAATTAATCCTAATTTACATGGAGAAGTTGCCAGTACACTTTTTGGAGAAACAATGGAAGAAGGCGTTGTTTATATCTCTATGACTGCATTTGGTTTTATGGCTGAAAATATGAGAAGAGCAAATGATGCAAGTCCATTTGATTTAGATACTCGTTTTAACTTTGATGCATTTACAAAGAAAAATGATAAATATTTCAATGGACAAGTTCTTGGTTTTTCTAAACTTCCAATGAAAAAAGATGAAACAGAAGATGAAAATACAGAAACATCTATTGGTAAAGATATCATGGAAAATGCAATGAATCAACCTGTTCCAGAAGATGTAGAAGTTAATGCTGAAGTTGGAGAAATGGATAATATTGAATTTCCATTTTAATATAAAAGATAGCATGAAAGACTAAAATCTTTCATGCTTTTTTTATTCTCGTTTTATTTTTTATTTTTTTTCAATATAATAAAAAGTAAAATAAAAAATTAAACAAATGGAGGAAACAAAGATGAGTAAAATTATGAAAAAAATCAATAGTGAAAGAATGGTAGGAAAAAGTTTAGTTAAATTAAATGGTATTAATTTAGTACCTGAATTTAAAAAAACAAGTTCTGGAAAATATGTTCCAGATAAATCAAAAGACTTTTTTACCATTGTTGAACAGGGAGAACATAAAATTGGAAAAATCAAACTTCAAGCTGAATTAACAGGTACTCAGAAATTGAATATCTTCAATGAAACTGAATCAGCAGATGGAAAAGTAACAATTTATGTTTCTGTTTGGGATAAATATTTACTTGAAGGTTTGAAGAAACTGAATACAGATAAACCAGTAAATGTTCTCTTAACTGATTGTGTAAAAAATGAAAAAGGTTTTTACAATGCAAATTGTCAGTTTATTGAACAGGCATCATTTAGTGTCAAAAAACCTTGGCAACATGCATGGACACACAGAATCACTGTAAAAGATAAGGATAAAACATTTATTACAACTACATTAAAATTCCAAAGACCAAAAAGAAAACAGTCTGATGGAACTTATGTAGAAGACAATTCAATGCCTTATTTTGAAATTAAACAGTTTGATGATGAAAGAGAATATGCAAATTTAACAACAGTAATTTCTCTTCACAAAAAAACTGCTGAAGCTATTTTTGGGAAAGATGATGAAAGACTCAAAGGTGCAACTTCAGGTGATTATGTAACTTATTTTCCAAATGTAACAGCAATGGGAAAAGTTCTTGGTCAATTGAAATCTTTATCTGAATATATGGATAAAGTCTTTGTTTGTGATATGGTACTTACAAAAACTGATAAGTATTATAATGGATTCTTATATTCTCTTTCTTTTGCAAATGTTAAGAAAAAAGAAGAAGAGGAAGAATCTGAAAATACAAACAATAATTCTTCAGTTCCAGATTTTCCTGAATTACCAGAAAATATTGAAGAGGAAAAACAGGAAAAAGAAACTTCTATTTCCGAAGAAAAAAGTGAGTTTCCAGAATTACCAATAGAAGAAACTCCTTTTGAAGAAGAAATCCCTGAAATTCAGGAAGAAGATGAAGAAATTCCTGATTTTTCATCAATGGGAATGTAATTTTTCAAAAATAAAAGAGTGGTTTTTACCACTCTTTTTTATATATCTAAATTTGCATATTTTGCTTTTTTTATAATTAACTCTCTTCTTTTTTCAACAACAGTTCCCATTAATGTGCTTACTAATTTATCTGCTGTTAAATTATCAGAAATTGTTACTTGAACTAAATGTCTAGACTCTTCAATAAATGCAAATTTTTCTAATTGGTCTGCATTTAATTCACCTAAACCTTTATATCTTTGAATAGAAATAATTTTATGTTTTAATTTTCTAAAATTATCTAATTCTCTATCATCATAAAAATAAACTTCTTTTTTTTCTGTTTTTCTACCTATTTTTTCTTCATATATTACTTTATATAATGGTGTTTTTGCAACATATATATTTCCATTCATTATCAATTCTGGCATAAAACGATAAAAGAAAGTTAATAATAATGTTGCTATATGTGAACCATCTACCAATTATACCCTATCTTTCGATATATTTTTTTAAGTCTAAATATCTTTTATGTTTCCTTTCTAATTTTATTATTTAAAAATTTTTTTATAGTATTTCTAGAAAGATATAAGAGAGTTACAATTTCTCTCATAGAATATCCTATCTGATAATAGTAAATTACTTTTTCTTCTTTCATTTTATATATATATATTTAAACTTAAGGGTTTAGATTATATCTTTACCAACCAAACAATAACTGGCCTTTATTGTAGTTTTTCCAACTTTCCTCACTTTTACAAGTTATGGTTTCGGTATTTCGCACTTCGATTTAAAGGGTTTTCACCTACTTGAATTTATTCAAGCCCTACTTCTATTGAGACATTGCTCCTATGGAATAATCGTTGAACCTTTCTCTATTCAAGACTTGGCTGCTGATAATCTATTACTTATAACACTTAGCACTAATATGTAATTAGCTTTTATTTCAGCTTATGTTATCTTTTGCAACAATATATTGTAATATCGTTTTTGACTTTTTTCTATCTTTCGATAACTTTCACACTTAGGCTTATTTCATCCTTATGTTGTAGTGGCAAAAGCTTTAAGAGTTTCCAGCAATTCACGAAATTTTCATCACACTTTTTCAAGTATAATGGGACATAGACTTTATCCGCATCAGCCATAATAATAATTTTATGATATCTCAACTTTGATATATCAAAATCTTCTCCATAATTGCATCCAAAAGCTCCTATCATTGTTGCTATTTCTTCATTTTCTAACACTTTTGTTTCAGATGCTTTCTCTATATTTAAAATTTTCGTTTTTTCTTATATTTCTATAAGCACTGACTATTTCTTACTCTCCATGTTTGTCATACACTTCATAGAGCATCCCATTTCGGTTTGCATATGCTTCGTTTCCTAGAACATAACTATGTACTAATAATAGCCCTACTTCCCCTCTAACAGGGAATAGTCGATACAAGGTTAATTTATTTCTAAATTAATATTCCTCACGAGATTAACTTCACCTAAACATGTTTTGACTTTCATGTGTAATGGTCAGCCTTCCTCGTTAGCTATAAACTACTGTTTATAACCCCTATAGTGAATAGGTTAGAGATGTAGAGGCAAAAATTTTACCTCGTAATGGCAGTACAGCTTGTGTTTTTCTATTTCTAGCAACTTTACTTGTACCACCAGCAGAATCCAATGGACTATTTCTTAAACCATCTCTGGTTCATTCCCTTTTCGGCTTTTATAAATTAAAAGTAGACTTCGTTTCCTATAATCTAATTATGTATTCTCATAACCCTACTCGCTAATTACAGCGATAGTCTCTACAGGCTTTATTTAAAAAAGCTCTTGGAATTGAAAATTATGATAAGTTTTTTTTGTGTTTTTTATTTTTCGAATATGTCTAGCTATTGTAGAACTATTTACTTCTATTAAATATTTTTTTTCTAATAACCATTCTGCACATTTTTTTGTAGTTTCAAAAATTTCTAAAACTTTATTATCTTTCAAAATTAATATTTTTTTTTGATTTTCTAATAATTCTTTTTTTAATTCGATTCTTTCAAATTTAAAATTATAATATTTTTTATTCTCTTTTGAATACTTTCGAATTATTCTGCTTAAAGTTTCTATATTTTTTGTTTTCGTTTTATTATTCTTTATTAACCAATTTGCCAATTCTCTAGAACAATTACTTACTTGAATAATCTGATTATTTTCATAACAAACAATAGCTATTCTCTTTTCTTTGTTGCTTATTAATAAACCTTGTATATTATTTGTTTTTAAATTATTTATTAAAGCATGATAATTGTTTTCTGCATAAGTCACCCATTCTAAATTTGTTACATGATTATTGCTTTTTACTCCATCTTTATGATTTACACAAGGTAATTTCTTAGGATTACTTAAAAAATGTTTAGCAACTAATATATGAACAGCTATAACTTCCATGTTTTTATTTTTATTTAAATTTACATAAGCATATCCATTATGATATTTTTGTTTTAGAATTTTTCCTTTATAAAATCTAGAACCTTGATTATTTTTAAAAAATATAATTCTATCTAAGCTTCTAACTCTTCCATAATTACTGATTTCATAATAACCTTCATAATTTTTAATCTTTTTCCAAATTTCCATATTTACTCCTTTCGGGTAGATTTCTTTTTTAAATATTTCCCACGAGATTTTACCCTCGTTAGCATAAGTTTTTTTACTTATACCCCATTTTTAATGGAAAAGGAATGTCAAGGCGATTCTACTCACCTTCTACTAAATAAATTTCACATTCTTCAGCTTTTTTTGAAAAACAATCTGCTAATTTATGTGAAATTGTAAAGGTATCTTTTATAATGCTTACCTTCTTTGTTTCTTCTTTTTGTCTTGTTTTATAAGATTTAATTGCATTGTCAATAATTGCTTTTAAATCACTCAAATGTCTATCAAAATAAAGAATTCCTGCATTCATTATGATTTCTTCCATTGCTGATTTTGCATCGGAATTACTTAATTTTGTTTTTGTTTGTCCTTCATATTGTGGATTATGATGTTTTAAAGATATAATCACTGTAATTCCATTTCTTATATCTTTTCCATCTGGTGTATCTTTTAAATTAAACTCTTTGTTAATATAATTATTAATTAATCTTGTAAAACCACTCTTAAATCCAGTAATATGACTTCCTCCTTCAGTTGTTGCTATATTATTGCAATAACCTAAAATATGTTCACCATTTTCATCAGATAATTGAATTGCAATTTCTGCTTCAATTTCATAAGAAGTACTTTTTCCTTTAAAATAAATAATGTCAGTTAAATTTGTTTTTTCTTCATTTAATTCTTCTATAAATCCAGAAATTCCTTTTTCACTACAAAATTCTTTTGTTTCTTCTTTTTTCTTTTGTTTGTTTATAAATGTAATCTTTAAATTTTTATTCAAATATGCAATTTCTTTTAATCTTGTTTCTATTAATTCTTCATTCCAAATCATTGTTTCAAATATACTATCATCTGGTAAAAAGGTTACTTTTGTTCCTGTTTTTTTAGTTGTTCCAACTGATGGTAATAAACCTGTTTTTGTAAGTTTCGTAATTGGATTTCCTCCATTCTCATATTCTTCTAAATAAATTTTACCATCTATATAAACTTCTACTTTTAACCATTTTGATAGTGCATTAATTACTGAAGCTCCAACCCCATGTAATCCTCCTGAATTTTTATATGCTCCTTCTTTAAATTTTCCACCAGCATGTAAAACTGTATAAATAACTCGAACTGTTGGAATTTTTAATTTGGGATGTTTGTCTACTGGAATTCCTCTTCCATTATCCTCTACACTTATTGAATTATCTTTATTTAATGTTACTGTAATATGATTACAATATCCTGCTAAATTTTCATCTACTGCATTATCTAATGCCTCCCATAATAAATGATGTAATCCTTTTGAACCTGTTGAACCAATATACATTCCTGGTCTTACTCTAACAGCTTCTAATCCTTCTAATACATCTATAGATGAACCATTATAATTCATAAAATTCTCCTTTCTTTTTTTCTTTTTTCAAAAATTATTATATCATTTTATTTATATAAAATAAACCTTATTTTCTTTTATTTTTTTTTTATTTTATTGACTTTTATTATTATTTATGTTATAATGTTACTATAATATAAAGTTAAAACTAAATAAAACATATATAAGGAGAGAAAAAAAGATGAAATTAAAAAAATGTTTAACAGTAGCACTAGGATTAACAATGTTGACAAGTTCAATTGCAGTACAGGCAGCAGCAATTGAACCTAAAGGAGAAGACCTTGTAATTCAGACTGATGAAACTCGTGATATGGAAGAAGATATGGATATGGGTGGAGATTATGGTGATGTAACAGTTACTCAAGTACCAGAATATACTGGAGGAGATTTTACATTTTTTGTTGATACAAAAAATCTTCCAAAAGATGCAACAGTAGATTTCCCTGAAATTACATTAACAAATTCAGATGGTTCTCCATTTCCAGGAAACTTTATCGTAGGAAATGAATTTACATCTGTAAATAGTAATTCTGGAGCAATTACATTCAAAGCAGGTGCTTTTGAACAAATGAATCAGGCAATTGAAAGTGCTGGATTAGAAAATCCAACAATGACAATTACTGGAAACTTAGCATCTCAAGAAACTGGAGCTTTTCTGTTTTTTGAATTATCAACAACAGTAAGAACTTCTGAATCTTCTGTTGAAAAACCAGAAATTCCAACACCACCAGATGTAACACCAGAAGTTCCTGAAACAGAACAACCTCCTGTTACACCAGAAAACCCTGATGTAACACCAGAAAGTCCTGAAACAGAACAGCCTCCTATTACACCAGAAAATCCTGAAACAAAACCAGAAGTTCCTGAGAAAATTTCAGTTACTATTGATGAAAAAACTGAAACATGGACTGGTACAGGAGATATTACTTTAAAAGTAAATTTAAATGGAGCAACTACTCCAATGTTTAAGGGTGTTGATGGAAGCATGAATGGAATGTTCTTTGCAACAAATGCAACATTTAATGCAGAAACAAATACAATTACAATTCCTGAAAAATCAATCAAAGATGGAATTGAAAATGTTAAGAAAAATGGTGGAAAAGTTTCTGACATTAAAGTTATTAATTTAAGTGTTACATTTGCTTCTGAAGACTTTAAAGATGGATTTTCAACTGTAGATACAACAGTTTCTGTTTCTAATTTAATGGATACAGAACCAGAAACAATTACACCTGAAGCTCCAAACACAGACAATAATAAACCAATTCAAGGACAACAGGTAGATTTTACTGAAAATCCAAAAGTTGAAGTAAAACCTGTTCATGAGATTCCAAAAACAGGAGATGTTTCTCAAATTGCAACTTTTGCAACAACTGGAATTTCTTCTTTAGGTCTTGGAATTTTAGCACTCTTGAAAAGAAGAAAATAAAAAAACAGACTGGGTTAACCCAGTCTATTTTTTTATGAAAATATTTTTGAAAAATCTTCTTCTGATAATTTTGTCTTTAACTCTTCTTTTAAATTTTTATTTGATAATACTCTTTTTCCAAACAAATAATAACTTTCTGGTTCTAATTCCAATACTACGCTTGCAAAATCTAAATCTTTAAAAAATGATGAATTTTTGTCTAATCCATAGATATTTTTAGAATTTAAATGTATTAATTCTAATACAAAATCTTTATCATCTTGTAAAGAATATGGATTTAATACTTTTGTTGATTTTGGAATATAACTTAAAATATCAGCAGAATTAAATTTCGATTGTTTTCTTAAAAAATTTTTATCATCAAAAGGATGAGTTTTAAAATCATTATAGTAATCTTTGTTTACAATTTTATCAAGTATAAACATTTTATCTGATAAATAATCTACAATATTTTGGTTGTTCAATAGATAATTAGGAATAAAAGCTGCAACTGAAAAATCTTGTTTTAAAATTTCTAAAATTTGCGTTTTATCTAACATTGACCATGGAAAATCTATTGAATTTTTAATTGCTACTTCTTTGAGGAATTCAAAGTTAGATGTTGTTAAAACTTCATATAACTTTGATGAGTCTTTATTTGAAAAAATATAACATAAAATTTCAGGATAATCCTCAATGAGTTTCAATTGTTCTGCTAGATTTAAAAAATTGACTAAAAAGTGATTTCTTTTACTAATCTTTATAGTGTCAAAAATTTCATCTAATGAATCAAATGCAAACCAAAAATTATCATAAAAATCCTTATTTGTAATATGATATTGTAATCCTTGCTTTATAAACTCTTTTGCAATAATTTTGTTTCTTTTGAATCTACTTGGCATAGAATCATAAAAATCATTATTTGCTATATATCTATTATAGGCAAAGCTAGTAGCAATAGTTCCTTTTTTTAACACTTCTAAAATGAATGATTCATCTACATTTACATATTTAAAATCAAAAATTTTTTTATGACAAATGCATTGCATTTTGGCAAATTCAATATTTGTAATACATTCTTTGATTAATTCTTCATTTTCAATGTTATTTAATAAAATCTTTTCATTTCCTTTATTAGCTAAATCATCCATAAATTCAACTAACTCTTTTTGTTCATTGAATGTAAGGTTTGCAATTGTGTCTTTATTACTAAATAAACCCTGAACCCACATATCTTTTTTTAAACAAGCTTTTAATACATCTATATCATAAGCTAATTCTTTGGATAAATAAGGATAAATTTCATAACCATATGAAATTAAAGATAATACAAATGATTTATCATTTAACAATGAACTATCTCTTAAAAGTTGATGAGTAAATAAAGTTAAAGAATAATTATCAATTTTTTTTGATACATGTTCAAAAAACTCTAAATCAAACTCAGAAATATCTTTTAATTTTAAAAGAATTCTTGCATTTGTCTTTAATATCCCAATTATAACTTCTTCATCAGTAAGCATATCTTTTGGAAACCATGAAAGAAAAAATTTTTCATCCTTCTGTAATGAATGAAAATTCATTGCTAAAATTTTAGATAAAATTTCTTCTTTATTATGTTCCCATTTGTAAATATTTTTTATACTACACTTATATAATGTTTTTCTATTATAAGAAATTTCCTCTATTATCCAATAAGGAAAAGTATTGATATTTAATTGAGCTGTTTTAAAAGAAGATTCTAAAACTTTTCCATCATTTGTTCTATATTTAATTTTTAAACTTTTATATTGTGAATCTTGCAAAATCATTAAAATTTCATTTTTTTCTTTTTCTTCTTCACTTAACATTCCTGTCATTTTGTTATAAAGAATTTTAGCTGCATAAATTCTTTGACACTCTCTTAAATAAGCTGGATTATGTGCTAAATATTTCTCCATTAAATTGTAAGAATAATCATAAATATCCTTTTGTACTTCTGATAAAACAGAATAAGTAAAAGATATATCGTTATATACAGACAAAGGTATTTCATATTCTAACACAGAATGATTATTTAATGCATCCTTTGCCATGTTCTCTACAACTGGGTCAACCAAAAGTTCTTTTTCCAATGAAATTTCACTTAATATAGAATCAAATTCTTTTTTGACTGTTTTTTGAAGTTCAGTTTTAACATTCTTATAAGAATTTATTTCTTTTAAAACTTGACTTTCATCATTTTTAAATAATTGAAAAAAAGCAGTAGCAAATACAAATAAAATTTCATTTTTATTTGTATCAAAAATTAATTGATTACAAAAATTATAATAAAAACAATTGTTTTTGTTATTCGTTCCTAATAACACAACAGTATTATCAGAAACTTTGTTTTTTATAAGAAGAAAATCATTAATTTCTATTGAATTCTCTTCTTTATCTTCTAAAAATATTTTCACTTCATTTTTTAATCTTAACATTCTTTTCCTCCTTAATATCTCTTTTTTATTCTACTTTATATTTTATAAAAATCTTTTAAAAAAAATAAGAGAATGTAATAAAGTACACTCTCCTATTTTAGACAAATAACTTATGACTCTAAACTTAAAAGTTCTTTTGCTGTAACTTTCGGAAGAATACATAATAAATCTGCCTTTTTTTGTGTTGAATAATTCATATAAAGTTCTTTTAAAAATTCTTTATTTTTTCTTACCACTGGTTTAAACCAAAGTAAATAATTACAATTATCTTGTAAAATATCATAAGCAAATTCTTTATCTGATTTTAAAGAACTGTTGTTTGGTAAACACTCTAAAGTATCCCAACCTGTATAATGCACTGATTCTGTGATTAATTCTCGATTATTAATTAATCCATAACTTCCATTTTTATCAATTTCTGCTATATATCTAAACTGATAATTAGGAAGTTTTATTTGTGCTTTAAAGAAATCAATTTTATCAGGACTTAATAATAAAGAACTAATAGATTTCATTCCTATTTTATCTAACACAAAAAGTTTATCTTTAACTGTGTTAAGTAAATCCATAGAAATGGAATACATATGTTTAATTCCATATTCAAAACAGTCTATATTTATATGCAATAATTCTATTAAATCATTTGTTTTTAGAATTTTAATATAGCTCAATAATTCTGGATATTTTTTTATATGTTTTTTCAAGAAAGACATTCCTTCACTTGAACTTCCATCATAAGTAGCTAGAAATGAAAAACAAATGTCTTTAGGATTAGAATCTAAATATTCCAACTGTTTTTCTTTTGATAAATTATTTAAAGACTCTTTATGCCTATTTATCATACAAAGATTAAATTTATCGGTTTTTACCTCTTCTGGTAATTTACAATAATTTTCCTTGCTAATTTGTGTAATAGAAATCAAATCACATAAAAAATCATTGTCTTTCTTTTGTTTTTCAGTTAAAAAATCATAAAAAGCATTAAAAGAAACAAAATATTTTCCTTCTAAACTTACAATCTTATAATATTCTTTAACAAATGTCATATCTTCTTTCAAATTTTTATTAAAAAAACTAAAATTAAAATATAAACCATAATCACTTGTAAATCCAGCAAATAAAAGTGCGTCATCTTTGTCTTCAATATACTTTAAAAAATTTTTATTTAAATTTATTTTCTTATTTTCGTGTATATATTTTTGAAAAGCTTTTAAAATAACTTCTTTTTCTAATATACTTTCCCATGTGGAGTTTTCTCCACTTATTATCCAAGATAATTTAGGGTTACTTGAAAAGTACTTTTCTAACACTTCTTCGTCTTCTTGTAATTCTGGATTTAAATGTTCATAAACTTCAGGAATTGAAATTTCTGAATTCATAAAAAAGAAAATTATATCTTTATCTTTTTGTAATTTTTCTGGCAACTCTTTAAAAAGAGCTAATAAACTATAGTGAGTTTCTTTTTTTACATAAAGAATTAATTCTTTGATATAATCTTTATTTTCTTTTAAATCTGAAGACATAAATTTGAAATTATAAATGTTTTCTTTTATCAATTCTTTTGTAAATTCAGAATCTTTCAAAATTTCTTTACTTAAATATAGTCCATATTCATTTCCTGAAAATTTTAAATTATATGTTTTATTTCTTTTATATGCTTCAAAATTTCGTTCTCCTTTTTCATATAAGACAGAACGACCATGAGAAATACTTTGAATTGCATAAATTGGATATGAAATATAGCTAGAAAAGAAGTTAGAAACTTTTATTGATTTTATTTCTCCATTTGTTCTTTCTAATTTAAAAGTTAAGTTTTTATAATTTTCATTTTTTGAGAGTTCATAAAATAACTTTTCTGTCTTCACTTTATCATCAAAAGAATCTTCAGAATTGTTTAATAATCTTGAAATTATTAAATGTTCTTTTAAACTAATCAATTCTTTAGGATTTTTTTCTAAAAGTTTCTCCATTTCTTCATAAGCAAAATCATAAATATTTTCACCAATTTTTATTATTTCTTCAATGGTATAATTTGTTTTATTATAACTTATAACATATTGTGGATGTGTATCGTTAATATAATGATGTTCTGCCTTTTTTAAAATATCATCTGTTAAATCTTTATCCATATCAATTTCAACTAAGTCAGATACAGATAAAAACTCTGACTTGACTAATTCCGAAACTTTTCTTTTTAATTTTGAAAACAAAATATCTTCACAATCATAAAGATTTGCAATTCGAGAATCAAAACAAATAATAATATCATTTTTATTTTTAGAATATAAAAATACAAGCTCTAAATCAAAATAAGAACTTCCTTCATTTTTATAAATTCCAATAACATCATTATTGATTGGTAATTTTACATATTTTTCATTCATACAGCTAAATTCATCCTCGAATTTTAACATATAACCAATTTCTCCAGGTAACTTATCTTTATACATCTTATCATTTCCTCCTTTGCTTTAAAATGTATTTTTTTACACTATATTATATCAAAAAAGAGAAGATGTAATAATTAATCTTCTCTTTCTTCTAATATTCTACAAAAATTTTATAAAAAAAGACATAGCTCTTTCTTTTTGTTTTTTATCTAAACTATCGTAAATTTCTTTTACAAAACTCTTATCTTTCCAAATACAAGGATGAAACCATGATTTTAAATCTATATTATTTTTTAATACAAATTTTGCTAATATTTTATCCATTCTATATATTGAACTTTTAGGCAAATTTAAAATTGCATTTGGATTTTCTTTTGCTAAAGTATATATTAATTTCTCATTGTCCTGAAATTTTGTATGATATATTTTATCAAAAGTAACTAAATCTTTCATTTTTATAAATGATGTTAAATCTTTATCCTTTATTTTTATTTGAGCGAATAAAAATTCAAAAATATTACTTTCTGTTGTACTAAAAATTTTTAAATTATTCAGTCTATAATAAGTTACAATTTCATTTAATACATATTCTTTATCTTGAATATCTTTGATTGTATCTAAAACAAGCGTTTTTAAATTATGAATAATAAACTTGAATCCTTTTGGGTTAAAACTTAATATTTTTTTTAATGTTTTATCTTCTGAAATTGTAAAATATTTTAAAACTGTTGGGTCTATTTTTACCATCTTTTCTAAAACATCCATATGTTCTTCACAAAAATTAATTTGATTTGAAAGATAAGAATATTTTATTAATTTTGGATTTCGTTTTAATAAATCTTCTTGTTCTTCTATAGCTAAATTTTGAAACATATTTAAGTTGTTCATTAACATACTTTCTGTGAAATTATTTGTTTTTACACAATCTTTTATATTATATTGATAATCTTGTTTATTTTCAATATAGAATTTTGAAATTAATTCGCAACATAAAATTTCATCTTCTTGTTGTTTTAAACTTAAGAAATTATAAACACTCATGAAATCAATTTTTTTCAAACTTTCTTTTCTAGTTATTTCTTTTATATATCCAGAAACAAATGTATTATTATGTCTCATATTTTCTGAAAAATATTCAAAATTACATTTATTTTCATCTAATTTTGCACAAGAAATTGCAATGTTTATCTCAGTAATATACTTTAAATATTTTGACTGTATTAATATATTTTTTCTATTACAATAAAATCTAGAAAAGCACTCTTGAACTTGCGGATATTCAAATAACAATTCTCTTAATTCATTTGACCAATCAATTTGTGATGTATTTTTAAAATATAATTCCAAAACATCTTCTTCAATTTGTAAACAAATTTCTGCTTTTTTAAAAAGATGAACACCTATTTCTGTCATAAGATACATTAGAAAATCTTTGTCTAATCGAAGTCTTTTTGATATGTGTTTATATAAAGTTTCTTTATGAAAAAATGAAATAGTTTTCATTAATTTCAAAATAAAATCTTTGTCATCTTTTAATCTTTCAGACATATAACTATATATTTTTTCTGTTTTTAAACTCATACATTCAACAAATTCTTCATTATCAAACCATTTTTTAGGAATATATATAAATTGTTCTTCTGATAAATTTTTATTATATTCTAAATCATCTTTATATATAGTTGCAAGTGTTTCATCTCTTACATATAAATCTTCTCCAATTTCAATTTTTGTAATAGCATAACAAGGATAATGTTTATAAAAATCAGAACTATTTTTTACATTTTTTTGAATATATGAACCTGTACCTGTTTCTATTGTTAATTTCAAATCTTTTATATAATTTAGATTTACAACCTTTAACAATTCTTTTTCAATTAAAAACTCTTTTCCTATATAAAGTTCAGGAAAGTTTATCATTTTTTGTGTAATTGCACATTTTTTTATTTTTAAAAGGTTTTCATTTGTTAAATTCTTTTCCATTTCTTCATATGCAAAATCATAAATGTTTGTTCCAATTTTTACTAATTCCTCTGGAGTGAAAATGTCTTTTCTATAAAATATTTCAGAATTATAATTGTAATTTTTTTGATATAAAACTTTTACATTTTCCATAAATTCTTTGTTCGATTTATAAAAATTCATATCTATATCATTAATTTCAATTGTTTCAATTAAATCTCGAAACTCTTTGTTTACTAAAGTATTAAAAACTTCAGTTAATACAATTTTATCTATTTTTTTATCTAGTTCTTTTGAATAATTAAATGTCATAATAATATCTTTTTTTGATTTTGAATAATAAAATAAAAGATTTAAATGTTCAATATTTTCTTGATTTGACATATAAATTGCTACTACATCCTTTGTAATAGGAATTTTCATATAAAGATTTTCATCTATATCATTACATATTGTTTCATCTTCATTTTTTAAGAAACATTGTAAATTTCCATTTAATTTTTCAATATACATTTATTCCCCTCCTTTATAAAAATCTATTGTTACTTTATATTTATAATATAACATAAAGTAATTTTATTTACAATATTATAAGAAAAATTGAGAGCTTTACAAAGCTCTCAATCTTTCTTCTAGGTAAGTTTTTCTTCGAATTTCTTTGACTGTTTTTAATGCATATTCAATACCAATATCATCTCCTATAACTTTACAATATTCTCTTGCTCTTGTAACTCCAGTATAAAACAAATTATTTGTTAGTAAGAAGGTGTGTAATTTGCTAATAACTAATATTATAGCTTTCCATGCACTTCCTTGACTTTTATGAATAGTAGTTGCATAACAAAGTTCTAATTCATCAACTCCTTCATCATAAAATACATATCCATCATCATATTTTACAATTACTCTAGTAGTTCCATTTGGAGTTTTTGTAACTTCTTCTACAACTCCTGATTCTCCATTTGTAATACCAATCTTATTTGTAATTGGTACATACATTCCCATAAAAGATTCATACCACATCATGTTATAATTGTTTTTAATATGCATTACTTTATCACCACGATGAATATAAGTATTATAACTTGAACCACTTACTTGAAAAGTGTTTTTGTATACTTTTTCTTCTTTTTTTTCTATTGGATTTAATTTTTGTTGTAACAAATAATTTACATAATTTACTCCTCCAGAACCAGTTCTTTGAGGAATTAAAACTTGTATATCATTAAAATCAAATTTTCTCATTAATTTTTCAACTTCTTCAACAACTGTATCAGCTACAAACCAAGAAGTTGCTTTTTTTATATAAAAATCTTTTGTTTTCTTTGTTGTTTCAATCATTTCTTTTGCAATAATTTTATTTGCATTATATATAATTCCTGAATTTTCACCTTGTCTTTTAGATACATCTAATTCAATCGTTTTACAAATCTTAGATGAAATGATGTCTTTTAATACATTTCCTGGACCAATAGACTCTAATTGTTTTACATCTCCTACTAAAATTACTTTTTTTCCTGTAGGAATTGCTGAAAAATAATGATAAGCTAATTCAATATCTAACATTGAAGTTTCATCACAAATGAAAAAATTTTCTTCTAAAGGATTCCCTGAATTTTTTAAAAAGTGTTCTCCAGTAGCATTTAATGCTCTATGTAATGTCATACATGATATTCCTAATGCTTCAGAAGCAACTTTTGCTGCTTTTCCTGTTGGAGCTGTTACCAATAAGGAAAATTTTTCTCCAACTTTTTTCTTTAACAATTCAGCTATTGCTACTATTAATTTCAATGTAAATGTTTTTCCTGTTCCAGCCGAACCAGTTAAAACAAACAAACCTTCTTGATAAAGATTAAATTCGATTACTGCTTCTCTCTGTTTTTTTTCTAAAACAACTCCTTTTTTCTTACATAAATTATCTACTAATGTTTCAATTGTTTCTCTTTTATAAATTGGTCTGTATACTGCTAATCGTTTTATATCTTTTGTGACTTGTGTTTCAAAGAAATAATAATCTCTTAAATAAATTCTGGTATCATCTATAATAATAGAATGTAATTCTTCTAATTTATCAATTTCTTGATATATCTTTGTATTTTCTATTTGAAATATACAATATTCTTCGACATCACTTTCATAACATTCTTCAATCTCTTCTAAATTTAATGGAATACGATTATGATATTTATTTATAAATTCAAGTTGTTGTTCTAAAATATTTTTCATTTCTTCCCTATTTATTACAAATTGTAATAATGTTCTTACTCGAAATACTAAATCATGTTTAAGTAAAAAACAATCACCACTTTCAGTTGCTTTTTTTAAACAATGAATAATTCCTTGTTGAATTCTAAATTCATTATCTGGAAGAATTCCCATTTCTAATGCAATTTTATCACAACTTAAAAATCCAAAACCTTTTACTTCATCTATTAAAAAATAAGGATTGTTTTGTATTTTTTCTAATATAGAATCATCATATTCTTTAATTAATTTTATTGCTTGTTTATGTGTTAATCCATAACTTAATAATGTTACCATTAAGGTTTCAGTTCCTTGTAATAACTCTAACTGTTTTTGCCAACTTTCTACACTCTTTTTTCCTATTCCTTTAATTGTATTTGCAATTTGCATTGGGTCTTTTAAAAGAATATTTATAGAATCATTTCCAAATATTTTGTAAATATCTTCTGCTCTTGTTTTTAATCCATTTAATGTTTGTAAATAAGAGATAATTCCTTTTTTTGATGAAGGTGTTTCCATTTTAAATTCAGTTACTTTTAGTTGTTTTTCACCTCTATACATTACAATTTTTCCTTTTAATTTATAAGTACCTCCTGAAACCATTGCATCTCCAAAAGTACCTTGAACACAAAAATGTTCTTCATTTTCATCTTCAAAATTAAAAACTCCATAACCACTATCTTCATTCAAATATAAGGGATTTCTACATATTCCAAAAACAGTTATTTCTGTTCCTACTTCATATGTATCTAAACCATCTCTCATACTTGACCAATATTCAGCCCAATTTATTTCTTCATCATCAAAATTTCTTCCCATATAATACCTCACTTTCTTTTATTGATTATAACAAAAATATTATAAAATTTCAACAAAAAATATTCTGTACTACTACATCATTTTTGTTTACAATATAAAAAAAAACATGTTAATATAAATAAAATTAGAAAAATGTAAGATGAAAATGAAAAATAAAAAATGTAAAGGAGTTTTTTATGAATCATAGTGATGAATTTAAATTTGAAAATTTAAATGGTAAGCCTGTTGAAATTCGTGTTGATGGAACAAATTTTAAAAGACACACGATAAAAACACATTTTGTAAAAATTGGAGAAGATTATTTAAATCTTGTTAATTCTTATGTATTACCCTTATTTCAAGAAGGTGATGTTTTAAGTATTAGTGAAAAAATAATTGCATTATGTCAAAATAAAGTGGTATATAAAGACGATTTAAAGGTTGGTTTTTGGGCTAAATTTTTATCAAAATTCGCTTCTAAAAACAATCATGGTGTAGGAGTTAGTAATGAATTAAAAATGGCTTATTGCATAAAAAAAGCAGGTCTATTAAAAACAATCTACGCTGCAATTGCTAGTGCTTTTGGTAAAATTTTTGGAAAAAGGGGTGTATTTTATAAAATTGTAGGACAAGAAGTTGCTGGTTTAGATGGTTTTTATGGAAATGTATTTGAAGAATATGGAAATTATGGAATTGAAAATCCAGATAAGCCTTTTGAAGTTTGTAAAAAAATTGAAAATAAATTTAATATTCCTTGTATGTTAGTAGATGCAAATGATTTAGGACAAGAATTATTAGGTTATTCTCCTAAAATGAAAGAATTATATACTGAAAAACAAATGTTAGGAATGATTAAAGATAATCCTGCTGGTCAAGGAAAAAATTGCACACCTTTTGTATTAATAAGAAAAGACACCTAATTATTTTTTAGGTGTCTCTTTTTTATTTTACTCTGAAGTAAAAAATTTCATGTAATTTTCATTGTTTAATCCATCTAATAAAGAAAATGAATTATAATAATTTTCTTCTTCAAATTTTATAGAAACATATGGAGAATATTGTATTAAATCATAAGATTTATTTTCTGTATTTTCTGTTTTTATTTTATATTTTTTAAACAATTCTAAAATTTCATCCAAATATTCTTTAATTTGTTTCTCTTGATTAAAATCTGTAAGTGTGAATTCAAAATAATATAAACCACTTTGATTTTCTTTTGTATTTAAAATAACATTAGTAGGAACTTCAATTTTTTTTATTTCTGAATATAATGTTTTTGTAACTGAATCCCAATATTTGTCATATAAGGTTTGTTCATATCCCATAACTGTAGCATCAAAATAAATTGGTGTCCATGTATTTTCAAATTCCCATTGAAATCCATCTTTTTCTACAGTATAAATTTCCACATTTTTTAGTGTAGACTTATCACCAGCATCAAATTTTTCGTTTTTATATTCGATATCAATAATATTAGTTCCTCTTCCATAAACATCTCTAATTACTTTTTTTACTTCTTTCTCAGATAATAACTCTTTATCACCACAACCAGTTAATAAAAAAAGAAAAACTGAAACGAATAGAACAAAAATAATTTGAATATATTTTTTTCGATTTTTCATAAAAAAACTCCTTTTTTTATAATTCTATGCTATCAATAATGTAATATTTCTTTTTTCTTTTTTCATCTTTAAATATATCTTCAATTTCTTGAATAATTTCTTGGTTTAATGTTTCATTATCTAATACAAACATCAGAAAAGGATTTTCACCTGATTGTTCTGTTCCCAAATAATGTCCACAACCACGAATTCTTAAGTCTAATTTTGCCACATCAAAACCATTTTTACACTCAGAAAACATTTTCATTTTTTCTTCATCATTTGATAATAACCATCCTTTTGGTTGTAAAGATGACCTTTTTGCTCTTCCTAAAATTTGTAACAAAGAAGAAAATCCAAAACGATTCGCTGATTTTATTGCTACAAAATTTGCATTAGGAACAGATAATCCAACTTCAATTACTTGAGATGCAACTAATAATTGTATTTCATTTCTTCTGAATTTTTCAAGCACTTCAGTAACATCTGAATCTTTCATTTTGCCATGAACCATTCCAACAGTATAATTTTTAAAATATTTTTTTGCTTTTTGAAATTCATCTTCTACATTATCTACTCCTTCAAAAGCTGTTGCTTCTGATTTATTAACAAAAGGACAAACAATATATCCTTGATGTCCCTTGGAAAGTTCGTCTTCTAATTCTTGATAAACAAAATAATCATTAGATTCTACTTTTAATATCATTTCTTTTCTTCCTGAAGGCATAGATTTTATTTCATTTAATTCGATAGAAGGTGCATTCATTGCATAAAAAATACTTCTAGGGATAGGAGTTGCAGAAAAACTTACTTTATGAACACCAATTCTATCCAAAGCATTTCTTTTATCTACACCAAATTTATGTTCTTCATCACACAAAATAATACCTAGATTATTTAATGGAAGTTCATTGTTTAATACACTATGAGTTCCAATTAAAAAATCAATATTATTTGAACTTAAATCTTTTTTTATTTGATTTAACTCTCTTTTTTTTGTTTCTGAAGTTAAGATAGCAGTTTTTAAACCTACTTTATCAAACAATTCTTTTGCTTCTTTATAATGTTGATTTGCTAATAAAACAGTAGGTGCAGCCATAACAGCTAAATATCCATTATCTGCTAATGTAGATGCTAATAAAAAAGAAACAATACTTTTTCCAGCTCCTGTATCAGCTTGTACAACAGAATGAATTTTTTCCCCATTTTTCATTTTTAGCCAAAAATGTTTTAATACTTTTTTCTGTCCATCTGTTAATTCAAAAGGTAATAAATTAATTATTTCTGTTGTTTTTGTTAAATTTTTTATTTTTATATTAGATGTATTGTCTTGTTTATTATCATGTTCTTTTAATTTGTAATGAAATAAAAAAAGTTTATCAAAGATTAATCTTTTTTGAGCTTTTGCAATGTCCTCCATTTTTTTAGGATGATGAATTAAACGATATGCTTCATGTCTTAAAACTAAATTATATTTTTTTAATAAATTAATTTCTAAAAATTCTAATTTTTCAGTAAGAGTCAAAGCAATTTGTAGTTGTTTTTTTAAAAAATCATTACTCATTCCTTGTATAGAAGAATAAACAGGATATACACAATAACATTTATCTATTTCTTTTGTAAAAATAACTGGATTACCTATAATTTTTACAAAACGATTATAAACTTTAACTTTTCCTCCAACTGCATAAACTTGCTCTTCTTGAATCATTTTTTCCATATATTCTTTATGATAAAAATGAACATAAAACTTTTGATTTAATTTATCTGTTAATACTAACTTTATAGTTCCATTTTCTTTTTTCTTTTGAATTACTTTTCCTATAATTAATTGATTTTCTGCATCTTTTAATTCGTTTACTGTTATATCTTTTGTAAAATCATAATATTTTTTAGGTAGAAAATCTATTAAATTTTCTACTGTATAAATACCTTTTTTATTAAATTGATTTATTTTATCTTTTCTTATATTTAAATTTGTTAAATCCATTCTATTTTCTCCTGATATTATGTTTTCTTCTTTTATTATAACATATACTACAAAAACTTGCATTAAATTTATGAAATTTTATAATGAACATTTTATTACAAACAAAATTTATACAAACATACAATCACCATTTTGTAAAATAAATAAGAAGTTATAATCTTGCTAAACGAATAAATAAGAAAGAAGAAGAAATTATAATTAAGTAATGAGTATAAGTATAAATAGTGGGGTGGGATAACTAAAACAAATACCCGATACTATCCCACCCCATAACCCTGTACATATGAGTTTGAAAAAGTGAGGGTATAAAATTTGATATTTTTATAATTTAAACAATAAAAATATTATAAAATTTAAAAAATAGAGTGAGAAAATAAGTTTTTGTAGACTTGAAATTAAATTTGAACACAACAAAAAGACATCGTTAGATACCATGTCTGAAAAATTTTTTTATTTAGTTAATTTTTTAGTTTTATTTTAATGTGGACTATACAACCCTTCAGAAATAAGAGTATGTACATATCTTTCAATTGATTTTACACTAAGTTTTATTTTATAGTAATAATCCAAAATAGTTTGAATAACTTTATTAGTTTTTCCTTCTTTTTTTGCTAATAAAACAATATTTTTAATTTTTTGAGTTAATTGTTTTCTAGTCATTTTTCTTGATTTACGAATATGTTTCATGTAATAATTATGATTATATTCTTTTCTTTCTTCTTTTGTATAAGCTTTTCTAGTATGTATTTCAGTTAAGTTTAATGTTTGACAAAGTTCTTCATCTAAGTTAAGTAAATTCATCAAAGCTTGATTTGAATAAATGTAAGTTTTTCTGTTAACATTATTTGTGGCTGATAATAATTTTTTTTCTATCAAAGGTACATTCCAGTTTTTATTAAATTCTAACATTTTTTCTTTTGCTTCTTCTTTTGATAATCCTATCAATAAACAATAATTTCTATAAAGATATGCACAAATTTCTCTATGTCCTTCTAATTCAAATTCATTATAATACGCTTGTAGTTTTTCAAGGTCACTTAATAAGCCTGTATGACGAACATATAGGTTTTTTACATTTGAAATTTTTTTCTTCTTTTTTCTTTCACTTTTTGGTTTATACCAACTTGGTAAATCAGGTAAAAATTCATCTACTAAATCTTGAAATTTAAAAATTTCATCACTATATTTTTCTACTCGTACTACTTGATTTTTTTTGTGTTTTGTATTAATAGAATGAGGCAATCGAATATAACTATTTAATCCTTGAACATCTGCTCCAAATTCATTTAGTTTATTCGTAAAAAAATTACTAACAAATTGTACAAAATTTCTTAAATCTGCTCCCATTCGATGACGAAATTTAACTGGTTCTTCTAAAACATAAATTAATCGCATCTGATTTCCATATTCAATATAATTTGGAGCTGGAATTGCTCTACCAAAATATTCTTCTTCTAAAAAATACAATACACTATTTGCATTTTTATATTCGGTTGTTTTATAATCAATATCAACGACTAATGTTTGAACTCCGAATAATCCTGAAGTTCTATTTTTTGATTTACAATGAGCAAAACTATTAAATGTCATTCCTAAATTTTCTTTTTTAAAATTTTTGAAAATTTTAGTTAATTTATCTATATCAAATAATTCTTCTACTTTAAACATATATTGATGATTACTTCCAATGTTAGAAAAGCATACATAACTATCATTTAATTTTTCTTTATCAGAACCTACATAAATGTATTGTGGAAATAATTTTGTTATATATTCTTGAATTTCTTGAATTTCCTTTAGATTAAATTTACTCATTTTTTACTCACTCCTTTCTAAATATTTGTACATAAAAAATACTGACTTATAAACTAAATTTACTCTTTTAAAACAAGTTATTTAGTATAAGCCAGTTTCTATTTTTCTGATATAGTTATATTTTTTATAAGAAATCAAATATTTTTTTGATATTCTTCATTTTTATGTTGACATTTTTAAAATTCTCTTATATAATATTCCTATACAGTAAGTTACTTGCTATAACTTGTTCTGTCACATCTATTAGATAATTGATGGCTATCTAATAGATTGGGAAAGAAGGGATAACACTTGTTATTACCTTCTTTTTTTTATTTAATTCATAAAAAAAAGTAAAAACTTTTTTATTTTTTATCCTTTTGTATTTTACAAATTCATTATTTTTTTATAACTTCTTTTAGTTTAAGTTTATACTATTTTTTACTGTCTGTCAATTATTTTTTATAAAAGAAAATTCTATAAAAAAAGTAGACAAGAAATTGTCTACTTTAAATGTTTTTCCCATTGATGTCTACATTTCGTCTGGTCTTTCCATCCACAACTTTTTCTACTATAAAAATCATCATAGTAACAATTTTTTAAGTGTTTTTCATCAGAAGGAATATATTCAGAATATTCTTTTATAGAAGCAAATCTAGCAGTTCTATAAATCCTTGCATGTCTAAATTTTGTCATAGTGTGTTTTTTTCTTCTATTATATTTTTTATGTTGATAAGTTTGTACAGGAAGTAAATTTGATAAATCAGCATAAATTAGTGCAAACACATCTTCTTTAAAATTTCGAACATCAACAGTATTATTATTTTCATCAAAAAAATAATAAGGATTTAAAATTTGGTAAGATTCTTGTTTATTATTCCACCATGAATAAATTCTATGAGTATCTGTTCCTGTTAAATTTTGCAGTTCAAAATATTCACAAGTCCATCTTGTAGAATCTTTATAATGATAAATTTTAACTTTTGAAGCTAAAAAATAAACTAATTCTTGTTGTGATTGAAACACTTGAATTGGTTTTGTTACAATAAAAGAATTTGTATTTTCATCAAAAGAATCTACAATTGCTAAATAAAATTTTTTTTGATAATTAATAGTATACATCTTTTTTATTACTGATAGAATTTCTCATATGAGAGAAACTAAAATTCTATTGTTTCAGTAATATTCCTTTCTTATTTATTTTAGTTTCACTACCAATCATCCCAGTGAATATTTTTTTTCATATTTTTTTCTTCCTTTCTTTTTTTATATTATAAGTGAAAAAAAGAAAATTTTCAATATATATTGTGAAAAAAAAACTAACAAATCAAACTTCTTTAATAGAAAATAGTCATTATTTTCTTAATAGTCTATTGTCTTTAGACGATGGATATTTCACTGATATATTTTCACAGTACAAATTTTTCTTGTAAATAAAATAAACTTTGTTATAATAAAAATATAAACATTTATAGAAAGGAGGAATTAAATTTTGGCTCAATTATTCAGTGAAAAAAATTTAAAAAAGGCAAGAACAATTAATGACCTTGAAAATACAAGTAAAAATACAAGTTCTGAAGTAAAAAATATAAAAAAAGAAGAAAAAACAGAGAATGAAATAAAAGAAAACGCAAAAAAAACACAAGAAATAAAAATAGAAGAGAAACAAACAAGTAAAAAAGAAGAAAATAAAGAATTAAAAGTAGAAAAAACAAAAGAAAAATCTGAAATAAAAACAAAAAAAACAATCTCTTCAGATAATCGACTAATTTTTGGATTTAATGAAAAGAAAAAACCTTTATTTATTCCAGAAAGTTCTCGATATTTAAATACACTAGTATTGGGATTAAAAGGTACAGGAAAAACTACTGGTTTATTACCTTTTTTTGTAGAGCAAGATTTAAAAAACAAACAAGTTGGAGCTACAATTTTTGTAACAAAGCAAGAAATGGCATATACAATATATACTTTAGCAAAACAATATAAACGAAAGATTATATTTATAAAACCAAGCATAGACAATCAAATTTCAAATAAATTTTTATATAAAACAGAATATGATTATGATTATATAGATACAGAGATAATTTGTTATAAAGAAGCAATAAAAAGTAAATCTATTGTAATTGTTGATATGGAATTATTAAAATATAAAAGTGAAGCAATTAAAGTTTGTGCAATGTTATTATTACAATTACAATTAGACATACAAGAAACAGATTTAACAAGTAAAATTCCTCATTTTTTATATTTAGATGATGCTGAAGTTTATTTACCATTTATAAAATATTTATTACAATTTAGTGATAATTACAATTTAGGAATTACATTATTTATGAATAGTCGAAATCAAATGGGAGAATATAAATCCTTGATTGATAATTATATTCGTAATATATTTTTATTAAATGCTATTACGATAGAGGATAATGAATTTTATAAATTAAAATTTAAAGAACAATCTGAAAATAGCAGGACAAGTTTAAATGTATTATATGAAGTAATAGATGGAATGAACAATTCAAGAATAGGAATTGCAAATTATAAAAGATTTCAACCAGAGGAATGGGAGGATTTAGAGAAAAAATCAAAAAAATATAGAACAAAACTATTAAAAGAAAAAAGAACAAAACAAGAATTAGAATTAAGAGATGATTTAAAAGGAGTTATGGGAACAAAATCTGTAAAAGGAGAACCAATTCCAATAGATGAATCTATTTTAAAAGAAGATGATATTATAGATTTCACATCAGAAACCGAAGAAGAAATTGCAAAAAAAGAAGAAGCAATGCATGAAGAAATTCGAACACAAATTATAGAAGAAGAAAAATCACAAAAAAGAGAATTAGCAACGAAATCATTTAACAATATGAATAAAAAAATAGATTATTGTGATGATAATTTTGACTTTGAGTTTTAGGAAAGTGTAAATTTACAACTTTCCTATATTTTTTTTATTAAGTTAGTTTACTTTTTTTAAAAATAATGATATAATAAATTTTGTAAACAAAAAAAATAAAAGAAAGGGGTCTATATTATATGGACAAAAGATTACAAGGTTTATCTGACAGTGAAGTATTAAAAAGTCAGGAACAGTATGGAACAAATAAATTGCCAGAAAAAGAACCTGAAACATTTTGGGATAAATTTAAAGCAAACTTAAATGACCCAATGTTAAAACTTTTAATGGCAATTGCAGTAATTATGATTGTAATGTTCTTTTTTGGTCAAGCTGAAATTTTTGAACCAGTAGGAACAATTATTGCAATTATTTTAGTAGGTGCAATTAGTGCAAAAACAGAAATGTCAAGTGATGCAGCTTATCGAAAATTAAAAGATAGTACAAAGAAAGATACATGTAAGGTATATCGAAATGGAGTAGTTACAGTTGTTGAGGTTGATGATGTAGTAGTTGGAGATTATGTTTTACTTCAATCTGGAGATAAAATTCCTGCTGATGGAATGTTAATTGATGGAGATTTGAGAGTAAATAATGCTGCTTTAAATGGAGAAACTGAAGAGTGCAAAAAATTTCCAGCTCCAAATGATTTTAAAATGCCTTCTGAAATTACAGGTGATACTTTTGTAGACAAACATTCCTTATTTAGAGGAGCAATTGTTTATAATGGTGAAGGTATTATGAAAGTAGAAAGAGTTGGTGTTGGGAATCCTGAAACAAATTATCCAGGAACAATGATGGGTAAAATGGCTGAGGAAATGAACACTGAAGATGTTGACAGTCCACTAAAAGTAAAACTTGCAAAATTAGCAAAACAAATTTCTACATTTGGTTATATTGGAGCCATCATTTTAGCTCTTTCTTATATGATTCATTTTGTAATTGTTGCTGGTGGTGTTGAACCATATATGGCTCTTGGTGGATTACATATTTTAAAAGATGTAATTAAGGCAGCTCAATTAGCAATTGTAATTATAGTATGTGCTGTGCCTAAATTTTTGGGCGAACAAGGTGAACTTGTAGAATACAAGGTGTGTGTTTAATTTGATAAATAATATATTAAAATTAAACATGCTATCGGTATCAGAGAAATAAGACTTCCTATTGAGACTTAGCACAAATACAGCGATAATAGGACATAGACCATAGACGAATAATCTGACTAAGAAACCCTAAACCTGAAAAATATAAAAAGTTTTTATGGTGAGAGTTCAACTGTAAAGGAGAAAACTTACTAAAATATTTATTAGGTGAGATTTCGACTGTAAAGGAGAAAACTTACTAAAATATTTATTAGGTGAGATAAAGGGAATACCGAGCCAAGCATTAAAAAGATATTTTTTAATGAAGGTGTAACGACTATCGAAAAGCAATAAATCTAATTTTTATTGAACTGAGTAGAGTAGGAGTAGTGTCAAAGACTACATAGTATGTATTTATTACATATTACCCAAGTGCCTTGCTAAGAAAAAAATCTTAGAAGAGATAGTCTAGACCCTTTTAAATATGTCGAAAGACAGGGTATAATCGGAAGGACTTCCACTTATGATTTCTATTGTATTAATGAGTAATACAGGAGAAATGTTAAAACATAATGTATTAGTAAGAAAAGCTATTGGTATTGAGACAGCAGGTTCTTTAAATACTTTATTTAGTGATAAAACAGGAACAATTACAAAAGGTGTTCTTGAAGTGGTTAAATTTATTGATGGTTCTGGAACAGAACATGATATTCGAAATGAAAACTGTAAAATTCGAGACTATTTAAATTTAGCAATTGGAAAGAATACTGGAGCAATGTTTGACAATGAACATCGAGTAATTGGTGGAAACATGACAGATAAAGCATTACTTGAATTTTTAACAGAAGATGTATTTAATAAATTAAAAGAAGACAAAGATTGTGAAATTACAAATCAGCAAGGATTTAATTCTACAAACAAGTTTTCATCTTCTTATATTAAATCTATTGGAAAAACATTTTATAAAGGTGCTCCAGAAAAGTTGTTAGCAAAAGCAACAAAATATATTGATAAAAATGGAGAAATAAAAACACTTGATAAAAAAATCATAGATAAAAAATCTACAGAATTAGCTGAAAGAGCAATGAGACTTTTAGCTTTTGGTTATTCAGAAAAAGAACTTGTAGAAGACACTATCAATGATGATTTAGTATTAATTGGGTTGGTTGCAATTCGTGATGATGTAAGACCTGAAGCAATTGAAGCGATTAAGGAATGTCAAGGAGCAGGTATTCATGTATGTATGATTACTGGAGATAGAAAAGAAACAGCTTATGCAATTGCAAAAGAATCTAACTTAATAACAAGTGAAGATGATGTTGTTATAACATCTGAAGAATTAAATGCAATGTCAGATGATGAAATAAAGAGTATTTTTACAAAAATCAAATGTATTGCAAGAGCATTACCAACAGATAAATCAAGAATGGTTCGTATTGGACAAAGTTTGAACAGAGTCTGTGGAATGACAGGTGATGGAGTGAATGATACTCCTGCATTAAAATCCAGTGATGTAGGATTTAGTATGGGAATTACAGGAACAGATGCAGCGAAAGAAGCTTCAGAGATTGTATTAACTGATGATAATTTTAAATCAATTAGAAATGCAGTTCTTTATGGTAGAACGATTTACCTTAATATTTTAAAGTTCTGTAGATTCCAATTGACAATTAATGTTGCCGCAGTTTTAATTTCAGCTATTTTACCTTTCTTAGGGGTAGAAAATGCATTGTCAGTAATCCATCTTCTTTTCGTAAATCTTGTAATGGATAGTTTAGGTGCTCTTCTTCTCGGAAAAGAGTATGCAAAAGAAAGTTACATGAAACATCCTCCAAAACGAAGAGATGAAAGTATTATTTCTAAAGATATTTTCATTCAATTTGTAACAATGGGATTATATGTGACAGCATTAAGTATTGTATGGTTTAAAGTACCATTCTTTAGAAATTTGTTTGATACAGAAGCTCAATTTAGAAGTGCATATTTTGCATTCTTCATTTTCATTTCTGTATTTAATGGATTTAATGTAAGAACTGATGGTTTTGGTATTTTTAAAGATATTAATAAAAATCCAATGTTCTTAAAAGTTTGGTTTGCAATGTTGGGTGTAACTGCTTTATTATGTATGATTGATATTATTCCAGGTTTAGGAATCATTGCTAAAATGTTTGAAACAACACACTTTGGATTAAATGGTTGGTTAGCAGTTATTGGACTTGCAGCAAGTATTATTCCTGTAGACTTATTAAGAAAAGCAATTTTTAAGACTTATAAAAATGAATAAAAATAAGATGTAGGATTGTTATAATCCTACTTCTTTTAATTTGTCTGTTAGAATTTTTTCAATATTATTAAATTCTGTATAAGGAATTTCTAGTAATGGAATGTTATTCTTTTTACAATATTCTCTTTTTATTTTATCTCTTTTTAAATTTAGTTGAAATTGTTCTTTTGCCCATTTTTCTCCTTTGCCAGCAAAGTCTACAGGCTTAAAGTGTTGTTCTCCTTGATATTCAATCATTAAAATAGGAATGTTGTTAAAAATAATACCAAAATCAAATTTTAAAGGAAATATAAAATTACAACCATTTAATTGCATTTGTGGAATAAAGCTTATATTTTCTTTTATTAAAAAATCTCTTACTTTTTTTTCTCCTTTACTTTTACTACAATTAGAGCAATTACATCCTCTAGTTCTAGTAGTTATTAAAGTATTCCACTCATAACCACAGACCGAACATTTCCACCAAACTTTTTGATTACTATCTTTTAAATATTCTGATGGATTTTTTTTATTTTTATTATAATTCCATTCTTTCATTAATTCTGGATAATTAGATTCTATATCATTATATCCTTTTAAAATTTTTCTAGCAGGAACGCATGAGTATGGGTCACCAACTCCATTTTTACGATTATAAATTTTTGTTTTCCATGATATTTCAAATTTTTTATCATTTTTTATAAGAATTCTTTTCCACCAAATATTTTTACTGCCACCATCTAAACATTCTTCAGGTTTTAATGTGTTTTTATTATAATCCCATTCTTCTAATAAATCTACTCTATTATTATAAATACACCAAGATTTAAAATCATTAAAACCTATTAATAATTTTTTATTTGTTAGATAAGGACAACCTGCATCTTGTAAAGTTCTTACAGAAATAATATCTTCCCATTCTAATTTCCATATTTTATTATATTTTTTAATTGTTTTTATCCAATGAACTTTTTTATTTGATGCAAACAAAAAATCTTCAGGTCTATATGGATAATTTTTATCATAATCCCATTCTTTTGCTATTTCTGGAAATTTGGTTTTTAAATCAGTTTCTCCAATAATAGGAAGTTTATGAGAACAATAAGGACACCTTTTTTCCTTGTCAAATACATTTGATATATTTGCTTTCCATGAATGACCATTATTACATTTTACCCATACTTTTTTGTGAGAACTTTTTGTAAAATTTTCAGGATATAAATTTTCTTCATTATTTTTATCATAGTCCCATTGAATTGAATCTGTATTATTAAAAAATTTTGGGCATACACTTTTTAAATCATTAAAACCAATTAATATTTGTTTTCCTGTACAATAAGGACAGTTGATTTCTCTATCTTTTCTTAATACTTCTCTAAAAGTTTTTTCAAATTTATGTTTACAAGTTCTCCCATAAAAATAAACTTTATCAGAATTTGAAAGAGAAACTTCTTCTGGTTTAATTCCTTCTTCTTTATTTTTATCATAGTCCCATTGAACTTCATTTTTTCCATTAAATAATTCTGGATTTGTTTCTTTTATATTTCTTATTTTTTTTGCCATTTTATTCTTCCCTTTCTTCTTCTATCATAACATATTTTTTCACATTTCCTCAACTGTATTTTTTACTTTTGTTGACATTTTTTATTATAAATGATATAATAAAAGAAAGAAATAAAAAAGGAAGTGAAGAATTTTGTACTATAATGAGAAATATAAATTAGCAAATAAATTTTTATTAAAAGGAAAATATATTGGAAATTTCAATGCCTTAAGAACACAATTTTCAGAAGAACAAATTATTAAATATATGAAAGCTTTAAAATATTCTGATGAAAATTTTGCAATTATGGCTGGAGATGAAAAATATTTAAGAGAAACAAATCCAGCCTTATTTGAAAAAAGTAAATTTATAGATAAAATGTCTGATTCTAGAACTTATTTACAATATTGTATGGATTTAGTTTCTGGTTGGTTATATGAGGATTTATTAATTTATTCAATTCTTTTTCAAAATAAAGAGTTACATATTTTAAGAAGTGGTGAAGATAGATTTAGAACTGTTTTAGGACATCATATTACGAATATGTCTGATATGAAAGTAGAATATAAAGGACAGATAAGACCATGTGAAATTGCAATGTCTCATGGAAATTTTCATTATAAATATGGAAAAATTGATTTAAGATATGACAAAAGAAAACATTTGATTGAACAAAATTCTTTATTGTTAATTGTTGAAACAAGTGCTTTTTCTAAAAATAAGAATGATAAATTATTTGCTCTCTTATCTCCAAATGAATTATTAGATTATAAAGAATCTTTTGCTTTTGATAAACCTTGTCAATCTATTGAATTAAATCCTTCTAAATTTAAAAATACAAGTTATATAGCTGAAACTTTGATATCTTACATAACTACAACAAATTAATTCACATCAATCAAAATAAAAAAAACTATATATAACTTGAAATTTAATTGTAAAGAAGTTGATTAATTAATCAGCTTCTTTTTTTATTTTTTATTGTACATTATTTGTATAGTCTTTCTGAAAAAATCATTATATAATTAGCAAAGAATAAATAGAAAGGATTGTTTAGTTTTTTTACTTTTTTCTTTTTTAATTTCTTTTTTTTTAATTTTATGCTATAATATATAGTAACAAAAAAACACAAACAAAAAGGAGGAAATAAATGAAGAAATTTGAAAAACCATTGGAATATGTAAAAAAAATTCAATCATGGTATGAAAAAGAAACAGGAAAAACTTTTTTTAATCTAGTAGAAGAATCTAATGAATGGAATAAAGAAAATCAAGAAAAAAAACAAATTTGTTGTATAGATTTAGCTTTAGAAGAATTATTAGATAAAATACTATTAAAAAAATCTGATGAAACAATTTTATTTGCAAAGGAAAAAGAACTTCCATTATTATCAGTTATGAATCGGTATTATCAACCATCTAAAATTAATTTAGATGCAAAAATAGAAGAACTTTCTATTGATGACATGGTAAATCTTCATAATTGTTTATCTTATTCTCAATATGATAAGTATTTATTAATTCATTATAATGAAATTGGAATTTGGACAAATTCTTGTATTCCAAGATGTTCTGATAGATGGAATATTTATGATGAATTTTTAAAAGAATGTAGAAGTGTGATTCTTGATTTAAAAACAATGAAAATCATTTCTTTACCATTTGCAAAATTTAGAAATTTAAATGAATCTGAAGATTATTCTTTAACAATTATTCAAGAAAAGATTAGAGATGCTAAATTAATCGAATTTGCAGATAAATTAGATGGTAGTTTTATACAAATGAGATATATTGCAGATAAAAATCTTTGGAATGGAATTTTAGTTTCTACTTCTGGTTCTGTAAATTCATTTAAAAATTTTCACTTACAAAGTGTATTGAAATGGTTAAATAAATTTGGAGAAAATTATAGAAAATTCTGTAATGAGTATTCTGATTATACCTGTATTTTTGAATGGATTCATCCAACTGATAAACATATTGTTTCTTATGATGAGTCTCAAATTGGTTTACATTTAGTTGGAATGAGAAATGTTAAAACAGGAGAATTAAAATCTTATAAAGAAATTATTACATTAGCAAATACATTTGAATTACAATGTACAACTCTTTATAGTGAAACTTTAAATTCTATTCTTTCTAAATTAGATGATTTTGAAAGTACAGAAAAAGAAGGTTGGGTTTTAAATATTGATGGTTTTCTTGTAAAAATCAAATGTAATGAGTTTACTGAAATGTTTAAAATTATTCAGGATAGTAGCAGTTTTAATACAATTCTTAGATGTTATACAAACAATACATTAGATGACATTATTGCAAAGGTTCCTGAAAGTTGTAAAGATTTTATTTATGAAAAAGTAAATAAAATTGTTACAAGTGAACAAAAATTTTTTAATGTGATTGATAAATATACTGTTCAGATTCCAGTTAATTTGAATAGAAAAGAAGTAATTGATTGGATTAAAAAACAGGTTCCTAAAAAATTACAACCATATGTAATAGCTAAATATGTAGGAAAATCAATTGAATTTCTTGTTAGACATAAAGATACAAATTGTCCATCTTATTTAAAAGAAAAAGAAATTGATAATTGGTTGGAATACCTTCAGAAATTAGAATAAGGGTCTAAGACCCTTATTTTTTTTCTTGAGATTTTTTCATGTTTTTGATATAATAAAAACATGAAAGTAGAAGTATTTATTAATGAATTTAGAAAAACAAATAAAAATTGTGAATTAAAATATTTAAATGGATTTTGTTATTGTTTTTATGAAATATTAAAAAAACAATATCCAAGAGCAATTCCTTATTATTCGCCTATCCAATGTCATGTAGTAACAAAAATAGATGATAAATTTTATGATATTCGAGGTAAATTAGGAAAAAATCAATTAAAAGAATTAGAATTAATTCCTTATGAAAAGGTAAATAAAAAAATAAAAGAAGGATTAGAAAAAAGAAATTCTAATACATAAAATTTATTGAAAAATTCAGAAAAAAATCTAAAATAGAAAGGAAGAACAAAATGTCTCAGATTACTTTAGAAATTAGGTCAAAAACTTCATCAGAAATATTATTTGAAAATTCTTATGGAATTGGATTATATCTTTTATTATTTCATAAATATCATTATCAATTTTCTAAAAAAATTTATTTTTTTGAAAATACAGTAGAAGAATCTTTGCATAATATTGAAAAATTATTAAATTATATAAAGAATGAAAGACAAGTAGATGAGTTTTATGATGATTGGTCTTTAAGAACGATTGAAAAAGTGATTTTATTATTTGAAGATATGAAAGAAAAATTAGAAACTTATCCAAAAGATTTTATTGTAATTTCTGATTATGTTTCTAATATTATCAATTATTCTATAGAATCATCTGTTATTCATCCAAAAGATTTAATAAAAGAAAATAAATATTGGATAATGAATTTAATAGGAGGAAATTTTAATGGAAAATATTTAGATTACAAAGAAGAATTAAAAATAAAAAAAATGATAGAAGATTTTGCATTTACTATTAAAGATAAAATACAGATTAATCCATTATCTATTTTTAAAAAAAGAAGTATTTTACCCATAGGAAATGAAAGATTATTAAGATTTTCATTTGAATTTTATGTAAAAAACAAAAATGAAGCTTTAGAACAAGTTTTATATCCAATATTAGAAATTATTAAATTTTATGAATTAGGATATGAACAAATTAATTTTCAAAAAAGTAGTGATGATATTTTAGAAATTATGTTCTTTAAATTATTATAAGAAGGGAGCTTTTATAGTTTGAAAAAATTCTTTAAAATTTTTGGAATCATTTTGTTAGCTTTAATTGTTCTTTTGGGAGGATATTTATTATTCTTTCATTTTAGTCATAGTAACTCTTTTTATGGAAAAACATATATAAATGGAGTAAATGTAAGTAATACAAAATTAGAGATTGCGGATACTTTAATAAAAGATTCTTTATTAAAGAAAGATTTTATTATTTATTCTAATGGAAAAGAACTTGCAAAATTAAATTTAAAAAATGATTTAGATGTAAAATTTGAAATAAAAAATGATTTAAAAAGATTAAAAAATGAAAGTGATTCATTAGATTTATTTTCAAAATTATTTGATAAAAAAGAATATACAATAGATTTAAATATGGATATTCAACAAAAAACATTAGAGAAAGAATTAGGAAAATATGATTTTATGAAAGGTGAAAATTATACAGAACCTCAAAATGCATTTCTTGATTTTTCTCAAGGAGATATTTCTTATAAAATTGCTGATGAAGTAATTGGAACAACAATTGTACCAGATAAACTTTATAAAGCAATTCAAGATTTTATTCAAGAAGGAAAATATAAAATTGATTTATTAAAGGATAAAATTTATGAAATGCCAGAAATCACAAAAGAAGATGAAAATTTAAAAAAAGCATGTGAAGAAGCAAATCAATATTTATCAACAGTAATTACATATAAATTTGCTGATAGAACTGAAGTATTGGATAAAAATCAAATTCAAAATTTCTTCACAATTTCTGATGAAAATGTTGTTGCGATTAATTCTGATTCAATTAAAGAATATGTAAAAAATTTAAGTAAAACTTATAATTCTGCTGGAGCAACTAGAAACTTTACTTCTACAAAAAGAGGAAATGTAATTGTTTCAGGAGGAGATTATGGATATATCATTGATATAGATGCAGAAGTAGAACAAATTGTTACTGATTTAAAAAATGGAAAAGCAGTAGAAAGAGAACCAATTTATTCTCAAACAGGATTAATTAGAGAAGAAAATGATATTGGAAAAACTTATGTAGAAATTGATTTAACAAATCAACACATTTGGTTTTATTATGAAGGAACTTTAGTGATTGAATCTGATTGTGTAACTGGAACACCAGGAAAGAATGAAACTCCACCAGGAGTTTATGCTTTAAAATATAAACAAGCTAATGCAGTTTTAAAAGGGGATAAAAGAGCTGATGGAAGTTATGGTTATGAACAACCAGTAAGTTATTGGATGCCATTTAATGGTGGTATAGGACTTCATGATGCTACATGGAGAGGTTCTTTTGGAGGAAATATTTATAAAACAAATGGTTCTCATGGTTGTGTAAATTTACCAAAAGAAACTGCTGCAAATATTTTTGAAAAAATTCAAGATGGAACTCCTATTATTTTATATCAATAATATATAAAAAGGGTATTTTTTATAATACCCTTTTCTTTTCTAAAAAAAATAAAAGAAATATAAAATGAAATAAAATATAAAGAAAGGATGGTTATTTTTCAATGAACATGAAAAATGGTGGAATAGAAAAGAAAATTATTTTGATTATTTCTGTTATCATTGGTGTTGTTTTATTAATTGGAATTGGAAAACTTGTTTATGACCAAGTAAAACCAAAAAATCCCAATAGAATAGAAGCTTCTTATATTGGTGAAAATCACATTGTTGGTGAGGAATTAAAAATTGAAGAATTTAAAGTAGAAGAAGTTTATAATGGACAAACATATCCCATTGAACCTGAACAAATAAAAATTTCTAAAAATGTATTAGGTGCAAATGGAGCTTCTGTTTTATTACAATTTGTAAATAGAGAAGGTAAAACATTAGAAACAACAGTAGATGTAGCATGTCTTACTGAAATTGAATATGTAGAAGTAACTCAAAATGAAGATACAGAGTTTTATATTGATTATGCAGTTACTACAGACCAGTTTACAATGATGGCTTATAATAAAGAAGGTTATTCAGCAGTTGTTCCTCCTGATTTTTATACAATTATTAGTGATACAGTTATGGAAGATGAAACAACAGATTTTGAATTTGAATTTATTAATAAATATGATGAACTTGTTTATAATCCTGTTTGCACTGTAACTGGTGGAGTAGAAATGTATGCAAAAGAAATTGAAGCAAAATATATTGGTGAAACAAAATATTATGGACAATCTTTAAATGCTGAAGAATTCGAAATTACTGCAACTTTAGGAAATGGTGAAGAATGGCCAGTACCTGAAGATAGTTTGGAAGATTTTGTTACGATTGAAAATCCATATTTAGAAAAAGCTTTTAATCAGATTGAAATTACATTTTTAAATCCAAATGGAACAAAAGCATCAACAACAATTGAAGTACCTGCTTATAATTATTGTACTTCCATATCTTCTGCTGTATTTGTTGGAGACCCTAAAAGTGTAGGTGATGTTATTTCTGCTGATGAAATAGAAGTAACAGGTAAATTTTATGATGGAGATTTAAAGAAAATTACAGGATTTGAATTAATAACAAACTCTTTATCTGAAGAAGAAAACACAATTGAATTAACTTACACAAATGAAGTAGGTGATGAATTATCTTGTGAAGTTCAAATTGGGGCATCTCAAAACATTATTTTTATTGGAGATGAAAGAATTAAAGACTTAGAATTTGATGTTGGAGATAATGGTGAAAAAGTTTATTTTGTATCTAATGAAAATGCTGATTATGATTGGTTAGTCAATCAAGGTATTGCTCAAGCAAATGCAATTATGAAAAAGAATTCTTTAACTTCTTTTAGAGTTGTATTTATGTGTGGTATTGATGACATGGATAGAGTGAATGATTATATTGCTCTTTATAAAAAAGTAGCAAAAGATACATGGCCAAATCAAAAGATTTTTGTAGCTTCTATTACTCCAGTAGATGAAGAATTAATAGCTGAAAATTCAGCGTATGATAAAGATGTTTATGTCAATGCTGATATTAAAAAATTTAATGAACAAATCCAAACTGCATTTAAAAGCGATAAATCTGTTAAATATATTAACACTTATGGTGAAATGATTAATGGTCATTTAATTACCACTGATGGATTTTTATTAGATACTGAATCTAATATTTATTATTATGAATTAGTAAAAGCTTTGACAAAATAAATTTAAGATGGAGTTCATTCTCCATCTTTTTTTTTTATTTTTTTTTAAAAGAACATAAAATAAACAAAAGTAAAGGAGGTTTGTTATGCAAAAAAAATTATTCTTAATTATTTCTTGTTTTTTTCTTTGTCTATTTACTGGTTGTTCTTGTAATGAAAAAACAGAATTAAAAAAAGAAACTATAAAAGAAACTGAGATTGAAGAAGAAACTGAAAAAAATATAGATATTAATTTAGATGTAGAAGAATCTAAAAAAGAAGAAACACAAATAAAAGAAACACAAAAAGAAGATAGTAAAAAATTAAAAATTATTTTAGACGATAAAGAATATGATGCAGGAGAAGCTAAAATTGGAAAATATAGAAAATTGGAACATGATGTTCAAAAACAAGAAGTAACTGATGAATTAGTAAAACAAAAATTACAAATGATGTATCAATCTGTAGATATATATTCCTATTTAAAAACTTCAGGAACAGCAAATAGAGGTGATAGAGTTAATCTTTCTTTTATTGCTAGATTAGAAGGAACTGATAAAGTCTTGGATAAATCTGCTGAAAAAGGATTAAATTTAAAATTAGGTAGTCACTCTTATTATGAAGGATTTGATGAAGGAATTTATGGAATGTCTGTTGGAGAAACAAAAAAATTTGTTATAGATTATGAAACAGATATTATTGTAAGTGATAGAATTATTAAAGGAAATATTATTGAATATGAAGTGACTTTAAATGGTATTTATCAGGAAACAACGCCAGTTGCTGAATTTGGAACAGATGAATTTGTTAAAAACTATTTATCTTATACAGGTTGTAATACAGTTGCGGAATTAACTGCTTATGTTCGAGATGAATTAGAAAAAGAAATGGAAACAAATTATAGAAATGAAATTACAAATATTTTATTAACACAACTTTTAGAAAGTTCTACAATTAAAGATTATTCTGCTGAATTAGGACAAGCTTATTATCAAAAATTTTTAGAAAATTTTAAAAATAATGCAAGAGAACAAAATTTACCAATAGATAAATTTTGTGAATTGAATAATACTACCTATCCAGAAGTTGATGAAGAATTGAATGAAAAAGCAATTCGTTGTTTAAAAGCTGATATAATTTTAACAAAAATAGCAGAAAAAGAAGGTTTAAAATCAAAAGATGAAGCTTTAAATTTAATCATAGAATCTTCTATTTATAATGAAAAAATACAAATTCATAATGTAAAATCTTTCTACAATATAGATTATATTATAACAGGAAATTAACAGTCTTAATGTGAAGACTGTTTTTTCATTTATTTTTCACAATGGAATATTGACTTTTTTTTAAGTACATATTATAATAAAAGAAGAAAATAATGATATCAACTGAAAGAAATATTTATAAAGTAAAGTTATGAGTGTAATTAAATATTTACTGGAAGGAGATAACTTGAAAGGAGATATTATGTCTAAAAAATTTTTAGTTGTTTCTTTATTAAGTTTATCTTTAATTGGTGGTTTAATGACTGGTTGTGGAAAGAAAGACATGACAGAAGTTAAAACAGAAACAAATAAAACACAAGAAAAAACAGAATCAGGAAAATCTATTTCTGAATTAATTGATTTAGGAGTTTATGAATGTATCAATGGTGAATCTAAAGTAGAAGGAATTATAGGTTGGATGCCATCTGAAATGGAAGATGGAGTTCATGTAAGAATAGATATTAATGAAAAATTTGATACAAAAAATGAAGAAAAAGTTAAAAAGTCTATTGAAAAACAATTAAAAGATGTATTAAAAAATAGAACATTAACAGTTGAATTTGAAAAAGCAGAATAAGAAAGGATTACAAAATTATGAAAAAAAGAAAGATTTTAATGGGATTACTTTGTTCCACTTTTGTATTAACTTCTCTAGTTGGTTGTTCTAATAGTGAGGGAGAACCTAAAACGACAACAACAGGAAAAGAATCAAAAATTGTTTATGAAAATGATTATGTTAAATTAATTGATTATAAAGGTATTGAATATTCTGATTCTATTGCGGAAGTAACAGAAAAAGATGTGGAAGATAGAATTAATGAATATTTACAAGCAAATGCTCAATATGAAAAAATTGAAGAAGGAACTGCTGAAAAAGGAAAAACAGTAAATGTTTCTTTTATTGGAAAAATTAATAATGAAGAATTTGCAAATGGTAGTGCAGAAAATGTAGATGTTTCATTAGGTTCTAATACTTTTATTGAAGGATTTGAAGATGGAATTGTTGGAATGTCAGTTGGTGAAACAAAGGATGTACCTGTTACATTTCCAAAAGATTATGGTGAAGAAGCTTTAAATGGAAAAGAAGCTGTTTTTACAATTACTCTTAATTATTTATGTGGAGAAAAAAATGTAGTTCCAGAATTAAATGATGAATATGTAAAAACAGTCTCTGAAGCAAAAACTGTTGATGAATATAAAGAACAAATCAAACAAGAATTAATTGAATCTAATAAAACATCTTTTGACGAAAATTTGAGAAAAGAACTAGTTAGTTACTTAGTTGATAATTCTGAATTTAAGAAAATTCCAAAGGATATGATTGAAGATTATAAAGAAAAAACAATTCAATATTATAAAGATTATGCAGAAATGTTTTCAATGGAATATAAAGATTTTGTAACACAAATGTTAAATACAACAGAAAAAGATTTAGATAAAACATTAAATGAAGAAGCTGAAGAATCTGTAAAAGCTACTTTAGTTTTTAAAGCTATTGCAGAAAATGAAAAAATTAAAGTAACTGACACTGATTATAACGAATATCTTGCTGAAAAAGCAACAAATTATGGTTATGAATCTGTAGATGCTTTAAAAGCTGAAATTAAAAAGAATAAACAACAAGAAGATAGTAAATTAGAATGTCTTAATAATCTTGTTTATGATGTTATTTATGATAATGCAGTTTATGTTGCATCTGAAGAAGAAATTGAATCTATGGAAAGTGAAGTAGAATCTACTGAAAAAACGATTACAGAAGAAACTTCTAAATAAATATAAAAAAAGTGGCTCAAATATATTTTGTGTCACTTTTTATTGTATTTTTTTTAATTTTGTGTTATAATAAATTCATAACGAAAACGAAGGGGATTTTATATGGGTAAAGTATTTATTACAGGTGATACACATGGAGATTTTTTAAGAATTCAAGAATTTTGTAGAGAAAATAATACAACACAAAAAGATATAATGATTATTTTAGGAGATGCTGGAATTAATTATTATAAAGGCAAAAGAGATATTTTTTTAAAAGAAAGATTAAAAGAATTACCTATTACACTTTTCTGTATTCATGGTAATCATGAATGTAGACCAGAAACAATTGATACCTATGAAGAAAAAAACTTTTTAGGTGGAAGAGTATATTATGAAAAACAATATCCAAATTTAATTTTTGCAAAAGATGGTGAAATTTATGATTTTCTTGGTCATAAAACATTAGTAATAGGAGGAGCTTATTCTGTTGATAAATATTATCGTTTAAACATGGGATATTCATGGTTTAAAGATGAACAACCCTCTGAAGAAATCAAACAAAAAGTAGAAGAGACATTAAAGAATAATGATTATAAAGTAGATATTGTATTATCTCATACTTGTCCATTAAATGCAGAACCAAGACATTTATTTTTATCTATGATAGACCAATCTACTGTTGATAAATCTACAGAAATTTGGATGCAAGAAATTGCTAATAAATTAGATTTTAATCATTGGTATTATGGACATTTTCATGGAGAATGGACATTTGATAAATATCGTTTATTTTTTAATGATTATATGGAATTAACAGAAAAGAGGGATAGAAATGGATAAAGTACAGGCTGCAAAAATTTTATTACAAAGAAATTTTTATTCAAAAAAATTAATGTCTTCCTCCACAAGAAAACTTTATGAATCCTATAATTTATCTATAGAAGAAGAAAATTCTATTTTAGAAGAAATTTATGAAACATTAAAAAGTAAATGTCTTTTTATTGACGATTGTATTCCATTTTTTAATTTAATCGTTTTTATAAAAGAATATAAATTTTATTCTAAAATAAAGGAAGTATTAGATTTAATTGATTCTAATACAAAAAATAGAAGTACATTTGGTTTATTAAATTTATATGAAAGTGTTTTTCAATTATGGTATTTAAATGAAGAAAAAGATGAATTAAATATTGTTTCTGATTATTTAATTGATAAATTACAAGAATTATCTTATATGTTAAGTTCAGATTCTGAAGAAGTAATTGAAGACAAATGGAATGAATTAGATATTAAAAATCAAGAAGAATTTGTTTTTAATAGATGTAATCAATTATTAAATATATTAAAAAATTAAAATAAAGGAGAATACATATGGTAGGATTAAATTTAGAAAAAGGTATGTCATTAGATTTAAAGAAAAAAGAAGATAATTTAAATGTTTTAGGAGTTGCATTAGGTTGGAATACAAATAAAGATTTAGATGCATTTGCATTTTTAATTGATGATGAAAATAGAGTCGTAGATACTATAGCTTATTTTCATAAAAATGCAAAAGGTATTTTTTTAGATAAAGACAATTTAACAGGTTCTGATGATTATAATGATTCTGAACATCCTGAAGACGATGAAACAATTACTGTTAATTTTAACAATTTATCTAAAAAAATTCAAAAAATTGTTTTTGGTGCAAATATTTATAATGCAGAACCAAGTAGAGAAGTTGTTCGAGGAGTTTTTAAAAAACAAACTGTCATTCTTGAAGGAGATAATTTTGGTCAAATTAATGGAGCATTTATTCGTTGTTATAATAAAGAAACAGAGCAAGAACTTTGTCGTTATAACTTAACTGAAGATGGTCATGGATTTAATGCTTTTCAATTTGCTACTATGATAAGAACCAATGAAGGTTGGAAATTCCAAGCAGATGGAAAGGGAATGAATGGAACCATTGAACAATTAAAATATAATATTACATATTAATTAATAAAAAACACTCTGTATGGAGTGTTTTTTTCACAAAATTTTCAAAGTCCTTATTCTTCTATTTCTGATAAAAATATATTTTTTTTGTAATATAAACAATGTAGACATGAAGCAAAAAAGAAATATTGAGCAAAAAGTATTATTTTGAAAGGACTGGAATAGAACATGCATGTAAAATATAGTAAATATATTGTTTCTTTATTATTTGTAGGAACAATGATTGGAACAACTGGAATATCAGTATCAGCAACAAATCCTGCCGAATTAAAAACATTAGATTATGAAGTTGTAAAAGATATTATTTCCAGTACTCCAAAAACAGAAATTAATCAATTTGAATTAAAAAAAGATATTAGAAAATTATTTGAATTTGAAAGTTATCAAAATTTAGGAATTGTTCAAGATGTTGAAGAATTTTTGAATATATATGAATCTGAAGATACAAATAGTAAAGTAATAGGAAAAATACCACTAAATGGTGGTTGTGAAATTCTTTCTCAAAATGATGATTTTACTCAAATTAAATCAGGAAAAATTTCTGGTTTTGTAGAATCTAAATATTTAGCAACAAATACAGATGCTTTATTAAAAGTATTAGAAATTAGTTATGAATTAGCAGATGTAAAAGAAGATACAAAAATTTATATTGAAATGGATGAAACATCTGAAGTATTACAAGAAGTTTCTGTTAATTCTAGATTTATGATAGAAGAAAAAACTTTAGATTGGATAAAAGTAAAATTAGAGGATGATAAAACTGGTTATATTCAAGCAACAAAAGTCGCTATTTTACCTGAATTAAAAGTTGCTGAAGAAGTAAAAGAAACAACAGAAGAAAAGACAAGAGTTGTTGTTGAAAAAGGAATTATTAGTAATTATTCATTTGATGTAGGAATTCCATCAGGAGCTGAAGCTGGTAGTTTAAGGGAGCAAATTATAAATTATGCTTTAGATTTTGTAGGAAATCCATATGTATGGGGTGGAACAAATCCATATACAGGAGCAGATTGTTCTGGTTTTGTACAATATATTTATAATCATTTTGGTTATCATATTCCTCGAACAACTGACCAACAATGGGATTGGGCAAAAGCAAATGGAAAAATTATAAGTCCTTCAGAAGCACAAGCAGGTGATTTAGTATTATATCGTGGACATGTAGCAATGTTAACAGGAAATGGAAATGAAATTGTACATGCTAGTAATTCAGCTCCTTACCCACAAGGAGGTATTAAAATTACATCCGATTATAATTACAAACCAATTTTGGGAATTGTTCGAGTAATATAACTAAGAACTTGACAAATTAAATAAAAATTTGTTATAATATTTTAAGGGTTTGATTAAAAACCCTTTTCTTATGAGAAAAAATAATGAAAAAGTATAAAGGAGATTTTTATGTTAAATAAAAAAATGATGAAAGGTTGTTTAATTCTTTCTGTTTTATTTACACAATCTTTAACAGTCTCAGCAACTGAACCTGTTAAGGAAGAACAAAATACTGCTGTTGATATTGTAAAGTTAGATGCATCTGTAGCAAAAGATGTTCAAGAAAAAAAAGATTTTGTAAAACATGTAAACATTACTGAATTTGAATCAATTCAAACAACTTCATTATTTAATTTTGATAATTATGAATCATTTGGACTTGTTCGTAATGTAGAACAAAATATTAATATTTATCCTGAAAAAAACTTAAATACTAGAGAAATTGCAACTTTAGAATTAAATGGAAAATGTACTATTTTAGAAGAATCTGGAGATTGGTATAAAATTAAATCTGGAGATTTTGAAGGATGGGCATTGAAAAAATATATTATAAGTGGAAAAGATGCTGTAATGAAAGCAAATGAAATTACAAAAGAATATGTAAAAGTAAAAGAAGATATTTTAAGTTATCAAGATGAATATTGTTTAATTAAAAGTGATACCTTAAAAAAAGGTGATACATATCAAAGAGTTTCATGGATTTATAATCCTCAAACTGATGAAAAGATTATTTGTTTAACAAAAGATAATCGTAATTTTTATATTAAAGCTGAAAACATTGAAACTTATTATGATTTAAATACAGCAAAAGAAGCAATTCGATTAGAAGAAGATATTGTAAATTATGCAAAAAGTTTTATAGGAAATCCATATGTGTGGGGAGGAACAAATCCTCATTCAGGAGCAGATTGTTCTGGTTTTGTACAATATATTTATAATCATTTTGGTTATAGTTTACCTCGAACAACTGGAGCTCAATGGGACTGGGGTGTTTCTAATGGTAAAGTTGTTTCAACTTCAGAAGCACAAGCAGGTGATTTAGTATTATATCGTGGACATGTAGCAATATTAACAGGAAATGGAAATGAAATTGTACATGCTAGTAATTCAGCTCCTTACCCACAAGGAGGTATTAAAATTACATCTGATTATAATTATGAACCAATTTTAGGTATTGTTCGAGTAATATAGTATAAAAAAAGACAATGGAAAATTTCCATTGTTTTTTTTATTTTTTCATAAATTTACTCAATCCAAAACCTAAAAATAAACAAGTCCAATGAGCGATATTATCAACTCCACCTTGGAAACCGATTAAAATAATTGGTAATAATGTTAGAAAAATTGTTTGATATTTGTTATTTGAGAATTTGTTTAAAGAACCTAACATAACTCCTAATAATCCACAAATTGCTCCTGATGCACCTGCTGATAATACATTATGACCAAGAATATGATGAATAATACAAGAAATAAATGAACCTAAAATTCCAGTTGTAAAATAACAAAATAACATTTGTTTTTTTCCATATAAATATTCAATTACCATTCCAATTTGTAATAAAGAAAACATATTACACAATAAATGCATAAATCCAAAATGATAAAATAAATTAGTAAATAACCGATAAATTTGAAAATGAGAAACTGTATAAACATAATTATTCCCCAATACATTGGCAAATAATGTTCCTCCTAATGTTAATACAAAACAAATAATATTGATAATGATTAATTGCATAGTTGCAGTTTTTACATTTCGCATATAATAACTCCTTTCTTATTTCATAAATATATTATACTATTTATGAAAAAAATTAACAAGTTCAAATTTTCTTACTAAAATATAAAAAAAATAATAAAATAATAAAAAACAAAAGAAAGGAGAATTGCTTTTATGACAAGAAAACAAATAAAAGGATATGCAAAAAATGTATTAAGCAATGTTGGAATGAAGTTTTATTTAATAACCTTACTTATTTTAGGTCTATCCATTTTCTCTGCAATTCCAATTATTGGTATTATTGCAGCAATTGCGTTAATACCTATATCTTTTAGTTTCATAAGAATGTCTCTGATTGGAATAAGAGGAGAAGAAGTTAAATATTTTGAAACTATAGGGTTATGGGCTTATATTAAAAGTATGTTATGGTTAATTTTATATTACATTATATATATGATTCCATTAATAGTTGGATTTGTTATCTTAGAAATAGAATCATATGAATTAGAACCATCTATGTTCTTACTTATTATTGCAACATTATTAATTCTATTAAGTTATATTTTGATAATTTATAAATCTTTAGGATTTGCAATGGTTGGATATCTTGCAGTAGATAATCCAAATGCAACAGGAAGAAATTTATTAAAAACAAGTTTACTTCTAATGAGAGGACATAGAATTGAATATTTTATTTTAGGGCTTAGTTTTATTTTATGGAATTTTTTGAGTATTTTTACATGTGGAATTGCTTATGTCTATGTTTTTCCTTATATGCAATTAACTTATGCAGGATATTATGAAAAATTAAAGAATGGTTATTAGAAAGGAGATTCTATGCAAAAATTAAATATATTTGGTCAAGAATTAATGAATTATAAAAAGGAATTAAGTAATAAAGAATATCCTAAAATTGTTCATGATAGTTTAGTTTTAGCAGTTGACAAATTATTAGCTGATAAATTTATAGAGGATATCGTTCATACATCATTAAAAGATAATACTTCTTTAAATGATTTTGAAAAAATATTATTAGAAACAAAAAATTGTAGAAAATCTCAAGCAGAATTAGAAAAAGAATATGAAGAATTAAAAAATCAATTTATTTCTAATATTTATGCAGATATTACATTGATTCCAAATGATATTTCTTTTGAATTTCAATTAGATGAAGAAAAATTTCTTATAAAGAAAGATTTTTTAATTACAGATGAATTTTTAAAAAATTATTTTTATATTCCAACAGAAGAAGAATTTGAAGCTTTAATAAAACGAAAAGGTTTTATTGAAAAGTTTGCAATTTTAAGATTAGAAAAAGTATTTAATGATTTTTTAGAAAAAAATCAAGATATAAAAGAATATAATATTTCCCATACAAATGTATTTTATAACAGTGAAACAAATAATTATGGAATTCAATTAGATATAGAAATTGAAATTGAAGATATGGAAAACGAAGAGAAAAGAGTTGAAATTGCAAAATCAGTTGCAACTGTATTAGCAAAAGCTGATGAACATTATAATATAAAAATGTTTGGATAATAAATATGATGAATTTTTTGTTATGTTTCCTGACATTTGTAATTATGGTTATTTCAACTTTAATTTTAATGAAATATTTAAATAAATTTATGTATCACCTAATTATAGAAACAAATGATACAGGATTAGAAACAATTGCTGCAACAAATGTAAATAATTCTTTTCTTGTAGTTCGAATTTGTTCAGCATTGATAGTTCTTTTTTATATTATTGTTATTTATATAACAGGAGTAAATGACATGAATTATACACCTTGGATAATTTTAATATCATGTTTTTTATTTGTTTGTTATAGAATTGAAATTGGAGCTTGTCGATTATTGGAACAAATTTATAATTTAAAATTTCGATTTTCAAGGTTAAGAAAATATGAATGGGAAAAAGTTTATTTATTAGGTTCTACCAGAATTTATAAAGGTAATTTTTGGATAATATGGGAACCATTAAAGAAAAAAATAAAAATAAAAAGATAAAAACAGGGAAAACTCTTTCCTTGTTTTTTTTTATAAAAAATGTTATAATAAAAAAAGAAGTAAATATAGAAAGGAGTCATTTTATGGCAACAAAAAAAACAAAAGACAATTTTAAAGTAGGTGATTTTGTCTTTTATCAATTTTTAGCAAAAGATTATGTGAAAGGTAAAATTTTAGAATTAAAGGATAAAGTAGCTTTAATAGAAATTGGTTTTTGTACAAAAAAATCTGAAGATGTAAAAACTGAAACAATGGATGTTGAATATAAATATTTATATTCAGTAGAAGAATTCATAAAAATGAATGAAAAGAGTACAAAGAATGTAATTAAATAAAGGAGTTTTTTATGAATAAAAAAGATTTTTTTAAGTATTTATTGTGGACTTTATTATTGGGACTATTATTTCTAACTCTATTTTCTGGTTTAGCGATAAAAACGAAAACAATATCTTATGCTGAATTTTTAGAAAGAGTAGAGAAAAAAGAAGTTGAATCTATTGAAATTAATTTAGATAAAAATGAATTTATATTTACCGATAATAATGAAAATACATATATCACAGAAAATCCAAAATATGATAATTTTAAAAAAGATATGTTAGAAAAAGGAATTGAAGTAAAAGAAATGAAATCTTTTAATTTTTCTGTACTTATTTCTTTATTTATAAATGTTGGATTTTTTATTCTTATTTTTTATTCTTTAAAATCTTTTTCTAAAATGGCTATGAATGAAAAAGGAATAAAACCAAAAACTGTAGAATTAAAAAATAAAGTTACATTTAAAGATGTAGCTGGCTTATCTGAAGTAAAAAAAGATTTACTATTACTTGTGGATTTTTTAAAGAATCCTAAAATTTATAAAGAAGCAGGAGCAAAATTACCAAAAGGAATGATTCTTTATGGACCACCAGGAACAGGTAAAACATTACTTGCTAGAGCAATTGCAGGAGAAGCTAATGTTCCTTTTTTTTCAGTAAATGGTTCTGATTTTATTGAAAAATATGTTGGTGTAGGAGCTAGTAGAGTTCGAGAATTATTTGAAACAGCAAAAAAATCAGCTCCTTGTATTTTATTTATAGATGAATTAGATGCAATTGGTAGTTCTAGAGGAAATTTTGGAGGAACATCAGAACATCGTCAAACAATGAATGCATTATTAAGTGAAATGGATGGATTTGTTGGAGATACAGGAGTTTTAGTTATTGGAGCAACTAATCGTCTAGAAGACCTTGATAATGCTTTGATAAGACCTGGAAGATTTGATAGTCATATTGCTGTTCCTATTCCAGAAACAGCAACAGAAAGATTAACAATTATTAAAATGTATGCTGAAGGTAAAAAATTTGCAGAAGATGTAGATTTTGATAATTTAGCAAAAGAAACTTTAGGTTTTAGTCCTGCTGACATAGAATCTTTATTAAATGATTCAGCTTTAATTTCTGTTCAAAAAGAAAAGAAATTTATTGATAGAGAATGTTTAGATTCTGCTATTTATAAAAAATTATTAAAAGGACATCAAAAAGAATCAAAAGAAAGAGATAAAGAAGAGTTAGAATTAGTTGCTTGGCATGAAGCTGGACATGCAATCATTGGTCTTTATTTTGGGGAAGATATACCAAAGGTAACTATTGTTCCTTCTACATCAGGAGCTGGTGGTGTTACATTCTTTAATCAAAAGAAATTAGGTTTATATTCACTAGAAGAATTAGAACAACAAGTAATGATTAATTATGGTGGTCGTTGTGCCGAATATTTATTACGAAACGATGAAAAAAAAGTAACCACAGGAGCTAGTTCAGATATTAAACAAGCAACAGCAATTATTCATGAAATCATTACAAGTTATGGAATGTCAAAGGAATATGGATTATTAAACTTAAATGATTTAAATATCGAAAATAAAGTAATTTTAAAATTAGCTAGTCAAAAAGCAAATGAATTAGAATTAAAAACAAAAGAAATTTTGAATAATAATTTTAATAAATTGAAATTGATTGCAGAAACATTAATTGAAAAAGAAACAATATCTGGAGAAGAATTATTAAATCTTTATAATTTTCAATAAATTAAGCTATAATATATGGTAAAATTTTATGAAAAAAGAAAGGAGGAAAGCTAAAGTATTTTTACTTTAGTGACACAGTGAGATGGATGATATTTTTGATACTGTGATTAATCCAGATATTGAGTTAGAAAATTTGGAGAAAGAGGAAAGAATTGAAGCTGAAGCAAAAAAAGCAATTAGCTATGAAGATGAATATAAAGAAGCGGAACTAAAGTTAAATGGATTCTACAATTTCGACAAAAGTTTAAAATTAGACATTCCAACAAGACTTATGAGTTTATATGGAATAGGATTGGGTAAAATTAATTATTTTAAATTTTATCGAGCTGTTTGGTATGAAGTTCGATGGAAACATATTGAATTTACTCTAATAGAAACTTATGTTGGAGAAGAAAAAGCTTTATTCATGTTACCTTATTATCGTCAATTTGATGATAAAGGAAGTTTTATTCGTTTTGCAGAAGCAAACAAAATAAAAGGCAAAAAAGGAGCTTATCATTAAAATTTTTGCTTTGATAATAAAAAATGAGAAGGTATAAAACCTTCTCTTATTTTTTTTGGATAAAATCATTCATTACTACAAATTGAGGAGATAACATCCCTTTATAGCAATTAATTTGTGGAGTTCCAATTGCTTTTACTTCTAATGGTTCGCATAAATCTTGATATTTTTTAGCACCATTAAAAGCAATTAATCTTAACCCTTCTTTGTTTTGTAATTTTAAATGTTCATGGTTTTGTCCCATATATCTATATCTTGAATTTTCAATGTCAACTTTAAAATTATCAAGTCCAAAAACAGGTTCTGCAAAACTTGCTCCAAATGGGTCTAATAATTTTAATTCAGAAATTGAATCTATATCGACTTCAGTTGCATTTAAAACACAATCAATCACAATTTCTTTTGTAAAATCAGTTCCTTCAATTAATTCATTAAAGGCTTTTGTAAATTTAGGAATATTCTTTTCATAAATAGAAAATCCAGCAGCCATTTCATGACCTCCAAATTTTTCTAAATATTTGGATAATTTTCCTAAACATTCGAACATATGTACTCCTTGAATAGAACGAGCAGAAGCTTTACAAATCTTTCCTAATGTTGGATGAGTATAACCTGAAGAAGATAATACAATTGCTGGTCTATGAAATTTTTCTTTAATTCTTCCAGCAATAATACCTGCAACTCCTTCATGAAATTCTTCTTGATAAGAAACAATTACATTTGGTAAATTGTTTGCATCAATATTTTCAATAGCTAACTTCGTTTGTTCATCAGAAATTTTCTTTCTTTCTTTATTTTCATCTACAAGATTTTGAGCTAATCTATCAATTTCTGATTCATCATCAGTCAAAAATAAATTTACTGCATCACTTGCTTCACCATCTAATCTTCCAAGAGCATTAATTGCTGGTCCATATTTAAATCCCAAGGTATAAGAATCAATTTCTGTAACTTCCATTTTTGTTCTTAAAGATTCAAAAGCACTTCTTGTACCTTTTCTCATTAACTTTAAACCTTCCTTTACTAAAATACGATTCTCATCTATTAATGGAACAACATCACATTCAGTAGCTAAACCAACAATATCTAACAGAGAATACATGAAATCTAAAGAATTTCCTGTTATCCAGTAATAATAAAGTAATAGTTTAAAAATAACACCACAACCACATAAGCCAGAGAATGGATAAGTTTCATCTAATCTTTTTACATCAATCACAGCATCTGCTTCTGGTAAAATTTGATTTCCTTTATCATCTATGGTAGGTTCATGATGGTCTGTAACTATTACTTTTAATCCTTTATCTTTTGCATAAGAAACTGCTTCATGTGCTGCAATACCATTATCTGTTGTGATAATAAGTTTTGTATCAGGATGTACAGCTAAAATTGCATCAATTCCAGCTTTATTAATTCCATAACCACCAGTAAAACGATTATTAATGTAATATTCAACTTTTGCTCCTAAATTTCTTAGAGCTTTTACTGTAACGATAGCTGAACTAACTCCATCTACATCATAATCTGAATAGTCAACAATTTTTTCATTGTTTTCAATTGTTTCTTTTAAAATCTCCACAAATTTATCAGCATCTTTCATGGTACTTGTATCATTTAAATAATTTAAATTTCCATTAAAAAACACCTCTATATCATCTTCTGTTTTATATCCTCTTTCATATAAAATATCAATTAAAACAGGAGAATATGGTAAATTTGTTTTTAATTCTTTGATTTTATCTATATCTTTTTTTGAATAACTTGGTCTAACAAATTTAATGTTTGACATCTTCTTTTCCTCCTTATATCATTTTATTTTTTTTATATATTTTTATTATAACATAAAAGATATAAAAATACAAAAAAAAGATAAAAATATCTTACAAAATAGCATATTATATGGTATAATATAAAGAAAGGAGATTTTATATGTTAGGAAAAACTCATCGTTTAGGTGGTATTTGTACTGGAGTTGTATTATCTAGTTTTTATTTTCAAGATTTTTCGAAAGAAAATTTAATGTATTTTGGAGTTTTTATGGGTGGATGTATTTTAGGTTCTTTAATACCAGATATTGACCATAAAGGAAGTACAATTAGTAATTCCAATATTATTACAAAAGGATTATCAAGAATTGTTGGATTATTTGGTCATAGAGGGATAACACATGCACCTTTATTATATTTGTTATTAACTTTAATTCCTCTTGTTTGTTTTAGAGATTTTAATTCTTTATTTCAAATGTTAGGATATTTAGGATGTATGGGTTGTATTATGGGTGCATTCAGTCATTTATTTTTAGATTTTTTAACAAAAGGTGGTATTCCATTATTTTTTCCATTTACAAAAAAGAAATATCATTTATTGCCCTTGAAAACAGGAAGTTGTGATATTTTTGTTTCTATAATTTTAATAAGCATTACTGTTTTATTCTTTGTAAAAAAAATACTTTATTTAATGGAGGTTATATAAATGTTAGCAAGTAAGAAAAATAAATATTATCAAAAATTATTAAATTCTTTATTAAAAATGCAAGGAGAAAAAGGATTTTTTTATTACAATGGCTATTATTGTAATTTAGAAAAGATAGATAATGACTATGCTGTTTATGTTGGATTTTTTAAAAGAAAAGAATATTTTGGACTTTATCAAAATGTTTTCCAAATTGAAAAAAAGCAAGATTATAAAAGTTTAGAATTAGAATTATTAGAAACACGAAACAAAACGATAGATATTTCAGAAACTGATTTTTATAATTTTATGAGAAATTATGGAGAATATAAAATAATTGAAAGAGAACATTGTTATGAAATCAAATATGATGAATGGAATTATATTCGAATGTTTGTAGATAATGGTATTGTTTATAAAAAATGTGAAGGAGATGAATATATGCATGGAGAAACAACCTTTACCTATGGAGTAAATATGCTGTATGAAACCTTGTTTATTTTTAATACTTATAGAGCAAAATATGTTAGAAATTTAGTAATAAATAGGAGTTAAATTATGTTGAAATTTTTATATATTGGAGATATGCATGAGATGGAATCACAACCATCTTCTAGAATAGATAATTATGAGGAAACAACACACAAAAAAAGACAAGAAATTTTAGATTTAGCAAGAAAATATGATGTAAATGCAATATTAGAAGGAGGAGATTTTTTAGATAGACCAAAAGTATCGAATTCTTTTCTTTCTTTTTTAATGGAAGAATGGGGAATGAATCAATTAATTATGAAAGATTTATTTTTAAAAATTAAATTAGGAATGAATTCTTTTTCTGATTTACAATCTCAATTAAATCAAACAATTCCAATCATTGGAGTTATCGGTAATCATGAATTAATTGGTGGAGCATTGGACAGTTATGAAAAAACATCTTTAGCAGTATTAGAAGAATCTGGTTTTATACATATAGTTTCAAAAGAACATCCTTATATTTTTTCTGATAATGAAATAAAAGTTGCAATTACAGGACAATCTTATTTTTTTGATATAGATTCTGAAGATAAATCTGGTTATATTGTAAAAGATAAATTAGGAGACTATCATATTCATTTAGTACATGGAATGTTAATGAATAAATCTTATGGAAAGATGTTTAAACATACTTTAATTGAAGATATAGCATTTGAAACAAACGCTGATTTGACAATTAATGGACATGACCACACAGGTTATCCATTAACAACAATTAATGATAAAAAGTTTATAAATTCAGGTTCTATTATGAGAATTTCTGCAACAAAAAAAGAAATAGAAAGAAAACCGAAAGTATTATTAATTACTGTTTCAAAAGAAGAAGGATTAAATGTACAAGAAATTTATTTATCTTCAGCTCAAGAAGGAAATAAAGTTTTGAGTCGTTCTCATATTTCTGATAAACTTTCAAAATTAAATGATGAAATAAAAATTGAAGAGATTGTAGAAAATGCAAAAATTAACAAAGGAAGAAATTTAAATAAAATTATTGAAAATATAGGAAAGATTGATAATATTGATGAAGATATTATAAAAGATTGTACTGATAGAATTCAAAAAATGCAATTATTAATGGAACCAACTGATAATAGCAATCCTGATTATTATATTGAAAGTTTAGAATTAGAAAATTTTTTGTCACATAAACATAGTTTTTTTGAATTTAATGAAAATATTAATATATTAACAGGAAAATCAAGAGCTGGAAAATCAGCAGTATTAAGAGCTTTAAAAGAATTACAAGAATGTTATTTGGTAAATCCAAGAAAAGCAATTTTTCAAAATGAAGAATATTTTAAAATTACTGCAAAATTAAGCAATGGTTACATTATTTCTAGATATGTAGAAAATAAAAGTAAAGGTCGGAATTTAAATGGATATTATGTATATAATCCAATTACAAAAAATACAGACTTTTATAATACAAAAGCTCTTCCAGAAATTCAAAAATTATTTAAATTTCAACCAATGAAAATTACTGACAAAAAATCAATTAATACAAATTTTATGATGCAAGGTGATGGTTGGTTTTTTACAGAAAATTTATCAGGACAAGATAGAGCGAAAATTGTTGGTTATTCTTTTGGAGCTCATATTGCAGATGCAGTTGTAAAAGAAGTAAATGCAGAATCAAAAGAATGTAATAGTCAAATAAAAAGAAATGAAAAAGAGTTATTAGAAAAAGAAAATAAAATTCGTTCTTATGACTATTTAAAAGAATTGAAAGAAAAATTAGAAAAGGCTAAATTACTTTCAGATAAAATAAATCATTTAACTGAAAAAATTGAAAAAGTAAATATATTATTAAAACAAAAATCTGAAATATCTTTTAAACTTTTAACTTATAAAAACATTTTAATAACAATTAATAATTCACATGATATAATTCAAGAAAAATTATTAAAAATAAAAGAAAAACAAGAAAAATTAGAAAAAATTGAAATAACATGGAAGAAAAGAAAAGAATTATTAAAGACTGGAAAACAAATTGCAACTTTATCTCACAAATTTGTAAATTTAGAAGATATAAAAATAAAATTAGAAAAATGTATAAAATTTGAACAAACTGGAGTTCTTGAAAAAGGTCATCTTTTAACAAAAAGAAAAGAAAGTTTAGAAAAATCATTAAAAATAATGGAAAATTTAGAAACTAATTTTTTAAATTTAAAATTATTTAATTTTGATAAATTAAGAGAATTAGAATTAAAGCTTGAAAAAATAAAAGAATTAAAAATAAAATCTCAAAAAATTTTAAAAGAAGGAAAAGCCTTAAAACAAGAATTTTTAAAGAAAGAAGAAGAAACAAAACAATTAAAAGAAATTCTAAAGAAAGAATTAAAAGCAATTGGAAGTTGTCCAGTTTGTCATTCAGTGTTAAATGAAGAAAAGATAAATCAAATTTTAGAAAATTAAAAGAGTAGGTTCTTCCTACTCTTTTTTATGTAAATTTAATTGTTAAAGTATATTCTTTCCATTCATTTTCAATCAATCTTTGATATGTAAGTTTTAATTTATTTTTATTTTTTTGAATTGCTTGATGTAAGTCATCAAAAGTTTTAACTTCTACATTATTTACAGAAATTAAAACATCTCCAACTTGCAATCCAGATTGAGAAATAATAGAATAATTTTGAATTTTTGTAATATAAATTCCAAAATTCGTTTGAAATTCATCTTGATAATCTTCAGTAATTTCCATTCCATATAATCCTAAATCACCAATATTATTTGAAACTGGTAAATTTTTACCAATAATATTAGAAACAATATGATTAACATCATTACTAGGAATTGCAAAACTCATTCTTTCAACATTTTCTTCAGTATATTTTGATACATTAATACCAATCAATTCCCCATTTAAATTAATTAAAGCTCCACCACTATTACCTGGATTAATTGCTGCATCTGTTTGTAATAAAATTTTATTACCATCTTTTGCAGTTACTTCTCTATCTAAAGCACTAATATAACCAACAGTAACTGATTGTCCATGACCTAAAGCATTTCCAATTGCAATAACCATTTCTCCTAATTTTGCATAATCAGAATTTCCAAAAGTAACTGGTTCAATTTCTTGTTTTAAAGAATTCGTAAAAGGAACTGTTAAAACTGCAACATCAAAAAATTCATCATAACCTAATATAGAAGCAGTTGCTGTTTCATTATTATTAAAAGTTAAAGAGATTTTTTCCATAGAATCAACAACATGATAATTTGTGACAATATAGACTTTATCAGAAATATCAACAATTACTCCTGAACCATCTTCAGTAGTTGTTCTTGCAATTGTACTTCCATTTTCATTTAAAGTTTCTTCTTTTTTACCTTCAATTGTTACAGTTTGTTTTAAAAGTGTTTGTGTTAACTGTTCAATTCTTGCAGAATCCGACATATTTACAATATTTAAAGATTGATTTGATAATTCTTTAACTACAGATGTTTTTTCATTAATATTTGTACTTTTTTCTTTTGGATTCATAAATGAGAAAATAATTATAAACATAATAATGACATAAAGAAAAATTAAAATAGAAATAATTATTTTTTTCTTATTAATTTAAACTCACCTACTTTTTTATTTTTCTTTATTTTATGATTAAAATTTTAAAAATATAAAAGAAAAAGACCCGAAAATTTCGAGTCTTGTATTATTATTCTTCATCTAAAGAAAAGGTTTCATCTTCAAAAAATTCATCATCTAATTCTTTAAAATAATCAAAAACTTGAGATTGAATTTCTTCAGTAATAGACATATTTTCTTTTAAGAAATCTTTAGCTTTTTCTCTACCTTGACCAATTTTAGAATCACCATAAGAATACCAAGCTCCAGATTTTTGAATAATATTGGCTTTTACTGCTAAATCAACAAGTTCACCTAATTTATCAATACCTTTTCCAAATACAATATCAAATTCAGCCTCTCTAAATGGAGGTGCAATTTTATTTTTTACAACTTTTGCTCTTGTATGATTAGAGATAACTTCTCCACCAGCTTTATTACTTGTGATTTTAGAAACTTCAATTCTTACAGACGCATAAAATTTTAACGCGCGACCTCCAGTGGTTGTAGTATTGGAACCCCATACTACTCCAACTTTTTCTCTAAGCTGATTAATAAATACTACAGTTGTTTTTGTTTTATTCATTGCAGCAGTTAATTTTCTCAATGCTTTACTTAATAATCTAGCTTGTAATCCTACTTGTTGGTCACCCATTTCACCTTCTATTTCAGCCCTTGGCGTTAATGCTGCAACAGAGTCAATTACAATTAAATCAAAAGCTCCTGAATTAACCATTGTTTCACAAACATCTAAAGCCTGTTCTCCATCATCTGGTTGACAAATATATAAATTGTTTACATCTACACCAATATGTTTTGCATATTTGGGGTCTAATGCATGTTCTGCATCAATAAATCCACAAACTCCATCCTTTTTCTGACATTCTGCAATCATATGTAATGTTAAGGTTGTTTTACCTCCAGATTCTACTCCATATACTTCAATAACTCTTCCTTTTGGAATTCCTCCAATTCCTAAAGCCATGTCTAAAGCTAATGAACCTGTTGGAATAGATTCTACATTCATTGTAGTATTGTCACCTAATTTCATCAATGTGTTTTTACCAAATTTTTTGTCAATTTGAGATAAAGCAGCATCTAAAGCTTTTAATTTGTCTTCTTTTAACATATATATGTTTCCTTTCTTATTTATTTTCTACTCTTATATTATACCATGTATGAAGATAGAATGCAATTTTTATTTTTTACACTATTCACAAAAAATTTATGAAAAATTTTTCACAATATAAAATATAATAATGCAATAGAAAAATAAAAAGGAAAGGAGTGTTAACATTGGATATTGTTTCAACTGAAAAAAAGAGTATACATGAAGTATTTATGGAAAATTATATAAATTATAAAAATACAAAAACACAGGAAAATTTAAATTGTTTAGAAAAAACAATATTAAAAACAAAATTTTTAATTCCAGTATATACTGAAAAAACTTCAAAAGATAGAATTTTTAATGAAAATACTATTGTAGATTTTATTACTTTACAAAATAAAAAAAATGAATTGTGTTTACCTTTATTTACAACTAAACAAGAATTATTAAAATTAGGTGAAGATGTTCACTTTATGATAGTTAATTATTATGAAGCTGTTTATTTAAGTAACTCTAACAATCTTCATTTAATTATTAATCCTTTATCTATTGAATTTGAAATACCTTCAGAATTAGAACAAAAAAGATTAGAAATAGAAGGTATTATTAGTCCAAAATTAGAATTAATGCTAAAAGAATATGCCAGAGATAAAAAAAATTGTCAATATATTGAAATTTTAAAATCTTTAAGAACTGAAACTTTATTTATGCCTTTATGTATAGATGAAACTGAAGATTATACCCTATCATATAAAGAATTCGAAGATGGTAAATTTTTATGTTTATTTGTTTCTCAACGATGTATGTATAAATATCTTCCAAATTTTAAAGCCTTTGAAACTGTTAATTTAGATACAATTTTAAATATTTTAGAAATGATGGATTTTCAAGGTATTTTATTACCTGAAAATATGAAAGTTAATATAAAAACTTTAAATGAACTATAAACCAGAAATTTTCTGGTTTATTTTTCTATATAATATAGAAATTTGGGAAAGGAGGATGAAGTATGGAAGAACCATGTTTTTTTGAACTTTCTAAAGATTTGAAAACTCATTGTTGTAATACAAGAGATTTATCAATTCTTTTGGGTATAAAATATGGATTAAATGAATCAGAATTAAATCAATTATATATTGCTAGTGAATATCATGATATTGGAAAAATAAAAATTCCCAATGAAATATTAAACAAACCTACAAAATTATCTGAAGAAGAATTTGAAATAATTAAACAACATACAAAATTTGGATATGAAATAACCTTAAATCTTTTTACAGAAGAAATTAGCAAAGCTATTTATTATCATCACGAAAATGAAAATGGTTCTGGCTATTATCATTTGTCTTCTTCAGAAATTCCAATATACTCAAAAATTATTCATATAGCAGATGTTTATGATGCATTAAAAGTAAAAAGATGTTATAAGTCAGAATGGGCAGAAAAAGCTATTTTAGACTATTTTGAAGAAAATAATGGAGTTTTATTTGATAAAGATTTAACTGAATTATTTTTTGAAATATTAAAAGAAAAAAGGACTATTTAAGTCCTTTTTTGTTTTTTATCAACAACTATAATTGTATCATTGTGCCATCCTCCATGCGGAATTAATAAAATTTCTTCAATTTCCATTCCATATTTTTTTCCAATTCCACCTGAATTCCAACTACAGGTTATACAATAACCATCTTCCTTTAATATTCTTTGAATTTCTTTCTTTTGTTTACTCCAATAAGATGATTGTGTTGTTTTAAAATTAACTGATTTATCAAGAGATTTATAACATTCTGATATTTGTCGTGGAGAATAAGGTGGGTCCCATACAATTAAGTCTATCGAATTATCCTTTAATTGTTTTAAAAATTCTAAAGCATCTAAATGATAATCAGTATCATATTGTGAATCTAAATCATTTGTAATATAAGTTATATCATTTCTTTTGCTTAATTCTTTAATAGTTCCTTTATTAGCAAAAGGGTCTACAATAATACTGTTTGACTTTAAAGTTTTAATATATTTTATTAATAATTCTTTTAATGGTTTCATTTCAAATGTATTTTTAGATGGCATAGACCAAGTTCTATTTATTTTCATATATTTTCCCTCCTGTTTTTATTATATCATATATTTGTTTTTTAGAAAAGGGTTCTTGTTAATTTTGTAGAAATATAGTATAATAAAATTATAAAAAATTTACAGAAAAAAGGGAGTAAAATTTTATGGATTTTTTAAATAAACTTTTATCAGAAAAACCATCTGATTATGCTGCTGATTTTTTAACATTTATTCCAGAATTAAAATCATGTGTAGGATTTGACCAAAAAAATCCTTGGCATCATTTAGATGTTTGGAATCATATTCTTTACGCAATGGATTTATCTCCGAAAAATAAAATTGTAAGAATGAGTTTATTATTACATGATATTGGAAAACCTGAAACAATGACAATTGATGATAATGGAATTGGTCATTTTTTTGGACATCCATTAAAAGGTTATGAAATGTCTAAAGAAATTCTTATTCGGTTTGATTGCTTTAATGATGAAGAAAGAGATAATATACTTTATTTAATTAAACATCATGATAGTCCAATTGGACAAACAGATAAAACATTAAAGAAAAAAATTAAAAATTTAGGAGAGAATCTAGATAATTTAATTGAGGTACAAAAAGCAGACGCTCTTGCACATAATCCTGAAAAGTTAGACCAACGAATAAAAATTTTAGAAGATGTCGATAAGAGAATTAAAATTTTGAGAAATGAAGAAAAACAATAAAGAATTAAGGAGAGTTAGAAGTTATTCTAATTCTCCTTGTCTTTTAATGATAAGAACATTTTTTATTAATTTTTTAAAAAAAATATTTTATAATAAAAAGAAAGCGAACTAATAAGCAAGACGAATTAGCTTAATAAAAAATAAAGTTTTGAGTATAAATAAGAAAAGAAAGGAGGTTTTTGATTAAGTGAAAACAAGATTTAAAATATTAATTATTGATGATGCATTCTTTATTCGAAATTTAATAAAAAAATCTATTATAAACAAACCTGAAAAAACAACTGTTGATGGACAAACTTTAAAATTTGAAATTGTGGGAGAAGCCTGTGATGGAAAAGAGGCATTAGATTTATGTGCAGAACTAAATCCAGATATTATTACTTTAGATTTAAATATGCCTAAATTAAATGGTATGGATGTTATTAAAACATTACAAAAAACACAACCTAATATTAAAATTATTGTTGTCACATCTAATAAAAGTAAAGAAATTGCAGAAAAAATTATTGGATTAAATTGTAGATTTATTCAAAAACCATTTCAAGACCATTTATTATATAAAGATTTAGATGAAATGGCTCAATTAATTAATGGAGTTAGAGATACTTCTTCTGAAATTGTAAAACCTGCATATACACAAAAATCTGAAAAAGAAATAAAAAACAAAAAAAATGAAAAAATAAATACAAAAAAAAATGAACAAGCAAAAATTGATAAAAATTCTATTTTAACAAAAATGCAAAACTCTTTTACATCTATTAATGATGATTTTTCTTATTTTGAAGAATCTGATACAAAAGCATCTAATAAAAAAGGTGATAAAATTATTGATGATTTGGACATAGAGAATAATGATACAACTAAAGAAATTTTAAATATTGAAGAAATCATGATAGAAGAACCTGAAATAGAAACAATAGAATTAGATTTAAATAAGGAGAATGAAGAATTTTTAAATATTGAAGAAACACATGAAGAAATTGAATCTAGACAACAAGAAACCAAACCATTAGAATTATCTTTAACAAAAGAAGAAATGTTTGATGATTTAGATGAATTTGATGATATGGATGAATTAATTTTCACAGTAGAAGAAGAACATGTTGAAGATACGATTTCTGAAGATATGAAAAAAAAGTTAGAAGAAGGAGCTGAAGGTATTGATTTTCAGGATATGGATGAAAAAGAAAATGAATACATTCGTTTCTCTAAAAATGACATAGGTGAAAATAATGAATATTTAGAATTATTAATGAGTATGACTTATAGCTATAATATGGAAATTGGTTATAAATTGGAACAATTAGCAACAAAAAAAATTATAGAAAATAATCGACAAAAAATGTTAGATTCTAAATTAGAAGAATTAAAAGACCCAAATTTACATTCTATTTTAAGAGAGTCTCAAGAACAAACAAAATTAATGGAACAAACAACAGAAATAGAACGAGATGAATTTGATGAATTTGATGATTTTGAATTTGAAGAATCTAATGATGACAATTTTTTTGATGTTGGAACTTCTTCCAAAAATACTCAATATAATGGATATACAATAGCACCTCCTGTTGTAAACAGATATGAGTCAAAAGAAATATTAAAAGATTCTGAACCAATTTTTAATCAAAAAACAGAAACCAATTTTGTTCCTGAGAAGAAAAAAGGTTTCTTTTCAAGATTATTTCATAAAAAGAAAAAGTAATACATAAAAAATGTTTTTTTATTTTTAATTTTTTGTTAATATAAAAAATGTAAAAAATATAGAAAGGAGCAATATAGTTGCAAAAATTTTTAGCAACATAAGAAAAAAATATGATTGATGAAAATTTAAGAAAATCGTTAGAAGAATGTATTGAAAATGGAGTAATTTTAAATGGTAAAGTTATTTCTTTTGAATATGATGAATATAAAAATACAGAAGTTTTGTTAATTGATTTAAGTGATATTAAAGCAGTTATTCCAAGAGAAGATTTTGATTTAAAAGATAATGGAAAAAATTTAAAACACCAATTAGGAAGAAAAGTAAAATATATTATTACTGAAATTGGTGAAAATGATGTTGTATATTGTTCTAGAAAAAAAGTAAAAGAATTTGAAAGAGAACGATTAATGCAAGAAATGCAAGAACCTGGAAAAATATATCGTGCAAAAATCACACATATTGAAAAATTTGGAGCTTATTTAAGTATTCGAGGAGTAAGTGTAACATTAAAAAATACTGATTTTGCAGAAGATTATACAGCAGTTGGAGATATTATGAAACGAGGAGATAAAATAAATGTAAGGTTATTAAAAATAACAGACAATAAAAAAATCCTTGTTGAAGCTGTTGATAAATATAAAAATCCAATTAAAATTAATTTTGATGATTTTTATGAAGGAATGAAATTGCAAGGAAAAATTAAAGCAATTAAAAATTGGGGGTGTTATGTATCAATTGCTCCTAATTTGGATGTATTAGCTCCAAATCCAGATGAAGACATTTGGATTGATGTTGGAAATTATGTTCGTTTAGAAATAAAAAAAATAGATACAGAAAATCAAAAAATTCGAGGAAAAGTTCTTCGAGTTTTAGATGATGATGAAATAATTAAATAGAAAGGTTGGTTAAATAAACTATGATTATTGATAAAACAGAATTAAAAGATATTCCTCAAGGATATAAACAAACATTTCAAAATAGATGGTCTAATAACATTTCAAAAAATCAAATTTTAACAGAAAGATATGAAGATAAAATTACTGATAGAGATATTGAAATGTTAAAATTTATTGCTCAATTTAGATTTGTAACTGGAGAACAAGTTTTTAGAATGTTAATGATTCGTAATTTAACAGATAAAGAACAAACTTCAGAAAATAGTATTATTATTCGTTTAGATAAATTAGTAAAGAAAAGATTAATTAATAGATTTATGTTAGATTTAAATGTACAACCAGAAATTCATGAAGATGCTCTTTCTATGTATTGTTTAGATTATGGTGGAAAATTATTATTAGAGAATTATATAAATGATGAATCTTTAATGGGTTGGAAACCAGCAGAATTCAATATTTGTTCAGCAGATGTAATTGCTAATGATATTGCTATTGTAAATATTTATTTGAAAATTTTAGAATCTGTAGGAGATAAATTAGTAGCTTTTAATACAAGAGTTGCTATGTGTTATGATAAACAATATGTTTTATTCCCATTTGAATTTACAATTAAACATAATGGAGAATTAAAATATTTTCTTGGAGACACTATGACAGCTTTAGAAGTAATGTCTAAATTTAGAACAAAAATTGATAAATTTGATAAGATTTTATCTTCTAATGCTTGGAAAAAATATTATCCAGAAGATAGTAATCAGCCTATGTTATTATTCTTTGTAGAAGATATGAACAGTGCAAATGAAGTAGCTAGAATGACTGCTGAAACAGGAATTGATAGATTTAGAATTACAACAGATGATTTGTTTGAAAAAGAAATGTCTATTGCCTTTATGTCTTATAAAGAAGGAGAATTAAAACAAGGTAAATCTGCTGTATTTACAAAAGAAACTATTTAACAGAAGGTTTTATACCTTCTGTTTTTTAGGAGGTTTATATGCAAAAAAATTATATATTTGCAATGATTAATTTAATCATTTATTTTTTTATAAAAAGTAGAATCTTTTCTTTTGGAATTAACTTTATTTTACTAATTTGTTTTTTTGTTTTTACGATGATACAATCAATTTTTATTATAAAAAATTTAAAAAATGCAAATATAAATAATGTAGATAATTGTATAGATTTTTTTGGTATTATTTTTTGGATAATTCAAATTATTTTCTTTTTCTACTACTTATTAAAGATGTAATTGTGTTTATTTTCTGAAATTTTTTAGTTATACTAGACTATGGTATAAATCAAAAAAAATAAATTAAAATAATAAAGAATAATAAAATATTTAATAAAATTAGAAAGGAGTAGAGATTAATATCTCTAAATAGATAAATATGAAAAATAAAAAAATTGCAGTAATTTTAGGTCTTATGACAGTATTTACAATGTCTACATTAGTAGGTTGCGGTGGAGAAGATAATGAAGCTACATTAAAGGAAACTACAAAAGAAACAAAAGCTGAAAAATCTGAAACTGAAGAAGTAGATGAAGATGAAAATGTTGACATTGAATTAGAAACAAATGAAACTTCTTCTTTAGATGAGGTTGAAAAAGATGATGTAACTGATAAAGAAGATATTGATATTAATTTAGAATCTGATGATGAAATGAATGAATCTGAAGAAATTAAAGAAACAACTGAAATCGTTGAATAATAAAAGAAAGACTGAATAAATTTCAGTCTTTTTTTATTGGAGTATTTGTTTTTGTTGAAAATCCAGAAAAATAACCATCAATTATTATTGATACTTCCTTTCCATCAGAAAAATCTAAATAATTTGTTAAATTTGCCGAATTATCAAAGCCTCCTGTTAAATGCCAATTTTTTGAAATTGACATTATTATTTCTTTTAAGTCTTTATTTTCAGTAATAATTTCAACTTCAAAACCATCATTTCTACTAAATGATTCTTTATATGGAAGTTTACCTGATTTATATTTTTTTAATAAAATTTTAACAGGAATACCATATAAATTATTATGTAATTTTTTGGGTTTAAATTCAGTTGTTACATGATAATCTTTCGTTTCATAACAAAAGGATTCAGTTCGAAATTTCTTTAAAATTTCTTGAATCTCTTCATTATCATTCACAAAAAAAGCTTCATAAATAATCATAATTTCCTCCTTTCAGAAAAATACACCTCATGATAATGAGGTGTATTTTATGTTATTCAGAACTAGTCATAACTCTGCCGACAACAGAGCAAAGACCAGCTCTTTTGACTTCTTCAGCCTTATCATAATAAGACTGAATTTCTTTTTCTCTCTCAAGAATTTCCTCTTTCAAGAGATGGTGTCTATTGTAAGCTAAACTAAGCTCCAACTCAACACCTTTACTCCATAACAGATAAGCATCGTAAAAATGCTTTTCTGAAATAAAGTCATTACTCCACAAAAATTTGTGGATTTCCATTGGAGAAGCACCTCTCTTTTTCATCTTCTCCAATTCTCTTTTAATACTTTCCATAGCACTTTCCTCCTTTTTATATTAATAGATAAGTATCTATATATTAGATAAGAAAAGAGGAAAGAAAATGACTAAATAAAACTAGTAAATTGATTCATTGCATATTTATCTGTCATACCTGCAATATAATCAACAACTTGTCGTTCTATATTAATATTTTCTTTTAATTCAGGAATTTTATCAGGATGTTTTAGAAAATATTGATATAGATATTCAACAATTAATTCACATTTGTCTTTTTCTTCTTTTAATGTTGGATGAAAGTATATTTCATTAAAGCAAAATTCTCGAAGAGCAACAAATTCTTTATAAATAGATTCTTCCATACGAACATAATTTTTTTCATAGGATTCTTCAATAATTGCTCTAATTAAAGTTTTTACAATTTTAGATTTTGTTTCTCCTAATGATTTCTGAAATCTTTCAGGAATATCAAGAATTAATCCAGTTGTAATTGCATTTTCCATATCTGATGTTAAATAAGCAATTTTATCTGCAAATGGACAAATTTGACCTTCTAAAGTCATTGCTTTAGGATGATTAGATAATCCAGAATGATTTGCAATTCCATCTAAAACTTCTTTGGTTAAATTTAATTTTGAAATTACATTCAATCTTCGATAAGCTTCTTTTGCATGATTATAACCACCAGAATAAACTTTATTCAAAGCATTTTCACCTGAATGACCAAATGGTGTATGTCCTGTATCATGACCAAGAGCAATTGTTTCTGCTAAACTTTCGTTTAAATTTAATGCAACAGCGATACCTTTTGCAATTTGAGTAACTTCCATTGTATGAGTTAAACGATTCATAATATGGTCATTTTGAGGAAGAATAAATACTTGTGATTTACCTTCTTCTCTTCGAAATGCATGACTATGAACAATTCTATCTCTATCTCTCATATAACAAGTTCTTAAATCATCTTGACTAATGGGTTCTTCTCTACCTAAACTTTCGTCTGATTTTTGTGCAAAAGGTGACAAATATAAATGTTCTTTTTTTTCTATTTCTTTTCGAATATTCATATATTAATCTCCTTCTTTAATCATTATTAAACATCTTTCAATAATTTCTTTTATCTCTTCTAATTTATAAATATTGTCATCATAATAGATAGAAATAATTTCATTTGTTCTTTTTAAAACTCTAGCATCTTCTCGTTTTAAACCTTTCTTTTGTCTTTTGATTTCTTCTAGATATTTTTGAATTTGTTCTAAGTCATCATCGTCTAATGGATTGAGTTTTTTTATCTTTAATTGTAAATTCTTAATATTTTCAAGAATTTCATCTTTTGTTGTTTTTTTATTTTGCTGTTCTTCTTCTTTTTTTCTTTTTATTAAATCAATATAAGAAGAAATGTTTGATAGTTGATTTGATAAATTTAAAATCATTTCTGCTGTTGTTTGTTCTTTTAAATCTTTATCTTTTAATTCTAAATATACTGGTTTTGTAAAAGAATATTTTTTTGTAATATCAAGAAAAACACTTTTATTAATTTCTGGGCGATTACAAATATATTTTAATAACATAGGTTTATAAAATATTGTTTTTGGAATTACCTTTTTTAATGTTTCATTTAAATTTAATGTTACTTTTTCTCCATCTGTTAAATAATAATCTAAATATTTCATCTTTTTTCCTCCTTATATAAAAATATATTAATTTATACTTTATATTGTATGTTTTTTTAGTAAAACAACAAATTTTCTTTTAGATTAATTATACTATATATCGTATTTATTGTCAATTAATAATATTAAAAAGAAAAAAGGATTGAATATTTAAAAAAAAATATATATAATAAGAAAGAATTAATAAAGAAAGGAGTTTTTTAATGCCAAGAAAAAAAACAAAAGAGGTCAATATTTCAAAAAAAGAAATAATAGACTCAGATTATAAAGAAGTAAGTGTAGATTGCGAACAGAGTGAGCAAACTGTAGATATCGAACAAAGTGAGATAACTGTAGATACTGACTATAAGGAAGTAACTGTAGATTGCGAACAGAGTGAGCAAACTGTAGATTTTAATGAAATTATGGAAAAAAATTATATAGATTATGCAATGTCAATTATAACAGACAGAGCATTAGCTGATGTAAGAGATAATTGTAAACCTGTGCAAAGACGAGTAATTTATGCAATGAAAGAGTTAAATCTCCAACCAGATAAACCATTTCGTAAATGTGCAAGAATTGTCGGAGATTGCATGGGAAAATATCATCCACATGGGGATTCTAGTATATATGGAGCTTTAGTAAATATGGCTCAAGATTTCAAAATGAATATTCCATTAATTGAAGGACATGGTAATTTCGGGTCAATTGATGGAGATGGATGTGCAGCATCTAGATATACAGAAGCAAGATTATCAGAATTAGGATGGAGTTTATGTGAAAATTTAAATCCAGAAATAGTACCTTTTGTTCCTAATTTTGATGAATCTGAAACTGAACCAACAATCTTACCATGTAAAATTCCAGCAGTTTTATTAAATGGAAATGATGGTATTGCAGTAGGTATGAAATCATATATTCCTCCTCATAATTTATCAGAATTATTGGATGCTTCTGCTTATTTATTAAAAAAGCCAAAAGCAACAATTACTGAATTAATGGAATATATAAAAGGTCCAGACTTTCCAACAGGTGGAATTATTGTGAATCAAAAAGATTTATTAGATATATATTCTACAGGTGTTGGTAAAATTACAGTTCGTGCAAAAATAAAAAAAGAAACTGGAAAAGCAGGTAAAACAAATTTAGTAATTACTGAAATTCCTTATTCTATGACTGGAAGAAAATCAGCATTAATACAAGAATTAATTACTGCTGTTAAAAATAGAGTATTAGATGAAATTTCTGATATTAGAGATGAATCAAATAAAAATGAAATTAGAGTTGTTTTAGAAGTTAAAAAGGATGTAGATGTTAATCAATTACTAAATAAATTATATATAAAAACAAAATTACAAGATAATATTTCATGTAATTTTCTTGTTTTGAATAATCAAGAACCTTTTATTATGAATTTAAAACAATATTTAGAGATATATTTAGAATTTCAAAAAGAATTAATTATAAATGAAACAAATTTATCTTTAAAAAAAGCTTTAAAAAGATTAGAAATTGTAGATGGTTTAATTTTTGCAATTCAAAATATTGATGCAATTATTGATACTATTCGAAATTCTAAAACAGTAACACTTGCAAAAAAATGTTTAACAACAGGTGATATTACTGGAATTACTTTTAAATTAGCAAAAAATAAAACAATTGCTAGTAAATTTCATTTTTCTGAAGTACAAGCACAAGCAATTCTTGATATGAAATTACAAAGATTATGTGGTCTTGAAATTAAAACATTAGAAAAAGAAAAAAAAGAATTAGAAAAAAATATTGCAAAATATAACAAAATTCTTTCAAATAAATCTGAATTAAATAAAAAAATTTCAGAATTATTAATGGCTTTAAAAAAATATTCAGTTGAAAGAAAAACAGTGATTACAAATAAAACAACTGAAAAAATTGTTGAAAAAAAAGTAGTTTCTGATATTACGATTGCAATTGATAGATTTTTATATGCAAAAGTATTAGATGGAACTCAAACTTGTGACAATATGAAATATGTTCTTCATGGAAAATCAGATGAAAAATTATGTGTTTTTACAGACAAAGGAAATTTATATCAAATAAAAATAGATACAATTCCAAAAGGAAAAATGAAAGATAAAGGTTCACCTTTGGATGTTCTTTGTAAATTTAAAGAACATAATGAAAATATATTATTATTGTCTACTGATAAAGAATTAATGAATAAACAAATTATTTTCTTATTAAAATCAGGATATTTAAAACAAGTTTCATATAAAGAATATATTTCAAATTATAAATGTATTGTTGCTACAAAACTTTATGATAGTGAATTGATTGGAATTTTAGCAGTTACTTCAAAAGAAACAATTACAATTAAAACAAATAAACGAGAGTTAAAAATCAAATTAGATAGTTTTGAAAAACATACAAAAGGTCTAAAAGGGAATAAATGTATTACATTTAGAAAAGACGAAGAAATTTTAAAATTAATTTAAAAAAAAAGAAAGAGCAGATTATTTCTGCTCTTTTTTAATAAATAATATTTGGAAATTTTTCCAATCTATTGTATTGAGTTCAACTTGTATTACTTGACCTAATTCATAAATTACTTTATTCTTATCATCCAGTATACAAAATTCTTTTTCATTTAATTTTAAATTTTGTTTTTTTGAAAAATATAAATAACCAACAATAGTATTTGTTAATGTAACTTCTATTTTGTTTGTATATAAATTTGTAATTGTAGCTTCAAAAGTTTTATCATATTGTGTTTCCATGTATTCCATTTTCTTTATAGAATCATATTCTTCTTCTACTTGGTCTGCAATTCTTTCTTTCTTTGAAGATTGTTTAGCTATATAAGATAAAATATCTTTCATTTCTGAACTTTTACGAATATCTATGATTCCATGTAAATCATCTTTAATAATTCGATGAATTTGAAGGTCTGGATATCTTCGAATTGGAGATGTAAAATGACAATAGAATGAAGTAGCTAGTGCAAAATGTAATAACTCTGTTTCAAAATTTTCAGTTTCTATTGTTTTATTATGTACAGGAAAAGCAATATATCTTGCTTGTGTCATAGTATGTAAGGCCATTAAATTAATGGCTAATTTTTCATCACTATTTTCTACTTTTGATAAAATTTCTTGAATTTTTTTTGGATTTATATCATCAGTTTTTTCTATTTTATATCCATATTTATTTACAAAGTCTAAAAATTTATTATATTTTTCATTTGTTGGCGATTTATGGATTCTATAAATAAAAGGAATTTGTTTTAAAAAATAAGTAAAAGCAACAGTCTCATTTGTTATTAACATAAATTCCTCTATCATATCATTTGCAAAACCACGAGGATAAGGTATAATTTTTTCAACTTTTTTATCTTTATTTAAAATAATTTGAGATTCAGGGAAATAAAATTCAATACTTCCTCGTTTTTTTCTTTTTGTAGAAAGAATATTTTTTAATTCTTTCATAAGATTTAATGAATTGATTAGTTCTGGATATTTTTCTTCAAAATCTTTGTTTTTTTCTAAAAAATATTTATTTACTTCAGTATAGTTTAATTTTGCTTTTGATTTTATATATCCTTCTGAAATTTGACTATTTATTACTTTTCCATTTTTATCAATTTCCATTTCACAAGATAAAGTTAATCGAATTTCATTTGGATTTAAAGAACATAATTGATTACTTAATCTTGGAGGTAACATTGGAATTACTGTATCTATTAAATAAATTGATGTACCACGATGAAAAGCTTCTTTATCTAAAATTGAATTTTCTTTTACATAATGAGAAACATCTGCTATATGAACTCCTAATAAATAATTATCATTGTTTAATTTCTTTATAGAAATTGCATCATCTAAATCTTTCGAATCTTCTCCATCTATTGTAAAAATAATATCATTTGTAAAATCTTTTCTTCCTTTAATTTCATTTACAATATCTTCTTCTTTTAATTTGTTTACTTGTTTTAATGCTTTTAATGGATATATTGAGTTAATTTTATTAATTTCTAATATATCTTCTAATGATAATTTTTCAGTTTCTTCATCATATCCAGTTCCAAAAACTCTCATGATTTTTCCTTCAGGTTTTTTTGTTGAAGCATCTTTTAAAATTTCTACTTTTACTTTATCATAAGGTAATACATTATTTCGAAATTCATAAGGAATATAAATATCTCTATCTATTAATTCATTATCAGGTATTACATATCCAATTCCATTATTTTCAATATAAGTACCATGAATATATCCTAAATCATGTTCTAAAATAAATACAATTTTTCCAATATTTCCTTGTTTAATAGCTATAACTTTATCTTTGGGTAAAGCTTCTAGTTTATAAATATTGGGAATTTCAATTTTCTCTTCAATTTTATCTAAAGATTTTCCACATACCATTGGTTTATTTTTTATAAATACATATTGTCCAATAACAATATTATATCTGCCATTTAAATAAAATTTTTTTCTTTCTTCAATAATCAATTTTCTTTCAGTTAATATTTTTAATAATTTGTCTATTTTTTTTGAATTGTTTGAGAATTCAATTAATTTCTTTAAATTTGATTTTGTGACTCCTTTCTCTGTATTTTTTAGGAATTCTAAAATTTTTACTACATCATGCATAAGTCACGATTCCTTTCATTTTTGCTATTTTTTCTATCTGTATAGTGAAGAATTTCTTAGCGATTAATTCTTAATTCATTTTTATAATTATATTCTTTTCTTTTTTTATTCTAATGAATTTTTATTGAATTTACAATAAAAAACTTGTTATAATAAAAATAGATGGATTTTAATTATGCTTTTTTTATAAAATAAAGTTAAAAGTATTGTTTATTCATCATAAGCAAATAAAAAACTTTTAATTATAAATAAATGTAGAAAGGAGAGTTTTTCTAAATGAAAAATAATCAAATGAAAAAAACATTATCTTTAGTTTTAACTTGCGGAATGTTAATTCCTACTACAAGTGCGTTAATTTCTCCCACTGTAGTAGAAGCAGCAAGTCAACAAAGATTAAATCATACAACATTAAATTTATCAGTAGGTCAAACTGAAAAATTATCAGTATCAAATTCTTTAAAAACAACATTTAGTTCTTCTAATGAAGCTGTTGTTAGTGTTTCTAAAGATGGTACAGTAAAAGCTTTAAAAAATGGAATTGCAGCAATTACAGTAAAAGCTGATGGTAAAAAATTTTATTGCAAAGTTAAAATTACAGATTCGATTAATGAATTGACATTAAATAAATCAGTGTTAAATTTAAGATTAGGAGGTAGAGAAAAATTAGTAGCAATTGCTAATCCTGCTACAGCTAGTCAAAAATTTATTTGGACTTCTTCTAACTCTAAAGTTGCTAATGTTGGAAATGCTGGACTTGTTTTAGGAAAAAGAAATGGAACAGCTACAGTTACAGTAAAATCTGCAATTGATGAATCTAAAAAAGCAACTTGTACAGTTAATGTCGGAACAAATGGAATTAATACTTCAAAACCTTCTAAATCAGTATTAATTACAGGAAAACCTTCTTCTTTTAAAATTGGTAAAATATATCAATTAAAGGCAACAGTATTTCCTTTAACAGCTAGTAATAAAGATGTCGTTTGGTCAAGTTCTGACCCAAATATTGCATCTATAGATTCATCAGGAAAATTACATGTATTAAAAGTTGGAAAAGTAACAATAAAATGTACAGCAAAAGATGGATATTCTTATTCTTCTTTTACTTTTTCAGCAAATGCAGGTGGAATAAATCCTGATGAAGGTGTTTTGGTAAATACAATTAAAATTTCAGGAGATTATATTGGATTAAAAGTTGGAGATAAAACAACTTTAAAAGCAACTGTTAATAGTGATGCAACCAATAAAAATGTAATTTGGTCAACAAATACACCAGATATTATCCAAATTGATGAAAAAGGAAATGTTTCTTGTATTGGAGAAGGAACAGCAACAGTTATTTGTGAATCTGAAGATAAAGGCTGTAAAGCAAGCTTAACTTTTACTGTAGGAAATAAATCCAATGAAGTTTTTGTTACAAATATTCGAGTTCCTGAATTAGAAAAAGAAATTAAAGTAGGAGATAAAGTTCAATTAAAAGCTCAAATTTCACCAAGCAATGCAACAAATAAAGAAGTTAGTTGGAAATCTAGTGATAATAATATTGCAACTGTATCTGAAACAGGTTTATTACATGTAAAAAAAGCTGGAACATTTAAAATTACAGTAACAGCTAAAGATGGAAGTGGAACACAAACAGTTTATACTTTAAAAGTAATTAATGATACTTCTGAAGAAATTTTAACAGAAGAATTAGATATTCAAGGAATGCCAAAAGATTATGCAGTAGGTGATAAAATTCAATTAACTGCAAAAATCTCACCAAGTAACGCAACAAACAAAAATGTTACATGGGAAAGTAATAATGAAAAGGTAGCAACTATTAATTCTTCTGGATTAATGACCTTAGTAGGTACAGGAGAAGTTACGATTACTTGTAAAGCAGTAGATGGTGGTTCTGGACAAACGATGCGATTTACAGTTACAAAAACAGACCATTCTATTAAAGTTCAAAAAATTTCAATGTCTGGTATTCCAGAATACACTTATGTAGATGATGTTTATACAATTAAAACAACAATTACACCAAGTAATGCAACAAATAAAACTTTAGAATGGAGTTCTAGTGATAATTCTATTGCAACTGTTGACCAAAATGGTAAAGTAACAGCATTAAGAGAAGGTACTGTAAAAATTACAGCAAAAGCAACTGATGGAAGTACAGCATCAACAAATGCAATTATTACAGTAAATAAAAAACCAGATAAAACAATTTATGCAACTGCTGTAAATTTGGAAAGAGTAAATCCAGATGATATTCCTTCTGTAGGAGGAACATTACAATTAAAAGCTACATTATCTCCAAGTAATGTAACGAATAAGAATATTACATGGAAATCCAGTGATGATTCTATTGCAACTGTTGATAATACAGGAAAGGTAAAAGCATTAAAAGAAGGTAAAGTAAGAATTACTGCAACATCTGGAGATAAGAGAGCTGCTAGTTATGTAGATATTACAATTCGTAGAGATGAACCAGAAAATATAAAAATTACAAGTATAGAATTTACAAATGCACCAACAACACCTCCAACAGTTGGAGATAGATTTAAACTTGAATATACAATTGCTCCAAGTAATGCTACAAATAAAAATGTAATTTGGACAACAAGTAATGAAAGAGTAGCAACTGTAGACCAAAGTGGTAATGTTGAAGTCGTTGGACATGGAAGAGTTACAATTACTTGTAAAGCAGAAGTAGGAACAGCAAGTAAGAGTATGACTTTTACAACAAAAAGTCAATCTACAGAAGTAGATGATATTATATTGAGTGGTTTTCCAACAAGATTTGATGCTTCTATTATTGGAAAAGAATATCAATTAAATGCTGTTGTAAAACCAGAAACACTTTCTCAAGAAGTTGTTTGGCATTCTACAAATCCTGATGTAGCAACAGTTTCTTCAACTGGTTTATTAAGAATTATCGGATTTGGTGAAGTTGAAATTGAATGTTCTACAAAAGATGGTTCTTATACAAAAATTCAACCATTAAAAATTGAAAATAAAGTACAAAAATTAACAATTCAAGAACCTACTCAAGAATTTTTCAAAGGAGATTCTTATCAATTTGGAATTGCTTTTACTCCTGAAGATGCAACAAATACTGCTGGAACATGGAGTGTAGATAATGAAGAAATTGCAACAATTTCTCAAGATGGAGTTTTAAATTGTAAAAAGGCAGGAAAAATTACTATTAAATATACATTAAATGATGGTTCTGGTTTTGCAAGTGCAACATTAACAATTCAAAATTCAAAAGTAGTAGAAGATAATGCTAATCCAGTAACAAATATTAAAATTTTAGGATTAGAAGCTAAGAATAGATTATATGTTGGGGAAACTTATAATTTATCAGCATCTGTTGACCCAGAAAATGCAACAAATAAAGAAGTTGCATGGGTATCCAAAAATCCTGAAGTAGCAGTTATTGATGAAAATGGAAATTTAACCATTTTAAAGGAAGGAACAGTAAATATTACATGTCAATCAAAGACTTATGTTCAAATGGAAGATGGTAGTTATTCTCCAACTGCTGCAACTACAATTATGAAACAAGCAATTGTAAAACCAGAAAGTGGAGGTTCTGAACCTGAAGAACCAGAATTTAAATTTATCGAAAAAATTACTTTAGATAGTGTAACATCTCCTCTTGTTGGAAAAAAATATAATATGAGAGTTACTATTAGTCCATTAGATGCTACTAATCAAAATTTAGAATGGAGAAGTTCTAATCCAAAAGTATTATCTGTAGATGAAAATGGAAATATTACTGCTCATAATTATGGTAGAGCTGTTATTTTCTGTACTGCAAAAGATGGAAGTAATGTTTCTGTAAGAAGGTCTTATAAAGTACAAAATCCAATGACAAAATTAGATGTATCTAAACCTTCTTCTTTAACACCTAATGTTCCTTGTAAATTAATTGTAACTCCAACATTCTATTCTATTTCTTCAATACATGATGATGAATATGAATTTACATATGAAGTTACAGATAAAAAAGGAAATCCAACAAATGTTGCAACAATTGATGAAAATGGTAACTTTACATTATTAGAAAGATTTGGGGAACCTGTAAAAATTATTGTAAAATGTAACAATAATACAATTTATAGATTAGACGATGATATTGAAACAGTCTATCAATTCATTCCTGTAACAGGAGAATGGTCTGAAATTTCAAGAATCTCTTATAATCCTCAATAATTTTTTAAATACACAGAGCAATCTGTGTATTTTTTTTTTAAAAAAAAACAATTTCAAAAATTGAATTCACTATATGGTTAAATTAAGTAATATTCACCAAAAATGATTTTCCTTATAAATTCTTGTTGAAAATAGAGTAAAAAAAAAGTATAATAATAACAAGAAAAAATGGGGAGATGATACTTTGACAACAGAAAAATTTTTAATAAAATTTAGAATAAAAAAGATTATATATAGAGAACCAATTAAAAGAACAGCAATTGTAAAAGCTATTATTTTAGAAAAACCTGATGATGCAAAACGAATTACAAAAGAAATGATAATTAAAGGAATCTTCCCTTCTTTATTTGAAAATGATGAATTTGAGGGAACTGTAGAATATACAATTAATGATATTTATGGACCACAATTGAATTTATTAAGATATCCTAATTATATAATTCCTGAAAATGAAAAAGCATTGGCTAAATTTATTGCCATTAAAGTGAAAGGTTTGGGAGAAAAGAAAGCTTTAAAAATTGTAGAAGATTTAGGTTTAAATGCGATTGATATTATTTGTGAAGGAAAAGTGGATTTTACAAAATATGGAATTAAAGAGAAAAGAGAAAAACAAATATTAAAAGCACTAAAAAATGTTGTTAGTTTTGAACGATTAGCTATTTATATTCAAGAATTGGGATATCCTTTATATTATGCAGTTCGTATTTATAAAGAATTTGAAGAAAACTCTTTACAAATTATAAAAGAAAATCCTTATAAAGTTTGTCTGTTAAATTTATTACCATTTACAGTTGCAGATAAATTAGCAAAAAAACATGATTTAAAATATGACAATCCGAATCGTATTCAGGCAGCAATTCATTCTTATATAAATTTTAGAATTCATATGTATGGAGATGTTTGTATTTATCAAACAGTATTGCTTTCTCAATTTAATAATTATTTAAAACAAATTGGAGTTTATCAAGAGTTTATTTCAAGAAAAAAAATAATGGAAGTTTTAATAAAAGAAATAACTGAAAAGCGATTAATTGTGGAAACAGATATTTATATGAATTCTTATTTATATGAACCTATTTATGCAGAATTTGAAAATATCATTACAAAAAAAATTGTTTCTTTAGTAAATGATTGGAGAACTCCCTTTTGTAAAGAATTTGAAATAGATATGTTTTTAGATGATTGGGAAGATAAATATGGAGAATTAGATGAATTACAAATTCAAGCAGTAAAAAATTCACTTTTAAATAATATTAGTATTTTAACTGGAAATCCTGGAACAGGAAAAACATTTACTACAAATTTAATTGTAAAATGTATTCAATCTATAAAAAAACATGCAAAAATTTGTTTATTAGCTCCAACAGGAAAAGCTTCTGAAAGAATTACAGAATTAACAGGATTGAAAGCATCAACAATTCATAGAGGCTTAAATTTAAAAGAATTTTCAACACACACAGTTGAAAAAATAGAAGATGATTTTATTATTATAGATGAAAGTTCTATGATAGACATCTCTTTATTTGCAATTTTAATGAATTCTATTGGAGACAATAGTAGAGTTATTTTTGTAGGAGACATAGAACAATTACCACCTGTAGGTTCAGGGTTAATTTTAAAAGATTTGATTGAATGTAAAGTTATTCCAACAATTAAATTAACAAAAATTTTTAGACAAGCTAAAGATTCTGATATTATCATGAATGCTCATGCAATGATTCATGGTTTAGATTCTAAAAAAACAGGTGGTTTTACATTAAAAACAAAACCAGATAGTGATTTTTGTTTTATTTCTGAAAATAATACTTTAAAAATTCAAGAAAAAATTGAAAAATTAATTGATGATTTATTAGCATCTGGTTATAAATTAAATGATATTTGTTTATTATCACCAATGAAGAATGAAGAAATAGGAACAATTGAATTAAATGAAAGATTACAAAAAAAATTAAATCCTAATGCAACAAATGAAAAAGCAATTTATTATGATTTATTTGGAGTTACAAAATTTTATATTGGAGATAGAGTAATTCAAACAAAAAATAATTATGATTTACAAGTTTTTAATGGTTATGTTGGAGAAATTTTAAATATTTTTGAAGGAGTTGATGGTAGAGGACAAGCACAAATTCAAATGACAGTAGATTATCCTCAACAAGGAAAAACTGTAACTTATTCTGAAAATGAAATTTGTCAATTAGATTTATGTTATGCAATGACAATACATAAAAGTCAAGGTAGTGAATTTCCAGTTGTTATTATGCCAATACATTTTGTTCAAAAAACAATGTTAAATCGAAACTTATTATATACAGGATTAACAAGAGGTAAAAAACAAGTTTATATGATTGGTCAATCTGAAGCAATTGATTATGGAATTAATCATATGGAACATTTTCAAAGAATTTCAAGGGTTAAAGAAAAAATTTTATTTACTTTAAAGGAAAAAGAATTAGAATTAGAAGATGCTTTAGAATAAAAAAATGACACTATAAATAGTGTCATTTTTATTATGAAAGAATATCAAAGGTATTAATTAAGAATAATTGCATAAAATATAAAGATACAATTAATTTTAGAAAAAAGAAAGGAAAATAAGATGACAAAATTTATTGGAAATACAAGTTATTTAAAAACATATATTTATAAATTTGTAATTCCTAAAATAGAAGAACTTTTTCAGGAAAAATATTTAGAAGAAACTGAAACTTCATTAAATAATATTATTCTAGATTATTTGTCAGAACATTTAGAAAGTATTATTGAAGATGCTTATGATGGCGAAGAATTTAATAAAAATGATTATCTATTAAATGAAAATTTCTTTTTTGACTTTTGTTTTAAAACAATTGAAGAAAATACAAATGAATCAGATTTAATAGAATCAGTTTCTGAACCATATAGAGGTTTGTCCGATTGGGAAAGAAATAATTTATAATCTAAATACTTGTTTAAAAACAACATTAATAACACTATTTTTAGATAAAAATAGTGTTATTTTTTATAAAATATTTTCTATATATTTCAAATGAAGTGAAATAATAAATACTTGATTTTTGTAAAATTTTTAGATATAATAAAAAGAAAGGAAGGTGAAAAAGATTCAAGAGTTTTTGTTAAATTTTTCTTATAATGCTCCAATTACATTAAGTTATTTTTTCTTATGTTTTGGAGTAATAATTAGTAATTATATTACAAAAGGAAGAACTAATACATTATTATTTTCAACTTATCGCTCTAATATAAAAGATTTTTTACTATATCCTAGATTATTCTTGCATATTTGTGGTCATGCCAATTGGGAACATTTTATGAATAATTTTTTGTATATCTTAATACTTGGACCAATGTTAGAAGAAAAATTTGGTAGTAAAAATTTACTTTGTTTTATGTTAATTACTGCTTTAATTACTGGAATTATTCATAATTGTATTTCTAAAAAAATTCTTTGTGGAGCAAGTGGAGTTGTGTTTTTGTTTATTACATTGAGTTCTTTTGTTAATTTAGAAACAAATAAAATTCCAATTACTTTAGTATTAGTCAGTGTATTATTTTTACTTAATGAATTAATTCATATGTTTATAAAAAAAGATAATACATCTCATCTTACTCATTTTATTGGTGCTGTGATAGGAATTATTATTGGTTTTATTTTTGGAGGTATAATATGAGTTTACGAAGTAAAATAGAAATTTTAGTGTTTACATTCTTTACAATTGGAATGATATTAGTTGGAGTAACAGGTTTTATTGGTTTTGTTTACATAACTTTATTGGCTGTTCCATGTTCAAAATATATAAAAGAATAAGAAAGGATTTTTATATGAGAAAAAAAAGTAAATTATTAATAGTAGTAACATTAATGTTTTGTATTATTGGTTTAATGGGTTGCAATAAAGGAGATGATTCAAGAGGTTTTACAGGAGAAGAAAATTTTTATATAACAAATAAAACTGGTGAATCTTTTAAAAGTGCAGATTTCAAAACAGTAGTATCTATGTCAAATATATCTTTTCAAGATTCTTTAATTGAAGATGGTTTTGAGATGAGAATAAAAATGCCAAATGCAAAAGATTTAAAATTTGATATTATATTAATAGATGAAAAAGGAAATGAAAAAGCAACATTATCTGATACAAAAACTTTTACTGATAAACCAATTAAAGCAAATTTAATAAAAAAAGGAAATGAATATAAATTAGAATATAAAAAATAGGAGGGTATATAACCCTCCTTCTTTTAAATTTTATTAAAATCAAAAATAACGACATTTACATAGAGTTTTTCATTTTCTTTATCATATGTATTCTCAACACCACCATTGATAATTTCAATTCTGTCCTTATCTTGAAGTTCTTTTGCTTTTTCAAAAGCATTTCCAACAAAACGAGCTCTCCAGCTCATATTTGTATAAGTATCATCTTGATTTTTCTTTCCTGTTGATAGATTACATTGTACTTGTTTTTCTTTTACCTCTACTTGAAATACTGTACCTCTTGAATTTTTAATGTTTAACATAATTTTAATTCCTTTCTTTTTTAGTTTTAATCTGTCTTTCATTATACAAAAAACAATTTTGTTTTATAACTTGTTTTTATTATAACATATTTTATAAATTTTTTCAATATTTTTACAAAAATAATATTTTTTTTTCTTTTATTCTATAATAAAGAGAAAATTATTTTTATATACATAAGGATTTAGGAGGATTACAGATGAAAAACCAACAATTAGAAAAATATGATGTGTTAATTGAAACATCAAAAGCTGAAATTTCAGAAATGGAAAAAACTCTTTTTGGAGAAATCGGATTAAAAATGTCAGAAAAAGAATATGATAAATATTTTGACAAAATGGTAAGAAAAAAGAAAAAATTATCAAAACTCCAAAAAGAACGAAGAGTTCTGTATTCTAAACTTTTAGGTTATACAGAAACAGAAAAAATCAATGCAAACATGATTAAAACTTTATGTTTATAATTTCAAAAAAGCAGTCTAATTTTTAGACTGTTTTTCTTGTATAAAGAAATAAAATGTGTTATAATAAAAAAAGAATATATAAAGGAGGATATTATTTGACAGCTTATGAAATAATTATGTGTTTTATTATTTATTCTTTTTTAGGATGGGTAATGGAAAGTATTTATTGTTCGTGTAAAGAAAAAACAATCATTAATCGGGGATTTGTAAATGGTCCATTTTGTCCGATTTATGGAACTGGAGCTTTATTGGTTCATTTTTTCTTTCAAAATATAAAAGATAATGAGTTTTTATTATTTCTTAGTGGCATGATAGTGATGTCAATTTTTGAATATATAGTGGGATTTTTATTAGAAAAATTGTTTGGTTGTAAATACTGGGATTATTCTCATGTAAAATTTAACTACAAAGGAAGAATTTGTTTAGTAAATTCGATTATCTGGGGTCTATTAACAATTGTTTTACTTTACATTTTAGAACCTTTAACATTATATTTTTTACATAAAATACCAGTAAATTATGGAATAAAATTCATTAAATTTTGGATTATTTATTTTACTTTTGATTTTTGTTACACAGTTTTTTCATTAATTCATTTTAAAGAAAAATTACAAGAATTTATGAAAAAACAAATTGAATTTTTAGAAGAATTGAAAAAAGAAAAAAGTCTTGAAAATTTTAAAATTTCTACAAAAAACGAATTTTTTACTAAAATAATCCTTGAAAATAATAAAGAAAAATTAAAAAATAAAGAATTAATTGAAAAATTTTCAGAATTATTAAAAATGAAAGATAATTTAAATAAAGTTGAAAAAAGAATTTTAGAAATGATAAATAAAAAATAATATAAAAATGTATGATATATAAAAGAAAAGAAAGGAGAAAAATAAATGGATTTCAATTATTTAGAATATTTAGATTTTTCAAATCGTTCCCCATTTATGATAGTTGTATTAATTGTTTGGGTTCTCGCTTTAATTTTAGCAAATATTTACATTAGGATTAATTTTCTTAAATCCTATTTTTTCTTTAATCCTTGGTTTTGGAAACTCTCGATATATTGGACCAAATGCCTAAGCCTTGTATATACAAGGCTTTTTATATTTTTATTTCTTTTTTTATATAATAAAAAGGAAATAAAAACTATTTTTAAAGGAGGAAATAAGATGAATGAGTATTCGTGAAAATTATGAAAAATATGGAGTATCTTGTTATTATAAAAATCATGCAAAGGAATATGTAAATCCTCATAAAGACATTATTCAAGATTTATTGCTATATGCAAAGAAAAATTGGAAGTTAGGAATAAATTTATTAGATTTATGTTCTGGTTCTGGAGAAGTAACTGAAGTATTTCAAACAGAAAATATTGTTGGTTGTGACCCATATACCTATGAAATATATACAAATAAAACACAGAAAATTTGTTATAAAAAATCTTTTAAAGATATTGTCGAAAGTGGTTTAGAAAATAATTATGATACTATCATATGTTCATTTGCAATGCATTTATGTGAAGAATCAATGTTACCAATGTTACTTTGGCAATTAAGTCAAAAATCAAAACAATTATTGATTCTTAGTCCACATAAACGACCCAATTGTAATGGTATTTATAATTGGAAATGTATTCATGAATTAAAAAAAGAAAAAGTAACTATGAAGTTATATAAGAATGGAGGAAAAATATATGACTAAAAATGAATTTTTAGAAAAAATGGATAAAGTAACTGAACTTTGTTTTGAACTTTTAGATGAAGCTCCTGAAGAAGGAGAATATTCTAATGTTGTAGATGATTTTTTTGCAGAATGTGCAAATATGATAAATGCCATTGAAAATTTAAAAGATTCATATTTATTAGAAAAAGAAGAGGTTTAAACCTCTTCTTTTATTGTGAAATAATATAATATTTTGCTAAACCATCTGAAGACTGAATTGAAAGTTTCAAATTATTTTCTTTTATAAAATTATTTAAAGAATAAATCATATTTTGCAACATCTGGTGATAAGTCTCAAAATAATTAAGACATTCAATAATATTATTTGAAAAATTTCCAGTATACATAAATTGAATTTTTCCAAATGTAATTGATTTAAAGTCTTTTTCATCTGTAACATCAAAAGAAAATAATTTACCTTTTTTAATCATTCTTTTTAAATATTCCTCTTTTATCCATTCCTGAAATTTTTTTTCTAATTCTACAATTTCATTCGGTGATAAATGTTTATTATAAATAATTTTCATATATTTTTCCTCCTATAGTAATTTACTTTCTTCAATTTATTTTCATCAAATGGGTCATAAACAATTTTTCCAGGACAAATCTGAACTTTTCCATATTTAAAATATTTTATCCAAAAATCTCCATTTTCTTCTCCTTCACCTTTTAATACAAACAGAACACTTGGAAATTGTTGTGATAAAACTAGCATTTCTTCTTGATGTTCATACCAACGATAACTATCTTCTAAAACTAAATTATAAAAAACTCCAGAAGTATCACAATCTAAAAAATCATTTGAATTTTTTATGTTTTCTAACAATTCTTCACAAAATGGATAACATAAATTTTTTTCTTTTATAAACTGAAAAATTTCATCAATGTTTAGATTTTCATTATCTCTAATTTGTAATTCAAAATTTGTCAAATATCCCATCTCTTTTCCTCCTTAAAAATTTTTCTTTAATTTCTTTATATTATAGAATATCTTCTCTAAAATAATTATACTAAATTTCTTGTCATATGTAAATAATTATGATATAATAAAAAAAAATGAATTAAGGAGTGATATAAAATGAGTGTTTGTTTTCACTTAATGAAACCTATTATAAATGTGGAAATGTTATGTTCTCCATATGAAAAAATGAAATTAAAAGAATATAAAGAATTAGAAAAAGAACATCCAGATATGAATGATAATATATATAATGATTTATTTGATAGAGACTGGAGAGATGGATATAAATATGATTATATTGATATTTCTTATTATAATTCTATTTGTAAAAACAACAAAAAGTCTAGATTAAAAAAACAAATAGAAAAATTAAATAAATTTTGTCCTAAATTACTTGAAACAAGACATGGATATACCTATAAATATATTCCAGTAAATCATGTTTTATATTATCAAGGATGGAACTTAAAAAATAGATTTTTTAAAAAAGCAGTTACAATTTATATTTGTACAACAAAAGAAGAAATGATTGGTTTTCTAAAAAAATACTTAGACTTTAAAAATCAAAAATCTAAACAATTAATGAAAGATTTTATTGATAATTGGGAAGATGGAATGATTTTTGAATGTTCTTGGTAACAAAAAAGAAGAAGATTATTTTCTTCTTCTTTTTATATTTTGTAAATGTTTTAATTCTTTTTTTGGAATATAACAACCAAATAATTTTACCTCCTCATCCTTTAATTTTAAAGTGTATTCCCAATTTACATCATATACAAGCGTTTCTTCTGGTAATTCTGCCTCCCAACAAGGAACTAACTCTTTTAAATGATTTAAACTCTGATTGTTCTTATAACCATCAATGAACACCCAAATACCTTCTTGTAAATTTTCTATATGTTTTTTATAGAAAGGAACTAATTGATTATGTTTTTTTTCAATTTCGTATTTTAGATGTTCTGGGAAATCGTTAAAGTCTTTATCAAAACCACCATTAAGATGATAATAAACATCTTGCATATGATTGGTTTGTTTTTGAGGTTTAAAGCCATTTTTCGAATATCGAATTACTTTTATCATCATATTTTTCCTCCTAATAAATAAACAAATTTTTCTTATTATATTATATATTTTTTCTATATTATTAAAAAGAGAATTTAAATAAAGGAGTGATTTTTATGAAAAATATTAATATTTATCTTTCTGATAAATACAAAAATAAAGCTTATAAAAAAATAGAAGATGGCATTTATAAGCACAGATTAAATTATGTAATATCTTTATCCTTCACACAAGAACCAGAATTTTTTGAAGGAGAAAATCCAAAGGATATTTCTTGTTATCCATTAAAAGATATTGCTGATGAATTTTCTTGTTTTATTTCTGATTTTTATGATGAATTAAATAAAAAAAGTACTGAATTTTGTTATGTTGAATTTTCAAGCATGAAATTAAAAAATATAAAAAAAATAAAATCAATAATTGGAAAACATGTTTATAATATAGAAAAAAATAATGAAATTGAATTCATAATTGAATAAAAAAAAGGACACAGGTATATACCTATGTCCTTTGAGTCTACCTCCTCTTCTTGTTTTTTTTCTTAGAAGTAGTCTTTTTAGACTTCTTCTTTGGTTTACAGTTCCAAAAAACTGCAACACTTACAAGAATTAGAATGAAGCCTCGAACCATTGTCTGAATCCAGATGTTCTGAACAATGTTGAGAAATGGTTCTGCAATTTCAAATGCAGTTTTCAACATTGTAAAGAAGGCACCAAAAGCGAGAATGGTTTCATGGGTTTTCCTCGTCATGTAAATACCTCTCCTCCTGTATTTCACCCATCTCTCTAATGGTCACGATATTATATTATCGTTTAAGACCAACCAATTAGAGCATTCCTTACATTATATAAATTATCACAAAAATAATAACTTTTTATTTTTATTATTCTTTTATTTTTTATAAACACATTATTTAGTAATGTACAAAATTTATTACACAATATCTAGTATAAAATATCGTAAAATATTCAAATTTTCAATAAAAAAACTTAATAAAATTTTCTCATATATTAAATAAAAAATTGTATAATATAGAGAAAGTAAAAAATATAAAAAAAAGAGGAAAAAAGTTGAAAGGAATCTGTTATAATAATAGTACCCTTTCAAAAATGATGAAAAAAGGAGGCAAAAACATCATGAAAAAAATGAAAGAACTAAAATGTAGAAAAAGAAGTGGAGAGGTAGTAGACTTTAATCTCTCCAAAATTACAAAAGCAATGGGAAAAGCATTCGTTGCTTGTAATGTACATGTAACTCAGGAATTATTAGAGTTATTGACTCTAAGAACTGTAGCTCATTTAACTCCAGTTGTAGCTGACAATGTAGTAGATATTGAACAAATTCAGGATTCAGTAGAAAACACATTATCAGAATCTGGCTTTGTTCAGGTAGCCAAATCATATATGAATTACCGAAATGAACATTTTAAAGCTAGAAACATGGAAAATACAATGTTAGATTATAAAGACATTGTAAATAACTATTTGGGAGATTTAGATTGGAGAGTAAAAGAAAATTCTACAGTTACAAAATCTCTCGGAGGGTTAATCTTAAGTAATTCAGGAGCAATTACAGCAAATTATTGGTTATCTGAAGTATATGACCCAGAAATTGCAAATGCACATAGAAATGCACAAATTCATATTCATGATTTATCTATGTTATCTGGATATTGTGCTGGATGGTCATTAAAACAGTTAATTGAAGAAGGACTTGGAGGAGTTCCAGATAGAATTACTTCATCTCCAGCAAAACATTTAACTACTTTATGTAATCAAATGGTGAATTTTTTAGGAATTATGCAGAATGAATGGGCTGGTGCTCAGGCATTTTCATCTTTTGATACTTATCTTGCTCCATTTGTAAAAGTGGATAATTTAAGTTACAAACAGGTGAAACAAGCAATTCAGTCATTTGTGTTTGGAGTAAATACACCAAGTAGATGGGGTACACAAGCACCATTTACAAATGTGACATTAGATTGGACAGTACCTGCTGATTTAAAAGATAGAGCAGCTATTGTAGGTGGAAAGGAAATGGATTTCACTTATGGAGATTGTAAAAAAGAAATGGATATGGTAAATAAAGCATTTCTTGAAATTATGATTGAAGGAGATGCAAATGGAAGAGGATTTCAATATCCCATGAATGTATCGTGGCTTTAAATCGTGAGATTTATCGAATAAGAAGGTGAACCTATACATATAGGGTGTACATTGAACATAAAAAATATGGAATTACAGGAAATGGTAATTTGTCAATGTGCTAACAGGGAATGGCTCTTTAAAAAAAATTTAAAAACCAAATCGCTGTGCTAAGTTTAACAAAAGAAAGGATATATAATATAAGTAAAGCAACAATACGAGATATTATATTAAAAAGAACTTGGAAAATATTTGTTAATAAATGTGAAACGACTATCCCATTGGAGGTGAAATTCCTCAACAGGAGTAGGGGTTAGGCGAAATTCCTAACTGGGTGAAAATCCCTTAAATCGAAGTGCCTTCCTTCTCTTTTAGAGAAGATGATATAGTCTAGTCCGAAGTATTTAAATACTTGTTAAAGTACTACGAAAGTAGCGGTGTAATCGCCCAACATATTCCATTACCAATGATTTTGATTGGAGTGAAACTGAAAACAACAAATTATTATTTGAAATGACAGCAAAATATGGAACACCATATTTTTCAAACTATATTAATAGTGATATGGAACCAAATGATGTAAGAAGTATGGCTATTTTAGGAACGCAAGAAGTAATTTATCAGGATGAATTTGGTAGAGTTTCAAAAAATGAAATTAGACATCTTGTAAACAATTGGATTAAAGCTGATGAAGATGACAAACCAACATATAAGATGTTAATGAATGGAGAATTTATTGATGTCATTGATATGTTTGAAGTTCCTTATGAGAAATATGACAACTATGTTTCTATTTCTTTAGAAAATGGATATACACAACCTTTCTCTTATGAACACAAATGTCCAATTATTCGTGATGGTGTTTATATGGAAGTAGAAAGTCAAACATTACAAAAAGGTGATAAGTTCCTTGTTGCAAGAAAACCTTATAGTGAATCTAAAATTGGAGATTATATGTCTGGAAAAATTTTAGGTTATTATATTGCTGAAGGTTGGATAAATCACAATGATTGCGAACTTGATTTTGCAATTAATATCGAGAAAAAAGAAATTGTAAATGAAATTGTATCTTATTTTGAAACATTAGGTTGTAGAACTCGTGTAGAGAAAAAAGATGAAGTAAATATTTACAAAGTATTTGTATTTGGAAAACAAGCAACTGGTTTTGTATCAAATTTTGTTTCTGGTAAAAAAGCAATTGAAAAGAAACTTAAGACAACAGTTTATGATACTTCTGTAGATTTTCGAAGAGGTATTTATGATGGATATTTAGCAACTGATGGTAGCGAAAAAAATAAAGTTTTTGCTCATACAACAAATAAACAGTTATGCAAAGATTTTATTGTTTTAGCAGCAACTATTGGAAAATCTTTTAAATATCAAATCAATAAAAATAATTCTAGATATTTTAAAGAAGACAAATCAGACAAAGAAACATTTACAAGTTATAAACTTTATTTGAATGAATTAGAACATTATAACGATGAATACGATATGGTAGAAATCAATGAAGTAAATTTAATTCCTTCAAGAGCTAAAAAAGTATATAATTTTACAGTTGATACAAAAGACCACTTATATACACTTCCAAATGGACTTATTACACATCAATGTTGTCGCTTGCGTTTAGATTTAAGAGAACTTCGTAAAAAATCTGGTGGTTTCTTTGGAAGTGGAGAAAGTACTGGTTCAGTAGGAGTTGTTACAATCAATCTCCCACAAATTGCTTATTTAGCAGAAGATAAAGAAGATTTCTATAATCGACTTGACAATTTAATGGATATTTCTGCAAGGTCATTGAAAATTAAAAGAAATAAAATTACAGAACTCCTTGAAGCTGGTTTATATCCATATACAAAAGCATATCTTGGAACATTTAACAATCATTTTTCTACAATTGGTTTAGTAGGAATGAATGAAACAGGATTAAATGCAAAATGGTTACAAAAAGATATGACACATAAAGAAACTCAAGAATTTGCAAAAGAAGTTTTAAATCATATGAGAGAAAAACTCTCTGATTATCAGGAACTTTATGGTGATTTGTATAATCTTGAAGCTACACCTAAATAAAATTGGGTAAACATGGTGAACCTATAGAATGTAGGGTGTGTATTTAAAAATTAAAGATAGAATGTATTAATTTTAAATATGCTATCGGTATCAGTTGAATAAGACTGCTATATAAAGTGTTACAACAAGATATATAGCCTTTTACTATACATAGTAATTGACCACAGACGAAGTAGCTGACTAAGAAAGGCTAAGGTGCTTATTTTTAAGCATAGCTGCTAATACCGAGCTAAGTTAAATAAAGAAATAATTTATTTAAAAAGTGTAACGACTATCGAAAAGCAATTTTTAATAATTGACTAAGTAGAGTAGGAGTGGTGTCAAAGACTACATAGTATGTATTAATTACATATTACCCAAGTGCCATGCTAATTAAGAAGAAGTCTTAATTAGAAGAGATAGTCTAGTCCCTTTTAAATTTGTCGAAAGACAGGGTATTTCGGCTGAGTCAACATCTTATCGTTTTGCAAAACATGATAAGAAAAACTTTGAAAATATTATTACTTCAGGAGAAGGAGAGAATATTTTCTATACAAATAGTTCTCATCTTCCAGTAGGTTTTACTGATGATATTTTTGAAGCTTTAGATATTCAAGATGAACTTCAAACATTATATACTTCTGGAACTGTATTTCACGCATTTATGGGTGAAAGATTACCAGATTGGAAGTCTACAGCTAATTTAGTTCGAAAAATTGCTGAAAATTATAAACTTCCTTATTATACAATGTCTCCAACTTATTCCATTTGTAAAGAACATGGATATATTAAAGGAGAAGAATATACTTGTCCTATTTGTGGAAAAGATACTGAAGTTTATTCTAGAATTACTGGTTATTATAGACCAGTTAAAAATTGGAATACAGGAAAATCTGAAGAGTTTAAAGAAAGAAAAGAATATTCTTTTAATAAAACTCAGGAAACTTTAGATGAACCTGAAGAGTTTGTATGTGAATCTTGTCAGGTTTCTAATGAAATTGAAAATGAAACAGAAACAAAATCAATGAATGATTTTAAAGATGGAGATTATTTATTTACAACTAAAACTTGTCCAAATTGCACTTTTATTAAAACGAAATTTGCAGAAATGAATGTTAATGTAAATGAATTAGATGTAATGAATTATAGAGATTTAGCTATGTCTCTTAATATTATGTCTGCTCCAACACTTGTTCGAGTAAAAAATGGAAAAGTTGAAGCTCAAGCAAGTGGAGTTCCAAATATTCTTAAGTTATTCTAATTTTAAGTGAGGGAAATATTTCCCTCGCTTTTTTTATTTTTCTTATTTTTTTTAATATAATAAATTGTAAAAAATAAATAATAAGCGTTTTTATGTAAATGTAAGTCTTAATATTAGGAGGAAAAAAGAATGAAAAAATTCACAGTAAAAAAATTTTTAAATGATGGAAAAATTGTAGAGTATGCGGTTTTTGAAGATAAAACAAAAAAAGAAATCCATATTGATGAAAAATATGGAAAGTATTTTTATGTTGGAAATTCTTTAAATAACTCTAAAACAATTTTTAAAGAATCTTTTATAGGAAGAATTGCTGATGCAGTTCAAACTATTAAAAATGGTGATGGAGATTGTATTCAGGAAACAACACTCTTTGGAAGAGTTATTCATGTTGTATATTTCAGTGATAGAAAAATTGGTGAAAAACTTAGAAAACAATCTCTTGAGGGATGGAAAGATACTCAATTTGGCTGGACAATTGAATTTGGAAATAAAAATTCTTTTAGCGGTTTTTCACCAATTAATTCTAAAGGAAATCCATTAGGATACAATGATAATCATTTAACTTATCAAACATTTTCTACTGAAGAAGAAGCTAGAAAAAAAGTAGAATCCTATTTGGAAGAAGCTAGAAAAATAGCTACAGAATTAATTGAAAAAAACAAGAACAAAACAAAAGAAGAGAGAGAACTTAATACAAATAATCTCCTAGATACTTTTGAAGCAAACGATGAATTATTTTCTATTGTTTGTGAGTTTGTTTTTGATTTAGTAAATCAAGACTGTTCTGATTTCAAAAATTCAGAAAAAAAACTCTCTGACTATGGGTTTAGAATTATTCAATGTATTATTCCAAAATCCGAAGAAATTGCTGAAAATGAATTAAAAATTAAAGCAAGAGAGTTGTATATGTATTTTAGGATTCAAAAAAATCTAGAAATTAAAGAAGAAATATTTTTAGAGGTTTTTGAATATTTTGAAAAAAATAAAGAAACTTCATTAAAAGTTTCTGATTTAATTTCTAAAGCTATGAAAAAATGTAGATTAATGTTTTTGACTTCAGAAGATATGTCAAAAATTTATTATACATGGAATAGCTAATAAAATAGGGTGGAATTATTCCACCCTATTTTAATTCTTTATAATAATTTTCAAAAGCCAAATATACATCATTGGCAAAAACTCTTTTATCTATATAATCTATATATTCTGTTTCATTCATACATTCTTCAGATAATGAGAGTTTCTTTTTTAGAAAAGAATTATAACTTTTTAAATTTTTGAATTTTTTAATTTTGCTTTCTTCACATGGATATTCATAACTATACCAATCAGCAAATTCCTCAAAAAATTCATCAATATCAGAAGTTTTACCTCTAACATCTATAAAATTTCCATTATTATCTTCACACCAAGCATGAATACAAATATTTGTATTATCATAAAGATAACAAATTTTATAACTTGGATTATAAAATTTTAATACTTCTGCAAATATATAACAATATCCATGTAATAAGATATGTATATCTCCACAAATAGTATTTTCTAAAAATTCAAATCCAAGTTCTTCATCCAACTCTTCTTCTAAATTTTTTCTTTCATCATAAAAACTCATATTATTAAACTCCTGTAACAAAAAGTTCTAAGTTTGACTTAACAAAATGATTATAATAAATCCTTAAAACTTTTCTTGACACTTTATTAACATTTAAATATTTTTCAACTTTTTGTTTTATCTCTGTTAGCCTTTCTTTTTGCATATCACATAAACAATCCAAGCTATCCATATATAAACATTCTCTATATGACTTACTTGCTATTTCATGATAAGTTTCATATTCATCTTCTGTCAAATATAAAGATAAAAGAAATGATAAAATTGTTGATGATAAAATTTGAAAAACAAATAAAAAAATGAGTGCTAAAGCGATTATTGTAGGTGTTCCAAATAATATAAAAAAGATAATTGATGAAAATTTTTCAATATTAAAAAGAAAAATCGGTATAAATAAGAAACCTCCAATCGTTAACATTAAGTTTCTTAAAGGTTTTTTTTGGTATTTTTTCATTCTTTTTTTCCTCCTAAAAATAAAAATATATAGTTGTACTATATATTTTATTAAAGTTTTTTATAAAAAATAAAAAAGAGAAAGATAAACTTTCTCTTTCTTATACTTTTCGCCCCACAAAGTAACAAGAGACCATTCACTCGATTATTTCATTTATCTCTTCCCCACTTTATGCTGTATACAACATATTTTGCATCATCAGATGCAACTTTTTTTGAATATTCTTTATATATTATACAATTCTATTTATTGATATTCTTTATTTTGTTCCAATAATTTTGATATGCAATTTCTGTTTTGTTTGATTGAGGAATATAATATTCTTTTTCTTCTTGTAAATACTCTTGTTTTATCCAATGATTTTCATAATTATGTGGATATTTATATTCGATTCCATGAGTTAATGTAATTGCTCCTTCATAATGAGAATCTTTTAGATAATTAGGAATTTCTTTATAATTTCCATTTTTTATATCTTCTAAAGCTTTATCAATTGCTAAATAAACAGAATTTGATTTTGGTTGTAAACAAAGAAAAATTACAGCTTCAGCTAATGGTAATCTAGCTTCTGGCATTCCTAATAATAAAGCACTATCTACACATGATTTTACTACTGAGATTGCTTGTGGATTAGCTAAACCAACATCTTCACTTGCAACACATAATATTCTTCTACAAATATCATTTAAAATTCCTTCTCCTGTTAATAATCTAGCTAAATAATGAAGTGCTGCATTTGTATCAGAACCTCTCATAGACTTATGAAAAGCTGATAATAAATCATAATGATTATCACCATCTTTATCATAATTTATTTTTACAGAAGCAACTTCTTTTGCATTTTCTAAAGAAATAATAACTTCTTCTTTTGTTAATCCCATATAAAAACATAACTCTAAGTTATTTAATGAATTTCTTACATCTCCATTTGAAATTTCTGATAAATAGCTTAAAGTTTCTTCTAATTGAGATTTTTTTGAAATTTTTACATGATGTTTTTCACATAATAATTTTAAAACTCTTTTTAAATTTTTATTAATATCTTCTTTTTGTATTGCTTTAAATTCAAATAAAACACAACGACTAATCAAAGCTTTATAGATTGTAAAATAAGGATTATCAGCAGTAGAAGCAATTAATGTTATATCTCCCATTTCTACACTCTCTAAAATTAATTGTTGTGTTTTTTTATTTAAATATTGAATCTCGTCTATAAAAACTAACAATGAATTTTCTTTTTTTGATATTTTAATCATTTCTTTTATTTCTTCTGTTGATGTTTTCACTCCATTTATTTCGTAAAAAATTTTATCACTCATTTTTGCTAAAATTTTTGCTAATGTAGTTTTTCCTGTTCCTGGTGGTCCATAAAAAATCATATTAGGAATAAAATTATTTTCTATAAATCTAGAAATAGGTTTTCCTTTTCCTAACAAATGTGTTTGTCCTATCATATCTTCAATTTTTTCTGGTCTATAATCATTCGCTAATGGCATTCTTTTCCCTCCTTTATGTTTTTATTATACCATAAATCAAATTTTATTACAATGTTTTCATTGTTTTTTCTAGATTTTTATGATATAATTTAGAAAAAATAACAGTAAAATATCAGGAAGATAACAAGAGATAAGGACATCATAATTGATGAGAAAGGAAAATATGGAAAATAATGAATTAAGTAAATTAACAACTAGAGAATTTACTGATAATCTAAAAAGTATTAGAAGTAAATTAGATACAATGGCATTAAAATGTTATGCTGGATTAACTGAAATGGAGGCTAAAATCAACATTATTAATGAAGATTTCAAAACCAGATATCAATATAATCCAATTCATCATGTAGAATCAAGAATAAAAAGTCCCGAATCAATACTAAAGAAAATGTTGAGAAACAATTATCCTTTAACACCTGAATCTATGAGTGAAAATATAAAGGATATTGTAGGAGTTCGAATTGTTTGTTCTTTTTTAACTGATATTCCTTATTTAGTTCAATTTATTAAAGTAAATAATGATATTGAAGTATTAGAAGAACAAGATTATATTCAAAATCCAAAATCAAGTGGTTACAGAAGTTATCATATGTTGGTTAGATTACCAGTTACATTAACTACTGGAAAAGAATATATTACAATAGAACTTCAATTAAGAACAATTGCAATGGATTTTTGGGCAAGTTTAGAACATAAATTAAATTATAAATTTGAAGGTTATGTTCCTGATAATGTAAAAACTGAATTAATTGAATGTTCTCAAATTGTTAATGACCTTGATGAAAAAATGCAAACATTGAATAACATTATTAAAGATGCAAATTCTTAATATTTTTACCATCCTATAAACATAGGATGGTATTTTTTCTTTTTCTTTTTTACATTTTATGATATAATAAAAAAGAAGGATGGTGAAGTTATGAATAAAGTTTTAAAGATATTATTTGGAAGAACCTTTTTATTTTTAATTGCTATTTTTATACAAGTTATGTTTTTATTTTTTTTAATTACTTCCAAACAATATTCTAGTATATTTATATATACATTAATAGGTATTTTATCAGGAATTTTATCAGCATATATTATAAACAGTAAATCAAAAGATTCTTTTAAAATAACATGGATATATTTTATCTTATTATTTCCAGCTTTTGGGTCATTATTTTATATTTATACCTATTCACAAGGTTGGTCTAGAAAATGGAACAAAAAAATACAAAATACAAGAAAAATTATTAATGAATTTATTGAATCTAAACAAAATTGGTTTTCACATAAAAAATATATGATTGAATTAAAAAAGGAAAATAAAGAAATTTATCAATTGGCAGATTATATCTATCAATCTGATAATTATCCTTTATATCGTAATACTAAAATAAATTATTATTGTTCTGGAGAACATGTTTTTTCTCAAATTTTAGAAGATTTAGGTAATGCAAAAAAGTTTATTTTTATTGAATATTTTATTATTAAAAATGGAGATTTTTGGAATTCTATTTTGAAAATCTTAAGACAAAAAGTAAAAGAAGGTATTGAAGTTTTTTTAATTTATGATGGAATGATTGAAATTTCATGTCTTTCTTCTTCTTATAAAAAAGAATTGGAGTCTTATGGTATTAAAGTATTAATTTTTAATCCTATAATGCCAACTTTATCAACAATTCAAAATTATAGAGACCATCGAAAATTAATTATCATAGATAATGAAATTGGTTTTACTGGAGGTATTAATTTAGCAGATGAATATATTAATAGAATAAAAAGGTTTGGTTATTGGAAAGATAATGCAATTCGATTAGAAGGAGAAGCTGTTAATAGTTTAACACTAATTTTTTCAAGAGCTTGGAATACAAATAAATCAAAAGAAGAAATTTATCAATTTTACCAAAAATATTTGATACAAAACAATAAAATTAAAAATAATTCTTATGTTTTACCTTATGGAACAAATCCTTTAGATGGTGAACCTGTTGGAGAAAGAATTTATCAAGATATATTAAATACTGCTAGAGATTATGTTTATATTATGACTCCTTATTTAATTCTAGATGAAACTATGATTTCTACTTTATGTTATACTGCTAAAAAAGGAGTTTGTGTAAAAATTATTATGCCAGGAATTCCAGATAAAAAATATGCTTTTTGGTTGGCTCATACTTATTATCAAGAATTATTAGATTATGGAGTTGAAATTTATCAATATGATAAAGGTTTTGTTCATACCAAAATGGTAATTTCAGATAATAATGAAGCAATTACAGGTTCTATTAATTTTGATTATAGAAGTTTTTATTTAAACTTTGAAAATGCTGTTTATCTTTATAAAGATGAATCTATTTCTGATATGAAATTAGATTTTTTGCAAACTTTAAAAGATTGTACAAAAATAAAAAAAGAATATTTAAAAAATTTACCAATTTATGAAAAAATTTTTGGAAAAATATTTCGATTATTTGCTCCTCTTATGTAATTTATAATAAAAGCATATAATAGAAATGAAGTTTATAAAGAAAAAAATGGAGGAAAAAAAGAATGAAAGTTACAAATACTTATTTAGATTTTGGTTTAATTATGACTTGGGGAATGTCTGAATTTCTTACTGAAAAAGTTTCTATAAAAAAATTAAAAACTTTTTGCAAATTTTTAAAAGAAAATCGAGAATATTTTCAATATTATCAAGTAGGATTATTGTTAAATTCAACAAAACTTTGGATGGATAATTCAAAAAATAAATCATTAAAAGATTATGATTTAATAAAAGAAGAGTTGTTAGATTTTAACAAAGAAATGTTTAAAGGTTCTGTTTATTTATTTTTAAGAAAAGAAGAACAATTAAAACAATTGAAAACCTTTGAAATAAAAGATGAAAATACTTATCTTTCTCTTTTAGAATTAGCAGTAAAAAATTCTTTAAATTCAATTCAAATGTTAACCTTTGTTTTACCAAAATATATTAAAAACAATTGGAATTCACTTCCTGATAAAACAATAACAACTATTTTTGAATTTGTTGAAGAAACAAATTTAAAGAATAAAGACAAACAATATTGGGAAGAAATTCTTGAAAATTAAAAGAGGGGAAAACCCCTCTTTTTAATTATACATAAAATTCCATCATATCATCTAATCTTAAACAACCTAATAAATAGTTTCCAGCACATCCACAATCAATACCAATTTTTTGATTTCCATGATAGAAACGATGCTTTCTGCAATTTTCTAATTGTTCATCATTCATTAAATCTTTAGACCAAATAAATTCAGGAATATAAGATGTCATTGTATGACCAAAGAGAATTGTTGTATCTGGAATTGTTTGATGTGATTCCAAAAAACCTTCTCGAATCCATAAATGGTCTTCTTTGCGAATATTTTTCTCTAATAATTCTTCAATTGTATAATTAGGATGTAAATACAAACCTGCATGAATTAATAAATATTTTTTATCATTTACTGTAAGAAATTTATAATCATCTTCTTTTTTTATGTATTCATAGATTTCCTTTTGTTCTTTTTTACTTAAAAGCATAAATGATGTAATTGTTGGATGAGCTCCATTATTTAACCATAAATCTAAAGTAAAACCATCAAGGTCATCTTGTGATTTACAACCTTTTTCTATATATTTTTTTATTGTTTCTATCATCATTAATTCATGATTTCCTTTTAAAACAATTATATTTGGTTTCTTTATAATTTCTTTATAAATATCTATTCCAAATTGACCTCTATCTATTACATCTCCAATTATATATAATGTATCATCTTTACTAAAATTTATTTTTTCTAACATTTTATGCCATTTATAAATTAATCCATGAATATCACTTAAAACATATGTTGCCATAATTCACTCCTCCTTATTTTTTATATTATAGAAGAAATTACACTTATTTGTAAACTTTTTTGTATTACTTTACTTTTTGAAATTGTGAAAATAAGAAATATAAGAATTAACAAAGACTTTTATTATAGAAAGTTAGCCCTTGTTAATACAAAGGCTAAAGATTTATTTTTTTAAAATTTCTTGAACTTTTTGATTAATTAATTTTCCATCTGCTTTACCTTTCAATTCTTGCATCACAGTTTTCATAATTAATCCTCTATTATTTTTATCTCCTATAGAGTTAATTATTTCTTCAATTTTTTGAGTTAATTCTTCTTCTGTCATTTGTTTTGGAAGATAACTCTTAACAATTTCTAATTTTAAAATGGTTTCTTTATATAAAGAACTATCAATTTTATTATTTTCTTCTAAAATAGTTTTTGTTTGTGTTAATTGTTTTAATTCTTTATTTAATGCTGTAATTACTACTTCATCAGAAATTTCTATATTAGATAAATCACCTTTTTCTTTAATGATTTTTTCCTTTGCTAATTCTTCAGATTTTCCTAAAATTAATTTTAAGACATCTTTCTTTATTGTATTTTTTTCTTTCATTGCCATTTTAATTTCTTGTTTAATTTCATTAATAATACTCATTTTTTTATTCTCCTTTTTTATGTTATATTATAACATATGAATACTTCTATTGTCAATAATAATCATCGTGTTGAGTTTTGTTATATTATAGGTTATAATATAATAAAGGAGGTTATTTACTATGAAATATAATGATTTAATTTATGAAAAAGCAACTGGAAAATTTTATGTTTATATTTGTTATCGACATGACTTGAATGTTCATGTCTTATGTCAAAACAATAAAATTAGAAATATAAATTTGAATAAATATATAGAAATTGATAAGGATAAATTTTATATTGATTACTGTTTTTCTTATGAAACAACGAAAATTTTCTTGAAAGATGAATTAAATGAAAAAATTAAAAATATCTCAATAAAAATTCCAGAAAAAATTTTACGAAAGAAAAAAATTTTAGAAAAACAATTAGCATGTATGAAAAAAATGAATGCTGATATTGAACATATTAAGAGTTGGGAAAGAGCAATTAGAAGAGAAAATAAAAAAATTGAAAAAAATAAACAAAGAAAAGAATCTTATAAAGAAGAATTAGAAAAAGAATTTCAAGAAAAATTAAATGCTTTAGAAACAAAAAGAAAAGAAAATTTATTAAATACTTTTTTTAGATAAAAAAAGATGGAGTTTTTCTCCATCTTTTTTATTATGAAAATAATTTTCCAAAAAGTCCTTTCTTTTTCGGTTCTGTAGCCTGAGCATTTGAGAAATTAGGAATATTTCCTTGAATCATACTTTGAACTTGTGGAAGAGCTAACCATTGAGGATATTCTGTTAATAATCTTCGATAAAGTTCATTATCATCAATTCTTTGGAAATCATTCAATGAGAAAAAGTCTGCATTATCTACATATCTTCCACTCATATCATCTAATTTCTTTAAAAAACTAAACTCTTCATCTCCAATACCAACAAATTGCCAGAAAATTGGATATTTAGAATATTCAGTCATAATATTTTTAGTCTCTGACTTATCAAAGTTATCTCCATCAGTAATAAACAATACATAATTTGGAAGATTTGCTGGTTCTTCTTGCATGTATTTTTTAGTAACATCCTTTATAACTGGAGCATAATAAGTTGTTCCCATATGATATTGCTTATCTAAAATTTCTCTTTGAACATATCCATAAAAATTATTAATTGTAATGTTAGGAAATCTACGAAAACCATCATCAAATGTCCATAATTCCATTTCTCCATTATCATCAAATTGCATTGCAATAGGAAGTAATCTTTCTAATACAGCTTGAACAGTTCCATTTCTGTAAAGTCTACCCATTGAACCAGAAAAATCCATAACAACAGCTACTCGTGATTTTTGAGTATTTAAAATTGGTTTTTCCATACAAAGAGAAATAATGTCTTTTTTTCTTAAATCAAGATTTACAAGTGATTGTTCTTTTGTTAAATTTAATTCCATAATAAAAATTTCCTTTCTATACTTGTTTTCTTATTTTATTTTAACACAAAAAAATAAAAAAAACAATAGAAATAAAAAAAATAATAGAAGTAGTTTACACTACTTCCATTAAATATTTTGCAACTTTTAATCCATTTGCACTGGCTTGAATTAATCCACGACTTAAACCTGCTCCATCTCCAACAGCAAACAAATGCGGAACTGTGGTTTCAAAATTAGAATTTACAACAACTTTATTAGAATAAAATTTTACTTCAATTCCATATAAAAGCGTTTCTTCTGATGCAACACCTGGAGCAACTTTATCCATTGCAAGTAACATTTCTTCAATATCTTTAAAAATTCTATATGGTAAAACTAATGTTAAATCTCCTGGGGAAGCATCTTTTAAGGTTGGTTGAATATTATTTCTATATAATCTTTCTGTTGTAGTTCTTCTTCCTCTCTTAAAATCTCCAAACCTTTGAACAATTGGTTTTCCATCTCCTAATAAATTAGCTAATTGAGCAATAGACTTTCCATATTCAATCGGAGAATTAAATGGTTCTGTAAAATTTTTAGAAACTAATAATGCAAAATTTGTGTTTTCTGTTAATTTTTCTTTTTCTGCATAAGCATGACCATTTACTGTTACTAATGGATTAGGTTCTCCATGATAATTTTCAATTGTAACTTCTCCTCCAGGATTTGTACAAAAAGTTCTAACTTTATCATCAAATGTTGGAGTATGTAATACAAGTTTCGCTTCATACATTGCATCATTTAATTCTTGCATAACTTCATTTCTAACTTCTACTCGAACCCCAATATCAACTGTTCCTACTTTTGTTTCAATATTTTTGTTTTGTTTACAGATATTATCAAACCATGAACAACCACCACGACCAACACCAACAACTACATTTTTTCCATAAATTTTATTTCCTGTTCCTATATCTTCTATAACTCCAATAATTTTATTATCTTCATCATAAAGTAAATCTCTAACTGATGTTTCAAAATGAATTTCTACTTTGTGATTTAATAGATATTCTTGTAATGCTGAAAATAAAACATATCCTCCATCAGAACCATAATGACGAACTGGACATTCTATCAATTTTAAATCTGCTCCAATTGCTTTTTTTCTAATATCTCTAATTTGTGGGGTTGTTTCATTTCCATATAATTCATTAGAGGCTCCAAGAGATAAATAGATATCATCCACTTCTTGAATTAACTTTCTACCTTCCTCAAATCCTACTATATTAAATAAATCACCACCAACACTTCCATCTTTTGTAAGTGATGCTTTTCCATCTGAAAAACTACCATTACCTCCAAAACCAGAAAGAATTGCACATTCTTTACAATTGACACATTTTCCAGTTATTCTTTTAGGACAATTTCGTTTTTTTATATTTTTCCCTTTTTCTATCATTAAAATTTTAGTTTCTGGTTTATTTTTAATTAAATAATACGCTGAAATAACATTTGCAACACCAGCTCCAACATAAATTACATCATAATTCATAATTAATCCTCCCTATTTGAAATATTTATCGTATATATTATAACAAATATTAAATAAAAAGACAAGTTCTAAAAAAATATTTACTATCTATTGTTTTTACAATGATTTTTTTATATAATATATTTATACAAAAAAAATAAAATATGGAGGTAAAAATATGGCGAAAAAAGTATATGGAGTGAAAAAGGGAACAAAAACAGGTATTTTTCACACATGGAAAGAATGTGAAGAATCTGTAAAAGGTTATCCAAATGCAATTTTTAAAGGATTTGCAACTGAAGAAGAAGCTAAAAATTGGTTAGAAGGTAATGATTGTGAAATCAAAAAAGAAACTTGTAAAATAAATAAAGATAAAATTGTTGTATTTGTTGATGGAAGTTATAATAAGGAAACAAATACAGCAGGTTATGGATTGTTAATTGCAAAAGGTGATGAAATTTTATTAAAAGATTTTTCTTCTTTTCAAAATCATCCATATAATGAATCTTGGAATGTTTTTGGAGAATTAAAAGGTACAATGAAAGCTATTGAATTAGCTGTTGCAAATGATTTTACAGAATTAATTATTGCTTATGATTATAATGGAATTGAAAAATTTGCAACAGGAGAATGGAAACCCGAAAAAGAATTGACTAAAGAATATGTTGAACTTATAAAAAAATATGAAAAGAAAATAAACTTATCTTTTGTTAAAATAAAAGCTCATGCAAGAGAAGAAGATGGAGGACATAAGTTTAACAAAGAAGTTGATAAATTAGCAAAAATTGCAGTTGGTATTTTATAAACAAATAAAAACTCTCAAATTTATTTTTGAGAGTTTTCTTGTTTTTGTAAATATTTTTTTATAATATACAAATCTTTTTCATAAATACATCCTGTTAATTTTTCAGATGAATATCCATTTTCAGTAAAATAAATAACTTTTAATGAATTCTTTGAGTAAAAAGAGCTTTCAAATTCTTTTAAAACACTAGAAAGTTCTTCATCTTTTTTCATAATTGTGAATCCCTTTTTATTTATTTTGTTACTTTCTAAAATATCTTTTATTTTTTTTGTTTTTGTATTTTTAGAAACAAAATTTGAAATTGTATAAATATCTATTACTTGTTTTAATACTCCATCTTCTACAACAGGTATTAATTCAATTTCTTTTTTATTCATTAATTCCAAAACATCAAAAGCTTTATCTGTTATTTCACATTTTACCATTTTTCGATAAGAAGTTGCAACATCAGATATATTTGTTAATTTTGATTTTAATTCCAAAATAATTTCATCTAAAAAATTCAATAAACCATCAGAAATAAGTAAAAAACTTGCAAAATCTGGATTGTGTTGAATATAATTTCTAGTAATTCTACAATAATACATTTTATTTTTCTTTAATGTATCTGTTTGTAAATCTTCATACCACTTAAAATTTGCATCATTTGGATAATCTTCAATTTTAGGTAATAATAATTCAATTGTTTTAAATTTTTGTATAAACAAATCGTATTTCATTTTATTATCCTTTCCAATTAATATTTTTTGTATATTGAAAACAATTTTCATCTACAAATTCAGCAAGTCTTGGATGACAACTACAAATATAATTATTTTTTTGTAAATTAGGTATTACTCTGTTTTGTGCATCTTTTCCCCATAATAACCATATTATTTCAGAATTTTCTTTTTCAATATATTGAATTAATTCTGTCATGAAATAAGTCCATAATAAGGTATGACTGTTTACTTCGTTAGGTTTAACAGTCAATGTTGCATTTAAGAATAATATTCCTTGTCTTTCTAAACTTAAAAACCAATCTTTTGGATTTTTAATTAAAAAGCTTTTATCTATAATTTTATTTCTTAATTCTTGTATTGTAATTTTTTCTCCAAAGTCATTCAAATAAATAGTCTTTAAAATGTTTCTAAGAGATGTTTGTTTAAATTTTTGTTCCCATGATGTTACACTATTTACTTCAAAACTTCTACCTGTAGCTTCAGGAATAATTTCATCATTTATTTTATAATAAGATGGATAAGGTTCCATACCAACTATAATATATTTTATTTTTGACAAATCTAAAGATAAAAATCTTAATACATTTTCTTCTTTAGGAAAATAATCAATAATTTCTTTTCCAATTTGTTTTTCAATTGTTTCTAATTCATTTACAATATCTGAACGAGAGATGAATTTCTTCCAACTTTTATGATAATTTGTGATAAACATATTAAAGTAATCCTTTCTCTTTTTTTATTTCAATTTGTAATTTATTTAATACATTCATTACTTCTAAAGGAGAAGAATTATTTAAATCAATTTCTAATAATTTTGTTATAAAAGATGTATCTTCTTTTTCAGTAATTTCAAATGATTGTTTTTCTGATTCTAATATTTTTAAAATTTCTGAAGCTCTACAAATAACTTCCATAGGTAATTTAGCCAATCCAGCTACATAAATTCCATAACTTTTATCTGCACATCCTTCAATAATTTTTCTTAAAAATTTTACTTCTCCTGCACTTTCTTCAATTTGTACAGTATAATTCTTAATATTTTCAATAGAATTTGTTAATTTTGTAAGTTCAAAGTAATGTGTTGCAAACAAAGTATGACATTGAATATTTTTTTGAATATATTCAATAATTGACCATGCTAAACTAATACCATCATAAGTACTTGTACCTCTTCCAACTTCATCTAAAATAATTAAACTATTGGTTGTTGCATGACTTAAAATTTGAGAAACTTCATTCATTTCTACCATAAAGGTTGATTCCCCTTTAGACAAATTATCACTTGCTCCAATTCTAGTAAATAATCTATCACAAATTGAAATGTTTGCCTTTTTACAAGGAACAAAACTACCAATCTGAGCCATTAAAGTAATTAATACTATTTGTCTCATATAAGTAGATTTTCCAGACATATTAGGACCAGTAATTAAATGAATTAAATTATCAGAATGATTCATAATTGTATTATTACTAATAAATTCACAATCATTCATCTTTTCAACAATTGGATGTCTTCCTTCTATAATTTCTAAATATCCAACTGTATTTAAACTTGGTCTAACATAATTATTTTTAATTGCAACTTCTGATAAAGACAAAAATACATCTATATAAGAAATTTTTCTTGCAGTTTCTTTAATGATTGATATGTGTTCTAATAATTGATTTCGAATAAAAACAAATAAATTATATTCTAAATTGGTTGATTTATTTTCTGCTTCAAGAATTTCATGCTCTAATTTTTTTAATTCAGAACAAGTAAATCTACTACAATTAATTAAATCTTTTATTTTCTTATAATCATCATCCAATTCAATTGTTTTTAAAGTATTTTTTGTAATTTCAATATAATATCCATCAGAATTATTTTTGCTAATTTTTATATTTTTTGTGTGATATTTGTCTCTTTCTTTCTGTTCAATTTCTGATATTTTTTCACCCATATGTTCTAATATATTTCTATAATGAGATAAAGTTTCATTATAAGATGATTTAATAATATTTCCCTCTGTAATTGAAATAGAACAATCTTCAATAATAGATTCATTTATCAAATTAAAAACATCAGATAAATCATTAAAATTTTCTAAAAATTTCTTTAAATAAAGTGTTTCAGAATCTTCAATGATTTGTTTTAATTCTGGTAATAATTCAATGGAATTTTTAAGATTAATTAATTCTCTTGGATTAATTCTTTCGAAAGCAATTTTGCCACATAATCGTTCTAAATCATATACTTTATTTAAAATTTTAGAAATATTTTCTCTTAAAATTGGATTATTTACAAATTCTTCTATCAAGTTTAATCTATTTTCAATTTCTTCTTTATCTATTAAAGGTTCTTCTATCATTCTTTTCAATAATCTAGAACCCATAGCAGTAGATGTTTTATCTAAAATATAAAATAAAGAACCTTCTTTTTCTAATCCTTTTATATTTTTTGTTAATTCTAAACTATCACGAGTAAAAGAATCTAAAATCATATATTTATGAACATTATAGATAATAATGTTATCAATATGATGAGCAATTTTCTTTTGTGTATAAGAAATATAATTTAATAAAGCTGAAATACTAGCTTTAATTAAATCATTCTCAGTAGATTTATTCATAAACAAACTATTTAAATAATTTACATGAAAATATTCATATAAAATATCATATTCAATAAAAAATTCATCTGTAATATTTGAATAATATGTATTTAAATTTTTGAATAAAACTTGAATTTCTTCAGAAAAATTAAAATTATATCCAATAACTTCAGTTGGTTTAATTTTTGATAATTCTTCTAACAATTCATCTTTTGTTAATTTAGTTGTATAAATAGTTCCTGTTAAAATATCAACATAAGAAAATCCTAAAGAATCATTCATAGATTCTTGGTAAATACAAGCTAAATAATTATTAAAATTATTAGATTGTTCTGAATCCATCTTTGTACCAGGAGTGATGATACGAACAACATCTCTTTTTACAATTCCTGAAGTATCATTTGGATTTTCTAATTGTTCTCCAACTGCAACTTTATATCCCATTTCAACAAGTTTTGAAGCGTATACATCTAATGCTCTTGCAGGAATACCACACATAGGAGCTTTTTCTTTTAAACCACAAGCTCTTCCTGTTAATGCTAATTCTAATAGTTTGGAAACTGTTATAGCATCTTCAAAAAATAATTCGTAAAAATCACCCAGTCTATAAAATAAAAAACAATCCATATAATTTTTTTTACAATCTATATATTGTTTCATCATTGGACTCAAATTTGTTTTATTTTCTACTTCTTTAATTGTCATTTTTTATACCTTTCTTTTATTTTTCTGTAAACCACCCATCTTCTAAATCCAATAGTCGTTTCATTTAAAGTGAATGGTTTTTCTTCCTTATTCAATAAAATATATTATAACAGAAAACCAATATATTTACAATATTTTCACAATTTCCTAAAAGAATTGTGTTTTCTTTTTTTTATAGAAAAAAAAAGAACTACTATAAGAAATTTCTTACAATAGTTCTTATCATATGAGGAGGATAACAAAATGTACCATGAACAACCTTTTAAGTTATTCCTTACGAGTATAATGGCTCGTAAACAGGAGGTATTGGATTTGAACCAATACTTACAGTTTTGGAGACTGTCAGACTGCCAATTATCTAACCTCCTAAATTTTTCCTACTTTACATCAAAAGTAGGAATTGTTAATTCTTTTTTTTGATAAAGGAAATTGGAAAAAGTGTTTTAGATAAGAAACATAAACTCTATGATAGAAGGAACTTTTTCCTGTGCCTTTTCTTTATTATAGCAATTATTTCAAAAAATTACAAGTCTTTTTTTATTTTTTTTTCATGTTTTATTTCATAAGCTTGATTATAATCTAAAAATTCTATAATATTCTCTGTTTCTTTTATCTTAAACTCTTTCATTTTTTCTAAAAATTTTCTTTTAAACTCTTCTAATTCTAAAAAAGAATCTTCTTCTCTATACAAATAAGGTCTTAATTCTGGATAGATACTTGCAATTGATTTTTTAGTGTAAAGTTCATTACCATTTAATAATGCCATTGTTTGACCTAATTGAAAAGCAATTAATTTAATAACATTTTCTTTACTTTCTTTTACAAATTCTTCAGAAGATAAAGTTCTGAAATCTATTTCTTCTAAAACTTCTAATCTTTTAGACCAATTAGATTGTAAAGCTTTTTTTATTTCTGTTCTATATGAAGTTTTCGATAAAACTGAAAGAATTCCTCTAATTGCTCGAATACATTTTATTGGAATATCTCTTTCAACCTTTTGTATGACTGGACAATCATATTCTTGACTATGTAACCCATATGTGTCTAATAACATATTGTTTACTTCATCAACTGTTCCTTTAAAAACTTCACTAATAATTCCATTTTTTACAACAGCTAAATTTCTATTTTCTAATTTATTTTCAGAACAAAATTTTTTACAATTTTCAATTGTTGGTAACTTATCTGTAAAATACATTACATCTATATCTAAACTATCTTCACTTCCAAATATAATTTTTATCATTATTCTTTCCTCCTTACTTTATTATAACATATAATATTTATTTTTTCAATGGAAATATATCTTGTAAAAAAGAAAAAAATAGAGTATAATGATAACTATATTCTAAAGAAAGGAAAAAGTTATAATAATGAGTAAAAAATATCATAAAATCAAACCAATACAAACAGAAATAAATATTGAAACTGAAAGATTAAACAGTCCTACATATGGTAAAGTTTCTATACCTGAAATGTTAAGATTAATCAAAGATTATTATAACAAAACTTTAGATAAAGGAACAAAATTTAGTATTATTGTAGGAACTGATTCTCAAACTTTTTCAACTTATAGTAAATTTGTTCCTGTCATTACTTGTACAAGAGAGGGTTCAGGAGGTATTTATTTTTATCGACTAGATTATGTTAATAAAGTAGAAGATGTTAGAAAGAAATTAAATTATGAGACTCAATTAAGTTTATTATTTGCAGATACGATTCTTTCTATTTTAGAATCAGAAGAAGAATTTGAAGAATTATATTTAAATTCTAATTTTTCAATTCATGTAGATGCAGGTGATAGTGAGAAAGGTAAAACTCGTGATTTAATTCAAGGAATTGTTGGTTGGATTAAAGGAACGATTCCAGATATTGAAGTTTACACAAAACCTGAAAGTTTTGCAAGTTCTTGTGTTGCTGATAGATTAAGCAAATAAAAAACACCCTTTTGGGGTGTTTTTTTTATTCTTGTTCACTTTCTACCAAAGCATTTAATAAAGTTCGATATACATGCATATTTGGAGTATATTCTTTAAAATAAACAGAATCATCATGGAATTTCCATTTAGCAATTGCTGCTGCAACTCCTGCACTTCTACTTCTACCAGCTAAACAATGAACAATTAATACATCAATTTTATCTTCATTCTTTTTCAAGAAATCAACAATTTTTATTGCATCCATAAAACTCATTCTATAACAACCATTTTCATTTTTATCTACATCATCAAAAGATAATTTTAATACATCTACTAAATTTTGAGAATAATGAAAATTAGGATAAGTATCAGAAACTTCAGAAATTGAAATAATTGCATATTTTTTTTCTTGATTTGGAATTTTATAAGAAAAATCAATGGCTTTTCGTCTACTCATTACTTGAATTTCTTTCATTTATTTTTCCTCCTATTAAACAATAAATACTTCAATATTAGTATAACAAATTTTAAGGATATTTACAATTCATTATTTAATAATTTATCTATTTTGTTGACAAAACTGTTAAAATATTATATAATAATATTAGAAATAAATAAGGAGGATATTAAAATATGGCAAAAAGATTATCTCATGAAATCATTGAATTGAATGGATTAGATACTTTTGTAAAAGCGAAAATTGATGCTTTTGGAATTGAAAAAGTATTGTTAAGTTTTGTAAAATTCGATAAAACAACAAAGAAATCTATTCAAAGCGTTGATGTTTATGTTTCTTTCGAAGAAATGAAAGTGTTATGCAATGATATTTTAACAGGAAGAATTGCATTACTTGCAAAAGAAGAATTAAAAAAGGGAGCTGCTTATCCTGCCGCTGTATGGAGTTCAATGGGTGGTACTGATGCAGATGCTTGTAAAAAAAGAGGTTTAAGAACTGATGGAAAAGCTATGTCTAGAGTTTTAGAATTATGTCCAGGAAGTAGACAACCTTTTGTTTTTCAGATTAAACAGGGTATGGGAGAAGTAAATTCAAAAGGACTGATTGTTCCTAAATTTGGAAATTCTCCAGAAGTAAGAATTCTTGTTCCTGTAAATGCTGAAAAATTAAAAGCATTTGCTTTAATGATAAATTCTTTCATTGATTCTTATTTTACATATCAATTTTTAAGTGGTGGATATGATTACGAATATGAATCAAAATAAAAGAAAAGCATTGGTGTAATACCAATGCTTTTTTTGTTTAAATACTTGGAGAAACAACAGATTCTACTTCAAAAATTGATTCCTTTTTAATTCGTTTTGAATTTCTTTTTCCATCTTCAAAACGAATTGTTACCTCAACTTTTGGAGCTTCTGTTGATTTTAAAAGATATAATTTATTTCTGTCAATACTATAAAGAGCATAATAATCGAACCCTGAAGTATCAACATCAACACCCATTCTTCTTCCAGAAGAATTCAAATCAAATCTTACCTTTCCATTTTTTGCAGTTTTGGCAGCTTTAACTCGAATTCTTTGAGCCTTTCCATTAAATTCTGCTACTAAATCCACTTTTGGATTGTAGCCAATTGGTTTAAAAATGCTTATACCTAATGAACGAAACCAATCTTTTGTTTTTTCTACTCCAAGTTCTTTAATCATCTTACTATTCATATTTTTTTCCTCCTATGTAAATTGTTTTTATTCTATATTATTATATATTCAACTCTTTTCTTTTATTTCTTTTTCATTAGAAAAGAAGAGTTGAAAATTTTCTAAAAATTTAGTATAATATTTTTTAGAAAAAAGAAAAGGAGGTTCGATAGAATAAACTATCGAAAAAGATATGAAGAAAAAAAATGAAAAAAAATATAATGAAAACAATCGAATTAAATTGTTTATAGCAGTTATTATTATTGGATTTATTGGAATTTTATCATATTCCTTAATTAAAGAATATCAAGAAAAAGCAAGAGAAGAACAATATTGTAAAATTGCTGATGAAAAAATATCTACATCTGAATTTCAATTTTATAAAAATATGATAACTGAAGATTTTTTAAATAAAAACGATGATAATTTAAATCGTTTAGGAAAAGATGGATTAACTTTAAATAAAAGTTATAAATCTCAAAAATATAATACTGCATTAACATGGGATGACTATTTTAATCAATTAACAGCAACTTTTATTCAACAAACAAGAGCTTTTCAAAAAGAAATAAAGAATATAGATGTTAAAAATAAAGTTTATGATTGGAAAGAAAAGATTAAACAAGATGTTTCTGCTGAAGGTATTAGCATAGATGATTATTTTCAATATTATTATGGAAAAGATATTACTGAAAAAACAGTAACCAAATGGATGTCTACTTATTTTGCCATGAATGAATATTTAGAAAAATTAAAAGTAAACGAAGAAGAAAAATTAACAACTGAATTTATAGATGATTATATTGAAAAAAATCAAGAAGATTTTAAGAAAATTACTTACAGAGCTTATGATTTTTATTATACAAATGATAACAAACAAAGCCAAGAACAATCTTCTGAAGATAAAGCAAATGAATTTTTAAATCAAATTACAGATGAATCAAGTTTTAATGATTTATGTATTCAATATGAGCCTGAAAACAGCCAAATAAGCTACAAAAATAATAAAGACAATAGTTTATATACCTCCAACATAAAAACCCTAAATAAAAGCATAAGAGAGTGGTTAACAGACCCTTTAAGAGTAACAGGAGATAAAACTGTTATTAAAGATAAAGAATCAAAATCATATAAAGTTTTATATTTTATATCTTCAGAAATTGATACATTAAATGGATTAAATTTTTATGATATTTTTATAGATAAACAATATGGAGGAGCAACCGAAACAGCTATTGAATTACAAGAAGACTGGAAACATTCAGACAAAACCGAAGAGAAGTTTTTATCCTTATCTGAAAGTTACAATAAAAAATATAATATAACTTCTGATGAATTAAACAAAGAATTAAAAAATTGGTTATATTCTGATAGGGAAGTTGGAGATGCAGAATTAATAGAAACAAATGAAGGATATCATTTTATTTATTATTTAGAACCTTCAACTTTAAATAGTAGTCAAATAAAAGCAAGAAATCAGATTGTAAATAATACATTAGAAAAAATGATTCAAAAACAAATTAAAGATTATCCAATTAAAGATAAATTTAATAATTTAAAATATTTAAGAGTTACAGAAGAAAAATAAAAAAAGGAAGGTTTTATCCTTCCTTTTTTATTTTAAATAAAATGAGTTGGTGCTTGAATTTTACAATTTGACCACATATTTTGAACATCTGTATTTGGATTTATTCTCCAATTGTTAGAAGATACTTTTAATGTTGTTAATGCTCTACAATATTCAAACATATAGGTCATATCAGTGACATTGGAGGTATCAAATCCACTTATATCTAAGTCTGTTAAACTTACACACTCTCTAAAAATACTATTCATGTTAGTCACTTGAGAAGTATTAAAGTTACTCAAATCTAAGTTTGTTAATTTTTCACACCAATAAAACATATAGGTCATATCAGTGACATTGGAGGTATTAAAACTACTTACATTTAAGTTTGTTAATTTTTCACAAACATTAAACATATAGCTCATATCAGTAACATTAGAAGTGTCAAATCTACTTACATCTAAAGAAGGTAATAATACACAATAGGAGAACATATAACTCATGTTTTTTACATTTCTAGTATCAAAGTTATCCAGATTAATTCTTGTTGCTAAATTAGCGTTTCTGTATTCTCCACAAAACATTTTAGAAGAATCTTCATTTGCTAGAATTAACTTATCTGAACTAACATAAAGAGTTTCTCCTTCTTTCCATCCTTTAATGGAATTGTCTTGTTTTTGACTTAAATCAATTACATTAGCTCCTTCTGGGACAAGTCTATCCTTAACAAATTCTATAGATTTTGAACCTGCAAAATCATTTCTTAGAATTTTATTAAATTCTGGTCCAGTTATTAATGTAGATGAAATTTGTTCTAGTGTAGGCTTTCTAATCTCATTAATTACATTTGCAGTATCAGACCATTTACCCCATTCATATTTATCATTAATAAATGTTGCAGCTCCATTTAAATGTTTCTTATCAATATTCATTGATACATGCTCTTTATTAACCAATGAACCATTCACTATATCAGTAATAGAATTTAATTTATATCTTGCAACAATTTCTTCTTCTGATATATATGTTCCATATTCTAATCCTAAAAATTCATAACTAATAGATACATAACCATTTGAATCAGTATGCTGCTCAACATACTCTTTTGTAAATGTTACTAATCCTTGATATGTAATTTTTGAACCATCTGTTAATGTACCAACTACTTTAAAGATAAAGGTTGGGTCTCCATTATCCCAAAGAATATCACTTGCTTTAATTTTCTTTGTTAATGTAATCTTACCTAATGGTTGAGATGGAATATGTTTGTTTGTTATTGTTGTTTTATTTCCAGAAACACTATAAGACACTTCATATCCATCAACTGCATTTGTTCCGATTACATCAGTTGTTACTTCTTTAAATTCATAGTAAATTTCTCGACCATCTTCATATTTTGGCAAGTTTTTAATTGTCTTACTTGCCCAACCATCAACATCACTTAATGTAATTGTTTGTACTAATTTACCATTACCTAGCAATTCAACAGTAATTTGGCTAGGTCTTAAATTGTCCTCATTACCATTATCATCCCATACTTTTTCAACTGTTAATTCAATAACTTGAGGAATATGTTTGTTTGTGATAATTGTTTTATTTCCTTCTTGTTGATAGTTTATACTATATCCTGTATTTGCATTTCCATTAATATATCCAGTTTCTCTTTCTATAAATTCATAATGTATTTCATTACCATCTACATCAAGTTTTGGTAAATTAGAAACTGTTTCTTTCCAATTATTCAATATGCTTAATTGTATAGTTTGCTTTAATGTTCCATTTGCAAATAAATCAACCATAATATGAGCTGGTCTAATTCCATCTTTATCTGATTGGTCATCCCATACTTTTTCAACTGATAAATTAATATTTGAAACTTTATGAGTATTTACAAAAGTACAAATACCATCTACAAAAGTATAACTAGATGTATAACCAGAAGGAACTGTTTTTTCTCTGAATGTATATTCAATTTTTTGACCATTTTCATTTTTTTGTAAACCACTAATAGTTGCTTGCCAATTATTTGAAGCACTTAAAGTAACTGTTTTTACAACTGAGTTATTCTTTAATACTTCTACTTGAATGGAACTTGGTCTTAAATTATCAAAGTTATTACTATCATCCCATTCTTTTTTCACTGTTATTTCTTGAAGTTCAGAGTTTACAACAGTTTTTTCATGTTGAATAATTGTTGTTTCTTTATCAGGTATTTTTCCTGAGAAATTAAGAACTTCATTTGATTTTTGATAACCTGAAGGAGCTGAAATTTCAACAATTTGATACATATTTGTTGCATCTCCCTTTGTATATACTTCTGTTGGGAATAATGTACCAAAGTCAACAGCACCGAATTCATCAGATTCTTTTTCTTCTAAAACAGTATTGGCTCTTACAATTAAGTTTCCATTTTTATCATAAATGTCAACTAAAGTCTTTAATTGGAATACTGCTCCTTGTAAAATTTCACCTTTATCATCTGTTTTATTAATTCTTAAACCAACTGTTTGAGCATCATCTGTTAAATTTAATTCTTTAACAACTTCTGTTACAACAGTTGTATCAAAATCATATTCATTCAAATCAATTGCTGTTAATGTTACAGTTTTTGAAGGTATAGAGCTGTATTGTCCAGTAAAATTAAATGTTACATCAAAATTTCCAGATTTACTTGGAACATTAGAAATACTCATTGAAACATCATTTGAAGTCAATTTTAATTCACCAGCACTTCTATCAGTATATAAACCAATAAATTGGAATTTATCTAAAGATAATGCTTGATTTACTTCAAATTTTGTATAAAGAGGAGTTACTAAAATTTCTTTTACTCCATAAGTATATACATGACTTCCAGTTGTTTTTGTTTGTTCTAATGCTTTTAATTTTGAAGAAGTACCATTTAAATAAACATTTGTTTTTCCTAATGCTGTATTAGCAAAACAACTTGTATAAGAAGTTGGATTTGCATTAATTAGCATTGTACCATCTAAATTCTTACAACCAGCAAATGTAGAATTCATTGTTGTAACTTGTGTTGCTTTTTCTAAATTTGGTACAGTAATAATATTGTAACAATTATAGAAAGTACCATTTAGATTTGTTACTCTTGTCATTTCTGGTAATGATGGATTTTTTAAATCATAACAATTATAAAATGTATTTTCTAAATTAGATAAATTAACTGCTTTATCTAAATTTGGAGCTGCTTTTAAATTATAACAATCTTTAAAAGTATTTTTTAAAGAAGTTAAATTTGCAAGATTATCTCCATTTAAAACTACTTCTTTCAAAGCATTACATCCATCAAAATAATAATCTAAATTAGATGGTAAAACTTTATTACCAAAAGTTACTTTTGTTATATTTTGTTTATAAGCATTCCATGGAACACTTGTAGCTGATGTAAATGTTTTTACATCTCCTGTTCCATCAATTACTAATTCACCACTTCTATGTAAAGTTGCAACAACTGAACTTGCTGTTGTCTTTCCAATATTATATGTTCCTACAATTTCTGGTGGTGTTGGTTTTGTTGGTGTTGTAACTGGTGGTAAATCTGATTGAAGAGTTCCAAGTTTTACACCTGCTTTTAAATATTCACTACTAGCTTCTGCTACAATTTTTTGAACGATAGCTCTATTAGTTGAATCGTAATTCAATATTAATGGAGTTGTTGTCTGATTCTCATTTGCAGCTTGTGCAAACACTTCATATCCAAGACCTGTTCGAGTATGCTCTTCTCCTGATAAACCATTAAATGGACCTGAAGGACCAGTTACTGTTTTATTCATTTTTGTACCTCTGATTGTAAGAGTTCCTTGAACTTTAGAATAAATAAACATTCCAAAACCAATTTCTACATTACGAGTGTCAAATTTTCCAAAATTTATTTTAATTTGACCAGTAAATCCATTTGCTGCTGAATTAGCAAACATCCAAGCCACATTAGTTACTTTTGAAGTATCAAAATTTGATAAATTTAAACTTGAAAAAGCACCATCTGAAAACATAGAATACATATTAGTTACTTTTGAAGTATTAAATTTTTCAAGACCAATAATATTAGTAGCCATAGGTTCATATGATGAATTTAATCCAGCTAGAACACCTGCGAACATTGCACTCATATCAGTAACATTAGATGTATCTAAATTAGAAACATCTATACTATTAGTCCAAATTTTAGTTAACACCCATTCTCCTTCTCCTCCAGCAAACATAGCCTTTGAATTTTGATTTGCTTTTAATTTACAACCTGTTTTTTGAGAAGAAATATAAATATTATTGTTTGCTTTCCACATCATGGCAGAACCAGAATTATCAACTGAAACATCTACCTTAGAAACATTTGATGGTGCTTGAATATCTGTAGTATAAATATTATTTATTTTATATCTATCCATATAAGTTATTGAATCTTGACTTACACCAATTAAATTTCTAAGTTTTTCATTAAATTGAGGACCAGGTAACAATGTACTTCTTGTACTTTCATAAATAACATTACTGTTACTAGATTTTGATTCATACATTGGGTCTAATACTTGCCACTTAGCTTTTCCTTTTAATTCAATTTCTGCTGTTCCTTGAGATACTCCAGATAAACATCCAGAAAATTTAGAAGTTGCAAGAGATGTTGAAGAAATATCTACAACTAAATCTCCACTCATATTTTTACAATTTTTAAAAGTATTTACCATAGAACTTATTTTTGTCATTCCTGATAAGTTTGGAGTATTTTTCATACTAACACAATTTTCAAATGTATTATTTAAATTTGTAACTCCTGTACAACCTTTTAAATTTGGAGCTTGAGTAATATAAGTACAATTCTTAAAAGTAGATGTTAAGTTTGATAAACTCTTACAATTTTCTAAATTTGGAATTTGTTTTAATGATGTACAATTTTCAAATGTAGAAACCATAGAAGTTATGCTACTACCTGTCAAATTTATACTTACATCTTCTAAACTTGAACAATCTTTAAACCAATAATCTAAATTTGTTGGTTTCACATCACTTTCAAAAATTACTTTTTTAAACTTCAAATACATTCCATCTTTAAACCAAGGAACTTCACTTTGATTTGCAAATGTTTTTGTATTTCCTGTTCCAGAAACTCTTAAAGTTTCTGTATCTGGATAAAATTTAGCAAGTACACTATCAGCAGTATTGCTACCAATTTTATAAGTTACAATATCTTTTCCTGTATTTACATCACCTTCAGCAGGTTTGTCTTCATCAGGAATTTTAGAACCACTATCAATATCATTTAAATCTCCAGGTTTTTTATCATATGTTAAAATAACAGAGTGTTTTTCTTTATCAATGGTAAATCCATCTGGAGCTGAAATTTCTTGAACATAGTATTTTCCTAAATAAAGCTTTGTTGTTTCTTTTCCATCCATGATTTGTGTAAATTGAATTTTACCTTCATCATTTGTAGTTTTCTTTGAAATTAAAGTTCCTGCTTTATAATATACTGTTTTTCCATCATTAGAAACAATGTCTTCTTCAGCATATAATCCATATTCAGCACCTTTAACTCCACCTAATTCATACTGAAATCCTTTATTTTCTCCACTTTCAGAATATCCAGTTAATAAATTTCCTTTTTTATTAATTGTTAAATATCCATAAATTGGCTCATTTGTTTGATTAATTGTATAAATAGGTTCATTTTTATCATTGTATTGTACTGTACTATCACTAATTGTGAATGTAACTTCTTTTTCGTTTCTTACATAACCTTCTGGAGCTTTTGTTTCAATTAATGTATAAGTTCCATAAGGTAAGTAACAAGTTGCTTTTCCTAAGTTTTCATCTTTTCCTGTAATTAAAGTTGTTATAATTTGTCCTTCAGAATCTTTTAAAACATATTCTGCTCCTGCTAATGGAGTTTTAGTTTTTCCATCAGTTTTTATTAAGTTTAATAAAATTGGAGTTTCTTTATTTAACATTTCAAAACTAATTGTTTTATGTTTGTTTTCTGCATTTAAAGTAAATACTTGGTCTTCTTGTCTGTTTTTACCTAAAGAAGAAACTGTTTGATGAATCATGTATTTACCATAATTTAAGGACTGACTTTTTGCATAACCATCTTTATTTGTTGTTAAGGTATCAATAACTTCTCCTGTTTTTAAATCTACAATTTCAAATTCTGCATTTAACTCTGGTTTAGTTTTTGTATTTGTAATAGATTCTTCTTTATAAATTTCAATATATCCATATTCATCATAAGGATTATCTAATGAGAATTTATAAACTTGCATACCATCTTGTGTTACATGATTTGCTTGTGAAGATTCTACAATTCCACTCATCTTATAATGTTCTGCACCAGCAGATTGAATAATTGCAAATCCATTATTTATATCAAATCCATCCTTATTAATAAGAATAGCTCCAACTCCTTTTGAATTTGTAGTAAATGTACCCAATGTTAAGTTGTTTTCTTTAATAAATTGAACAAAATCAACTACTTGAGATTTAGTTGACACATTATATGGATAACTACCAAAAGAAGTACTTGAAGTATCTAATTTTTTCATTGCATTTATATCAAATGCATAAAATTCAGCTTTTTCTTCTGGTGTTAAAACTCCATCTTTACTCATTGTTTTTTCAACTTTAATTTTTCCACCATTAAAAGGATTGACTAATTTATATTCATGTGCTTTTATCTCTCCTTCTTTTACTGTAAAAGTAAAATCATCAACAAAAGCATAATGTTCTTTACCTTTTGTTTGTTTTACAGTATATGTACCAGCTTCTAAAGCTTTACTTTCTGCAAAACCATCACTATTAGTTACAAGAGTTTGTACTGGAACTCCTTCTGAATTTAAAATCTGGAATTCAGCATCTTTTTCTAATTTTTCAATATTTACTCCTGCATCTGCATCTTCCTGTTTATAAGATTTCACAATCTTTAAATAAGAATAATCTCTTATTTTTTCATCATCTAATCTTTTTGTAATGGTTGTTTTATTTGTATTTTCATCTATTGTAAAAATAAAATCATTTACTTTCATATAACCATTTTTTGTTTTTGTTTGAGTTACTTTATATGTTCCATATGGAAGAGGTTGACTTTTTGTATAACCATTACTATCTGTAATTAAAGTCTCTACCACTTCATTTTTAGAATTTCTAATTTCAAATTCTGCACCAGATTCAACATTTTTTCCATCAAAAGTTTTGTAAATTTCTAACCATCCTTGATATTCTCTGTCACAAGAATCAACAGTTCTTTCTACAACCTTTTTATTTCCTTCTGGAGTTAAATTAACCACATGTAATTCATTTTCTAACTCAAAACCTTTTGGAGCTTTTGTTTCTTCTACCCAATAAGTTCCTAAAGGTAAACCATCTATTTTACCTGTTAAAGAATCATCAATAACAATTTTTCCAATGACTTGACCTTTATTATAAATTACTTTATCACCTTGAATAATATCAGCTCCTGCTGTTACAGTATATTCAGCACCAACCATTGTTGCTTCTGGACTTTTTATATCTGTATTTCCAACACTTTCATTCCATTTTTTTACAATAATAGAACCTTTTTGTGCTGTATTTGTGAAATCAAAAGTCAAAGAAGTTGTATCTTTTGTTTCTGTTAATACTTTTTCTTGCTCAGTAATGTAATATCCCTCTGGAGCTTTTATTTCTTTTACTTTCCAAAGATTGTTTTTATTTTTTAATGATTGTAATTCTTCGTTTACCTTTTGATTAACAAAAGCTTCAGCAGCTTTTTGGGCTTTTGCTCTTGAATCATACCAACCATTTGCAGTTAATTGCTTTTGTTGATTTACACTTAATTCAGACCAGTTAGTTACATAACCTCTTTTTGCCCACCAAGTTGATGTTCTATAATCAGTACCACTTGTTAAACTAGCTTTTCCTTGATAATTTGTTGTTAATGTTGTGATTTTTTCATCATTCCAATAAACTTCAAATTTAGCTTCAGCTAATGGTGTTTTTGTATCAACATCTTTTTTATTAATGTTAATTTGTATAGGTTTGTGTCCTGTTTTACTATTTTCATATTCTGTATAAGCATATTTAGGAGCAACTGTTCTTGGTGACCAACCTAATAATGTTTGGTGACGACTTAAAGATAATCCTTTTGGACATTTCGTACATGTATACCAACGAATTTCTCCTTCAGGATTTGTATTGTTAACTGCTTTACAAAAGTTTACTGCATCATTCCATGAATATGAACCAGAAACATTTCTTCCTGCTTCATAAACAGCTTGTTCTTTACTTCTTCCCATTGCTGTAGCCCACATATAAGCTTGTGTTTGAGCTTTATTCAAAGTTGTCCATGATAACTTTGTATTAAAATATGTCAAACATTTTGCATAAGCTTGATTCCAAAAAGTGACTGCATTATAACTTTGATAAGTATAAGCATCATGATTATTTGCAATTCTGTGTGGACTAATACAAAATACATAATTTCCACTTGCTACAATATTCCACAAATTATCTCTAGAATAATTATATCCCAATGATGGAATACTTAAATGATATTTTTCAACACTCATAGAAAGGTAATGAGTTCCTGTATCAGCATTTACTGTTTGAATATTTGCAAGTAATGGAGAAATTAAAATAATAAAAGCTAATAATAAAGAAATTATTCGCTTTGATAAATGATTTGTTAATTTCATTTTTTAACTTTGAATTGTAAAAACAATTCAATTCTCCTTTCTATTTATTTTTTTCGAATTCAATCCAAGCATCTTGATAATTTTCAAAATCCCCTTTTTGAACGCTTTCACTATAAATGATAATATCATAATCTTTGATATCTGCTTCTTCAGCAAATTCACTAATTGTTACATTTTCCATAAGACTATCTGATGTTTCATTGTATTTTAATGGTTTTATATAATACCAATAACCATCTTTGTCGTTATATTTCCATGTTTGTTTATTCCAATCTATAATTGAAATTTCTTCCATATCACTTCGACTAAATACAACCTTTACTCTCGTAAAGCAATCACTTAATCCTATGTTTTTTATTGCAACATTTTTCTTAAAGGATGTTCCTGGTTTTGGGTCTTTTGGTGGTTCATATTTTTCCACTATTTCAATTTCTTGTTGACCAATACTAATTTCATTTGTCGCTTTATCTGCATCAGAAAGATAAGCAATAATTCCTGTTGAAAACGCAAGAATTCCAAAAAAAAGTATAAGAAACCAGAAAGTTTGCTTTTTCTTCATAAGATAATGAAATCTCTCTTCGAGTTTTTTCATTTGCTTAAAATCTCCCTTCAATGTTTTTTAAAGTTATGGCATGATTATTCATAACTCCTTTCTTTTTTCTTTTCAGTAAAACGATTTACAGTTTGCTCATTCTGTTTATATTTTTATTATTTCTACTTAAAGAAAAATAGGTTTAAGAAAAATTATATCTTCTATTTTTGCAAAAAAATAAGACCTTAATTTTTCTTCTTTTGTAAACTACCCATCATCTAAAAACAATGAACTTTTAAGTTTACCCCTATAGTATAGAGTTTTTACACTCACAACTTTATTTATAAAAAAAACTAGAGCTTTTCTAGTAATTTTTTATATTATACTTCTAATCTATAATAATTACAACAAAATATAAGCTTTACAAAAAAATAAAAATAAGAGAAAGTTTAATCTCTTTCTCTTATTTTACTCTTACAGCATGAACAACATATCTTGTTGCTGAATCTCCTGTACAAGTAGATAATGTCAATATTTTACTATTTAAATTTAATTCTACTCCAGTATCATAATCTGATAAACTTTTTGTTTTATCTAAATATGCTTGAAAACTTTCATCATTAGCAAAACTATACTTATAAGAATCACTAGAAGAACCTGTTGTATAAGCTGAATATATTTTATAAATATGATTACCTGTTTTTGTATACAATTGAATAAATTTATGCTGTTCCCAATATTTCTGGTCTACATACTTCCTAATAGATGAAAACATTGTATTATTTTTCATATTATGTCCATAAATAATTACATTTTGGTCTAAATCTATATCTGTATTTTCAGCATTCATAAATATAGCTCCAGAAAAATTACTCTTTCCATAAAAAGTATGATGTAAATAATATTCATTGTTTTTTCCATGAACAACAGGATAATTTACAGGTGTATCATTGATTTTTATCCAACCAACAAAATCATTATTGATTGCTTTTAATTCATCATAATTAATCTCTAAATCATCTACCCACTCTGTATTTTCTTTTTTTGGTTTTTCATATGTAAATTCACTTAATTCAGAATATTCATTTTCTCCATTATGATATTCCATAAAAATTCCAGATAAATTAAGAACTGAAAAAGCAAAAACTGTAATACAAACTACAAATAAAGCATGTTTTAAATATTTCAAAAAATATCCCTCCTAATAAAAATTTTCTTTTATAAAAAATAACAGAATTAGTAAAAAAATATTCAACTTTTGTGTCTTACAAATATTTTAAAATATCTTCCATAATTTTTTCTATTACCTTTTCTATATTTGAAGTGTTATTACAATATTTCGCTTCAATATTTAATTCTTTTAATTTTTCTTCAGAAAAATCTTTACTATCTGCTAGAAATCTACGACAAATTTCTTCATAATTAGGATTTTTTTGAAATTGTTCTCTTTTTATACTTCTCATTAAACGAATATCATCAGATACATTAATGTAAATAGGGATTAATTGTTTTTTATATACTTCTTTTAATTTTTTATAAGAATCTAATGTTCCTATTCCTAAATAATTTGAACTTTCTAAATCAATAGAATTTTTAGATGTATAATAAATCCATTCTCCATTTACTGTGTTGTAAACTCTATATTCTAAAACATCATTTTTTAATAAATCTTTTTCAAATTCATTTTTTGTTTTAAAATAATATTCAATCCCATTTTGTTCTCCTTGTCTAATAGGTCTTGTGGTTGAAATAATTAAAGGTTTTATATTTAAATTATTTTCTTTTATTATTTCAAATATTTTTTTATAAATTGTGTCTTTTCCACTAGAACTTTTTCCCATAATATAAAATATCTTGTTCATATTTTCCTCCTTTTTTTATTCTAAAATATACACTTTTATTATAGTAAAAAAAAATATAAAAGTCAAAAAATTTTAGATAAAAAATATGAAAAATAAATTTCTAGTAAAAAACTAAGGATATATCCTTATCATCCGAAATTATTAATTTTTTTTATTTATAGTTGTTCAATTTAAACTTCATATTTTTATTGATAGGTAAAATATAGGATACATTTTTAGAAAGAATATATTAATTCTAATATAGAAATATACAACTATACAGAAATTAATATTTAATTTTAAACAAAAGAATTGGTTAAATTCTTATAAAATAATTATTTTTCATAATTTTTGAAAGATTTTTGATATTTTTTTAATAAAAATCAAATTTAAGCTAATTTTAAATTTATATATTTTGTGAAATATGTCAAATTAAATCATTTAAAGCGAAAAAAACTTCCACACCCTAAAAAAGATGTGGAATTTGTTTTATTATATTTTATGTGTAGGGCAAAACGAAAAGATGAACGATATAAATAAAATAAAAAACTAAAAAAAAATATTATATGAAAAAGAATAAAAAATTAATATTAAAAAAGGAGTATTTTTATGAGTATGATTATTTGTCAAGAATGTAACTATAAATACAGTGAAAAAGCCGAAGTCTGTCCTAATTGTAATTGTCCAAATCCTAAAAAAGAAAATGAATATATACAAATTAATAAAATAAACAATTTAGAAATAAGTTTACAAAAAGATATTCGAAGACTTATTCAAATCCATATTTTATCATTTATAATGTCAATTCTTTTATTTACTGATGTAGAAAAACTAAATGAGATTAATTTTATTGTTTTTATTCAATCATTTTTTATGTTTGCTTTTGTATTTTTTATTATTTATTCTGGGTATAAAATCGGTTATAATTTATTTGGTTTTTTTGGTGGATTATTAGGAAGTGTTGCAATTATTTTTATTTATACAGCTACACTAGAATATCTAATTAAAAATGTAAATCCAATTTTAGGAGACATAATTGTTATATTGTTTCTTTTTCTTTATTTTTTGTATCAATATATATTTCCTATTGCAAAAGCAATAAAGTTAAGAAAAATAAAAAAACAACTTTCAATATAAAACTTATTGAAAGTTTTCTTTTTTTCACTTATAATATAAGAAAATGGAGGAATAAAAATGGGAATTATTACAGATATTCAATTTCAAAAAAACAATAAAAATAAAGTGTCTATATTTACAGACAATAAATATTCATTTTCTTTATCCTATGATGGATATTGTGAAAGTTACATAAAAATAAATGATAAAATATCTGAAGAAGAAATAATAAATTTAAAAAGAAAAGATATTCAAAGAATTGCTTATTTATTTCTAATTCAAATGTTTTCTTATAAAAATTATTTATCTTATGAGGTTCGAACAAAGTTAAAGGAAAAATTAAAAAAATATTATGCAGAAGAATTATTTGATGAAGAATTAATAAACAGAGAAATTGAAGAAACAATACAAAAAGGAATAAAAAATCATCTCATAGATGATGAAAGTTATTTGAATGAATATATTAAAAATAAATTCAATTTAGGATGGGGAATATCTAAAATCAAACAAAAACTATGGATAAAAGGTGTTCCTTCTGAAGTAATAAATGAATATTTAGTAAACATAGATGTTGATTTTGAAAATAAATGTTTAGAAATATGTGAAAAGAAATTAAAATCATTAGATAAAATAACAGATAAATATAAAAAGAAACAAAAATTAATTCAATATTCATTAAGCAAAGGTTTTTCTTATAATGAAACTCTTTTTGCAATAGAAAAACTCCTCAATTATTGAGGAGTCTTTTTTATTTTTTCTTTTTCATCTCTCTAAAAATTAAATTTAAAACCATTAACATTACAACAACTGAAACTGTAATTATAATTCCATTTTTTGTTGCAATAAATTTACTAATATATCCTAAATAAGGAATAGAAAATAAAGTTAATCCTTTAAAGTTTTTTTCAGTTGTTGTAATTCCATCTGAAACATCATTATTATCACCCTTTGTTTCAATTCCTTCTTCTGTAATATTAATAGCTCTATGAGTTACTAATTGACCACTTGCAGATTCAAAAGCAATAATATCCTTTTCTTTTATTTCTTCATAATTTTTATTTGTATTTACAAAACACATACTACCAGTATGAATTGTAGGTTCCATAGAACCAGATAATACAACATATGGTCTAATTCCCATTGCCATTGAAATTACTAAAGAAATAATACAAAGTAATAATCCAAATGTTAATACTGTTGATAAAAAATTTAAAATTTTTTTCATTTTGTTATTTTAGTAATAATTCTTATTATTACTCTCCATCCTTTCCTTCTTTTTTCTTAATATATAATACCATACCAAAAGAACTAAAGCCAAGTAAAATAAAGAACAATCCTAAAAATTGACTATCATCTGTTTTTACAGGTTTTGCATTCGCATCTGTTTTCTCATTATTTTCATTTGGTTTTTCTGTTTTATTTTCTATTTCTTCAGTAGAAAAAATCCAACGAACTTTTCCATCTAACAATGTATAATCATTGTTTAATTCTGGAGGTACTGTAATTGTAAATTTAAATATATCTTCAGTATTAGACTTTATTTCACCTAATAACTTATTGTTAATATTAGAATTTAAAGCACCTTGATAAACTGTTTCTTGTTTTCCATTTATTTCAGTTTCAATTTTTAATTGAATTTTTTCTAAAATATCTTTGTTTTCTAAAATTTCAGAATCAAAATATAACTTTATAGGATTGTTACTAGTATTTTTTAATGAAATTGTATCAGAATATTCATCTCCTGGCATTAATACTGGAAAGTTTAAAAAGAAATCATCTTTATTTTTAATTAATTCTTTTGTATTTCCTTGATACTGCACTTCAAATTTTAAATTATCAGACTTTTTAAAACTAGAAACATTATAATTTTTATCTTTATTACATAATAATATTTCTACATCTCCCCAAGGATTAGATGAATTAAAATCTGGAGAAAAATTTTTACTTTGAATTGCATCTACATCAATGATTACTTGAAAATTTGAGTTTTCAAGTTCTTGAGGAAAATCTGTTGGAATTTTTAAGCCTTGAAAAAAATCAACACTTTCATCTGTTTTTAAAATATTTTTATAATAATAATAATCATTTGCCTTTACCCATTCATCACTAATTCCAAAAATATTAGAATCATTTAGATGTTCAATGTTTTTAAATGTTGGTTTTACTCTAATCCAACAATCATTTCCATCATTTTCAATTCTTGGAATTTTAGAAATAGTTTTTCCTGGCAATACTTGTTTATTATTTTCATAAGGAATTTCTTTTCCTTCTTTAATTTCGTATTCCTCTAATTCAATATCAACAATACCAGTTGTAAAATGATTATCTACTGAAACTTTTGGCATTGCTAAAATTGTAACTCCTGTACTACAAAATAAGAAAGAAAGACATAATAAAAATATAATTAATTTTTGTGTTCTTTTCATTAAAATATCCTTTTCCTTTCTTTTTTATATTAAAAAACCCCCACCTACTTCGTGGGTGGAAGTTTTTTTTATATTAAAAACTATTTATTTATTCTTTAATGTCTGTATTTGCATTTTCACTCTGTGCTACATCTGTACTTGGAGCTTGTTTGCTTACAACTGCCCATACATCTGCTGGTGCTGTTTTATCTCCTGTTCCATCAGGACCATCGTTAATATCTTTTGTCTGAATTCCATATGCATTAATTAAAATTTGTTCAGTTGTTTGTTCTAAACCTTGGTCTTCAATTGCATTACAGAATTTTACTGTTTCAAACAATGCTGGCGTTGACTGTCCTTGTGTTAGTGGTGTACAAGCATCCTGATTTCCATATGCATAAACACGAGTTACAGAGTTTGTTTCTTTTTTATCTTGACCAACTTGTACCCATGCTTTATTTACTGTATAAGAAAATAATTCTGTATCAGCCGCATCTTTTTTCGTACCATCTAATTCAGCAGTTACTATATTTTTAATTGGAATTTTAACTTCTAAAAATACAAACTCATCATTAATCCCATCATTTTTAATTTGAGGGTCTTTCTTAATTACTTGATTTGGTGTTATGTTTTGAGGTGGTACCCAATTAGGTTCTTGTAAATCAAGACTAACCTTACCAATTGTAAATTCGTTTGTTGCTGTATCAGCATCTGTAAAATAAGCACTAATTCCACCAATTAATGCAATTGTTGATAAACCTAATGCAACGCTTAATGTTGCCAATTTTTTATTTTTCATATTTATTTAATTATCCTTTCTTTATTTATTTACTAATTTGAATTTTCTCTCTAAGAAAAGAAATATATTTCTTCTCCATATTGATAGAAAACAGGTAAAACACTCAAAGTCTAAATACAATGATTGTTTTCTGTCTTTTATATTATAAAAGAGACATTTCTTAAATATTCAATAATTATTACTAATACCTTATTTTCATATTTTAAATTGAACTATCTATTGTCTAAAGCCAATGGCATTTTAAGAAAATAATTATTAATTCGTTTTGTTCCTTTTTTTATAAATAATTTTTGGAAAAAATAAAAGAACTATAAATAAAGATTTATAGTTCTTTATGTATTAATCAAAAAATTTTCTTAAGGCTCTTCTACTGGTTTTGTTTAACATCAGTAGATGCATCTTCAGTTTCTGTTACAGTTGTACTTGGAGCTTGTTTCTTAAGAACTGCCCATACATCTGCTGGAGCTTTTTTATCTTGAGTTCCATCAGGACCATCGTTAATATCTGTTGTTTGAATTCCATATGCTTCTACAACAATTTCCTGGGCTGTTGTTTCTAAACCTTGGTCTTCAACTGCATTACATACTTTTACAGTATCAAATAATGCTGGTGTTGACTGTCCTTTTGCTAATGCTGTACAAGCATCCTGACTACCATATGCATAAACACGAGTTGCTGAAGTACCATTGATTTCATCTTCAGAATCTAAATGATACCAACCTTGTTTTACTGTATAAGAGAATAATTCTGTATCAGCAGCAGGTAATTTAGTACCATCTAATTCAGCAGTTACTATATTTTTAACAGGTACTTTAACTTTTAAGAATACAAACTCATCATTAATACCATCATTTTTAATCTGAGGGTCTTTCTTAATTACCTGATTTGGTGTAATGTTGTTTTTAGCTTCTGTTTCATTAAAGTTAGGTTCTTGTAAATCAAGACTAACCTTACCAATTGTAAATTCGTTTGTTGCTGTATCAGCATCTGTAAAATAAGCACTAATTCCACCAATTAATGCAATTGTTGATAAACCTAATGCAACGCTTAATGTTGCCAATTTTTTATTTTTCATATTTATTTAATTATCCTTTCTTTATTTATTATGTTTTTATTTGTTTTTTTTTAGTAACCTGTTATAAGTTACACAATATTATCCTATTTAAAGATTTCACAAAATATTCAAAAAAATGTACTAACTAAAAAATATTTTATTTTTCTATTGATTTTTTCAAAAAAATATGATAAACTATAAAAAGTAAAGAAAATTAAATATAATTCATAAATTTTGGAATATATTTTAAATTCTTTATTAAAATAAATAAAAATAGGCAAAGATAGATTGTTCCTTCTAATACATATTAATAAAACAAGAATAAAAAATTTTAAAGCATGAATTACAATCATCAATATCCTAATTATTAGAAAAAATAAAAGAAAGGAAATTAGAATTATGAGAACTTTAATAAACAATTTACAACTCAAACAACAAGATTTAAATGGTTATATAAATGATTTATATAGCTTTACTTGTGTTGAAAATAAATTGGTTTGTTAAGGAACTTATAAAAGATTTCTTAGTATGATATTTGTATCTAATAAATATTTACCATTTTATTTTCAATAATGAAAATAGAGTGGTAATTTTTTTAAAAAAAAATATAAAAAAGTGTTGACAAAGAGAATATTTAATGTTATAATAAATTCATAAAGTTAAGGACCCATAGCTCAGTTGGTCAGAGCATCTGGCTCATAACCAGTAGGTCGTAGGTTCGAGTCCTACTGGGTCCATCAAAAAGCAGTTAAAAAATCTTTCTGCTTAAAATAAAAAAGATGTTATAACCTAAACAATATGAATGCATGGTTCTAAGTCATTGAAATAATAAACATGACAAGCTTACAAAGAAAGTTTGTAAGAACATCTCTAAAATCCAGAAAGGAAATTAGAGATTTAATAAGCTGTTGTGGTGGAATGGAAGACACAAGGGACTTAAAATCCCTGGATGGAAACATCGTGCGAGTTCGAATCTCGCCAGCAGCATTAGTTATTTTTATAACTATTTTTTGGGGATTGGTGTATTGGTAGCACACAAGACTTTGACTCTTGCCGAATAGGTTCGAATCCTATATCCCCAGTTAACACTGGAGTTATGTTACTTTGTTCCATATCCCCAGTTAAAAATTATTTTTGGCTCTGTGGAGTAATGGTTATCTCGCCACTCTGTCACAGTGGAGATTGAGGGTTCAAATCCCTTCAGAGTCGTTTATTCTCCTATAGCTCAGTTGGTAGAGCAGTTGGCTGTTAACCAAAAGGTCGTAGGTTCAAGTCCTACTGGGAGAGTTTTGCGAATATGGTGTAATGGTAGCATATAACCCTTCCAAGGTTGAGGTACGAGTTCAAATCTCGCTATTCGCTTTAATATTCTCCTATAGCTCAATCGGTAGAGCAGTTGGCTGTTAACCAAAAGGTTATAGGTTCAAGTCCTATTGGGAGAGTTGACAAATAGATTCCAAGAATACTTCCTTCTTTATTGGAATGGTATTACAAATTTTTTTATTAGTGTTCTTAATTAAATTTGTCTTTTTTAGCTGAAGTGTCGGAATTGGCATACGAAATAGACTCAAAATCTATCACTCTTTGAGTATGGGAGTTCAAGTCTCCTCTTCAGCATTTTATTGGTAGGTATGCAAGTGGACAAAGTAGGTGGACTGTAAATCCATTGCCTTCGGGCTTCGTGAGTTCGAATCTCACCCTGCCAATTTTTAGGGTGTATAGTGAAATGGCATCACACTACACTTTTAATGTAGCAATTTCAGGTTCGAATCCTGATACACCCATTTTGCTGTCATGATGGAATGGAAGACATGCTTGCCTTAGAAGCAAGTATCTGTATAGATGTAAGAGTTCAAGTCTCTTTGGCAGCATTAATATTCCTTTTCTCTTAGTATCCTCCTATTGCATATATTTCATCATTATAGTCTATTATTAATAATAATTGGGGTATGTGTTTGTGGACACATACTTGGAGAAAACAAAGAAATTTGTTTTCTCTTTTTTTATTTCCTCCTGTTATATGTAAAAAAGAGAGAGTTTTAAAACTCTCTCTTTTTTATTTCTTAAATTGATTCATTGTTAAATAATCACAAATCTTTTTTATAAACTCAAAAGAATTTTCTTTATAATCATATAACTTTCGATATGTTTCTTCCTCAAAAACAATATCTATATTTAATGATAGATTATGATATTCATCTCTATTATAATAAGGAATATCTTTAATTTCTACAGAAACTATCTCTGAATAAGTTTCTAAATGTCGTTTCAATTCTTCTAACTGAAATGTTCCATTATCAAACCCATCAAGATATGTTAATCTTTTGAATTTTGGCAGAACTCTTTTGTTTGTATCAAACAATTGTTCATTAAAAGAACAATACAAAACAACTTCATAAATATTTTCATTTTTGCTAAATATATCATATGGATATAGTAAAATATTTTCATCCATAATTTCACTTAAAACTCCATTTCTTTTTTGAAACTCTATCTTTATATCTGTTGTAATTAATATTGGAGTTAAACAAATGGAATCATATCCATGCTTGAAATATGGTAAAAGTTCATCTTCTTGAATTTTTTCAAAATCTTTCAATGACTTTATTACCTCTTCTTTTACTACTCCTTGTTTTTCTTTTAAAATATTTTTAGGATTATTTGTTTCATAGTAAATATCTTTGTAAACAACATATCCATCTTTTATTTCTTTGTAAAGAATCTTTCTTTGAATTTGTCTTGTAATTCTTTTTATTTTCATTATTTTTCCTCCTTAACAAATTTATGAAATACAAAAATATCCATAATAAGTAATTATAGCAGCATTAATTTCTCCAGTAGATGGATTTTGCAAATACTGAATCTCAATAATTTCTCTATTCTTTATAACCAATTCAAGCATTAACTGATTTACTCTAGCAAAAAAATCAGATAAAGTTTCATATTTCGTTACATAATCATGGAATCCCATTGTTCCTTCATCCACTGTATAATTTTTTCTTTCTAAATATTCTGTTTTAAATTTTTTCATTATTATTCATTTCCTCTCTCTTCTATTTATATTTTTTAATTACATTTTATTATAGGATTTTTCCTTTAACAATTTTACTTTATTTTCAATATATGAAAAAAAACTGGAATTTTCCAGTTTCTTCATTATTGTAAACCAAATAATTTTTCATTATTTTGATTAGTTATTCTAATAACTTCATTTTCAGAAATTCCCTTTAACTTAGCAATCAATTCTATAACTTCCTTTATATAATCAGATTGATTTCTTTCTCTTCGATGAGATTGTGGAGTTAAATATGGAGCATCTGTTTCTAATAATAATTGTTCTAATGGAGCTTTTTTAATCACTTCTCTTAATTCTTTATTTCCTGGATAAGTAGAAGTTCCTCCAATTCCTAAATAAAAACCTTTATTTAAAAAGAAATCAGCAGCTCTTTCTCCATAAGAAAAACAATGAACAACTCCTGTAATATTAGAGTAATCTTTCATAATTCTTAGTGTATCAACTTCTGCCTCTCTTGAATGAATAGAAATTGGTAAACTTAATTCTTTAGCCAATTCAATTTGTTTCCTAAACCACTTTTCTTGTATCATTCTTGCTTTTTTTCCTTTAATTTCTTTTCCTTTTTCCCCAATAGAATCCCAATGAAAATCTAATCCAATTTCTCCTACTCCTACAATTTTTTGATTTAATAATTGTTTCGTTAGAATTAGCCAATTATCTTCAGCATCTTTACATAATTCAGGTTCTAACATCCATGTGTTACATGGGAAAAAACCTATCATTCCATAAATATAATCATATAAAGATACTAATTGTAATGTTTGTAAATTTTCATTTGTTTTTGTTCCTATATTAATAATATATTTTAAATCTGTTCTTAAATCTTCTAATAAATTTTTTCTATCATGATTATATTGTCTAGCATTATAATGTGCATGTGAATCTATAAATTTTTCCATTTTTTACTCTCCTTTACTTTTTTTCATTATATCATATCTTTTTTATTATTACAAGTGAATTACTTCCACATGTAGAAGTGGGAGCTTTTTTTGTCTATTTTTAGCTTACATTCCCCACTTCAAGATTAATCCTAAGTGGGGAATTATGCTCACTTTCAATAAAAAAAACAGTCCAATTAAGGACTGTTAAATAACTGAATAAAAAAGTTCTTTCCAATTTTCATCTTTAATGAAATCTGGTTTATACGAACCTCTTTTATCAGTTTCATAAATGTTTAGATATGGATTATAAACAACTTTTCCTTTATAAGCTCCATATCTAAAATAACAACTTCCTTCTCTTTTCTCACCTATTACAGGAAATGTATAATTTTCTGCAAAGATAAGGTTGAGAACTTTTTTTGAAAATTTAGGAATTTTAGTTAAATAAATAGTAATAAATTTACCATTTTGTAATTCGCTAAACTTTCCCCACATTGATGGTCTTAATATTTTATAACAAAGACCACAATGTGCTAATTCTGGAAGTAATACTGAAAGTTTATACATATAATCCTCAAAAGAAGAAGATGATATATGTATCTTCCAACCTTCAGTTTGAGTTGGAAGTTCTCCATTCTGAATAAAATAAGAATTACAAATTCTATTATTAGACATGTAATTCATTAATTCCTCATCAGAATAATACCCTGGAAATTCTCGAAGATTTGCGGTAAACCTTCCTTCCTCATTTACCAGAGTAATCATTTCATTCTTGGAATAAGTTTTTCCTTTGATTAAGAAAAACTCATCTCCATTCTGATATTTTATTTCTATACCAGAATTTTTCTTTTTGTAATTCAATAACTCTCCAAATAAAAAGTCTGAATTACTACTTTCTACTACATAATACATAAAATCACCTCTCCTTTCTTAATTACCTTTTTATGTATTTCTATATATTATAGTGAACAAATACTCTTTTAAAATCCATAAACTTTTAAGAAATTTATGAATTTTATATAAAAAAAGCAACTATTAAATTAGTTGCCTTTTAATTGCTTTTTCAATTGATTTTTTAATTCTGACAAGGGATAAATCGGAATCTTTGAAACAAAAATAGTTTCCGCTTCTTTATTTCCCCAAGGTTTTACTTGTTCTTTTTTATGTATTAATTCTTGAGAAAAATCTAAAAGATAAAAAGTATTATTCTTTATATCAATCGACAATAATAATGCTTTCTCTCTTTTTAATGAATCGTATTTATTTAATCTTAAGTGAAAATATCCATTTTTTTTAAAAAAACTATCATAATCCATAATTAACTCCAATGGTTTTGTATTATTTTCATAAGTAATTTTAAAATCTGAAGTATATTTAACACCTCTTATTAAAATTTTTCTTTCTTTATCTGCTCCATTTTTCTGAATTTGTAATTTGGAATCAGTATCAATAATACATTCTACACAATCTTCAAATAACCATCCAGCAATTAAATCTTGAAAATATTCTAAAAGATTTCTATTATCTTTACGAATAGAATGAATATCACTGGAATTTAATAATTGAGGATTATTTCTTTTTAAATAAGACTCATCTCCTGCCATAATTGCAAAATTTTCATCAGAATAATCAAATCTTCTCATTAAGGAAATAATTTTTTCTTCTGAAAACAAATGAAATAAATTTACATAAGCCCCACTCTTTCTAAGAGGAACTTGAAGTTTGTAATCTTTTGTATAGTACATTCTACTCCCCTTTTCTAAAACAATGATTGTTTACAGTTTCCATCCTTTTTTGTTCATTCTGACAATTCTATTTCTTTTATTATACAATATTTTATTGTTTTTTACAATATTTTTCACTTAAAAAATATATTATAAATAGTAAAAATACTTTACAAAATAAGGAGGAAAATTAAATGGAACGAAAAGGAATTTATCCTGTTAATGAAATTTTAGAAAAATTAAGACCTTTTTTAGAAACTGAAAAAAAAGGAGCTGAAATTGAAATTGATGGAGAAAAAATTTGGGCTTGTTCTTTAAGATACAAAAATTTTCTTTTACATGGAATTACTTGTAAGAAATGTGGTTTAAAAGGTGAATATTTTGTTTTAGAAAGAAATGAAGGAACAAAACAAAAATATCATTTAAATCTCTATGGAATAAAAAATGGAAAAGAAGTAATGTTAACGAAAGACCATATCATTCCTCGGTCAAAAGGTGGAAAAAATGAAATTGAAAATTTTCAAGTTTTATGCGAAATTTGTAATGTTAGAAAAGGAAATACATTAGAAAAGAGGGAATAAAATCCCTCTTTTTTTACCATCTTTTAGATTTTCTAAAACATTTTTCACAAACATCATAAGCACTTAAAGGTGACAATTTTCTTCCGCAAATTTTACAAACTTTTGCTCCTTCATTCACAATATCTTCAATTAAAATTTCATTTATCATATTTGCAGTTTCTTCTTTTTCTTTTTTTAACCAATCTAAAGGAATTGGTAATGAAAAAGCTTTTGAAAAAGAATAATATAAATCTAATTTTTTGTAATATGTTTCTAAATTATTTAATGATTTTTCTTCTGAACTTTCTTCATACCAATAAATTTCCCCATCATGAAAAATAGAATCACAATAATGTTTCCATAAACTTAATAATTCTTCATTTTTTTCTTCAAATGGAATAGATAACATTTTCATTAAATCAGATTTTTCTAATTGATTAGCATAAGGTAAATAATCAAACAATGTTAAATATCTATCTATATTCATTTTTTGATATGGTTCTTTTACTTCTGTATTTTTCCATACCTTTAAAATTGTGTCTAAAGGATAAGAAATATTTAAAATCGTATCTGAAAATCCTAAATAAGCAATTTCTAACTCTTCAGTTTCTTCTTCCATTTGTTTTTTTATAAAATTACTATCAGTAACACTCATAACAATTCCATTTTTATCAAATCCTCTACCAGCTCTTCCACCTACTTGTTTTACCAGTGATTTTGTTAAATTTGTTCTTTTTTCTCCATTAAAATAAGTAGTTTCAAAGAAAATAATTCGATTAATTCTTTTTAAGTTTAATCCCATTCCAATTGCATTTGTACTTACCAATACATTTGTTTCACCATTATTAAATAATTGTACTTGTTTTTTTCTAGAATCAGGTGGCATTGCTCCATAAATAATAGATACTTTAAATCCAGCACTCGTTAAAAAAGAAGCTAAATTTAATACTCTTTTTTTAGAAAAAGCAACAATAGCATCTCCTGTTTGTACCATATCAGGAATTTGAAAAGGTTTTGTATTGACTATTAATTTTGATTTTCTTTTATGTTTTATTATTTTATAAGTTGATTCTTCACAACTTTCAATAATTTTTACAATTAAATTTAAAGCTTCTGGAGCTGTACATATATGTATTTCTTTACTTCTTAAACCTAAAATAGCTCTTGTCCAAAAAGCTCCTCTTTGTTTTTCTTCTGAAATCATTTGACATTCATCTATTACACAAACTTCATATTCTTCCTCTAAATTTGCCTTTTCAATTGTACTTGCTGTATGTGTTGCAAATTCTACTAAATCTTCTTCTTCTCCTGTTAATAAATTACAAGGAATATTTCTATCTAAAAACTTCTGTTGAACTTCTAATGCTAATAATCTTAATGGTCCTAAATATAATCCATTTTCTGAATACATTAATTTTTCTAAAGATTCATAAGTTTTTCCTGAGTTTGTTGGACCAACATGAATAAAAAACTGTCTTTTCATATTTCGAGCCATTGGATATTCATCTTTTGGATTTTTTGGTATTAATTTTGTTAAATTTTCCTGTATTTCTTTTGTTGTATAAGTATATTTCATTGTCCATCTAATTCCATTAAATAAACAATCTTCAATACAAGGAGAAAATCTTAATAAATCTTCCACAAAAACTCCATCAATTCCTGTAGTTGTGTCATAATCTTGTAATTCAATTTCAAAAGATATTAGTAATAAATTTTTTATTTTATCTAACAATTCTTTTTCTTCATAATATCGTTTCATTTTTAATGCTGAATCAATACATCTAAAAATATTAAACAATACATTTTCTAAATATTCTGAATCTTTATATAAAGGAGAATTAACACAAGATTGATAACGAAATTCAAAACTCTCTCTTTGTTTTGGAGTTCTTCTTTTATCTTCTAATTTTTTACTAGCAACTGTTAAAATTTCTTCTAATAAAGAATTTGTATTTACTGTAATTTTAGGAATATAATTTTTTTCAATTAAAATTAATTCTCCAGTTGATTCATAATATTTATTTAATTCTTCTTTTAAATTTCCAGTTAAAACTTTATTATACTTTAAATTTTTTATGTACAAATTTATTTCATCTTTTGCTCTTGTTTCTGGAATTTCAATTTGTTTTAATAATTCTTGAATGATAAGTTCATAATCAAAATCTTTTAATAAATCATTTCTATTTATTTCTAAAAAAATATCTTTTAAGGTTTCTTTTTCTTTCAAATCTATTTCAGAATGTAAAAAGATATAGTGACAAAGATATTCTTTAAAATAAGGTTGAAAATCTCTCATAAAAAATATATTCAACAATTCTTTGGTAGAATGTTTAGAACCTTTTAACCGATTTAAAACCTTATTTTTTGTAATTTCTTTTTTTATTTCATTTCCATAAGTATCAAATTCTAATTCTGTTAATTCACTTTTTAAAATATAATCTAAATAATTATTTAGAGGTCTTCCTTTAATAGATAAATCATTTAAAAAATCTTTTGATTTTTCAATCGCTTGTATCTTATCTTTCATTGTTGTTATAACTATTGAAGAAACTCTATTTTGTAATTGATTCCCAAATATAATATCTATAAATTTGTCAAAACACAATTCTTCTTTTTCTTTATACTGTGAAATTATCATATTTCTACCTCCTTTTTTTATTATAACATATTTTTTTTAAATTTTCCATATAATATAAAGTATAAATATTAGTTATTTATAGGAGGGAAAAAAATGAAAAAAATTGTTCAGGAAAAAATCATTCAAGCAATACAAGAAATGAAAACAAACGAGTTTGATGTTAGTAAATATGAAAAAGAATTTGATAATAATGAAGATTATTATGATTTTTTGTTTCAATTAAAATATATTCTTGCAAAATTAGAATATGAAGAACAAAGTCAAAGTATGAGTAATAAATGTTATACTTGTACTCACCGAAATAGCATTCCTGGTGATTGTCATTCTTCATGTTCTTGTTATTCAGCTATTGTATTTGCAGATGAAATTGGCATTAAGAAAGGGTATTTCATATGGCCATTAAATTTTGACCCAACATGGTTAGATTTTTGTGACAGTTATGAAGAAAAGAAGGAGAAATAACTCCTTCTTTTTTTGTTGAATAAAAATTACAAAAAATTTACATGAATTGTTGCATTTTTCTTTTTATTGTGTTACAATTACTTTTGTAAAGAAAATTTGTTATATTTTAAAATAAAGATACATATAACTTAATAGAAAAGGCTATAAATATACTTCCTTCTATAGTAGATAGATTGGTAAGAGGGAATTAATTACAGATTATTATAAATAGTGTATTGAATTTCTTTTTCATTTTAAATTAACACCTTTGGTGTTATTTTTTTTGTTCAAATTTTGAGTTGAGTTTTTTTTTTTAAATTGCTAAAATAAATAAAAAAGAAAAGGGAGTGAATAAATGAGAAAAAATATAGAAACAATTACAGGATATTTTTTAATTCCAATTTCAGATATTTTAGAAAATAATAAACAAATTGTTAATATTTATGAAAATGAATCTGAGATTGAAAACAATTATAATTCTGATAAAAATAAACGATTATTACAATATAGTTTTTATGAAATTTTAATGAAATATCCAGAAATATTAGAAACAATTCACTTTAAATCAGAATGGATAAAAGCTGGATATTTTACAAATCAAGATATTCTAAAAATTACAAATAATTCAAAAATTGATTTCGTTTTATTGTTAAAAAATAATGTTGGAATTGGATTTGGAATTCATGCGTTTGTAAACGATATGTTTTGTAGTCAAACTATTTCTTTTAATGATATGTTAGAAGAACCATTTCCTGAAGAAATAAAAGATTTATTAAAAAAATTATTATATAAGAAATTAAAATCAAAAGAAAAGAAAACATTAAACTTATATTTAGCAGAAAATTTAAATTGGTTACTAGATTTTATTATTCAAGGAAAAAATTACAAAGAAAAGGACAACTTTCAAATAAATTATTTGTTTTTTTATGATGGAGAAGGTTGTTATATCATTTCAGTAGAAGAATATAAAAATAAATTACTTTCTTTAAATCAAAATCCAATTGTTTTTACTCCAAAAGGAGATTTTTTTGAATGTTATTTACCCATTCATATGAAAAGCTTACAGAAACAATATTTAAAACAAGAAAAAACAAAAAAGCATTAGTATAAAAACTAATGCCTTTTTTAGTTACATAGAACTAAAATACCAATTACCACCAATCTGAACACTTCCAGCAGTTTGATAGCTTCTAAAACTTAAATAATTATGATTTCTAGCCCCATTCAATCCATCTAATACAGCTTGTTTTACATAATCAGGATAATTCCCATTTAATCGTTTTCTCCAATGATTATCTATAGAATAACAAAATTGTCCTGGTGCTTTTAATTGACTTAATGGGTCTCCTCCTAAATAATTCCACTTACTACTTTCAGCTCGATTTAAAGCACAAGTAATAACAGCTAACGCTCCTTCATAACTGGTATTGGATTCCTGAGCAACAATTGCACAAATTAAATCTAATTCATTATTACCATAAGAATAAGCATTTCCACTTTTTGAAAAACTAACATTTGAATGGGTGGTTGTATTTATTTGCTTTTGAATTTGCTCATTTAATTCATTTAAATCCGATTTCTTATTTGAAATCATCGTTTCCAATTCTTTTTTTGTTGATTCTTGAGTTTCTTTTAATTTAATTAACTCATTTTTTTCTGTTTCTATTGTCACTTTTAATTGTTTAATTTTCTCTAATTGTTCTAAATATTCATTTAGTTTTTCATTTTGATATTTATAAAACATATTGGTATACTCAATATGAGTATTAATTTCAGCAAAAGATTTGGATTCTAAAATATTTTCTAATAAAACATAACTTCCATTTTCATAAATAATTTGAATTGCTTTTTTTATGTATTCATATTGTTCATTCTTTTTTATTTCCAATTCTTCTAGCTTTGTATTGGTTTCAGATAATTGAATTTCTTTTTCTTGAATTTTTTCTGTTGTTTCAGATAATGTATTTAAAGATTCTTTTAATTTGTTTTCATAACTTGAGAGTTCTTTTTCTACTTGTATCTTTTCATCTTGTAAAGATGCTTGTACTGTTAATGGAAGACTTCCTATACATAAACCCATCAATAAAAAACAAATACTTTTCTTTATTAAATTGTTTTTAAACATTTTTTTACCTCATTTATCTTTTTTTTGTTACAAACTATTTACCTATTGTAACATAATTGTTAATAATATGCAATATATCATTTATTCATAACAAATGATACCAAAAATAGTAATTTATGGAATTGTAATATATTTAATATTATGGTATAATAAAGTAAAAGTTAAGGAGGAAAACAATGAGTTTATTAACAAATGATTATATTATTTTTTTAGATTTTGATGGTGTATTAAACCATATAGGAATAAAAAATGAAAAAGACTTTTTACCAGAAGCGATTGAGGTATTAAATGAATTACATAAAAAATATCAAGCAAAAATTGTAATATCATCTTCTTGGAGAACTTGTTATACAATGAAGGATTTAAGTGATTTATTAAAAAAACATGGTTGTAAATGTGAAGTTATAGATAAAACAGCAGAATATATTGGAGAATATTCTTCCTCTCAAGATGTATTTTTATCAGAAGAAGAATTTTATAAGGGATTAGGTGAATTTGAAGGAAGAAACAAAGAAATTATTCATTATGTAAGGGTTCATGATATTAAACATTATGTTATTTTAGATGATTTACCATTTACAAATCAGGAATTAATTCCTCACTGTGTAACAACCTGTTATTTTGACACAAAGAATGGTGGTTTGAGAAAACATCATTTAATAGAAATTGAAAAAATATTTTCACTAGATAACTAAATATTTGGAGGTTAAATAAATGATAATACAAGAATTATTTCAAAAAGTAAAATATGAAGATTTTTTACATTCTTTAGAAAAAAAAATGAATTTGAAAATAGAACAAGATAAGCAAATAAAAAAGATATTTTATGAGTTAAAAGAATATACGAAAACAACATTACAAAATAAAGTGTTATTTGCTATTCCTATAAAAGAAGTAAATGAAAACAGAGTAGATATTTTTTATTTTGACAAAAATAATTTTCCTCAAAATCTTCAAATTTATAGAAACATTGAAGAAATGCAAGATAATTATCAAAATCAAGGAATTTCTATTTTGGGAATTGATAGATATGAATTATTAGGTTTTGAATTTGCAGAAATTTGTCTTAAAGAATTATCATTACCTGAAATCGTTTCTGAATTGTTTTTTGAAATAACTTTTTTTGGTTTAGATTATGAAACTTCTAATACAGAAATAAAAAAAATACAAGAAGAACTTTCAGAAAGTTTAAATGATGTTGAAAATGATAAATCAATTCCTTTTGAAGATTTTTTATCTGAATTAGGGATAAAAGATGAAAGAACTGAAGAAGAAAAAGAATTAGAAAAAAACAAATTGTTAGAAAATTGTTTAAAAAGCATTAATAAAACAAATCGAATCATTTTAAATTATTTGAAAAAGGAGTAGTTTATTATGAATAAAAATTTAATCTATAAAGGATATCAAACAAATATTCAATTTGATAAAGAAGATAATATTTATTATGGAAAAATTGAAAATATTCATGATATGGTCAATTTTCATGGAAACACACTAGAAGAAGTGAAAAAAGAATTTGAAATTGCGGTAGAAGACTATTTAGTTTTTTGTAATGAAATCGGAAAAATTCCTGAAATTCCTTCAAAAAAAATATATATAGAAACAAACAAATCAAAAGAAAGAGCAATTTCCTTTGAAAAGGAATTAAAAGAATTTCTAATTAAAGAAAAACAAACAATTGTAACAACTCCTGAAGATAGTGATTTTATAATTTCATTAGGTGGAGATGGAACTTTTATTGAAACTGCAAATAAATATAGAAAAATAAACAAACCTATTTTTGGAATTAATTGTGGAACATTAGGTTATTTAACTGAAGGAACAATTGAAAATTATCAAGAAAAATTAAAAAAAATATTTCACAAGAAATTTGCTGAAGAGAATCGGTTAGTATTAGATTGTTTTGTAAAAGATAATTTCTTTAAAAATGCATTAAATGATGTTGTATTATTAAGAAATGATAAATATATCATTCGTTTTGAAATTTATGTAAACGATGAATTTCTTACAAAATTTTCAGCAGATGGAATTATTGTTTCGACTCCAACAGGTGCAACAGGTTATGCTTTATCTTGTGGAGGAGCTTTTATTGATTCAGCTTCAGAAATGATAGAATTAACAGCTATTTCTCCTCATACTTTAGTAAATAGAAGTATTGTTTTAGATAAAAATAGTGTTATTAAAATTGTAATGAAACATGGAGTTGGAATTTTAACTTGTGATAATCAAGAATATTCTAAAAAAATTATAAATGAAACTGAAATTATCATTCAAACATCAGAAGAAATTACAAAAGTAATAAAAGTTGATAATGAAAGTTTTATTGAACGAATTTCAAGAGTATTCAACGAATTTAAAAATGAATATAAAAAAGAGCCTTAAAAAAGAGACTGTTTAAACAGTCTCTTTTTTTTATTTTTCAAATAAAAAAGAACCAGATTCAAGATTTGTTAAACCGAATTTTTTTAAAATTTCTAATTCAGATTCTGTAATTGGTTGTAAATTCACATAATCGACTACATATCTAGGAGTATCATCATAAAGATTTCCAAAACCAACTGTATAACTATAGTTTAAGAACTCTTTTAACTCTGATTTTTTAACTACACAAACTTTTACAACATTACTTTCATCTGCTAAATATTCATCAAAAATAGCTAAATAATAATCAGAATCATCAATCATATTATCTAAAGAATCACAAGTTTCTTCTTTGTTCTCCATTTCTGTGAAATATTTAGATGCTATTTCTGGATTTTTGTTAATAGCATATGTTTTTATATAATTAGTATAATTTTTAATATATTTTAAATTATCAACATTTACATCTAATACAGTTTTTATCAATTCAAATCTTGGATTGTCATAATATTGAATTAATTCTGGTCTATCTTTTAATACTTCGTAAAAATTATCTAAACTTTCTAATAGTTCTTTATTTTGTAAAGTTTTATTGTTAAAATATTCTGTTTCATAGATAGACAACCAATATTTAATTTCACTTTTTGAAATTGTTGAGTTTTTATTTATTACTTCTAAAGAATTTATAGTTTGTTCTATGAATTTCCTTCTTACTTTTTTTGGAATATAAGCATTTGTCATAAAATTTTCTAAATAGATATTATTTTCTAACAAATAACTCCATTGCTCAGTTGTTAAAGTTATATTTTTTGGCATTGGAATTAATTTTTTATTCCCTTTTTCAATCTCTTTTATATACCAATCAACAAACTTATTTTTTTCATTTTCTTTTAATTTTTCATGTAATTCTTTTGTTGAAATAAAATCTGGAAATTTCATCATAATTTCTAAAGCTACTTTTGATGTTAATAATTTATTCTGAATTATAAAATGAATAAAATATGAAAATTTTGGATTTTTCGAGTTATCATTTTTTAATCCTTCTAAAATAGATTCTTCTGTAATAACTGAAAAGTCTATATTCGTTAATTTTAACAAATCTTTATCAGCATTTTTTACCATATTATTTAATTTTTCAATTATTAAATTTTTTTCCATATACAAATTCCTCCTTAAACAAATAAGTTTATATATTTTTTATTATATTAACAACCTATATTATATATGCGTATTCTTTTTTTGTTACTTTTTGTTACTTTGAAAACTTAAAACTTTCTTCAATATGCACTCAATTTACAACCTATAGGTTGTAGATTATAGTTATTTTTTATATCATAATTTTATAAAAATTTCACCACTTTTCTTCACTATATGTTATAATATAAATAACAAGACAAAAAATCAAGAAAGGAAAAAATCATGAGAAGTAGAGCTGAAAGAAGAAATAATACAAGAAAAATTATTAAAAAAGCAGAAAACTTAGAAAGAAATTTAGGACTAAATGGTGGAAGTCTTTTTGAAAAACATCGAAACAAAATAAAGAAATCAAAAGGATATTACAAGAAAGGTTCTATTAGTCATTATGTTTGTACAAAACCACAAATTAGAGAAAAAGCCAATGAATATGGTAGTTGTAAAAAACATAGTATTCAAAAAAAAGAAGAATCATTTCAATTTCAAATTAAAGAATATTCATTTAATGATATTTAGGAAGGTGTTTTATGATAAATTATTTTTATGGTAATGCAAAAACAGGAAAAACTCTTTCCCTTATTGAAATTATCAAAGAAAAAATAAAAGAAAATAAATCATTTATCATTAGTGATAGAAATGAAATTTTACCAAGCATTGAAGAAGATTTAATAAAAAATCATTACTTTTATTTTTCAGAAAATAATTTAAAATTTAATTTAATAGAAACAATAATGAAAGATGGAAAATTAATTGACGAATATTTTGATTTTTTTTATAAAATACTTTTCCCTCAACCAATCCTTAATTTTATGCTTAGTTCTTACAATAAAGCAAAATTATATTTAAGAAATTTAATTGAAAATCAAAATTATTCTTCCATTGAAAAATTGTATGATTTTTTTTCTGAAAATAAAGATTGTAAGATTATGGAACATCAATATTTATCAGAAATATTTTTTTCTATGTTTGATAAAAAAACTGCACATAAATTTTCTTGTAATACTTCTTTATTAGAAACTTTAAAAGAAGAAAAAACTTGTATTTTTATTCAATTAAATCCATATTCAAATAATACATTAAATACTTTTTTATATTTTTTATATTTTTTATTATTAAAAAAAACAAATGATGTTTCAGAAAATAAAATGATTTATATAATGGATAATTTTGATTATATGCTTGATTCTGCAAAAAATATATTAGAATTATTATTTAATGAAGACTATGAAATTTATGTTACTCATCAAAATCTTAATGTCTTTATTCTTTCTGAAATTAACACTTTTAAAAATTTATATAAAAAAGATTTAGAAAATATTTTATCTAAAAAAGATTTAAAACATATTAAAATTGAAGATTTATCAAAAGAAAATCACATTATTTGTTTAAATGATTCATTATTTTAGTAAATGTCATAAATTTAATTTCTATTTTTTTTTATTTTCATATAATTAAAATATAGAAAAAAAATATAAAAAAGAGGAGAAAAATATGAGTACAAATATAGAATTTCCAAATAAAAGTAAAAATACGAAATATTGTGTATTTTTTTGTGAAGGAAAATTCATTTGTGAATGGGATGAAGAAACCTATTTGGAACTTATTCCTGATGTAGATGAGCTTTCTATTAAACAATATCAAGAAAAGTTAAAAGAAGTCTTTTTAACAAAAAACTTTTATTTAGCACATAAAGAGGAAGTAGATAGCTATCATTGGTTTCCAAAATATATACCAGATATTCATCCTAATATTTCATATGAAAAACCAAAAAGAACTTCTAATATTACAATTGAAAAAATAAAAAACTATTATGAACTTTTATTAGGAAGTGAAGTTTCAGTTGTGTATTATATAAAACAAGAAACTACGAAATATATTTTAGAGTAAATCCTGAAGATTTTAACAAAAGAAAGTAAGAAATCCCCACTTCAAAAAGGTGTCAACCTTATAAGTAGTGGGATGAATTGCATACATTAAGAAAAAAACTTAAAAATAACTTGAAAATAGATAAAACTTGTAGTATACTAAATCTATAGGGTAGGGACTACCCAAATTAAGGCTTGTGGAGGTTGTATAAGACTTAGCTTCTAAAGAAAGTATAAGTAATAACCTATGAAGCAAGAAGCTCCGACTTCTTCAAGTCGGGGTAGTTCACAGAACTTGAATATATTGTTGATAATATGGAAAAGATAACATATGAAGAATTTTCAAAAGAAATAAATTCAGAAGATTTAAATATGTTAGAATGTGATTTAGGCTATAATGATGAAATTCCAATTACAAGAGATTATCATGTTAATTTTGGAAAATGTTATTTGTCTAAAAAAAGAAAAACAGCATATATTTTAGTTCATTCTTGTATTGAATATGTTTTTTATTAAAAATAAAGCAGAAGAAACTTCTTCTGCTTATTTTTTTACTCATATTCTTCTAGAAAATTACAAGTCCAACCAATTTTATCTCTTTTGAACTCTACAAATTTAAACTTAGTATGATTCATCATTTTTAATGGTTCTCTATCAATCTTATAAGAAAATTTAGAAATGTTTGAAATTTTAAATTCAAAACACATTGATTCATTCATTCCTATTATATCTAAAAAATCATTATAATCCCATACAGAATAATTGTCAATTTTTACGAATCCAGTTAAAGAAATTATATTTGGATTTAATTTTAGAAAATTAATATTTGCAAAATTTGGATAAATTATTTCTAATCCATTTATTTTATCATAAACTTCTCTAATCTCTCCTGATTTATATTTAACATTGTATCCAAAGATAATTCTATTTGAATTAATACTATCACACTTAAATTCATTTAAAATTAAGTTTTGCATACAATGATAAGACTCATCTATTAGGAAAAAATTAAATTTATGAGTTTCAAAACTAAAAGAATCTTCTAAAATTACAATATTTTTAATTTCACTTACTCTATCAAAAATATCAACAATCTCAATTGAAATAAGTTCGAATTCTTCATCAAATAAATATGTAATTGTTTCTTCAGGAATTTGAGATTCTTTAATCCAACATCCAAATTTTAAATTTGAATAGTTTTCTATATATAATTCATAGTAAAAATTTTTTAATTGATATCGAAGATTGTCATCTTTTCTATAAAAATTTAAGCTTTTTATAGTAAAAGCATTTATTTCTGATTCAATAAAAAATTCAAAGTAAAAACCATTATATATATATATATGATTTATCATTATTCATCTTATTTCCTCCTTATCTATATAAGTGAATTCTTTATATTATAGATTTCTTTTTTGAAAATAAAATAAGAATGGAGTGATTCCATTCTTATATTGTTTAATTAAATAGAAATTCCAAAAATTTTTATAGTTGTAAATATGAACAACATACAGCTAGTGAAAATACCTAAAATTGCAAATATAAGTTTTTTTAAATATTTAAATATTTAAATATTTAAATATAATTTCTCTATCTAAAATACCTTCTTTTTCTTTTTTCCAAAACAACTGTAAGGTTAATAATAATCCCCATGAAATACTAAGTAAAGCACCTATTATTACAATATGTATACCTGTTTCTATAATTAAATTAACTTCCATATAAACACTCCCAGTTTTTTCCTTAATTATATTATATTTTGTAAAATATGTCAAATAATTATTGTTTTATAATTTTATAATCTTCTACATAACACCATTTAAAACCATAAGCTGTTTTATTTTTACCTTTTAAAACATCATGAATTGTTGTTGACTTCCATTCTTCATTCTCTTTTATAGCTTTTGAAAGAGATTCGAAACATTGTATTATTTCTAAATTTATAGCATCTAATTGATATATAGGCTTATTATTTTTTACCTTTTTTATTTCTACATTATTTTCTTTCAATAATTTTGACAAAAATTTTGTTGATAAAGAAAACTTATTGGATAATTTTTGTAATGTTATATTATCAGAAGAATTATAATATTGAATTATTTCATTTATATCAAAATTTCTTTTATATTCTTTCCTAGATTTTACATTATAAGTGTTTTTGTATGTTTTTTTATAAATGTTTATTAATTCTTCTTTCGTACTTTTTAATTCTTTTACAGAAATTGTTTTTAGAAATTTAAAGGTAAATTTGTTTAATCCATATTTAAATATATCTTGAAAAATCTTTATAAATCTGTCTTTAAAACTTTTTTTAGAAATCACTACATCTAAACTTTCATATTTACTGTGTAAATCAATAATTGCAAACTTATCTTCTGAATTATTAATTAGTAAAAATATATGAGTTTGCTTTTCGTTAGAATTTATTTTTTTCTTTTTTTTATTTTCTTTTTTTTGTTTATTTAATAGTTTCTTTTTAGATTTTTTTATTTCTTCTATTTCTTCAAGTGTTAATTGTTCTTCTAAAATTAATAAGTTATAATAGAAAATCGGTTTTTTCTTTACTAAAGAATTGTAAATTGTAGTTTCCTTTGTGTTTAGTTTCAAATATTTTTTAGTATATATTGCAATCTCTTTTAAATCCCTATGTTTATATATGAACTTATTGATTAATAAATCAAATACAAAATATTTTTTTTCTTCATAATTAACTTCTATTTTATTCTTTTTTTCATATCTCCAATAATATCCATAAGCCATTCCATTACTGTCAATAGCTGCTTTTATATTTCTTGAAGGAGTTTTTCCTTTTATTTTATAATTTTCTAAAATCCACTTTCCTGCTTCTGATTGACTTGTGAATGCACGAAGATAATTTCCTTCTTTATCATATTGATAAACATTATTTACGATTTCTTGAACAACAATCTTACTTGGTATAATTTCTATATTATTTTTTTTTAAAATATTAGAAATGATACCTGTTCTACATCCATAAAAATTAGCTGTTTTCATTAAATTTTTCAACTCAAAATATTTTTCTATTACTTCTAATTCATTTAAACTGTATTTTTTACTTCCTTCTCCACCTAATGTTTGGTTATATCCTTTATTGTAGGAATCAAAAAAATTAATCCAATAAATTTCTCTATTGCTTAAATTAACTATTTCACATTCTTCTAATATTTCAAATATAAAATTTTCAGCACCATATTTACGAAAGGCTTTTTGTAGTGGATAATTATAAGCCTCATCATTTTCATTTTTACTGGCATTTATATGAGCTTTCCACCTTTTTTCGTAAAATATAGAAGTTTGACCAATATAACATTTTTTATTTGTTTTATTTGTAATTTTGTATATATATCCTTTATTTTTTAACATTTTTATTCCCTTATTATATTTTTTTATATATTATAATATTTTTTTCATAAAAAAACTCTCTAATAAAGAGAGTTAAACAAGACCCTTGAATATGAAGTGTAACAACCGAACTACAATCAATTTATAAGTTGTTGACGACAAGCACTGTAATCGAAACAGATACCTTGCGGTACACATCCTTTAGCAGAGGAGTTCCAAACCTTATGGATTTACTTGCCATAATGACTCCAGAGGGAATTGAACCCATCACTTTTACCTTGAAAGGGTAATGTCTTAACCACTTGACCATGGAGCCATAAATCTTAATATAAATAAATATCTTTCAAAGACAGATGTGAGATTTTGAAGAATGTAAATTCAAAAAAAACTCGTAAATCTGTTGAAGACAGATGTGAGATTTTGAAGAATGTAAATTCAAAAAAACTCATAAATCTGTTGAAGACAGATGTGAGATTCGAACTCACCTAAATGGAGTTGCAGTCCATTCCCATCGCCAAGATGGAATCTGTCATAGCAACTTTACTATATAATAACAAATAATTATTTTTTAATAATTATTTTAGCGGAGTTGACAGGATTCGAACCTGCATACCCGATTTTTTAAATCGGGCTGGCGATTTTCAAGACCGCTGCTCCACCATCTGAGCGACAACTCCAAAAATTTTTCAATAAAAAAACCTACCATTTCTTTGGTAGGTATAAAAAATAAATTACTTTAGAAGTTATACTTAGCTATACTTAAGTTTAATCTCTTATATTTCTATACTTACCTCTATGAAATTTACCAACACAAATAGACTCACATGATTCACATGAGTTAATACTAGAACATTCTACGCTTGAAATTGTCATAAATTTATATCTTGTATTCTTCATTTTTGGTAAACTCCTTTTCTTTTATTTTTTTACAAACAACATTAAGATATTAACTATACTATAAATATTATTTATTGGACTACTAATTCTTTTTTCCTAAAAAGAATAAATAGTAATCCCCTATTACCCTTTAATAAAACTCTTCATGCGAAGAGGACAATAGAAGGAAGTATAAGTTCACATTCATTTTTGCCTAATGTTTGTTTTTTGTAAAGGATATTCATTATACTATATAATTTTAATGCAAATACAAAAAATTCGCTTTTCGTATCCACATTACCCATTTGTTCTTCAACCATACAATAGAAGGAAGTATAATGTTTGCCTTTATTTTGATTTAATATATGAAATAACAATCTTTTTTATTCCATATATAGAGTATAACATAAAAAAATTTTTTAGTCAAGAAAAAAATAAAATTTTTTTATAAAAAAAAGAAGAGAAAATACTCTTCCTTTATTTAAACCAACTTCCACCATTTACAATCTTTGTGATATTTTGATTCCATTCTGGATGACAACTTGAACTTCCTGGATTACTATGCATTGGTGACCCATACCATGTATTATAATCAACTACAAATTCAATGATACAATTTCCATTTTGATGTCCCCAAATAGTACAACCAGCATCTCCCTGACTTTTTATATCTCCAATAATACAAGGAATAATACTTCCATCTGCTTGATATACATCAATATAATCTCCAACTCTTCCATATGTCGTTGTACATGCAACAACATATCTGCCATCTATAATTCCAAAACCTTCATTGTCAAAATTCATTCCAGCTTGTTCTCTTAATTTATATTGCATAGAATCTGGTGCTGTAATTAATTGCCATCCCATATATGTATGTATTCTTCCTAACCCTTCAGGAATTGTAATTTCTTCTCCATTCGTTAATATACTAGCTCCTCTATATTCGTAATGAGATTCTTCTACACTCCCTTCAGGAATAACAACTCTTACTTTTTCTTCTTTTATTTCTTCAGTTTGTTCTGTTGTTTTTGGACTAACTTCCTTTTTTTCAATATTAAAATCTTTTTTTAATTCTAATATTTTTTCTTTGGGTGACATATCTTTCATTTGTTCTGTTCTATAATAACTATCACTCTGATTGTTTAAATTTAATGTTTCTCCATTTAATTCATATTTTAATGAAGAATTTAATATGTTTAATTCTTGTTCACTTTTTGCTGAAACATTTATTGGTAATCCTATCATTATAAGACCACAACTAATACAGAAGAATAATTTTGGTAAACTTAAATTTTTCATTTCAAATTTCCTTTCTTATTCTTTTTTTCTCTTTCAATATAATCAAGTATCTTTTGTTTTATCACAAAAATATGTTTCTTCACAAAATTTTCTTATAAATGAAATATATTCTTCAATATATCATTCATTTCATTTATCTTTTGATTATTTTCGTTTTTCTTATTATTTGTAAAAATTTTTTCTCCAGTAAAATTAATTACTTCTCCTTCATAACTAATACCATCTATTGTAACTTTACATTCAGTCTGAAATATTGGATTATGTGCCATAATATTCTCCTTTCTTCTGTGAATAATAACATATTATATTGAAAATGAAAAGAATATATAGTATAATAAAGAAATAAAGGAGGAAATAAATAATGTCTAAATATGTAAAGAAAATAGAAGAGAAGATAATTATTGAAAAAAATATTACATTAGAAACGAATACAACTATTGAATTATTTGAGTTAATGGAATTATTAGATAATTTACTAGATGGAGAATCAATGATTATAAATCATAAAAATTTAAAAGAATACTTGTTAACTAACAATCTTATTTGTTATGATGGAGTGTCCTATTCTCCAGTTAAATTAAATTGCGAAAACAAAAAAGAATTTTTAGTACTATATAATGAAATTAAAGAATTATGTGAAAAGGAGTAAAAAGATGTTATTAGCAGGAGTGTTTCAATTTATAAATAGAAAAGAATATTACACTGAAGATTATAAAAATTTTTATGTTGATAAAGAAAAAGCAACTACAAATGAAATGGAAGACCTAGCTGTATGGATTAATAGTCCTTGGTCTCAAGCTCATATGAAATATAATATACAATTAAATTGTAAAAATGGATATGAAGAAATTCCTGAAAATGTTCCAACATGGAAATGTGAATACTTTATTACTGGATATGATGGTATTCAGGCATTTATCTATGGATATGGTAATACTCCAGAGGAATCTCTTAAAAATTGTAATGATTTTTATGATTTTTTACAGAAAAATTATAATAAAGAAAACATTTCGACATAAAATATAATGTAATTATATCAATTATTTTTATTGAGGAGGAAGAAAGATGAAGATGATTTTTGTTGGAAAATTAACATGTGAAGAAGAGGAAGATATTAAGTTTTATACAGAAGATTATAAAAATTTTTACACTGATGAAAAAAAGAAACAAAAGGCTACTGCTGATGAATTAGATAATTTGGCAGTATTTATGCATAACCCATGGACCAATGCTCATAAAGAGTATAGATTTAAGATGAATTGCAAAAACAAATATGGATACATGATTCCTGGTGCTCCTGCATGGAAATGCGTATACTTTGTAGAGCCAGATGATGAAATTAAAGCCTATATTTATGGATATGGCGAAACTGAAGAAGAAGCTCTTAAAAATTGTAAAGACTTCTATAATCTTTTACAAAAAGATTATAATAAATCTGAATACTAAAAGGAGAATCTTATGAAGTATTTACAACCAGGAAAATTAGAAAGAATTTCTAAAGAAGAAATTACAGGAATGGACAGTCTTGTATATTGGAAAGATTTATATGCTGCTGAATTTGAAATGGGAGCTTTACCTAATTCTTTAGAAAGAATTGTTTCAAAGTTAGACAATTATATCTTCATAGAAAGAAAAGATAAAGATGTAAAACAAAATTCTTTAATTGTTTTTTGTGAGAAATCTAAAGCAGAGGATGTTAACCATGAAATTGATGAAATTATCAATGGAAAAATACGATTTAAAAATTTAAATTGTATGATTGTAGAAAATCATATGAAAGGAACATTATCAGAATTAAATGATTTAGATTTTTTTTGGGACATTCGTAATGATTACTTTTTCTTTTTTGGAATAGAATATAAAGAAAAAATAATTATTGCATTAAATTGCTTAAAAAACAAATGGAAAAAACCTGAAACAAATTTTGTTTCTTTTTTTAAAATTTTATTAAAAAAGAAGAGCTAAAGAATGCTCTTCTTTTTTTTTATATATATGAAGAAAGTAAATTATTTAGATAATTATATAATTGAGGACAGTTATTTGCTAAAGTATTGGGGTCTTCAAAATATTTTGCGAATCCTTCTGCAAATAATTCCATTTTATCATAATAAAAATTAACTAAAAATGCATTTTTAAATGCAGATGTTTCTGTATTGTATATATTATCAAATTCAGAAGAATTAGTTGTATAACCATTATACCAATCAAACCAATGTCCAATTTCATGAACTGGAGATTCAATTACTGCATCATTTCTATCTTCAATAAGAATACGATATTCTCCATAATTTGTAGTAGCCATAACAGCTCCAAATTGACTATTGTAATAAACAGCATCTATATTCATATCTGTTACATATATATGCCATCCTGAATCTTTGAACGCTTGAATTATACTGTTTGGTAAAATAGATAAAGTTTGATTTACAAGTTCTGTCCAATATGTATCTACACTTCCATTTTTTTCACATAAGTCAAGAGTTTCTATTTTTTCTGTTGTTAAATATTTATTACTTACATAACCAATATTATCATTTATAAGGATTTGATACCATCCTGTTTCATTGCATTGACCATTTACTGTTATAACATCTCCATAATTTAATGTGTATAAAATATTATAATCTATACTTGGTCCACTTCTTACATTTACAGAACTTATTGCATACATTGTTTGATTTAATGATGTAATATTGTATTCTTGTTTTATAGTTTCTTTTAATATTGTTTCTTTTTTTGTTGTTTGTTTTTCTGTCGAACTTTTTTCTTTTTCTCTAATATAGATTTTGTTATTTTCTTCTAGTGATATAAGCTTTGGATGAAAACTTTCTACTAGAATTTCTTTTTTTTCTGATAAAACCTTTTCTCCTTTTCCTACAAAGAGAAGTAAAAACAAAAAAATACTAATAAACAATATTATAATAAATATTTTTTTCTTTATGATTTTTATATCCCCCTTTTCCTTTTTTTACCAGGTAATTATACAAAAAAATTTTTGACACATCTAGAGAAAACTTGCACTAAAAAACGAAAAAATGCTCTAGAATGCTATATATATAATATTGTTATAGGACTAGAAAATTTGAAAAAATGACACATAATTGGAAAAACTATAAAAAATTAGCGAAAACAATCAAAAAATGTATTAACATATATATGTTTTTAATTATTGATGAAAAAATAAAACGATTGTTTTTTTAATTATAATAGAAATTGCTTTTACAATGATTTTTGAGACACGCAAAATAGAACATAAGGTATAACCTCACATTCAGAGAAAAAACTTAATATTGGATTGAAAAAAATTAGTTTAACCAGAAAGGTAAATGTAATTTTTCAAAGTCTCCCAAATAAAAGTTATATTGATTTTTTAAAATAACAGTAAATAAGTCTAAACATTCAGCATGACTTAAAGGAGCTGGTAAACAAGAGTTTAAAGCCATTAATTTACGAAACATTCGAGTTTTTAAGGTTTCCTCATCATGAAAGAAAGAATACTGAAGTAACCAATCTAAAGTAATCGTATAAAACATATGCTGACGAACATTTTTAATAGAAAAAGGAGATTTTAAAATTTGATATTTTTTAGTCTCAAATTCTTTTTTTATGTCTTTTTCATTATCTAAAATATAGTTAAAGAATTGAATCTCATAATCTAAAGAAAGAATAGAATCATCTTTATAAAACTTATCAATAAAACGAACATGAGTATTTAAATTTTGCATCGTTTTAGGTTTTAGATTTTTTTCTCGTCTATAAAGAGTGCTACGAGAAACTCCTAATAAAGATTGTCGTTGTTGTTTGTTATAGTTTAAAGTTTGATATTTAGATAAAACAAGTTTTTCTCGTTTGATTTCTAACTGTTTAGGAGAAGCTTGAATATAATTATAAACAGTCTGAATAGAGCAGTTGAAAATATCAGCTACTTCTTTGACAGATTTTGTTTTTAATAATTCTAACATTTTTTGTTTCTTTTTAGCTTTGATAGCTTGTCTTTTTACTTTTTTAACAAGTTGAATCGCTTTTTTAGAGTATTGACCACCAAAACAAAATTCAGGTTTCCAGCAAGTTAAAATATCTAATTCAGTTTCAGTAAGTTCAAAGACCTGAATAAAATTTTGTGATGTCCAAGGATAATATAATAAATTAAATTTCCGAGACTTTACATAAAGTGTATTTTGAGAAACAGTATTAAAAATACGATTCACTTCTTTTACATCATAAGGTTCATTAAATTTTTTGTTTAAAGATAGCATTTTATCAATGGCATCAGATAAAGGTAACTGAGCAAACCATAATTGAATGGCATAACAAAGAAGTAAATTATTACGACATTCAATATTACCTTTTCGAATATCAACAAATTTTTCAATTGCTTTAATACGACATTTATTTAAGTGTTCATAACCTTGAATAGCAGCATAAAAAGCTTGAGATTGAAAATCAACAGGAACAGTATAAATTAAGTTCATCCAGCTTGCTTTAGACCCTTGATAATAAACATTACTATTCACATAACTTTTCTTAAGTTCATAAAGATAACCAGGATATTCTTCTTTTAAATCATCTAAACCACTTTGTTCTAATAAAAGCTCTTTATCTTTTTTTACACCATGATGGTCAAGAATTTTGCCTTCTTTTTTAAATTGAGTAAAAGATTCTTTATGGTCTAAGTAAATGTGATTTACCTTCTTTAAGTGTTTTACTTTGATTTTTTTTCCTTTTGCTTTTTTAAGTTTCACGATTTTTTTAGTTGTTTTTTCTTTTGTAGGTTTTACTTCTTCAACAGGTAATTCAATACTATCTAAAAATCTTTTATAGCTATATTCTTTATTATTTGATTCAATTAAACAAGACATTTTCTTTGTCTTTGGATGGATTGTACCAGCTAATTTAAATACACGAGAAAAGTCTTTACATTTCACATCAGCTCCAAATTCAGCTAATTCAAGTAACAATGCATTTACTTTCATCTTATGTTTTTCTTGGAATTGAGGTTTATAACAATTAATTTCCCGATTAAATTTAAACATAATATATAAGCCTCTTCCACTACTGAAAGCTGCTGTATAAGGATATTTTTTTAATACTGGTTGTAATTCCTGTAACATTTCTTCTTCTGTATATTCTTTATATTTTTCAGTATGATAAAAATCAAAGTCAATTACAAAAGTATGAAATGATTTTACATTTTTTTGAGTTCGATTTGCTTTTTCTCCAAATTTAGCAAATGTCATATAAGTAACTGCCTTATTTTGTAATGCATATTCAACAACTCTAGATAATGCATCGGTTGTTAATATTTCTTCTGTACTTAAAGAAATTGTTTTCATATAATCTGTATCTTCTAATTTTAAACAGAATTGAACATATTTATCTTTATAGATTTTATTGTTATGTACTATTTTATACTGATTTAAAGCTTCATCATAATTGAGTTTATGAGCAGGTACAGGTTCAGTTTGTAAAATTTCAGTTTTGTTCAATTCATAAAAATAAGAATGGTCAGGAGTTGGTTTCCTTTTTTTCTTTCTTTGAGCCATTTTATAATTCATTCTCCTTTCTTTTGTAATTCAATATTATTTAAACTCAAATTCAGTGTATTTTTTTAATTTTTTTATAAAATTTTTTTATTAAAAGATTTTCTTGACTTTTTTTATACTTAACTCTATAATATAAATAAAGTCTGATTTAATTAAATCAAGGTTTTATTGTAGAGTTTTTTTATTTTAAATCAAGGTTTTATTTTAAAGTTTTTATTTTAAATCAAGGTTTTATTTTAAAGTCTCTTGTTTTAATTAAATAGATTTTAATGAATTGTGTATAGAAGTAAGAAGCTGATTGGTTTCTTACTTCTTCTTTTTTTATATATATTGAATTCAGAAGTATTTACATCTGAATAATCCTTCTTATATATTTTATAAAAATTTTTTTGTTGTATGTACAATTTTTGTATAACTTCTTTTATTTTACTCTAAAAATGATTTTCTGTCAATGACCGAATATTGAAATTACATTTAATTTATGATATAATAAAGAAAAAGGATTAGGTGAATATAATGAAAAAATATATATTAAAAATGGAAAAAAAACTGTTAGAAATATTTCAGAATAATTTTACAGTAGAAAGAGTTTTTATTGAACAGGGAAAAGAAAATCAAAAGGTGTATTTAATATCAACTCCTTTTATGGATGTAGCAAATGATTGCATTGAATTTTACTTTGTAGAAGAGGAAAATAAATATTTTGTTACCGATGATTTTGCTTGTTCATATTTATTAGATAAAGATTTAAAAGATAAAATGAAAACAATTCAAACACAACTTCCTATTAAAAATTTAAAAGGTGAAATTGTATGTGATATTAATAAAGAAAAACTTGAATATGAATTATTATCATTTTTACAATATTTAATAATATTAATGAATTAGGAGGTGTTAAAAAGAAGATGTTTGTTTCTTATGAAAAAGATTCCTTAGTAAAGAATATAAAAAATAAGATAGAAAACAATGAGAATTTAATTATTTACGATGATAATTATTTATTGCCTGAAATAGAGCCATTGTTAATTCATAATCATTATTTTTATTTTACTTTATTAAATCTAAAATTTAATTTATTAGAAGAAATGAAAGAAGATAAACACCATTTAAAAGTTTTCGATAGTTTTCTTTTTTTCAATTTTTTTGAACCCAAACTAAATCCAACTCAGATTATGATTTATCGTGAAATATTAAATAATATTATACAAGAAAAAAACATTGAAACTTTTGATGATTTATATAATTTTTTTCTCTATTCTGATTATAGTTTAGATTATAATCCAGAAATGAAATTATTAGAAAATTTATTTGTTCATGATTTTTGCAATAGAACTATTAGAAGTCAAATTTCAAATAAAAAATTATCATTCAGAGATTTGGAACAAGAAAAAACATGTATTATTATTTTTAATAACTTTGAAAATAAGATTTTAAAATTTCTTTTTTACTATTTGTCAGCTTATTTTTCAGAAAAAAATAAAAAAGAAAATCTTAACTTTGTTATTTTTAGTAAACACGAAAAAACAAAAAATGAAATTTTGTTCGAAGCAGCAAAGAATGAATATGAGATTATGATAGGGTGAAAAAATCTTTCTTCTTGTTTGTATAAAAAAAAAGAAGAGTAATAAAAACGATTCTCTTCTTTTTTTATTTTTTTCATAGTATTCTGTATAAATCTGATGCCCAATCACTTTGTTCATAAGGAAATATAGGACAATTACCTCCACGAATCGAATCATGCATAAATCTATGTTCGGGTTGACTTAAAATACCTTCTAAATTAAATTCATGAAATAATTTATGAAGTTGACTTTCTTTTACTTGTAAAATTCTTGCAATATTTTCAATTGTAATGTATCTTACATTATTTTCTTTATATTTCTGAATAATTTCTAATACAAGAATCTTTAATTTTTCTGGTTTTATTTTTTTTGTTTTTCTTTTTAAACATTTATGTGAAGGTAAATTATCAAATGAATTCATTTGATTAGTCCAAAATAGTAAATCATTTTTTAGTTCTTTTAACTTCATTTGTTCTTCTTTTTTTAATGCAGAATACTTTTCTTTTTGTTCTAATGAATAAATTTTATATTTTAATCTATTTATTTCTTTTTTTATTTCTAAACTGTCTGAAGTGTATTCTTTATTTTTTCTATTTATTTTTTCATCTAAAATATAAATCATATTACCTTCTCGAATCATATCTTATTTCTCCTTTCAAAATAATGGCTATTCTCTTTCTTTTTTTTCTTTATTATAACATGTAATTAGATTATTTTCAACAATTTGTAATTTTTTTACTAATAATACATTGACAAATTATATTTTTTATTGTATTATATAGAATATAGAAATGATTTAAATTGTGCTGCTGTAACTCAAATGGAAGAGTAGCTCACTTGTAATGAGCAGGTTAAGGGTTCGAGTCCCTTCAGCAGCCTTCATAAAAAATACAAAAAAGAAGAGGTAATAAAAAATTACCTCTCTTTTTTTATTTGTATGTTAAATTTTCATTTTTTAATCTTTCAATTCTCATACAAACAGTTTCATCACATAATTCAATTATAATTTTATCTTTATTTATTTCTTTTATGTTTAGAATTTCTTGAATATTTTTATCAAAAAGCTTATCTATAACAGGTGTAAATTTATTTATTAAAGATTCATTTTTAGGAGATTTATCAAATTGAAATATATGTTCATTTACATATTTCATTATTTTATTGAAAATTTCAATAGAGACAATATTTTGAATTAAATTATAATCATTAAATAATGTAGAATAATAGGTGTTTTCATAATATTTTTTTAATCTTTCATCTTTTGTTCTATTTTCAATTTTTGTTTTCATTTTTTGAAATTTTTCTTTATATTCAAAATTAATCTTAAGACTTTCCACTTCAGAATAGATGAACAACTGATTATCTAAGTGATGAATTCCTATTCTTGTAGGATTTTTTTCAATTATTTGTCTTAATTTACTTCCTATTTTTTCAAAAGCAACTGTTTCATTTTGAAATACAACTTCTTCATCAATAGAAACAATGACTGTTTCTTTATTAATATTTTCAACTTTCACAGTTTTATTTAAATATTTTTCACATTCATTTTTTAAATATTCTAAAATTTCTTCTTTAGTTTCATTTTCTGGATATAAATAATATTTATTTGATATTATTTCAATTTTCTTCATTTCTATTCCTCCTTTTTCACTATTATAACTTCATTTAATTTTTTTTTCAAGTTAATTTACAAAAAGGTAAAAAAATAATATAATAAAAGAAAGAAAAAATTCTAAAATATAAGGAATAAGAAATTATTATTTTAGGAGGAAATAAAGATGATTTCAGAATTAACATTAAATAGTTATAAATTAAGACATCCAGATGCTAAAGAAATATATAATCTAAACACTTTACATGAAAGTATTCAACTTCCTGCAAAAGTTTTGTATGAAGAAGAAGGATTAGATTCCTTTTTTTTGCTTTTTGTTGATGACATTTTTATTCCAAACTCTATTAAGCTAAAAGAAAAAGTTTGTAATAAGGATAGAGAAATTATAGCAAAAGAAATTATTGAATTTTATCAAAATTGTTGTGATTTTTCAGATTTAGATGAGGAGTTAAAATTTGGAGGAATTTGTGAAGAATATCCATTAGATTCATGTGAAGAGTGTCTAAAGTATAAAGAAGGAGAATGTTTAGGACCAATCTATTCTAATCCTAAATCAATGTTGGATGTTTTATTTTCAAAAGAAATAAAAGAAAAATATAATTTGTAAGGAGGAAAAAGAATGAAAATTACAAGAAAAATGATAGAAGAAGGAATTAAACAAGAAATTATTACATTTTCATTAAATGAAAATCTTTTAGTTGCAAATATTGGAGAATATTGGTTTTATATATCAAGTAAATATATTGAAAATACATCAAAAGCTCTTTTTGATTTTTTAAATTCAATGAGTCAAACAGAATTGATTTCTTGTATTTATGAAACTTTACATGAATTTCCTATTTTAGATTCACCAGAATATGATTATTATTATTGTATTTTAGATGAAAAAATTGAAAATCGTTCTCCATATTATTTGTTAATTCATACAAACAGTTACACAGGTAATTTTGAGAGAGAATTAATTGCTTATTGTTTTGGAATTTTACCATCTGAAAATAAAGATTATTTTGAGTGGGAAAAAGCATTTTGGAATTATGTAAGTAATTTTAATTCTAATACAAAAAAAGAATATGAAAATGACGAAATAAGAAAAACTTGTGAAGAAACTATACTTTTATTAAATCAAGTAGAATCAATGTTATCAGAAACAACATTAAAGCAAGAAGAAAAACATGATGTTTTAGAATTATATGATGTTCTCAATTATACTTATCAAAAAGTTGATGATTGGAAAGAAGATACATTTTATAACATTGAAAGTTTTTATAAAAATAAAGAATACAATTGTGATACTATTTATGTACAATTAAAAGAACCTTTAAATGATTATTTAAAAGATTTAATTGTAAAAAGAATAAATTCTTTTTTTTCAGAAAATGCATATAAAATCATTCGAGAATACATGAGTCTTTGTCATTATGGAGAAAAGACAGAATGTACTGATGAATTTAAATTGCTTGATTTAGAATTAGTAGATAAAAACTATCATTTAATTGAAAAATTTATTTAAAAATTTTTGACTTGGATAACTTCCAAGTCTTTTTTTTAATATACAATTTAATTGTATTAAAGACTAAATTAAAAAAATATAAAGAATTCATCTTTTTTATAAAAATATTAGGTAATTCTTGCTTTGTTCATTAAATTTTCACAAATGATATACTATATATAAAGGAAAATTCTAAAAAATTCGTTTAGAAAAAACACTTATAACGAATACTCATAAACAAGAATTAATTTCTTTAGAAGTAAAGAAAGAATGGGAAGACAATTATAATCAAGATAATTTAAGACCAAATGAAATTTATGTTAAGCTATATGCAGACAATGAAGAAATAAAAGAAGTAAAATTAAATAATAAAAATGAATGGAAAGCAAGAATAGAAAATCTGCCAAAGAATAAAAAAGGAAAAGAAATTCAATATCATTTTGAAGAAAGTGAAATTCCAGTAGGATATGAAGCAAATTATGAAAGAATAGGAAATCAAACAATAATAAAAAATAAACATGAAGCAGGAAAAACAGCAGTAACAATACAAAAGATATGGAAAGATAACAATAATCAAGACAGAATAAGACCAGAAAGCATTGAAGTGCAATTAATAGCAAACAATAAAGAATTAGAAAAAATTACATTAAATAATTCAAATAATTGGAAAGCAGTTATAGATGAATTACCATTCAATGAAAATGGAGAACAAATTGATTATGAAGTAAAAGAAATAAGTAAACCAGAAGGATATACAACAAATATAGTTGAAAAAGGTGGTTTATATGAAATAACAAATACACATATCCCAGAAATAGTTACAGCGAAAGTGGAAAAGCTTTGGATAGATGAAAACAACTTAGATGGTGTTCGACCTGAAGAAGTGGAAGTTGTTTTATTAAAAAATGGAAAAGCTACTGAACAAAGTTTAATCTTATCAGAAAAGAATCATTGGCAAGGTGAAATTGAAAATCTAATTAAAAAAGAAAATGGAAAAGAGATTCAATATAGTTTTGTATTAAAAGAAAACATTCCAGAGTATTCAACAACATATGAACAAAACGAAAATTTAACAAAAATCACCAGTGTTCATGATTCAATGAAAACAGAAGCAAGTGTTAAAAAAGTCTGGGAAGACAATAATTCTTCAAAAAGACCAGAATCAATTATAGTTATTCTTTGTAAAGATGGGAAAGCAACAGAAAAACAAGTTTTATTGTCAGAGAAAAACAATTGGCAAGCTACCATATCTGATTTATTAAAATATGAAAAAGGAAAAGAAATTGAATATAGTTTCATAGAAAAAGAAATCCCAAAAGGATATACAAATAAAACCGAAACCAAAGAAGGAATAACAGTTATAACCAATACCTTAGAAAGAGAGCTTATTAATAATCCTGATACTGAAGATGAACCAGATAAACCAATGAAAGAACCAGAAGAAACAACAAAAGAAACAATAACAGAAAAACCAAACAAAAATGTTGAGAAAACAGATGCAAATGCTAGTCCTGTAAAAACAGGAGATACAACAGGTATTATAATTTTACTTTTATTGTGTGTTGTCAGTGGTATTGGTTTATACAGAAAAAAATAAAAAGAATAATTAAAATACATTTATTTTAAGGAAAAAAAGGAGAGGATAATGAATCCTCTCTTTTTTATTTCATTTCTTTTATCATATTAAATAAAAAATCTACAATTCTATCAATTCCAAAAGTTGAAGAATTTAAAGTTACATCATAAGACTTTGTATCTCCCCATTTTTTACAAGTATATCTTTCATAATAAGATTTTCTAGCTTTATCAATTTTATTCATTTTTTTCGTTGTTTCTTCTTTTGATAGATTGTTTCTTTCCATAATTCTTGCAATTTTATCTTCTTCATTACCTTTGATAAAAATAGAAATTAAATTATCTTTCTCTTCTAGAACATAATCAGCACATCTTCCAATAAAAATACAAGAACCTTTATCAGCTAAATTGCGAATAGTTTTAAATTGTTCTAAAAAAATTTGGTCAGGTAAAGAAATTTGTTGGTCCATTACAAAAGAACCCATAGCTAAACTATATAGCAAACTTGGAGTACTATGTTCATCATAAGTTTCAAATATTTCTTGACAAAAACCAGACCTTTTTACAGATTCAGTAATAATTTCTTTATCATAAATTGGAATGTTTAATTTTTTTGCTAATTTTTCACCAATTTCCCGACCACCACTACCATATTCTCTTCCTATTGTAATAATAATTTGACTCATATATTTTATCAGGTATGTGATTTACATACCATTCTCCTTTCTTCTTTTATATTTTTATTATAACAAGTTACTCTTATTTTTACAATAGTAAAAAAAATAAGTATTAAGTATTAGTTATTTAGTTACCTTCGAAAACAATGGAAATAATAATTATTTTATGTTATACTATTACAAATAGGAGGAATGGAAATGAACTTATATGTAAATGAAAATTATATTAAAGATATAAATAATTTTGACATTGAACAAATTGCAAATTCAGGTCAAGTTTTTCGAGTAACAAAAGAAGAAGAAGGTTATCGTTTTTTATCAAAAGACAAATCAATTTATATTAATCAAAAAAATAACAATATTTCTTTTAATTGTTCTTTAGAAGATTATAAAGATTATTGGGAAGAATATTTTGACCTTAATACAAATTATGAAGATATTTTGAACAAAATAAATTCAAATGATGAATTTTTACAAAAATGTTATTTTTATGGAAATGGAATAAGAATACTAAAACAAGATTTATTTGAAACTATTATTAGTTTCATTATATCGCAACGAAAATCTATTCCTGCAATTAAATCTTGTATTGAAACATTGTGTAAAAAATTCGGAAAATTACAAATAGATGTTTATGGAAAAAAATATTATTCTTTTCCAACTTATGAAGATTTAAAAGAAATTTCTTTGAATGATTTACAAGGTTTAAGTTTAGGTTATAGAGATAAATATATTTACCAATTGATTAGAGATTTATATTCAAATCAATTGAACTTAATAAGATTAAAAAAGAATACAAAAAAAGAACAAGAAAAAAAATTATTAGAAATTTATGGTGTTGGGAAAAAAGTAATGAATTGCATTTCTTTATTTTCTCTTCACAATTTAAATGCTTTTCCTATAGATATATGGATTCAAAGAATTTTAGATGAAAAATATGAAGGAACATTTCCTTATAAAGAATATCAAGGATTATTACAACAATATATTTTCTTTTATGCATTAAATCATAAAAAAGAATTTAAAAAATAAGAGAGATTTGAAACCTCTCTTTTATAAATTATAATCTTGATTATACTTTTCTAATGGAAAACAATCTTTTGTAACTAAAAATTCTTGATTTTGATATGTATAAGAATAAATATCATTTATCGGAATGTAATTTTCAATTGGAACTAAATTAATAATTCTACAACTATCATTTGTTTTTATTAAAATCATTTTTTCTTTTTTAAAATAAACATATCCATCTTTTGTTTTATATAGTAAATTACATTCTTGATGAGCAACTATTTTGAATTTTCCAATTGTTTCAATTGTTCCAAAAAATATTTTATCTTTTTCAAAAGAACCCAATCCTTTGTTTTTTATGGATTTTCTTAAAAGTTTTTGAGTAGAATCACTTCTTAAAAAATTCAATAAATTTTTCCTCCTTTTTTTACTTTTTATTTATTATAACATAAATTATAATTAATAACAATGTTTTGTATTACGAATAAACAAAAAAATATATAATATAAAGAATATAAATTTTAATTATAAGGAGGAAAAAAGATGGGATGTTTTAATGTATCTTGTATGTTGTCAAAGTTAACAATTCATGAGGGTGACAAATGTTATTTATTCCCACTAATTCCAAGGAATAAAGAAACACTGATTGGAGCAACATCACAATTTTTATATAATAATGATTTATTTAATTTATTTTGTCTTCCAATAGAAGGTATTTATAATGATTATGGGTCTATTGAAGATATTGTAAAAACAAAAAATACAGAAATGATTGAAAATTATTTAGGTATTTCTATTGAAAATTTTGTTGCTTGTTTAACAGATGGTCGAAAAGATTATTTTGACAGCTATTCTACATTTTATGATGTATTTTGTAAATTTGCAAATTTATCTGATGATTTAAGTCTTGAAGAGTATTTAAAAGAAATTGGATTTAAAGAAGATGGTTCTGAATTTTATATTTCAGGAACAGATTATTTTATCAAAAAGTCAAACGATGAAAGTTTCAATATTTATTCAAAAAAATTACAAAATTTAGGAGAGTTAACAGATTGGAATAAAGAAGACATTTTAAAAATCCATTATCAAAGAACAAATGAATATTTAGGAATGGAACATGAAGAAACTTTTCATTTACTTTCAAATATGTCTTGTGGATTTGTTTCTGGTGATGTTTTGGATAATTTACCAAAGAAACAAAGTCTTTGGACATGGACATTAGATTCTGCTTATTTTTTAAAGAAAGATTTCAAATTAACTGATAATCTTATTTTTGAAAAACACAATCATAAAATTAAATTATGTTCAGACTCTATTATTGAAATTGATAATGAAAAGTTTAATTTTCCAAATAAGAGTGATTTTGAAAAATATTGGAAAGAAATTACTGGAGAAGATTTAAGTAATATCTATTCTAAAAAAGAAGATTTAACTTATGAAAATTATCTTTATAAATGTAAATCTTTGTTATCAGTAAAAAATGGAAATTCTGAAGTTGAAAAACATTTATATGATATGAAAAAGTTAATTTTTTCAAATAGTTTTGGAATGGAACGAGAAATTCCATATTTTTTAAATATTTATCAAAATGGATTATTGGATATAAAAAACGAATGGTTATTAACTGAAAAGTTTTTAAACTATAGTTATAATTCAAATGTTTTAATTTTTCCAACTTTTCAAGGACCTCAAGGTGGAGATATTGATAGTGAATTACAGTTATCTTTGACAATTTTAAAAAGTTGTTTAAAAGAATATTTTAAATATGAAGAAGAAATGGAAGAAACTTCAGATAGTAAAAAATTTAAAAAACTATTTGAATATTTAAAAAATTTTTAGAAAAAAGAGAAGAGGTCTAATGACTAGACCTTTTCTTTTTTGCGTATAATAAAAAAAATATTTTTTTTACTGAAGGAGGAATTAAGATGAATAGCAAACAAAGTAAAAAAACTTTAGACATTATGGTAAATATAGACAGTTTGAAATTAAAAAAAATGTTAGAAGAATCAAAACCTATTTTATTTTTTAACAAAATAGGGAGATTGTTTTCAAAATGTGAAAATATTTATTTTTTTGAAAGAGGAAGTAGTAATAAAATTATTGGAAGGTGTAAATTAGGAACGATTCATTTTATTGAATCAGCTAAAATTGGTACTTATGGAATGTTGCCTTTTTATGTTAAATATATTTTAGAAGATAACTATCTTTCTAGACAAATTGAAAAAGTTTATGAATTAAAGTTAGATAATTATGATAAATCTGTAAAATTAGATTATATTTATAATATAGAAGGACTAAAAAAATTGCAAAAAGATGAAGATTTTTCATTCTTTTCTCTTTCTCAAAATGAAATGACAAATTATTTAGAAAAACAAGAAATGTCAAAAAAATTAGTAAATGATTGTGACATTTGGTTAAGAGAACAGGGTTACTATGATAGATATGAGGAAACAAATTATCATTATTTTATTGAATGTAATAATTTAGAACTTATAGATTTAAATTTATCAGATTTTTCAAAACATTCAATTCCGAAAGGATGGTATTATTGTGAGCGATTATAAGTTTGTAAAAATAAAAGAAATTGATTTTCTGAAAGATTACGAAGTTTTTTATAAAAATTGTAAAATTGCAGTTTTACAGTTAACTATTCAATCAGAGTTCATATTTATTCGACAAATACATGTTTTTGAAGAGTATCAAAAACAAGGTCATGGTAGAAATATTATTGAATTATTAACAAGAAATTCTACAAAGCCTATTCGTTATAGTATCTCTACTCATAGTCAATCAGCTATTAGATTTTGGTCTAGATATAATTTAAAAGCAAAACATATAAAAGGAGACACTTATGAATTAGAAAAAGAGGGAAATTAACCCTCTTTTTCTTTTTCCCATAAAGATTTTTCATCTTCAAAATAATGTTTTTTCATTCTTTGATATTTTTTCATTTGTTTTTTCATATTTTCTTTAAATTCTTCAGTTAGAATAGTTTCAGTAATATTTAATTCTTTTTTAAAATCATCAAAGGAAACAAAATTATCTACATTGCCTTCTTTTAAATTTTGTATAGCATCATCAGCAATTTCTTTTACTTTATCTCCTTCTAAAGAAACATCTTCATTATTATACCCATAAAAGGTTAATTCCCAAAGAATTTCTCCAGCAAGAAGGGTTAAACTTTCTTCTTCTAAATTTTTTTTACTTATTTGAAAACCTAAAACTTCATTCCATGGAATAAAATCAATCCCAAAAAATTCTGCTTCACCTTTTAATAGTTCATCTTTTTTTAATAATGAAACATCATAATATAAAGTTTCATCTTCGAAAACAGGAAAAACCATTAGAATTGAATTTTCATCTAATATAGGTGTTAAATTTTTTAATTCTTCATAAGCAAAGAGATAAGATTTTACTACATTTTTTCTATAAGCGATTATATCATCAACTTCTTCATAAGGAACAAAAGCTTCTCTTTTAGAAACTAAATATTTCATAATCTTATTAAAGGTAACTTTTTGAAACAATTCTTGTACTATCATAAAACAATACCTCCATTTTTCTTCTACTCAGTATAGCATAAAAACTATTAATTTACAAGATTATATGCTATAATATAAAGACAAAAATTGTTTTGAATAAAAGGAGGAAAAAAGATGGAACATAAAATTTTACATCGTTGTATAAAGGATTATAATTTACCAATTCCTGTTTATGAAGAACCTTATTTTTCTTATTATGTAAATTTGTTTGATAAACAATTTGATATTAGAGAAAAACTGAAATTAACAGAAGAAATGGCAAATAATTTTGATACACCAGAAAAATTTTTAGATTATTATGATGAAGTAAAAAATAAAATCATTGATAAAATTACACATTTAGATGTTTACAAAGAATATTTAAATTATGATTTACAAGAATTGTCAAAAAATACAATTGCTTATAAGAAAAACAATTTATATATTGAACCTAATAATGGATTGGTTTTTATTTCTTTAGATTTAAAAAAAGCTAATTATCAGGCATTAAGATATATTAATCCTAAATTAGTTTTAAATACTTCAAGTTATGAAGAATTTATTAAAGAATTTACTCCATATGATTATATGTCTAATTCTAAATATTTAAGACAAGTTATTTTTGGAAATTTAAATCCAAAAAGACAAAGTACAATTGAAAGATATATGATTGGACAGGTATTAAAAAAATTAATCGAAGAAAATATTATTATTGAAGAAAACATTTATTCAGTTTTAACAGATGAAATTCTTTTAACAGAAATTTCTGAAAATAATTTTGAAAAATTAGAAGAAAATTTAAAAGATTTAAAAGAATTAGGAATAGAAATAACCTTAGAAAAATTTCAATTAAAAGCTATTTTTTCAGAAAAAGATTTGGACTGTAATGAGAAAACTGTGAATAAGGAATGTTATGGTTTTGTAAAAGAATTCTGTATACCAGAAACAAAAACTGTAGAATTTAAAGCTGTAAATTCTGAATATTTTCCTCAAGTATATAAACATTATTATGGATTAGAAATCACAGAAAATGATTTAATTTTTTATCATAATCATAAAAAAGCAAAATTTTTAGAATCAATTTTTTAAAAAAATAGACCTTTCTTTATGGAAGGTCTTTTTTTAGAAAAAAATAAAAATATCTATTGACTTTTTTTATATCATATAGTATATTAAATACATAAGCTATTGGTGCAATAAGGAAAGCACAATTATTTCACGAGTTCGAATCTCGTCAATAGTATTCATTATCAAATATTTGTAAGAAAAACAAAAAGTTTTTCAAGTTATTAGTGAATTTTCATTAATAACAAAAATTTTCCTCCATTGTGAGAGACATAGTAGCTAATGTCTCTCTTTTTTATTATCCTTTTTTTTATAAAAAAAAGAGAAAAATAATATATAATGAATAAAAAGAAAGGAGTTTATTATGATGAGACAAAAAAAAATAAAGCAAATATTAGCATATTTTTTAATTATATTACAATTTATATTCTTATTAAATTTTTTAAATGTAGATGCTGCAACTAGTGATTATAAAACAATTTTAAAAAAAGTAGGAGTAACTACTACATATGCAAAGAAATATAAAGAAACAGGAAATCCTCTTGTATTAAATTTATCTTATATTTCATCTAAAAGATATTACAATGAAAACATTTGGTTTTATTTAGAAGATGAAAGATTAAATCAAGAATTGACTGTAGATGCAAATGGTTTAGCTGAATTAAAAAATCTTCCTAATTTAAAAGTACCAACAGGAGATTCAGTAGACTTTAATTTAATGATGGCTGTTTTGTTAAAAAATAATACTTATGGAGGATTCCCTTTTTTAATTTCTCAACCAATTGCTCAAAATATGAATCAAAAAAATGAAAGTTCTCAATATGATGCTGCGAAAGCTTATTTTGAAAAAAATAAAAATATGTTTTTAGCTGTTATAGATGGAGAAAACTTAATCAATTTATATAATACAAATAATAGTATAAACTTGGAAACTTTAATTGAAAATTATTATAATGAAACAAGTGCAAGTGATAGATATGTTAAATTTGTTTCTAATTTATGGGGAGAAAATTTTGAATTTACAAAAGAAAATTTAAGACAAAAATTTTATACAAAATTAATTAATGATGAATTTTTCCTAGAAGGATTAGAGGACTTAGATATTGTAGATAGAGATGGAAGTTATGCATCATATGAGCCATTAATAAAAAATACAATATATGCTTTTTCTGATATGGTATATGACTTATATCCTCAATTAAACATTGAAAAGATGGAATTTACTTATGAAAGAAATGCATTAGAAGTAAATCATGATTATAATATTCCTATTTCAACCTCTCCAAAAAATGTAAAAAATCCACAAATTAAATTTACATCATCTAATCCAGAAATTGCATCTGTAAATGAAAATGGAACATTACATACAAATAAACTTGGAAAATTTACTTTAACTGCTACATCTGGAGATATTTCTATTCAAAAAGAGTTTCAAGTATTTGAAGAAGGAACAATAGTAGAATTAGACCAAAAAACTTTAGCATTAGCAATAAAACAAGGACAACAATTAAATGCAACAATTAAACCAGAAACATCTTCTCAAAAAATATTATGGGAAAGTAAAAATTCTCAAATAGCAACAGTTAGTGATAATGGATATGTTGAAGCGATTGCTCAAGGACAAACAATTATTGTTGCTAGTACTGAAACAGGAGCAACTGCTGAATGTGTTGTTACTGTTGGACAACCAGTTTACAATGTAAAAATTGAAGATGCACCTCAATATTTAGAAAAAGGAGCAACTTATGAATTACAAGTAAAGGTAAATCCTGAAAATGCAACAAACACTGATATTAAATTTATGAGTAATAATGAAAAAGTATTAAAAGTTGATGAAGAGGGTGTTTTAACTGCAATTGATAAAGGAAAAGCAAAAATTACTGTTCAATCAGTTTCTGATGCTTCAGTATATGATGAAAAGACAATTATTGTTTCTTCAAAAATTAAAGAAATAAAAGTTCCAAAAGAAATGAATGTATTTTTAGATTATAATACTCCTATAGAAGTTCAATTAGAACCAAAAGATGCTTCTTTAGATAGATTAGAATATGAAGTAAGTAATGATGTTATTTCAGTAGATGCAAAAGGTAATATTTATGGAAATATGTTAGGAGATTCTGAAATAACAATTACAGCCAAAGATAATCCTTCTATTAAAGAAACTATGGAAATACATGTTGTACAGCCTGTTACAGAAATTAATTTAAATAGTAATGATATAAAATTAAAAAAAGGAGAAACTTTTTCTTTAACAATAGATGTAGCTCCAAGAGATGCGTGGAATAATGAATATGAAATTACAGTTGAAAATCCAGAAATTTGTTCTTTAAATGGGATTAATCATATTACAGGATTAAAAGCTGGAGAAACAAAAATTATTGTTACAGCAAAAGATGGTAGTGGAATTGAAACAATTTGTAATGTTAAAGTTACTGATTCAAAGGTTTTAATTATTATAATTTCAATTATATTTATTATTTTATTAATTACAGGATTAATTTTGTTTATTAATAGAAAAAAATTAAAAGCTTATATTAGAGGATTTTAAAATCAAACAAAAACTTTCCTTGCCTTTTTAGGTAAGGAATTTTTTTTTGTTTTTAGTTGTGTTTTTTCTAAAAATTTGTTAAAATTAATATAAATAAAATACTGAAAAATGGATATAAAAGAAAAGCACTAAAAGGAGAATTTTTTTATGAAATTTGAATTTAAGAAAAAGAAAGATAAATATTATTGGGAAAATGATGAAATTCGTCTTAGATTTTCAAAACCAGATATTCAAGCAAAAACAGAATATACCCCAATAAACAATGAAACAGAAATTTTATATTATTATTATACAGTAGATGTATTTTATAAAGAAGCCTTTGAGTGGAAAAAAATATATCATACTTTTGTTTCTGATTTTCTTGGAATATTTGATTTAAAATGGATGTTAAATCAAATATTAAATGAAAAAAATAAAGTTGAAGATGCTGGTACATGGCATTTTGAAAATGGTGAGAAAACTCACTATCATTTTTATCCAACAGTTGGTTTTGCTTATGAAGATTATTATGAAATTACACATAGTTTTCATGATTCAGAAGAATTTTTTATGTTTTATATTGGAGTAAAACCAAGTTATGAACCTGATATTGTTACAATGGGAATTAAAATTGAAAGATTAACAAGAGAAGATTTAAAAGAATTATTTCAATGTGTTAATGAATTTATTAATTATTCAATTTACTCTTATAATGAACAAATAAAGAAATCAAATAAATTATATTCTTCTAATATGAAAATCAAACATAATAAGTTATTTGTTTATGAAGTAGATGAAACAAATGATAAGATAAAAAAACAATTTAGTGTTTTTGTAAAAGGTGATGAAATAGATTTTTATTATTTAGGAGATAAAGAAGAAAGACATGAAAATATTATTATTAAAGATATTAAAGAAAATTTAGTCATTTCTTCTGATAATAAAAATTTCGAAATTTCAAAAATTCCTTATATCAATTTAGAAGTTGATAAAAGTAAATTAACATATGGAGTTAAAGAAATCGCAATTGATTTTCTTGAGCTTTTAGATAATGAAGAAAAAGAAGAATTTAGAACAAAAAAAGTAAAAGATTTATTAAAAAAATATAAATTTGCAATTATTGGAAGAACATGGATGTGTAGAGATGAACATAATTTTTCATATAAAAAAACAGGTCATCCACAAAAAGATATTGTACCAATTGTAAAAAAAGTCATTAAAACAATAAAAGAAGAATTGAAAAAATAAAAAAGAGGAGTTTTTACTCCTCTTTTTTAAGAAACAAGTTTTTTTCTAAGATATGATACTTGAAGTCTTCATTTTTACTCCATGTATCAAATAACTCTTTTGTAATTTCATATTTATTTTTATAAATATTTACAAAATATTGATATTCTAATTCTTTTTCTTCTTCTCCTAAAATATAAACATCTTTATTTTTAGTAATTTTTTCAAGCTTTATATTATCAACAATTAAATATTTAGAAGAGTTTTTTAATTCAGATAAAAAGAATTTATTTTTCATTTCTACATCTAAATAATAAGTAGATAACATAAAGTATGAACCTGCACAACAAAGAAAAAAACTTATAATTAAAAATAAATTTACATAAGAAATTTCAATAAACTTCCATTTAAATATATTTTCAGGTTGCATTAAAAAAGCAAAAACAATAAAACCTAAAGCACAAATCATTAATTCAATTCCACTTCTTAAATTAGATAGCTTTTTAGTTTTAATCTTTTGATTTAAATTGTAAAACTGATTCATTAATAATTCAGTTTCAATCTGTTTTTCATTTGTCATAATTTTCCTCCTTAAATAATCTTATTTTTTATCTTTATATTATATCATGAAGTGCATATAAATTCAACAACATAACATTTTTTTTAACTATAAAATATAGTTTTTGTCAAAAACACTACAAAAAAAATACAATATATGATATAATAAAAAAAAGGAGAAAAATAAATGAATACAGAAAATAGAGTAATTTTGTTTTCTTGTGGAATAATTGCAAGTTTTGTATTATTTTTGCATTACTTAAAGAAAAAAAGAAAACAATATATTATAATTAAAAGAGTTTAAGGAGGATAGAAGATGAGAGATAAAAATGTACCATATTATTTATTAATTCATACAAATAGTTATACAGGTAATTTTGAAAGGGAATTAATTGGTTATTGTTTTGGAGTTTTACCAAAAGATTGTGAGAATTTTGCAAGAGAATATAAAAAAGCATTTTGGAATTATATAGGAGCTTCTGATATTGATTCTTTAGAACAATATGTTGATTTTCTAACAGAATATTATAAAATTTATAATAAATTAGAAAATCAGGATATTAAAAATATAAAAGAAAATAAAGACTTTAAATCTAAAGTTTTGGAAAAAGATGAATTACTCAAGTTATATTCAAACTATATTTGTTCAACTTTACAACAAGTAGATGATTGGAAAGAAGAAACTTTTTATAATATTGAAAGTTTTTATAAAAATAAAGAATACAATTGTGATACTATTTATGTTCAATTAAAAGAACCTTTCAATGATTATTTTGAGAGTATTGTTATTGAAAGAATTAAAGAATTTTTTGAAAATGATATATTTAATATTATAGAAGATTATCGTTGGGTTTGCGAATTTGGAGAGAAAAAAAATAAACATAATGATTTAAAACTTCTTGATTTAGAATTAGTAAATGAAAAAAATGAAATAATAAAAAAATATGTATAAGGAGAATATATTATGTTTCGTATTTGTATAAGTGGTGGACCATGTTCAGGGAAAAGTAGCATTCAAAGTGTTTTAACTCAGAAATTAGAGGAAATGGGTTATAAAACATTGATTTGTCCAGAAACAGCAACAGAATTAATTCTTAATGGAATTTGTCCTTCTGAAAATATTTCTTTAGATGAATTTCAAAAATTAGTTTTAGATAAGCAATTAGCTAAAGAAAAATTATATGAAGATGCAAGTAAGTATTTTAATACTGATAAATTAGTTATCCTATATGATAGAGGATTATGTGACCAAATGGCATACATTGAAAAGGATAAATTTGAGAAATTATTAAGAAAAAGAGGTTTATCATTATCAGATGCAATGAATCATTATGACTGTGTATTTCATTTAGTTACAGCCGCTAATGGAGCTCTTGATTTTTATAGTTGGAATGACCCACAGAAAGAAGATAATGGGAATAATGCAGCAAGAAGAGAAAGTCCTGAAGAGGCAATAGAAAAAGACAATAAAACATTAGAAGCTTGGATTGGACATCCTCATTTAAGAGTATTTGACAATAGTACAAATTTTGATGGAAAAATTCAACGAGTATTGAAAGAGTTATATAATGTTTTAGGAATTCCAGTTTCTATGGAAATTGAAAGAAAATTTTTAATTAAAAAACCTACTGAACAACAATTACAATCTTTAGGATATTTATCTAAATCACATATTATTCAAACTTATTTAAAAGAAAATAATCATGGAACAGAAAGAAGAATTAGACAAAGAGGTTCTTTAGAAGATGGATTTAGTTTCTTTTATACAGAAAAAACAGATGTAAAATTAGGAGAAAGACAAGAAATTGAACGAAAAATTAGTCCAACCCAGTATATTGAGTATTTAACTGAAGCTGATACAAAATTACACCAAATTTCAAAATATAGATATTGTTTTATTTATGAAAATCATTATTTTGAATTAGATATATATCCATTTAGTGATGATTTTGCTATTTTAGAAGTAGAACTATCCTCTTTTGAAGAAGAAATTAATTTTCCAAATTTAGAAATTATTAAAGAGGTAACTTCAAATATGCAATACAAAAATTATTCATTAGCAAGAACTTTATCTTTTCCAAAACAAGAAAGTGAGTGGACTTATGAAACAGGGAGAGATGAACCAGAAATTTTAGGAAGTGGTTCAACTTATTATAATATTGAAAGAACAAAAGATGAAAAGCTTGCTTATAAATTATCTCAAGAATTAAATCGAAATTATTTACTTCGAAGAAAACGAGAAAATGGAATAAAAATTACTCAATATTGGAATTTTGACAGTAAACAGTGGGAAGATTCGTAAAATAAAAATAATAAAAAAACAGAGAATAAAATCTCTGTTTTTTTTATTGAAAGTAAGCGTAATACTCCCACTTCAAAGTCAATCCTAAGTGAGGGATGTAAGTGCTTTTCTTCTTAGTACATATTTCCGATTCTAATAAAAGTATTCCTGAACTAATAAAATTAGCAGAGGATAAAGGTTAAGTTAAGGGTTGCTTAATTTTTAGGTGGAAATTTAAATACCAGACACTTATAAAAAAATTTTTATTATCTAAAAACAGACAATAAGAATCTCCTACTTCTACAAGTGAGAGTAATTCACTTTTGATTATAATGTTTTTTATTATAATCTCTAGCTAAACTTAACATTTTTTCTGGTACTTGTAAATTTACATGTTCATATAATCTTATTAGTTGGTTTGGTCTAGCAATAAAAACTGTAATCAATTTTCTTGTATAATAATTAATTATATATATAATTGCATTTTTTGTAACAATATGTAATTCAGGACCATTTTTATGAAATTTATTGACAAAAAATATTTTATCTATTGGAGCGTTTTTGTTTAATGTTATTGCAAGTTGAAATCTTTCTAATCTTCTTTCCGAAAAATGTTTAGAAAAGTTTTCTTCTAAAATTTTTTCTAAAATAATATCATTTTTTGTATATAATTCTACTTTTCCAAAATGTTTATTTTCATTTAAATTCATTTATTATTCCTTTATTTAATTCTTTCCAAGCAATAACATCTGTTTCATTAACTACAAAACCACCATCTCCAAAATTTACATAAAAATTATGATTTTCTTCTGAATATTGACCAATAAAATAATCTTTATTTTCTTTTCCAAAAATAATGATACATATGGTATGATTAGAAGGTAATCCCTTTTCTAAAATAAAATTAAATTCTTTAAATAAAACTTCCATAAAACTCCTTTTTTATTTTATTATACTCCTTCGATATAATAAAAAAAAGAGAAAATAATTGTTAATTACAAAAAAATATGTTATAATATAAAGACAGAAAAATTTAATGATATAAGGAGGGAAGTAAGATGTCAAATGTTGTTCTTGTAGATATTAATCACAATCTAAAATATAAAAAAAATCAAAAAATAAAACTTTTATATAATAAAGATTTTTATTTTTCTGATGAAAATGGAAATTATGTAGGAAATTTAATAGATTATTCAGATAATGAAAATCCTTATGATGTTTCAGTTCTTGAAAGTATAAAAATTCCAAAAGAAATTCCATTAAATTTTATTGTAAAAGATATGAAGATGACAAAGAAGCCTGTTCCATCTGAAGCATATCTTTTAGAACTTGACGAAAAATTAGAAAAAATTTTAAATAAAAAGACAAATAAGAAAGAAAAAAACACAAATATTAGAGAAATTGTAGAAAATGTGACTTCTTATGTTGTAGTTTCAATATTTCCTATATTAGCAATTATTCTTTCAATTTTATCTTTGATATTAAACAATTTTATTAATTAAATGGAGGAAATAAATTATGAAAAAAATGAATGAGTTAATGTTTACAAAAAGAATGGGATTTATTATTCCTAGAGAAGAAGAAAAAAAGGTAACTGATGAAATGATGAAAGCTTTTATTGTTTCTTGTGCTCAATTAGGATATATTTTAAGTGAAGAATTAAAAGAAGGATTTGAGAAACTTTCTGATGAAAACTTTAAAAAATATTCTGTTGAGTTATTAGATATCTTAAAAGAAAGTAAAGGTGCAGATGTTGACATGTCAAACTTCTTGTTTCCAGATTTTCCAAATCAGACAAGAATGACTGATTTAGAAACATTAAGTGAACTTCGTTTTGCAGGATATATTGCTGATATTTTAGGATTTATAGTTGAAGACAATCATTTTAGAAGATTTATCGACCTTGGCAAATATGCAAAACATAGAAAAAGAACACCTTTGGAATTAGATATGGAAGAAATGTTAACCATCAATCTTGTATCTGAAAATGATTTTTATGAAGTTTGTCAAAATTTAATTGGAAGTAGAATGGCTTTATCTAAAAATGATAAAAAGTTATTAGAAGAAATGATAAGAGAAAAATCTTTAAATATTCAAAATATGATTCCTTCTGAAATTCCATTTAAAGAAACTTTAGCATGGTTGATTGAATTAAATCAAGAATTAAGTTTTGGATTGAATATCAAGTTTAAATCTTTTCTTGATGTAAAAAGAGCTTATGCTGCTTTAATTCATGAAGATGTTACTTTAAAAACAAACTTTAAATTAAAAAATTTAAAAAACCAAGATAGAAAATGGTTATTAAGTTGTATGGAAGAAAATATTGATGATTATTATGAATCAATGCTAGAATCTGCTTATAAAGAAAAAAACTTTGTAACATTATTTTGGAATCGAATTCATCCAGAAAATTACATGAAAATTGCACCTAAATCAGTTAATTTATTAAAAGATATTAAAGATGGAAAAAAATTTGAAACTGTTTTATCAAAAGTAGAAACAGCGTTAAAGAATGGATATGGGATAAAAGCTACAGAATTATTAGTAAATAATCCAGGAGAATTTATTCGAAGATTTGCTCATATTTTATCTATTTCTTCTGTAAAAGAAGGAAGAGAAATTATGGAATTGATGAAAGATAAAATTTCAAAAGTAGATACTTCTGTATTATTAAGTGCTAAGGTTATTTTGGATAATTATAATCCAGAAGAAATTAAAGTTGCATTCCCAAAAGGAAAGATAGAAAAAGCTCAATTATTTCAAGATAAAAAAAGAAAGATTCATCCTATTTTAGTAAAAGAAGGTTCAAAAATGATAGAAAAAGCATTAATTGAAAAACTTTCAAAAAAAGAAAAATTAGGAAAAGTTTATATTGAAGAAGGAATTGAGAATTTTAATATTCCATTTGCAACGAGAGATGAATCGAAAGGATTAAGAACAATTCCAAGAGGTTCAAGGATGCAAATTACAGAAAATACTGATGTTTTAAGATTTTTTGTTTATAAAAAGATTATTGGTGGAGGATTTGTAGATTTATCTATTTCATTTTTAGATGAATATTTTAATCTTGTAGAACAATGTTCATGGACAAACTTAAAAACAAACATGAAGAATTTAGCTATGCATTCAGGTGATGGATATAATTGTGAAGAAGGTTTATCAGAGTTTATAGATGTTGATTTAAATCAACTTGAGAACTATGAAAACATTCGATATATTGCATTACAGATTTTAAGTTGGAATCAAATACCATTTAACAAAATGGAAAGATGTTTTGCTGGAGTTATGAGTAGAAAAGGAATGATGACCGACAAATTAAAAAATGGAAAAAATTATTCTAGATTAACAAAAGAAGAACAAGAAAAAATTGATTTCACAGGTGAAGTTTTTGAACCAAGTACAGTAAGATATCGAGTAGACTTAGACAGTAATAATTTAGTTGCTATGCCATTATTATATGATACATTAACAAGAGAAATTATTTATACAGACCTTCCAATAAACAGGTTTCAAAAGAAAGAAACATTAATTAAAACAGAAAATAATTCTGAAGGAGGAAATGTGATTCCAGTTCAAGGGTCTATTACAGTTGAAAACATTCAAAGTAGTATCTCAGCAGCTTGTTATGCTATGGTACATTTAAAGAAACCAAATTTAAGAGATTTAATTCTTTTAAATTTAAAAGCAAGAAAAGGTTCTCTAGTTTTTGACAAAGAAGATGCCGATATTATTGTTTCTGAAGATGGAACATTGACTCCATTTATGAGAGATATAATCACAAAAGACTGGATGTAAAAAAGAGCGATATATCGCTCTTTTTTATATAAAAAATTTTTAGAACATATAATATTAAAGAAAATAAAAGTAATAAAAAGGAGAAAAATAGATGGATGAAAAAATTTGTTATTCAAAAAAAGAATTAAAAGAGATTCAATTAGGAGTTAATAGTTGTATAAAGAATCTTATAAAAAAACAAACACCTTTTTCTATTTCAATTAAGGCAGTAGATTATTTTGATTATGTTGCGAAGTATAAATCAGAAATTATTAATTTTTTACCATTTTCTTATTTAACTTTTTATCATAGACATAAAGATACTTATGTTCATTTTGGAGAATTAAAAACTTTAAAAAAGATAGTAAAAGAAGGTTATTTAACAAATGAATATTCTGATGATTTTGCAACTTTAGGAAAAGGAATTTATACTTTTCCATTAAAATCGGGAATGTTTTTTTACAATAATCGAGTAAAAGATTATGGCTTTTTAATTTTTGAAACAGATGCAGAACATAATCATATTGTACAAACAGATGATACTTCATATGCAATTGGGGAAAGTGATTTTCTTTGTAAAAAAATCAAAATTGAAAATCCAAGAATCATAACATCTCTTAAAGAAATGGAAGATTTAAGTAAAGAAAATTTTGATTGGGAACTTGCAAGACGAGAGTATTATGGTTTGGTATCGAATGATATGGCAACATTAGAAAATATGTGGGATATCATTGATTATTATAATGATAATTATAAACCAATGAAGAAAGAAGAAAAGGAATGAAAAAAGATATGATTAATGCTGATGAAATTATAAAAAATAAAAAAGAATTACAATTAAAAAAAATTATAACAAAAATAGAATATCAAGTGAATGATTTATTAAAGGAACTTGAAACGAATCCTTTTAAACCAAACACACCAATTATTATAAATATAGAGGGAGAACTATTAGTTGAAACATTAAGTGAATTAGAAAATAATTTAGAAAATCTAGGTTTTGATGTTCAATATGTTCAAAGAAAATCTTCTGATAGATATTCTAGACTTTATTTAAATTATACAAAAAAAAGAGAAGTTTAAGACTTCTCTTTTTTTGTTTCTAATATAGTTATATACTAATGTCTTAAGGACTACATTCGACACTATGTAATCAATTTACATTCTAATATAGTTATATACAAATGGCTGCTGAAGCAATTGGTAAAATTCCTTACTATATTTACATTCTAATATAGTTATATACAAATAATTAATTCGTCAAGAACAGAAAAATCAACATAATTTACATTCTAATATAGTTATATACAAATCTTGTGGATTAGAAAACGATTTAAAAGGAACTTATCTGAATTTACATTCTAATATAGTTATATACAAATTGACACTACTAATGCAAAATCAGATGTAACAGAAAAATTTACATTCTAATATAGTTATATACAAATTTAAAGGCGATATTGCAGATAGTAATTTTGTAGAAATATTTACATTCTAATATAGTTATATACAAATACTACGCTTTTTTAATTACTATCATTGAATAGTAATTTACATTCTAATATAGTTATATACAAATGTATTAACAGAAAGACAGACAGTTATTGATGATTACATTTACATTCTAATATAGTTATATACAAATAAAGAGAATCTAAGCTCTTTTAAATTATTATATATCAAATACTCAATAAATACAAGCTTTTTCTTATTTTTTTCCAAGTAATCTGTCTTTTTTATAAAATGAACAAAAACTCCAGAAACTCTAATGTTTTTCACTTTTTTCTATTTTTACTTGGAAAAATTTAATTGAAAACAATTTAAATTTATGATATAATAAAATAAAAAAAGGAGAAACTAAGAATGAAATATAGAACAGATTTTGTAACAAATAGTTCTTCCTCTTCTTTTGTTATTGCAATAAAAGATATTGAAAGTATTACAGATAAAAATATCTTATATTTGAAACAATTACAAGAAATTTTAATTGAAAAACTAGTAAATAAAGAAGAAGATACTTGGTATGGTTCTTATGAAGGAACTTTGATTTCTTCCATTGAGGAATTAAATAAATATTTTAAAGAAACATATTTTTGGAAAGAAAAATCAATGGAAGAATATTTTCATAATTTTCCAGAAAGAGAAGATGATTATAATAAAATGAAAAATTGTTTGGAAAATCATTATGTACTTATTTTTAGAGAAATTAATCATAGTGATGAGTTTATGATGAATTTAATCAAAAAATTAAATGATAATGAAAACTTTATTATTTTAGAAGATTGAAAAAACAACTAAAAATGTTATAAATAAATAAGAAATACAAAAAAGGATAAATATATGAAAAATTTAGTAGAAAAAAGCAAAAAATTAAGTTATATTCTCAGACATCATCCTGAAGAATTTAATTGTAAAATTGATAATAATGGATGGGTAAAAGTTGAAGAGATTATTAATAATGCAATTTTTACAAAAGAAGATTTATTAGAAATTGTAGAAAGTGATACTCGTTATGAATTTTCAAAAGATATGAAATATATTAGAGCATTTCATGGACATTCTATTCCTTTTATTCAATATACTGTAAATAAAAATATTCCAAATGTTTTATATCATGGAACAAGCATTGAAAATTATAAAAAAATATTAGAAACACAAGAAATAAAAAAAATGAATAGAACAAAAGTACATTTATCTGATAATTTAGAAAAAGCAAAAAATGTAGGTTCTAGGCATGGAAAAGTAATTGTATTAGTCATTAATTCAAAAAAAATGATACAAGATGGATTTCAAATTTCTTTATCAAAAGATGAAGTATATTTGTCTGAAAACATTCCGATTAAATACATTTTAAAAACTATATAATATAGGGTATTTAACTTGTAAAACAAAGGAGGAAAAAATGTATTGTTTTAATTATATTGAAGAGGAAAAAAGAGTTATTTTTAAGGAGTTTATGAAATCTCATGGATGTAGTCGATTAACAAGAAAAACTGTTTCTGGAAAACTTGACAGAACAACTTTGCTTCATGATATTATGGAGAATCAATATAATTACGAATTACTTTTTCAAATTCTTTCAAATCAAAAAGGTGATATTGATGATTATCGTTATTGTGAAATTGTAAAATATTATGAATTAACACATAAAGATGAAAGTGAACAAGTTAAAAACTTTTATCAAAACATGTTAAAATTTACACATCAATATAAGAAAGAATTAGAAGAAAAAGCTGAAAAAGCAAGATTAGAAAGAAAATCTAATAAATATTCCATACAAAAAATCAATTATTATATTGAGAATTACATCAATTCTGATAAAAGTGTTAATGATTTTTTAAAAGAAACAAATATCACAAACTATATGTTTAAAGAAATGGTGAATATTGCTAAAATAAAAAATTTACAGATTTATAAAAAATACGAAAAACATAAAGAAGAAAGAGCTAAAAAAATAGGAAAATCTTTCTGTAATTTTGCACAAGAAGTGGTAGATTTTTTATCTAATCCAGAAAATACAGAATTGGATTGTTTATTAAAATATAATTTTAATGTCTTTAATTTAGAAAGTTTAATTCGTAGTTTCAAAATTAAAACAAATTATGAAACAAAAAGAAAAATTAAAAGACTTAAATCAATTCAATCTTCGAATCATATTCAAAGAATTAGAGAATCTACATATATTTTTCATGGACATGAATTAACTGAAAGTGAAAAAGAACAAGCTCTTCAACTGTTAAAAACTCATCACATATCTTATCATGAGATAACTTTTAAACAAGCTTTAAAAAAACTTGAAATTATTTAGAAAATTCATAATAAAGGACACTATTTGTAATAGTGTCTTTTTTTTATTTGAAAATATTAAAAACTTTATTTTTTCTATAATAAAAAATTATTTTTACTGTTCTTTTTTATATAATTAAAATACAAAAAATAGAAAGGATAAATAAAATGATAATTAATGCAAAATCTAAATTAAATAAAGAACAATTTGAAGCTAAAGTTGAAAAAAATGCTGATTCTTTTGAAATTCAATTAATAGAAGAAATGAATAGTAAAAATTTTAATATTCAAAATTATCAAGAAGAATTAAAAAAATATAAAATTAGAGCCATTCATATGCCTTTATATAAATATCATGATTATGATATAGAAAAAGTTGAAAGTCAAAAAATATTAAAAAAAGTTTGTCTTTTGGCAGAAGAAATAATAGATTTTCAAAATAACTTTTTTAAAGAAAATGAAAAAATATTAGTTGTTGTACATTTAAATATCTCATTTCAATTATTAAAAGAATATGGATTGCTTAATCGCTTAAAAAAATTAATTTTAGAATTAATTAATAAATATCCTAATATTGAAATAGGAATAGAAAATGTAACGAGTATAAATTATATAAAAGAATTAGGTACATTTAATTTTAATAATGGATTATATCTAGAAGAATTTCAATTTAAGTTTTCTAATATAGAATTAGTAAAAGAAATAAATCATGAAAGATGTGGAATTGTAATAGATACATGTCATTTATTAATGAATAAAAAAGGTATGAAAAAAATACAGAAATATTTAAAAAATGAAATTGTATTAGATAATTTTATAGAAGAATATTTTAAACAAGGTTCACAATATGTAAAATTAATTCATTTAAACTATTGTGAATCTCATGGATTTCATAAATATCATGGATTAGCATTTGATAAAAAAGATAAAAAATCAATGAAATATTTAAAAGAAATTATGGATTTATATTTTAAATATAATTATTCTTGTATGATAACACTTGAAGTAAATGAAGAAGATTATTTGAATTGTGTTAATTTTGAAAAAACAAAAAAAGCTTTACTAAAAATAATGAAAGAAAAGGATAAATAAAATGGAAAATAAAAATGATATTGAAAATTTTAATTTTCAAATAACTACTGTTGATGGAATATATGAAACATTTAAAAATGATTCAGATATAAAAGTTTTTTATAAAAATTGAAAAAGAATATATATAGAAAATAAACATTATCAAGATATAAACTATTTAATAAATAGAAAATCAAAATTAGAGAAATTTTTAGATAAAAATATAATAATTAATAGAAATACAAATTTTGTAATATCTTTATTTTTTTGTTTTTCGGGTTGTTTATTCGGTAATTATACTGACAATTATATATTAAGCTTTATAATATCTTTTATTATTTTAGTCTTTATTATTTATATTTGGACAAAAAACGAAAGAAAAAGAAAAAATAAAAAACATTGTCTTTACGAACTTGAATTAGATTTAGTTAATAAATATATTACAGACCTTATAAATTTAAACGAATAAAACTTTTAGATATTATCTGAGCATTCAGGAATTTCTAAATATGTATAATATTATAAAAACAAAGAACATAGCCCAAGCTATGTTCTTCTTTTTTCTCAAAGTTTTTCTAATTCTTTAATATGACTTTCTACAAAAATTCGAAAACTCTCATCAAAAGGTGTTTGTTTTTTGTTTTTCATGAGTTGATTTGCTTTCATATTTTCTTTGTAAAAGTCTGTTTCTTTAATTCTAGAAAGACTTTGAATATTTAATGTTTTTTCTGTTCTTAATGGTTCTAGATTATGAACCTGTAAATCATTGAAACATTTTTCTGCTAATTCTTTATCAATAAAAACATCTTGATACATTCTTTCTACCAATGGAGTTCCTTTTGTTGGACACAAGAAATTTTCACTGATAAGATAACAAATATCATTCTTATCTAATTCATATACAGAATAACTAATATTATAGCTAACCTGACCAAAAGAATAATTTAAAGTGATTTGTTTTTTCTCTCCATTAAAAATGAATTCATTTTCACAAAACTCTTTTTCTAGACCAATATCTGAACCATCTTCATTTAATGGAATCTGAAATTCAGTTTTGTTAATTAAAGAATCCAATATTTTTTCTTTTGGAACAAAAGGATAATATTTGAAAATATCTTCTGCAATTGCTTCTAAAGTTTTTTCTTCAGGAATTTCATACTCATTTTCAAAAGAAACCTGTTCTGTATAAAAATAAATATCGTGCCAATCTAATCCTCCATAATAATTCACATTTATATAACTCATCTTTTTCCTCCTATGAAAATAATTGTTTTTTACTATATATTATATATAAGAATATATAATAACATTATAAAAAAATTGAGGTTTCAGATTCTTTATTTAAAACTGTTTTACACACATCTTCTTTTCTTATAAATTTTAATATTGTTATTTTATCTTTTCCTAAAACAATAGAATTTAATTCTTCTTCTAATTTTTTTATATTTGTAGGAGTAATTTCTCCACAAAAAATAGAATTTTGATAGTGATTTAAATACTTTTTACATATTTTAAATACTTTTTGAACTCTAGGTTCTTCTATATCGTAAAACAGATAAACATAATTATATCTAATTTCTTTTTTCATTATTCTCCTTTCTCTATCGAAAAAGGTACAAAATCTTTATCTTCTAAAAAAGTTTTAATTAATTTATAACCATCTAATCGAATTAATTCTTTATAAGATATTTTTCTTTTTAATTTTTTATGTTCTATAGTATCATTGAAACGATTATCTAATTCTTCTAAAAAAATTCGTTTTCCTTTTTCATTTAAAATACAATAATTCAGGTCTTTATCAAAATGTTTTGCTACTTGTATTTTTTTATTATTTATACAATAAAAAATGGTTCTAAATACAATAATTGGTTTAAAGACTTCACACAAATCTAAACACAAAGAAAACCTTGATTCTGAAGGAGAATGTAAAAAAGAAATAGTTTGGTTTAAATGTGTGTGATATATTTGGGTAATTGTTTTTGAGTAAAGAATTGAATTTCCAAAAGAAATTCAAGCATTCATTGGATTATCAGGGGGTCTTCTAACTCTTTTATTCATTAAAAAATCATGAGGTAAAAATTCTTCAAAACTTTCATAAAATAAACTCCAAATTTTTCCTTCAATCATTAATATTTGATTTATAGATGTAGCTCTATTTAATAAATTTGGAATATCTTTTTTTAAAAAATCTAAAGTATTTTTTAATTCAATTTTTGAATGTCGATAATAATGATAAAGTATAAAATGTATATTTTTTGAAATTCCAGAAACAATAGCTTTTGCAATGTTCAATCTATTTTGTTGAAAATATTCTACTTGTTTTAAAGTTAAATTTCCAGAAAGTAAATATTCTTTTGGATAAAAAGTTCCAGAATAATTTCCATAATAATCAAAAAAATGAATAAGAATTCCTTGTTTTCCAGCTAAACTAATTGCTTTAGAAGTAATTGTACAATCATTTAATAAATAAATTTCTTTTAAATTTTTAATAGGTAAATAATGATTATTTTCGGAAGTTTTAAACAATAAAGAATCATCTCTTCGTTCTATCATTCCTTCAGAAAATAAATATCTCGTATTTTCTTTCATAAAAACTCCTTTTTTAAATTAAACAATAATCTTTGTATGCACAATTTTTACAATAAAAACTATTTTTAAATTCAGGTATAGGTTTTTCTAAAAAACTTATAATTTCTAAAATTTTTTCTTTTAATAATTTTTTATTTAAATTGGTTAATTCAATATCTAAATCATTAGAATTATCCAAAAAAACAATTTTTCCTTTTTTATTTATTCCTTTATTTTTTAATATATATAAATAATTTAAAACTTGCATTTTATGACTTTCTAAAGAAGTATTTGCTTTTTTGTATTCAATAACATAATCTTCTGTTATTTTATCAATTTTTACATCTTCTATTTTTATTTCTGAATTTTTAGAATTTATAGCTTTCTGTTCATGTAAAAATTTACCAAACAAAACATCTTCTGAATTATCCTCTAAATTAATTTTATGAAAATTTAACCAACATTTTCGTTTACAAATATAATAATAACTAATTATTGTAGAATTCATTTATTTCTCCTTTCTTTTTATTATAAAAAAAATGAGCTTTTTCACAGCTCATTATATAAAAATAATTCCTCGGTTATCTTCTTTGTCTTCGAAAATTAAATTTTCAGAAGATTTATTACATTGATAAGTCTTTGCTAATAGACATTTTGTTGTTTCTTTAAAAATTCTTTTTTCATTTTCTATTTCATATTTTTTTGAAACATAATAAATTGTTCCTACTGGAGAAAATCCAGTAATTACAGATATTGTATTATTGTTAATAAGAGACATTGGTATGTATGTTAAATATTCTCTATTTATAATGTTTTTTGTAATAGGTTCTATATCTATAATTTTTGCTTCTTTTATATCAATTAAATCTTGACTTCTTCCCAAATATGACAAATTATAAATATGATTATAAATAAAATTTAACATTTTTTCGTCTTTTACTTGAACATAAATAATTAAATCTATATTAGAAAGAACCTCAATATGTGTTGGTTGTATTTCTAGAGTTTTATAAGTATCTAATTCTTCTTTGACTTCTGAACTTTCTATCTCTATTCTTTTAAGTTCATCATTTTCTATTTTTGTATCTAGCTTTTCTTTTTTCAATTCCTTTATCTTGTTTTTTAATTCTTTTTTTTCAATAGATAATATTTTTTCTAAATTTACTAAATTAATATATTTATCCAATAAATCTTCATTAAATATTTGAATGTTCTTTTTTTCAAAATGATTACTTTTTTGAGGAACTAAAGTTTTAGATACTTTTTGATATGTATGCAATAAAACATTTTCGTGTGGTACTTTAACAAGTAATCCTCGGTCTTTTTGAATAGAATTATAAAATTGTAAATAATTATGAAATTCTTCATTTTTTGATTCAAAATTACAATGAATAGAAACATTCATATCAATATATTCAGTAAAATTACAAGCAGAATGAATCATTCCAATAATACTTGAAGGAAAAGGACAATAATAAGTCATTCGATTTCCAACACATTCAGGTCTTCCATAATTAGCTTTATTTTGATGTAATCTTAATTTTAAAACTTTCATAAGTAAATACTTTACATAAAAGTAAAGTTATCCTCCTTTTTTAATCTTGATAATATTCTTCAATTTCTGATTTAATAATTTCAAAAAATTCATCAATAGATGTTGCATTTAATTCAGTTTTTATTTCATTTGAATTATCAAAAATATCAGAACGAACCCCAACATGATAGTCTTTACTTCTTATTTTTAATTCTTCAGAAATTAAAACTTTATTATCTTCTAATTTAATCATATTCTCAAAAACATGAGTTGCTCTATCGCTTAATCCACCAATAGCAAATAAAGGTTCAGCATTATCTAAATTACCTTTAACCTCAAAAGTTAAATTCTTTATTGCATTTACAATTAATAATAATCTTTCTTTTTTTTCTTCTTTAGACAAGTGAATATCAAAGTTTTCATCTTCACCAAAAATATCAAATAAAACTGTAACACTAAAAACTTTTAAATTATCATCAAATTCAAACTCATAAGGCATTAAGCCACATTCACTTGCTTTTTCTTGAAGATTTAAATTGTTATCTTTTGCATATTTATTAGCTAATGCTAAATTATTATGAAATTGAGTTGTTCCATTAAAAGGAGTTTGTGATATTGCATCAGTAATTCTAATAGAAGATTTTCTAATTTTAGTCTGTTTTCCAACACTCATATATCCTCCTTCAAGATTAGGAGTGTTTCTTAAATTAATTTCATCTGAAACTTCTTTAGTTGCAACTTTAGTAGAAGTATCAATTTTTAAATTATCATAAAAACCTGCAAGATTAAAAATTGTATATTTTAAACTTTCAGAACTTCTCATAGGATAAGCTCTTCCATTTTTATAAATTTTTTGTATGCTAGAAATATTTCCTTGATTTTCTCCATAATTGGCTGTAATTTTTGAAATACCTGTAAAAGTAAAAGCTAAAATATTTTTTTTCATTTTTATTCAAATTCCTTTCTATCTTCATTTTTGTTTGATTTTTCTAAAGACATAATAAAAGTATATACTAAATTTCTGTTTGAATCAAAATCCTCTAATAAATCATAAATAAAAGGTATTTTTTCTTCAGTAAAATTTGATAAATGAGTTAATATGCTGTATATTTTTTCTGTGTTATTGATAGACATTGCTGATGTTAATTTTTGTCTATAACTAATAATTTTATTTTTTTCTAATTTTTTAGAAATTGCTTTTGCACAACCATAAACTTGTTTTTGTTTTTCAGTCATTTTTTCTACTCCTTTATTTAACTTTTGATTTATTTCTATTAATGCTTTTAGTTGTATTTTTGATATATATTTTGAATCTTTCAAAATCCAAACAATTAAATTATCTAATTGTACAGAATTTAAAACACAATTAAAAATATAAAAGAAATTATAATCATATCCATTTTTTGTATAACAAAAATTATATAAACAATCTAAGTTTTTACAATCCTTTAAAAGTTCAATTGTTTTACTAGACAAAAATAAAGTTTCATAATAATCAACTTCCAAAGATTTTTTAATAATTTCTACTTGATATTGAAAATAATTAGTTGAAATTTTTGAAAAGATTTCAATCAATTTTTTCAAAGAATTTTCTTTGACTTCTTCAAATGGATTTATTTCATTTAATTTTTTATAAGTAGTTAATAAAGAATCTATAGAATAATTATTATTAATAAATATACCATCATAACTTTTTGTAAATGAAAAAGGAATAAATTCAAATTCTATAATGTTATGAAAATTTGATGTCTTATTATCAAAATTCCAACAAATAGAATTTTTCTTTCTAGATTTATCCACATAAAATCCCTGTAATTTACAAGGATTTTTACAATCATCTTCTTCTAAAAAAATTCCACTATCCATATATTTTTTATACATATGTTTTCCATTATAAAAACTATTCCTTAAAATTATATCTTCATTTTTTTCTATTAATTCGATAATTTCATTTTTATTGTTTTTTTCAAATGTAACAGTTGAAAACACTTTTTTTAAAATAGTATTTGCCTTCATTAGTTTATTTATATCGTTTACTTCTTTTTCTGTAAAATCCTCTTGTTTTAATAAATCTAATAAATTTAAATAGTGTAATCTTTCTTTATAAAAAAATTTTACAAATTCAAAATATTTATCTTCTGTAATATCTGATTGTTTATACTCTATATAATCTTCTTCTTTATTATAAGAAATGTTATGATATTCAAAATATAAACATAAGCCAACAATTGATGCTGAATATCTAAAGTCAGAAGGATATAATCTAATATCATAAACTCCTTCTTTTATTTGTTCTTTCATTCTTTATTTCTCCTTTTTAACTCAATAAATTTAAAAGTCCAAAACCTTGACCAGTTCGGTTTCCTAAACCATTTTCATAAACTTTTGTCAAGTCTTTTATATTTCCTTTTAACATAAAAATTCCAGATGTTGTTTCAAAAGTTAATCCTTGATGTTTTACAACAACCTTTTTTGTTTTTATATCAAAGAATTCAATATTGTATTTTTCTTTTAAAATTTTTAAAAATGCATTATCTTTAGATGTATAATAAACATCAGTTTTTCCTTTTTCATGTTTTAAGATACAAACAGGAGTTTTTGTTTTAAAAACAACTACAGTTTGCATAATTTTAGGTTCATTTATTTCTTGAATATGTGTTAAAACCATTTGATTATCATTTTCTAATTTAAATGGTTTATATTTTGCCAATTGAAAAGCGTTAATAAAAAAGTAATATAACTTTATATCACTTGTAGTAAATAAAATAGAGAAAGTAAAATCTTCTTTTAAAATTTTATCTTTATTTATTATTAAATTTGGTATATGAGCTGCAAATGAAAAATTCTTTTTTTTACAAGAGTCATAATATTCTTTATATATACTTTCATTTGCTTGTTCTGTATATTTTTTAATAAAAGACATAACGCTTTTTCTATATTCAATTGGTAATTCTTTTTTTGTTGTTAAAAAATCTAATCTAAATCTCATAAATTTTCTTCCTTATTTTTATTTTTATATACTATACAATCGTGGACTATCAAGAAATTTGGTTTATTATTTATCCTTTATTCTTACAGGTGTGTCCACTTTACAAAATTATTATAACTTAAAATAAGTATTTTTACAATATATTTAAATGGAATGGGTTTTATTCTTGTTTTTATAAAAGATGATAATTCAATATTTTATTTAAACAATAAACAACTTATGTTATAATATAAATATAAAAATAATTAGGAGAATTTTATGAAATATTCAATATTTAAGAAAAATATTAACGATTACTTTGCAAAACCAAACAAAACAATACAAGAACATAACAATGATTTAATTAAAAATATAAAGATATTAGAAGATTTAAAATATATTGATGATAATTATAAAGAAAAATTAATTATTTGTGCAAATAATCATGATATTGGAAAAGTAATAGAACAAACACAAAAAAGAATATTAAGTAAAAAGAAAATGTATTTTGAGGAAACAAAAGAAATAGCTCATAATATATTATCTTTTATTTTTTTGAATCCGAATGATTTTGAAAATGAGAGAGATTATTTTTTAATTGCCTATGCAATTTTAAATCATCATGCTTACATAGAAAATACTATTGAATTTTTAATGGATGAATCTAATCAACTCTTTATATTTAAATTGTTAAAAGATTTTGATGTAACAAAAGAACATATTGAAAATGTTACTAATTTTTTATATTTAAATAATTTAATAAAAATTGCGACAGATAAAGAAGAAATTATATTAAAAGGATTATTACAAAAAACTGATTATGCTGCAAGTGGAGATTTAAAAATTGAATTTAAAAATGATTGGTTAGAAAATAGTTTAAACAATTGGTCAAAAAGTAATAAAATTATTTGGTCAGACTTACAGGAATGTTGCAAAGAAAATAAAGATAATAATTTAATAAATATAGCTCCTGTAGGTTCAGGAAAAACAGAAGGAATGTTACTTTGGATAGGTAATAATAAAGGATTCTTTTTTCTTCCTTTACAATCTTCTGGAAATGCAATTTATGAAAGAATTAAACATAATTTATTAGAAGATAAAAATTATGAAGAAAAATGTGGAATTTTACATTCAAATCTTTTAAATGTATATTTTAATGATAAAAATGATACAAATTATTTAAAACATAAAGATTTAACAAAAAATTTTGCATTACCAATTAATATTTCAACAATTGACCAATTATTTGATTTCGTTTATAAATACCCTGGTTATGAATTAAAATGTGCTACTTTAAGTTATTCAAAAGTAGCTATTGATGAAATACAAGCTTATACTCCAGATTTATTAGCTGCTCTTATTTATGGATTACATTTTTTGAATAATTTAGGAACAAAAATTAATATTTCATCTGCAACAATACCTCCATTTCTTTTAAATCTTTTAACTGAACCAGATATAAATGGAAATAAAATAGATTTTAAAATTAATACTTTTATTGATGATACATTAGTTCGTCATAATATAAAAACAATAGATGATAAATTAAACACTGAAACAATTTTTAAAGGATATATAAAACATAAAGGAAAAGTCTTGATTATTTGTAATACAGTAAAAAAAGCTCAGGAAATATATAAAGACTTAACAAATAAATATCATTTAGAAAATGTACATTTGTTACATTCTGCTTTCATAAAAAAAGATAAACTAAAAAAAGAAGAGGAAATATTAAAATGTGGTAAAACATCAAATTCTGATAATGTAATTTATATTACAACACAAATTGTGGAAGCTTCTTTAGATATAGATTTTGATTATCTTTATACTGAATTACAAGATATATTAAGTTTTTTTCAAAGAATTGGAAGAATAAACAGAAAAGGAATAAAATCAATTAATGATTATAATTGTTTTTTATTTTTAAAAATAAATGAAAAATTAATAGACTATTTAGTAGATGAAGATATTTATAATTTATCTTATCAATCTTTAAAGAAAATAGATGGAATTTTATTAGAAAGTCAAAAATTAGAATTAATAAATAATACATTAACAACTGAAAATTTAAAAAATAGTATGTATTTAAAAAAATATTACCAAGCTTATAAATATTTTTCTAATCTTAATCCAAATGAAGTAACAAAAAAAGATGCAAAATTAAGAAAAATTGATAATATTTCATTTATTCCTTATAATATATATTTGGAAAATCAATTAAAAATTGATGATTTAATATTCCAACTAAAAACACATAAACATAGTGAATCTATTTATATAGAATCAAAACAGAAAATAGAAAGCTATTTAGTATCTATTGCTATAAACAAGTTAAAAAAAAGTGCAACTCTTATAAAGTATTTAGAAATTAATGAGTATTATAAATATCCATTAATAGATTGTAATTATAATAAAGAATTAGGATTTTTGTCTGAAATAAATGATTCTCTTATTTTTCTTTAAGAAAGGAAAATTATGACAGAAAAAGAAAATTTAGTATTAACAATGGCATCATGAAAAAGAAAGACATTACTCCATATGGTGAGGATGTTTTGAAAATGGATTTGCATCATGAGAATGATACAAGTCGTTTCATAGGCAGTTTTTAAGAGAGTTTTAAGACTCTCTTTTTTTATAATAAAAATAAAAAAAGACCTTGTATAAGGTCTTTTTTTGTTACTAATAAAAGTCCTGATGGAAAGAATTGAACTTTCGACCTTAACTTTATCAGAATTACGCTCTAACCAACTGAGCTACATCAGGATAAAATGCAGGATGAAAGATTTGAACTTTCAACTCTTTGCTTGTAAAACAAATACTCTCCCAGTTGAGTTAATCCTGCTTGAAAATATTTCTTATAATTTTCTTATATTTTTTCTTTAAAAGTTTTTTTAATGTTTCATCATCTAAATTTCTAATTATATCTACAGTTGTAATCTTTTCTAAAGAATTTTTTTTAATATAAAAAGGTTTTTCTGTTTCTTGTAAAATAAATTCTTTATTATTTTTTTTACTATCAGTAATAATTAATAATGCAACTTTTACAATTTCATCATTCTTTGTATTTCCTAAAATTTTTACTAATTTACCATTATTACTAGAAGTCTTACTATTGATTTTAAATAGATTTTCTTTAATATACTTTTCCATATTACATTCCTTTTTTATAATTATTGGAGTCTCTCTATTTTTTTTATTTCGCAGTTGAGTTTCTGCAACCTTAAGCCCTTTCTCCCTTGAGCAAAAACTTATTTTCTTAAACAACATCTTTTCCAATATTCAATCCACTCTTCTAATGATTTAGAGTTTCTTTCAGGATGTGCATAATAATTTTGGATTGCATCATCTAAACTCCATCTATATTGCCAAGTAGACCAATTTGGAAATAATTTTTGGTATTGATGTCCTTTAAAAGAACATTCATCTTCCCAACTTTCTTCATCTAAAAGATTAATTTTTAAATTTCTTATTTTTTTATTCCAATCTTTTTTATTTACTTTTTCTTGTTTGATAATTGGAAATTTTTTGATTGATTTACTCATGTAATAATACCTCCTTATTACATCGTAATCACCCCTTCCTGAAATTTTTTTATTACTTTATTTTCTTGAAAATAATAAAGAAACATTCTAAATAATTCTAAATCTTTTATTCTTTCATTATTTTTTAAACTTCTTTTTATTCTTTGTAACATCGCTTTTAAATAATGAATGTCTATTAATATCAAAGGATAATCTTTTATTTCTTCTATATCTAAAAAAGAATAAATCTGAACTCCTTCCAATATATAATCATTTTTAATATCATTATTACAATAATTAAGAACATATAGTAAAAATTTTCTAATTTCTTTTCCTAATATATTTCCTTTTAATTCTTTTTGTTTTAACTTTTTATAAACAAAAGGAAATTCAGTGAAATAATGATAGAATATAATACCAGCTTTGTTTTTGACTTCTTCTAATGTTTGAAATTGATAACATTGTTCAAAAAAATCTAATTCTATATGAATTCCATCAAATTGTTTTGAAAGTGTAGATTTACCAGAACCAGATAAACCTGTAATAAGCAAGATGTTTTTTTCTTTATGAAATTTATCTAAATTTTTATAAATATATTTTGACATCTTCTTTTTTCCTTTCTGATTCTTGATTTTATAATGTGAATCTACTAAATCTGGATGACAGGACTTGAACCTGCACGATGTCTTCATCCCAAATGAAGCGACCTACCAATTGGTCCACATCCAGATAAATGGGATGTGTCGGAATTGAACCAACCACACGAGGATTTTCAGTCCTCTGCTCTACCAACTGAGCTAACATCCCAGAAATGGAGCATGTGGGAATCGAACCCACCTGATATCCAGTTTGCAAAACTGGTGACCACCCCTTGCAGTCCCATACCCCATAAAACAGTGCTACTAGGAATTGAACCTAGACCTTGAGATTAGAAGTCTCATGTTATATCCATTTAACTATAGCACCTAAACTTCATTTATTTTTTCTTTAATATTTCATTTCTTCCAATAATTACAATTTCATAATTTTTATCTTCTTCTACTTCAAATGAACAAGTGTCTGGAGATTTCCATTCTTCTTCTAATAAAAATCCACCACCATTTTTGTCTGTTACATTTAACAGTCCATCTTCTGATAACCAAATTAATTGCCCTTTTCCAATCGTTTTATCTTTACTAGTACATGTTGCTCTATATGGTTTATTTGGTTTCATATCTATTGCCTTCATAAGATTTTTCTCCTATTTTTAATAGACCTTCCTGACAGGATTTGAACCTGTAACCTCTTTGTTCGTAGCAAAGAATCTTATCCATTCGACCACAGGAAGATTTTTTGTTTATTATACCATAAAAAATTTTCATTGTCAATATATGTTTTTTAAAATAAAAAACTCTTTATCAATTTAGTTATTATCTTCATAATAACCATAAAGCTGATAAAGAGTTTCTATCTTATATTTATAATAAAATTTTATAAATTAAAATTCAGTATCTCCTAAATTATCTATTTCAGCTCTTATTAAATTTTTTGTATCACAAATAACCACATGTCTAAATGCGAAATGTGGACGAATAGGGTTGGCAACTGCAATATGAAATTGTCTTTGATTATTTGTTTTTAATGTTTTCATATTTTTTTTAAACCCTTTTTAATAAGAGTTGTCTCCTTTCTGAATTAATTTTTTTTTATAAAAAACAAGGATATTTATAATTCTATTTAGTATTGCAGACGATTTAAGTCTGCATGAATTAATGTTATTTTCTTCAAAAATATAGAAGGAAGAATAATATTAGCCTTATTTTTAATTAAGTATATGGACTTTGTTTAAATTTTATTCCATATATATAGTATAACATAAAAAAAAATAAAATCAATAGTTATTTTCAAAATTTTTATAATCTATAATATAATGAAAAAAATATTTAAAATTCAAAGGAGGAAATAAAGATGGCTCATTATGATGAATATTTTAGCGAAAGAGAAACTGTAGATATTAACAGAAGGGAGAAAATTAAGGCTAAATTAGAAGAAAAATTCAACAATATGTCCAGAGATGAAAAAATTGATTTTGTTGTTGATTTAGTAATTGAAGACTATAAATACAAACAGATTTGGGGAAGATAAAAAGAAGGCGAATTAATCGCCTTCTTTATTTGTAAGTATCTTAAATTGTGAGTGTAAATTATTATAAATTGGTTTGTATTTTTCTTTTAATATATCCCAATTCTTTATTTTTAATATATCTTGATACATCTTTTTTAGTTCATCATTATTTAATTCAATTGTTCCTGTTTTAATTAATTCAATTCCAAAGGTTAATATTTTTAAAGAATGCCATAAGGATTTTTGACCTATATAAATATTCTTTTCTATATTTATTCCTTTTTCTACCTCAACTGTCATTTTCTTTTTTGCTTTTACAAAAGAATTTGATGCTTTTGAAGAAAAAGATTTACGAATTAATTGTTTATCATAAAGAATTAATTCTTGAAAATTCCAATTATATTTTAACATATATCTTGTATTAACTACAGATACAATCTCATATACAAATTCAGAACAATTTTTTATTTCTTTCATCCAGTCTAATTTTGATATATAATGAAAGTCAATGCTAAAATCTTTATCTTTTATGGTTTCTATTTCTTTGTCTTCTTTTGTTTTTTCTACAATACACAAAATGTCTATATCTGATGTTTCATTGTTTGTTTCATAACAAAGACTTCCATAAATAAACATATCCAAAATATTTTTATCTTTCATTTGTTTTTCTATAAAAGAATAAAACTTTTTATCTTTTTTCATTTTTTATTTCCTCCTATTTTTATTATATCAAATGAGTAAATATTGTCAAGAAAAACAAAATATGTTATAATAAAATAAAAAGGAGAAAATGAATGGAAAAATTAGTAAACAATATTATTGAAAAAGTTCGATATTTATAAAAATATTTTTGAGATATACTCAGTTAAAAACATTGCAATCTTGGGAACAAGGTTGGCGAAATACCCCTGAATGTATTCTGTATATGGTACAGAAAATCTTAGAATTAGAAGAAAGGAAGTAACAGTATGTTTGAGATAATATCTAAAAACAATAATATGTATAATGTATTAGATACCGAAGATGGTGTTGTAGAGTCATACTCATTTTTGGATATTATCTCTTATATTCAATCTGGGGTAGATATTCAAGGCGTATCACTTGTCAATGATAAATATGTTTTTGAAATTGATAATTTAGCTGTTCATAGGGTGATGAAAGGTTATAAATTTAGATTATATCCTAATAAGGAGCAACAGACTTATTTTCAGAAATGTTTTGGCTGTTGTAGATTCCTTTGGAATAATATGCTTGCGGATAAAATTGCGTACTATAAGGAACATAAGGAAAGTCTTGATACACAGCCACCTGCCTATAAGTCTGATTTCCCATTTTTAAAAGAAGTGGATAGTTTAGCTCTTACAAGTGAATACAGAGATTTGAATACTGCTTTCAAGAATTTCTTTCGTGATAGTTCTGTAGGCTATCCAAAATTCAAAAAGAAGCATGATAATCATAAGTCATACACTACCTATAATCAGAAAGGCTCTGTTTCTATTGTAGATAAATATGTTAAATTGCCTAAGATTGGTTATGTAAAGATGAAACAATCTCAACCAGTTTTGGGTAGTATTAAAAACGCTACTATTTCACAAGTTCCAAGTGGAAAATACTTCATATCATTTAATGTTGAAATTTGGGTAGCGAAACTTCCTAAGATAGATAAGAAAATTGGATTAGATTTAGGTATTAAAGAATTAGTTATCACTTCTGATAAGGAACATTTTGAAAATCCAAAGACCTTATATAAATATTAGAAACAGCTTACAAAACTGCAAAGACAGTTGGCTCACAAACAGAAATTCAGCAAGAATTGGTATAAGCAGAAACACAAAATAGCAATATTGCATGAAAAAATTACAAATATCAGAAAGGATAATCTTCATAAGATTTCTCATAAGCTAGTACAGGAAAACCAACTGATAGTAAGTGAGGATTTAAAAATATCTAATATGATAAAAAATCATCATCTTGCAAAAAGTATTGCTGATGTTTCATGGTATGAACTGACAAGACAAATCATGTATAAGTCTGACTGGTATGGTAGAACTTATGTAAAAATTGATACTTATTACCCAAGTTCACAGGCTTGTAATTGTTGTGGTTTCAAAAATCCTATTACAAAAGATTTGTCTGTTAGGTACTGGATTTGTCCTAATTGTGGCACTTATCATGATAGAGATGAAAATGCAGCCGACAATATACTTGCCGAAGGCAAAAGAATTGTCGAAATAGGAGTAACTTCCAGCAATTCTGACGAGTTCCAGATTGCTTCGTAAAATAAATAATAATATTGTAGGGTTGGGCGAACCCAAACATATACGCTTGTGGAGATAGTAGGTTACGAGGTCGTAGAAGCAAGAATCCCCGAATCTTTAGATTCGGGGAGCGTCAACCTAAACAAATTATATACTTTCCTGAGATAGGAAATAAAGATGTTTTATTGGAATATGAAGATTGGAAACAATTATTAGAAATGTAAAAGAAGAGTAAATTTATTACTCTTCTTTTGTTTTCGTTAATCCTTCTTGTAACCATTTTTTTATTTCTAAGCAATGAAAGAAAAAAGGATTAAAGATTCCTAATTGATAAAAATATTTTAAAATAACACCAATCGGAATTCCTAAAATTAAACCAATTGCTCCTCCAAATTGATAACCTAAAAATAAAAACAATACAGATGAGAAAGTAGATAATCCAATTGTTTTTCCTAAAATTTTAGGTTCAATAATTCTTCTTACTACTTGTGTACCTAAATAAATAACAAGTAAACCAATTCCAACAAAAAAATTTTTAGAAAACAGTTCAATAACAGCATATGGAATCAAAACAGTTCCAGTTCCAAATACAGGTAATGAATCTAAAAAAGCAACTAATAAGGCTAATAAAAAACTATAAGGAATTTTTAAAATTAAAAATGAAATACATAAAAGAATACTCATTATGAAAAATATTTTAATTTGAGCTTTAAAATATCCGAAAATAATTCCTTTAAATTCATTTCCTAAATTTATGTTTTGAGGTATAATCTTATTTTTTATCGTTTCTTTTATTTTTTCCATGTTTAAAATAAAAAAGAAAGAAAATAAGCAAATAAAAAGAAATTTAATTAATAAATCTGGAACTTGTTGTGTAATAGAGAATAATCCACTTGTAATTTTAGAAACATATTCCCCAATATTTAAATTTTTAGTAATAGTACTTAATGAAAATTCAATTGGTAATTTATCTATTATATTAGATATAATTTTTTCTATTTGTATCATTTGATTCGGAAATGTTTCAATTAATATTGAAATTTCTTGAATTAAAAATTGAATCAAAATTACTGAACAGGTTATAAAAACGCTTAAAATGAAAATAATAACCAAAAAAGTTGAAGATTTCCTTTTGCATTTTAATATCTTTTCCATTTTTTTTACTAATGGATTTAATATAAGTGCAATACAAAAACTAATAATAATAACTGATAAGTATTTAAAACCAAAAGAAATTAAAAGCCAACTAAAGAATATTACAAATAAAAATTGAAAAATATATAAAAATGATTTTTTTGGCAAAATAACACTTCCTTTTTTCTTTTTATTATATTAAAAAATAAAACTTAAAACAAGAAAAAAAACTTCTAACAAAAAACTGTTTTCATCCTTTATAAAATATGTTATAATAAATGAAAGAAAAAAGGAGGAGTTTATGCGAGAATTTATTTCTGAAATATTAAAAAATGAATTATTTTCTATTGGAAAATTTCATGTTTATGCTTATGGTTTATGGATAGCTATTGGAATTTTAATTGGATTAAGTTTAATTCCATATCGAATGAAAAAATACAATATGAAAGATGACAAAATTTATAATTTTATTTTATATCTATTAATTGTTGGCTTTGGAGGAGCAAAATTATTATCTTTGTTGACAACAATTCCAGATATATTTTCAAATGGAATTATTTATTGGCTAACAACTAGTGGGTTTGTTGTTTATGGTGGAATTATTTCTGGTTTTATTTTTGCTTTATTTTATTTTAAGAAACAAAAAAAAGATTTTCTCTTTTATTCAGATATATTAATTCCTTTAATTCCTTTGGTTCAAGGATTTGGTAGATTAGGTTGTTTATTTGCTGGATGTTGTTATGGAAAAGTAACAGATTCAAATTTCTCCATTACATATATTGAATCTTCTTCAGCTCCATTAAATACTCCTTTGTTTCCTTCTCAATTTGTTTCCTCTCTCTTATGTTTTTTATTGTTTTTTGCTTTATTAATCATAGAAAAAAAGAAGAAACAAGTAAAGGGAGAATTATTATTTGATTATTTAATTTTATATAGTATTGGAAGATTTATAATTGAATTTTTTAGAGATGATAGTTTAAGAGGTATTTTCTTAGGTTTTTCTACTTCTCAATGGATTTCAATCATCGTATTTATAATTTCGTTATATTTTTATAAAAAATATATAAAAAAAGAAAATAAAATTTTTACAGGAGGTAAACAATGAAATATAGAACAGATTTCGTAACTAACAGTTCATCATCTTCTTTTGTTTTATCTTTTAAAGACGAAAGCGATTATTTAGCTTTTAAATCTGAATGTGAAGAATTTAATTACAAAGAATTATTTCAATTAGTTGATAATTTAGAAAGAATTTCTAGAAAAGACGCTTCTGAAATTGTTTATAATTATTATAGTCATATTGAAAAAGATAAATTGTTTGATGAATATATTGATAGAACTTTATCTTTTACAGAACAATTAAAAAAACAAAAAGAATTAGAAACAGAAGATTGGTTTAAAGAAAAACTAAACTTAGCATTGATAAAAACAAATGTTTTTAGAGAAATAAAGAAAATAAATAAAAGTGAAATTTTAATATATGGAAATGTTTATGATTTTGAGGGAGGTTTATTGGAATTTGCTTTAAGAAATGACTTATTATTAAACCCAATGTTTCATAAATGGTGTAGATTAGCTTTTAATGTGGGATAAAAACTTATTAAAAAAAGATTTAAAAACTTTTGGTTGGTTTTTAATTCTATGTTTGATAATTATTTATATTTGTCATTTTTTTGATATTCCACTTTGCCCTGTTCAAAGAATTTTTCATTATCCTTGTCCTTTTTGTGGAAACACAAGAGCAAGTATTTTGTTGTTAACAGGACATTTTAAAGAAGCCTTAGAAATGAATCCTTTAATTTATGAATGTATTTTATTATGTATTATATTTCCTTTATTTCGATATAAATATAAAAAAGATTGGATAATCATTACATATCTTGGATTTATGATAATTTCTTCTATTTTTGTTTATATATATGGAATGATTCACTTTTTTCCAATAAAAGAACCCTTTGTTCCTCTTTAATACTGCTAAAATTTTTTAGTGGTATTTTTTTATACTTCAATAACTATAATATAAAAGAAAAAAAATAATAAGCTAAAAATATTTTTATTTTTGTAAGACTTAATTTAGAGGAGAAAAAAATGAAAAAATTAGAAACAATAGAAGAAAATAAAGAATTATTAAAAGATTTAATTTCAGCATTTTTAAAAAATACTGAAGAAAATGATTATTTTTCTGACGAACTCTTTCAGTATGAGTATCTTTTAGATAATCTGAATAAAGATGTTGACATGTCAAATTGTTATGTTTTAGTTGAAGAAACAAGTAATAAAAAAGAACTTTTGGATATTCTTTTTCTTGAAGAACTTTTTGGTTTTACAATTGTAGACCCATTATTCATATTTGATACTAAAAATCTTTTATTATTCTTGAGAGAAAAACATCCCAATTGGATAATTTCTACTGAATATGTAGATTTAAGTATGTTCAAATATGTTCCAATCTCTTTAAAAAGTAGAGTAAATCCAAATTATGAATTGGAATTAATTAATCATAGAACAATTTGGAAATATAATATTTCCACAGATATTGTTAGTGATTTTGAAAAGAGACTAATTCCTCAAGATGATTTAACAAAACTTAATTTTGAATGGATAAGTTACAATGATTTTAAAAAATATTCAATTTATGATGAAGGTTTGTTTCTGAAAACTTGGAATAAAAATGGTTTTAGTACTTTTTATGGATTTCATTATTTTAAACCAGAAAGTACTTATTTGAACTGTTATTATTTGATAGCAAAGGACTCTGAAGGAAAATGGGTTGGTGTCATAAAAACTTATGATACTGATAATCATTATACAATTGGTTATATAGATGTTTTTTATACTGCAAGAAATAAAGGTGTTGCAACAAAAATGATTGCAGAATTAAAAACATATCTTACAAAAAAACAACCAATTTACTTAACACCCTTATCAGATTGTGGTAAAAAGTGTAAAATAGATGAAACTTTTAAACGAGTTTTATCTGATTATGAAATTTTTGTTTTATAAAGGAGGAAAAATATGAAAGTGACACAAATAACAAAAACAGAGCAAAAAGGAACTAGCAATTTTTTTAATTTTGTTGTTCTTTATGAAGGAAAGGAACTCTTTTTTGAAAAGTTCAAAAGATTTGGACTTAATTTAAATGAAAAACAAATGAAATCTTTATTAGAGGATTGTAAAAGTCCAAAAGATATTTTTTATTTAGATGATTCTAAATATGATAGCTTTGAAATTTTTCAAAACTATAAAAAAAGATTTCCTGAAATTGTTTTCTAAAATTAAAAATACTGAGGTTTATTCCTCAGTATTTTTTGTTTTCTTTTGTTTCTTTTTTCTTGGATGTTTTTTTCTATATATAATTATTACTGTAATAATTCCACCAATAATTAAAATATATGGACTATTCACAATGAGAAATACAAATAAATTAGAAAAAATAACTTTTAAATCATAAAAAGTATCTTTTAATCCATTCCCAATTCTTTTAAAAATAGAATCATTTTTATTACTACCACTAATATGTTCTACTTCTTCTAATGTTAAATCAATTGTACTATATTCAATCAAATTATCATAAATTTTTAATTGAGATTCTTGTTTTTCTAATTCATAACGAATTTCTGATAATTTATCTTCTAATTGAATAATCATTTCTAAATCTTTTGATTGTTCTAATAAAGATAAAATTCGTTCTTGTTCTATTTGTAAAGTCTTTTTATATGATTCCATATCAGAATATTCTAAAGTGACATCTTTTGTCTCTTCATTTTTAAATATAATTGTTCCTATTTTATTTAAAGAATTAGAAAAACTGTCTAATTCATTTGCATTTATTCTAATTTTTAAATGATATCGAGCAAAAGAATAATCTTTATTGTTTTCATAGTTAGAATTTTCAATATATCCATTTGCATCTTTAATAGCCTTTTCAATTTGTTCCTTTGATTTTTCTAGTTCTGTGGTTTCTATTGTAACAGATACATTCTTTATTAATTTTCTATTTGTTGAAACATTTTTTTCATCAATTGTTTCTGTTTCTTCTGGTTCAACATAATTTGTATCTTTTGTTTGAATTTCACTCGTACTTTTCATTGTATTTGTTCCGAAATTTTGAGTAGAAACAGAATCTGTTTGAATTACTTTCTTTTCAGGAATTGGATTTCCACATCCAGATAAACAAAGTACAATTACAAGAAAAATAGGAATTAGTTTATTTATTTTCATAAAAAATCACTCCTTTCTTTTTATTTTATAAAGCTTTCTTCTATAATATAAAGAAATTAAAGAAAAATTTTTGAGGAGGAAAACAATGATGAATGATGTTATAGAAAATGCTCTAAAAGCAACAATTGAGGGATTATTAGACTCTATTACTTCAGAAACAGAATGTAAAATCCCAATTAATGCATTAAATACATTAAAGGATTCTTATATGACAAAAAATGCAAGTAATTATTCTGTTTGTGTTGCATTTCAATTAGAAGAAGTATTCGATGCTTTGACAAAAAAAATTATTCCAGAGATAGAAACTTATCCGAAAAATATACAATTTGAGATGAGTTATTTATGGAAAAATTTTAATAGAGTTTCTCATTATATTTCAGAATTTATTTCAAAATATGAAGGAAGAGCTTGTTCTGTTGATAAATCAAATTGGCTATTAAATAGTTATATGAATTATTTAAAAACAAAGGAACTTCCAGATATGACAATTACTGAAAAATGTTTTTGGAAACCTCATTTTGGAAGTGCGAGATTATGGATGGAATGGATATCTGGTTATATTATGAATGATTATCGACCATCTTTTGTGTTTTTTGAAAACACAGAAATTTTAAGAAAAGAAGGAGAAATGTATAAAGAAAAAAAAGAAGAGGTTTAAAACCTCTTCTTTTTTTATTAATGATTAAAATAAGAGAAATGCATGTAGTCTTTTAAGGATGTCCAATCTCCACCCCAATAAAAACCATGTTTCTTCCAAATATTTATTATTTCTTCAGTAACAGAATATTCATTTTCTCCTGGTTTATAGAATGAACCAACAATAGAACCATCACCATAAATACAATAGTTTTCATTTGGATTTACATCAAATGCATGACCATAAGTATGAGCTGATTGAGGGAAAGTTCCTTTAAATCCAGCATCAGAACCCCATGTTCTATAACTAATATCTCCACCTATAATTTTAAATCCAGCATCAGCCATTTCTTTAAAAATTGCCTGAACTTCTGTTTTTAATTTTTTGTGCATAGTTACTGTCATTGTATCTCTTACACCATCTTTATTTAAAAATTCTACTTCAAATTTTTCTAAATATTTGTTATTTTCTTCTTCTGATTTAGGTACACCATTTCCATCATATAACCATTCAATTCTAGCTTCTTCCCCTTCAATTTTCGCAGCTTCACCAACAGATACATTAGAATCACTTTCATCTTCTTGTAAACCAAATAACCAAGATGGGTCATCAACTAATAATCCATGATGTAACATTACTCTTAAGTAAGAAGCACTTTCAGAAGATAATTTTCCAAGTTCTTGTCCTTTTTTTACTTTATCTCCTACATTTACTAATACACTATCTTTTGCTAATCCCATAAATTCTATATAAGTAGAATCATTAAATCGAATGTCAATAGAAGAAACATTCTCATCTAAACCTGGTAAGCTCATAGATTTTGTAACAGAGGTAACAACACCTTCATAAGGAGCAACTAATACATCAGATGGTACTGTAATAACATCTATATATCCTGTTTCTTCAATAACTCCTAAATAATCTTCATAAGGAGTTTTTAATTTAGCATTTTTTAATGGAAATTCCCATTCCACTTTACTACTATCAAAGTTTTCATCGTTACCAAAATAAACACTTAAGTTTACTCCTGCCTCAAATTCTTTTCCAGCAGCAACTTTAAACATACTTGTATAGTTTTCTATAAAGAACATGTCATCAATATTTTCATATCTATCAACATTTAAACCATCTTGCATAGATAACATTCTATAAAGTACATTTGTTTCATCAACTGATGTTCCTAAACGACTTTTATGATGAATTTTAATTTCTGCTGATGAATTATCAAAGACACCACTTACTTCTTCATTATTAGCAGGAACTGCTGAAACAGATTCTGAATTACCAGTAAGAACTCCATCTGAAACACTTCCTCCTGAATAATTAGACCAATTTGTATATTTGTAAAATACTTTAAAAGCATTATATCCAACAGATAATTGAGGCCCATCAGGAGTACCACTAGAACAATGTAACCACATTTGTTGATTATTTGAATTTTTTCCTAAATAAATACCAATATGATTACTATTTCCACCTGTTAATGATTTATTAAATAAACCAATATCACCAGGTACTAAATCTTTTTCATTTATTTCACTAAAACATTTTGATTGAACAAAAGTTGCAGTAAATCCTGTTGGTGGTACATCATTACAACCAATTTGTGAAAAAGCCCAAGATACATAAGCAGAACAATCTAAATATTGAGGAGTGGGATTTGTTGGGTCTCTTTGTTCTTGAGAATATTTGACTCCTTTATTTATTAAACTTGCAGCTTTTGCAATTAAGGTTTTTCTTCCACCTTCCATACCTGCTGGCCAAGAATTCATCGCTTCTTTTATTGATTTTTGAATGTCAGGGTCAATATTGTCTAATGAAATAGGAGAACTTCCTCCATAAGTAAAATATTTAAGAACTGGGAATATGTTTCTTACATTATCATGTAAATCTTGCCAATTTAATGTTGCCCAATCATATAAAGTATATATATTGTCTACATCTCCTTCTATATTTCCTTCTGTTCCATTTACTAACTTTCCTGTATCAAAATCATAATAAGCATCTCCAATTTTTTCACGATTGGCTTCACTTGTATATCCAAATGGGTCTGAATTTTCATCTGGGAATGAATAGAAGGTATATTCAGAACCATATACATTTTTAATTTTAGTTTTAAATTGTTGATACTGATTTCTTTCAGATGGTGAAAATGATGAACCTTCAGTAACAGCACTTGCTATATCTGAAATCATATCATGTTCATCTATATAACCTGGAATAGTTCTTTTTCCATCTATTAATACTGATTTTACTACATTTAAAATTTCATCAGAAACATCACCACTATTCATATGAGATTCTGCATTTGCAAACCATCCACTTGTTTTTACATAATTATATAAACCATCAGCTCCTGTACCAAAAGAACTTCCTTTTAATTCAAATAAATTTGCCATTAAAGAAGCTTCAGCGGCTGCACCTTTTGGAGAACCTTGTTCTTGAACACAAACTCTTGCTAATTGTAATACTTGGTCTTCAGTTAAGTTATATTTTGTAAAAGAATTTGTTCCAGTTTTAGAGGTTAAACTTCCTGTATTTGTAAAGCTATTATTGGATGAACTTCCAGAACCAATTGTTGAACCTAATTTCCAACTCTTATTTTTTGCATCATTATTTGCAACTTGAGGAGCATCAGTAATTTTTTTATTATACATTCTATAATAAGCAATTTTATTTTTATCTTCTCCTGAACCAATATTGTATTTTTCTGCAAATTTTTTATTACAGCCTTGTTTACCCCAAATTTCAACAGTATTTCCAGCTAAAGCAGAAAATAAGTGACGATATTGTTCATATTTCATTTCAGAGAAAATAAATTGACAGTCAAATGTTGATTTTAATGGTTTACCTTCATGAGTTTTATCTCCTCCATTTGTATGAGCTGTTGCATTTGCATCTCCTACAATAAAGTGAATAACTGTTCCATCTGTTAAAATAACATCAAAAATTTGACCTCTATTTTCACTAGAAAAACCAGGAAATCCTTCCATATTCTCTGCATAATAGAAAAAGTTTTGAATTGCTGCTACATAATATTGAGTTCCATTTGCATCAGTGTAAATTGTACAACCTGTATCTGGGTCATAACTCTTAGGTGCTCCATTAGCAGCAGATAAACTCATATCTCCTTCATAATTAATAACAGAGGCTACTTTTGTTTCTCTTACATAGTCTGGCATTGGACTATTATAAGTCGCATGATTACTCCATTCTGTTCCTAATGAATATCCTCCAATATCTTCACATGTTAAATTGTAAGGAATATAACAGTCATAATATTCAGCATCATTAAAACTAGAAGCTAATCCAGAATCTCCATAAATATCTTTAGCTTCTCTTGCATTACCATCATTATCAACACTAGCACTTGTTTTTGAACCACCAGCAGTTAAGGCTGCCATTTCGTCTGGGTCAAACTTTTCAGTTTTTAATAACTCATACATATCTGGATATTCTTTTTCAATTCTATCTCTTTGATATTTTAAATCTGTTAAATTTGTTTGATTTACTGTTTTTGTTGGTGCATATGTTTCATAATTATTAAAGTAATCATAATAATATTCTGCTCCTGTTAATTCATCCATATTTGGAACTTCTACATATTTAGGAACCATTAAATATACATAACCAGTCGCATAAAATCTTTGAGTTCTTTCTTCCTCTGAAACTTCTACTTCCTTTTTTTGTAAAACAGTTGGATTTTCTAATTCTCCACTCATTGTTTCATCTGTTTTATCATTTGGTGCTAAAAATCCAGAATTTAATAAATCCTTTTTTTCTTCCTTTTCTATGTAATCAAAATAATCTTTATAATTTGATGGTACAACTGTATCATATTTTTGAATATCAGAGGAATCTTTTTGACTTAACCATTTGTCAAGTTCTCCTGAATTTACTAAATCACTTCCATCTTTAGATTTTACAGTTTCAAATCTATCATTTTTTACATCATAAACACTAATTTCTGTTAATCGAATATTTTTTCTTTTAAATTTATAATACTCTACAGATTCTTGATTTTCATGTTTTGTAATCGTTTCAACATCTTCATCATAAGTAAATACATATTTAATTTTTTCATCTGTTAATGGAGCTTTTACATAATTTACTCTCTTTGCATCTTTTGCATCAACAACATTTCCTGATGCAGAATCAGTTTCATATTCTTGAGAATAGCTAGAACCTTCTGGTCCAAACTTTTCATCAGTTTTCTCCATTTTAGATTCAATTACATTCTTTATTGTTCCAGCAGGAACGATAACATCTCCTATAACAAAAACATCTTTTTCTTTTTCTGGAACATTTCTTTTAAATTCATCGTTAAATTTTGAATCATCATAAGAATATCTATCTTTATTATTTTTTACTTTTTCTTTAGCTTCTTCTTCAGTATATAATTCATCTGTCCAACCACCATAACTAGTCATTTTATTTCCTTTAGCATCAGTAGTTTCAGTTCTTTTTTCATTATCCCATAATCTAATATGAGTAAAATTACCTCTGTGTTCAGCTCTTTCATGGAATTTTTCATATTTCATAATAGAACCAAATCCATAATCCCAAACACCAGCAGTTGTTACATAACCTTCTTGTCTTTCTTCATTAGTCCATTTTCCACCACCAGGAACATAAACACCTGAAATAGTACCATCTCCACCGACACCAGCAGGAGCATTATCATATTTAAAATTTCTAGGATTAATAGGAACTCCATCTTGTTCTATTTGAAAGTGTAAGTGAGGTCCTGTAGATGCACCAGTATTACCTGATTTTGCAATTTCTTCTCCTTTTGCAACTTTATCTCCTACATTTACTAATAAAGCACTATTATGCATATAAATAGAAGTAAATCCATTTCCATGGTCAATTGTTACAAAAATACCTCTACCATCTCCACTTCCTGTATCTATAACAGTTCCTGATTGAGTAGCTCGAACTGGACTTCCTGTTGGTAAACCAATATCCATTCCTTTATGATTTGTACTTCCAATTCCTCCTGGAGATTTTCTTGGTCCAAATTCACTTGTAATTGGATGTGAAGAATCTACAGGCCAACATAAGGTATCACTAGATGTATTTGTATTGGTTGTTGGAACAGCATTTGCTGTACTTGTAGAACCATTATTTGATTTTTTATAACTCCAATCTATAGAACCACAAGAGTTTGAAGCTGGAGCATAAATATCAATCGTTCCTTTATTTAATGCCAATGCATCTTGTTCTTCTACTGTCCATCGTTCAACTCCTGGATGTTTTTTTCTTGAAGCTGCATACATTTTTGCTATAATTTCTTCATCACTATCAGAAGATTTAATGTCTTTTATAAATGGTTTCATAGAACTTGCATTGTTACCATTTCTAATTGCAATAGAAAATACTGCCGCTTTTACTCCATTTCCACGACTTTCTAAATCAATTCCTTGGTCTTTCATTACTGGAACCATTTTATCATAAAATTGTTGTTTTGCATATAAATCTTGAGCATCTTCAAATTCTTTTGGATGTTCTTTATAAATATTTTTCCAAACATTAAAAAATTCTTGACTTTTTAATTTTGGTTTCTCTTTTCCATCAGCTTTTAATCCAGTATAAGGTTTAAAAGAATCATAAATTCCATCTTTATTTAATTCTGTTAAACAAAAATCTATAAATGGTCCTAAAATATAACGATTATCAAAACCAAATTTTCCAACTCCTTGATTATTATCTCCACCAGTCATATCTGGAGTTTGTCCTTCATATTTACAAGATAAATATGCGATATAATCAAAACCTGAAAGATTTGTTGATACTTCTTCATCAGATTTTCCTGAATTTGTATTTCCATTTTTACCTATTGTTCCAACTGCATCTTCAGCAGCATATTGTGTAAAATTAAAATCTAATGTTCCATCTTCTTTTACTTTACCATAACTATCATATTTATCACTCCAAGCATATTTAATAGACTGCACATTTACTTTAGAACCTTCAGCGAGGTCTTTTAATGTAAAGGTATCTAAATCATATGCTACAGGTTGAATAAATTGTTGAGGCCAAACAAATTCATCATCATTTAAATAATGGTCTAATACAAATAAAGATTCGGCACTTAACATAAAATAATGTTCTCTTTCATACTTATCTAATAAATCTGCTCCATATACAGATTTAAAAGTATTAGATAAATCCATATGTTCTTGTGAACCATATTGTACTGGACTTAACATCTTTCCATTTTCTCCAAAAATTTCTGGAGCTGAATCTGCATAATACACATATAATGATTTTTCTGACCAATATTGATAATAAGTGTATAATATTTTATTTGAAAAATTAAAAGAATTCGGTACATCTAGTCCTTCTTTGTTTTTTGCAGTTGTATTGTCATCTTCAATATTTTTTGATACATTTCCTATTTGTACATCATTTTTTTCTTTTTTATCTACACAATTATTAACAATACCAAATAAAAAGAATACAACAATAATTATTACTATAATAATAACCATTGGTTTAGAAAAAAAGGCTTTTAATGCAGTTAATAAACCTTTACTTAAAGCAGCTTTTACTGTTTTTTTTGCTTTATTTTTTAATCCTTTTTTTGCTGCTCCCATAGCTTGATTTGTTAATTCATCTTCTCCATCATCGTCTTCTGCCATTTCTCTTTTTTGTCTTTTTTTATTTGCATGTTTTGCTTGTAATTGCATAAATTTATTTCCTGCAAAATTACCAAGTGTATTTAATGCCTGTTTTCCCATATTCATAGCATCTTGTTGTATATCGTTTAAACCTTCAGAACCTTCATCTTCTTCATCGTTTTCTTCAGGTGTTTCTTCTTGTTTACCTTTTACTGTATTGTGAGCAGTATCTCCAAGCTTTCCACCAATTTTTTTGCCAGCTTGTTCTCCAAATTTTTCTCCTGCTTCTCTACCAACAACTTTTCCAACTTCACTACCTACTTTTTCACCGACTTCAACACCAGCTCCACCAGTAACAGCGCCTACTATAGCTCCACCAGCAGCTCCACCAGCGGCTTCACCTGTTTTTTCACCAACTTCACCACCAATTTTTTTACCAGCTTTACCACCTTGCTCTTCTGCCATTTTACCAGTGTTAGTTTCAGCATTGGAATTATTATTTTGTGAATTTTCTTCCATAAATTTCCCTTCCTTTCTTTTCAAATTTACAACAAAAAGTTGCATTTAAAACAATATATTTTACTTAAAATAGGAAGAAATTATAAGATGAAGTTGTTTTAAAACAGAAAAAAGACCCAGTATACTGGGTCTTTTAATTTGAGTTTCTATTCATTATCTTTCTTTTTATATAAATAACAACCAATACCTGCAAAACCAAGAATACTTAACATAATAATTGGAGCATTTTCTCCTGTTTTAACAGGTTCAGAGATTCCATCTGTTTTACCTTCAGATTTATTTGTTGTTTTATCAGTTGTATTATTATTAGATTGATTTGTTGTTGAAGATGTTTGATTATTTTTATCTTCTTCTTTAGATTTTTTATCTAAAGCATCTAAATTAAATTTCAATTTATCAAACAATTCATTTACTTCTTCTTTTGTTTTTGCATTTGTAATACTTACAATTGTTTCAGTAATTAAATCTTTTGCTTTATCTTCTTCTTTATAAATGGAAGTATCAATTTTCTTAATTTCTTCAATTTTATTATCTTTTACTTCTTGTAATGTACGAACTTCATCCTCTACTGTTTGATAATATTTAATCATTTTTACAATAGATTGATATTCTTCTTCCATTTTGTCAGAATCAAACATTGTTGTTACTTTTGCAATTGTGTTATCAATCATATTTTTAACAACTTTTTGATGTTCTTGATTTAAGAAATTATACTCAAGTTTATTGATTTTTTCAATCATATTTAATCTTAAATCATTGATGTTTTTATAATAATTAATTAATTCATCGACATCATTTACAATTTCAGAAACTTGATTTTTATATTCTTCTATTGTTGTTATTTTATCTAATAACTCAAGATTATGATTAATTTCATCTGTTACTAATTTTTGAATATCAGTATAATTAAACTCAATCTCTTTAGATAAAATTTGATTTTTTATTTTTTCTAGTTCTTCTTGTAATTCAATTGTATGTTTTAATTCTATCTTTACTCGTCTTGCAGCTCCATCTATTTCCATATCAAGGAAAACAAATGCTTGATTATTCTCCCAAATGATATTTGAAACTGTTTTTGTTGGATAAATAATTTCTCCACTGTAAAGTTCTACAAAACAAATTACATTTTTTTCATCTATTGTTTCTGTATTTATATCAATTACTTGATTAATACCCATTGTTTCTTTATAAATAAAACTTTTAAACTTATTAATAGTATCATCAACCTTATTAAAGATATTTAATACACTTTCTTGATTTTCTGCTTTTTGAATAGATGCGATTGTATTTTCTAACCAATTTTCCATTATCTCATCTGTATATTTTAAGTTTTCATGATATTTTTCGTTAATCTTTTCAATACAATCAAGTTTTAATTCTTCTAAAACAGCTTCTACAGGAATTGTAACTGTATAATTTCCAACATCTTTAATATTGAATGAAATTGTACAAGAACCATCTGTGTTGAATTTTGTATCATTTACTGAAATCATAGAAGATTCAACTTTTATTTCAATTCCTTTTCTATTTACAACCTGAACTTCAAATTTAGTAACATCAATTGTTGGGTCAATTGGAGAAACTTTACCTGTATAATTTGCTGATTCAATAATTTTTTCTTCACCATAATTATTTAACCAATTTTTAAAGTTATTTTTTAAAGTTTCAATTTCATCATAGGTTTTTGAATGATTTACTTTTTCTATAAATTCATTTAATTTTGTTTCACCAGTTGTATCAACTTTTTTAATTGTTTCTGAAAAACTTTGTTCAAAAGATGTTTTGACTGTTTCTTTATATGTTAAGAATGAAGTTTCTTTTAATTCTTGATATTTTGAAGTTCCATTATTTTTTTCAAGTGTTACTTGTTCAACTGTTGTTGCTTCATTTATGTTTTTTAAAGTTTCACTTTTTAAAGTATTTAATGTGTTTTTATCTTCTTCTGTAAAATAAGGTAAAACAATAAATAATTCTGAAATTTCTGAAATTGCATTTTCTTTTGCTGCAACTAAAGCTTTTTCAGCTTTATCTATATTTTTTATTTCATTAATTTCTTTTAAAGTCTTAGAGAATAAATTTGTTACTTGAGATTTTGTTGTTGCAGAATTAATTTGAACAATTGCTTGTTCAATAATTTGTTCTGCACTTTTTTTATTTTTCTCATATAAATCATCTAAAGATATTTTTTGTAAACTTTGAATTGCTTGTTTTTTTACATTCTTTAATTCATTGATTTGTGCTTGTTCAGAACTATCTTCTTCTTTAATTTGTTCAATTTTTAATAGAGCTTCATTTAAAATTGTTTCAACATTTTGAACTGTTGTTGCATCTTCAATTTTTGGAAGAGTTTCTGTAACAATTTTTTGAATTTTTTCTTGATTTTTTTCTAACAAACCTTCTACAGAAATATCTTGTAATTGATTTTTAGCTGTAACTTTTGCATTTATTAAAGCATTTATTGCTTCTTGTTCTTTTCTATCTTCTTCTTTAATATTATTAATTTGATTCATAGCATCATTTAAAATAGAATAAACAGCTTGAACATCTTCAGCAGCATCAATTAATTGAGATTTTTCTGTTTTAATTGATAAGATTTTTTCTCTATTTTTTTCTAATAAACCTTCTACAGAAACATCTGTTAAAGTTTTTTTAGCATTTTGTTTTGCAATTTTTAAATCTTGAGTTGCTTGCTGTTCTCTCTGGTCTTCTATTTTAATTGCTTGAATTTGTTCTGTAGCATTTGAATACAATTCATTTACTTGAGAAATACTTGTAGCATCTTCAATTTCTTGAATTGCATTTCTTTTGATTTCTTCAATTCGTTCTTTATTTTTATCTAATAAACCATCAACAGAAATATTTTGTAATTGAGAAATTTTTGTTTGTTTTAATTCTTCTAATTTTTGTTGTTCTTCAATTTCTTGTCTTTCAGCTAAATCATCAGCTTTTATTTTATTAATATCTGTTAATGCTTGTGAAAGAATTTCTGTTACTTTAGAAATAGTTTTTGCTTCTGAAATATTAGAAATAGCAAGAGTTCTTCGTTCTTCTAATTGATTTCTATATTTTTCAAGCATTCCTTCTGTAGAAATTTGATTTAATTGATAAGTTGCTAAATTTTTCTTTGTTTCTAATTCTCGTTCTTCTGTTTCAAATTCTGTAATTTTATTTGTAACTTTATCTAAAATTGGTTGAATTTCAGATTTTTGAGAAACACTATTTATTTCAGTAATTGAACTTTGAATTAGAGAAGAAATTATTTCTTGATGTTCAACTGTTAAATGACTATAGTTTAACTCATTTAATTTCTGAATAGCTAATTCTTTTGCTTGTTCTAATTCTTTTGCAATTTCTTCTTCAGTTTTTTGTTCATCTAAAATTCGGTTTAATTCTGAAATAGTCTTATTTTTAATTTCAGTTACCTTTTCAATAGAAGTTGAAGCATTAATATTTCTAATTGAGTCTTGAATCAAATTTTCTGCCATTTCTAATTTATCATTCGTTAATGAAGATATATCAACATCTTCAATTTCTGTAATTGCATTTTGTTTTGCTAATTCAAGTTGTTTTTGATGTTCAACTTCTGTAGCATTTTGATTTAAAATTTCTTCAAAAGCAACTCTTGTTTCATTTAAAAGTGTTTTAACTTGATTAGAAGTTGTACATTGAGAAATTTGAGTTTCTGATTGATTTAATAAATTCATAGCAGAAACTTTATATTTTTCAAGAAAATTATTTGCTGTTCCTTTCATTGTTTGAATAGCTGAAATAGCATTTTCTTTATCTGTTTCTAATTGTTCTAATCTGTTAACTTCTTCATCATTTAACTTTTTAATCTTATTAATTTCTGTTTTTGTATTTTCTAATAATTGTTGAACATCTGAAATACTAATTGCAGAATTAATCTCTTCTGTTTTATTAGAAATTAATGTTTCGGCTTCTTCTTTGAATTGTTTAAGAAACTTACTTACAACTGTATTTTTTAAAGATGTTAATTCTTCAATTGCTTTTGTTTTTTCTTGTTGTAATAAATGATAATTTTCTTCATTTGTACGAATTAACTCAATTTTTGATTTACAATCAGAAATAATACTCTCAATATTATTTTTATTTGTTGCTTTTTCAATATCAGAAAGTGCTTTCTCTTTTACAGCAGAAGCTTCTGAAATATAAATGGTTAAATCTGAAATATTAATATTGTTAATTTCATCTTTTTTATCAGAAATATATGTTCTTTCTTCAGACAAAAGAGTTGTTTTTAAAGATTCATATGTTTGTACCAATTTCGCTAAATCTTCTTTTGTTGTTGCTGTTTCCATATTTTGAATCGCTTTATTATAAGCTGTTGTAATTTTTTCTTTTGTCTCATCTAATTTTGCAGCACTTGAATTAGAAATTTGATTTTTAAATTCTTCTTTTATTTCTATTTTTGTTTTGATTTCATCTAATTCTAATTTTGTATTTTGTACAACTGAATCAATGGATGCATAATCAGTACATTTATTAATCTTATCTTCTCCTGATTTTAGAATTTCAGAAATATTTCTAACTTCTTCAGCAAAATAATCATTGTTATTTAAATAATTTTTAATTTCAGTTATTTTTTCAACTTTATAAGCTTCTAAAAGTGCAGCTTCTTCTTCTAAAGTTAATACATTATCAATTTTTACAAAACAATCATTATAAATTTTTTCTATATCTGTTTTACTATTAGCTGATTGAATTTCTGTAATAGCAGATGAAATATAATTACGAATTTTTCTAACATTTTCTTCTGAATATTGGGATTCGTTTATTTGATACTGATTTAAGCTATTAATTTTTTCTGTTTTAAGTTCTTCTAATTCTTCAGCTAAAGTTTTAACAGTTTTTTTCTCAGTTTCAAAAGAAAGAACTAACTCATTTACCTTTTCTACAATGAATTCTAAATCTCCAGTTACATCAATAATAGATTGTTTATACTTTTGAACTAATGCATCTAAAATTTCTTGATTTTCAGTGCTATAGTCTTCTCTTACATATGTAATACCTTGAAGAGTACCAGCTTTTAAAGTATATTCTCCAGAAAGATTACTTAATAAATTCAAAACTTCATTACCTTCATCAACAGTTGTAATCTTTTGAATTCTTTGTTCCCAATCAGGTTTTATTGCTAAAAATGAATTTAATAATAAATTATCTGTACAAATAGACTCGATTGTTTCTAATTGAGTATTACATTCTGCTTTCAAAGCATTTAATTCTTCATTTTCTTGGTTTTCTTGTTGAATTAAATTATTACAATTCAATTCAAAATCTGAAACACTTTGAGAAATTTGAGTAATAAATGGTTGAATATCAACTGCAAAAGTTTCCTCACTAACATTATCAGCTCCTGCTTTTTGTTGATTAAGAGCTTGAATTGTTGAATCATAAGAAATTCTTAAAGTATCTTTATTTTCTTGATTAGAAAGTTGACTTTCTGTTTCATTTTTTAATTGATTTACTTTTTGTAAAGAATTCTCATAAAAAGTTTCAAATTCTTGTCTTGTTGTAATCTCTGTTGCTTGAACAGGAATAGATGTAAATATAGTTGATGCTAATACAGTACTAGCAACTAGTTTCTTTTTCATAAAGTAACATTCCTTTCTTTATTTATTTTTTTACTATTATATATTTCTTATTTTTTAATTATTTCCTTTAAAGAATAAAAAAACTATGAATCAGAAAATTCATAGTTTCTATATTAAGATGAAAATACATCATTTTTTTTCACAAATGTACCAATTTCCTTTAATGATATTAATGAATTTTCAGTTTGTTCAAATAATAAATTATTTACTTTTTCATTTTTTAGATTTGTGGCATTTTCTTTTAATTGAAAAGTTAATAAACCATCTTCATTTAATTTATAAGTTCCAATTAAATATTGAGTAGAACTTAAACTAATTTTCATTTCTTCATTATTTAAAATAATCATTGGTGTATAATCTTCAGTTTCTCTTTCTGAAATATATGTTTTATTTACTTTTTCAATTGTAGTAATTGTTGTTTCATATTTTTGTGTGCTTTGCTTATAAATAAAAAACCCTCCTAAAATTACAACTGATAAAATCGTACAAATTAAAATAATTTTTTTCTTACTCATAAAAACCTCCTAAATTTAAGAAGTTTGGTTTGTTCTTTAACCCTTATTCTTTATCTTATAGAGTTTTACACTCACAACTTTATTTTTTATATTTACAAGATTATTCTAACACAAAATAAGTGTTTTTACAATATTCTTTCTTTTTTATATAAAAAAAACACAACAAGCAAATGATTTCATAAGCTCATCATGTTAATTGCGGAAGAGGGATTTGAACCCTCGACACTCAGGTTATGAGCCTGATGAGCTAACCGCTGCTCTATTCCGCATCATTTTTGTAAAAATAAATGTGGTTCATTTATATCTATTTTACAATAGTATTAAATAAATGTCAAGTTTATTCCTAAAAAAATACTACTTATTAAAAAGTAGTACTTTCTTTTCTTATCTTTCTAAAATATAATCTAAAAGTTCTTCATGAATCATTTCTTCGGTTACTTCATCAAATTGAGACAAATATTCCATTCCCTCTTTATCTTCTGTAACTGAATAAGATTTATTCATTCCAAATTCTTTTAAAATCTTCATTAAATCATCTAATAAGTCTGAAGAAATTTTATTTGCTTTATACTTTATGATTGTATCATAAGCATTTAATGGTTTATCAGGTTTTGTATATCCTGCTGATTCATAATCTAGAATTGTTTCCAGATTATCAAAATAACATCTATTTTTATCATTTTCAATATGATGAGTAGCATGTTGTCTGTGTAATGTTGAAGCTTCTTTCTTATCTAAAAATTGATACATCAACATTTTATCCATATCATGTTTCTTAATTCTTTTCAACATGATATTTTTTTCATCTTCAGATTTTATTAATTTGTTTACTAAATACTCTAAAGCTCTTCTGTGTCGATAAGTGTATTTACAATATTCTAAATTTTTCATCATTCATTTTTCTCCTTTTTATTTTTTATTATCTTTCTTTTTATTATATCATATATATGTAATATAATAAAAGGAAAATAAAAATATTTTAAAATCAAAGGAGGAAATTTTGATGAAAATTATATTGTCAGTACTTGTAATAATTTCTGGAGTTATTTGGGCTTTTCCATCATTAAGTAAATCACTTGAAAAAAAAATTCGAGAAAAAACTTGTAGAAATTTTAAAGCAACCAGAACTGCTTATTTGATTTATCAAATAAGTCTTGGCTTTTTAGTTTTAATTTTACCTATTGATGGAATTTTGAAAATTTTATTTTTTATTTGTCAAAGTTTGTGTGTGAAAAAAGAAATTAGAAAAGTACAATAAAAAAGAGTGTGGTTTAAACCACACTCTTTTTTAACTCTTCTATTTGTTCTTTTAATACTTCTATAGAAGAATTATTTTGAATAATATAATCAGCATAAATTATATTATCCATTTCATTGGTTTTATGAATGTTTTGGATTCTTTCTTGAATTTTTTCTTTAGAATCTCCTCGAAGTTTCATTCGTTCTTCCAATTTATCTAAAGAACAAGAAACGAAAATACTAATTGTATCTTTTGGAAATTCTTTTTTGATTCTTTTTACTCCATTAATATCCATAATAATAACAATATGTTTTTTTTGTTCTAACATATTGTTAAAAGATTCAATTCTAGAACCATAATAATTTCCTGAATATTCTGCATATTCTAAATATTTACCAGATTTAATATCTGACAAGAATTCTTCTTTTGTTCTAAAATTATAATCTTTTTTGTCAATTTCCCCTTTTCGAGGAAGTCTTGTTGTGTCTGTAATTAATTTTGAAAATTTATTATCTCTCAATAATAAATCTCCAACAGTACTTTTACCACATCCTGATGGACCAAATAATACTAAAATCATAAATATACCTCCTTATATAGATTTTGGTTCTGTTTCGTCTTTATAAGTATTTAAAAATGTAAGTAAAATTGGAAACCAATAAATAAGTAAACAAAAGACCAAATAAACTAAAATACTGAAAATACTCAATGAATATCCAATAAAAGAATTCAAACAATTTTCAGTCCAAAAGTTAATTGTTTTTTTACAATTATTAATAATTTCTTTCATTGTTCCTGAAATAATGAATGCAAGGATAGTAATTGCAAAGAAACCTAAAAGGCAAATTCTTTCTTGTTTTATTGTTAAATCCATCTGTCTGTCTATTTCCAATAAAATTACTAGTATTAAAATACAGACAACACATGTTACTCTTTTTCTTTTTAAATTCTTCATTCATTTTCCTCCTCTTGAAGATTATTATAATATTTCTTATTATTATAATCTAAAAAATTCATAAATAAAACATAAAAATAAATATAATATAAAGAAAAATAAAAAACAAAAGAAAAAGAGGAAAATATTATGTTAACAAAAAAAGATGAAAAGTTTTTTTTATTGGCTAAAAAAATAGCAAATTCATCGAACTTTCATAATGTACATATTGGTTGTGTTCTTGTCTATAAAGGAAAAGTTATTGGAACAGGATGTAATTCATTGAAAACTCATCCAGACCAGAAAGAACATAATAGTTTTAGGGAATTAGATATTACAGAAAATGAATATATGTTGCATTCAATTCATGCTGAAATGAAGGCAATACATTCAGTAAAATATACAGTAGACCAAAATACAAATTGGTCAAAAGTGAAAGTTTACATTTATAGAGTTTGTGTTTCAAGAAAACATGGATTGGCTCGCCCTTGTCCTGCATGTATGGCTAAAATAAAAGAAAAAGGAATTAAGCATATTTATTATACCACTGATGATGGATATGCTTATGAATATGTAGAAGAGTAAACAAAAAAGCATTCGAATAAACGAATGCTTTTTATTATATAACAAGTATTAGATATTCATATTTATTCAGTTTCTTCTACTGCTTTTAAATCTTCATCTAATTCAAAATTATCATCTTCAGTTTCCATTTTTTCTTCTGGAACATTTAAATGAATATGAATTACATTATTTTCAGAAGTAACTGTTAACTGTTCTTCTTCACTAAAGTAAAGAACAATAATATCATAAAGAACATCTACATATTCATCTTTGAAATATCTTTCAAATTCAGAATTTGCATCCATTACAATTTCTTGAATTGTAACTGTATTTTCAGACTTCATATTTTTTGAAATATAAAGGTCTACCTGCTTTTTAGCTGCATTTTTAATAATTCTATCTTTAACAGATTCAATTACAATTGTATAAATACCTTCTCTAAAAGTTCTACGAATTGCAGCTTCACTATTTTCTTTACATAATTCTTTTGTATTTTCTACAGTTTTCATTACTTTGTCTTTTACAGAATTAAAGGTTTCTTTTAACTCTGTCTTTTTTTGATATGCTTTTACTTTTTTATTAAAATCCATAATTTTTATTTGAGCAAAATTTTGCTCTCTCCTTTCTTTTTATTATTATAACATAAGTGAACTACCCATTGCCTAAAGCTAATAGACTTTTAAGTTCATTCATATAGTATAGAGTTTATACACTCACAACTTTACTTTTTATTATTATAACACAAAATAAGTGTTTTTACAATCTATTTAAAGGGAATTGGTTTTTATAAAACTTATTTACAACACTCTTCCCAGTCTCTTAAAGAAATGAGTTCTCTTTTTTATTTTATAAATAATCTAGTATTTTTATCAGATATTATAATTTTTGTTGTTTTAAATTGTTTCTCATATTCTTTTTTTAAATCTTTTCTAATTTCCATTTTTCCATCCATATTTCCATGATGTAAAACAATTTGTTCACAATGAATATTAGAATAATAATTCAATAATCCATCATAAGGCATATGAGAAGACATAGTTATAAAGGAATAACAATTACAACAAACTTCATATTCTTCAGAATCAATAATGATTGAATTTCTTGAAGCGTCTTTTAATAAACTTGCTAAAGTTCCATCGGCTGAGTAACCACAAAATAAAATCGTTGCATTTTTATCTGAAATAATATTTTTAATGTGATTTTTTACTCTTCCATGATTACACATACCAGAACTAGATAAAATAATACAAGGTTCATTACTTTCAATTAAAGCCTTACTATCTAAACCTTCTTTAATAAATTCTAAATTTTTCCAATTCATTAATTCTTCCATTAATAACTTATCTTTCCCTGATAATGATAAATTATACAATCGAAATATTTCACAAGCTAAAGGGGAATCAATATAAACTTTATAAGAGAAATCTTTTACTTTTTTAAATGCTTCATAAATAAAATAAGCAATATTTTGGGCTCTTTGTTGAGCAAATACAGGGATAATTACTTTTCCCTTTTTTTCTTGTACTTGTTCAATAATAATATTCTTTAATTTTTCAAGCTCGAAATCTCTAGTTTTTTTATCTATTTTTAAATCTTTCTTTGAAGCGTAAGTACTTTCTCCTATTACAATATTTGCTTTTTTTACAGGTTCAAATTTTTCAGTAAATGGTTGAGGTAATAAAGGATTACCTAAATCGCCTGTATATAAAATTTTTTTTGTACAATTTCGTATGGTTATATACAATAAAATTTGACAACCACCTTTTAAGTGTCCACTTGGAATAAATTGAAAAGATAATTCCTCATCTATTTGTATTTTTCTTTTTATGATACTCTCTTCAGTATGATTTAAAAATTTATTCAAATCTTTTTCATCAAAAATAGGTTGATAATTTTTCCCATATTTCTCCCTCAACCATTTTGCATCCCTATCATTAATATATAAACAATCATTCATCATGGCTGTTAAAATACCTTTTGTATTTTCAGGAATAAAAGTTGTGGCAGTACAGCCCTTTTTATACAAAACAGGAGCTTCAAAAATATGGTCTCCATGATTATGAGATAAAAAGATAAAATCAATATCTTTTGGTTTAAAATCCAAAAATCTTCTTGTATTTGCTAAATAATCATTTTTTAAATCATTTGTTTGATGAAATCCTGCATCTAGTAATATTTTATGTTTTGGAGTTTCAATATATACCATAGAACCTGTTACTGATTCAGAAGCTAATTCATCTACAAAACTAATAAATATCTCATCATTATGTTTTGTTTTTCTTTGTGTTCCGATAATTGTCATTCCTTTCTTTTTTCTTTTATTATAGCATATTTTTGCTAAAAAAAACAATTTTTATCAAGTATTATTATTTTTTTGTTTATTTACTTACAAGATTTACCACTTGAAAATTTATATCTTTTTTGGTAATTTAAGTATAAGGAGGAGAATATTATGACAACATTTCAAGAATTATTTATAAAGGATATCATTGAGAAAACAAAAAAAAGTAAAAATGTGGGAATTTTTATTGATTATGACAATCTTTATTACACTTATCAACACTATGGACTTTCATTAGAACATGAAAAATATTCAATATTAGACACTTTAAACAAAATTTATTTAAACAAAATTCGGCAATTTCATGTTTATGCCGATTTTCAACAAAGTCAATTAGATTTGAATTATATTCAACAAAGACATGCTAAAATAGAACATGTATATGGAAATGGATTAACAGAAAATAATCGAAAAAATGCTTCAGATATACAATTATCTATAGATGTAATGGAAACTTTATGGAAAAATAAAAACATTGACACTTATGTATTAGTAACTTCAGATTGTGATTTTTTACCAATTGAAGATAAATTATTGAAACATGGAAAAACTGTTCATCTTTATTACATGAGAAATCATATTTCTAAATATCAAAATATTACAACGCATTGTAATTTAGCAATTGATTTAATGAATTTATATGGAATAGATGAAAATCGGATGAAACCTGAATATTGGGAAAAAGAAGCAATTCAAACAATTCGAAATTGGTATGCAAATCCAAAAAATAAAGGAAAAACATTAGGTTATCGTTGGTTAAATGATTTATTTACTTCAAGTTTAGAAATCTCAAAACATTTATCTTCTGAAATAATTCAACATTTATTAGAAAAAAATACATTAAAAAGTTTGGAGATTGAAGGGAATAAAGAATTTCATTTAGAAGAATAAAAAAGAGAGGTTACAACCTCTCTTCTTTTTACAAACAATTTAATTGATGTAATATTGCAAATATCTCAATTAAATTATGGATTTGAAGAACATCTCTTTCTTTTTGGGAATAACTTTTTTTTATCCCAATACCTCCTGCATCATAAACATCTTGAATATTTACACCAAAATCATCTACTAAAATACTATGTTCAATATCAGTAATATAAGTAGACTTTGGAGTATTTGCAGGAACAAGAATAATATCTTCATCTTGAATGGTTGGGAAATGGTATTTAATCCAATCATATTTTTCCTTTTTTACAAAAGGTGTTTCAATGCAAGCAGAAAGAATTTTAATATGAAATCCAATTTTTTGTAAAGTTTCCACGACATATGGAGCTTCACTAAAACACTGTAAATTTCGATAAAATCCTTGACTATACATTTTGATTAAACTTTCTTGTTCTTTTCCATAAACAGAAAATAAACAAAGGGTATTGTCCATATCAAAAAAAATTGTAACTTTTTCAGGTTTTAAGTTTTTTGCTTTAAAAAGTTCTACAATCTTTTGATTTTCTTTTGATTTATATTTCATTGTTTTCCCTCCTTATTTTTGTATTTCATATTTTTCATATCTTGGATTCCAAAGGTCACTTTCCTGATGAAGAATATAAGATACAAGTTCTTTTGCTTTTTCTTCACTTTCACATACAGCATATACAAATTCAGGATTGTCTTGACAACAACTAGCAAAAACTATCCATACTTCATTCATCTTATTACCTCCTATATCAAATAAATAAAATTCATATTTTACTTTATATTATACAAAAAAGAAACTAAAAAATAATTTTAGTTTCTTTTGAATTCTTATTTCTTAATAATTTGTAATGTTTTTCATTTTTTAATTTGAAACCAAAAAGTAACTCCATCTTTTTCGTTTTGAACTCCACATTCTCCATCAAGTAAATTCATCGTTGTTTTTACAATGGATAATCCAATACCACTACCACCATACATTCTACTTCTTGCTTTATCTACTTTATAAAACTTAATCCATACTTTATCTAAAGAATCTTCTGGAATTTGTTTACCAGTATTAAATACAGAAACACGATAACAATTTGAAATTTCTTCTATTTTTATTTTTATTTTCATTTCATTTTCACAATGATTACAAGCATTTGTTAAATAATTTATAAATACATCTTCTAATAAAAATTCATCACTATAAATTTTTGCTGGAATAAAATTTGTTTCAACTTGAATATTTTTTTCTTCAAATAACACATGACTTGATTTTAAAAGTGATTCTAATAAATCTTTTAAATCAAATTCTGAACAATCAATTAATGTATTTCCAAATTCTAATTTATTTAAGGCTAACATTTTTCTAACAAGTCCATTCATTTTATTTGCTTCATCTAAAATAACTTCACAATAAAAATCTTTAGAATCAACATCATCAACTGATTCTTGTAAACCTTCTGCATATCCTTGAATAATACTAATTGGTGTTTTTAATTCATGAGAAATATTAGAAATAAACTCTTTTCTCAAAGTATCTATTTCTTCTTTCTGTTGAATATCTTGTTTTAATTTTATATTTTTTAATTTGATTTCTTGAATTTTTTCTTTTAATTGTGTAGATAGAAAATAAATACTATTTGTTAATGTACCTATTTCATCTAAACGATTACTAGGCTTTACTTTATCAAATTCAAAGTTTGCAATATCTTTTGTGCTTTCTGACAATTCTAATAATGGTTTTGTAATAGAATTTAAAAAAACATATACCATTAAAATCCCTAAAAGACCAGTAATACAACAAACGACAATTAATAAGTTTTGAAAAGAATCTAATGCTTCTTTCATCGAATTTAAATTGCTTCTAAAATATAAAATATCACTTCCATGATATAATCCCAATAATTCTAAATAATAAGAATTAACAGATTTATCAAATACCTTGTAAATTCGATAATTTCCTGTATCTGTAATTTTTTCTTTAATAGATTCTCCTTCAAACTTATAAGTTTTTCGAATTGTTTGATTATCACTAAAAAATCCATCTTTATAATAATCAATCGCTTTTTTCTTTATATTTAAAGCTACTGAATTTTCAATAGCATAAGGATAAACAAGATTTAATTCTGAATTCTTATTAAACTGTAATAAATAAATACTGCAATTATTTCTAGCCGAAAATTCTTTAAATAATTTTATGTTATCAGTTTCTTGATAATCTTTCTTTTTTGAAAGAACATCTATCTCAGAATACATTGTTTCAAAGTTTTTTACTTTATTATTCATATACATTTGAGGTAATAATAATTTACTACAAAGAATTGTTGTAAAAAGAATTGCAAAAATAATTCCAATTACAACAAGAATCATTTTCTTTGTAATAGAGATGGAGCAAAGCGAAAAATCTTTAAATTTATTTGAAACTTTTTTCATATTTTTTCTCCTATTTTTCTAATTTATATCCCATACCCCAAATTGTCTTTATTAAATCTTCTTTACCAAAAGTTTTTAATTTTGCTCTTAATGTCTTTATATGAGTATCAATTGTTCTAGCATCACCAAAATAATCATAATTCCAGACATCAGATAGAATTTTTTCTCTTGATAAAGCTACTCCTTGATGTTTCATTAAATAAGTTAATAATTCAAATTCTTTAAAACTTAAAATAACCTCTTCATTATTAATTGTTACAATATGTTTTGTTACATCTACTTTAATATCATCATATTGTAAAAGCTCAACTTTATCTTTTTGTTTATTCATAAGTAAATTCAATCTAGCTAATAATACTTTAGGACTGAATGGTTTAGAAATATAATCATCTACACCTAATTGAAAACCTGTTAATTCATCATCTTCTTCTGTTTTTGCTGTTAACATAATAATCGGTATTGTAGATGTTTTTCTAATTTTTTTACAAACTTCCCATCCATCTATTATTGGCATCATAACATCTAAAATAATTGCATCATAAATATTTTTTTTGAATTTTTGAAGAGCAATCTCTCCATTTTCAGCTTCATCTATTTCATAATTATCTTTCTTTAAAAAATCAGAAATAATTCTTCGTATTCTTGGTTCATCATCTACAATTAAAACTTTTAACATTTTTTAATTCATCCTTTCTGTTTTTCTTTTATTATAAAAGATATCTGTGTTTTTTTTATGAATTTTTTTTTATTCACAAAATTTTCAATATCTTAATCATAATATAAAAAGAGTAAAATCTCAAGAAAAAAAAGGTAGAAGTAATAAATCTTTTTACTTGCTTTTTACCCCAAAATATATTAGACTAATAATAGAAATAAAAAAGAAAGGAATTTTTTATATGAAAAACTTAAAAAAATTTGCGACATTATGTTTATGTGGTTTAATGATGTTTTCAATTACAGCATGTAATTCTAATAAAGAACCAGAAAAAGAAACAACAAAAGAAGAGTCAAAAAAAGAATTAAAAATTAAAGAAGAAATTTTAAAAGAAGTGGCTTTAAACTTTGGAACTGCTGTATTCAATAAAGATTATAAAACAGCAATGGAATTATGTAATGTAAAAGATAGAACCTTTATTACTGACAAAGATTTTGAAGAACATTTAGATAAAACAGATTATTTATCTGGATTATTACATTTTAATAATCTTGATAAATTAAAAGAATCTATTAATGAAGCCTATTATTCTACAGAATATACAGAACATAAAAATGAGGCTTGTTTAGTATTAGAAGAATCTGGAGTTTATTTGTATGGTTATCAAATTGATAAAGAAACTTGTGTAATTAATATGAGTGATTTCTTTTTAACTGATTGGAGAGTTCGAGTTCCTGAAAATGCTACTTTAGTGATTGATGATGTTGATTGCTCAAAATATATGGCTCCAGAAGAAATGCAAGTACAGGGAACAAAAACTTACTTATTACCAATTGTAGGAAATGAATCAACAAAACAGTTTAAATTAACAATAAATAATGAAACAAAAGAAGGAACTTTTGTTGTAAAAAATATTCCAGATACGATTCTTAATTTAACTGAAAATGGAGAAGTGAAATTTGAAACTCCTAGTGGTTTATTAACTGAAAAAGAATTAAATACAGTATTAAAAACTCAAGAAGAAAATTCAAAATATCAAGTTCCAAATGATGCAACAATTTCTACTGATGGTGAAGGAAATATGATAGTATTAGAATCTGATGGAACAAAAGTGATTCTTGATGAAAATGGAAGTGTTGTTTCTAGAATTGAAACAAATAATGTAGAACCTAAAAATTAAAAGAGAGAGGTTGTTCCTCTCTCTTTTAATTTGTTAAACAAGTGAAAAATTATTTTCATCTCTCTGGATTTTTAATTTTTTCATTCGTTTTGGAACTTCAGTAAGAAGTTTTTCTACAAACAATGGTTTAATTTCACTGTTTACAATACGAGCAATTTCTCTTGCTCCATACTCCTTACCAACACCATGCTTAATAATATAATCCACAGTATTTGCATCCCAAGAAATCTGATATTTCTTTGTTAAGAGTTTATCTGCTAATAATTTCAGATTTTTCTCAACAATGAGTTTTGCAATGTCTTCTGTAACATCATTAAACACGATTGTTTTTGTAAGTCTATTTCTAAACTCAGGACTAAAAGTAGCCTTTACTGCACTGTCAATTGCAGTATTATTTACTGTTGTAGAATTAAATCCAAGTGTTTTTTTACCAACATCTCTTGCACCTGCATTAGAAGTCATAATAATAATGACATTTCTAAAGTCAGCTTTTCTACCTTTACTATCTGATAATGTTGCATTATCCATTACTTGCAGTAAAGTATCAAAAATAACTGGATGAGCTTTTTCAATTTCGTCAAGTAACAACACACTATATGGATTTTTTCTAATTTCTTCAACAAGTAAACCGCCATCTTCATGACCAACATAACCTGCTGGAGAACCAATCAGTTTAGAAACTGTATGTTTTTCAGAGTATTCACTCATGTCAAAACGAATAAGAGGAACAGACAATAGATTAGCTACCTGTTTGGCAACTTCAGTTTTGCCCACACCTGTTGGACCAACAAATAAGAAAGAACCAATCGGTTTGTCATCATCCATTAATCCAGCTTTAGACAATTTAATTGCCGCAACAAGATTATCAATAGCTGTATCTTGACCAAAAATAACTTTCTTCAAATCTTTATCAAGATTCATAACCTTATCATTTTCAGTTTTAGATACATTTTCCATCGGAATTCCAGTATTTTTACTGATAACTTCTTCTATGATTTTATCAGTAATTTTAACCAATGACTTTCCTTTTCTGTATTTTTCCATTGTTGCAAAAGCACCTGCTTCATCTAATAAATCAATTGCTTTATCTGGTAAATATCTTTCTTTGATATATTTTGCAGATAACTCACATGCAGCAGTAATTGCTTCTTTTGTATATACAACCTGATGGAATTCTTCATAAAAATTCTTAATTCCATTTAAAATCTGGATAGATTCATTTACTGAAGGTTCTTTTACAGAAATAGAACGAAATCTTCTCATAAGAGCTTTGTCTTTTTCGAAATATTTCTTATATTCTTCATCAGTTGTTGCTCCAATAAATTTAATAGACCCTTTTGTTAAATAAGGTTTAATAATATTGGATGCATCCATAGCAGAATCACCAGAAGCTCCAGCACCTACAATCATATGAATTTCATCAATATAAAGGATTGGAGTTTCTTCTTTCGAAATTCCCTCTAAAACTGCATTTAACCTTTCTTCAAAATCTCCTCTAAAACGAGTTCCTGCAATTAGTTTTCCTAATTCAAGACTGTACACTGTTGCTCCTTGTAATAATTCAGGAACATTTCCTTCATTAATCATTGCAGCTAATTCTTTTGTAATCGCTGTTTTTCCAACTCCAGGAGCACCAATATGTACAGGATTATTTTTAGTTTTACGACACAAAATTTGCATCGTTTTATCCAGTACATCTCCTCTTCCTACAAAAGGAATTGGATTTTCTTTTACAGTCTCAGAAAGATTTTCAACATAATCTTTCCAATTTACTTTCTGAGGCATTCCTCCCATAAAAGGATTCATGTTTTCTTCAGCAAAATCATCTTCGGTAACATGCAACCACTCTCCAAATTCTTCATGTTTAGAAAGTTCTTGAAGTAACTCAGTATAGTCAATACCGACTTCGTTTAAATAAAATCCAGATTCAAAATCTTCAGATTGGAATAAAACATCCAATACATCAATTACCTGAATTTCATCTTCAGGAATCATTGCTAAAGCTTTAACAATTACATCAAAAGCTTCTTTCAATTTTTTATCTGGTCCTGTGAATGTACCTTCTGCACATCCATCATCAAATAATCCATCCATGATAGATTCTTGATAATCTTCAACTGAATTTGGAGCTAAATTCTCCATAATTTCCTGGAAAATTTTATTGTGTTTAGTTAATGCATATATCATATGATTACCTGTTAAATAACAGTGTCCCTTTTTGATTGCAAATTTTGCAGCATTATCTAATGTTTCCTCCAATAAATTTGAAAATTTAATTTTTTTCATAAAACTAGCCATTTTATTCTTCCTCCATTCTTATCTTTAAATAAGAGAAATAAACTTCTCCCATTTCTTTCATCTTTTTATTATAAGCTACTTTAAAATCTGTAGCTTCTTGAATTAAAGTTTCTGCCTGAGCTTTGGCATAGACACCTATTACTCTAGACCCATTTTTATGAACATCTAACATAATAGACATCGCCTCTTCTGGCGTTTTTTTGAATATAATTACTAATACCATCGTAACATATTCCATCGTGGTTTTATCATCATTAAAAAAAATGATTTTCCACTTCTTGGGTCTTTTAAACTTTGTAATAGTTTTCTCTTTGATAGAAACTTCACTATCCATACTATTACTCATCTTTTTTCCTCCTTATGAATTAGTATTTATTACTCTTTATTATATGAATGAATTATCTTTTCTATGACTTACTATCTACTTTTAGTATACCAGAAAATACAAAAATTTGCAATTTATAAATAAAAAAAAGCTGTGATGGGCAGTCACAGCAAAAATTCAATAATTAACTTAAAAAATGTTAAAATATGACAAATTCAGTAAAAAATTTGTTTTATTTTTTGTTTTTACATTTATATTAATAACATATAATTTAAACTTTGTCAAGCTATTTTTTAAAAAAAAGGAGAAAAAATGCAAAAAAATATAATTTATATTGGAATATCTTTTCTAATTATGATAATTTTGCTTCAAATCATAAAACTTATTTATAAAAAATTTGGAGAAAATAAAAAACAAATTCATCTTAAATTTTTTAAAAACTTCATTCAAATTTTTATTGTATTAGCTTTTTTATATACCAGTGCTTTAAGATTTGATGCTTTTAAAACTTTTGCAAGTACTTTATTAACAAGTAGTAGTTTGTTAGTTGTTGTATTAGGTTTTGCTTTTCAAACATCATTAGAAGATTTTATTTGTGGTATTTTAATTAGTATTTTTAAACCTTTTAATGTTGATGATAGAATCTTTTTAGTAAATCAAAATATTTCTGGATATATTGAAGATATCACAATTCGACATACAATTATTAGAACTTTTACAAACAGTAGATTAATTATTCCTAATAGTATCATGAATAAAGAAATTATTGAAAATAATCATATGATTGATTCTAAATCTTCTGGTTTTTTAGATGTAATGATTACTTATGATTCTGATATTGAAAAAGCAAAAAAAATCATGAAAGATTTAGTAAGAGAACATCCTTTAACAATAAAAGATGAAATTTCTGAAGTTTATATTCGAGCATTAAATGAAAATGGAGTTTCTTTAAGAATTACAGTAACAACTGAAAATATAGATGATAATTTTAATGTTTGTAGTGATTTAAGAGGTCAATTAATTCAAAAGTTTAAAGAAGAAAAAATTGAAATAGCAACTAATACTATAAAAGTAAAAGACACCTAAGCAGATGTCTTTTTTTATTGTAAATTTTTCTGTATATATGTAATTTCCATTTCTATCTTTTCAATTTCTTTTTTATATTCTTTTGCTTTCTCAGGTTCTTCTAATAAAAACATTTCATAATTTCTAACAAAAGACTTTCTTATGTCATATAATCGACTTAAAATATCATGTCGTAAACTTTTTTCTTTTTGAATTGTTTTTTTTATCATAAGCGTTTCCTCCTTATATTTAAATTATAACATAAGAATTGTAGTTTTTCAAGTTCTTGTTTTTTAATGCTTGTTTTATTTTTTTATTTTTTTTATATAATATAAAGTAAAAATTTAGAAGTATATTTCAAGGAGGAAAAAAGATGAAATTAGAAATTAAAAAAGGGGAGAAAGTAGAAATAAAGGATTTAGGAATGAATCTTATGATTCATAATTCCATTCTACTTGGAATTCTTTGTGAAAATACAAGAATGTCTGTAAAAAATTTAAAAAATGAAATTACTGAAACTTTAGATTTTATTGCAGATATGAAATCGGATGAAGAAAATGCATATTCAGAAGAAGTTTCATTAATGATTACTGACATTACAGATACTTTAGAAGGATTAGAGGAATTATTGGAAGAAGAAGATGATTCTACAATTGTAACTTGCGAATTTCCTTCTATTGTAACTGATATTGCAGCTTTTAACAAAAAATGTTGGAGAAAGTTAGAAAATTTATTGAATGGTTATTACAACAATCGTTTTACAAATGATGAATTGAAATTAGCATTCAAAGTATTTAAAAATACAATGAATCGTAGTTATGGTAACATTTTTCATGTTAATCCAACATATGTTTCTTTTAAAATTGCAAAAGAAATCTTTATTAGTTGTTACTTAACTCTTAAAGATGGAATGTCAACTTTTGAAGAAAATCTTGGTACTTTAGGCGAAATTTTTAAACCAATGAGAGCAGATTTCTTTGAAAATCCGAATGGAGAATTGGAACTTATTATTTCTGAAAAAGAATTAATAAAACTTGTAAAATCCAATCTTTGGATTCAAGCAACTCTTGAGAAAAAAGGCAAATTTGTAAATTATTATATCTGGAATGATATAAATGTTGTTGCTGATTTTATTAAATATCACGAAAAAGATACAGATTTTATTTCATTTTCTGAAATTCATGGAAAAAAAACAATTTTAGATTATGATTATAAATCAAATACATTTTCTTGTTCTGATAAAAAATACAAGTCTATTTCAATTATCTATAATCATTTAAACGAATCAAACATTCATTTAAATGAAAATGTTTTTTCATAAAAAGAAACAGGGGTTAAAGCACCCCTGTTTTTTATGTACAAGAAATAATAATTTCATCAAATTCTTCTTTTGTTGGTTTTTCATATCTAGCATAGAAGTTTTCTATTACATCATCTGGAACAACTCTATCTCTAGATTTGTTTCTTTCTTTAGCAACTTCAATTGGAACTTCTTTAACAACAGCAATTTTTTCAAAATCAAAATCTTTTAAATTAGAAAAAATCTGTTTTCTAGCTTTCCGATTAATACTTGTTGCATCTATGATGATATTTTCATTCTTCATTAAATATTCTCTAGCTCTAGAATATAAAGTAGAAAATACTAACCAACCTTTACTTTGACAATCTTCTGAACCAAATAATTCTTCTCTAATTTTATCTGAAGATAAAATTTTTGCATTATATTTTTCTGCTATTTCTTTTGCTATTGTAGATTTTCCAGAACCAGGAACTCCTATCATAATAAATACTTTCATTTATTCTTCCTCCTTTTAATTTATTATAACATAAATCAAAAGAATTTTCAATAATAAGTTATTTATTTAAAGACCAAGTTTGAATATAATTTTGTAAATTATTTTCGACTGTATAAGTTAAAGATAAATAATAGGTTGTATTTTTATCCAAATCATCTGAAAATAACCAAATTATAAAATTTTTCCCATCTACTGTTCCTGAAAGTGTTAAAGTTTTCCTATATCCAATATAAGAAACTTCTTCTTTTATTTCTTTCACTTTATTTTCAGTAAATACAGAAGTTAAATCTTTTGAAATAACTTCTGGAGAACTACCAGTGATTTTATTCATAGTAAAAAGATTATTACCTGAAGTATCTATATATTGTAAAGGAGATTCAGATTTTTTTGTAAATTCTTTTGGAATTTTTAAAAATCCAACATCTTCATTTCCAATTATTTGTATTTCTTCATCATTTAAAATATTTCTGGAAGAATCCTTATTTCTTTTATTTGTTGTTTTAAAAGAATCAATCATATATTTTGCTTGTTCTATTTCTTTTTCATTTGTAAAACCAACAAACATCCAAGCATTATTTTCGTTTTTATCTTCTAAAACAGAAAAATAACCATAATAAGTTTGATTAATATTTGGTTGTTTTAAAGTTGCTTTGTTTATTTGTTCTAATTTTGTTAAATTTTCATTTATAGAAAGTTGAAAAGTTTGTGTTTTGTTTAATTCTTCTTCTATCTTTTTTAAATCTTTTGTATCTTTTAATGAATTTATATTAACAATTACAAAGTAATTATCAGAATCAGATTGAATAAAAAATTTATTCTTATCTGTTGTTATATATTTTAAATCTGAAGTATTTGAAGTTGTTATTTCTGATAAATCTTTAAAATTCTTATAGTCGTTTTTAGGAACTTTAAAACGAAATCCTTCTAAATCTTTTACTAATTTATAATCAGAAGATAGTTCATTTTTTGAATTATCATTATTAGAACAAGCAATCAAACCAAATGAAAAGAAACAAAATACAAAAAGTATAAAACAAAATTTTTTAAACATTTCTTTTATCCTTTCCTATTTTTTTGAAAAAGTTTTTACTTCTTGAACCATTAAATAATTTGGTTCTTTTGTATTATAAACATAACTAAATGTATCATCAGCAATTAAATGTAATGAAATATTTTCAATCTGTTTTTCTGGATTTGTTCTTTTAAATAAATCAATAAATGCTTTTGCATTAGAAACAATAGAAGTATAATCTCCTGTATCTAAATCCATTTCCATTGAAATATGTAATGTATCATCTATAGTTTCAATAGTTCCTGTATTATATTTATTTAAAATTTTTGCTTTTTCAATATTTGGAACTTCTTGATATTTATTAAATTTCATTTTAAAATCATTGAAATCAGTTTCTGTATAAGCAATAAAATCTGGAGTATTTCCACCATTAAATTCATAATTACTTGCACTATTTTCATAATAATAAACATCAAAATCTTTTTTATCCACAATGTTAATTAATTTATTTTGATAAGTGATTATATCAGAATCTCTAAAAGCTCCTTTTACAATAAAAGTTGTTTTATTGCTATTATCTTTTACATCCACTACTTCATAATCCATTTCTAATAAATTTTCATATTTCGCAGTTGGACTTTCTTTTTCTTTTGTTTTTTCTGTCTCTGTAGAATACACATAATAACCAATAAATCCACCAATAATTAAAAAAACACAAAGCCAAATAATAATATTTCTTTTTTTATTGTTTCCTTTCTTTTTTTGTTCTGTTTTTTTAACATTTTCTTTTTTTTCTTCAGTTTCATTTATTGAATCTTTTTTATTTTCTGCCATTTTTTATTTTCCTTTCTTCTAGTAATTTAAAATTATTTTCATTTAATATAAAATCTATAGAAAATGGATTGATAGACATTTTTGTTTTTTGATTTTTCTTAAAAATACCATATAAAGATTCAAAATTCACTAAAAATCCTTTATATTTACAATCTTTATCCCATTTTCTAAATTCTTTCCAATCAGTAAATACTGGTTGAATGTTTTCTTCATTACTATTTATAAGTAATGGAAAATGCAATTCTGCATCTTTTTGAACTGTATGATTTATGATTTCACCTTCAAAAGTAACTGGTAATAAAAATTGTGCAGAAAGTAGAGAATTTAATAATTTATTTTCTTTTGCAGTAATAACAGATTGAGAAGATAAATTTTGTTTATAAGATTGAATAAAATCCAAATAAGCTTTCATAAAAGTTCGATTAATTACTGAAGATTTCTCTAGTTCTACAAAATCTTCAAAATCCAATTCAATATAACACAATCCATTATTTACAAGAATTTTATTAAAACCAAAATAATTCATATCTTTTAAAAACCTATGATATTCAGATTTCAAAACAGAAATGATTTCTAATTCTAAATTTTTTGATTTATAATAATTCACACATTTTCTAGCTGATTCTTTATCATCAAATACCCATAATCGAAATCCTTCATTTTGTTCCATATAAGGTAAACGAGTATATTTGTATTGAATAACATAAATTACATCCAGTTTATTTATTTTAGAAATAATTTCTTTTTTTATATCTTCCATGTATTTTAACATTTCTAATTTTAAATTGCTTAATTCTTCTCCAAAATCATTTGAAAATTTTTCAGCAGATTGATATGCAAAAATACACTCTTTTAAATTTAGGTTTTTTAAATCACATTCTCTACAAAACACTTGTTTTACTATTTCGTTCTTTGTCATTTAATTTCTCCCACATTTCTTTTACATATAATTCAACTTCAGATTCTTTTTCTAAATGATAATGTTCACAATATTTTTTACAGACTTCATCATCTAATGCATTTAACGCTTTTTTTTCAGTTCCTTTTTCAAATACCATACAAAGAATTGGCTCTGTTAAATCTTTAAAATATAAAAGTTCAAAATAAGAATGTTGTGGATACTTTGTCATTTGATGTAATAATCTACATTCTTCTTCATCTTCTTTTTTATAAGGTAAAGGAACTTTTTCATTAGAATTCTGAAATTGTACTTCAAAAAGAAATCTTTCTTTTTCTTCTAAAATTCTTCCATTTATCATTCTTCTTTCAAAATCATTGTTTAATGCCATAATTTCTAATAATCTTTCTTTTAAATTTTCCTGCATTATAAAATACTCCTTTCAATTTTAATTTTATCATAACATAAATAATTTGTAAAAACAATATATTTTTTGTTTAATTTTTTTCTTTTCAGTTATATAAAATTTTATTTTTTATATAATATATTGTATATAAAGATTAAGTTTATTTAATACCAAACATCCGAGGTATTAAATAGTCAGAGGAAAAGCGGATGTGATTATATAGTCTCAATTTGAGACAACCCAATTTTTATTACACAATTTGTGAAATTGTGTTTATATATATCAAAATAAAAGGACAAAATCTAATGAGAGAGGTTTTGTTCTTTTTTATTTGTATTTTTTAATTATTTTATATATAATAAAAATATAAATAAATCAGGTTTAATTCAGGAGGAAGACAAATGAAAAAAGATAATACATTATTAAAAAAAAGTATGACAAAAAAACAATATATATCAGAGATGAAAAAACAGAGAAGTTCTGTTGGACAAGGACAAAATTTAGGAACACGAGTGATGAAGTCCAATTCTGATTATTCAAGACAAAAATCAAAGAATGAACTTCGAAAAATTATTTCTGATTATTAAGAAAAAAAAGACAGGAAGTCCTGTCTTTTTTTGTTATTATTCTAAATTTTTTAAATCAAAATATAAATCTGCCAATTCATCAAAAACAATAAGAACATTTCGAATTCCTTCCGAATGAGCATCTTCATAAGCGAAAGAATAAAGTTTCTCAATTTGATTATGATTTAAATCATATTCTTTTTCTAAATAAGAATACAGTTGATTCATTAATTCTTTCCAATCTTTTTTTTCTTGTTTTTTTAAATTTTCAAACTCTTCAAAGAAAAGATTGTTCTGTCGAATAACTTCTTCTCTGTTCCATTTTACACTTTTGTTTTCATCGAAAATATGTCCTTCTTTATATTTTTTTAAACTGGGTTTGTAACTTTTTCTTGATAATTCTTCAAATTTATCAATAATCATTTCTTTTGTCATTGTTTTGTCCTCCTTAAAAAGAAATTTTATACCTATCTGAAACATTTCCATATCCTAAAGGAACTTTTTTAATATTTCCATGATAATCACTTCCACCAGTTGGAATTTTCTTGAATTCTTTACAAATACTTAATAATTCTTGGCTTTGTATTTCGTTTTGTCTTGAATGAAAAACTTCAACTCCATCTAAACCTAAATCAAAAGCTTCTGATAAATAAGTTCTCATATAAATTCCATCAGGTTTGTCAACAACAGGATGTGCTTTAATTGCAAGTCCTCCACTTTCATGAATCAAATGAATTACTTCTTTTAATGGATAATAATCTCTAGAAACAAAACAAGGTCTTCCTCTTTTTAAATATTTTTGAAAACCTTCATCAATAGAAGAAATATAACCTTTATCCAATAAAAGATGACAAAGATGTACTCTATTTAATATAGTATGTGGATATTTAGCTGCAATTTCTTCATAAGAAAAGTTTTCATGAAATTTTTGGTTTATTTTATTTATCATAGCTGAAAGCACTTCTTTTTTCATTTTTTGTGTTTCTTCTATAAACTTATTTAATTTTTCAGTTTTGAAGTCTTTACTATTAAAATAACCAAGAACATGTGCTTCTTTTCCATAATAAGTAGATGATAATTCACTACCTATAATAATTTCCATATTTGGAAATTTTGATTGATATTGAAACGCTTCTAAACCTCCTAAATAGGTATTATGGTCTGTAATTGAGATTTGTGATAATTTATTATTCGCTTTTTCTAAAATCTCTAAAACAGAATCAGTTCCATCTGAATGATTTGAATGTATATGTAAATCAATCATATATCATTTCCCTCCTTTATTTTTCTATGTTTTCATTCTTTATATTATAGATGAAAAATTTACATTATATGAAATACCCATTTTCTAAAGTCAATGAACTTTTAAGAATTTTCATCTCACCTTTATTCTTAATCTAACACAAAAAAAGTATTTTTACAATCTATTTAAAGGGAATAATTTTTCTTTTTTATAAAAAATTTTCAAATTTACTATAATATATAGTAAAAATAAGAAATTGTTTTAAGGAGGAAATGAAAAATGAAAATTCAGGTATTAAAAGCTTATGAAAAAACAAAAGAAAAACCAAAACTAGAAAACTTTAAAAAAGCTGGAAATACAGCAATTAATTATTTTAAAGAAAAAACACAAACTTCTTTATCTGATATACAAATTTCATATATTTGGGGACATTGTTATAGAAAATATGAAGATATTTCAAAGGCAATTGACGAATGTGAAGAATTATTACTTTTAGATAAAGAAGTTAAAGAATTAAAGGAGGAAAAATAAATGAAAATTGGAGACATTGTTTTAAATAAAAAAACAAAAGAAACTGTTGTTATTTTAAATGAGGTAAATTCAGAAACTTTTTTAGTTGTTAATTCGAAATATAATTTACAAAAAAGAATGGAAACAACATATGAAGTAAACATGAATGATTTAGAAGAAATTGAAGCGGAATATAATATTCCAGTAACTTATTCTATGTATGGAATTCAAAAAGTAACTGCAAAATCATTAGATGAAGCAATTGAGTTCTTTGATGAACATATAGATGATTTTCCATTACCTGATGACCCTCAATATCTAGAAGATTCTTATTACAGAGATGAGAATAGAGATGAAATCAGTGTTTTTCAATAAATAAAAAAGAGCTAGTTAACTAGCTCTTTTATTTTGCAACAATTTTGGAAACTTGAGGAAATTTTCCTGGTAAACTATTTGTTTGCATATCAGTATGATATACTTCATATTCTTTACCAACTTCTAAATTATCCATTTCTGTGTCTTCCGAAATAATTGCAACAAATTCAAGTCCATGAACATCTTTAAATAAAGCTTCCTTATTACCTGAACTATCAGTTTCTTCAGAATAACTTATCAATGTTCCTGTTGTAATTACTTCTTTTTGAACTTCAGATTCAGTTTCTGTTGTTACTTCTGTTTCTACATCTTTTGATTCAGTTGTTGTTTCTTTCTCAACTTTTGTTGTTTCTGTAGAATTATCTTTTCCACAACCAACCATAGACACAACTCCTAAACCTAAAAGACACAATGTAACAAGTAATTTTTTAGTCATATAAATGTCCTCCTTTTATAATATTTATATAATATAATATAAATTTTGAAAATTTACAATTCTTTTTTTATAAAAAAAAGGAAAAAAAATAAATTTGTGTTAATGTGAATATGTAAAAAATATAATAAAAAGTAAAAGTAATATATATTTTTTAGAGGAAAAAAGGAGGATAAATTTTATGTTATTTGCAAAAGGTGATATTGAAAATTTAAATATTGCATTTTCTTTAATGGATGAAATGCTTATACTTTCAAAACACTTTGATTCTTCTACTTTAATTGTGACAGATAATAAAATTATAAGTTCTAAAATTATTCATTCTATTTTAAATGAAAATTATAGTCCAAAAACAAAAGAAGAATCAAATATTATTAAACTTTATAACAACTTAAGCAAAAATTATTTCATTCAAACTCATGTTAAAAATTCAATGATAGAATTTAGTACAGGAAAAAAAGGAGATAATTGTTCTTATTATTTACAAGATAAAATCAAACTTGATAATATAAATCTACATGATTTTCTTGATTTTTCATTTATATATGCAAGTAAAAATAATAACAATGTTATATTTACACTATATCAAGTATTTATGAAAGGTAAAGATATTATTGTAAAAAAAATTGAAGAACATGTATTAAAACTTATTATTGGTAATGGATTAATTTTAGAGGATTTAGATGTAACATCTTTTTATGATTTTATAAAAAAAGATGAAATAAACTTTTTAATGAACCAAAGAGACTTTTTTTATAATTTAATGTTTGATTTTTATTCTTATGAAAAAGGATTTTTTGATATTTATCAAGAACTCAGAAAAATTAATAATAATTGGTTTATTTATGAAAGTTTAGAATTAGTAGCTCCATATTATTGGTTTGTTCAACACAAATATTATTTATTTGTTGAACAAATGATAAAGACAAATCAAGTAGAAAAAATTCGAGAAACAAATCCTTTTTATACAAACAAAGAAATTCCTGATTTAAAAGATATAAAAATGATTCATTCTAAAAATAGAAACTTATTAGAAAAATTAACTTATTATTCAAATGAATTTATTGATATTGTTTATCAATTAGAAAACAATGATAAAATAGGAGTTAATGGAGTGACACTTTTATTTGAAACTTTTGTTAAGTTAAAAAATCTTAATAAAAAATTAAGTTGGGATTCTAATTTAGGATTAAATTCTATTAATATCAAATTACTTGAAAAAATTGAAGTGATTATAAATACTTTTGATATAAAACCAAAAGAACTGATTGACAAAGGTATTAGAGAAATGTTTTACAATAATATTTCATTTGATGACTTTATAACCTATGTTTATGATTATATCAATTTATGTGAAATTTTTTCTATAAAATTGGAAAAGAAATTACCAAAAGATATTATCAAAAAACATGATATACTTGTAAAAAAAGAAATGGAATTAAATGAGAAAATAGTTGAAGAAACTTTTCAAGTTGTTATTGAAGAAAATAAGAAATTGATTCGAGATTATAAGAATAGTGATTATATGATTAAAGTTCCTGAAACAATATCAGATTTAATTGAAGAAGGTTTTGAACTAAATCATTGTGTTGGTTCTTATACTTGTTCTATAATAAAAAAGACTTCCAAAATCTTTTTTATTAGAAAAAAATCAAATCCAAATATTTCTTTTGTAACTGTAGAACTTGATAAAAACAATCAGTTAATTCAAGCAAAAGGATTTTCAAATAAACTTCCTCAAAAAGAAGTCATAAAGTTTATTGATAATTGGGTTGCAGAAATAGGAGGAAACAAGAATGAATAAAGAATTATTAAATTTATATGATATTAAAAAAAATGGACTTATTTTGACTGATAAAAAACAATGTTTATGCGGAGAAATTGTTGATATTAATACACAAAATTGTCCAAAATGTGGAGAAAATTTAGCAAAGACAAAATTGTTAAATATTAATAAAAATACAGTTTTGAAAAAACAAATCTCTACATCATTTACAGATAATGTTTTTCATTATTGTATTAATGGATTATTTTCAAAAGGTTTTGAATTATATGAAAAAGTTTTACTGAAATTTGAAATGGATTTAAATTCTGAAACAATTATAATTTCTGACACAAAATATTTTAAAAAAAATAGTGATACAGAAGAATTTAAAGAAATTTTAGAAAAATATTTACCAGGTTTTTATAATTTTGTTATAAAATCTTTAACAGAACAAAACTTTGAATATGCAAAATCAAAATTTGGTTCTTTAACAGCAGATGAGCTTACAAATTTTTTGCATATTTATCATTCATATCAAGCTTTAATTCCTTATTTAAGAGGTTATAAAATATTGAATTATGGAAAGAGTTTTAATTTAAAAGATTATTTTCCTTCCATAAATTTTAATTCAAAAAAAGAAGTTGAAACCTTGCCAATTTATTTACCAGTATTATTAACCTATGATTTTAAAAATGTCAAGTATTTAGAATCTATCATTTCAATTTATAAAAATGAAAGTGAAAAAAATTTAATTGTTTTTAATAATTGTATTGATAAATTACTTTCTATTGCAAATAAATTTAGCTATGAATTAAATTATAATACAATAAATGATACTTTTTCAGTATTATATAACAATGATATTTCTTTTAAAAATTTCATTCGAATATTTTTAGCAAGTAGAGAAGATTACTTTTCAAAATTATTGGAAGTAAAAAAAATGCTAAAGAAAATAAATGGAAAATTTTCATGGAATGATATTGAAAAAATTGATAAAAAATTATATGGTACATTATCAACAAAAAGTAAATTGAGAAAAGATGGATATTCAAAAGAAGATATAGACAAAGTTTTTGAAGAATTAGAAAGAAATCCAATAAAGGCTTTAAATAGTCTTTTATAAAAAAAAGACCCTATTATAGGGTCTTTTCTTTTGTTAAAGATTCTAATTGTTTATTTAAAGAATGAATTTGCTTATTTAAAGAATTAATCTGATTCTTTATTAATTCTTTTGCTTTTTTGATTGCCTCTTCTTCATTATTAAAAACAAGTCCAGAATACTTTTTCAGCTCATCTTTACTAACGATTTTCTTTTCAATTGTAATTCCAGAAACATAGTTATGAATAATATACAGAGTTTGTTCTCCATATAAAATTGCTTTTACAGTACCTAATGGTGATTTTGAACTTAATTTACCACTATTAGATACAAGCGTAGAAGCACAATGATATTTTGTACAAATAATATCAGCCCAATCAACAAGTTCTTGAGTAACATTGCAATTTTTTACAAATTTTATAATTGCTTTTGAACTAATATATTCCGAACCTCTTTTTTCATAATTTTCAAATTCAGCTAAAGCCATTGCTATTGGACTTCGACTAATATTAATCATTAATATTTTTTTCTTATCCATTGTTTTTCCTCCTTTAAATTTAAATAGCAATTGGAATATTTTTAATTTGTTCTCCAAACTGATAATTTTCTACAATTAAATCTTCTGTTGTAAAATCATAGAAATTTTTAACATCTGGATTTAATTTTACAATTGGAGCTGGATATTCTTTTCTTTCCATTAATGATTCTATCATTGGAATATGTCTGTCATAAATATGACAATCAGCAATGATATGAATTAATTTTCCAGCAATCATACCTGATACCTGAGCAACCATCATAAGTAAAATTGCATATTGAGCAATGTTCCAACCATTTGCTGCTAACATGTCTTGACTTCTCTGATTTAAAATTGCATTTAAAACTAATTCACCATTTTCTTCAGTTACATTATAAGTCATACTATAAGCACAAGGGTCTAAACCTCCACCAGCTAAATAATCAAATTGATACATATTTGTCATAATTCTTCTGCTAAATGGAGTTTCTTTCAATTGTTTCAAAACATAATCCATTTGGTCTATCATTTCTCCTTTAAATGGAAATTGATGACCAATTACCCATCCATAACATGTCCCAATAGAACCTGTTTCATCACTCCAAGAATCCCAAATCTTTGTATTTAAATCATTAACATTATTAGATTTTTTTGAATAAATCCAAAGGATTTCATCCATTGCGGATTTTAAAGCAATTCTTCTTAAAGTTAAAGCTGGAAATTCTTTTCTTAAATCATATTCATTAATTACTCCAAATTTTTTTAGAGTATAAGCAGAAGTTCCATCTTCCCAATGAGGTCTTACTTTTTCTCCTTTTGTATTTGTTCCATTTGTTAAAATATCTTGACAAGTTTCTTTAAATAATTTATCTGCATAACTCATCTTTATTTCCTCCTTTATATTTTTTATGTATTATCTTTATTATTATATATTTGTTTAAATTATTCAACAACTGGTTTATGCAATGTAATATTTTTAGTAAAGAAATCAATTGTTACAAAAATATTTAATAATACCATAAAACCAAAATCCAAATAAAATGTTTTTGTAAAAAATAATGGAATAATAATTTTTACAAAAAAACCAAGAACAGTCATAATGATTAAGAAATTTACTTTTTCATTTATAAATTCAAAATCTTTATTTGCAAAGCAAACAATAAATTGAGCAATTAATGCAATTAATCCAATAATAAAAATCACATTATTAGATTGTAATAAAATTAATAATATCATAAAAATAGAAGAGACTAAAGTTGTATTTTTTTTATAAGATTCTAATATTTTTGGAGATAACTGATATTTAATAAAATCATTAATACTATTTGTTAAATTCCACAATAATACATTTACCAATTCCATATTAATATCATTAAACTTTAATCTTCTATTTAAATAATAGCTCATAAAAATTGTAATAAGAGAATATAAAATGTACAAATATTCTCCAAAAGCTAAAGAAACAATGCTACCTATAATTAAAAGTAAATAACTTGCTAAAATAATTTTAGGAAATTGTAAAAAAGGAACTCTTCGTTTCTTTTCTTCTTCTTTTAATCTTCTAGCCTCCTCTGCTTTTTGTTCTTGTTTAATTTTATTTAAATTTTCTTTAATTTCTTCTTCTCCAAAACCTTGTATAGATGTTTTTTTTCGAGATGTATAAGTTTGTCCTGCTTGATTTTTTCCTGTATAAATATCTTTTATATTATTTGTTTTTAATTTACTCATTGATATACTCCTTTCTTTTTTATGTAATTAATAATAATTTTCATCAAAACTTGTTTCTTGTATTGTTTCAGTTTTTTCAGAAACAATAGATTCTTTTGTTTGTAATAATAAAAGCCAAATTAAAAAAATTACCATTAAAACACATAAAAATTTAAAAATAACTCTCATCATTTTAAATCATAACTCCTTTATAAGTTTTACTATTTATAGAATTATAGATAAGAACCCTCATAATTTTAATTATGATATGAATTATCTATGTTTTTTTAATAGAAAAAGAAGTCTCTAAAACAAGAGACTTCTTAAATAAATTTAACAAACAAATTTATTAAAAAATTTATCTATATTTTCTTTAGTATAACCATCTTTTTTTAATCTTCTTAATTCAAATACTTTTGTTTTTACTTCTATCATTTCGATGAATTTATCATAGTAATTTGATACCTTGAAATCATTCATTCGAACTGTGTATGTAATGTCATGCTGTAAAACTTCATGATTTACCATATAAGTATCAATAGCAGTTAATTTATCATAAATTTTATCTAAATCATTTCTAACTTCTTTATACTTGATTTTTTTTCGTTTTCCATTTTCTAAATATTCAGAACAAATTGTAAATTTAAAAGTATTTTCTTTTGGATTTAAATCCTCAAATTCAATTGTTGTACTACATAAATTTCTGTTTTTAAATTCATAATAAATTTTTACTGTTTTTAATCCATCTTGAAACATAATTTTGTCCTTTCTTTTTTCTTTTTTTTATTATATCATATATAATCCTGAATTACCACCTAAACCTCCACCTTTAGCAGTAATTGTACAAGAAATTCCATCTGCTGAATATATTCGATAACCTGTTCGATAATTTCTTGATAATTCTTTTCCATTTTTTAATCTTAAACCAGATTCTAATCCTCCAATAAAAATTAATTCATTGGAGGTCTCTAAAAATTTTCATTAAAAATATTAGAAACTAATGCATTTTCATCATCTAATCTTTTTAAAGCAGATTCAAACGCTCCAATTCCAGAAAATAAACTACAAACTGAAACATCTTTAAAATCCTTTGGATACAACAATTTTAATTGTTTAAATACATAATACAACATATCTACAACAATAGAATTTCCTGCTTGTTTATATATTTGAGTAGTACTTGTTTTGATTCCTCTAACAATTCCATTTAAATCTTTTTCTTTTTTATATTTACGATGTAATTTATCCAATTCATTTTGTTCTTCTTCAGTATAATATCTAGCTTTATCATATTCTTCATCATTAAATCCCATTAAACGATAAGATTCTCGTGGTGTTAATTTTCTAATTCGATAAGCAATTTCAATTTCATCACAAATTTTACTTAAAAATTCTTGACCTTCTTTATTTAATAGAAATGTATCATCTGAAGTATGGTCAGAAAAATCATTTGGATTAAATTTTTCTGGAATATAGTGATATTTATCATAAAATTTTTTATATTTTGTTAATAACCAATAATTATTTTCAAAAATCATAGTTTCCAAAACATAATTATCTTTTTGTACAGTTGTTAATGTATTAGATAAACCATCATTTCTTGGAACATAATCTCTCATATTTTTAATTTGTTCTTTTAATTCACCTGATTCATATTCTTTTCGAATTTTTTTACCATATTCATTTCGTTCTGGTTTCATAATCGTTGGTAAATTTTCTTCTAAAATATAATTATCCTTTTGTACTGAAGTTAATGTATTTGAAACTCCTTTTTTATTAATATCTAATTGTTGTTCAGTTTTTAATCCTGGAATTCTACTTTTAGGATTTTCAATACTTCTACCTCTACTTGCAACACAAACAGGTAGTTTTAAAGTTTCTTCTAAAAATTTAGGTTCAAGATTTCCTCCTTGCATTGTGGTTAAAGTAGGAGCAATTCCATTTGAATCATAAACTCTTTTCATTTGTTCAAATCCTAAAATATCCAATAATCCTAACATTTGAATTTCATTAATTTTATAATTTTCTACTAATTTATCTTCTAATATTAATTTTTGAATTAATTTATCAGAAGTTTCTTTTTTTATGTAATAAGATTCATCAACTGTTTCTTCCAAAAGATTTCTAACACTTAATTTTAATGGAATTTTTTCAGGAAAAATAAAGTCTTTTTCATAAATATCATTTCGAATTAATACAACAATAATTCTTTCTCTATTTTGTGGAATTCCATAATCTTTTGCATTTAAAACTTTCCAAAACACATGATAACCATAAGTTTCAATTTCTTTAAGAAATAAATCAAATGTAGGTCGAAACTCTTTATTTTGTAAGTTTTTCACATTTTCATAAATTGCAAATTTAGGTTTTTTATCATGTAAAAATCTTAAATAATGAACAATTAATGAAGAACGAGTGATTTCTATATTAGAACTATTACATTTTGGACATTTATCTCTTTTAGAATAATGCTGTTCTAATGGATTATATTTGTGTCCACAATCTAAACAGGTATAAGTTGCTCCTTCCCTTTTACCAGCAATGGACATGTCTTGGCATGGACTTCCTCCCACTAATAAATCAAAATCATCTACATCTTTTGTATCTACAAGACTAATATCTCCTAAATTTAAATTCTCATCTACTTCATGAATATTTGTATAACTCTTTGATGCAAACTTATCTATTTCACAAAAATTTATTAATTTCATTTTTTTTCTCCTTGTATTTTTCTTTCTTTATTATAACAAAAAAATAAAACTTTTACAATAAAAAAAGAGTAAACTAAAATAGTTTACCCTTTCTTTTACTGAATTAGTCTAATTCTTTTTGAATCTTTTTAGGAAAAATTACTGTTGCTTCTGGAATTAAATCTACAACTTGTTTTGCAAAATTTATATCTTCCCAAAATGGTGAATTCTTCCATAAACCATAAATATTTTTTGGTTCTTTTTTGATTAATTCTAATACAAAATCTTTATCATTGTGCAAAGAATTCAAATAACTGTTTTTTCTTGGTGTATTTAAATATTTTAATACCAATGGATTTACAGTTGCTTGATTTCTAACAAAATCTTTATCTGTTAATAATTCATTAACATTCCAATTCTTTGATTTAATATATGGTAACATAAATACTTCTGTTTGAAAATTTTTGACATATGATTTGACTCTACTTCCTTTCAAATATTCAATTGAACTTGGATATCTTTTAATCACTTCTTCAAGAGCATCATCTTCAAAACACATTGAGTTTAAAGATTCTAGATATTCTTCATTATGTGAAGAAATTAATAAATTATCCAAAACTTTTAAGACTTTATCTGTTAAAAAATCTTTTTTAATCCAACCTGGATAAGATTTTTTAAAAATATGTCTAAAATAATTAGGATATGATTTCAAACACTCAATCTGAACATCAGCTTCACAATAAGGTAACAGTAAGCCAACTTTATAAGCTTGTTCATTTAAAACAAACTCCATATTTTCAAAAGATAATAAATCAGGACAAATTTTTAAAAGATTTTCTACTTCTTTTATATCATCACTTGTTATTTTTGCAATTAAATCCTTTTGAACTTCCTTTTCTGTTAACAAATGTTTAAATTTAGTTGTGAACTCAGTTAATAAGAAATGAGGTAAAGATTCTGTCTTAGAAAGAAAATCCTTCACAAAATCATCATCTAATTTTGAAATCTTTCCATTTGTAAAATCCAATGGAATTTTATTTTCAAAAATACAAATTCTATATAAAAAGTCTTTTGTTGTATTTACATTAACAACATCAAGATTATATGTTGCTGGAAAATGTGGTAATAAAAGACTTTCTACAAAATTAACTAAATCATCTGTATTTAAAACTTTATAAGTTAAATTATCATATATTTCTCGATAATTCTCATTTAAATATTCAGTTGTTTTTTCAATAAAAAATTTCAAAATATTCTTGTTTTGTTTCATTTTTAAAGAAAAATGTTTATAAAGTTTTATTCCATCTCGTTTCTTTAAAAGTCCTAAACAAAATTCTTCCTCATTTTGAAACTTAGGAAATAACTGATAAACAGTTAATAAAGGTATTCTGTCAAAAATTTCAATATTATTAACAAATTTTACTGCAAAATCTAAATCATTAATCAATTCTTCATCAATTAATTGTAAAAATTCATCTTTGTTTGAAAAATATGAATAATAACTCAACATAAACAATGAATTTTTAAATAAAGAATCATCAAAAAAAGAATCAGATGGTAAAGTAAACTCTTTTCTATAATGATATATTCTTTCTAAAAATCTTAGATTTTCATCTAAACTAGTTTTGAAGATACTGACTGTTTTTTCATCATCAATTCGTTTATACAATATATTCTTTTTCCATTTTATCTCTTTAATTGCATAAATTGGTGGTAAAGCATCCATTGTTTCAGGTTTTACCTTAACAGATACTGTATATTCTTCATTTTTGTTCGTTTCTAAGGTCATTCGAACTGATTTATAATCAGAAGATTTGAAAATGTTAGAAATAATCTCTTTTGCATTTTCAATTCCTACTTCTTTAACTAATCCTATAGATTTTCTTTTTTCATCAATTAATTTATTAATTGCAAAAATTCTTTGACACTCTCTTAAATAAGCTGAATTGTTTCTTAAATACTTTTCTAAATAAGAATAAGCTGCATCATGAATATCATTTAAAATTTCTGCAAAAGTAAAGATATCCATATTAACAAAACTTGGAACTGGAATATTATATTTTAATTTTTTATAACCTGCATTTTTTGCTCTTTCAATTACATCGTCATCTTTTAATAAAATATTATCAAATTCCAAGTTTTCAATAACAGCTAAAAATTCATCTTTAATTGCGTCTTCAAAAGCTTTAGAAATTTCAGAATAATTAAACTCCTGAATATTTTCAACAAATTTGTCAATTAAGTTTAATCCATAAGAAAAAACCTGTAAAACAACTTCTTTTTTTGTGTTTAAACATAAAGCCAAGTCACTTCTTAATGAATTAAACTCTAAGTTTAATTTCATAATAAACAAAATATCATCAGAAATATAAAGCTTACTATAACAATCTCCTTTAATTTCAATCGGAGATAACTCTTCTTTATTTCTCACATAATTAACTAATTCAGTATTTAATTTCTCATATTTTATCATCTTTTTTCCTCCTAATAAAATAATTTTTATTGTCTTTATATTATATATTTATTATAAAAAAAATAAAAAGACTAGGAAAAATCCTAATCTTTTTCTTTATATGTTAAAAATTTTTCTATTAATGTCATCCATTCATCTAATTGATAAACAAAACAGTCTTCTTTAATAGAACCAATTACATTTGTAAAATCTTCATCGTTTGCTTCAACTGTTTCTGAAGAACAAATAATCACAGGTATTTTTAAATCTAAACGATTTAATTCATTTAAAATAAATAAACCTGTTCCTTTTTTAGGAAATGAATCTTTATAAATTGGAAAATTCCAATCTAAAATTAATAAATCTTCAACTTTCATTTCTTTGTTTTTTCGTAAATATATAAGATATTCATTTCGATAACTAAATTCTTCAAAACAAGGTTTTGTTTTTATATTTAACTTCAAAAAAGTTTCAGTTATATATTTTTTTATTTCTTCTCTTTTTCTTTTATTATCATCTACAATTGTAATTTTCATGTGTTTCCTCCAATTTATTTGTTGTAATTGCTTGTAAACTCCAGTGTTTGTCAGTTTGAACATGACCTTCTCTTACATATTTTGCAACATGCAATGAAAAATCATCATAAGAAAAGGAATCTACAGTTCTAATAACAATTCCTTCTCCACCTTTTGTAATAACATTTTCTGCTATTTCTTTTACTTTTTTTTCATCATATGTTCCAATATACAATTCAGGAACATGTATTAAGTTCCACTTTTTACAATATTCTTTTGTTTCTTCCCAAGAAAAACATTCTTTATCATTCCAAATAGAAAACACCAAAAAATAACTTGGTAAATTTTCATAAAAAATAGAATGTTTTGCATATAAATATTCCCCACAAATATGAATGTTTTCAGGCAATAAATATTGAATTTGTGGTAAGATATTTGATAGTAAATAAGAATGATATTTTTGATGTTTAGAAGATAAACTTCTTGCATGATAATAATTAGAATAAATGGTTGTATTCTCTCCATCCATTTTCTCTGTAATTACAATTTGTTTTCCTATAAAATGCTTCATATCAGTCAAAACTCTATCATCTTTTGTAGCTCCTTTAGAAAATGGCATATGAGGAGTTCTTGGATATTTATATAAATTATTCATTTTTTTCACCTCTTATTTATTATAACATAATTTGTTTTTATTGTAAACTAAAGGAAACCTTATAATAAGGTTTCCTTAAATTATGAATATACTTTTCCAGTACTTTTATAGTAAAAAACATGATTTTTTTTATCATATAAAAGTTCTCCAGACTGAATCAGTCGTTTTTTTTCTTCAGACTTTTTCTGTCTATCTTCATCTTCATAATCAATCATTCGAATATTCCTTTCTTGTTCAAGTCTTCGAAACATTTTATTTCTATTTTCCTCATTTTCTTTTTTTATTTTTTTTGCTTCTTCTGTATTTACATGGTAAATAGATTCAATGATTTCGATTTCTCTCTTTTCTTTTTCTCCTTTTTTAATTTTATTAATAACTGGAGATACTAAATTAAGATATTCTTCATATCTCATATAAGTCACATTATTACAAGCGGAACATTTAAACTTTACAAAAACTTGATAAGCTGAAAATCTTGTGTTTTTTACACAAAAACAAACTGGTCTTAAAACTCCTGTTTTGTGTTTTTTATCACAAATTTTACAGTTTAATGGATTTTTTGGAACTTTTATATTTTCAAAAATAAGTTCCTGAAACATTCCAAAACAATCAGCATTCATTACTTGATAATTTTTTTTATTAATTTCCTGTTTCATTTTTCCTAATTCAGTTTTCATTGTTTTTCTCCTTTACTAATAAAAGTCTATAATCATAAATATGAGTGTATTCATCAACTGAACACTGTCTATCATTTTTATAAATTTTAGTAACTCTTCCCTTAGCTAAAGTTGGATTATGTCTTGAATTTTTAATAAATAGGACTTCATCTCCTTCTTTAACTTCCATTCCAAATACATCTTTCATGATATTTTCCTCCTAATTTAATTATATCAAATTTCTATATTATATTCTTATGATAATTCATTTATATCTATTGATTTCTAGTTTTTTCTTTGTTATAATAAAAAATAGAATGAAGAAGTATTAATAATGATATAATATAAAAAACACTTTTTATATTTTTTTAATAAAAAAAGAAGTAAAAAGGCGACATCGCCCTTTTACTTCACTAACTCGATAACTAAATAGAAAACTCTCTAAAAAACTCTATTTATATTATATCGAAAAGCCTCTATTTGAAACGCCTCGCCTCAAAAAAGCCTCTATTTATATTATAGAGGTAGACATAAAAAAAGTCAAGAAAATCTTTCAATAAAAAAACTTTTTTATCGTTTACTGAAAAATAATAAAATAGAGGCTTATATATAGGATTTAAAAAATGAAAAAACCTATAAATAAGTCTCTTATTTTATATAAAAAAAAGAAAGGAGAAAAATTCGTGAGTTTTTTATCTGAATTAGAAATAAAAGATTGTCACAAATTATTTCAAGAATTATTTCCTGAAAAAATTTATGAAAATACAGAAAAAGAAAAAATTAATGATAGTTATATAAGAATTACAAATATAGGAAATAATAAAGGATATATGTATCCTGTTTCTGATATATTAAATTTTGAAAAATTAACAAAGATATTAAAGAAATATAAAAAAGAAAATTTAGCAATTACATTTAACACTTTTTCTAATTGTAAAAACAAAAATAAATTAGGTGGATTATTTTCAGTAAATGTACTTGCAATTGACATAGATTTTAAAAAAGCAGGTTATTATAATTCTGAATCAGTTCTTTATTATTTAGAAGAAGATTATTTTGGAAAAACAATTCCAATACCTAATTATATTGAAATTGGAAATCAAATGAGACTGATTTACATATTAAAAGAACCAATGCATTTTAGCTCTAAAAAACATTTTCAAATTAGAAACTTTACAAGATTTGTTGTAAAACTGATTTCTGATAAATTAGAAGAATTTGGAGCAGAAGTTCAAGGATTAAATACTTATATTCGTTTACCTCATTCTATAAATACAAAAGAAGGTAAAACAGAAGTAAATTTTGTTTCTTACAATAATTATCAATATTCTTTTCAAGAATTGGTAGATGAATTTATTCCAGACTTACCAAAATGGTGGATTCCAAAAAAAGAGAGAAAAAAGAGAAAGAAAAGACATAATATTAAAATATTCAATCAGAATAGATTAACTGATTTCAAAATTCTTCAAAAATATTTCAATGAAATTGAAACTGAAGGACATAGAGAGTTATTATGTTTTTACTATAGAAATTATGCATTATTATCTGGTTATACAAAAGAAGATGCAAAAAATATGACGATTGCTTTTAATGAAGGATTTAAAAAGCCATTACCAGAAAAAAGAATGTTGTCATACACAAATAATACAAATTATAAATTGTATTTTTATTCAAATAAAGCCTTAATGGAAAAGCTTAATATTTCAGAAGAATTATCTGAAGAATTAGGCTTACTTACGATTCATAAAAAACAAGCAAAATATACAAAAGAAGAAAGAAAAGAATATAATCATAATTATTACATGAAACATATTC